>OASX01000053.1_pt1 | contig 147213 bp, 166 predicted proteins | sample 1516531 | NCBI WGS metagenome assembly OASX01 (sample SAMEA2579911, study PRJEB22360) | human gut metagenome | biome: human gut; feature: human-associated habitat; material: faeces | place: Denmark | collected 2008/2010
TTCCTAATCTCTTGCCAAAGAGATATTTACGATGCAACCTTTACGGGCGCACACATAAATTTAATGTACTCCGCCATCAGCGGGCTGGCGATGGCTTTCCATGCTTCCTCGATGACAAGGACTTTGCGGTTCTTCTTGATGCGCATTTTTTGCAAGAAAACATCCATGATAATCAGCGTGACCAAAGGAAAAAGCAGCGGGTCATCTTTTATGCTGTCGATTTCGAAGACCACGAACGTCTCGTCGAACAGCGAGCTGTCCATGTTCTCGTTCAGCGTTTTTTCGTGGTTGCCGCCCAAATAGAAGTCCTTCATCATATAGCGGTATGTCGAGAGGTCGATGCCCGTGATACGGTTCTCCTCACAGATATCCGGGATGCGCTGCACGGAATATTCATAGAAAGAGTTGAATGACAGTTCCTCCACTTTCAGTTCCTTGCGTCGGCCCTCTATCTCGTCAATGATACCCTCGATGCGGACCGCGCGTTCCCGTTCGCTTTCGTGCCGCTTCTCACTGCTGTTGCGGTCATCAATAACGAGGCTCTTACGCAAGTCCTCACGCTGTTGGGGTGTGAAGCCCTCGAAACCATTGAAGTAGGCGTCGTAATATTCCGTGATGACGTGCTCTATCAGACGGTCTTCCGTCTTTGTGACCGTTCCCTGCGTACCTTTCCAGATAAGCAAGACGAGGTTTTTCAAGAATCCCGTTTTTTCTACGTTCATCTCTTCCCGATTGATACGGAACGGATTCATCGTGATGGGCCGTTCCTCGGTATAGCTGATATACTTGCCGCCGAAATACTCGCATAGCCCCTCGTATGAGTTACCCGTATCGACCATTACCACGTCCGTCCCCTGTTCATGCAACTGGCGCACGACGGAGTTCATGTGGAAACTCTTTCCGCTGCCCGAAGGCCCCAGGCAGAAAAAATTCGAGTTGTCGGTCAGCTTGTTCTTTCCCTCTTTTCCCGTGATGTCGATAGCTACCGGAACACCTTGACGGTCAGTATAATAAATTTTTATCGGCGTTTCCTCACTATGCTGCACCCGTTCCTTGTACATCAGGCATACCGCAGCGTCGGAGAGGGTCAGAAAACGGTCATATTCCTCGTTCAGGCTGTAACAGTTGCCCGGAAACGAACTGACGAACAGTTCCAGTTGGTTGTATGCACGCTTACTGATATGTATGCCCATGCGCCCAAAAGCGTTTTCCAAGTGATTCGTGCATTTTTGAAGGTCGGTGTCGGCAGGCACGCCCACCACCATGTTGAAGTGTGTGTACACGAGCAGTTTGCTTTCACGGGCTATTACGTCCTGTACCTGCTTGATGTCCTCTACGGCCATTTGGTTACTTGGATTGGGGATGCTTGCGTGCCGGTTCTTCTTTTTGTCGAGTAATGCCAGTTCACGCTTCTGACTGGGCAGGAAAATAATTTGGTTGTACACCACCGTTTCTGCGTTCGGAATATTATCCACCACCGAGACAAGATCCACTGGCATCTCGGTATTATTCACCTCGATATTGGTATAGGGACGTATCAGCGAGGGGAGTGCGGCGCAGTCCACGTCCACGAGGCTGTACACCTTACAGCGTTTGTCACCCATAGATACCGTTTCGTCGTCAGCCTTGACATTCGTCATCGAGACCGTACGGTCTTTGAAGTTCATCGCAAAGTAACGGTCCACATATTCGCTTGCCTCGGCTTTGTTCAGAAATTTCACTTGTACACCGCTGTCGCGTAGTAGGTCTCGAACCTTATAAATTTTCACGAGGAAATCGCGCCATTTCTTGCTATCGTAAGAGAAAAGACGACTCTTCTTGGCTTCCTGTGTGATAGTCAGATAGCAAAGGCTGTCCGTGTACGGACGCCCATTAAAATAACGGAAGTACGATGCTGAGAGAAATTCTTGATTATGCTCCGGCTCGTTCGCGAACTGTTTTCTCACGAAGATGTCCTGTTTGTGTAAGGCATATCCTTCGCCCAGTGTTTGCGCAAGGGCAGAGAATAGATGCGTGAAATCGTAATAGCTGTCAATGTCCGCCGAATACTTCTGTACCGGATTTTCGATTTTTAAGACGGCGGAATATTCACCCGTCTTGGTGTACAGCACACCCACACCATCTGTATCTTCCACAGAGAAATAGATATTCTGAAAGATGTGCTTGCGCTTGCCGCCCGTACCGAACGTATAGACTGACAAGGCCATACCCGTACATAGGGCGATGAAAAATAAAATGATATATAGGGTCATTCCGATATTCGTTCATTAAATAGGGGCAGGTCTGCCTCGGCTGGAGGCGGACCCGCCCGCGTTCAACAATCAATCAGCCACACACATTGCCGTGATGGTTTTTCTTATAGTCATAATTTGTGCGAATAGGCATACACATACACTCCACGTTTTACATTTTTGCTGTGCAGCCCTTTTCGCTGTTTGAGGATGATAAGCACGATTCCCGCAGATAAGACAGTTGCCAATACGACCAGTCCGGCCACAAAGCCCATAAGACAGTAGGCGGCGATAAAGCCCACAATGGCTCCACCAGCCACGCCTGCCGCCCAATAGATGTAGCGGCCTTGTAATCCCATCAGCTCCAAAGGCCGTTGTAACCCCTTGAACAGCGGATAATCCGGATAACGTCCGTCATTAATCATTTCCCCTGACTGTTTATGCGTTAATTCCGAAGAATAGAGGTAATGCTTGGGCTGCCGCAATCAAGAAAAGGCACGCCCCAACTACCATCATAATCTTCTTCTTGACATCCTGTTCCTCGTTGTTCATGGCAATATACACCGAAATGGCTCCGATGATGGCCACGACACCAGCAATGGCATAGCAGAGTTTGACCATGACAGGAACGTATTTCACGATTTCCTCCGCTACGGTTGATAGAGCTGTCGTACCGGCCGAGTAATCGCCTGCTGTACTTTGAGCCATAGCAGGTATGCCTCCCAACAGGGCAATGATTAACATTCTTACTTTGGTGGAAACTTGCATGATGGTTTTCTTTGCCTTTCGGCACATTCTTTTGAATTTCTGAAACATATTTATTACATTTTTGTGGTACTCTTGTTTTTTTGAATTTATTTTACACTTCTGTCAGCCACCTATATGCGGTAGCCGAAGAAAGCAGGGAACACGATTGAAGCACCAATGATGAAGAGGCACGCACCGACAAGTGATACGATAGACTTCACCACGCCGTCCTCGCCTGTGTTCATTTTGATATAGATCTGGAGCGCGGCAACGACTACGAAAACCGAGGCGACAGCGTAGCAGATGTACAGCACGTACAGCATCATCGTCACCACGAAGTCGTGCATCGTTGCCAGTGCGTCTGCACCCCAACTGTAGTTTACGCTGCCACTTTTGGCGAATGCCGCATAAGGGACAAAGCACAGTGCACATAATATTTTTTTTGCTTTCGACATTTTACAATCGGTCTTTGAGAGGTTTCCATACCAGTTTCGGACGGTTGCCCGTCTTTCCTTTGGCAAGCATCGCTTTGTATAGTTCGTCTGCCGTGTATGCGTCCGACAGGTAGGTCTCGGTTTCTTCCATCTGTTCCTCCGCTTGGGCTTTCAGGCGTTTTAGCTTCTCCGCCACGGCTATCTCGCCATTATTGTCTGCGGTTTCCGTCTCCTGTGGTGCAGGCGAAGCGGTAGGGGCAACATCTGTTTCATATTTCTCATTACCCACATTGAATCCCGTATCGCTCTCCGTCACGTACACACTCTGTTCATCTTCTGGCGCACCGAGGTCAAATACCTCTTCTTCCGGCTTGCCATTTCCTTTTTTTCCATAAAGGTCCTGCACGATGATAACTGCATAATAGACGAGATAGGCAACCGTCAGGACAATGGTGAAAATAAAATATGATTTCATATATTTTTGTATAATATGATTTTTATATTTGGTTGTGTGTGCAAAATAAGAATGGATAATTTGAAAGATAAAATTATTGATTATAAAACGTATCGTTTCAATATAACATTTTTTCAAAATCTAAAAATCATATTTCAAAATCATATTCAAATATGATTTTGGATAAGAAAACAGGAAAAGTCGGGATATAAAAAAAGCCCTCCGTGATGAAGGAGGGCTTAGGGAGCGGGTTGTTCATTGTTTCTTCCCACGTAAGTAGTCGTTCAGGTCTTTGTAACCGGCATAACAGTTTGATTCGTTATAGACGCATCTGCCATACATCCCGGCTATGGTTTCCACTGTCTTTTGTCCGGCAAGGTCATTGTCAAGGTAACAGTGAATATACGTGTATTTTTGCAAATACGTCAATGTCCTTTTCAGATTACTGACCGAGTTCATAACAAGGTAGTCACAGGGGGCATTAATGCAAATGGCACTATCGTCCGTCTGTTTTAGGGTTAGATAGGACAGAAAGTCCATGAATCCTTCAAATAGGCAGACACGGCTCTGTGCCTCACCACGCGATTGGGGTATCAAGGAAATGTCCTTGTTCTTGATACATCCTTTGTAATAAGGGTTTCGTACCTCGTATCCACCGGATATATTGCCAAAGGCCAGTGCAAAGTAACGTCTCTGGCGCAGTTCGTAATGGACTTCCTTGCAGAACATTCGTCCGATATCCGAATCAATCATACGTGAATGGAGATATGAGAGCAGTGCGTGGTGTCGCAGCGGCACGATAATCAAATTCTTCATGTCGGCTTCCACTGGTCGAGAGGTTGCGGGCAACGCCCGGGTTTTCGGCAGCGACACACCATTGACATACCGTTTGATGTATGCTAATGCTTCACTCACACTTTTAGTTCCGCAAAGGTACTTACCCAGTTCCACAAGGTCGCCTCCGGTGGCCTCGCCAAAATCATACCATTCATTCAGCCGGTCATTGACTTTGAACGATGGCGTCACCTCTTTCCTGAGAGGCGAAAGATACCAATATTGCTCTGATTTCATATACTGCGCACGGTGGCCGAGCAGGGCCAAAAAGTCCACGATACGCACTCGTTTTGCTTCGTCTATGGTCATATTAAATTTCTTTTCACTTGTTTGTACAAAAGCGGTTTAGTTTAGTTTGCGCCCCTATATATATAAATACTAAATTAAACTGAATTATATAGGCCCGCGCCCGCTCTCATTCTTCATCGAAAAGCATGGTTTCTGCCTGTGTCATGTCATAATAAAAAAGTTTATCTCGTTTGATAACCAGTTTTAAGGTGTCAGTCAGATATTGCAGCAGTTTGACCATTACATTTCTCCCACGCTTAAACCCGATTGCCTCGTAAGCAGTCATCATGGCTTGCAGCATATTTTCAAACCCACGGATGGGTTTGTCTCCAAATGCAGCGGAAAGGGCTTCACGGTGCTGTTCGATGCTTAGTTCCATAAAACCCGTCCGCTGTTTCGGTTTCTGATGTGGGGCATTCTCAAACAAATGCCCTTCTGCGAGAACCGGGAGCCCGCCCTCATTGACAGTGAAAGCAAAAGGTTTAAACTCTTTCTCACGGATGTGCAACGCATGAACTTCGCTGACGTTGGGACAATCGTTGTTTTTGCTGATGACCAGTACAGTCTCCGCCTTGTTGCTCATTTCCGTACCGATATGCCCGCGCACATTGTTATCTCCTTTATTCAAGTGTAGCACACAGTGGATATGCAGGTCATACTTTGATGACCATTCCATCATCTTGTTAATGACTTCCACGGACTCACCGGTACTGTTTATGTCAAGCATCAGGTCACGGATACCGTCGATGATAACAAGTCCGTATCCTTTTCTTTGACGTAAGGCGTAGTCGATGACCCCAATGCGTATTGCCGGAGAGTATTCGCGCAAGCAAATAAAGTCGAGGTTTTCACTGTCGGTTGTAGTGGGCAGTCCGGCAAGCCGCAAGATGCGTTCCAGTACATTATGACAATGGAAGCGGCTCTGCTCCGTGTCCACGTACAGAATCTTGCGTTTACCTTCCGGGAGGTGCGCCCGGTAGTTCAGCACTTGTTTCCCTGCCAGCGATGCAGCGACAATGGCCGAAACGTTAAATGTTTTTTTTGATTTCGCCTTGCCGGTTGATGCGCTGAAGTTGCCGAGCGTAGCAATGGTCGAGTTGTCTATCCAGATAATCTGTGGCGGCGTTTCATAGGTATCCGTCGCCCGAATCTGCGAGGCGGAGAGGATATCCGATAAGAAATCCTCCTCCGGCCTCATATCCACATTATATTCAGTTCTTCTTTCGTTTTCCATGGCGTCTTTGATTAAAGAAAGGTTGTGTGGCAGCGGCCTCGTTTGCCATACGTGCTGCTTCATCTACGGTTGGTTCATAATTCTGTAAAAGCCATTCATCCAGATCTTCTTTGGCGAAATATATCATTTTGCCACGTGGCTTGTAGTGCGGAATCTCCTTGCCTGATGTTAGCTTGTACAGCATACTCTCGGATATTCCGATATACATACAAGCCTCTTGGAAGGTAAACACCTGTTTGGTGGTATATATATTTTTTTCCAGCAATGCGATGCGTTCCAACAGACTTTCTATCGGATCTAATTTCTTTAGGATGGCTTCGACGCTTGTAAGCCGTTCACTCAGCCGTTCCATGAATGTCAATCTATTATTTTGCATAAATGAGTTATTATAAATTTAGACAATGAAGTATATCCTCCGTTATGTAGCGCGCTAACGGAGGTCAAAGATAGGGCAACCCAAAAGGTCAGCGTGAGTTTGTACCGTGATAGTAACCACGTATCACGGCAACTGTCACGCTTTTACCTTTCACATACTTCGCTTATTGGCACTTCTTACCACTCTCTCAGCTCATCAATGGCTCGTCTGATACCGTAACCTGTTGATGTCATGTTGTTACGCAAGGCAGACAGAGCGGATGAAAGGCTTGAAGCTGAAACGAATCCTTTTCCATCCTTGGTTTGCAAGAACCGCCCATTACTGAGAACGGACTGCCATTTGGCTTGGATAAACGAGTGCTCAAGGAGTGTATCAAACAGGATGGCCACATGGCGGATATTGTTTACACGAATACAGAATCCTTCTTTACAGGAAAGCAGGGCTTCCATATCTTCAACGTGTAGGGTAGAAACGCAAAACAGATGATAAGCATTGGCACAAGCTGTAATACCTATCATCTGTTTACGAGTGAGATTGCATCCAAAAGAAAGAGGATAAATTCTTGTCGGTCCATCTTTGCAGCACGTGACGGACTGTGATGGTGGCACAAACGTATCATACGTTCGTTTCAGTTCCATACACTTCTCGAACGAGAAGTCTGCTTCGGTAAAAAATGCTCGGATAAGATGGGAGCAATCGTTTAATAGCCCCTTGATGATATGAATGTTCATTTCATGGCAGTTCCGGCAGACCGCATGGTCACAGTCGATATACCGGTGGCTGTTTACGAAATCCTCCACGTAACGGTAGTACTGCTTATTGCCCGTCACGACATCACGGAGATACATTGTTTTTGCTTCAACGAGCAATGCGAATAATTCTTTCGCTACATCCTGTTCTGCAACAAAATGGTGCAGATGTTTTTTCCCTCCAAAAAGAGAGAGGGCCATTGTTAGGTCTTTTCATGATGAAATATTTTAAATTGGATTTATATGATATATTATAAGAGTGTTGCTCCCGAAAGAGAATCCTGTCGGAACAACACCCTTATAAGTGATTACATATCTGATGTTCATTGCATTGTCAATCGAATAAACCGTTGGTCAGATTTACTGCATCGTCTTTTTTCTTATTGACGATTTTGGCATACACTTGGGTCATCTTTACAGATGTATGACCGAGCAATTTAGATACAGTGTACAAATCGGCCCCCAATGTCAGCATCATTGTGGCGAACGTGTGGCGGGCGGTGTGAAAGGTGAATCGCTTGGAAATTCCGGCGGCTTTGGCCCATGGTTTGATAAGCTGGTTGATACCAGAAGGCAAATCGAACACATGGTCGTCTGCTGTCTTGTCCCCACGTTCCGGCATCCACTTCAACGCTTCATTGGAGAGCGGAAGGTAAATCGGTTCTTTCGTCTTCTGCATGGCTACTGCCAAGCGGTATTGGCCGTTGTCAATAAACACATCTTTCCATTGCAATCCGATAATGTCACTGATACGTAGTCCACAGAAGCAGGAGAACAGGTAGGCACTTTTTACCCCTTCGTTCTGCATTGGTGTAGCGATTAATGATCTCACTTCTTCAATAGTCATATACGAACGCACACTTTCCGGCATCTTGGGCTTCTCCGATTTTTCCATTTCGTTGAATGGATTCTTTAAGATCCGTTTCGCACGGACAGCGGCATTTAACGCACCGTTGAAAATCTGGTAATAGGTATTGCTTTTATGGAGTATGGTTTAGGAGGAATGATGCAGCCGACCGTTTTCTTTGAAAAGGGTTTCTGTAATTTCGATTGTACCGTATGCGGGGATGTTTGTCCGAATGGAGCTATCCTGCCACTGACAAAAGAGCAGAAACACCTGACACAGATGGGTAAAGTTGTCTTCATCGAGGAGAACTGCATCGTCTACCGTGACGGAACCAGTTGTGGGGCTTGTTCGGAACATTGTCCTACGCAAGCTCTGTCGATGATTCCTTTCAAGGACGGATTGACAATTCCTCATATAGATACGGAAATTTGTGTAGGTTGTGGCGGTTGTGAATACGTCTGCCCTGCCCGCCCCTTCCGCGCCGTATACATCGAAGGAAATGCCGTACAGCAAGAGGCTAAACCCTTCACCGATAATCATCAGGAAGAAATTCAGGTAGATGATTTTGGCTTTTGATTAAATATTTTCCCGATTCCCACTGACGCCTGTCTTCGATTGTATAAATTGGGGGCAGGCGTTGCTTTTTCTCTATACTTAGCACATTTTTCTCCCTTTTTACTTTCAACCTACGATAAAATCACTAATTTCGTGGCGAACAAATATATGGTAGATTTTTTACATGGAGGCAACATCTAATAATTGGTTTACGAACAAATATCCTATAGGATATGCTTTGAGCGGTGGTTTTATCAAGGGTTTCGCGCATCTGGGCGTGATGCAGTCATTGTTGGAACATGACATCAAACCTAATATCCTTTCGGGAGTAAGCGCAGGGGCTTTGGCAGGCGTGTTTTATGCAGACGGCAACGAACCGCATAAAGTGCTGGATTACTTCTCCGGGCATAAGTTCCAGGACCTGACCAAATTAGTCATACCGAAAGTGGGATTGTTCGAGTTAGGCGAATTTATTGATTTCCTGAAAACCAATCTGAAAGCAAAGACGATGGAAGAATTGCAAATACCTCTCATCATCACTGCAACCGACCTCGATCACGGACGTGTGGTGCATTTTCACAAAGGGAATATTGCCGAACGTGTGGCAGCTTCCTGCTGCATGCCCGTTCTCTTCTCTCCTGTAAAAATAGAAGGAACGCATTATGTAGATGGTGGAGTGTTTATGAACTTACCTGTATCTACCATTCGACGTGTCTGCAGCAAAGTGGTGGCAGTAAATGTTAGTCCGCTATTGGCGAACAAATATAAGATGAATATTGTAAGTATTGCTATGCGTTCCTACCACTTCATGTTCCGTGCCAATACGTTCCCCGAACGGGAAAAAGCGGATTTATTAATAGAACCGTATAACCTGGATGGATACAGCAATACCGAACTGGAAAAAGCAGAAGAAATATTTATGCAGGGATACAATGCCGCTAACACTCTTCTGGATCAGTTGAAAGCGGATCAGGGAACCATCTGGAAAGATGAAAGTAATTATCAAATCATAAAATAAAAAATAGAATGGGGAAAGATGAAAAAATGATTATCTATCAAGTGTTTACGCGCTTGTTTGGTAACAATCATAATCACTGCATCAATAACGGGAACATAACAGAAAACGGATGCGGTAAAATGGCGGACTTTACAGCCAAGGCACTCAATGAAATAAAGAAATTGGGAGCCACCCATATTTGGTATACCGGTATCATAGAGCATGCCACGCAAACGGATTATCGCCGTTACAATATACGTCCCGATCATCCGGCTATTGTTAAGGGTAAAGCAGGCTCTCCTTATGCCATCAAGGATTATTACGACGTGGACCCGGACTTGGCAAACGATGTACAGGAGCGTATGAAGGAATTTGAAAATCTGGTACAACGTACTCATCGTAGCGGTCTGAAAGTCATTATCGATTTTGTTCCGAATCACGTTGCCCGCCAATATCATTCGGATGCACAACCTGACGGAACTTCACAGTTGGGTGCAAATGATGATCCTAATTACGCTTTCAGCCCATATAATAATTTTTACTATATCCCTCAATCCGAATTGCACGGTCAGTTTGATATGAAAGGATCGGCTGCGGAACCTTATAAAGAATGTCCTGCCAAGGCTACAGGGAACAATCGTTTCGATGCTTATCCCAATATCACCGACTGGTACGAAACCGTGAAACTGAATTATGGAGTCGACTATCAGAATGGTGGAACCTGTCACTTCAATCCCACTCCGGACACCTGGACAAAGATGCTGGATATCCTTCTTTTCTGGGCAGACAAGAATATCGACGGTTTTCGTTGTGATATGGCGGAAATGGTTCCGGTTGAGTTCTGGGAATGGGTGATTCCGCAAGTGAAAGAAAAGCATCCTGACTTGTTATTCATTGCAGAGGTTTATAATCCGGCAGAATATCAGAATTACATATTCCGCGGAAAATTTGATTATCTATATGACAAGGTAGGTCTTTATGATACACTTCGCAATGTGATTTGCGGCTATGATTCGGCTACGGCCATTACCCGTTCCTGGCAAAGTCTGGGTGGCATTGAGAAACGGATGCTGAATTTCCTGGAGAACCATGACGAACAGCGCATTGCTTCTGATTTCTTTGCCGGCAATCCACGTAAAGCCATTCCGGGATTGATTGTTTCAGCTTGTATGAATACCAATCCGATGATGATTTATTTCGGGCAGGAATTCGGTGAACTGGGCATGGATAGCGAAGGTTTCAGTGGCAGAGATGGGCGTACCACTATTTTTGATTATTGGAGCGTGGATACTATTCGTCGCTGGCGGAATGGTGGAAAATTCGACGGTAAGATGCTGACGGAAGACCAAAAACACATCTATAGTATCTACCAACGCATCCTGACGCTTTGCAACAAAGAAAAAGCAATCACTGAAGGAGAATTCTTCGATCTTATGTATGCCAACGCAAATGGCTGGCGCTTCAATGAGCATAAACAATACACATTCTTGCGCAAAGCTGGAAAAGAGTTATTGTTCATTATCGTGAACTTTGACCACATTTCAGTAGATGTAGCTATCAATGTGCCTTCTCATGCCTTTGACTTCCTGCAAATACCGCAGATGGATATTTATCCGGCAGTAGATTTGCTAACCGGAAAGACGGAAAGTATTAGTTTGCTGCCTTATAAGGCTACGGAGGTTTCTGTAGAGGGATACAGTGGAAAGATTTTGAAAATCAAGCTATAATAAGAATTTCACCACGGAGTAACACAGAGTTCCACAGAGTAATAAGGATTCTTTCGAATAAAGATTACTCTGTGGAACTCTGTGTTACTCCGTGGTGCTTTCTCCTTCCAGTTTTTCCTTCAGTCTGTACAGACGCGTAATGGCCGGATTGTAAAACTCATCCGGATAATGCGCTTTGATATCGTTTATATTTGCCACTATGTATTGTCTAAGATTCACAATCTTTTCGGCCTCACTTAGTTGTAACTCTTTGGGTAACTGTGCGTTCTCAGCCCACTTCATCAAGGCATTCACACTTTCCTCATCATACTTATATTCCATATGTTCGTATAATTTTTCTACAAAGATATAAACAAATGATAAAAACACACATACCCCTTCGAACTTTTTCTGTGGAGACGTGTTATATTATTGTGTTTTTCATAGTATTAGATATAAGATTAATTAAAGGAGACTGTACCCGCTTGTGATAAGTAAGTACATCAAAAACAGAAGCGTCTGTTTGATTGATAAATGTGTAAGGAGCATCGGTTTACCAGAGCCGATGCTTTTTTTGTCCCTGTTTGTAGCATGTTAGGAAAATTATGCGTAATTTTGTCAGATAATAAGGAAAATACCAATATGAACATCCCTGTTATTTTTCAATTCTTGAAAGAAGTGTCCGCTAACAATAACCGCGAATGGTTCAATGCTCACAAGGACTTGTATGAAGAAGCCCGTGGGGAATTTGAGAACCTGTTATCGGCTATAATTACCCGTATCTCGCTTTTCGATGAAAGTATTCGTGGCGTTCAAGTCAAAGACTGTACTTACCGGATTTATCGTGATACGCGCTTTTCGCAGGACAAGACCCCGTATAAAACTCATTTGGGCGGATACATCAACGCTCGCGGTAAGAAATCAGACCACTGCGGTTACTATGTTCACATTGAACCGGGCAACTGTCTGTTGGCAGGTGGTAGCTATTGCCTGCCTCCTAAGACGCTGAAAGCCGTGCGACAGGCAGTGTATGATAACATAGACGAATTTCGCGGTATAGTTGAAAATCCGGATTTCAAGCAATACTTCCCGGTAATAGGCGAAGACTTCCTGAAAACAGCTCCCAAAGGGTTTCCAAAGGATTTTGAATATGTACAATATCTGAAATGCAAGGAATATACCTGTTACTGCAATCAACCGGACAGCTTCTTTCTGGCACCCGATTGCGTGGATCGTACAGCGGAAATCTTCAAGCAAATGAAACCTTTTGCTGATTTCCTGAACTACACGATTGACGACTTTGAATAAAATTTGATAATAATATAACTAACTTAAAACATTAAAGCTATGGTAGTAGATAGATTAGAAAATTTAGAAAAATATGCATCGTTGAACCCCTTGTTCGCCCAAGCTATTGAATTCTTGCAATCACATGACTTGAACGCAATGGAAGTTGGCAAAACCGAACTGAAAGGTAAAGACCTGGTTGTAAACGTAGCTCAAACTACCCCTAAAGCTAAAGAACAAGCCAAACTGGAAACACACAATGAATTTATAGATATTCAGATTCCTCTCTCCGGTGCTGAAGTAATGGGCTATACCGCAGGAAAAGATTGCGTACCCGCTGATGCTCCCTACAATGCAGAGAAAGATATTACTTTCTTTGAAGGACTGGCTGAAACTTATATCACTGTAAAACCTGGAATGTTTGCTATATTCTTCCCTCAAGACGGACATGCTCCCGGCATTTCTCCCGACGGTGTGAAGAAAGTCATTGTGAAAGTGAAAGCATAATAATCCAATCAATCAAAAACTCATCCTTTATGGAAACATTGAATTTGATCAAAAACGACCCCTGGCTGGAACCTTTCGAAGATGCCATCAAAGGCCGTCATCAGCATGTATTAGACAAAGAGGCTGAACTGACGAACAAAGGGAAACAGACTTTGTCTGATTTTGCCTCGGGATATTTATATTTCGGACTTCACCGTACTGCTGACGGCTGGATTTTCCGTGAATGGGCACCCAACGCCACAGAAATATTTATTGTGGGCACATTCAATGAATGGAAAGAACTGAAGAAGTACAGTCTGAAACGTAAGGATTATGGTGTTTGGGAAATCAAACTCCCGGCAGATGCCATGAGACACGGTGATTTATACAAACTCATTGTACATTGGGAAGGCGGTTGCGGAGAACGTATTCCTGCCTGGGCAACACGGGTGGTACAAGACGAGCAAACCAAGATTTTCAGTGCGCAGGTCTGGTCACCGGAAAAGCCATATAAAGTAAAGAAGCGTACATTTAAACCTAATACGGATCCTTTGCTTATCTACGAATGCCATATCGGTATGGCGCAACAGGAAGATAAAGTAGGAACTTACAACGAGTTCCGTGAAAAAACTCTTCCGCGCATAGCTAAAGCCGGATACAATTGCATTCAAATCATGGCTATTCAGGAACATCCCTACTACGGTAGTTTCGGTTACCATGTATCCAGTTTCTTTGCCGCTTCTTCCCGTTTCGGTACTCCGGAAGAATTGAAGGAGTTGATCGATACCGCACACGGATTGGGTATTGCAGTGATTATGGACATCGTTCATTCTCATGCAGTAAAGAATGAAGTGGAAGGCTTGGGCAATTTTGCCGGTGATCCGAATCAATACTTCTACCCCGGCGCACGACGTGAACATCCGGCTTGGGACTCACTTTGTTTCGACTATGGAAAAAATGAAGTTATCCATTTTCTTCTTTCTAATTGTAAGTACTGGCTTGAGGAATACGGATTCGACGGCTTCCGGTTCGATGGTGTAACATCTATGCTCTATTATAGTCACGGACTGGGTGAAGCCTTCTGTAATTATGGAGACTATTTCAATGGCCATCAGGATGACAATGCCATTTGCTACCTGACACTTGCCAACAAACTTATCCACGAAGTAAATTCCAAAGCAATAACGATTGCCGAGGAAGTATCGGGAATGCCCGGCCTGGCTGCTAAAGTTGAAGACGGCGGTTACGGTTTCGATTACCGTATGGCTATGAACATCCCCGATTATTGGATCAAGACCATCAAGGAAAAAATAGACGAAGACTGGAAACCGTCCAGCATGTTCTGGGAAGTAACCAATCGTCGTAAAGATGAAAAGACCATATCTTATGCAGAAAGTCACGACCAGGCATTAGTGGGCGATAAGACGATTATCTTCCGTCTGATAGATGCCGATATGTACTGGCACATGCAGAAAGGTGATGAAAACTACACAGTAAATCGTGGTATTGCTCTTCACAAGATGATACGTTTACTGACTTCGAGTACTATCAATGGTGGTTATCTTAACTTCATGGGCAACGAATTCGGTCATCCCGAATGGATTGATTTTCCACGTGAAGGTAATGGATGGTCATGCAAGTATGCCCGCCGTCAGTGGGATTTGGTAGATAACAAGAATCTTACTTACCATTATATGGCCGACTTTGATGCTGATATGCTCAAAACCATTAAGAGTGTGAAAGCTTTCCAGGCAACACCTGTTCAGGAAATCTGGCACAATGACGGCGATCAGGTATTGGCATATATGCGTAAGGATTATGTCTTTGTGTTCAATTTCAATCCCAAACAGTCATTTACCGATTATGGCTTCCTGGTTTCTCCGGGTACGTATGAAGTAGTATTGAATACGGATAATCCTGCTTATGGCGGTAACGGATTGACTGATGACACTGTAAAACATTTCACTATTGCTGATCCTCTTTATGAAAAAGAGAAGAAGGAATGGTTGAAGTTATATATTCCTGCCCGTACAGCAGTAGTATTGAAGAAAACGAAATAAATAACATACTATAAATAAGAAAGCCGTGTCGGGAAATTCCAACACGGCTTTTTTATTCTTCTTTTCAATAGATTATTTCAATTGCGCTTCAATTTGCGGCAATAGTTTCTTAATATTATCTATCATACTTTTTTCACGAGGTTTGTCTGCCGAGAGTAAGGGGAGTGCACGTTCCAGATACGTTTTAGCATTCTGGAAGTTTTTGTCAGCGATTTCTTTCTGTGCATCGTACTTAGCTTTATCTGAATTAGCCAATGGTGCTGCATTCTTCAGAACTAAAGCTGCCTTATTATAAGAAAGTGTACCCAAGCTGTACAATGCGTTGGTATTCTTTTCATCGTCAGCAAGTACTTGTTTGAAAGCTTCCTCAGCATCATCCAGTTTATTAGCCTTTTGTGCTTTAATACCGGCGTTCAGATAATAATTAGCATGAAGTCTTTTCAATGTCTTGTTTTCCGGAGCTGCTTCTATACCCTCTTTCAGAGTTGCAAGATACTCACTGTCTTTTTTCAAATCCTTCAATGCACCGGCTTTACCTACATATGCATTTCCCAGATTGTATTTCTTTTGAATAGCAATATCAAAATACTTGAGAGCTTCTTCCGGTTTTTTGATTTTATCGGCACAAACGCCGCAGTTGTAAGCGATAACAGAGTCCTGATTGTTTGTCTGTGTCAGGTAGGTACTGAATTTTGTAAATGCTTCCTGGTAATTTTTGGCTTCGAGTGCTGCCTTTCCTTCGTTAATTAGATTTCCAGGTTCTGTAGTTTGCGCAAAAAAGTTAGTTGCTGCACAACACAGCGCAATGGATAACAAAAATTTTTTCATGTGCTTTAAATTTTAAAAGTTGATATCCCAAAATTAGTGTTCATAGCTATAGAAGCAAAACCATTTTAACTTTTTTGTAGTTTTTAGGACAGCTGTAACAAATGTTATTTTACGTAAATTTCAAGGGGGACTATCTAGAGACCAACAGCATGAGAAAAACAAATTGTGCACATGATCAAAATAGATTATATTTAGAATGAAAATAAATCATACAGAAAAATCCCCGTATTCTACAAAATTACCCTAATTAATAAAACAGAAAAAGTCGCAAATGCTTATTTATTAGCGATTTGCGACTTTTCTTCTGTGATTCCGTTGCGATTACACTTATATATATAATAAACTAATTATCAATACATTATAATCATAATTTAAATATTGGTATCATAATAGAGCCAAAATTATTCTTATGATTTCATCTTCTTTACCGCATTTTGAAGCTTGGATATAAGCGTCATAATCTCTTTATATTCTTTCTCTTTTTCTTTATAATTCAACATATCCCCTTTTCCTGTACATAACCAGTATATATTAAGCATTGGGAACTTCTCTATTATGCGGGCTATATTATCGCTTCCTATGCCTCCAGATCTTGCGTACAATGCATTGTTTAAATAGCCATTTGACAATCCGCACTCATCTTCAAAATTCCGTATACTCTTAATAATTTTCTCACTTTTAGCGTACATAACAAATTTATGTAATCTTATCGCTGCACTTTCTTTATTTTCCATTTGGTATATGTTTTCGTAACAAATTCGTTGTTAAACAGCATGTTTAACAACATATATAAATCTCGAACCTTTTTAAAATACAAATGTTATCTATCAACCATAATTTAAATAATCGTACTATATGGAAAAAGTTAACCTTTCCGTTTGCCGCCTCACAAGGCAAATTAAAATTCTCATGCGACAGTCTTTGCGTATATCTGAAGATTTAGAATGTGCTCATAAAAGAATAACTGTTCTTGAGGAAGAGCTACAGGCACATAACCTCAGATCGCAATGTAAACAAGAAATCTACGAGATGAAGATACTGCAACATGTCGAACCTCAAGGAGCATGAAACTACTTTTAGCCTGGATAGAAAGGCTTCATGTAAATGGGCTTTTCTATCATTTATGCACTTTCTCTATCAAACGTTTCCTTTACATCTACAAACGCATGCTCAAGAGTTTCAAACTTCATCTTCATATTTTCAATGAGCCTTTCATAACGTGATACGGTTGTTTCGTATAGCCTTGCCAATTCATCGTAGGTAAGCCCGAATGTTCCGACGTCTGTAGATGACGACAATTCATCATTATTCAAGAACATACTACCTTTCCCGGTAAGAATGTAGTTGGCGTTGACATTTGAATATATCTCACAAAAATTAGACACCATATCAATGCTGGCTTCTGTTAGATTGTTCTCTATATTTGATATTTTCTGCTTAGTTATAGAAGAGCAATCTTTCCCCATTCTATATCCAGTAAGCCCCATTTCTTTATAGGTTTCTATAAACCTTCTTGTCACATCATTCATAAAAAAACTCCTATTTTCTTTTGTAGTCCCAAAATTAGGACTATATTTGCACCCGTAACACCTGCACGTGCTACGATACAAATTTGGTTAAACTTTCCTCGAAAGAGGTTTAACATATATAGATATCCGTTTCATGTGCAGATGAAGCGGATATTTTATTTATATCCAGTTGTACAATCGGCGGTAGGCTGCGTAAGCAGAGAGACAGAGGGTTGTACTCCTAAACTCGATACTGCGTGGGGTGTGAGAAATCGAGAGGCGAACGAAACCGGAGTGCCTTCACAGCGACAAGTAAGCGAAAAGTCCGGGAAGATGGTAACTTGTTAATGCCATCCAGCTAAAAACGGCGTACTTTATACGAGCGATGACTGTTTGAATGCTGCTAATAGCCAAAAGGCGTAAAGCCCTCTAAAGGGCAAACTATGCAGCATTCAGCACCTTTACCGAGTGAGACGTTTATTTGATTAAATAACAATATCTATAAGATTATAATTATTAAATAACCGATTGTAAACATGTCAAAGAACGAATTTATATCAGATTGGACTCCAATAGGAGAAAAACCAGCAATCATATATAATGAAGAAGAAATGCATAATACCTTGTTGGTCTATATGAACAATATTTATATGTCTGATCAAGAGAGACAGAATACAAAACGTTCATTAGCTCTACATAATTGCCAATATTACGAACATCCTCTATCTTCCCATATTAACCGATTGTACAATATTTCAAAGAACGAATTATGAAAGAAGAACTTAATCATCAATTATGTACGGTGAATGGCATAACATTACCTAATCCCCTTTCAATTGTGTTGTCATCATTAGCCCTTTGTCATGCTAATGGAATGTCTGATATAGAAATTGCCAACTTCATATGCGAAGAACTGTTTTGCATAATGAGTAATAACGATCTCGTAATATCCACTACTGACAGAGGGAATTTACTGACTTTTATATCCAAATCTTAAAATCATTCATTATGAAAAATCCATTCAACAAATTATTTCCTAAAAAGAGAGTATCATTCAACCAGGACGGAACACCTGTGAAGGACGAGGTTTTCAACCGTTTTATAGCCGAAGGGCTTCAAAACATGATGAAGGTACAGGATTATAGTTCCAAGCTTCTCGATAAAAGGCTCAAAAAATACTCATTGTCAAAAGACGATTACCGCAGAATCATGTCAGACTTTGATATTGCCGAATATTTCAATGATTGAATCCTTAGCCATCGACTTGATTGTTTCGATGGCTTTTTCTTTCTTGTAATCTTTCGTCTGTCTGGAATACCCTCCATTCAGCAAGAAAACCTCACCATCGTCCGTTAATGACAATAATATCCCTGCTCTGATTTTCCATTTATCCTTTACATACCCATCTTTCATTACTATACCGAATAAATACCTCCAAAGAGCCTTTTGCTCTGATGAATACTCCTTGAACTCAACGAAGTACTCTTCCTCTGCCAGCTTTAATATCCAGTCTTTATATTTATCTATATTCTCCATAATCAATTGTAAATCAACAAATTACTAAAAATGTGTTTTATAACATATTGAATAGTCCTAAAAATAATACCATTTTCTTTGTTGGTACAATAAATAGGACTATCTTTGCATCATCAACCAATAAACAAACAAACTTGGTACATGCAAAAAGAAAGTGATGGCTTTTCCAAGTCTCACACATTTTCAAAGACAAATATAGTCGTAAGCTTTCTTATTTGCAAATAAAATACATATAAAATCTAAATAAACATAGAAATAATATGAAAAAAGTGAGTAAAAAGGATATTTTGGGTATAAAGGCAGGAAGTTCTATGACTTTCCACATGGATACCTACGAGGCTTTGAAAAGTGCGCATACATATGCTTATCAATTAACCCATTCAAGTGACAAGCCACAGGATGTTAAGAAATACAGATGTTCCTACTCATTGAAGGATTTGACGATAACCATTATAGCGGTGGGAAAATGACACGCAACGAATGTCGCATAATTGCTGAAGAGTTGTACAAGCTTATCCGTAAAGATGTGAAATTGTATGTTTCGCAAGCTATCACGGAAGAATCAGATGAATGGCTTACCCCAGAACAAGTTGCTATACATTTGAACATGTCAATAAGCTATGTGATGCATAGTGATATTCCATATACGAAAGTAGGACATCGTAGAAGGTACCGTAAATCTGATATAATAAAGTTTCTCGAAAGATGAAAGCAAGAGATTACAAACTGGTTAAAGATGGCAAATACAATATGAAAGCCATCATGCAAAGAGCTTGGGTTTACATGAAGCAGAATAAGGCTTTCAAGTGGTATTCTTTTGCTAAGGCTTTGAAAGATGCTTGGGTGGATGCAAGTTTGAAAATGGATGAGTATAAAGCTCAGGTTGATCCTCAATATGTAGATTATCCCAAACCCGCTAACAATTTTAGACAAGCATTGATTGATTTGAATCCGGCATTAAAATGCTACGATAGTAGCTGGAGATAACCCTGTTAGGCAGACCTACGCAAGAAGCGAGCGAAACCCTTTCAGGGAGCATTTGATTAGTTCTTTGACTTATTGAAAACAAATACGAACCAAGAATTATCCATAGCAGAAATGCGGTGATTGGATAAGCGGCTTGAAGTAGTCTTATATATCATTTAGATGGTCCGAAAATTTCTCTATCAGTAAGCATGCAAGGTTTGGGGCTTGCACCGCCATCAAATGATAATAATATATAAGCGTCCTATCCAGTCCTCAATAGGTATAAAGTAAATGGCGGCGAAGGGCGACCATACCACGCTTATTAATATTATCCCGTGGCTTACCTATCCTTAGTTTAAGTAGTAAGGCAATCATCGGAACGCCCACGGGAACTATCCCGCAGCAAAGGTTAGTGCTAATACTGTACTAAAAGCCATGAGAGAAACGAAGTGCGCACCGTTTTACTTTACCCTTGTACAGGCGGTTAATTTTTAAATCTTAAATAGAAATGAAAGCAATAACAATAAGACAACCGTGGGCATCCTTGATAGTCCACGGTATCAAGGACATTGAGAACCGGAGTTGGCAAACCAATTTTCGTGGGCGTGTTCTCATTCATGCCGCTGGTTCTCATGGTAGGAAATTTAGCGTTAATTTGACTGATGCACAGACAAGAGCAGCATTTACTACGATAGCCAAAGAAACTATGTTTGGAAATATGCCTTTTGGCTCTATCATTGGCAGCGTAGAAATAGTAGGCTGTGTTATCAATCATCCGTCAATATGGGCAGAGAAGACAGAGAACTACACCGTAGGCATGAATCCAAAACTACACGAGGATATTACAGGCAAGAAGGTTGTCTATAACTGGGTACTTGCCAATCCTATTCTTTTCCCTGAACCGATACCAGCTAAAGGGAAACTCTCATTTTGGGAATATGATAGAATCCAACAGCCGCAATCCGATGGCGACCACAAGATTTGTATGTGTCGTATATGCGTTGATGAAAAAGTTCAGGTGATGAGTATGGGGAATTATTTCGTATGTAAATATTGCGGTGGACGCTGGTACAAGTAAATTCAAAATTAACAATGAATATGAAAAAGGGTTTATTAGTAAAGTATAAAGCTCCCGGTTGGGAAAATAAGATCGGGAAGATATGTAGCGTTAACGGTGACAAAGTAATGGTACAATTCGGAAAGCATGATTTTGTAGAGTTGTATTCAAATGATTTAATCGTAATGACAATGCTATGAAAGTGATTATGTTTATTCTCTCACTATTCGTCTTTTTATGCTCAATAGTGATGTTGTACGGAGCAGTTGTTAATGATAGTCCTATGTATGCTACAGGGATTATTATTATGCTTATCATTTGTGGATTATCATTTATAATGGCCCGAATATGTTATAAAGAGTCGGGGCATTAATTGCAATAAATAACCCTTTAAACTTTACGATTATGAGCGAGCTAAATTTGTATCAGAAGATACAAGCTGTTTCTAACGATATAAAGAACATCGAAAAGAATATGACCGTCGGAAAAGGCAATTACGCTTATAAGGCAGTCCAGGATATTGATGTTACTCTCGAAGTTAAGACAGCCGAAACAAAACATGGTTTGGTGAGTATTCCCATTAAACAAGAACTTGTAAAATCCGAAGTTATCGAGGTAGTAAAAGATGGTGGTGGGAAATCCATTCAATATATGGATATTGTGAAAATGACACTTCGCATTATTAACCTTGATAAGACTGATGAATTTATCGATGTAGAAAGTTTCGGTAGAGGTCTTGATCCCGGAGATAAAGGATTTGGAAAGGCTTCGACCTATGCAAGAAAATATGCTCTTTTGAACGCTTATAAGATTGCAACGGGTGAAGATCCTGATGAAAATAAGTCAAAGGAACAAACTCCTGTAACAGTTGATGAAATAAAAGATGCTGTTGTTAATTACATGATGCTCGATAGCACATTTACGCAAAACATACTTTCCTATTTTAATGTTGGAAGTTCGGATGATATGAGTACCGAGCAGTTTAAGATGGCTTACAATAATCTAAAGAAGAAAGGTAAGTTATGATAGAGACTATGTATATCGGCAGCGGTGATATTCATGCTTTGATGAGTGGGAAAGAAACCAAATCTCATTCTTCTTTAATGCAGCGTTTTGTCAGTGGTGTAAAGCCTAATTATAATGCTTATGCAAGTCCGATAGACGCTTTACGCACAGGCGCAATTCTTGAGGATAGGTATCTACTTACACTGCCTGATAATTACTTCGCACAATACATTGTAACTTCGGAAGAGATGAATGTGTTTAAATGTAGTCTCGATTTTGCAAAAATAGAAAAGGGAAAACTTGTCGATTTCGATGAATTGAAAACACTTGCCCTTTCTGATTACCTTGAATTTATAGAACCTATAAAGAATGATAATAAGGCTCTTGTTGATTATGTGAAAAAGAAGCATAAATCTTACTACAATCAAGTACAGGAACAGCTTTACTGCACAAAATTAGAGAGTTGCAACCTCGTTTTTCTCTCTGTAACATCTTACGATGATGATTATAACTGGAATAGAGTAATTAAGTCAAATGAATATTGTAAGGTAAGAATCACTCGTGACGAAAAGGCTATTTCTAAAATAACAGAGAGAGGATTAATATTTCAACAAATCAAAGATTTTTATACTAAATAGTTATGGCAAACCAACTTACAGGAAAGATATTATATATCTATCCAACTCAACAAATTCCATCGAAAGATGGGAGCAAAACTATTCTTAAAAGAGGGATAGTAATAGACTGTACACGCTATGATCCATATACAGGTCAACGTGGCTTTGAGAATACTCCCATGTTGGAGTTCATTGGTGATAGATGTTCGGAACTTGATAATTATCAAATCGGACAGATAGTTACTATATCATTTGACGTTCAAGGCACAAGATATCGAAACAAGGATAATGTTGAGCAGATTTTTACTCGCGTGCAACCTTATAGAATTGAGGCAAGGCAAACTCAACAGCCTTCTGCACCCATTCAGCAGCCAACATCACAACCTATAGCGCAACCTGTGCCCCAGCCGATTACTCAACAACAGCCTCAGAGTTTTCCACCAGCGCAAGGGAATAATGATGGCTTACCTTTTTGATGTATGTCTCTTTACGATACATCAAACCCTTTGCAGAAAGAGCAGTTCAAAGCTCGTTCTGCAAAGCTTGCAGAAAGCGGTAAGATTGTAGAACTTACAGAAAAAAAGCCCAAAAGATCAAGTAATCAAAACAGATACTTGCATACCATCCTAGCTTACTTTGCATGTGAAACTGGTAATACAACAGAATGGGTAAAGCAGCAGTATTATAAGAAGCTGGTCAACCCTACGATATTCATCAGAGAAACAGATGTCCATATTTAGGAAAGATAAAGGTATTAAGAAGCTCTTCTGATTTGGATGTCAACGAAATGAATACCAGCATTGATCGTTTCAGAAATTGGGCAAGTGCAGAGGCAGGTGTGTATATTCCTTCTGCCGATGAAGAACGTTTGATTCAGTTGATGGAGATAGATATTGAACGTAACAAAGAATTTATATAGCCATGACAGACTTATTCGGGAATGATGTAAAACCTAGAAAGGTTTATAAGCGTGACAGCATCGGGCGGTTTGCCGATGAAAAGACGGCCAAGTATGAGCGTGCCTTGACGGATGCAGCTAAGTATAAGCAAATGTATCTCGCTGCTCAATCCCGAATGAGAGGTATGGCCAGAATATTGAGAATGAAAGATGAACTAATTTTAAAATTGAAAAATAATGATTGAAACAAGAAAAACAGAAATCCGGTATGTGACATCTGACCCGAAGAAGATGCTTAACATGTACCTTGCAAAACGTGTCCTCAAAACATGGGAGGAATCTTTCATTGATGAAGATACCGGTGAAACAGTCAACATAGAACGGCATGAAGTCCTCTTTGAGCGTGGCACGCTGATAGACCAAGACCTATTAGCAAAAATCCGTTTCAGTATGGAAGCTGATGGTATCAAGGAAGTGGAAGTTAGCAACCAGAATCGTTTGGCGTTCGAGAATGAGAACAAGTTTTTATATCCATACATCGCACAAGCACAGATAAGCGACAAGAAGTATAAGTTCTTGTTGTATGCCACTGGGCTGGAGAATGCTTGCCTTATTTTGAAAGACTACATCGAACTCAATTACCAGTTCGGGTTCACCCTGACGATGGCAAAGGAATTCGATTCCTGCGTGATTCTTACCGACAATCTGAAAGAACGTAAGGTCGATGATGTGGCTGTCGCTTACCTCAAAGACGAAATAACAATGGAAGAATACGTTGACAAGATGTACGATGAGACTGAAGATAGTAACGAAGAATCTAAACCGAATGAAAAGATATTCTACCAGATTGAGACGAAAATCACCTTCACGGACGGGGAGAATGAAGACGAAAGGGTTCAGACTTTTGTCGTGAACACCTTCAACGTTGATAGGGCGATGATGCTTATCACTCACTACCTCAAAAATAAAGAGGAGGAATGCGAGAAGCAAGCCAAAGAAAAGGGGCATGAGTTCAATAAAAGAGAAATTCACACGGCTATTGAATCAGCCAAACCTATACCGGTCGGGCGGTTTATTCCGAAAGAGTTTTCAATAGCTTATATGGAATAACTTTGTTAACCTGTCTGCTCTGTCTGTAAAGATGGGGCAGGCAAACATGGGGATGCGCAGTGGAGTGCTTTTGACTTTCGAAAGGTGCACATGATAGAAAGTACGGTACGTGAGATATAAGGAGTAATTAACCTTAGAAGTAGCGCAAAAGGATATAGTCCTTGATTGGGTGTTCGAATCGCCCCATCTCCACATAAATGTGAGCCACACATAAATGGCATGGGTTAGTGAATAATGGTTTCGCCCCGGAGAATACGCTTCGGGGCTTTTAATTCAAGAATTATGGAAAAGAAATTTACCGTTGTTGAAATCGTGGAAAATCTTATTGGTAAGATTAATCCTGTTGGTGAAACGAATGAAGACGAAATTCGTTTTGAAAACCTCAAATTGATGTGCGATTTGACAAATAGTCTGATCTCAAAAATAGATAATGTGTCTTATGAGAACAAAGACAGGCAAGAACATTCGATAAAAAGAGCCGCTGAGTATGCAGAAAGGTTTTTAACAGAACAGATAGGAATACAATAATATGCCATACTACATAAAAGGACTAAGACTAAGAAGAAATAGATATTTGGGCTTATGAAACAAATCATTCATGGGAAATGTCCCAGCAAATCAAATTGCTACAAGGTTATTACTCTAAAAGGTCATGGAAGCCTTGCTAAACAATCAGCTTTAAAAGAGTATGAGAAATCTTTCTATCTGCAATGTAACCAGTATCGTAATAGAAATTATTCAGGTTTATTTGAGCTTCATCTGAGCGTATTCTACGAGAATCAGCGACCAGACCTTGACAATTGTATGAAAATCGTTTTAGATTGTCTGCAAGGATGTAAAGCCATCAAGAACGACCGTAATTGTGTGAAGATAGTAGCGGAGAAATTTATAGATAAAGTGAATCCGAGAATAGAATTTGAAATTATACCGATATGCAATTTAAATTAAGAGATTACCAACAAAAAGCTTATGTATGAAAATCATAAAAGAAGTAATTAGAGACATTGAACATATTTCCAAATGTCCTAGGAGTGGAGAAATAAACTTAATGTATGTAATCAAAAGAAATTATAGATATGGAATTCTTAGAGAAAGATTTAGAGGATATTATTTGGGAAGCATACCAAAGTGAAGATGGAAAGTATGGGCTATTTGATAAAGGGCTACCAATATCAGGTAAAATGTACAGACAAGTAAATCTTGGTGATTACGGAATACTTGATTTAATGACTGTAAGTATTAATCCCAATTATGTGAGAATAGCAATTTACGAGCTGAAAAGGGATATTGTTGATATATCAACAATGGCTCAAGCAGCGAGATATGGTACAGGAATCAATAAATACATAGAGGAAAGATGCAATATACACAACCGTTCTATATCCTTAGAATTTTTCTTAATAGGGAAGACAATAGATCGTAAATCTGATTTTGTATTTCTATATAGTAATAGTCCTTATTTTAAAATCTATTTATACAAATATGGATTAAATGGTATTCATTTTAAGTACCAGCAAAAGAATTGGGAAATCAAGGAAGCGAATATTCCAAATTATCACCAGCCTATAAGCGAGATAAAATCTTTGTTTGAAGAAGTAGATTCTCCATTTTAAGAAATGAGCGATAAAGGATTTATAAAACTAAGCCGCAAGTTTTTCTCGAATGAATTGTGGAAAGAAGCCCGGGAGTTTTCGGAGTGCGAAGCGTGGCTGGACTTATTGCAGTCCGCTCGATTTGAGGCAACCGACAAGGTATATAGCGAACTCATCGGAGGTCGAGAAATCTCTTATACAAGAGGACAATATCCTGCATCTATATCATTTTTAATGAAGCGTTGGCAGTGGTCTGAAAAGAAAGTAAGATACTTCTTGGGCAAACTGAAAAAACGTGGGATGATAACTACATGTGGAAAACAAGGAATGAATGTCATTACTATTTGTAAATATGATGAATATAACCCTATAAAGGGCGAAGATAAGGGCATAGATAACATCAATGAAATCAACGAGTTAAAGTATGCTTTGGGCAAGCTAAGGGCAGATGTAATAGGAGAAATAGAGAAATTAGGGCAAGCTGGGGGCAACAAGAAGAAGAAAGAAGAAGATAATACAAAGAAATCTCCTAAAGGAGATAAAGAAAGTATCATCCCTCCGGAAATATTAGAAAAATCCCTGGAAGATTGCTATGAGGAGCTATCCACCAACAGTTCATGGATAGAGACTGTCGTAATGAACAAGAGGTCTGCCGGTCATCCAAACCTGACATTGGATAGCTTTCAGGAATATCTCAAGAGATTCTTTGATAAGCTTCAAAATGAGGGGGAAACTCATAAAAGCCCGAAAGATGGAATGGCTCATTTTGTCAGGTGGCTGGATATTGAACTCGGAAAGTCTAAAACAGACAAGTACCAGACAGAAAATGAGCAGCTATTATTCTCCGCAAAAGGGAGTAATGGCGGCTATTACCAATTTCTGTCTTACATCAAGAAACAAGCGCCATATTGTTTTTCAAACATGCGATTACCTAGCGAGGAAGAATCCTTGCTGCTACGTGACAAATACGGAAACGAAATGTTTAAAAGCGCATTGCGTACAATCGAAGGAAGAGCAGATATCCGTTCCAAATGGGATGTGCTTTATTATGCGATTTTAAAACAATTTGAATATCAGAATGGAAGTTAATGTACAGTTACGTGATGAAGATGCCGAGAAAATAGTTCTAGGCACTATCATTCTTCAACGCAATGCTTTTGAAGAAGTGAGAGAGTTACTATCGGAAGAATCTTTCTACAATCCTTTCCATCAGGAGATATACAAGGCTATTCTTCAAGTGGTATCATCCGGAAACAGGCCTGATATGATAACGGTCAAGGGAAAGCTTGTCGCCAATGGTGTGAAGTTTGAACTGGTGGAGTATATGAAGATTGCTTCTAACAGTACTTTTGACTTGTATCAGTATGCAGCTAGGCTTCATGACTTGGCCATCAGGCGTAAGTTCTATGTAATAGGGCAATATCTAGTCTCAAACTCTTATTCGGAATCAGAAGATATTCTTGATGTGACTAATTCGGTCAGTAATGAACTGGCGTCTCTGTTTAAATCAAGTAGCACTACGGTATCAACCATTAATGATGGGCTAGAGAATGTTTACAGCATGATAAATGAGAATCTCTCAGGAGCTAAAACTATCACTGGAACTCCTACAGGTTTTGAAAAGATTGATAGCAAATCAGGTGGTTTACAGAGATCGGATTTGATAATTATTGCCGGTGAGACTTCGCAGGGCAAGACCTCTTTAGCTGTTTCTATCATGAGGAATGCAGCAGATTTTGGTGCCAAAATTGCCATGTATTCTATGGAGATGAAAAAAGAACAAATAACAGCTCGTATTCTTTCTATGGAGAGTGGTGTTTCTGCCAATCAGATCATGTACTCACGCTTGACAGATTCGCAATTACAGGCAGTTGACAAAGGTATTGGCAAGATATCAGGTAAGGGTATCTACTTTGATGATCGGAGTACATCAAATATAGACACTATCATTTCGTCTATTCGCTATATGAAGTTGAAATATGGCATTGATGGTGCTATAGTTGACTACTTGCAGATTCTCAATGTGAACATGAAAGGAGCCAACAAGGAACAGCAGATGGGAGACGTTGCAAGGCGTTTGAAGAATCTTGCAAAAGAACTTGATATTTGGATTATAGCCCTTTCTCAATTGAATAGGGATACCATGAATCCGGTTCCTACGTTGGCCCGCCTTCGTGACAGTGGACAAATAGCAGAAGCTGCCGATGTAGTCATTCTTATCTATCGTCCCGAAGTAACTAAGAAATCCTATCCAAGCGATTTCTCAAACGTGGAAACGAAAGGAACGGCTATGATAGATATTGCTAAAGGACGAAACATTGGACTTCTACGGTTTATCTGCGGGTTCAATGCTGCTACAACATGCTTTTATAATCTTGACTCTGTTCCTCTATCTGGGTTTCAACATGCTGACATAGAGGATGAAAATCCATTTTAAACAATGAAAGTTACCATTTACTGGGACACCAAACATCTTGATCCCAAAGACGTCCCAAGAATTAAGAAGAAAATCAGAGACAGGTTTAACATTCCCGATTACACCACAGTAAACGGAGAAACTCCCTGTAACATCAAGGATGAGGATATGGAGCTTCTCAGGGAATGTGCTAAGCGTGGATTTCTTCAGATCAGAAATAAATAGTTCTAAAAAGTACAATATGAAAACAATATCAATAGATGTGGATGCGACAAGCGTTCAGATAGAGACAAGTATGGCTGGAAATGGATATGTCAGAGTAACAGCAGAAGTCGATGAAAGAGATTCTACTAAATTACTGGATTCCATATCCAAAGACGATATTTCAGATTATATGCGTGAGAATGGTTATATCTGTGAAATTGAATAATTTAAATCAATAAAAATGTGAGCCACACATAAATGGCAAGGGTTAGTGAATAATGGTTGTGCCCGGGAAATACGCTTCGGGGCTTTTAATTAAAAAGATTATGGCAATAGATAAAATCAAAACAGTAGGCCAGCTTAGAAAGGTTATTGAAAATCTTTCTGACGATTACTAATCAAAAAATGAATCAAATGACACATGGCAGTTTATTCAGTGGCCTTGATGCTCCAAGTGTTGCAGCTAATTGGATGGGGTGGGAAAACGCTTTCCACTGCGAGATAAATGATTTTTGCAATACTATTTTGAAATATTGGTTTCCTAATTCAAAACATTATGAAGACATTACCAAAACAGACTTTAGTCAATGGAGAGGACGGATTGACATCCTTACAGGAGGGTTTCCTTGCCAGCCTTTCTCCGTCGCAGGCCAGCGAAAGGGAGCGGATGATAACCGTTACCTCTGGCCTCACATGCTCCGTGCTATACGGGAAATCCGACCCACTTGGGTTATTGGTGAAAACGTTGCTGGAATCCTCACGATGGTTCAGCCCGGCCAGGAGGTTGAAATGGGAAGCCAAACCACTCTTTTCGGAGAAGATAACAGAAAAAGAGTTTTGTTACGACAAGAATACGTCGTTGAAACCATCTGTAAAGACCTTGAACGAGAAGGATATTCCGTCCAACCGATGCTTATTCCGGCTTGTGCCGTTGGAGCGCCCCACAGAAGAGACAGGGTGTGGTTTATCGCACGACTTACTACCGACACCGCGTGTCGTGGAAGTGGTGGAGCACCCCATGAAAGCTGCCGAGAGAACGAAAGACAGGACGGGAACGAGACTCAACAACCTCTCTTCGGGGGCTGTATTCGGGTTACTTCCCACTCCAACAGCAAGAAGCTACAAGAACGGATCAAAGTTAGAAGACGGAAGAACCAAGAGAAAGCAGGAACAAGGGTGGACGATGGAGTTGAACGATTTGGCAACATGCGGTATGATCCCTACTCCGACAACGAGAGATTACAAGTCTTCAATATCTCCCAACGGAATGATGCGGAAAAACGGAAAATTGAGGAACGATGCCTTGAGCAATATTCCAGTGATGTTAGGGGAGCATTGCACTCAACGCCCTGGGACGACTTCCCAACTCAATCCCCTGTTTGTCGAGGAAATGATGGGCTTCCCTTTAATGTGGACGACCTTACCATTCCTTTCACAAAGTGGAGACAAGAATCAGTCAAAGGATATGGAAACGCCATAGTGCCACAGGTGATTCTTGAGATATTTAAGGCGATAGAAGAAATTGAACATTTAGAGTAAAACAATTTAAATATGAAGCATGAAACGTTCAGCCGGGCAAGACTGGAGATACTGAATTATGTAATAGCCTTCTGCACCAATACCCTGTATGATGGCAAATACTTTCCTCCTTTTAGTGAAGGTAGTGGTTTTGAATCTGTAAAGATAGGGGGTGCACCTCCGATTGGAAGCCTTGTACGACTTATGGCAGCGCCAACTACTAAATGGTATTTATCGTGGGTTGTCGATGTTAAAGAGGAAGCTGGTAAATACACTAAGTGTCTTCTAAAAAGCATAGAAGATGGAAGCTTGTCATGGTGGGAAAATGTAGGATACTATAACATACCTTTAGAACTGTCAGACAAATTTCCATCATGGAAATACAATGATGAACAATTTTCTTTTTGGGACAAATGGAACAAGGCTAATAAATGGGAAAATACCTATGTCCTCAGACCAATGCGCCCAATTTTTGAATCCGAAAAAGTAACTCTTGAGCTTAGAAAGATACACAGCAATGATATAATAGGATCAAAAACTTTCCCATTCTGGAAAAAACTGACAATTCGAGAAATGAGAGAGTTTATTCGTGAAACATTAAAAACTAAGTAGATATGAGCGAATTTAAAGTTGGTGATATTGTACAATTCAATCTCGGAGAAGAATATCAATTAAACGGTTGCTACGGTCAGATTGATAAAATCAATAAGACAAACATTCGGGTGTATATACCTAAGAAATATTCTTGGGTATATGGCTATGAATATTATCAAAAAAAACGGTTTACCGATTCATTTAAGCCTTCTCAATTAAAGGTTGTAGGGTGTATCGAAGATTTTCCAGAGATGCGGGTTAGTCTATTATACAATAAAAGTTATCATTCTTTGAGTACATACAAATACAAGTTCTCACCTAATAATGATTGTTCAGTAGAAGGCTGTAATTGTAAAGCCGTGAAACGAATTTTATATAACTGTTGGGGAACCGTATCAGAGTTTGATGTCTGCGAAGAACATGCTAAATATGATGGGTATTGCGGTGATGGATTTCCACATAAAAAAGACTATCATCCAGTAGATATGATTGAAAAAAATAATTCAAAACAATTTAAATATGAATCATGAATTAAAAACATGGCCGCCTTATTATCAAGCGATAATAGACGGAAAGAAAAGATTTGAAATACGGAAAAATGATAGATGTTTCTCCGTTGGTGATGTTCTTCGCTTGCGTGAATACGATCCTGCCAAAGAATTAGACCCCATAACAGAGAAGTACACTGGACGCTACTGCTACGTACGGGTAGATTATGTTTTAAGTGATTTTCTGGCTTTAGAAGAGGATTATGTCGCTATGTCTATAACTCTAATTAATTAATAAACAGAAAGTAACTTATTATGAAAATAGAAAACTTGGAACAAGCCACTGGTTTGGCTAACAAAATTAGAAATTTGGATTTATTGCTTTCAGGTAAGCAAGCAAATTGTTGGTTCTCTGTGACAAACAGAGATGGTGATGTTTACACTTTTAATGAAGATTGCTCTAAGAAAATACAGACTATTTTGGAAAAAGAAAGAGATAGACTGATAGTAGAATATAGTAGATTAGATAGAGAATAACTAATGAAAATGAAGCTAAAAGACATAGTAAGCCAATTGGCTAATCGAATAAACCAACCTCATGTGATTGAAGTTTATCTTCGACAAATTTATGCGAAAGGTTTTGTGGAGGGAACCAAGCAATCCCCGTGGATAAGCGTAGAAGAACAATTACCGCCATGTTCGGATGAAGATTTATTCCTATTAGGTATTGATTCTCGTGGTGTTAAGAATATACCGGATGTGGGATATATGCACTCTTCAAAGGATGGAAAATCTCGAAAAGACTTGTTTGTATGTGGCGAACTCGTAGAAGTAACCTATTGGATGAAAGTACCAGAAGTTTAACCAATAGAAATGAGCCTTGGGCGGCTTTGTAAAACCCATGAATACAATATATGGAAACTAATATTCAAGAAAACAAAAGGAAGTTGGAAGAACTGAAAGAGGCTGCAAAGCCATTGATAAAGTTTCTTTGCGAAAACTATCACCCTCATGTAACTGCAATTGTCACTCCTACAAGTGTAGAGGTAATGGAAGGGGTTCAAACAGTTCAGGGCATTGATGAATTTATAGTTGACTAACAGATAGCTGCCCTAGACAGTACCTAGGGCAGCTATTAAAATGATTAGAAACGAATGAAACGAAAAGTTCTATTAGTGTTGCTTTACCTTTCCATAGGTAGCCTTGCTTTCTTATTTGGAATGCACAACCAAAAGAGAGCTTATTCAAATGGTTACAAAGATGCATTCAACTTTGTGATATCCGAATTAGAAAACTATTGTGATTCATTAAAAAAATCAAGAGATAACATGAATAAGATAAAAATCGAAATTACTCCTGATGGCTGGGAGAGTACCGTAATCATTGACGGTAAAGAGTATAAAGAGAAGCATGTTGCAACAGCATTTGGCTCTGAAAGTATCGAAGGTAATTTTGAAAGTGAAGACGATATACCAGAAGAAGTATACGACGCATTAAATTCATCTTTCCCCTTCGAATGTATGCAGGCATTATATTCAATCGAATAATATTCAAAACCAAATAAAAATATAAATTAAGATGATTGCGATAACATGGGATATAATCGTGTACGTGCTGATACTCGTATGTACACTGGTGTTTGTGCTAACGAGGGATAACACCCCTCATTGGTTTGGTTCTAATGGAGAATGGGCTTTGTTCTTCTGGGTTGTATTAGCCCTCGTATTTACCGCGATTTGGGGCGGTGTCTTTTGGTGGTAACTAACAAATAACAGATTCAGAGATGAAGAAAATATTATTAATTATCATGCTCGTAAGTATAGCGAGTTGTACGGTGCAGAAAGGCACCACTATTCTTTTAGTGAATAAAAAAGAGAATCATCCCGGGTACTATTTTCGATGGGCTGATTCACTGAATAAAACGAATCGTTTCACGAAGCAATTTCAAAGGGCCGATTCAATGTTTAACAATAAATTCAAATTAAAATAATATGAAACAAAAGAAGCTGCATATATCCTTTGACCTTGATATAAGTCTACTGGATGATGATAAAATACGTAAACCAGCTTTGAAAGCTGAAATTAAAGACTGTATAAGGGACAGGCTATGGCAGTTCTATGGATGGGTAAAAATTACCAATTTGAAAATTAACGAATAACAGAACTAAAATGAGTATATACCTGAAAGATTTAGACGGGACCGCTATTGAAAAGTGGTGTGTCGAACTAGATAAATGTGAACGTCGTAAAATGACTAACAAGGAGACGGAATTAATGATTAATGCCACCTTTGCTGAGAAAAAGATGGAAGGGGACAATGATTGGGAAAATCTATTAAAGGGATATAATGGTGTGACTATACTTTATAATCGAGTGAAATATTGTCACACCTACACTATGAGTAAGGCTGTTTACGTTTTTCTCGGGTCTATTTGCGATACTCCGGGAATGATCACAGAATACGCCAACTTCATCCAGTATCTGTGCCATAAGAAACACATCAAGCATATAGATATGACCACATTTGCCGTACAATTATTCCCTTGGGGATTTTTCCGTGAAAACGATCTACAGCAGGCATGGTGTCGACAGAAAGTTATTACTGATAAAGGGGGATCAAACAATATGTTGGACTATAATTATTTGATGGAATCTATTCAGAAACTGGGTTAAGGATATAATATGGGTAAAACAATAGTTACTAAAATAGAGAAATGTGCGCAATGTCCACATAGTGAAATTCTTCCAGATCCTGATCCATGGGATTGGTTTTGTGATGATGACGAAAAAATTTTCTGTAAGAAATTAAATAGAACTATAGCCGCTGCACTTCGTCCATACGAAAGTGATAAAGTTGATATCCCCAGTGATTGCCCCTTGGAATAGAAAAAATTCTAATCAAAAAATAAACGAATAAAAGAAAGAAAAAATCAAATGAAGACATTTTATAGGACAGCAAATAGGAATATTGTCCATCCTGAATTTGGGATAATACTAAAAGATGGAGACAGAGTGTTAACATCAGAAGCAAGAACAAATGACGAAGGAAAAGTTGTAGTCACTGTATTTAGCAAATATTGGTTTGATGTTCCCATCTCTGTTTTTAGAGAAGAACGCACAAAGGTATTTACTAACTCTTAATAATCAAATATGAATTTTAAGGCAGAAACTATAATAGAGTGCAATGCTTGTCATGTAAGTGATGGAGAGTTGTACGAAGGTTGGCGAGTTGGATGCGATGATTTGGTTTTCAGAGTAGGTGTAGAAGAATCCTTAAAAGCCAAAGAGGAAGAAATGATACAGAAAGCTACTGAAGCGTTCCGCCTTTTTGTGGAAGATCATTGTAGCGAATCAGGAAGAAAAGATATTGCGGCAGAATCTGAGCACTATCTGAAGATATTCAATGAATTAATTAATGCTTAATCATAAAAAGCATGAAACAGACATTAGAAGAAGCAGCACATTCTTATGCTGAAAGTAGGAGTAGCGGTAGCGCATATCCTGCATTTTATCAAGGGTTTATAGCTGGTGCAGAATGGAAAGCAGAGCAATCTCCGTTCATAAGTGTGGACGAAGAATTACCGCCATGTTCGGATGAAGATTTATTCCTGTTAGGAATTGATTCTCGTGGTGTTAAGAATATACCGGATGTGGGATATATGCACTCTTCAAAGGATGGAAAACCTCGAAAAGACTTGTTTGTATGTGGCGAACTCGTAGAAGTAACCCATTGGATGAAAGTACCATCTTTCGAGGATATCCTCGAAGCCAACAGAGACGTTTTAGAACGAATGAAAGAGAAAGGGGACTAAAGTATGCAGAAAATTATGTTTAATGAAAAATTCGGCTTAGAGACAGCCGTATTGAATGGTACAAAGACCATGACCAGAAGGAAGATAACATATCCTTCAAAGTTTAAAGGTGAAAACGTTGCAGGATATTTTGTCTGTAGAAGACCTTCCGGTGAAGTCACTGAAATATGTATGTATGACGAAGACGAACGTATGATTGATGGCGGGCAGATACTTCCAAAATATAAAGTTGGTGAAGTGGTTGCCATTGCGCAAAGCTATGAAACTATGTACCATGAAATAGGACTTGAAACAATGGATATGTTTACTACTTCTATGAAGGATAGTAAAGGTTGGAATAACAAGATGTTTGTAAAGGCAGACCTAATGCAACATCACATCCGCATTACCAAGGTGAAAGCAGAACGGTTACAGGACATATCGGAGGATGAGTGCTTGCGTGAGGGTGTAGAATTTAGTCAGGAGCAATATAAATATGATGGTACAAAATCATTTTTTGTTCAAAATATTACAGATATAGGAAGTAGATGGAATAGAATGTTCTGTAAGCATTTCGATACCCCTCGCGAAGCCTTTGCCGCCCTCATAGATAAGGTGTCTGGTAAAGGAACTTGGAATATTGACCCGTATGTGTGGGTATATGAGTTTGAATTAATAGATTAACTAATAACTAAAATAAAAATAAGATGAAAACAGAAGAAGTAAAATTGAAGAGATACTTTCCGAGTGAAGGTATGGCGTTAAAAATAACCAGCCGGATGTATGATTATAGCGAGCACAAATTTGTTGACAGCGTTTCATATACAGAAGAACAGGGGGTTATAATTGATGAAAATAGGTTGATATCAGTAGAAGAAGTACCTATGGAAGAGTATAATGATTGGATTAATAATACGCCCGGACTTGCAGTTTCGGCATTTAGTTTTTGAAATTATGAGAGGAAAATTGAAAACATCGTTTCTTGAGTCAGAAGATATGGCTATTGTAGAAGGAACGGAAGTGGAGATAGTAGACGGATGGTGCGGTTGCGATGGATATTTTTATCAATGCGAACTTCCCGAAGGAAGACAAATTATTATGAACTCAGTTAACATAGAAATAACAGACCACCGTCCTTATATTGATTGGGATCAAAGACGTTATGAATTAGTGAAAAGTTTTGCAGCCAGCATTATATCTAGTCATACAGTTGAAGAAATAAATATCTCTTTTCTCAAAGATGGATATGGATATGAGATTGTAGCCGATTTATCAGTAGAGTTAGCCGATGTTTTAATTAAGAAACTGAAATTGGTATAAAAATGAATTATGGATAGAATAGCATTACAAGAAGATTACAAGTATGAATTTGCCGATATGACTATTATCGCTACAACAGATTTTGACTTTAACCCTATACTTAAAATTACTACTGGCGAAGGAAATTTAGTCGTTCTCCCTTCTCAAATTAATGAAGTAATTGTAAAATCAACAGTTGATAAATAACCCTCAAAATTAACAAGAAATGAATACAGCCTTTGAAAGATCGGCCACTCGTACCGATGAATGGTATACACCAAAGGAAATCATAGATGCGCTGGGCATATTTGATACAGATCCATGTGCCCCGGTAAATCCACTTTGGCAGACAGCTATACGGATGTACAATAAGAACCATGACGGATTAACGAAAGACTGGGTAGGTCGTGTTTGGCTTAATCCCCCTTATTCCCGTCCTCTTATTGAACAGTTTGTTAGGCGTTTGGCAGAGCATGGCAACGGAATTGCATTACTCTTTAATCGTTGTGACTCAAAGATGTTTCAAGATGTCATTTTTGAGAAAGGCACGGCAATGAAGTTTCTACGTAACCGGATTCGCTTCTTTCGCCCGGATGGAACACGCGGAGATTCGCCCGGTTGTGGTAGCATCTTAATTGCTTTCGGTGAAGAAAATGCAGAAATATTAAGAACCTGTAATATCGCAGGTAAATATGTACGAATCAATTAGAGTAAAACAATAAAGTAATGAAGAAAAGAATAAGAAACAAAATGATGAAAAATCCGGGTAGGTATAAATTGCATCAGTATTTGAAATATGCTCATCAATGGGCAAGTACTATCGCTTATAAGTGCCGTTTATACCTGATATTAGAGAGTGGTAAGATAATTAGAATCGAAAATTAAAAATCAAGCCTGAACTATTCGGAATCTCCTAATAGTTTAGTAGTCCCAATACTTTTTTAAATGATGCATCCCCAAATGTCTTTGATGTTTGGGGATATTTTTTTTGAAAATAAAATTTATATTATGGAAATAAAAATAGATCAGAACTTATATGCTGATTCATTAAAAGCGGCATTGAAAGTAGATTTTCTTAAAAGTAGTAAGGAATTAAAATTATATGCAGCCTCTATCTATAACGCTTCGATGTGGGGTAGGGAAATCGATAAAAAATTGGCTATACGCACACGGATAAACCCTTCGCCAATACAGCAATAGGTATTATCCAATGTAGCACCTTCTCAAAACGTTCTAAAAAACACTCCATTGAAGAATCCTAAATATCAGGCAGAAATCACAGTAGAATGCGAAATCTGCCTGATCCAGCAATATGTCAACCTTACTTTCCTTCATACAACAATACAATGAAATAGTCCGAACTTGGATACCGCCCGGACACAAAAAAGGCGGTGAAACCGTTTGGAATTACCGCCTTGACTTTAGTATTAAAAATTTTAATTATTTCTTGGTATTACCAGATGGTTTGCTTTTATTCTCATTACTTTTAATAAAAATAGATGCTACGGATACAAGTGTACTAGCACCCATAATCCCAGCAAACCAAGGTTTGTCTAAATAGAGAGCATAACCAGCAAGAGCTATCATTACAACTATAGCAAGAAATGCGAAAAACATTCCCCACCAGTTCATTCTTCCATCTCTTCTATCAGCTTTTCTAATCATATTCAATTTATTACTATCCATTTTATGTCGGTGATCTTGCTCTTTTACAGAGGCATTAATAAGATAATCGACAATCCTAGGATCAATACTCTTATATGCGGCTAATTCTTGAGGTGAAGGTAGGCAGTTGTCATCAACGGTATAAGTCTGCTCTAATTGTTTTCCAACTCCATCGCCTGTTGCAACTTGTGTTTCTCGCTGTTTTAATTCTTGCTTACCCATTGTTTAATACAATTTCATTGAAAGCTCTACGCATATCCCCTTCAACATTTCTTCTGTCTTCCATAAGATTTCTCTTATCATCATTCCTATTTCTGTCTTTTTCTATAATTTCTTTCCTAATTTCAGAAATAGCTTCGGAGTTCTGCTTATAATGCCCTTGAGAGGCATCACGAAATGTAGAAGCTCCATTTTTAATAAAACGTCCTACTTCCTTTAATATGCACATACTTACCTCCATATTTAAATTATAATGCAAATATAAAAATAAAACAGTAAATCAGATATTTTGTTTCCAAGATTATGCATATTATTAACCATAAAGTCACATTTTAACTAAAAAATTAAACGGTAATTCCAACAAGTCAAAGAACTCTTATATCTTATTTCCCTTCATACATAGCTTCCATATACAACCATATCTTACCCGGAGGAGCATCCTCATCAGCAAAATAGAACTTATGTGCAGTCTTAATGATTAACTCATCATCGAGAACTGTACATGTATCGGCATAAAATCCGTTAAAAGCTACATACTTGTCCCATTTCGTTGTCCCCGAGGGGAAAGTCATGCCTTTGGTTACCGATTCTATCTGTTCAAGCGTCCAATATCCGCCTTCGCATTTTTTGCCAGCCCTATCTGTATACCGGATCATAGACACATCATGCATGGCAAATCCTTCATCATAATGGTTTCCATACATGATACCATGTTGTTCACGCATGAACTTCCAGAACATTTCCGGATGTTCCTCTTTCATTTTGCAAAGCATTTCGTTTAAGCCGTCCACACTTTGCCACATTATCTTTTCTGTTGCTACGCCTGCATTTCTTGCGGCGATTAGCATATTCTTGTAATCCATAATAATTATGCGTTAAAAAGTTCTTTCAATTCAAGGAAATCCGCCTCGGTTATCTTTATCGCTCCAGTATTGCCGAACATAAGATTGAAAACCGGATTATTCGGTAATTTAAAGCGAACCACGCCTTTTCCAATAGTTCCCTGCAAGAATCCCTTGCCAAACGTGGTTTCTTCCATTTCTCGGAACATGGTCATCATGTCTTTAAATAGCATGTCCGCGTCAATATTTCCCTCCTCATCACAAATAAATAATGCAGCATTATCAATTGTATTCTCAATCTTTCCTCGCTCACGTGCCAAATAGTTTTTGGCTCCACGCTTCATGTAGATAGAAGCCGTTTTCAAATTCGGGTTCTGTGTCACAAAATCATCAATCCTGCCATCGACCCATGTTTCTAAAGAATTAATAGCTTTATCTTTAAAATCTAATAATTTCTCTTTTGCTTCCATACTATTTATTTTTTAGGAGTTTTAGGAACCGGCTGTTTGCCATTCTTCATATCAATAAATTCCTGCCAGGTTAAGTGAGAGTACTGCATGATATATTCATTCATCAGCGCCTCTTTCTTGTTGGCTTCGTCTTTAGCGGTTTTCTGAATTCGTTTCAGAAGCGTAAGATGCTTATCAAGAGCATCCTTTCCGTCCTTAGTATTATTCTCTACAATCGGACGCATGATGCGCATATATTCGCGTTGAAGTATCTGCTGGATATTGATGCTGCTTTCTTGGAACTCCTGATTGTTTTGCAAAAAATCAAATTCTTTATCACTCAATGAAGAAGTGATACGATCAATCTCGTCCCACACCGGAGTAACCGGTTGTGATGGTTGCTGATAGGTCCTCTTCATGTCAGCAATCTTCTGCTGCATTACTTCCTGTTCCTTTTCAAGTTCCGGGAGAGAAAAGTCCCTTTGTTGTAATAGTGGATCTCCGAAATTCATATTGCTTGTTAGTTAGTGGTTAGTAAAAAAAAGAAAGTGGTTCACCCCCCGGAGGGGGCTTACCACTAACGCTTTTTGCGTTTCTTTGCGCTCTTTACAGATTTCACGCTGTTGGAGTTGGCGTTACTGTACCTGGACAGTTGCATCCGAAAGGGTTTGCACCCTCCAGAACTGTAACTGTAGGAGTAGACGGCAATCCTACAACACCGTAGATGGCGCGGCAAGTCTTACGATCAGTGTAGTTGATAGAGGCAGTAAATGCTCTGTCGATTTCGCACTGGATCAAACGATCTTGATACGGGCGAGTGGCTTCCAGAACGGCAACCTTCTTGTCAAGGTCACAGAACTTGGCGCTATAACGCTCGTTCAGTACGTCGTAAAGATCACGTTGTGATTTGTACAGACCAAAGTCACCGTCTATCTGAGACTTGTACAGACCAAAGTCAGCATCTACTTGAGATTTCCATAATTGGAATTTCTCGTTGATGTCAACATCACGATGAGCGGACATCTGTTCCTGAGTGTTCACTTTCAGGCTCCACATTGCATTAGTCAATGCAAGAGCTTCAGAACAACCCTTTTCCCATGCTTGGAAAGCAGTGGGAGCAGCAGCAGAACGGCCTGCAATTGCATCGCTTACCGTGTTGATGTTCACGTTTTCAGGCATACCGCCACCAAAACCGAAACCACCTCTACGAGACAATGCCCACAAACCGAGCGCTGTGCCGGCTATGCCTAGACCTAAACCAGCCGAATACTCACGTATTGCTACGTGTCCTGACTATATCTTACCCATACTAAGTATGAGAAGCCCTGTTTCGAATTCCGTGCAAATAGGAACCCTACTCTCCCGATTCGGAGATAGTCGATACACCGCTCAACCTTTCGATTGCATGGCACGGGATTTACCACGTGGGCATTCCCCGTTAGCATTAAAGTAGTTCTTTAACACCCCGCTTGCGAAGCGGATAAGGGCTAACAGGCACTGTTACATACCAGCTACACCTTTCGATGCAAAACGGTCGCGGTCATAATCGTAGTAGTCACGATCTCCGTGTACATACTCCTTCTCCTTGATTACTTCTTTTACTTCAGCTTCCATAAAAATATGTTATTTGTTGTTACAAGACAATGCAATAGCATTGCGATACAAATAACCTTATAATGGCTATGCTAACATATTGCTTATCTGCGAGTTCTCTGCGAGTTCTTTGCTAATTTCACTCGTACAGTTTTTTACACTCCATTTCTGTAATTTACACTCAAAATTATTGCGGATATGATTTATTGACTGTCTTTTAAGGTTGGTATGCCTTGATATTTCATCATCGGTAAGAAACTGGGCAAGAAAATAAACGAGGATATATCGGGCATCTACACACTCTTCTTTATTAGAAAAAATCAATGATGGCATTTCAATGCCTGTGTGTTTACGCACCATGGCATTTATCGTCTGGTATAAATCTTTTGTTTTCATATCTGTTATAAAACATAAAGTTATTAAAAACAATAGTCACAACCCGCTTGTTTAGTGAGGACTGAAAGCCCAAAACAGCATTGGATTGTGACTGTTGTCCCTTGTGGTTTACCAGACGTGGCAAGGGACGGGCTTTCTTTTATCTCTAAGCCCCGGAAAGAGAGCATTGTTAATATCCTTATGAGATGCTTCTACTCATCTCCAATAGTACACAACTAAATCATATCAACCTCCTTTCCTTGTTTTATAGATTATCCATGCTGCAATCATCAATAGCAATAATGTAGCCGACGCCCATATTACACCGGAAATCTGTTTAGGCACCGTCGTTTCGTCTTTCTGCTTCTCCTGTTCCTGCCTATCGTTTTCCTGACTCCAGGAAGACGATGAGCTATCGGATTGCAAAGAAAAACTGTCTGCGGATATAACATTAGTTTCTTGCTCGATCTTATTGTTTTCTTCAGTATCGCCTTCAGCTAAAAGCGGATGCTTCCCTGTTTTAAAATCTATTGGCTTGCTAGTATCATACAACTTCCAGTTTATTTTCCGATTCATAGTAGAATGCAAGAAGTTGGATATATCCTGCTTATTGGTAAATCCAAAATCAACAGCCATTCCGGTACTATCTTTTCTCAGAATGGATGTTTCCTGGCTTGTGGTAGATTTATGACTCCCACAGGAATAAAGCGACATCACAATTCCCATCACAACCAAGGCTATAAAACCTATTATTGATAGCCTAACCATTTCTTTTAGATTATTCATGAACATTTTCTTTTTATTAGTGTTACTATAAGGTTCATATAAACTCTTTTGAACGGCCTTCCGCTGTGATAGTACATTGCCGTTATATTATAGCTCAAAGATGAAATCATTGATTCGATTTAACCAGCCTCTCTTGAACTTGTTGTTAGCCGGGCGCTTATGACAAATTTCCTCGATGAAGTCAAACCGTGCAATCTTAATCATATCGAATAATTCGCGAGGATTACGTGAGTTAACAGCTTCAAGGGTTTTAGGACCAACAATGCCGTCCACCTTAACGTTAAGAAGCTGTTGCGGTATCTTTATGCCGTAGTTTCCCGAAGACCAAACCCAATCTACCAGAATATTAGCAACAGACTGACTTTCTATCTGGTCAGCTTTCCATCTGTCCCAGTACATTGTCTTTAATATCTCGGTCCATTCATGTTCAGATAGATTCTTCAACCTCTCAACGGTTGGTACCGGATAACCTTTCTTCCGGCAATACTGCATATAGGTTGCAAGAGTTACACCTCGATTAGTCGCACCTCCCAAATCGTCGGGGTCATTTACGAAACCTCCCTCCCACTTTAGGATAAGAGGTGCCAGTTTTTCAACATTTGCCATTACTTTCCTTTTTATTATAATTCATCAATTTTTCCCAATTGTCTTAGCTTCAGACCGTCAAAATACATATTCACAGACTGGCTCATAAGTGACACAGTGAAACTTTCTGCCGGGAGATACACTTGTTCTGTCATCAGATTAGCGATGGCCTGATTGTCTTCAAGAGTGGCAATGAAACTAAGCTGCTTATTCACATACAGAAATTTCCCAAGGAAAGCACGCTGACCATTGAAATCGTTGTCTATCATCCGACGAATCTTGTTGAGCGTTCCTTCCCGGTTAGTCAGGTGATTTTCCATCCGTATCTTGAGAATGTAATACTTTACGAGTGCACAACTCCTGTCAAGCGTTTCCTTGGTGACAGCTTTAGCTTCTTCTTTGCCGATAGTCCGGTTATTCAGGTCACTGAAATATCTTGCTGTCTGGTCGGTAGACTGTTTAATACCTCTCAATAGCTTTTGGTTACTGATAATCTGAACTACAAATACTATCAGTAATAAGGCTGTGAATGTAACAGCAAAACCAAACATGACCTTTAAGGCCCCTAAGTCTCCAGCTGCCTCGGCAATCTCAATGGCTGATTTAGAAAGTTTGTCCACTGCTTCAATGTTTCCTTGTTGTAGTATCATAGTTTCTATTATTTTGGTTTTCTGTATTCATGACTTTTTATTTAGTAGAATTTATCTTATCTTTGCAATAAGATAATGTGAGGACATTATCCCGCTCACAATCCCGCCCCACTCGTGAGAGCCAGGCGGGATTAATTTATTACTGAACTAAATGAGCGGCAATCATACCAAGAAACTCTTCGCGAGGTATTTTAACCGGAACATCGGCAAATCCGGACACTTCGATTTCTCCTTCATAACCGATCACTTCGCAGATTTCTGCATATTCACTTCGTGAGAACATACCATTCTTGACCTCTACCTTTTGTTCTGCTCTCTTCTGGCGAGCTGTAACATACTCTTCCTCCAGTTCTTTTTTCTCTGCCTCAAATTCCTCTTTGGTGGCGCGGGTTTCATCAGCCTTTTTCAGTTCTTCATCGGATGGCATTTCAGGCTTTTCAACGGGCTTACCATCTTCTCCCTTTTGGCCTTTCTTCCACTCCTTAGCTGCTTTCATCCGGGCATCAACGGATTCCATCTCCGCAATTGCATGGGCGCGATCATCAAAGCCTTCTTTCTTCAAACCTTTCAGCACTTCTTCCATGTCCTTCTCGAACTCCTGTACTTTATTGTTATAAGCAACACGGATCAGCATCACGCTTGCGGTTTCAGATTTTGGCAATTTACGTCCTTCGAATACCAAGGGAATATTTGCTACGATTCTGTTTCTGAAAAAAATGTCGTTGTAAGTCATAATCATTTGTTCTTTTTAGGGTTATACTTCTTCTTTAATTTCATTAATGCAGCTTGTCACTGCTGTGGCAATGCCGGCCATTTCCGTAAATGGAATGTTGTTCATGTTCAACTTTAGTTCCTGCCCATCTGTATAGGCATTTACAGAACCCATTTCTCCATCATCCTTTTTGGTTGCACTCAAGTTAAGTGCTGTAATTTCCTTGCTTGACGGTTCCTGACGGAAGTCACCTGTCATTTCGTAATTAGCATCCGTGTACTTTACATCACCGGTAATGCCTCTGTTTGTAATTTCTACCATAACTTTACTTTTTTATTTGGTTAAACAATAAATTAATATTTCAAATATCATACAGGACTAGGCTCTGTTCCTGCAGAACGTATCATATTTATATCTATAGCAGATGTAAAATCAAACCATGCATCTTTGCCATTCCTTGTAGTCTTATATTGGAAAGCTAATGATACAGCAGTCACATTTCCATTTGCCTTTATCAAAGGAATATCCTTACTGGCGATTATCGGTTTCAGATAGTATCTACCGGTTCCACTTGCTAACGTCCAGGGGCGAGTCTGGTTAGCACCAGAATCCACGTTACTAAAAACAGGACATCTCTTGTAGACTTTATCTCCATTTCCATCTGTATACCTGAATATCAGGAATATGTTACTCTGAGATATAGTCTCACCAGAGTCATTTTCCACACCAAATGTTCCAAATGCTAAATCCGCATCCGGATCAAGATTAAGTGCTCCTCCGACACCTGGTTTGTAAGACACAATAGGCTTCAAATTATCGTTAGTTGTTCCTATCATCAGCTCATCCAAATCGAAAAGAATACCAACATCGGTAGTAACCTCTAACACGCAATCCTTTTGAAGTACCTTATTGTTAGTTATAGAGGAGTTAGCAATCTCTGCTCGTATCCTAACATAGCCGTTACCCAGATTTGATAAATCTGCATTGGAAAGTTCTATATATAAAGGATTGGATGATATTGGCATTTCCCTTATTATATAATTACCGGTGCTCACATTACTTGCCACAAAGCGGAAAATAGTATAAGGTTCAAAAGCCGGATGATGCCGAATATCATAGAATGTAATAAGGTTCGCATCGTCTTCCAAATATAGAACAAAAGGCGTATTGTCATTAAATATATTCTTCGTGGCTTCCAGTATTTTGAAAGTCACTCCTGTAGGAGAAGAGTGATTGTAACCTTCAAAATCAGTGATTCTATAAGGTTCATCCCCTCCCCTTGGTGGAGCAATAGTATAAATGGGAGATCCTGTTATGTTCAAGTTAACATCTATGCCATAATAAGCACTTTTCTTATCTGCATCTGTTAATTCTGAAACTTTATTTAATCTAACAGGTTTGTTTTTAGACCAAAGATTCATCTTTCCATGGTTGTTAGAACATATATATCCAATATCCCACCACCCATTATACTTACCGACTCCAATGCAAGTATACGGATCTTTATCAGCTATAGGAGCAGTAATTATTCCATTAGAGACTCCCATGGGAACCTCCTTTCGCTGCCACAGCTCCAGTGACGACAACGGTGTAGTCCATACTGTTGAAGTTATCAACAACAATATCACCGTCAATAACCAACGCACTATCATAATCAAACCACTCATTTAATTTTTCAATTTTACAAGGGTAGATTTTACCCCCCCCCGTTAATATTTGTTTACAAATCAAATCCCCTTTAATGAGGACGTCCACTTTTAGCTTTTCCATACAATTTATAGTTTAATATCTATCAATTTGCAACTCTACAACTTCTGCCATTTGTGCACCTCTGCAATACAATATTGGAATATATGATGTACCAGGTGGGAATATATTAGCTGCTACACAAATAGCATAGACTGTTACTGGAGTATTTGCAGTAAAAGTTATATTTCCATTTGTTCTAGTTGCATTCTCTGTTGATAATTGCATCCAAAAATTATATTCAGTTGCAGTAGGAAGATTGAAAGCTTTGATACCAAACTCTGCAATATCTATAGACATTGTTTCGTATAAGGTTATATTCAATTTAAAAGCAACCCCAGTGCCATTATATACTTTAAGCGGATTATTCCCGATGTCCCCATCATAATATGAGGGCGGTTGATAGTTAGTGATATTTGTAGCCGTATCACGAATGTCTCCACCATTAAACTGCCCATTATATGATCCTATTTTTTCGACAGAACAATGACCATTAAATACACTAACCACATTAAGAGTAAAGAGTGGAAGTTTGCCTCCAAACTGAGGTAAAGGAAGTATTTGATCCCCATCCTCACTACATAATCCCAAGTAGCACATATATGTATATGTTCCAAGTTGAACATTACTTTCCTGTTTACCGATAGGATAAAGTATTTCAATGTCTAATTCTTCCAAGTTATTTTGTGCCATTGCTGTATAATACAAATTTGCCCTAGAAAAGAAACAACAGAAATGATACTTTCCATAAGCCAAGGTACTCCATCGGATACAATCTTTTATATCAGACAAAGACACACATTTATCATAATGCTCATTCCCTTCATTCGTTTCCAAATATATATTGATATAGGTTGTTCCATTCTTAAAGTTAAATAAATTAATCTCCCGTACATCCGCTCCAGAATAGTATATGGCTGGTGTAGCCCCGTGATAATAGCCTATGAAATCGGTAAGTCGAGAATAATCTATATTATTAATAGGAGCATCAAGTCTGTACTCATATTTTAGCAAGCTCTGGATATTAGATAAAGAAACTGGAAGACTACCAATAATCTCTTTTTCGGTATCTTTATCTATAATAACCAACCCATAGCTTCCATCATCTAAAGCAAACTGAGCATCAGTCAGGTCTTTAGGAGTCTTTACTCTTAATGGTTTATGTTTACTCCATGGATTTATTTTCTTATGTGAGTTTTGACCAGCATAACCGACATCATACACACCATTATATGTTCCCAATCCCATAACTATATATGGCTCTTTGTTATTAATTGGAGCAACTATTATTCCATCAACTATACTCATGCTGAAATCCTCCTTTCTAATTCTTTAATTCTCTTATCTTTCTCTTTATTTTCTCTTTCTAACCGCTCCACGCGTTCCTCCAATGTTTCCACATGGCGGGCTAAAGAAATTGTAGCTACTAATGCCGTATGACCGTAAAACATTGTCATATACCCATCTTTTTTGACTTTCACAGATGGAGGTAACACCTTCTGCCAATATTGTGCGGAAGAGCCGGCCATGACTCCCGGAGTGCCATCCTTCCAGGTATATTCAAACGCAGGAGCATGGGCAATGTCCTTTACGGAGAGGAAGATATCACGGCCTTTATTTTTCAACCGCATATCGGAAGTGTCATTAAGACCTTTGGATGACATATAACCATCAGAGTACATGCCGACATTATTGTGAACCGTACCGTTGAGGAGAATTTGTCCAGAACCCGCCTGTGAATGAATTTGAATCGCACCTCCCGCATAGATGTTCATCATGATGTCACTAACTCCCATATTACTGCCTTTTGTACCAAAGAAAGAAATGCCTGAATAAAATCCATTTCCGTCTACATCTTTTAGTATCTTTTGATCAGTGGCATTGGCACCAAGCTTAATGAAGGTAGCTACTGAAGTATTTATCGTACCGGAGAAAGTAGAAGCTCCTCCGACTCTCAATTGTTTGGCAATACCTAATCCTCCAGAGATCTTCACGGCCGCGGCAGTCGTACTGGTCGCATCAGTTGCATTCGTAAAGGAAACAACACCAGCTGCGGAGAGAGTAGAACTAAATGTACCGGTAGTTGCACCGATACCACCGTTGTGAGTGGTCTTTCCTGTAAAGGTTGAAGTACTGGTTACAGCCAGTGTAGAGCTTAATGTAGCCGCACCACCTACTCGCAATTGCTTGCCAACAGCTAGACCACCTACAATTCTTACAGCAGCGGCAGTAGTGCTGGTCGCATCAGTAGACAAGTTGAACAATCCAGTAGAAGCTACAGTTAATGTACTATTGAACGTAACCGCACCGGATACCGTCATTGCCTTATTATGCGTTAATGCACCTGTAGTAGTATTCCATGTTGTAGCCCAATCACTTCCATTATCACCCGAATCAATACGAGCTTTATAGAATCCGTAAAATCCGATGGAGTTTTTCAATCCTCCAAATACTACTGCATCGCCAGCAAAAGACTTCACTCGGTACAATGCATGTGCACTAGCTTCTGAGGTATTTTCCTTGCCTATGATAAGATTAGTTCGCGTAGCCATTGAAATCCATTGTCCGCCAGTATAAGGTACTGATAGTTGACCACTGTTTGCAAAATTTACATTCCCGGCAATAGTTACATTTCCACCTACACGAAGCTGTTTCGCAATGCCTACTCCACCATCGAACACTGCTCCCGCAGCCGTTGTGCTAGTAGCGTCCGTAGCGTTGTTAGCATTCAGTACTCCTGCGATGTTCACCGTAGAAGATAAGGTAGCTACTCCACTTACATTCAAAAGTACAGAGTACATGTTTGACCATCTTTTAGCCTCTTGACCCAAAGAGGTAACATTTGTTGTACCTGCTCTTAAAGCTCCATCTTGAATAATTAATTCAGAAGTTGTATCACCAACTCCTTGCCCATTTACAACAAATGCAATTATTCCACTGGTCGGAGCAGTGATGTAATTAAAGTTACCTCTTGAAAATTTAATATGCCCAACTGCTTCTGTATTTTTGATGGTCAGGGTATTTACCGAGCCTGCTCCGGTAACAGTCAAAGTGCCACCGATTGTTGCACTACTAGCTACCCAGAAGTTATTTCCCAAAGCAACTTTAGGTGCGCCATTTACACACCAAACTGCTTGGTGTCCTGTGGCTCTATCACTCGCAGAATACTGATATGCAAATCCGTATAGATTACCAAATCCAGAACCATCATCGGCAATCATATAACTAGTTCCCATAGACCAAATGTGACCAATCTTCGCAGCGTCATATACACCATATACGCCTGACCGTCTGGTAGCTGTTGAGTGGGGAACTATCTTGCCATCTGACTGAATATCCAGTCTATCATTATGATTAGTAGCACCTAAAATTACGGCTGTGCCTTGTACCCGCAAATTAGCAGTCGTAGAAAGACCGGAAGTAGTATATAGTTGAGCTATAGCAGTGTGACCAGTAGGAATACTACCCGCAGTATAAGTAGTGTACAGCGTCCATTTACCAATTGCTCTATTTGCAGGTTTATATGATACGTAAACATTATTAGCCGCAGAAGTTGAATTGTAATATACTTCTAAATACACCTTTGCTGTAGTAGGATATACCGTAGTTGTATCCTTAACAATTCTAATGGAAGTGAATACCCCTGAAGCACCTCCTATTTGTGTGATTACAGGAGAAGTAGTACCATGTGCAGTTGATACGGTAAATATTAAACCTTTATTTTCATCATTTACATAAGTATTAGTTATTGCAAATGTGCCTGACCAGCTATAACTTGCACTACTATAATCAAAGTAAGCGATTCTAAGCCATCTTGCAGTCGTTCCGGTCGGGGTATAGCTAGCATCGTATTCTAACGGTATATTAGATGAATGAATGCCATCTACCATGTCAGCATTCAGATTGGTAACCACCGTAGTAGAAGATACAGTCAATGGTGCTGTTCCGGTAGCAACAGTAGAGATGAATCGAGTACCCGTGACAGTACTAGAGAAGTTTCCTGTATTGGCATAAACGCCTAACCATCTAGCTGCCGATGTTCCGAGATTCAGCTTATTTGTAGCCAAGTCAAATGGTTTGAATGCTGACGTATTTAGAACTACTGATTTTGTATCATCGTTATTATATTTTAAAGATAGATTATTACCTTCACCAGTAGTAGTCATTGTTATATTAGCAGCGGCAACAATATTAGGTCCTACACCAGTCATGCTTCCGCTTACGTTTGCCGTACCATTGAAACTCTGTCCCCAGAGAGTGCGGGCAGTCTGCAACTTAGTAGCCGATGCAACGTTGCTCGAAGTTAGGGCTACAGTTCCGGTAGCAGCAGGAAGAGTGAGAGTATAATTACCTGTTGTAGCAGTTAGAGTGAAATCCGCCCAACCGGATGAAGAACTATATAATCTTAAACGTCCTCTCTTGTTACCAGCAGTTCCGGTAGCAGTGGAATTTCCTATCTGTATCAGTGCCTCTCCCTGCGCAGAAGCCGTTCCTTCTAACGAATAGTACTGTATCCCATTATTATTTAATAATAATTTATTTGTCGTTGAAGCACCAGTATGGAATGGAATCACATACCAAGTACCGGTTGTCGGATTGGTCAGTGTACTATATACCTGAGTTGCAGAATCAGCATTACCTTTAAATATACCATATACATTCTGGTAGCCAGTAAACGCTTGGTTCATAAATTTGAAACCCGAAGTCGTTAATATCAAGCTCGCACCGATTCTGTTTGCCCAATGGAAGCCGATAGCAGGAGCATACCCATCTGCGGTTTGTGCGCTACCGACCATACCATTCTCTCTTATTTGTAGACCACCATTCGAATACCTACTACTTGCAGTCTCCTGATAAGTACCATATACTAACGCTTGTCCGGCAACATTAGCAGAACCATTGAAAGACTTCCCAAAGATTGTTCTTGAAGTTTGCAAGGTAGTAGCCGTATCAGCATTATTAAGAATAGAAAGATAAGTTGGCGTTTTATACGTACTTGTCGGCAATGTTTGAGCAGTAGTAAACGATGTAGTATATAATGTGACATCACCTGTTTCACTACTTGTCCTTGTCGTTTCAGACAATACGTATGTATTAAACGCTCCCCATTGAGCATTGACATCACCCCATAGGGTTATAACATTATCTTTAGCTGAAACATCGTAATACAATCGAAGTCTGCTAGTTGGAATATTACCGTTTATTATTCTAAAATCAATAATAGTAGAGGTTGCACTACTCCATCTAGTTCTTATAACAACAGTTCCCCACAAACTATTGAATGCAGAATGTATATAAAGAGTTATGTCCCTTTCGCCTGATGCATCACCCCAATCGAAGGAAGCTATCTTTCCCCAATAGCTAGACAACCCCGAAGTACCGCTAGTTATATATCCACTCTTTCTTACACGTTTTCCAGTAGTACCAATCAATCCCCATGAGCAGGCAGTAACCGTACCGGCATTTAGGTAAGCCGGAACAGTGCTATCACCTACTGTTGATGAGAGTGCCGTTGGAGTACCTGCGTTCAGATAAATGGGTTTAGCTGTTCCACCTACTGTTGCAGTCCCAATTTTTAACACATAGCTAGTATAGTTATGTGAATCTACAATAGTCCTCCAAGCGTGCCATGTGCTGCCAAGTCCATTACGATAATATAAGCTACTGTTAGTAGTAGACGTGACGTCAGAGTAAGTAGCTAACTCCCAAGACATGTAGGTGTCAGTCCATCCCTTTACATGTATTCCACTGAACCAATTCGACGCTGGATTTCCAGTATTGTTGAACCATGCTGTAACCCTTTTCTCTTCAAAGTAGCTAGGAAGTCTTGATTCACCTCGCACATCTTTAACGGTCAACATCGAAGATGTAGTGGCGGTAGGCGCCTTGCCCGGTATGGAGATACCCCACGAACCGGAAGCACCACCACCTGTCTTCGTCGGAGCGTAAGTATTATAGTTGGCAGCATGAAGGATTGCATTACCTTTATAGGTCAAAGAGGTCTCAGATACCGTTAAGTTCGTAGAAACTACCCACGGTGTAGAAGTCCAACCAATGTATGCTCTGGGAGAAGCGTTAGAATCTGTATATAAACCTATTCCAAACTGGATAGCTGCATAATTGGCAGTGTACCAATGTGAACCTGTAGCGTTGCCACCAGAAGCATTGTTTACACGATGGATAGAAGTATTAGCCATCCTTTGCGACACCGTCCATGTTTTCTGTCCTGTAATCGTTTGAGCACTTGCAAGGTCAACAAAAGTAGTACCCTTCGTTACGGTAATAGCCGTACCGGACTTGGCAACCGAAGTCACTGCATTGCCTGAACCGGTAGTGGTTACCGTCAATGCAGAACCTCCTTCCAAAGATTTCACTCGGGTATTCAAGTCATTACCCAACTTGGCAGATAGCACATACCCGGCTTTATCAGCAGAGTAGTCATCCCAGGCATCAAGACGATCATAGTCGCTACCGCTACCTCCTTCACCTGTACCAGGATTAAGCCCCATAGATGACAAGAACCCCGTAGCGTACAGGCCCGCTGTTTTACCAGAAGTTGCATGAGACAATTCCAAACCATCAGCTGTTGATCTTAACCAATAATCACCGATACGAATACCTCCCATAAAAGTAGCGGAACCGGTCACATACAAGGAAGAAGACAAAGTAGCGGCACCACCAACTCTTAGTTGTTTAGCCACGGCTAACCCTCCTGCTGTTTTAATGGCAGCAGCTGTGGTGGTAGTCGCGTCTGTAGTATTTGTTACGTTTAGAATACCCCCAATGTTTGTACCGTTTGACATCGTTACAACACCGGTACTGTTATTGATAGCCAAAGGTCTTAAACTATTGTAAGTGCCGTACTGGTCGTCTTTGGCAGTCAACAAAAAATGGGTATCACTACCATTGTTATATATGAAAAATCCATAGCTACCTTGAATGGCACGGAAAGCCTTAGCGGAGGTTGACCGAATTTCACCGGATGCAGTGATAGTAGACGAGAACGTCGCTGCGCCTGCTACGTTAAGTAATTGGGTATATACACCTGACCAGCGATTAGTGGTTGTACCATTTGTTAATGTATTATTTGCTCCGGGATATATACTTCCGGCTGTACTCATAAGAATACCACTAGCATCATTTCCGGCTCTGGTAATATATAAAATATCTCCTTTTCGATATAAACGAGCAGTAGTTCCCGTACCATCATAGATAGAGATACCCGTTGTTGCGCTATCACCCTTAACATTAATACCCGCTGTCATTGTGGTATAAGTGTACCCAAAGTGTCCTGCACCGGTTACTGCAAGTCTGCCTGTTACCGATGTATCTCCGAAGAACTCATCCATTCTCCCGACTGCTTCAATATTGGTGTATCCGGTCTCCGAAGTAAGTACAGATATGCTGTAAGTACCTCCCCAAATTGTTTGAGAACCGTATCCCGTATATACTGCTTTCAGATATACTTTGGGATAACTCCATGTAGTAGCTGTAGTTCCTAATAGAATAACACACTTACTACCATTATATCCTAAACGTACACCTTTACTGTAAGAGCCTTTTGTATGGTATCCAATATTTACCCATTTCGCACTACTTGCAGTTCCACCACCATTATAATTATATCCACCAATTGTAATGACAGAAGCATTAGCAGTCGTATTATATTCATATATCAATATTTCATAAGTATTCATACTGGAAGTCCATCCATTCGGAAGAGTAATACAAATAGTCCCAGTTACGGTGGTGGTAGTTGTATCATAGTATGCCAAGAAGTTGTTGAACCGACCACTTTTTGCAATCACGCTTTCAACTCCGAGCAATGTTCCGGTTATATTCGCTGTTCCATTAAAAGACTGCCCCCACAAAGTTCTGGCTGTTTGTAGGGAGGTAGCAGTAGAAGCATTTCCTGTTAAATTACCAGTAACGTTACCAGTAAGGTTACCAGTTACATTGGCTACAATACATGAATTTTTAAGAGTAATAGCCTTGCTGGTATATCCTGATGGAATAGAGCCTGCGACTAGCGAAGTGTTCAGAGCCCAGAAATTTTGTCCCGGCAAGGAAAATCTCACGACAAAAGTACTAGTAATAGCTGTTGGAACAAGTATTTCAAGATAGGCATAATGAGCATCATAAGTAGTATGATATACAATACGAGCTTGTGTTATTAATGGATTACCATAATGAGCACATGACAATTGCTGGATAGATGTACTTGCTGTATTTCCATAGGAAGTAGATACCGTTAATAAGCAATTGGTATGATATCCCGATGCACTCGCATAAATGGAAAATATTCCAGTTATGCTACTTATATTAGCCGGACTGGACGCTATTCTATACCATGTATTAGCTACTGTAGTTCCTGTGAAAATGGATTCATCGCCAGCAGAAACATTCATATCTGCTCTGGAAATTGTAATATTGGTAGAACCATCTATTGATTTACTAGCCGCAGCGATCGCTAAAGTCCGAGCCGTTCCCCATTTAGCAGTTGTTATATTCGCTGTTCCATCAAAAGAAGTGCCGTTTATGGTACGTGCTGTTTGTAACTTGGTTGCCGATGCAACATTGCTAGTAACAAAGGCGAATTTATACCAATCGCTCCATGTTGTACTATTATGATATCTTGAAAATAAATTCGCACCATTTACAGCTAAATGCGTTGTATATCCACCAGCAGAGCGTAATACTAATAAACCAAAGCTGTCTACACCCTCCGGCTTATTAGCTACAGTGTTTCCTCCACCAGCACTATATGTCCTACCTGAATAGCTACTGTAAGTATAGGTATCCAAATCTTCGTTTGTCAAGACAGTCTCTAGCAGCCTCTTGGAATACCCCGTAACAGATACGCCTAATGTTGTAGAACATTGAGTGATTGTGCCTGCGTTCATGTAAACAGGAAGAGAAGAAGAACCTACGGTCGCTGTGGAAGCAGTCGGAGTACCTGCATTCAAGTAGAAGAACTTTGTATTGGAACCAACGGTCGCTGTTCCCAACTTCGTGATAAGAGAAGTGTAGTTCCCTGTATGAAGTATTTGCTGGAATGCCTGCCATGTTATTTTCGTGCCATTCCCTATACCTGTTCTTAGATATACAAGGTTAGTCCCCGAAGTCGGAGTGAATATATCAAGAACGGCTTGTGAACTTGTAAGCGTAGCCCCGGATGATCGTTGAAGCATAAGTCCATGACCATAATCAGTCGGATAACCGGTATCCTCGGCACTTGATACTTGATAATAATATACTCCATTGTCGGTAAATACTTGTTCCGCTGTTTTATTTCCCAATGCTTGATGTAGCCGATGTGCATATCCGTTAACATTGATACCCCAAGTTCCGCTTGCTCCCGTTCCTGTCTTGGTAACAGTATATGAAGTATAATTTTCTGCATGAAGAAGATTCACTGCATTGTTCGTAGTCTTATAAAACATAGGAACATTTGCAGTAACGAATCCGATACTACCCAACAATGTTTTAGTCGTTGCTCCACTATAAAAAGAAACAAGTGAAGTCAACCCATCTCCGTTTCTCCAAACATGCAATGCGCCTCTTAAATCGGGGTCTTTGAATACCTTTGTAGCAGTAATGGTTTGATCGGTGTCTAACGTCACATACTTTGCATCTGCCTGAGTCTTAGTATAAGCATCTGTAATGCCATAACCAGAAATAGTCGTCGGTTTACCAGTCAATGAACCAAAAGCAAGATCGCCTTTAGTAACCGTGATGACAGTACCATTCTTTGTCACATCCTTAACTACCGTACCGCTTCCGGATGGAGTCACAGTAACAGCCGCACCATTTTCAAGGCTTGTTACACGGGTATTCAGATCATTACCTAATCCGGCGGATAAAACCCATCCAGCTTTGGACGCGTCATAATCGGCCCATGTATCTAAGCGGTCGTAATCTGAACCTCCGCCACTGCCTGTCCCTAAATTCAATCCCATGGATGACAGGAACTGTTCCGTATATAAACCGTATTTAGCTTTTATCGCATATACCGGAGCCGATGCAGTTCCGATGTTTACCTTTTCGAACAGGTCGTCAAACGTGGCTTTAGTTAGAAAGGTGGTACCTTTGACTAAGGTAATGATGTGGCCGGAGACAGTAGCACTTGTAACGGCATTTCCGCTGCCACTATAGGCTACATCATTAACCCCGTCCGTAATACCGAAACCGGCCAATGTTGTAGGATTACTACCAGCTGTTACACGGCCGTATGCATCAGTAGTGGTTTTAAAATACGTTCCAGCCGTGCCTACCGCTTTGAGGTTCAGAACACCGGATGAGATTGCCAGCGTTGTCCCTACCTTCACACCTCCAAGAACGCTAGCGGATGCTGTAGGAAGCGTATAAGTGTAGGTCGCTGATAGTTTTCCATCAGAATCTATACTCAGACGGTCGCCTACAATTATACCCCCTAATGCCTTGGTTGTAGCGGCTGAAAGATTTATTGTGCGATTAGCGGCCAAGGTGCCACCTCCATTAAGACCGGTACCGGCTGCAATAGTTATAGTCTTATCCGCCTTAGTTCCAATAGCGGTTAATAAATCTTCTATCTGATTGACATTGCCCTGTAATACATCCGCTATTTCCTTTAATGTATCAAATGCCTCGGGAGCACCATTAACCAAAGCGTTAATTCTGGCATCAAGATCCGCTATCGTAGCATAATCTTTAGAAGTAACCCATAATTGGGTAGCATAACCGGCTTTGGAGTGGTCCCCCCAACCGAAAGCGGTATTCCAATTTGCCTTATCTGCTGATGTTGCAACCAGGTACCCTTTATTATTTACCCAAGACTCCGTAGCATATCCAGCCAGACTTTGATGCTCGGTGAGGAATGTAGCTTTAGAGAAGGTTACTGTATTCCCATTCTGGGTAAACCCGGATAGTCCGTTACCAGTTCCACTTGTGGTTAATGTTATAGCTTTTGATTCAAGAGAACTTACCCTTGTGTTCAAATCCCATCCTAACCCGGCGGATAATACATATCCGGACTTATCGGTGGAGTAATCATCCCAGGCATCAAGACGGTTATAGTCACTACCTTCCCCGGAACCGGCATTCGGATTAAGCCCTTTGGAAGACAGGTACTGTTCGGTCCACAGACCGACTTTTGCTTTGATGCTGTCAATTACAGTGGAAGTATTGTTAATGGCAATTTCGTTTCCGTCCGCATCCATAGCGCCAAACAGACGGGCAAGGAAAGTCTTGGTTACGTAACGGGTATCAAGAATAGTAGAAAAGTTACCTTCGTCTACAATTCTCATCCATCCCGTAGCAGCGCCATTATTATCTATCCTGCGCTTATACAGGTTGTTATTGCTCCCAAATCCTATCTGTCCGGTATATCCGGCTGCTATTCTCCAAACCATCAACCCGTATGCGTCTGACGGAGAATTTACGGTAGTATTGCCACCGCCGGCATAATACATCTTGCCACTGTGGTTGGCATATGTATAATCGTTTAAATCCTCATTAGTAAGAGGCGCCTGATATAGACGTCTGGAACTTCCGGTAATGGATATTCCCCAGGTTCCCGTAGCGTTACTTCCATCTTTGTTTGCCTTGTCATCCAAAGCGGTCTGAAGACCGGAAATCTTCGAGATAGCAAGTGTAGGAATATCACCGGAAACCAGTGAATCCCCGGATACCACGCGACCGTAAGTATCTACTGTAACCTTTGTATACGTCCCGGCCGTGGCTATGCCAGATTTCAGATTAAGTACACCATTGGCTATGGACAAAGTTGTTCCAACCTTAACCCCGCCTAATACAGAACCGGATGCTGTAGGAAGAACATATTTATTGGCTCCGGCTTCTATTCCGTTAAGCTTATTCAGAAGAGTATCTGTAAAGTCGTTTGCTGAGAGTCCCTTGCCTTCAACCTTATCAACCTTTTCAGCCAGGAGGGTAGTCACTGATGAAGTTGTGGCATAATCGGCCAACTTTGTATTAACCCATGCCTGGGTAGCATATCCGGATAAGGAAGGGATATCGGATTTCTTTGCGTAATTGTTCGTAGTAAGATAATCACTCAACTGAGTTTCATTCAATCCGATATCGCTGAGATTAAGGCTTTCCCAATGTGTTTCCCCCTTACGCTGGACCATGATACGGTCAACAGTCGGAATATCATCCGCCCAGGAGCCGACATTGTTCAGCTCTCCCAAGGAAGAAGCACCTCCCGCACTGCCACCCGCACCGGTATTCACACCTTTGGCAGACATGTAAGAATCAGAGTATATACCTACAGCTTCAGAATCATAATCAGCCGGATGCAGACCTTTATTGGCTGTATCACGTACAAACCAACGCTGCATGGCCTTGTCAAACTCTGTAACAAAATCCGCCTTATTTACTTTATCATCAAGCGCAGCCTGAAGGCCTGTGATCTTTGAAATACCGAGTGCCGGAATATCACTGGCGGATAAGGAAGAGCCGGCAGTCACACGGCCGTAAACGTCCGTCGTTACTTTCGCATAAGTTCCGGCAACCGTCACTTCCGGAAGATCAAGAACTCCTGTCGCGGAAGCAGTCAGTGTAGAACCGATCATTACACCACCAAGAACAGCTGCCTTGGCAATAGGAAGGATATATTTGTTTGCGCCCTCAGCAATACCGTTCAATTTCTGGAGAAGAGTATCGGTAAAATCATTATGAGACAATCCCATCCCGGACACCTTATCCACTTTCTTTTCCAGTGCAGTATTTACCCATGACTGTGTTGCATAACCATTCAAAGATGGTATGTCACTTTTTTGGGCATAATTATTCTCCGTCAGATAGCTACTTAAAGCGTCTTCATCCATTCCTGCTTTTGCAGCATACCACTTGCCGTCTGAACCATAAGTTAATACTTTTCCAGTTTCCGCTCCAAGTACACCGGTTCCGCTTGCATTCTGAGAAACGTCATTCAATTGGTACAGTGCAGTAGCCCCTTCTCCAGAGCCTCCCCCGGCATTCGGATTAAGACCTTTTGATGACAAATATTCATCCGTCCACAATCCAAACTTAGCTTTGATGGAAGTGATGACAGACCCCATATCGTTAATGGATACCTCCGAACTGTCTTCACCGATAAAACCGAATACTTTAGCAAGGAAGGCAACGTCTACTTTCTTTGCAAGAGCAGTATTCAGCGCCGTAGTGGTTACATAACTGCCCAGTTTAGTATTTACTTCAGTCTTTGTATAAGCGTCTGTAATACCATACCCGGATAACGTTGTTGCTTTGTCAGCTTTGACAGCCAACAAGTCTGCCAACGTAGATGTCTGCGTCTGACCTGCCAGGAACGCTTCAAGCTCTTTCCACTTATTGATTATACCATCCGTATCGGAGCCTTCAAGAAAATCATTAAGCTTATCAGAGACAGCCTTCAGAGAACTAGCCGTTGCATAGCCCTGGCTATTAACCCACGATTGAGTTGCATAGCCGCTTAAAGCGTCTGAAGTTATATAATTTTTGCCCAATACCCAGCTTTGAGTCGCATAACCCGAGAGTGAAGGGATATCACTCTTTTGGGCGTAGTTGTTATCTGTCAGGTATTTGCCTAAGGCTGTTTCATCCAAACCAACCGCATCGGCAGCGTACCATTTACCGTCATTTCCATAGGTCAGGACCTTACCTGGACCTGCACCGATAACACCTGTTTCTGAAGCGTTCTTTGCTACGTCATTGAGCTGGTAAAGGGCGGTTGCGCCACCTTCGCCGCTGCCACCACCTGAACCGGGATTTAAACCCTTTGCGGACAAGAATTCGTTTGTCCATAAACCGACCAGAGATTGTACACTGGTTATTTTTTCTGGATTTTCCGAATCATCCTTATGGATTACAAAGATACTGTCCCAAACCGACTTGTCGAGCTTCTTCCTGTATTGTTTCAATAACTCGCTTTGGGAAGAGAAATTATTACTTACCGAAGTCTCCACTTCGCTTATCTGACCTTGTATTCTGTCAAGGGTGCTTGCTGTTGTCTCGTTGTTAAGCGTAACCTCAAAAGTAGGAATTATTCCTTCTCCCTCTTTTATGGTAAGAGATTGGATGATTATATTTTCATTGTTTATTCCTATCTCTTGATCGTTTACAGTAAGGCGCTTCCCTTCCATAATATCATTATAGAAGTTCACGTTTCTTGCCATGAAAATCTCGTCCACACCCACGTTGTAGGAATAGTTGGTGCTGCTGTATTTAGCAAGATATTCTTTCGCCCTTGCAAGAAGTCTGTTCTCTGCGTCACGGATATAAGCCTGTGGCATCAGAATATTCAGAAGAACAAACTTGTCTCCGGTTTTCATGTTCCAATCCTTATTAGGAACAGTGAAATTCCCTGTGTCTTCTTTTTCAAGCGTGTTTCTTCCAAGTGTAAGAGTATAACTTCCGTCTGAGGCCCGTTCTATTTTGGTTATGTTGAAAGTGTATCCCTGCAAAGAGCCACTTTTCATAGACATTTGCGCTTCATCAGTAGTAAGGCTTTCATTTAGGTCGAATCCCAAATCATACAACCCTACAGTAAAAGTGGGCTGTGTTTCATTGGTTATTGCACTTACACTCTTTATCTCGTCTATGGCTTGACCTGAAGAGTTTTTCATTCCCGTAATTGACGGGTAAATATCATCATAAGTTATAGTCCCTTCACGGATACCATATTTTGCAATGGCTTCTTCTGAAGCAAGCACATAATCTGTTTTTCCATCAGCCTTAAAACTGGGAAGCATTAACCTGAGTGGAGAAAGTGCGTAATTTGCCGGAAGAACACTATCCTTCCAATCAGGAAGTTTAGGATAGCTGTAGTCCAGGTTCCTTGTTCCACCGTATGCACGAAGTTTAGTCACAACACCTGTATCGGTGTCAGAAATTCGTTCTATCTCATACAGTCCTTTACCTTTTCCGTATTCGAATACATTATCAACTACAGGTTCTTCCCCGCCAATGATAACGTTTCTTCCTTTTATAAAGTAATTAAGCTTGTATTCCGTGTTTACAAGAGAAAGTGCATCCCAACAGTTTTGATTGCTCATTGAGATGTTTTTTTCTTCACTCTCCGTACTTTCTGCAATGGTAATACTCCACGCCCCTTTGCCATACATGGCATCCAAACAAGCCTGGATTCTTTCAGCAAGATACTTTACGTCTCCTGTAAACTCTACAGAAAGAGGGGTTGGATATACTATTCCGTTGTCTCCCGGTACAATATTCCTCATCATGCATCGCTCAAGCTCATACTTTAACGATACAAACCTAAGCTCATACTTGTACTCATAGCTTGAAACCTTTTTTACAGTAGGAAGTAGTTCCAGTTCAAAGCGTTCTCCCCTGTAAGTAATATAGTCAAAAACACTGAAATCTATCTTTTTTTCAGAAGAAAACGTAGCGATTACAGTACGGTCTCCCATAAAGGTTCCGCTGTATTCAAGTTTGTGTAGTACACATTTTTCAGTTTTTCCGTCTTTACTATATACTATCCAACCCATATAGTCAACTCCTTATAACCAAATTTTCAACAACTGTACTGCTACCTGCCTTATAACTTGGAATAATCCTTGTTTTTGGATCGCATACGTGCAGTTCCATATTAAACTCAAGAATTTCACTGTTGTCTCCTTGCCACAACTCCGTATCGCTTATTTTAGTCAAATACACATCCTGCCTTCCTGTACGTGTCATGGCATTGTATATTTTCAACCGTGAGCCATAATTATCCGCTCCGGTAAGATATTCAAGCAACATCTCCAATTTATCCATAGCCGTTCCTTTCGCTCCCTCATAACATACGCTTATTTTAATGTCATATGCTTTTAAAGGTAGCGTGTCTGGAATAAATGTGTCTTCACCATCTTCGTCTGCCCAGTCGCGTTTAGGCAAGTCTTTAACTTCACCCGGAGCAGAAAGCGGAAAATCCGTACACACCATCCCGAAATCAACGAGAAAGTCTTTAACGGGTGCGTCCGACTTCATCTTCTGGAATAATATGGAATATGGTTCGTTCATTTACTTTAATAAAAAAAGAGCCTGAAACGGGTACAACAGCTTATGTTGCCCTATTTCAAGCTCTTATGGCTTTATGGTATATTAAATGAATTGATACTTCATTGCAAATATACCAATTTTTATTATATTATCTACAAAATAATAGAAAATATAAGTAAATATACTTGTTATATATGCGACAATATCCGCATGTGTAAGCATTTTGTTTTTTCACCTTCTGCTTCCTTGGGCTTCTCCAGCTTGTCTATTCTTTCGTTGGCGAGTTCCAAATCTTCGGATAAGCGCAACAATTGCTTCATGAGAATTTTATTCTGTCTTATCAGTATTTCTATATTGTTTTCCATAATGTTAATTCTTTTAATATAAGTGAGTTGTATGGAATAAGTCTGCTCGCCTTACAAATGAGGCGAGCAAAACTAATTGACATAGTGTTATCTATTCTCCTTTTATCTGTTTTACAGCTTTCCTAATGTTCCAATTATTATCATATAAAGCATGAACCAGCCTTCTTCCTTTCTGCGTCCACACTGTATATACACTTGTACCTATACTACCGTCAGAACGGGTGAAAGTTTGTGTTCTTGTGGAATGAAGTCCCCATCTTGAATAGGGAGTACAAAACATCCACTGACCGGATTGCTTATAAATAATCCCTTTCTCTTTCAGAATCTTATTTAGCGTAAACGCTTCCATTCCTATCTCTTTTGCAACTTGTGTAGTAGTCATAGTATTTACCGATTGCAGCGTTTCATCGTAATAATTCACTTTTGGAGCTGATTTCTTTATTTCATTCTCCTGCAATTCAATGGTAACTTGCTGCTGTTCGGCTTGGGATTGCAAGCGTTGCTTTTCCTCACGTTCATTTTTCAGTTGCGTGGCAAGGCTGATAACAAGATCGGGGTTGTTAATCATTTGCTCCAAAGTTGGCTGAGTGGCGGTCATACCGTATTGAAGAAGTTCTTTGATGTGGTCGTTACACCATAAATAAAAATCGGGAGAAAGCCACTGAGCAAATATCAGAGCAAGGTTTTCGTGCATCCAAGTACCAGGATTGCTACCACCTTGATTTACAGTAACTAAACCCGTTGCGGGAATTCCCGTTTTGATTGATAATGAGTTAATTAGCTCATTTGTCTGTTTCGTTGATAAAAAGTCGTTGCAACGTTTTCCAAACGGCTTTGCCATTTCTGTAGCGTTCACCATTATATTACCTTCCTTACCGAAAGATATGCTATTTCCATTATATTCAAATATCTGTATATCCATGACGTTATTTTAAAAAAGGAAAGGGCAAATGCCTATCCGTATATTGTAGGAGTTTACGGAATCGGCAAATGCCCCATAAAATATTTTTGTTCTCCATGCGCAACTCCTACGTAACGCACTTTGATAGCTATCTTCTGACAGCAAAGTTATAGGACAAAATAGACCTCTGCAATAGCCCTAAAAAGCACTTTAAAATATTGGGCTGTATCGAGACATAAACGGACATAAAAACTTTATTATACGATGTAATTTAGATACATTCTACTTCCATATGCGATACATGGCGTATAAATATACCATCATGCCCGAGCTGTGATACCACTTGCTTGTTTAAGAATATAACAAGCTGATTTATTTAATATTGCTGGTCTAATTATAGTCCCACCATTATAGATATGCTTCAAACACTTTCACATTATAGATATTGACTTGTCCGTAGTTGGCATCAAACACCTTCTTAATATCATATCCCAACTCATAAGACAAAGCTTTCATCTTTCTCCAATTAATAGAGCGCCAGTTCATCCCATGCTCTTTTGCCCAACGCTTGATAGAATACCATTCTTTTGATTCATCAAGTTGTTCGGTCTTCTGTTCAAGAAGCTGTTGCTTTTGCCTGTTTTCTATTTCAAGTCTCTCTTTCTCTTCTTCTGCCTGTAATGCCATTAGAAGAAGTTCTTTACGGGAAAGTTCACGCTTGTTTTCCTCGCATGCGATAAAATACTTTCGTGCTTGCTTCCCACGCTCGTTATTCTCAAGCATTGAGAGTTCTTTTGCCATGCTGATAGATAGTGCGTATTCTATTTTGCTAACTTGTTGATTTTCAGAGTCGCCCAATTTGGCGTGTCTGATATTCAACAAGTTACCTCGATAATCAAAATAGAGTACCTCAAAATCCTTACCTTCTACAAAGTCGTATTTATCAACACGACCTTTAATCCAGTTAGAAAAATCTTTCCCAACTTGTAAAAAAGCGTGTAAATCTCGTGCATTAACAGCTCTTTGGCCATTATTTTCTTGAATAGGTATTAATTCATTTATATTTTCCATAATCCGTTTATTTAAAATGAAAGCAGGGAGAAATGAAATTTAGATGTTTAATGTGGCTGCCAACATCCAATTCCAAAACTCCCTGCAAATATCTTTAGTGCTTTTACCGGCAGCCACGCGGGTAAATAACAACGTTGTTTCCGCTCGCTAAGTTAGGTAACAAAAATCAATTAAACAATAGACGATTTAAACTTTAACTTATTGATTATCTGTTTAAAATAACGAACAAAGAAACAAACAAACAAAGTAAAAATGCATACAATTGTTGCGTACAATATACTCTAGACAGATATATTGCACCTTTAAAATCTTTGCTACTTGGCTAAATAAGCAAGTGAATTAACGTTGGTTAAAACCTCTTTGTAAGTTTCACAAACGGATATAGAAACAAATGGAAAAGATAGAGGATAAGCACTGCACAGAAAGGTATAATTCCTCTTCTGCGTTTGATACGTTGAAACATCTTCTTCTCTTTGAGAAGGATGCAGACTACCGCCTTTTGGTAGGTGGTAGGAAGATAAGTTAATTCTTTCATCTTTCAGCATTTAAAAGATTAGTAGGCAACAAAAAATAGCGGTTACCATATACGCTGCTGAAAGATAGTAATTCACCCCGAAGGACAAATAAATCTTACGTATAGGCAACCGCCAATATCCTAAAGTGGGGGCATAAAAAATACCCACATATAATATGAGCAAATTGACCGCTTGCCCTGCGAAGTGAATACAATCACTATCTTTCAGCACCGCAAAGATACTGACTATATCTTAAAATTCCAAAGGAGATACTATTTTTTATTGAAATCAGACTTGAAATATAAATCTTCTTTGGCTTCACTATCATTAGTAACCATTTTTCTGAACACGTAATGAGCTGTATTTTTCCCGTTAGCACCAAAAAAATTACACTCCACATATTCCCATCCACGCTTTGACATATAATTCATAACGTCAACCATAGATTGAAATTCGACCTTGTTCCCATCCTTGTCTCTTATGTCGTTTTCTTCTTTCTGATTGTCCCATAACAATTTCAGTCTTAATTGTCCAATCAAATTTTCATTCCCCACAATTTGACAATAAAATGCATATGGCTTTCCATCATTCTTTACGTTTTGAGCATTAGAAGACATACAAAAAGCGAATACCATCAACAATATAAATGAAATCTTTTTCATACCATATTTTTTTTAAAATTAATAATTTCGCAAATATACACATTTAGGTAAAACCAACCAAGAAAGCAAAATATTTTTTGCAATATCTTATCATAATACACCACAAATACAATTCATTAAAACAATAAATATGTTATATAACATATGAATTCTTACAATAATTAATATCAATAAAAGTGTACCTTTGCTGAAAAATTAAAGAGTATGGAAGAACCTATAATTAGATGTCCGCATTGTGGCAGCCAACAATTATCAGTGGGAGAAAAAGGATTTTCGGCAGGTAAAGCAATAGTAGGCACTCTGCTTACAAATATGACAGGTGGAATATTGTTTGGGCTTTTAGGAAGCGGAAAAACCAAAGTGACTTGCCTTAATTGTGGAAAAACAATGAATGTTTCCGAATTAGAGAAAATCTATCCAAATCAAAAAGATAAAGATGGATTTCCTCCTGTTATATAAAGGTCAAATTCTCTATACCTGTCATATACCCTACATGTGAGGTAAAAGAAAGAAAGAAGAAAAACGCTATTGACAAGCTTGGTCGTTATCGTTAATATCAATCCCTTCTATTTTCAATATTGACAGATATACATCAACAGCTACATCAAGAATATCTTGTGCACTCGCACTTTTATTACTGTGAAGTAGTTCTCTGTATATCTTTAGAAACAGCTTCTTGTGTTTCCAAATTAAATATTTATTATATAGCTTTTTAAACATATGCAAGAAGAGTATAATTAACCGTTTACACCGTTTCATAAAAGGTACAGATATTCCTCCTATTGAGAAACTGTTGCAGAACGCTGATTGATTTTATCTACCAGTAATTGTAGTTGCTATCCGATTTTGAACAGCAACTACAATTCTTTTTTCGCTAATTCTGAATTGAAAGGTTCATCTCCGTTATTCCAAGTACTTAATCTTGGGACAGCATTTATTTTCCCCTTTTTAACAGATACGTTTACATTTAGTTCCATAAAAACCTCCTTCTTTTCCGCAAATATAGCAATAATATATATAAAATCTAATATTTCATAGATAATATAAGTAAAACCAATATTAATTGTTTCTGTCCCTCACCATAACTTCTCCATTCGCATTTATCATGCAATCGGAACTTTTTTTGTACACATACGCCTTTGCACTATCACTTTGCTTTACGTTCACCTTTGCATTATTATAAACCGACACGAACACCTTAGACATTCCCGAAACCTCTATCGAAACATCACAATCGTGTCTTACATATAATCTTGCAGCCGCAAACCCACCAAAAGAGATATTACCAGTGCATTTGCCGTTTAATACCCAAGTACCGTTGCCACCATTTACCACATTCACAACCTCATCCACGAATACAAGGTTGTCATTCAATATTTTCCTATCAAAGTAGGCTTTAATAAACTCCTTGTTTGGAAAGTCGTGTTTTTCAAAACAGAAATCACTTCCTTTCTTCCACATCTTAATCAGTTCGTCCTGGGTACGATCTTTCTCCCATTCACCCTGCCATTGTTGGCAGAGACCAAGCTCTATTGCCCGGTCTCTAAGTTTTTTATTTAGTTCGTTCATAATATTATTTTACGCCTCCTGAGGTTGTGCCAACGTTTTGACATAACCTTATATTTTAATGTACTCTAAATGCCCTTTCTCCTCTATCATAGCATCTATTTATTATATCCCGTATTTCCTCTGCAAACTGTGCATTTCTTTCCGTATTTCTCGCTATCGCATTCAGTTGCTGCAACTGCGCCTGCGCTATTACACTCATTTTAGGAAACTCCTCATTGAAGAACTTTTCCTGCAACATACGTTTTACACTAACGTCCTGCCGTATGGCATTCAAGTATGATCCGAGCAAATAGACTGTATCTTCCGTAACTCCTTGTATGTCTTTTGAAAGACCGGAAGTATCACCATCTCCTGTAGCTGTCAATGCACCTCCAGTAGCCTTATTAAATGCTTCAAGAAATTTATCTGATGCTTCAAGCATTGCATTTCCCTCTGTATCAAAAAAGTTCTTTATAGTTGAAGCGGCAAGCTCTGTATTGTTGTTTAAGTCTTCAAAGTTTTCAAATACACCTCCTTTACCGTTTTCATCGCCAAACAGCTTCTTTTGTAGCTTTTCCATCATCGGAGCGATAACCATATTCTTCAGGATGGAATTAGCTACATCTTTCATTATATTGTTGACCGCTTTGTCAAAAGCTTCAGCCGCATCTTCTCCATTAGCAAAAGCATTAACAAGCGCATCGCTAAGTTGACCAGCCCATCCGTCAAAGTCTATTGCATACAACTCTTTCGCCAAATCCTCGATAAAGTAACGTATCTGACCATTTAATTCATTTATCTGTTGTTGATAATCAGCAATTTTCCCACTATCCGATTTCTTTTTACTTTCTTCGTCACGGAGCTGCCCTTCAAGTTCCCTTCGTTGTGCCACGAGTGAAATATATTGAGCTTGATATGCTTGCAACGCATCTGTTCCGCCTATGCCTACATCTTCAAGTGCTTTCAGAACCTCTTTATCAGCTTCTACGGAGAAAAGTTTAATGTTTGTTCCAAAAAACTTGGATATTTTTTGGGCTGTAAGCTCTCCCTCTTTTATCTGTTCTTTCAGGTGCTCCGCATATCTACCACTATTTTTCAGCACCTCATATACGGTAGAATAACTTGTACTTAAAGAGCTTCCGCTCCTCTGTACCTGTTCATTCAATTGTTCGTACAGGGCAAGTTGTTGCTCAACCGCTCTTGTGCCTGTACCTCCAAATCTTTCTACAGAATCATTCAGATTATCATATGCAGCCTTTAAGTCCTCTACACGCTGTTTACTTCGTTCTATAGCCTTGTCTAACTTCTTATCGTGAATCTGGGCAATTCCGCTTATTAGACCTAAAGCCGCACCGGCTGCGGCTCCCCAAGGCCCTGCCGCTCCCAAGGCGGAAGTTATTCCCTGCATTGTTGAAGCACCGCCAACCGCACTTCCCATAACTCCTGCTGTATCGGAAAGACCTGAGCCAAGTCCAAGGTTTTCAAACACACCACCAAGGAAGTCGGCAGCATCTGCTAAAGCATCAAATTTACTTATTACGCCTTGTATTGCATCCGCCTGTTCTGCTTCTGCTGCTTTAAGCTGATTATTTGCGCTCTCCTTTTCTGCATCTGTTTTTGCGTTCTTCAATGCATTCCTTGCGTTTTTGATATTCGTGAAAGATTCTCCTAGCGCCCTGAATGGATTACGCTCTGTCTGCTCACTCCTTAGTTTCCGAAGGGCTTCCACAAGTTCCTTTGTCTCTTCCACGGAAAATTTTTGGGAAGCAGCGAACTTTTCTACCTTATCAATCATATCATCAAGAGTCGTATTTGAAACCCTATCCAAATCATCGAATATGCTTACCCAATCGGAAGATTCTTTAAACTGTTCAAAAGCTACGCTTCCTATCTCCTCATCAGCCTGCTTCTTACGCTCGGCAATCATCTTGTCAACATCTACACCACTGGATTCAAATTTATGGCGATTATTCTCTATCTCAGATAAATCATCATTCAACTTGTTTTCAATTTCCGTCACTTGTGTGGCATAGTCACGATATTTGCTCACAAGTTCAGCCAAGTTATCAGCCGTATCTTTTCTTAGCTGCATCATACCATCATTGTAGGCTTTCACGTATGGCTCTATCGACGAAATGCCAGCATCTTTCATTGATGCTTCATCCATTTTCAGAACATCCTCAAAAGATATTCCTTTTCCTTCTATGCCTTTTTCAATCTCCTCACGGAAGCTTTTCAGCATATCTGTTTCACCAACATTAAGTTCACCGAAAGCAAGCTGCATGGCAAACTTTTTATTCCCCGTTTTTTCTCGTATGGATTTAAATAAGTCCCACTTCCTTGTAGTATCATCAATGTATTTCTGGATATCTTTCAGAGTTTTAGCAGTAGCATTTTTCAATCCGTCAGCATCAATATCTACTCCAAGTTTAAGACCACTGTCTATAACGTCCTTTTGTTTCTTCACATTGAGATTAAGCTTGGGAATAATATTACTCTTTATATATCCGCCAATATTATTTATATCAATATTATTATCAAAGAAAGATTTAAACCGTGAATCGGACTTAACTGTATTCAACGCCTTTTCTTTACCTTGCAAATCAACGTATTTCTTGTATTCTGAATAAAGTTCTTTCAGTAAGGCAATTTCATTCTTGTACTTTTCTGCTATTGGATCAGACTTATCTACACCTCTTTCTTTTCTGGGTGCACCTCCAAGCGCATCCTCGTAAATTCGTTTAGCTTTAGCAAGTTTAGAAATATATCCAGGAAGAATTTCCTGTGCCTGTTTGCTATCTTTGTTTAGAGCGTTTATTTTTCCGTTTAGCTCGTCTATAACTTCTCCTATTCGCTTAAAATAGTCTTCTCTTCCTTCATTTTCTTTTGGAGCAAGAGAACCATTTTTCCCTGCAATGGCTGTACTTTCTGTAAACCAACGCGATGAGATTTTCTTTTTTATAGCCAAATTTGATTTTACGACTCCATAAAGCTCATTTCTGGATTGTTTTACAATTTCCTTAGCTCTTTCAAGATTTTCACGGGCTTCTTTAACTATGTCCGTTTCCATAATATGCCCATCACTTGCTGCCGATCTTTGTTCAGCATATCTCATTTCCCTTTCTGCTTCAATCAGATTTTTAAGGCTATCCCTATAGTTATTTTCAGCGGTAACCTTAGCTTGCATACGAGCAATTTCAGTAGCTTCTTTCCTTAATGCGATTTCCCCTCTCAAAAGAGCTTGCTCGTATGTCATATTCTTAAATGCAGAAGGATATAAATTTTGCATTTCAGAAAAAGCACGTCTTCTTTCATCTTCTGCCTTTTTTGCATTAAATAGAGTGTCAAGATAAGCAGACATTTTTTGTTTGCTTTCATATAACTTGTCAGCTTGTTCTTGCACCTTTTTGTTGTATTCTGTCAAGGCGTCTGTAGCATCATCAATGCTCATTGTATAAGCTACTATACCTCCTATAACAACACCTATTACGGTTGCAATCAAGTACAGTGGGTTAGCTGCCATTACTGCATTTAGAACTCCTTGAGCAACCGCCTGTGCTTTAGTCAAAGCAGTAAGACCTCTTAATGCTCTTGATACATTCATAATGGCTTGAACTGAATTTATAGCAATATTTGCTTTTTGTGCAGTGTTCACAAGCAATATAGCCGTTCTATAAGCTCCGTAAGCCCCTATAACTCCCGTGAGCACCGGAAGCAACTCCCTCCAATGTTCCGTAAGTATCCTAACCATGTCAACGCTACCACCCAGCAAACTATTGTTCGCCTGCGCAATGTCAGCAAGCATAATCTGATAGGCATCCTTCAACTTTGCAAGCTTACCGGAAAGACTGTCAGATAACTTAGCCTGCATATTATAGAACTTTCCGCCCTCATTAGTCAGATCGGTAAAAACCTCCTTAACCATCTCAAACGGAACTTCACGGTTGCTTATCTTGTCGAATACCTCACCGACACTAACAACACGGTTTTCAAGTTGCGTAAACTTCTTTGCCAATTCATCCAGCAACGGAATACCAGCCTCCGTAAACTGTCTTACTTCCTGCCCACGGAGAAAAGCCGCACTACGTACCTGCCCATAAGCAAGTATGATACGCCCCATATCCACACCAAGCCCGGCTGAAACATCCGCTAATCTCTTAGTGGTATCATAAAGCTCTTCATAAGGTATCTGGAAAGCCGCCAACTGCTTGGTATATCCGGCAAGTTGCTGGAAAGTGAACGGACTTTCAATAGCCAGATTCTTAATCTTTGAGAACATCGCATCAGCTTTGGCCCCATCACCAAGAATGGACTGCAACGCTATATGCTGCTTCTGGAACTCACCTCCAATCTCGATTAACTGAGTAGCAAACCTTTCCAACGTATAAATGGAGTACATATTTGCTATCTGCCCCTGCAAACTTCTGACAATGCCATCCTGCGATTTCAGACTCGCGTTAGTTTTATCTAGCGCAGCCTTATGCCTTGTTTCAAGAGCCAAAGCCCTGTTCTTTTCCGCATTAAGCTTACCTTGCTCGGTCGCAAGCCTGTTTGCTTGGTTGATAACAGCCGTGAGATTTCCGCTTCTTATGGAATTCAAGGCATTTGTCATTCCTGCACTTGAAGACTTGGCTCTCTCCAACATATGTATATATTGCCTAAGCTGTTCAATACCTTGTTCAGTCTTTGGCCCTGCAATTCCGCCTATCTTAGAATGGAGAGAAAGCCTCTGCATAGCGTTATTGGCTCTTTGTATAGCCGAAGTGATACGTACCAAGTCGTTTATGCGCCTATTGTCATCCGCATGGGCAGACTTGGCCATTCTTTCCTGTTCTTGGTAATAAGCCCTCAACTGATTCTGGGCGTTCTGATAAGAAGCGCTTTCGTAAGGCAACGATATGGCAGACTGAGTACGAGAATAACTTAACGCCTGGTTCACGGGTTGCATAGCCTTCTCCTTTTTAGCCTGGATATCGCTCCACATTCTTCCCTCGCGCTCCAATTGTTTTAATATTATGTCTCTTGAAGTCTGCTCCGCCCTGTCAGCCGCCTGCTGTACAACGCTGTTTTTCGTTATCTCCTTTCCCTTCTCTCTAAGTTTGTTCAGAACCTCGTCAACCGCTTTTTCACTCACGTCAACACCTATCTTTATGTTCAGCTTCTCTTCCAGCTTAGCCTTTATCTTGGATATATCAGCATCCGTCATATCCTTCAGATACAACGAGTAAAACAATGAACCCAAATTTGCCATATCTGCGCTTCCTCCTATATTTTATTGCCCAACTTAAAACCACTCAAATCAAGCGTTACGCCCGCACCATTTTTGCCGTACTTCTCTTCCCACTTCTTCGCACGTACCATCACGTCCAAAGCGTCAGCCCGCTTGAAGTTATCTCCATGTTTACCTTTATCCTTGCCCTTGCTTCTGCCATTCCCGTACACCGTTATTGGGCAGTCACAAGCCATAAGCTCAATCTGTGCCGCTGTATAAGCATCATAATATCCCCACATCGGCACAGTCCAGAGCCCCCAGAACAGCCTTAGGGGTTCGGTGAGACAGGGGTGCTTTTCCCCGATTGCCCACGCTGCGCCATAAAACTCTCTTGACGGATACGATTTACTTCCTCCCTCGTCATCGACTTTATCGTGTCCCTCATCTCGGTCAGATATATTGTAATCAAGAAATAGTCTTCCAGTTGTGCTTTTTTTTTACACATATCCACAAGCGGAAGAAGCTCCTTATCGCTGTACTGCTTTACGTAATAGAACCACCGCCATAAGAGCCAATAGAAAAATTTTATTTTGAAATATCCATTCAACACCAATGCGGCAGCGCACTTTGCCGAAACCTTGTCTTCCTCTTTTTCTTCCAAAAGAATGTCCGTCACTTTACGCCTGGTACGGTTTCTCATCCAGCTTATACTGAATTTTCTGCCCCTTATCTTTACTATGTCTTTCTTGTTCTCAACAATTGAATTCAGAGCTTTTTCCTGCTCTGTAGTGGCTTCTTCCACTGTCTTTTTCTTTGCCATAAATAAATTTTTAAAAGAAGAAAGGCGGCGGCACACACACGCCACCACCTTTAAACAGATATTCAATCACATGAAATATGTACTCTTTATTCCCCGGGAGCTTCAGTCTTCTCCAAAATGAATATTTCCACTTCTTCCGAATTTGCTTTAGGTGTTACGGTCACATTGAAGTATGCAGGGTTATCACCGTCAGCGGCAACCAGTGAAGAATACATTTCCACTTTAGGAAGTATGATTATAGTACTTTTATCATTGCTTGGGAATATGAGAGAACCCAAAACCTTCTTGGGATTCATGCTATATCCCTTGCCTTTATAAGTACTTCCGTCAATTAGACCGGAAGCGGCATTAACTGAAACATCCGCACCCGCAGCGGTCTTTACGGTACCCATGAGCAATTCATTTATTTTTCCCGCTACGGAGGCTATTTGCAAAGAGATGTCACTGTCGCCTTTTACAGCCTTTGAAGTCCAGATTCTTCCCGTTGTCAATTTAATCTCTGTCACGTCAGCAGCTCCTGTGTCAAAGGAAACACCGTCTTCCAGCACTGGAAGCTCCATGTCCACAGTCAGAGCAGCAGCCGCAAGGTCGGTGGATTTTATTTCAGTACTTTTGTAATAAACCTCTTCAATGTCATTAAACAAAGTTTCAAGAGATGAAAGTTTGTCTGTAATAGTCATTCCTGCCATATTATTTTCTCCTATAATTTTTTATAATTCATTTGTATAACTATCCGTTGTGTTCACTATCAGTTTTGCCTGAACGAACCAGACTGTAAAGCCCAGCCCGTCATCTCCTTTCATAACCACGCGAGGCTTCGTCACCGAATACCTTCCGCCTTTCATGGGAAACTTCTCCATGAGAACGTCCGCCATTTCCTGCAACCGCTTTGTGTAAGCTACACCGTTTGCCCTGTTTCTAGCCATCAACTCAAACCGCATTGTAGTACTCTGGTATGCGTTCTGATCGTCCCACGAAACCGGAAACGAAACCACTACCATATCTTCCATCTGTTTCTGGGTAGCGGGCCTGTGTTCAGGAAATACATTCCTGCTCACGTCCGTTACGTTAGCACAGACATCTTTAAGAATATCGCTTATATAGTATCTCGTTACGTGTGCCATTTATTCTATCGGTCTTAAACTTTGGGCCAGCACCCTCGGAGAAATTTGAAAGGTCTCGGTCAGAACATTCAAGCCATACATGTCTTCCAGAAAATCGGAATACTCAGTTCCTGTACACATTACTATACCGTAACCCTTATAGACTTCCGGTTTGTAAGTCGTAAGAAACCTCTTGGCTGTGGTATATCCATACATCTTGTCTGTTTCAACCACATCTTTCAGCCTTACAATCCTTTCTCTTCCTGTCATGTATTCCTCCACAATCGCAACACCATCCTTTTTGTAGCTCAATTTCCTTCGGGTAGGATTAGGAAGATGATCCATATCTTTCAATGCAATCGTTCTTGCCAGTTTTCCCTTCTTGAAAATACCTACCATGTAAGAAGTGATAGTGTTTCCTGTAAGGTTTTGAAACTCCTTTGAAAACTCTGCGTCCACAAGTAACTTGTAAGAAGCATTCGTCAGAACGTCCAGCATCTGTGTGTCCATCAGTTTCTTGAACGTCTTGAATCCTTCATTCAGAGCTTTCGTGTTCGTTCCCATATCCTTAGTTGCTAGCCATATTGAAATAAAACGTACTTCCCATTTCAGACGGGGCAAGGTCAGATATAACGTTTTTCGTAAATGTGCCGCTGTAATCCGTAAAGTCTATAAAGTCACCTTTATTCACTCCAAGTATCAAACCTGGAACGTCCACAGCGTAATCACCTTTCAGCACATTGTCAGTCTTGAAAGTACGAAGACTGTTGCTTCCATACTTCATACACTTACCCTCGTACAAAACCATTTCATTCCCGTCATTGAAAGAAGTTTCTCCCTCCATCTGGTAAATCTTGCACGTATGCGGAAAGCTTGGATTATTTACTTTCGCCATATCCTCATCCCCCTTGCAGTCATTCTGATAGTTGAACCTGTAGTATTCTCTCCATACCGCTTGTAGATGTCGTTAGCCATTGCGCGAAGGTTTCGTTTGTCGAATGCAGAACTCTGCATTCCACCTTCCTTATGTTTCCAAACGCCATGGCTATCCTCTATGCTTCCCTTCACGCTTGGAGTGCTTGCGCACCACATATAAAGGTCAGCTTTGCACAACTCTTTTGTCCGTTTGTCAAGTTCCGTCACATCTGTACCCGGAAGGAGGCCACGGTCTATTAGTATAGTGCTTATAGCGCTATCGTCTACATCAAACCCGACACAACCACGGAGATAACCTTCAATGGTTGTGTCAAGTACTACTGTATTTTGAGAATTATCATTCATTTCACTTTGCCTTTAAGCTGTAACAGTATAGATACACATATACTGCGGCATCTGCGGAACACAAAGGACCGCCATTTCGCTCTCTATGTACATCGTTCTTGTCTTGCTCTCGTATCTCTGTGTCAACAGCGTACGGCCTCCGTCAAACCATGCGATTCTCTCCGTTGGGTCATCAGCAAGTACAATCGGCTGTACGGCCTTAATAGTACCCAATTGACCGTCCGGTACGAATGATACATTCAACGGATCGAAATTCTCGATATTAACAGGCTTGATTTCTTTTGCGTCTTCGTCGAATTTCTCTACAGCCGCAATGCTGTCTCTCGGAACGATAGGACAACCCACCAAAGCTTCGAAAGCCGATTTTTTGGCTTCATCACTCATGTTCTGTGCATATTGTGCACCTACAGTATCAGGCTTGGTAGCACTGGCCGCTTGCGGATATAAGGACAATCCGATACGTGACAGTACCTTAGTGTGAGTCAATAAATCATCCCAAAGATCACTGGCTATTTCAAAATGCCCATTAGGGAATCCGAGCTTTCTCATCGCTTTTCTCTTGTTCTTTAAGAACAGGATAGGATCGGAAGTAGAGCCTTCGTTTGCAGGCAAATGGTCGGAGGTGGTCCACCATCTTGCTGTACCCGTAAGAGTTTCCTTGTTTGCAGAAGGTACACCAAAGTCAAAGGTAAGTCCCTTCAAGCCTCTCGGATTATTCTCCAAGTCAATGGTAAACTGTCCTTTGGAAACGATACGCATACGTTGATGTGTCAACGCATTTCTGTTACCCGCAAGCAGCTTGTCCGTACTGTCAAACATAAGATTTCGGATAGAATCTCTAGCTCCTTGCGTCATAGCAGCTTCTCCAAAACGTTGGATCATTATCATCTGCTCGCGTAACATCTTGGCACTGATTGGATAACGGTGCTTCTGGGTAGGAATCTTGTTTGAACCGATGTTGAATTTGCCGAAACTTTTGTCAAGTCCTTCAGAAGCTTCATCAACATATACGGGTAACGTTGCGATATTAAGTGAACTGATTAGCTGTTCATAGGTATAATCAAGCTGGATTTCATTATCCCAGTCAAAACCGTCCACGTTAAGCACATTGTACTTATCATTGAAACGGTCTACGAAACTTTGAAACTGAGCGTTTCCAAGTCCGAAAGTCAGTAGATCATAATAGTTCTTCACATTTGTTCTCATCTGTTTACCTCCTTATTTTTCGTGAATGGGAACAATCATTGGCAGTACCGCTAATACCTCATCGGGAATTTCTTCTGCCAGACGGTCAATATAAATCTCTCCTGCAAAAACTACTGCGCCCGTAGCATACGGAGACTCTAGGTCCGCATCTACATACACGTCATGGTACAGAAGCCCCTTTATGGTGGAAGGTTCTACAGTACCGGACTCTTGTGTGGTAGTTTTTACTTCGCTCGCCTTGACAATGGTAATTTCACCTTTTGCCTGATCGAACTTGCACATTGAGCCGGAAGGTATGACAGAGCCTATATAGGTAGAGATATTCTTAATATTTCCACCTACAGGAAACTGCCCTTTCACTTCGTGCCAAATGTTTTTGCCGCCCCCATATTCCTTGGAGGTCTTGCCAAATACATTTCCTAGTGTACTCATTTCTTAATGGATTTTAGTTTTACTTCTTTTCAGGGAATTTCCCCTCTTTCGCTTTGCGATTGAAAAAATCATCAAGCTCCTTCTCGTACTCCTTGCTATCGGGTGAAGCGGTTCCTCCACCACCATAAGGAGTGGCACCTTCTCCAAGATAGGATTTGAGGCGCTCTTCGTATAGCTTCTTGGCTGATTCGGTCAGCTGGGTATCATCCATGCCATCCTCAATTTCCACCATTTTCACTACATCGTTCCAAAGTGACTTGTTAGATACTTTCAACTCTTGCCCCTTTTCCAAAACCGAGTTTCTCAGCATGTCCATGGAAGATTTTTTCTTCTCATCGGCAAGTGCTTTTTCCAGGGCTTCCAGACGCTTGGTTATCGCATCGTCAGCTAAGGGAGTAGTATTGGGCTTCGGATTGGGATTTTGTGGGGTTGCAAAGTTTTTCTTCGCTTCCTCCACTGCTTCGGCAACATCATGGTTGTACTGCCCTTCAAGGGTTTTCAGCACCTCTGTATGCAATGCCCAATAAGCATCGTCCGGCTCTGTTCCCTCTGAGGGCAAATGTTTTCCCACGTATGTTTCCAGTGTTTTCTGAGAGAAACTGGTTTTTCCAAGCTTCTCAGTCAGAGTGGATAAGATTTTTTCTTTTTCCATAGGTTTTGAATAAAAAATAGAGCTGCATCAGAGGTTTTTCCTCCAATACAGCTCTATCGGCTTTATATATTTAAAATTCTTATTTCGTTCCTGTCACATCAATTTTGATATAACTCCTGCATCGCCTGCATTGAATACGAAGCATGATTACTCCATTCAAGTATCTGACTTCACCCATTTTTTGTCCACATATCGGACATGTAACCATTTGTAATGTTTCTTCCTTTATACAAGAGTCATCTAATGAAGTCCTTACTTTTATCATACTTTACTGATTATGTTGCAAATATAAAAAGCTTATTGCAAATTTCAAACAAAAAATACGTTTATTTTCTATGAAAGTTTAGATAATATACATATATTTGCAAATATAACCAAGCCAAAGAGCTGTATTAGTGAGCATTATTGCCCGCCGATACAGCTCTTTTTTCGTATATATGGAACTGATAGATAAAAAGCTGACAACAAAAGACGGATGCGAGGTGCTGGATTGTGATTATGTTCAATCTCTTCGCGATGCAGACAAGAAACGCCCTAACCACTTAAAGATAATAGCTCAACTTGGAGGACAGGAAAAGATGCTCAACTCAAGTGCAGATATTATAATTGGGGGAGGGTGCCGCGGAGGTTCAAAATCTTTTACTTTATTAATGGAAGCTTTGAAAGATATAAAAAACCAGAACTTCCGATCTGTGATTATGCGTCATGAGATAAACGACCTTTCAGACCTTGTTGAAACGTCATACAAGCTGTACAATCCTTTTGGAAAATACAATAAGTCAAAAAATGATATGACTTGGAATTTTGACAAAGGAGGATATCTTGAATTTTCTTATCATGCTGATAGCGTGGAAGATTTTAAAAAACGTTTCCAAGGCCATCAATACTCTTATGTGGGAGTGGACGAAATAACTCACATGGACTATACAAAGTTCAAATACATGGTTACTTGCAACCGTAATGCTTATTCTATCCGAAACCGCATTATAGGGACCTGTAACCCTGATCCCGATAGTTGGGTAGCCAAATTCATAGACTGGTGGATAGGAGAAGATGGATTCCCTATACCGGAACGTGACGGAATAGTGCGATATTGTTTCATGGACGGTGACAGTACAAGCGGGATTTATTGGGGAGATACAAAGGAAGAAGTATATCAACAGTGTAAGGAAACAATAGACAAATATTGGAGAGCTGAATATGAGCAGTACGGAACACCACAAGACCTGTTTATAAAGTCTGCTACATTTATTGAAGCTAAACTATCGGACAACATACAACTAATGCGTTCAGACCCCACCTATCTTGCCAACCTCGCCAACCAATCCGAAGAACAGCGTGCCCGTGATCTCGACGGCAACTGGAAATACCGCTCAGTAGGTGACGATATGATAAAGCTTCAGCACATGGAAAACTTCTATCATGCCCCTTATAAGCAAGGCGATAATGTCCGCAGGGTGTCATGTGATGTGGCTTTTGAAGGAGGTGACAACATGGTGATGGTGCTATGGGTGGGATGGCACATTCAGGACATATACGTATGTCAGTTCAATTCCCGAATGGCAGTCAATGCAGTAAAATCAAAACTCAATGAATGGCATGTGAGAGAAGAGAACTTCACATATGACCTCAACGGTTTGGGACAAGCATTCAAAGGATTTTTCCCGAAAGCGATACCGTTCAACAACCGTGAAGCTGTCACCGATGAGTTCAAGGGAATTTACGCCAACCTCAAATCACAAGCTGCATATCTTTTTGCCGATAAACTTATTAACTGCGAAATTTCAATAAACGAAAATCTGATAGACAAGAAATTTAACGGTACACCGCTTTCTCTCATACTAAACAAAGAGAGAAAAGCTATAAGACAAAGCATAAACGAAGCTGACAAAGGATTCTCACTCATAAAGAAGGTGGAAATGAAATCCATTGTAGGGCACTCACCGGACTTCATTGAAGCCATGCTTATGCGTATGATATTTGAAATAAAGAAAACCGCTCACGTAAAACCAAGATTAGCCAGAATAGTCAGACCATTTAACCGCTATAGAAGATGAATACCAAAGAAGTAAAAACTAAAAGACCGTGGAAGAAAATACTTCCCAACGGAAATTCTCATGGCACTTTTACAGCATCCACAGAGGTGCCGATGCCTTCTGATGACATCGCTTTCAGCATAGTGACACAAGCGGATTTTCTCCGTGAATATTATCCAAGCGGCCATGCCATAAATGACCCTACGGTATATCCGGATATCACTCGTGAGGAACTTGTACCTGTACTTGATGCGGAAGGAAATGATACCGGAAAAACGAAAAGCCGTTACTATACTGAATTTGTTCCCCGATACGCATTTGCTTTCCAGCAAATAATCAAGATAAAGCAGATGGTGCATCTGTGCGGAAACGACATACAGTTTGAACTATGCAGTCCTAAACCTTCTCAGAAAGATATGGATATATTTAACATATACCGTGAAGGATGGCTGAAAAAAAATATGGAAATAGCCTTTTTTGATGCTGCAAATTCCGTAAAGACCACAGGAGATACGGCTTTTCTTGGATATTTAGACAATGGAGTGTTCGGGCATAAGGTATTGTCGTTTGCCAATGGAGATACACTCTATCCGCATTACGACTCAATCACCGGAAAACTTCGCCTCTTTGCCCGCTCGTTTAATGATACCGACAATAACGGAGGAACGACAACAGAATGGTTGGAAGTATGGGATAAAACTTATATGTACCGTTTCAAACGCAACGGAGAAGCCGCAAAGACATTTAAGGACAAGATTCTTGGCCTCTTTGGAGTAGATGGATATTCTTTAGTAGAAAAACGCCCACACGGGTTCCCTTTCATTCCTGTGGCCTACCATCGAGACGAAGACGGAGCTTGTTGGAGTGCATCTCAAGACAGCATAGATGCTTACGAAATGTCATTTTCACAAATGGCACATAACAACCAGGCATTTGGAGAGCCAACCCTTGTGTTTCAAGGTGAAGGAGATAGGCTTGATGCTCAATATGATACTAATGGTACAATTAAGACACTTTCAATGGGTACAGACGACAAAGTGTCCTATTTAAGTGCCCAAAGCGCATCTGAAAGTTACATGAAGCAACTCGATACGCTCTACAAGATGATATTTACCCAATCTTTCATAGTTGAACCTCCAGAACTAAAATCAGGAGATTTACCGGCGGCAGCATTAAAAATCCTCTATTCTCCGGCTGTTGAGAAAGCTATGAACGATGCTCCCAAATACCAAAAGTTCCTTGATGACATGGTAGCCATATTCTCCTATGGTTACGGAATGGAAATGAAAAAGACCATCGATTTTACCAATCTCAATATGAAATGGTGGATAGAGCCGTATGTACATGTGAACACGTCCACTGTCATTTCTGACCTTGCAACTGCTGTACAAAATGGTTTCTGTTCCAGACAAACTGCATCCGAACGTATAGAAACTTTATATACCACTAATGGAGAATGGGACAGGATCGTCCGGGAAAAGAAAGAAGAACAGCAAGCCGACCTTCTCTTTGAACTAAAGACAGCTAAAGCGAATAAGACAGAAGGAAACCAAGTCACCGTAGAAGAGGGAGTGAAAGCCTAATGAGATATCCGTCAGACAGAGAAATAGAGGAAGCGAAGGATTATATCCGCCAGAGGCTGCAAGCTGAAAAAAGCATGGGGAGAAATCTCCGTACCGCTATGCTCCGTGCTGCTGAAAGAATAATATCCATATCCCACAAATACGGCATACCTCCAAAGATGTTCCGCTTTTCCTTAGACCGGAATCTGAAGCACGAGGTGGAAGCTATCATTTCTGATTTGCGAGCCACTATTGAAGACTACACTTCAACACTTTCTGTAGCCACTCACAATGATAAGGAAGAAGAGATATTAGCATATATCACACGCAACTCATACGGAAAAACATTCGGCGAACGTAACGCCATATATGCCAACCGATACAAATATGAGCTGGAAGCCGCCATCGCCGCATCTATGCTTGCGGGAACATCGAAAGCTGCCACCCTTCAACTCATATCCAAAAACCTGGAACACCCGTACGACAATCCAGACTTTATAGAAGCAGTCAAAGCAGGAGATATGAACGCCACACGCATACGGACCGATGGTATAAGCTACGGGATAGGACGAACCAATAGCAGTTTCACGGCCCTCCGTAATCTGACCGTATTTGCGGTGGCAGAAGGTTGGATGAAATATTGGTACCTATCGGGAACAGAGAAGGGCGCAAAAGGTTTTATTACTTTCCGATCCAGTAGCTTTCCCTGCCAGACATGTGACGAATATGCTATGCGGACTCATCCTATGTCAGACCCGTATCCACCACTTCACAATCATTGCGTATGTGGAATGGTGTTTATCTATTAACCTAAAATACAAGAAAATATGCTCAAATATTCAAAACGATTCATTAACGAAACCAAGAGATACAACATATCCGTATTGGAACGCGCAATGGCAGACATGATAATGATGGGCTGGGATGCTACTGAAGCTTTTATTGCTACCGGCCAGTACAAGCCTACCCTTGCCGATGAATGGAACAAGCAGCAGATAGACAAGATCATCAATGACTCCAACATTCTTACCTATATGCAGTCCAAGCAAAAGGCAATTCGATTGGGACGTTTCAAGAAAATACCGACCTCGTGCGATAAGGACGAGAAAGAAGAAACCGAAGATGATTTTACCGGAAAGTTCCGCGACAAGAACGAAGTTCTCAATGCCCTCGTCGCCACAGTCAAAGACCTAAAAGGCAAAGACCGCGCTGATGTTCTTATGAAAATAGCCGACCTCCAGCAGATGAAAAAGGAAGAAACAATAGAAGAAGACAATACTGTCCATTTCTATCTTCCAATCTCCTGTAAGTCATGCTCTCTATACATAAAATCTAAAAATAAAGCCGGGTAATAATCACCGGCTACTACTTTTTTATATCAAACTTTCCACTTTTTACTTGATAGCAACAGTTAGCAATCCAACCACACAAATAAGAAAATGGCTCTTGGTTATTAGTATCTACTTTCGCTCCAACATAATCAAATATATCCATTGCCGCATGAGTGGATTCGTGCGTGATATTAGATATGGTCAGTGCATCCTTATTGATGAATCTTATAAGAATCCCACCCTTAATATCCGGATTAATCCTCCGAGTGCTTATAACAATCGCATCATAGGTTTCATCCATATCTTCAATACTTTCTTCAAACATGTCATTTAAGACCTTGGTAGGAACTCCAACTGCCACCCAAACTTTACGTGGATATATTTGTGGATCAAACTCATATATTTGATTCTTATTGATCATAGCTATATATTTATTTTCAATGTCACATTAAAAAATTGGGATTTTTTGTTTGTATTCACATCGGTACTTTCATGTTCTTTGATAGAAGCATCTATATGAACACCATACTGCTCTGAAAAAGATAAAATCATTGATTCTATTTTCCTTTCTAATTGCTCTTTGTCTTTTTTTAATTGATAAATACAATCCCTTCTTATTGTACATTTTTCTTTATCAAAAGGTGATATTGAAACAATATCGGAAGGTGAGTAAAATTCTCCATCTTCTCCAAGATATCTTATACCACCTCCATTTATGGGATGACAGTACGTTTGTTGTACTGCCCTTATACAGGTTCCATTATTAAGCGCTATAATTACAAATTCATTCATAGTTTAACCTCCAATTCCACCACATATCTAAAATTAGTTTCCCTTCCCATCTCGTCACATATAGGCTGCCTCACAATACCCACTTCATTCACCACAAGCCCCGTATTCCTCTCATACGTAGCCAGCATACCGGAAATGTCCTTCTCAATTTCCGCTTTCAGGGCTTTCGCTTTTTCTATTTCCCCCATTTTCTCCCTCCATTTCCTTTTTCATCTCATATTTAGTACGTTCCTCCGCAAGAATTTTGGCATCTTCCTCGTCACTGACCGATTCGGATTTCACGCGATCAATAGCCCGTACAACAACTTGAACTACATCATTCTGAAACTCAGCGTCAAGAAGTGTAGCAACAGCGAATACGTTATTGAAAATAACACCTACGCCCGACTTGTCCTCCTTCAGCACATTGTCAAGCAATCCATACATCATGCTGTCAATCCTATACATGAATCTGAATATGCCGCCCGAAGCACGAACCTCCATGAAATCTACTCCGTCCATCTCCACCTTTTCGACAATCCAGTTGCCAATCTGTAACTTTTCTCCGTCTTTCATAAACTATTATTTATATAATTAATAATTTTATATTCTACATCGTTCCCCTGTATATTTACATATAAAGGAGTATTAAAATACTTGTCATCTATAAACCCATCCTTTGTCAGAAGCTTTTCAATAAATATTCTCCTTAAGAAGCTATCACCGTGAGGCACTACTATAATGCCCCCATTTTCCGATTCTATTTTCAAGAAAATATCCGATTGCTCTTTCTCTGAAAACCCACTTATATCCGTGACTCCATATTTTACAGCCAATGAACCTATATTGTATCCGTACTTTACGCTATCGGAATGACAATATTGAGTAAACAATCCTATATTGTATATAGTTATCATACCTTGTCTATATTAAAGTTCTACATATCCTCCGCGTCATACTCCACGTCCCCGTTATACCCGTCAAAATCCATGTCCATGTCAGATACAATAGGAACAGGAGTCTTCAATTCCTTCTCGTTACATCCGAAAACCTTGTAAATAATTCCCTTGGAATCCCTTCTCCTGCTCATCTTACCGAATCCCAGTTTCGTAAGTTGCTTTCCAAAGTCCTGCATGCTTACACTTTCAAAGCCGTTGGCTTCCGCATAACGCACCATATCGTTATACATGTCTGAAGACCTTAACCACGTGAATAACTCGCCCTTGGCATTGGCGGAAGGTCTTACCCCGCGTGCAAAAGCCCAGGAGAAAGTTATGTTGCTTTCCCCCATGACTATAAGCTTCTGCTTCTCCGAGTTCTCGCTCTTCGGAAAGACAAACCTTCTTTGCTTTAAATATTTCCCGCCTCTGATAATCCAATTCAATATACCAGGATATTCCTGCTTCAAATCATCTGCAAGATGCTTGTTCTGCATCTCTTCCGGGATGACATTCTCAAACATCACATACAAGAAACGCCTGAAATATCCATAGCTCGTATCCGAAGCCTTCGGGAGATTGTTCATGTTGAATATCATCCAAGGGACATTCCTCACCTCATAGACATTCCCTCCGATATTCCGACCATAAACCATCTCTCCTGAGCATAACGTCTTGAACGCGTCCTCATACCCCGATATGTCCCGCGCTTGTATCTCCGGGCACATGTTAACCAACTTGCCGTCAATCCTGGCAATATTCCTCAACCTCTCGTCACCTCCCTTGATCAAAGACAACAATCCCATAGAGGAAACATTCTCCCTGCCGAATATCCCCGTTATCGTCTCGTATATCACAGACTTGCCGTTGCTACCAGTACCGAACAGCATAAGGCAGTTCTCAACCTTGTCTATCATCTTCCCCCTGTCAAACGTACATAGTCCCAAGTACATTTGCAATATCAACCTGCTATCCTTCTCCGGCAAGACAGTCCGCAAGAAAGACTGCCACATCGGACACTTCGCACTGGGATCATACTCATAAGGATGCTTGTATATAACATGATACTTGGCATCAAAAGGACGCAACTCCCCGTCCGTGAAGTCAACCACACCGTTAACATAAGCCTTGATATGGAATACCGGACAGAACGGATTATTGATACGGATAGAAAGACGAGCCTCGTCCTGGAACTTCTTTGATGAATAATGCAAAATCCTACTGCTTACCCGCATGCGAATCAACCACTCCTCGATAGCCTTGCCTATCAACTCAGGATTGACCGGCTCGTAAATCTCACCAGTAAACAGGTAATAACAGCCATGAAGATAACAGAAATCACTATTTGCCATGATCTTAAACACAAGACTCTTGATTATCATAGAAGATTCGGCAAAGTCGGAACCCGAAGAAAAACGGGCAAAAACATTCTCGTCAGAAAGAGTGCATAATTTAGTGACTATTAAATGCAGTATATGGTCATAATAACTATTCATACAAAAGTGCTTGAATATTAAATGATTAAAAGAATACCAGTTAACGTAATGCATAAAAACAAGCGTTTTATAGAAATATATATCGCATATATTAACTTATATTTTCTACAAAAATACTGATTATATACACAATATACAATATTATCATTAATTTATTTTATATCAAGGATATATAATATGTAGTATAAAAAATAACATATACAGGAAATGAATAATAACCATACATATTAAAGCGTAACTGAATTAATTTAATTGCACAAACAACTAAATAATCAATATAACAAGAGACAAACGGGAAAAATAAAAAAATAAAATAAAAATTTTGAGCGATAATCATTTGCCTTTTTGGTAATAAAACACCACCCCGGGGTGGGGTATTCATGTTGTAAATATTATACTAATAACATTCACAAAACACCCTCTATAAGTCATATAAAGCATATTTGTACCATTTTTCCATATTTATTGTTTATATGTTTAACTACTCATTTTTACGATAAATATTATTTTCACTTTCTCGTGAATATTATATCTATAATATTATAACAGGTAAAGATAACTCACTACATTTGCAATACCAAAGGGATGGAAATAGTTACATATGCAACCAAAACATATACACAACCTACACTGTCATTCTTTTGGTTTTAAACGATGATATTATTAACGATTTAAATTATAGCATTATGAAGACTTTAGAAAGTATTTTTTCAGAGATTAAAGAGAACGGCGTAATCACTAAACAGCAACTACAGCTATTGAAGAACCGTTCTAACAGAGAACAAAAGGACGTTATTAATTACGATTGGTTGGAAAGTGTCGGAAATGGTTACGGTATCCCATTGACAGAGGAGCAAGGCCTTCAGGGTTTGAACTGGTTAAAGAAATTCATCAAGAAGAACGGAGAAAGTAACGTATACGGATATAGAGAGATTAAGATCATTAAAGGCGCTTCTCCTTCTGATTTCGTTTTCAAAGGGTTTTATGATGCCGGGAACGGTTGGTTTAGAAACTTCCTTCCTATATACCAGCTTAACGGCATGGAATATATCCCAATGGCAGAGCCCTATATTGTTGGTTGATATGTTTTGTTTGATGCTGTTGTTGTTCGGTGCTGTCCTGTTTATCAGCGGCACCGATATAGAGAAGATAAGGGAGTTTATAATTGATAGATCAGATAAATTTTAAGGATATGAAAACCGAGGTAATGAATAATATATTGCGCAACTTGTTAGTTGCCGGGAACATTGTAACCGTGAGATTTGAGGAAATGCGGGAGATACGCAAAGAGTTGAACCGATTTGCAAAACCTATACAAATAGAGATTATTAAAAGTGATTTTGAAACGGTATCATTTAGAGAATTAATATAATAGGAGACATAGATATGAGAACGAAAACACCCGAACAATTAAATAAGCAATGGAAGCGAATAAGCGGCTATGCAAGAAAGCGTGGGAAATTCATGGAGTATTTCCATATATACGCGTGTTATAGTAATCGTATGGCGAAGTATTTAGGCTCATCGCCTTATTGGAGCATGAATACAGGTTACCAATATACAGAGCAAAACAACACTCCTGTATCTATTTGCATATACACCACATTATAGCATGAGGCGCGCGAGGCTTGTTCAACGTTTGCGTTAAGATGTCCCGGTAGTAATACGGCTACCGGGTATGAAATAGGGAAATGAATAAATTAATAATTAAATGAGGAGGAATGATATGTATTTAGGTTTTATACTTTGGCTGATTTTTATTTTCTTTTTATGTTGCGGTGCAAGTGGATGTATAGGTTTTATCCTTCTTGTATGGACATTGGGAGTAATTATTACTGTTATCTTATGCAAGAAAAGAATAGTTAAAGATTAGGCTATGGAATTGAATGAATTGAATAAGATTCTTTTCGGCTCCAAGATAAGCCGAGAAGGAATGGAAAGAATGAATAAGTTAGGCTTGTTACCTGAGTTGTCCGATATAAAGGACTGGAAAAAGACCTTTTGCGGGAGGTTCATTTGCAGATATCCGAAATATTACGGTATCATAACCAAGATGCAAAAACTGTTGGGCCGGCTTCCAGAATGGGAAGACTTTACAAAAAGCAATATAGATGACATCTTGAGCCTTTTTTCGTCTTGCTCACCAAGTTCCGTACGGACATACACGGCAATGCTAAAGGCTGTATTAAATGACGGAAAAGACGAATTCGTTTTGCCTTATCCGAAATTTGCTGAACGGTTAAATGTCAAGGGAACGCCATCCGTCAACGTTTATCTTAACCTGGATGAGCTTTCAAGACTTGAACAATACCGACCAAAGAATGAGAAAGAGAATATTGTCTTGGCTCAGTTCTTGATAGGTTGTTATACGGGTGCCCGACATTCGGATATTCTTGAAATGACAGGAGAGAACATCCAAGGAGGTTATATAACATACGTAAGCAAGAAAACGAATATAGCTGCAACCATTGAAGCAAAACCAATACTTAAAAAGCTGCTGCCGATTGCCGGGAGGCGGAAATATGTAGATGCATGTTTTAACGATACTATACGGGATATTTGCCGGGAGTGTGATATCAATGGAAAGATAAAGCTATTCCGCAGGGGAAAGAATGAGACGGGTGAAAAATGGCAGTTTGTCGCATCCCATACCGCACGAAGAAGTTTTGCAACCAATTTAGCGGAACTAGGTGTTCCGTTACTCCAGATTGCCAAAAGGATGGGCCATTCAGACATTAAGATGACTCAAAATTACGTTGTGTGTGGCATTGGGAAACTGAATGAAAAGGCGAGCGCATTTTTTATGTAGTAATGAGGTAGGCTGTATCTTATAAGTCGGTAGCTGATCTTTGATGTATTGGATTTACCGCTTAATGTTATACAACATACAAATATTTGTATTGTTCCCTTTGGTAGTACAAATATTTGTAGTATATTTGCAGTATAAGAAATAAGGCAATAAACAATATGAGCAAGTATTATCAAATAAACGGACTAAAAGTAAGAGTTTCAGATCATGAACCGAATACCTCTCTTAGAGGTTCAAATGACATCTGCCTTTATATAAGATCTGCATGTAATGAGCTTCTTTCTATTGAAAGCCAAATAGAGGCTGTGTGTGAGAAAAGGGGATATGAAATTTCGGACTTTCAAGAAGTAATAAATGATTGGAAAGATGGTACTTATGATATGCATACTTTCGAGAATGCTAATGAAGAAGTGGATAATGATTCTCCCTGTAAAGTTGTTCCTGACCTTATTGCTCAGTATCGTACAAGCAACGATGAAAAATTGAAGGGATATTCGTTGTCACGGTTTGCCAAGCATTTTGAAGTTAAAGCCTTGTCTGAAAAGACTGGAGTGTCCCAAAGTTATATAAAGAAATACTTTAATATTAGGTGATATGGATAAACAAAATTACAGAGAAGTCTTAGGACAAGCATTGCAATCATTTAGAGAATCAAAAGGTCTATCGAGGTATGCAGTGGCACAAAAAGGACAAATTAGAATAGAACAAGTTAAAGCCGTAGAAGAAGGAATAACAAACTATACGATAGATGTCTTTTTAGGTTATATCTGTGGAGCTGACTTGTTCATGTATTTTGCAGAGAAAGATAAAAAAGAAGGGATTGATTTTAAAGAGATGCTGGAAAAAGGGAAGGGAAATTTACCTAAACAAGTTTAACTAGCATAAGGCGATATAATTGAATTTACCGCCTTTCTTGTGTCCGGAAGGCATCTAGGTTCAGTTTTTTTATTTTAACGTAAATTGAAACAAAATAGGGGCAATTTAAATTTGCCCCATTTTTATTTTACTTTCCAGTAGGTCGAACGACTTTTCGACTTCCGAATTAAGAACCTTCGCATAAATCTGCGTAGTCCTAATATTTGTGTGTCCAAGCATTTTTGAAACTATCTCAATAGGTACACCGTTGTTCAGAGCGAACACAGCAAAAGTATGCCTGCCCATGTGGGTAGTGATGTTCTTGTCAATTTCTGCATATTGCGCAACAACTTTCAATGAAACGTTGTATTTCTGATTGCTAATTATAGGAAGCTTATAATCATACTTCTTCAATATCTCGATTGCCGGAGTGAGAAGAACTATCTTATAATCCTCGTTAGTTTTCTTTCGTCTATCTGCTACGATAAATTTTCCGTTTCTTTCCTCAACATCCTTTTGGAAATCGAATTTTTCAAAGTCAGCATAAGCAAGTCCTGTATAGCACTGAAAAAGAAACAAATCACGTATTCGATCTATTGCTGGGATATTAATTTTACAGAAACGAATTATTTCCAGTTCTTTTTCAGTGAGATACTTCCTCTTCTCGAACTTTCCACGCTCAAAATGCAAACCAATATAAGGATCTACATCCAATAAGCCAAATTTCATTGCCTCATGCAGATACCGTTTAAGCCTTTTATGGTAGTTATAAATTGTAGGTTGGCTTATCCCTTGCTGATGCAAAAACTCGTCATAAAGCGTTATATTCGCTTTTGTCAAGTCATCCATATAATTTATCTTTCCGAACTTTTCAAGCGATTGTAGCAAAGTTCTATGCTGTTTACGTGTACTTTCTTCAAGATCTGTCCTCTCTTCTATCCTTATGCGTATAAAATCAATGAATGAATCCGAATGATTTGATTTTTCTAGAAATGCATTAAGTTTCTCGAAATCGAATTGCTGTCCGTTCCGTACAAGTTCAAGAATAAAATCATTTAGTCTTGCCATTTGTCCGTCAAGCAAAGCATTCAGTTGAATTGAGTTGACTGAATTAACTACTTTCCTTTTTTCGTGCCATTGATCCGAATACAACTTAACCGATGTCCCAATCCATTTTCGTTTACCTTCAGATGTCACTTCAATTTGGACAAGACCTTTTTTGCTTTTCGTGGCGACATGTTTTCTGTCGAACACAAACCTCATTGTTGGGTACTTCATACTTTTTAATTTTTAAGTTGGTATTTAATGCAACCAAACATCGGTATCATATTTTTGGTATCATTTGATACTCTTGGTATATTTTTGGTATCAAAAGTAGTGCATTAGCGTGCATGATTGTGCATGATCTTGCACTAATAAATGTTAATCATTACATAGCATAAATAGCTATATTTCAATATTTTACCACGTAATACACTGATATACAACAAAAAAGGCAGCTACCGAAGTAACCGCCTTCTGTGATTCCGTTGCGATTCGAACGCAAGACCCACGCCTTAGAAGGGCGTTGCTCTATCCAGCTGAGCTACGGAACCATCCTTAATTGCGGTGCAAAGGTACGCTTTTCTGTGAAATTTGCAAAGATTTTACGCAGAAAATATTTTGTAAATAGATGCTTTTATATCCGATTAGATGTTATAATCCTAATGGTAAACCAGTTACATACCATAAAATAAATAACAAAGTCCAGGCTAATAATATATATAGAGAGTATCTCCATGTATATTTCAGTAATGAACCATAGGTCGCTTGCTTATCATATTGCTGCATGTAAGTAAGGATAAGAGGCATGTAGAACATGAAAGGAGTGATGGCATTGGTGGCACTGTCGCCAATACGAAAAGCGCATTGCACCATATCCGGAGAAATCCCCATATTGGCAAAGAACGGAACAAAGATGAAGGACATGAAAGTCCACTTGGCAGTGGCAGAAACCATAATAAGGTTCACAAGTGCTGTAAAGAGAATAAATAGAATGAGTATCCATAAACTCCCAAGATGAATGGACGAAAGCATGTCCGCTCCCATAATGGCTATACATTTATCCAAATGAGAATACTCGAAACACGCAAACATCTGAGCAGCAAAGAAAGCGATAACAAAGTAAACACCCAACAATTTCATAGGTTGAGTAAGCCCCTCAATCACATCTCCATCTGTACGATAACGGCCGGAAGCAAAGCCATAAACCATCCCCATAAGCCCGATACCAAAAGAAAGCAGAAACAGAATGCCCTCTATAAAAGGAGAACGGATCAGACCACCATTCACACTACGCAAAATACCCCATGAAGAGAAAGTAGCCCAAAGAATCACGGTTGTATAAATCACCCCGATAGATACTGCACCTATCATAGCACGACGCTCTTTGCGGGATAATTGCTTATAACCATTGAAACGAATATGACCGGCATATTCCCCCAAAGCCGGAAGAAGATTACGGCGGGTTACCTGATAAATAATAAAAGCCAGCAAAAAAGTAGATGCAAACAAGAAATAGTAATTGCATAAAGGCCCGGTATTTCCAGGTGATACATTTGCCATATCCGCAGCTTCCTGGGTAGTGGCAGCAAGCATAGGATCCAAAGTACTCAGCATCAGGTTAGCACTATACCCACACGAAACAGAAACGTATGCCGTAATAATACCTGCAACCGGATGCAGCCCGACCGAATGGAATAAAGTTGCTGCAATCGGTAAAAGAATTATGTATCCAGCATCACCTACTACATTGGAAAGCAATCCCAAGAAAATAACCAGTATCACCATGCGCCATGGATTATGCTTACGACGTGCCCCACCGCGAATACAAGCATCTATAAAACCTGAATGTTGTGCTACCCCGATACCAAACATAGCCACAATTACCAAGCCCAGCGGAGCAAACCCCGTGAAATTAGTAACCACATGCCGCAACAGCCAACGAACACCTTCCGGACTAAGCAAACTTTGTACCCGTATCTCCTCCCCTGTTTGCGGTTGAAACACGCTCAGGCCGTAAATGTCAAATATCCATGATAGGACAATGACAGCCAGCGTCAACAAGAGAAACATTGTTGCCGGATGCGGTAAACGCCATTTGCTATTCATCATCTGCTTCCAGATTATCTATATCAAGAATACGGAGTTCCAAAGCACGCACAACCAGACGGGTTGCATTCACTCCTACCCGCTCTCCTTGTGGAAACAGACGGTTTACCAAATCATTCTGACGCTTTTCCAGAGATTTAACTCCAAAAGGCATACCTTTCAGGTTAGCAATCATATCTTTGGTATACCCCAATGCCAGATGGCGTAGGAAACGTTCGTCATACTCATCAATATCATAACTGATAACCGCTTCCTGACGTTTGGCATCATTCGCAACAGATTGCTTGAAACGGTCTACAATTTTTTCCAGAATAGGATAATTAAAAACCAGCTTCTTTCCATCCATTACTGCCTGTACATCTGTTTTCGTAAGCAGCTCACCTGTTTTCAAAATAATACCGTCAGCACCCGCATTCAGAACATCCACCCAAAGCTTTTCATTCAGAATTTCTCCGGTAAATATGAGTACGTGTACTCCCGGATAGCGCTTAAATATATTCCGGCAGATATCCACACCAATAGTAGTAGAACCACCCAGCCCTAAATCCAGCAATACCAAGTCAGGAACTCCGGCTTCTATCAATGTCCAGAATTCACTTTCGGTCATGGCCGTACCGATAACTTCTGCGTTAGGTATTTCATGGCGGAAGATTTCTTCCGTTCCTTTCAGTTCAAGCTTGACGTCTTCTACAATAATTACTTTGAATTTCTTGTCTTCCATATTCTTTAATTTTATTTTCTTCTCGGTATTGTGAAATAAACTGTAAATCCACCATTTTCAGCCGGTTCAGCATTGATGCGACAGCCACGTTTTCCGGCAAACTCGTCATGGTCGCGAATAATCTGCTTGCAGACGAGATACTCCGTACCTCGCAACTCTCCTTTTTCTCCTGTTGCCGTCATACGTTCCAGGTTTGGATAGAAAAGTTGATTTAATTCCTCACGGGTTTTCGTCCTTCGCATATCAGTGAAAAGGAAACGAATATATTCTCCGTCTACTGCTGCAGCCAAATGTATTTCTCCATCCAGAGAAACAGACAAAGCTTCATCTATCAGATTCTCCAATAAGAAACGAAGTTGGATAAAATCTCCGACCACTCTTTCATCAATAGCTCTTGTAGAGAAAGATACAGCAACCCCTTTTCCCTTATTTGCTTTACGGAAATACTTTTCTGCCAGAGCAAACAACTCCGGTACGGAAATTATCCCGCGACGGAACGTAACTTCTTCCAACTGTCGCGATGCGCACGAACTCAAGATGGTAAATATACCTTTATAATATTCTATCAATTCGCTGATAGCTGAAACCGTCTCTTTTTCTTCCGTTTCTGAGAGAATACCTGAACGGAGTTTACCAATGAGTTGCTTGATCTTATTCGGATAATAAATTGTCTCATGCTTGATGGTGGAAAGACAATTATCAAGCACCATATTCTGCACATGCAACATACCGTCCTCCCATGACGCCCGGTGTGCTTCTTCATGCGCAGCTTCGATGTCGCGGTATTTTGTTGCCAGTTTCACAACTGCATTGAAGACCACAATCGCTATATACCGCGCAATCAATTCCAGCAATAGATGAGCCGTCTCCTGATCGACATTCTCTTGCCGTTCAAGATATAACACACCCACACAGCGCGAATCACCCGCAGCATCCACTACTAAAGGCAAAGCTTCAAATCCCGGTGCGGACAGTTGAGTATGCTGTTCAAAACAGCGTTGAACTACTTCCTTCCAAAGTTCATCTTCTGCCGTAGATGTTCCATTATCTCCCGCAGAGGACAACTCATTTTCTATAGAATTTGACGCATATTCCAGTTGATGTGTCGTTTCATTATAAACGGCGATTCCCAACCGATCAATACTTAGCAACTCATTTACGGCATCGAAGCCTTCGTCAACGATACGTTGAGGAATAGCTTTCAGGGTATCTTCTTCCCGTTGCAATGCCTCTTCTGTTTCGGGAACTTGTATCAGGGAGGCAGCAAATATCTGTCTATTGATTTCCAAAACCTGTTCCAGATTCCAACGGTTTACAAGACGTTTGCGAATATACAGGATGTAATATCCCAAAAGCAACATAGCTATAAGTCCGATAAACAGGATAACACCCACCATCTTATTATTGGTGGAACGTTCCAGTTGACGACAATATTCCTCCAAAGACTGATCTTCACCCAGCAATTTGTACAAAGTCGTATAAGCGGCATTATTATAACTGTATGCATCCCATTGTTTCAACGCAAGAAAAGCGACAGCCGCCTCATTCCGGATATCCAGAATGACATGAAAGTCTGAATTGAAAAGATCATTCCACCAGGATAATTCCCCCGGTTCCCCTTCTCCTCTCAATGACATATAGCGCTGCGGTTCTTGGGCATACCTTTTATAATGCGCATTCAGGCAAGACATGGCAGAGTCTACATATTCCAAAGCCTGTTCAAAATTTCCTTCCACATTACTATAATAGGCATCATTGGCATAGTCGGACGCCTCATTCAACAGAGCTTCAAACTCATTTTCCGCAGCTAATGACAAAGAATCCTGAGCCGTTTGCGCATAGATTTCATCCGGTTGCATCACCGCTTCCTCCACTGCTTTATTGCACGAACTCATGCCTATAGAAAAGAATATGCACAGAAATACCATCAAAGTTTTACGCACTCCTGTAGGCAAACGGAAATAAAAACGGCTGCCCTTCCCTAAAGTACTTTCTACATTGAACAAACAGACTCTGAATACTTCGTTCGTCTTCCGGTATTTCTCAATGATACCTTTACAATTCATCAGACCGAAGCCGCTCCCTTTGTTTTTCAGCAGTTCTTCCCGGTCGGCAGCATCCAGTATGCCTATTTCCTGCGAATTATACAATTTCTCACCGACAATACGCGTCACATCTTCTTCAGAAAGACCATAACCGGTATCTTCTACTGAGATTTCCACATATTCTTCTGTCGGATTTGCATAGACCTTTACCTTACCTCCCTTTGGAGTATATTTACGGGCATTTTCTGCAAGTGTGTTTATCATAAACAGCGTCAACGCCTTGTCAGCTTTCACATAAGTATCCGTTGGTGTCACTTCCAGTTGTTGCTGTTTCATTTCGAAAGCACGGCTTCCTTTCCGTATCAGATCGAAAAGCTCGTTCAACCCGAATGTTTCTATATTCAAGCTCAGGCTACCTTGTTTCATTTTAATCCATAAAGCAAGGATATCATTGTATTCATTGATGGTTGTCACCAATTCGTCCATATATTGATACTTCTCGGCTTTGATGTGTTCGTCATGGATAAAACCTTTTTCCGTCAGTTTATGCACTTCATTAATAATACGGTCTATGTACGGATGAATACCGTTCACAATGGCCATACACGCTTTCTTTATAAGATTCTGACGTTTATTTCCGGCTATATGCTGTTCGTACACATACCGTTCTTTTTCCAACCGGCGGCGTTCATCACCCAGCGAAATGGAAGTCATACCATTATCAAGCGCCCATGTAATATAAGGAGCAATCACATGTAGTATTGCCTTCTCATCCTTCGTAAGACGTTTGGGTAATACCAACTGCCCATCTTCTATCCGAATGTCTTTTACATTGAAAAGTTCCTCTATATCTGTCTGCACAGCAGAAAGAATGGCATCTACAATCTCTTCTTCCGTCTGCGCGTCCGTGGGAATAGAAGCAGTTATTTTCTGACAAATGTCCAACATTTGCCTCAAACGGTGTAAATGGACATGATTACGTTCTTTAGACCGCTTATTGAATATCCAAAAGAATAAAACCACCAGTATAAAACCGACAATCACGAAGAAGAGTAAAATATTGAGTTGCCGGGCTTCACTTTCCAAAGCCTGATAACGGCTTTCCAACTCCTTATCCTGCCGGGTATCTTCCAGAATATCCAGATAAATATTGCGATTATAATCGGAATGTTGTTTCATTTCCAGTCCGGCATACGTAACACTCAGTTGTTCGCGAATACGTGAAATCCATTCCGGAACGGTTCGTAACTTACGCTCTATCCATGCTTTTTCTGAAGAAATGGTATCCCGTATATCATAGGTTTTCAACCAATCCAGGCTATCGTGGCAATCATAAAAACGGCGATGATGACTGTTCACACACTCCAAGGCAAGCGTCAATGTATCCAATGCTTCGGCGTAGTTATCATGCGCATTCAAATATTTACCAATAGAAACATAGGCACCGGCAATCTGATACACATCATTATATTGCTTGAATTTCTTCAAAGCCAATTGTCCTAAACGCATGGGCAACAAAGAATCCACGGGAACATCAAACTGTTTCAATGCATGAGAACGCCTGATCTGGAAAAAGTCATAATTATCGGGAGATGCCATCAAGTTAGCAAGCCCCTGTACTCCATTACCTTCAAAATACAAGTATCCTCCGCGAGATGCCATTTTCCAAGTTGTATACAGTTCGTCGAATTCACGCAAACGACGTTCATCCGCCGTTTCACCATCACAAAGTGCTGCCGATCCTTTTATATAATGATAATACAGTAACTGGTTCGTATCCGCTACAAGTTCTTCCTGCGGATATATTTCGTTGATGGAAGCCACCGCTTCCGGACGTTGTTGCAGATAGTAGTAATAAACTGCGGAAACGATATAAAATTCGGAGCGTGCATAGTTCAATCTCAACCGTTCGTGCTTATCTACGAAAAGCTTGTTATCTTCATCTATTCGTTTCATGCGGCGGAGGGCACTGTTCCGATAGTCATAAAATTCTTTGTTCATGGCCGTCCGCTGATAGATTTTCATCAATCCGATATCGGCAACCAGCAATTCCAGTTCATTTTTCGTGAGACTATACACATCTTTATGAAACTTCTCCGCTTTCTCAAAATCCATGCGCATAAAAGCACAAAAACCCAGATTATTGGATGCTTCCGCTTTCCCCTGACTATACAGATTTACTTTTCCATAAGCTTGCGTGGCAGCATGACAAGAAGAGTCCAGGTCTTTATACCGATAAGAATAAGCCACTTGGTTGAGCGAATCGATAAGATGTACTTCCTTGGTGGGAGCAGTACCCACACAAGAAATCATTACTATGCAAAAACACAGTAAGCCCACCAATCGTATATGAGGAAACCGTTTCACTTAGCAAAGCTACAAATAAATCCGGGAAAGAAAAAAGATTTTTCTACAATAAGTCTTGTAGAATGTAGCGGGAAATTCATAACTTTGCAGCCGTATTAAACAAATAGGTAACATCTATTACAAAATGAGCGAAAAAGCACCCGTAATGGTATTCTCCGGAACTAACTCGAGATACCTTGCAGAGAAAATCTGCGCAAGCCTTGATTGCCCTCTGGGAAAGATGAACATCACCCACTTTGCTGATGGTGAGTTTGCTGTTTCCTATGAAGAGTCAATTCGTGGCGCACATGTATTCCTGGTTCAATCCACCTTCCCTAATTCCGACAATTTAATGGAACTTCTGCTGATGATCGACGCAGCTAAAAGAGCGTCTGCTAAAAGCGTTGTTGCAGTCATTCCATATTTCGGTTGGGCACGACAGGACAGAAAAGACAAACCTCGCGTTTCTATCGGCGCAAAGTTAGTAGCCGATTTACTTTCAGTAGCAGGTATCGATCGTTTGATTACGATGGATCTCCATGCTGATCAAATCCAAGGTTTCTTCAACATTCCGGTAGATCACTTGTATGCTTCGGCAGTGTTCCTCCCCTATATTGAGTCCTTGAAATTGAAAGATCTTGTAATCGCTACGCCGGATGTGGGTGGTTCCAAACGTGCCAGCACATTCTCAAAGTATTTGGGAGTTCCCCTGGTATTGTGCAACAAATCACGTGAGAAAGCAAACGAAGTTGCATCCATGCAGATTATCGGTGATGTAACCGATAAAAATGTAGTATTGGTAGATGACATCGTAGATACAGCCGGTACTATCACCAAAGCAGCTAACATTATGTTGGATGCCGGTGCTAAATCAGTACGCGCTATTGCAAGCCACTGTGTAATGTCCGACCCGGCGTCTTTCCGTGTACAGGAATCCAGTCTGACCGAAATCGTATTTACCGATAGTATCCCCTACTCTAAGAAATGCGCGAAAGTGAAACAACTCAGTATTGCTGATATGTTTGCAGAAACCATCAAGAGAGTGGTGAATAATGAGTCTATCAGTTCACAATACATTATCTAAATTGCCAAGGCAATTTAGAAATTAAAAATTAAAGGCTGCGCAGTTAATGTAACATCGCGCAGCCTTTAATTTTTAATTATTAATTTTTAATTTAATTCCAGTCTTCCCATTTTGTACGTGCCCTTTTTTATTACTTTTCCGTTTTTATCCGTTTCAACAAAAGGACCGTGTTTTTTGCCTTGCTTGAAGAAGCCTTCGTAACGATTACCGTTTTTATCCTCCTGTATACCGTTACCTTCTTCCATACCATTCACAAAACCACCTTTATATTTAGTTCCGTCTGTCATAATCAAGGTTCCCTGACCATTGAACTGGTTGTTTTTCCATTCGCCTTCGTAGGAATCACCTACATTCCATTTATAGGTTCCGCGGCCGTCACGTTGGTTGTCTTTCCAGTCGCCGTCATAGACTGCACCATTTGCCCAAGTAAACACACCTTTTCCGTGTTGCATACCGTCTTTGAAGTTTCCTACATATTTATTGCCGTTGGCGTGATAATAAATACCGGCTCCAGTACGTTCACCCTGCACATACGCACCTTCATAGCGGTCGCCGGTGTGGAAGAAGTAAATACCTTTACCATGTTGCATATCATCTTTCCAGTCGCCTACATATTTATCTCCGTTGGCATATTCGAAAGTTCCTTTTCCATCACGCACATCGTTCTTCCAGTCACCTTCGTATTTACAGCCGTCATTCCAGACAAAAGTACCTTTACCCTCTTTCTTATCATTCTTCCAGGAACCTTCATATTTGGAACCGTTTTTCCAGGTGTATGTACCTTGACCTTCACGTTTATCATTTACCCAGTCTCCTTCGTAAATGTCACCGGTGTAATAATACATTGTACCTTTGCCTTGCTGATAGTCCTGAAACCACATACCGTCATAGCGGTTGTTGTTCATGAAATAGTAGATACCCTTACCGTGTTGCTGATCCTGAAACCATTGTCCTTCGTACTTTTCGCCGTCAGGAAATGTATAAGTACCATATCCTTCACGTTTTCCTTTCACATATTCACCTTCGTAGACATTGCCATTCTTGAACACCGTCTTACCTTTTCCGTTGGGTTTACGTCCTTTCATTTCACCCGTATATACGGAACCGTCTTTGAAGGTATGAGTTCCTATCTTTATTTCAGAAGAGAAAGTTGTTTTTACTTTGTCGAAGAAACCGGATTTCTTTTCCTGGGCCGTCGCCCCGCCTTGGGACATGAATACCAGAATGAGTGCAGTATATAGATATTTCATTGAAAATTATAAATTAGCGATTTTAATAATAAGACGTGTAAACGCAGCAACTTGTTACACGCCTTATATAGTATTTGCACAAAGATACAATTAATCTGCTAAAAGGAAGGGGTATCACACCTTTTTTATGACATTTTTTTGCCGGATACAATTTCTTTTAATGTCTCTTTGCACAAATAGCGTGAGGCAAGTTCGCGTATCTCGGCAGGAGTAATTGTCTTCACTGCTTCTACGGCATCCCTCACATACGAGTCCGGGAGGCCGGAAGTATGAATAAAGATCCAGGCATCCGCCAATGAGAAGGCAGACTCATAGCTGCGACACATATCGCCCAACATATAGTTTCTCACCATGGCAAGTTCTTCGGCAGGTACGAGGTCATTTTGCAGGCGATCTATTTCATGGTAAACTTCTTTGATAAGCGGCTCTACAAATTCATTAGCAGTCTCTGCATTGACAACCAACAGTCCACTATCGGGATAAGGCATGATACCGGCAGATATACCATACGTATATCCTTTATCTTCACGAATATTAGACATCAAACGGCTACCGAAATACCCTCCGAACAGGGTAACCAGAACGCGAACTTTCAAATAATCAGGATGGCGTCGATCCAAAGAAAGCATTCCCATGCGAACAGCACTTTGCATTGCATCGGCACGCTCGGTAAAAATACGTTTCTCAGAAGAAGTTACCGGAACATAAGACCGTTTTTCCGGTTTGCGGAAATCTTTACCGAAAGGTTCATTTCCAAAAAGAGTTTCAATACGGCGGATAGCGTCTTCGCTGACCTTCCCCGCAAGATAGATACTGCAATTTCCGGAATGATAATATCGGTCGTAAAACGATTGCAAGACAGAAGGGTTAATCAAATGATAATCTTCCTTCTGCACTAATTGCCCGCACGGATGCGTATCGCCATATACGGCATTTATCAAAGTGCGATGGGCCAGAAAGTCCACCTTGGAGCTGTTCACAAGAAATTGCTGGATATTGCTGTCGATAATCACTCCCAACTCTTTTTCAGGGAAAAGAGGTTCTTTTACGATAGATTCAAAAATATCTAAAGTTTCCGGCAGATATTTATTCAGAGAATAAAGGGTGATATAAGCATACTCGGATGAGCTGGAAAGCTCCAGCCAGGCACCATAGTAATCCAATTTTTCAGCAATGGCCGCGGCTGAATAACGCCGGGTACCTTCGCGCAACATCCGGTTGGTAAACAAAGCCTGCAAGCGTTGGTTCTGCTGCCAGCGTCCACCCTCTATCAACAGGTCAATTCGGACTACTTCATTATCCCCGGCATTGAGTATATATAAAGGTATGCCATTTTTCATCACCCGACATTCGGGAGATGGCACTGCCAATTGTTCCGGCTCACAAATACGGGGCTGGATAGTTCTGTCTAACATATTTTCAAGAATTCTTCAGCCTTTTCCAAATCCTGGGGAGTATCAATGCCGATGGTCTCTACTTCGGTAATACCGGCTTTAATGGTATAACCATTCTCCAGCCAACGAAGTTGTTCCAGCGATTCTGCCAGTTCCAGCGAAGATTGCGGCAACGAAGTAATCTCTTTTAAAACTTCAGCACGATAGGCGTATAATCCTATATGCTTATAATAAGTGTGATTTTTCAGCCAATCTTGTTTTTCCGCATTTCGCTGATAAGGAATAATGGAGCGGCTGAAATAGAGTGCATTCATATTCTTATTCAGCACTACTTTCGGAGAATTGATATTCTCCAAAGCTTCAAATCCATTCTCAGGAGTGAAAGGTTTCACCAGTGTAGCAATCTGGGTCGTAATATCGTCGAAGCAAGCTTTTACAGTTTCCAGTTGGGAGGGTTGAATAAAAGGCTCGTCACCCTGAATGTTGACTATGACATCAAAGTCTCCCCCTATTTTAGTATATGCTTCATAGCAACGATCCGTACCACTTTTATGATTAACGGAAGTCATCACTACTTTACCTCCGAAAGCTTTTACAGCTTCTTCGATCCGTTCATCATCTGTGGCCACATAAGCATCGTCCAGAATACCTGCCACTTGTTCATATACTCGCTGTATTACAGTTTTACCTCCCAGCATGGCCAACGGTTTTGCAGGAAAACGCGTGGATGCGTAACGGGCGGGAATGATTCCTAAAAACTTCAACATATTTATATTTACTATTTTATAGATCCGCGTTCGTCCGCTTTATCCGCGTCGTCCGCGTACCCATTTTAAATTACTCTATTTCTTTCAATCCCCGGCAAATATAGTCCCTTTTTAAATCATCGGGTTTATAGACTGTGTCATCACATGATAATAAGTCCAGATCCAACCGGACTATTTCTTGCTTTTTCTCTTCAGGCATCCGCCCCGCTTCCCGTTCAATAGCTTTCAAACAAGAAGTTATTTCCGCCGCATCGCTACTGGAAATAAAACGTGCCACCTGATTGGAAAATAAGGATGAACGCCGGAAATAAAGCGGTTTAGTCTCTTCTTCCGTAGAAAAACGAATACCAGGAAACAGTTCTTTCAACCGCTTCCGCGCCAACGAAAGATTCTCTTTCTGTTGCTCGTTACTACCGATGCTGATTGTATAAACCACTTTCGAAATCAAGAATTTAGACCGACACTTGAACTTTAATCAAAGAAGTCATCCAAACCAGTTTCTGATGCCGATTCAAAATTAACGTCCCCATTATCCTTACAAGGATCGAAACCTTCCGGAAGTTGGAATGTCTCATTTTCATCATATCCCAGTGTCTTGTCTCCAAGCACTTTTACCATATATTTAGACCAGATAGGCAATGCCATAGAAGCACCTTGCCCATGCAGCATAGTATCGAAATGAATATCGCGCTCTTCTCCACCAACCCAGCATCCGGATACCAGTGAAGGAGTAAAGCCCATAAACCAACCATCTGCATTATAGTTAGTTGTTCCGGTCTTACCACCCATATCAGCTTTCACACCTAAGCGACGAACACGTCCACCTGTTCCCTCATTAATAACGGCACGAAGCATAACCAACATCTTATAAGCGCTGGAAACACTGATAACCTCTTCCATTTCCGGAGAGAACGTAGCTAATACATTTCCGTCATTATCTTCAATGCGAGTTACAAACAGTGGAGCTACACGGATACCTTTATTGGGGAATGCAGTATAAGCACTGACCATTTCTCCTACCGAAATTTCGCAAGGACCAAGACATAAAGAAACTGACGGCACAATTTCACGATTACGTACACCAAAACTTTCAATCAAGCGTTTCAGAGAATATGGGTTGAGCTTACTCATCAGATACGCTGTGATCCAGTTGTCAGAGTTAGCCAATCCCCACTTCACAGTTACCATTTCTCCATAACGTTTAGTATTGGCATTACGGGGCGTCCACGGTTTGCCGTTTTCATCAATTAAAGTATATTCCACATGACGCGCTTCATCACAAGGAGAATAACCACTCTCCATAGCTAATGTGTAGACATAAGGCTTAATGGTGGACCCCACCTGACGGCGACCTACCATTGCCATATCATATTTAAAATAATGATGATTAGGCCCTCCGACATATGCTTTCACATGCCCATTATGCGGATTCATAGACATAAAACCTGCACGGAGGAAGTGTTTGTAATAACGGATAGAATCCATAGGTGTCATGATTGTATCCTTTTCACCATTCCAGGTAAATACCGACATTTCTTCAGGTGTATTGAAAGCTTTTTCAATTTGGGCATCCGATGCCCCGGCTTTCTTCATGATACGATAACGGTCGGACTGTTTCATGGTGCGGGTAAGAATTTCATCTACCTGCCCCTGCGTAATTCTGTTACTGTAAGGCGCTTTTTTACGTCCTTTCTTTTCTTTGAAGAAATAGCCTTGCAATTCTTTCAGGTGCTCTTCTACCGCCTCTTCTGCATATTGCTGCATACGAGAGTCAATAGTGGTATAAATTTTCAGACCGTCTGTATAAAGATTATATTTAGAGCCATCTTTCTTAGTATTCTTTTCACACCAACCAAATAAAGGATTATTTTCCCAGTCAAGAGAATCTTCATAGAATTTTTGCATCTGCCAACCACGATAATCTCCCTTTACAGGTTTCTTTGCATTCAATACACCACGCAGATATTCGCGGAAGTAAGTTGCCATTCCTTCATTATGATCAACGCGAGTATATTTCAGAACAAGCGGAAGGGCCTGCAAAGAATCACATTCTTCCGCTGTGATATATCCGGCTTTACGCATCTGATCAAGCACCACGTTACGACGCCCGCGTGAACGTTCATTATATCGTACAGGATTAAAATAAGATGGATTCTTGCACATTCCTACAAGCATAGCGGCTTCTTCTATCTTTAAATCATTTGGATCACAACCGAAATAAGTATTGGCAGCAGTTTTAATACCTACTGCATTGTTCAAGAAATCAAATTTATTAAGATACATGGTAAGTATCTCTTCTTTAGTGTAATAACGTTCCAATTTCACGGCAATCACCCACTCGATGGGTTTCTGAAACAAACGTTCCATTACATTATCCGCACTGGGCGAATAAAGCTGCTTGGATAATTGTTGTGTTATCGTACTACCTCCACCTGCATTCGTCTGAAATAACAAACCACGCTTCACGATAGCGCGGAACAATGCGATGGCATCAATTCCGGAGTGTTTGGCAAAACGCACATCTTCCGTTGCAATCAAAGCATTGATAATATTAGGAGACAGATCATTATAGCCTACATACACACGATTCTCTTTACTAAAAGAATAAGTTCCGAGCACCTTCCCGTCTTCTGAGAAAATTTGTGTAGCAAACTTATAATTGGGGTTTTCCAGATCTTCGACAGGAGGCATATAGCCTATCCAACCTTTTGCAATGGAGAAGAAAACAGTGACGCAAGCCAATACTATGACGGCTAAGAATATCCAAAGGATTTTTATGATGTTCTTTATCATGTTTATTACTGTAAATTCACTAAATCAATAAAATAGATTACCTGTAAAAATAACAAGGCAAAGGTACGGAATTATATTGGAACACCCTTATAAATTCTATAGAAAACTCTTAAAACGCCACACTTTATCATCGGAAATGCCACATCTTAATGGGTAAAATGCCACACTTCAGCAAGCACAAAGTGTGGCATTTCGGAGAATGAAATGTAGCATTTCCAATGATAAAGTGTGGCGTTTGGGGTGATGAAACCTGGCATTTTGGAGGCGTTTTTTGTTTAGGAAACGGCCGATTCCAAGCTGTTTTTTGCAAAAAAACGCATTTTTTTGCTTAGGAACAAAGTGTGATCAAGAAGGGCAAAATGCTATTATTCAACACTTTCACTAAAATAGACAATGCATTTTTCTTTCTTATATATTCTTTATATAACAACAACAGCAGAAAAGAAAAAGAAAAGCTACTGCTGATGCTGGTAATGATCCAAACAAATTCCGGCATTCATCTCACCGCATAAGAAACTTCATCCCGTAAGATTGTTTTTTCGCCCCACGAGATATTTTTTTCAGCTCATAGGGCAAAACTCTTTGTCCCATAAACTGAAGATCACCGTCTATGGAGACGAAAAAAACTTCTAAATTTTCTCCCGTCTTTCTTCCGTACTCCGCATCTTTTCCGTACCTTTGAACTCTCGAAAAGAATTAAAATAACGAACGATATGGAAAACAGAAGTTTAGTCACCATTGCCGAGCATAGCAAGGAAAAAATCCTCTACATGATCGAGATGGCGAAGCAGTTTGAAGCCCGTCCCAACCGTAGGCTGCTGGAAGGGAAAGTGGTTGCCACCCTCTTTTTCGAGCCGTCTACCCGCACAAGACTCAGTTTTGAAACAGCAGCCAACCGCTTGGGAGCCCGTGTAATCGGGTTTAGTGACCCCAAAGCAACGAGTTCTTCGAAAGGCGAAACCCTGAAAGATACCATCAAAATGGTGAGCAACTACGCCGATATCATCGTGATGCGGCATCATCTGGAAGGAGCCGCCCGCTATGCCAGCGAAGTAACCACAGTGCCTATCGTCAATGCCGGAGACGGAGCCAACCAGCATCCTTCACAAACGATGCTCGACCTCTACTCCATCTACAAAACCCAGGGTACACTGGAGAACCTGAATATTTTCCTCGTTGGCGACCTCAAATATGGCCGCACCGTACACTCACTGCTGATGGCAATGCGCCACTTCAACCCGACTTTCCACTTCATAGCTCCTGATGAATTGAGAATGCCCGAAGAATACAAAATTTACTGCCGTGATCATGGCATCAAATACGTGGAACATACGGACTTTACGGAAGAAACCATAGCAGATGCCGACATCCTCTACATGACCCGTGTGCAGCGTGAACGCTTCACTGACCTCATGGAGTACGAACGGGTGAAGAACGTTTACATCCTGCGCAACAAGATGCTGGAACATACTCGTCCCAATTTATGCATTCTGCATCCCCTGCCCCGCGTCAATGAAATCGCTTATGACGTAGACGATAATCCGAAAGCTTACTACTTCCAGCAAGCTCAAAACGGTCTGTATGCTCGTGAGGCTATCCTCTGCGATGTATTAGGCATTACACTGGATGAGGTGAAAGCCTAAATTGTACTTTGTAAATTGCTAAATTGTAAATTGAAAGATGAGCGAAAAAAAACAAGAATTACAGGTTGCCGCATTAGAAAACGGTACAGTTATCGACCATATCCCTTCTGAAAATCTGTTCACAGTAGTCTCTTTGCTGGGACTTGAACACATGAATAACAATATCACCATTGGCTTTAATCTCAAAAGCGGAAAGCTGGGTACTAAAGGCATTATTAAAATTGCGGATAAATTTTTCTGCGATGACGAAATTAATCGTATCGCCGTGGTAGCACCTAATGTGAAGCTGAATATTATCCGGGATTATGAAGTGGTGGAAAAACGTGAAGTTAGCCTTCCTGAAGAACTTCACGGCATTGTAAAGTGTGCTAATCCCAAATGTATTACGAACAACGAGCCCATGGCGACGTTATTCCATGTAGTGGATAAGGAGAATTGTGTGATCCGATGCCATTATTGCGAGAAAGAACAAAACAGGAACGAAATTGAAATAATATAAGAGCTCGTAACTCTTTAGTCATGAAACAAGACTGGAAGCCCGGAACAATGATTTACCCGCTTCCTGCCGTATTGGTAAGCTGCGGAAGCATTCCGGAAGAATATAACATATTAACAATTGCATGGACGGGAACGATTTGTACGAACCCGCCCATGTGCTATATTTCAGTACGTCCCGAACGCCACTCCTACGAAATCCTGAAACGGAATATGGAGTTTGTCATCAATCTCACTACCAAAGATATGGCGCGTGCAACGGATTGGTGTGGCGTACGTTCCGGGAAAGACTACAATAAGTTTGAAGAAATGCATCTGACACCGGGAAAAAGCACTGTGGTCAATGCCCCTCTTATTGAAGAATCCCCTTTGTGTATAGAATGTCGTGTAAAGGAAATCATGTCACTCGGCTCGCATGATATGTTTATTGCCGATGTGGTAAACGTACGTGCCGACGACCGGAACCTGAACCCGGAAACCGGGAAACTGGAGCTGGCGGAAGCTAATCCACTGGTTTATGTACATGGAGGATACTATGAATTGGGTGAAAAGATCGGTAAATTTGGCTGGTCTGTTGAGAAGAAAAGATAGTGATTAACGGTTAGTGGTAAGTGATGAACAAAGTTTTGAAAATATTTATCCTGTGCCTTTTGTTTTTCCCCGCTACAACGTGGGGGCAATCTCATCTTGTGCCCGGTACAGCGGTTGAAGAACCACTGAAGAAACATCACCATGATCGTCCGGTGAACTTCGGTATTAAAGGTGGTTTCACCTCTTCCCTCTTCCTTGTATCTAATCTTACATTAAACGGAATCACCATAGACGAGGTGCAGAATAACTACAAGATAGGCTATTTCGGCTCTGTCTTTATGCGTATCAACTTTGAACGTCATTTCCTGCAACCGGAAATATCCTACAATATCAACCGCTGCAATATTACTTTCGAAAAACCTGCCGCAGAGGATGCTCCTTTGGAAATGGCATCTATAACTTCTGAAATCCACAGTGTAGACATTCCTGTGATCTACGGATATAATGTTATTAAGGAGGGGCCCTATAGTCTGGCTGTATTCGGCGGTCCTAAATTTCGTTATATCTGGAATAAAAAGAGCGAAGTTACTTTTGAGAATTTCGACCAGCAGGGAATCAAAGAAAGGCTGCGTCCGCTGAACCTCAGCTTCACCCTTGGAGTAGCCGTCACTATCTCCCGCATTTTCTTCGATTTCCGCTATGACATAGGAGTACATAATATATCCCGCAAAGTGACTTATGATGACGGCGTCGTCGAAGGTGATCCACCCGCTGACGAAATACGTTTCCACCGACGAGATAATGTTCTCAGCTTTTCCTTTGGAGTATTCTTTTAGAAAGTAAATTTCTGTCTTTTCTGACAGTTTATTCATTTTTTTACCGTAAATTTGTGCGCTTAATAAGAGAACACAGATTTATCAAACTTATCTAAGTAAGCAAAATGAAAAGAGACGATTTAATTTTCGATATCATCGAAAAAGAACATCAACGTCAGCTCAAAGGTATTGAACTGATTGCATCAGAGAATTTTGTAAGTGACCAAGTAATGGAGGCAATGGGCTCCTGTCTCACTAACAAGTATGCAGAAGGTTATCCCGGCAAACGTTACTACGGAGGTTGCGAAGTAGTAGACCAGAGCGAACAAATTGCTATCGACCGCATAAAGGAAATCTTTGGTGCAGAATGGGCTAACGTGCAACCCCACTCAGGCGCACAAGCTAATGCAGCTGTATTCCTCGCTGTATTGAATCCGGGTGACAAATTCATGGGATTAAATCTGGCTCACGGCGGTCACCTCTCACACGGTTCTTTAGTAAATACTTCCGGTATCATCTATACTCCCTGTGAATATAATCTGAATAAGGAAACCGGTCGCGTAGACTATGACCAGATGGAAGAAGTTGCTTTGCGCGAAAAACCCAAAATGATCATCGGTGGTGGTTCAGCATATTCCCGCGAATGGGACTACAAGCGTATGCGCGAAATCGCAGACAAAGTAGGTGCTATCCTGATGATCGATATGGCTCACCCTGCCGGACTGATTGCAGCCGGATTGCTGGAAAACCCTGTGAAGTATGCTCATATCGTTACTTCTACCACACATAAGACTTTGCGTGGTCCTCGCGGAGGTATCATCCTGATTGGCAAAGACTTCCCTAATCCTTGGGGCAAAACGACACCGAAGGGTGAAATCAAGATGATGTCTCAGTTGATCGACTCAGCTGTATTCCCGGGTATCCAAGGTGGTCCGTTGGAACACGTCATTGCATCAAAAGCTGTTGCATTCGGTGAAATCCTGCAACCCGAATTCAAAGAATATGCTGCCCAAGTGAAGAAAAATGCGGCCGTACTGGCACAAGCATTAATCGACCGTGGCTTTACAATCGTTTCCGGTGGTACGGATAATCACTCTATGCTGGTCGACCTGCGTAGCAAATATCCTGATCTCACAGGTAAAGTTGCTGAAAAGGCATTGGTATCTGCCGATATCACTGTAAACAAGAATATGGTTCCGTTCGATAGCCGTTCTGCATTCCAGACTTCCGGTATCCGTTTGGGTACTCCTGCCATCACTACTCGTGGCGCCAAAGAAGATCTGATGCTGGAAATTGCAGAAATGATTGAAACGGTTCTGTCCAATGTAGAAAACGAAGCGGTTATTGCCGAAGTTCGCGCACGCGTAAATAAGACAATGGAGAAATATCCGCTGTTCGCATATTAAGAAATTTGTTTTTACGAGTCAGCCGGTTTTGTTTTTTCCGGCCGACAGGTATATACATTTTTGAGAAAAAATGTATGTATATAAATGATTAAATATATAGTTAAATTGTAAAATGGTCCGTAGCCTTTGTGATAAAGGCTACGGACCTCTTTTTTTTACGCATTGACACTATTTTTGTTGTATTGAAAGGATACTCCTGCTTGCATTTCCCTATTTTTGGAAACTACATTTATTATTCACTTTAAAACTTTAATTACTATGTCAGAAAACATTGGAGTAGCTACAGGTAAGATTATGCTGAAAATTGTTATCGCTCTTTTTAAAGGTGTATGGAATGTACTGACCTTCGGGTTTAGAGCTTACAAAGGTCACCGGGACAAAAAAGACGCCGAAATGCGTGAACAGTTAAGACAGGTACAAGCAAACAACAATTCCCAAACTATTTAATTCTGCAATACTATGAGCTCAGCAAACAAGAAACACATGCAGGGTGGTATGAACACCACATACAGCAATGTAAATACTGAAGACGAAAGAAACAAAAAAGCGGAAGAACTATTGTTCCAGGCATGGGAAACAGCCGGATATCATGGACAGCCGGATGAAGATTATTATCCTCGAACAGCCCAGGAAACAAGGGATATGGAAGATCTGCTGACACAAGCGGAAGCAGCCATTGATGACCCGTCGGATACCGAACTAATGGAGGTAATGGCTGATACGCGCGAAGTGCTGGAATGGTCCAAACAGCGGCATTGGACATTCGCATGGTGGATCATCATCTGTGTAGCCATTATGGGATGTTATTATTTCTATCAGGCCGGAAGCGAACAGGATTATGTAGCAAAGAGACAGGCGCTGACTGATGAGCAAGTGCAGACTGAACTTAGCGAAGCCATCACCCGGCAACAAAGTTACATTGATACTTATAGCCAAAAGTTGGCAGTAGATACCATTTCTGAAGAAACACGCAGTCTTTATGAAAAATATATGGAAAATGCCACTGAAGAAATAAAAGAACTGAAAGCATATAATGTGGAAACTTATAAAAAGCACCTGGTAGATCGTGCCGATGCCGGAGTATGGCGTGAAAGATGGGAAGCGATCTGGTGTTTTATCTGGATCGTGCTTTATATTTTCGCCTGCCGTCCACGTGGATATATGATTACTAAACGTCGCCGTGAAGACAAAATGGCTACCGGTCTCAAAAAGATATTATTCGGCATTGCAGGAGCTTTAGTGGGTGCTGCCGGCGCTTTATATGTGACCACTACCATAACTAAATGGAGCGATGGAAGTAAAACCCGTGATGATGATAGCATGATTATCTATGCCATGAAGTTCGGTCTTATTGCACTGGCTGTTATCATTGTTCTTTGGGCAGCACGTATTGTTATCGTGATTGCTACACTTCTGGGACTATTGAGAAACTACGACTGGAAACAGTTGGCCAAAGACCCGAAAGCCATGTTGAATGATTTGAAATAAATGGAAAGGGGATGCAAGTATATACCGGCATCCCCTATTTCTATATTTATTTCCGATGGTTAGCTCAATCCTTCTATATTTCCATCTACAATGTCGATGTGCATAGCTTGCGGCTCTTTGGGAAGCCCCGGCATGCGCAGAATTTCTCCGGCGATGGCAACAATCATTTCCGCACCGTTATTGATTACAATATCCTTGATATGAAATTCAAAGTTGTTCACCGCACCGTATATTTTCGGATCGGCAGAGAAAGAATATTGTGTTTTGGCAATGCAAACGGGATAATGACCAATGCCCATCTTCTCTATCAACTTGATGATTTTACGTGAATGGATACTGTAAGTCACCACACTGGCACCGTAAAGATTGCAAGCTATCTTCTCTATTTTTTGTTCTACACTGTCATTTTCACTATAACTGAAGTTCAAGGGTTCAGAAGGTTTCTTCTCAATAGTATCCACTACCAGATTAGCGAGCTCCACAGCCCCCTCTCCTCCTTCTGCAAAGGCATTATTGACAGCGAACCCTACACCTAATTTCTCTTCGCAATGCCGGCGGATTGTTTCTACTTCCTCGTCCGTATCACTGGCAAAACGATTGAAGGCAACCAGCACCGTCTGACCGAATGAACGTAGATTGCGTATATGTTTATCGAGATTACCGAAGCCTTGTTGCAATCCTTCCATATTGGGTTCTTTAATACGATCCAGACTGACACCGCCATGCATCTTCAAGCCTTGTGCAGTAGCCACAATCACTGTCAGTTTAGGTTGCAACCCACTTTTGCGACATTTGATATTATAAAATTTCTCCGCACCAAGATCGGCACCGAAACCAGCTTCCGTTACAACATAATCTCCAAAAGTCATTGCCATTTTCGTTGCAAGAATAGAGTTACAACCATGCGCAATATTTGCGAAGGGACCGCCATGAACAAAAGCTGCCGATCCTTCGGTTGTCTGAACCAAGTTCGGATTAATAGCATCTTTCAGCAAGACAGTGATGGCTCCTGCTACTCCTAACTCCTTCACAGTGAACGGGCAACCATCAAAACGGAAACCAAGGATGATATTCTCGATCCGTCGTTTCAGGTCGTCTATGTCCTTTGCCAGACAGAGAATAGCCATAATTTCGGATGCAGGGGTAATATCGAAGCCGGATTCTTCGGTAATACCGTTCGTACTGGGGCCTAAACCGGTGACAATGCTACGCAAAGAGCGGTCGTTCACATCGAGCACGCGCTGCCAGATGATTTCTTTCAGCCCGAATCCGTCCGCCTGATGCTGATAAAGATAATTGTCGAGCAATGCGGATATCATATTGTGCGCCGAAGTGATGGCATGAAAATCTCCTGTAAAGTGCAGATTTATCTTTTCCATAGGAAGCACTTGGGCATAACCGCCACCTGCCGCTCCACCCTTCATGCCGAAACAAGGTCCTAACGAAGGTTCACGCAAAGCAACGATGGCTTTCTTGCCGATCTTATTCAACCCCAATGCCAGACCGATGGAAACCGTAGTCTTACCAATACCTGCTTTGGTAGCAGTAATGGCAGTTACCAAAATCAGGTTACTTTTCTTCACTTTTTCTTCATCAATCAGATGTGTAGGGATCTTAGCAATATACCGTCCGTAGTTTTCTACTTCTTCACGTGGAATACCTACATTCTCGGCTACCTGCTTAATCTTCTTCAGCTCTATGCTGCGGGCTATTTCAATGTCTGATTTCATACAGAGAACTTCTTTAAATAAAACTTTCTTTTTGAAAGCTGCAAAAGTACGAAAAAGAGTGCAGATAGCAAGATTTTAGGGAAAGAAAGCCTCTGTTATCTTATTCAAGTGTCAAAGCGATACCTTCTACACGATCCGGGTTTGAACCTTCCGGCTCAACCATATCGAAAGAACGTGTTCCGGCAGGCAGTGGAGAGAAATAAAGAGTATAATCGGCCTCTCCACTTTCCGGCATATAGAATTTCTCCCCTAAAGGAATACCTTCCGAACGAAGAACCGGACATACAGTTCCATTGTCCGCTACTAACTGGATATTCTTCATAATTTGTATCCAATATTTGGGTATATAATAGGCACGAATCCGCAAGACCGTAGCAGTATCCGTCAATACTACCTGGCGGATTTCAGGAATATCGTTATTGCTTTTCTTCACCGTCGGGAAATTCACCACTTTATGTCCATTCTCTTCCCCTAAACTCATCACATATTCGTCTACATTCAGTAGGCGACGAAGTTTTCGTTTCAAGCTGTGTGCACTATATCCGAACCATTTTTCTACAATGCGTCCTTCAGGTGAAATAAGGACATAATTTGGAATTCCACGTACTCCATATTTGGCAAATAATCCATTACTTCCTTTCAATTCATTCAGATTCTGCCAAGTCATTTCATGCGTTTTAGAGGCAGTTTCCCAACCTTTCTTGGTATCGATGCTCAGACTTACTATTGTCAGGCGATCTTTGTACATCTCAGCCACTTCCTTCATTTCGGGTAGAGCCATAAGGCACGGACCGCAACCACGACTCCAGAAATCCAACATGATATATTTACCTTTAAAATCAGCCAGGCGGTGTACATTTCCCTCCAAGTCGTACAAATCAGCATCTGCCATTTCATCACCCACTTCCACTACTTGGGGAGGAAAGAGATATGTATATGTATTCATTGCCAAATCGGTCTGTTTTTCTTCATCGGTCAGCCCTTCATAAAGAGCAATCACTTCTTCTTTATAAGGATAATTTTCAGTATACTTTGCTGACATTGCCAACTTCTCCAATTGCTCCAGCCAAATATCGTCAACAGGAATCTGCTTCATACGTTTTATAGTGTTGGCATCAATACGGATCGTAATTTCATCTTCCAGCTTCCGTAAACTATCAGCTTGTGCACGTATCGCCTGTCTTTCTTCGTCCACCGCACTTCCTGCATACTTCCGGCGATATGCACGCTGCAACAAAGAATTGCGCTGATATTCATTCCACAATTCGCGTGAGTCGTTTATAAAAGCCTGATTAGCCACTTGTTCCGGAACAGTGCTTTTCACATCCCAAGTTCGTATCAGTGTATTTTCACCGCTTATCCGTATATTATCTCCCGGACGCACCCAAAGCCTTAAACTCATGGAAGGAAACTTGTCACTTCTTCCCATCATATCCACTATTTCTGTTTCGTTCCCCAATGTTTCTGCCTGAAAACGAAAATGTCCGTTACGAATCGTATCAACACCGATACTGCTACCCACATTTCCATCTAAACGAAACAAAGTGATTAAAGCTCCGTCTTCTACATTCTTTACTTGCCCTTCTATTGTAAAAGTCCCTTGAGCTTGTGCCGCCCAAACACTTGTCATTAAGAACAGCGTTACAATCTCTTTTTTCATATACGTGCTGTTTAGTTATAAAATTATATATCTACGCACAAAACTATATGATTTCTCCGAGATCAGCAAATAAAATTACGATTATTTCGTAATTACCTGTTTCCTTTAATATTAAGCATCTATCACCGAGTATTTTTACTTTCAGTCAATATATATCCGTCCATCATCCGTATGATTCTTTCTGCTTCACGGGCGTTCTCTTCGGAGTGCGTTACCATAACAACAGTAGCTCCATCATGATTCAGCTCTTTCAGGAGATTCATCACTTCATTACCATTCGTAGAATCCAGATTTCCCGTAGGTTCATCGGCAAGGATAATGCGGGGGTTGGTAACAATGGCACGCGCTATAGCCACACGTTGCTGCTGTCCACCGGAAAGTTGTTGCGGGTAATGCTCGGTACGATGAGCTATCTGCATGCGCTCCAAAGCCTCATTGACACGCTTCACACGTTCACGGGTAGAAACTCCGGCATAGAGCAAAGGAAGTTCCACGTTTTCAAAGACTGTAAGTTCGTCTATCAGGTTGAAACTCTGAAATACAAAACCAAGATTTCCGTTACGCAGGTCTGTACGGTCGTTTTCAGAATAGCGGGAAACTTCCTGATCCATAAACCAAAGCTCGCCGGAAGTGGGGTTATCAAGCAAACCTATCATATTCAGCAAAGTAGATTTACCGCAACCGGAAGGTCCCATAATGGCAACAAACTCTCCCTGACTGATTTCTAAACTTACTTCATTCAATGCAGTGGTCTGTACGCTTTCCGTACGGAATATTTTGGTGAGGTTAATTATCTTAATCATAATCGTATATTGTATTGTTATTATCATAAACATTTATTTATTCATATCTCAAGGACACTACCGGATTTTGCGAAGCCTTCCGCCAGGTTTGCCCAATGACCGTAAGCAAAGTAACCCCTGTAATGACTGCTCCTGCCAATATGAACAACCACCAACTTATGGCAGTCTGATAAGCAAATTCGCTCAGCCAACGGTACATAAGGTAATATCCAATGGGAGATGCCACAACAAAAGCAATTCCCACCCATTTCAGATATTCCATACAGAACATCTTTACAATCCGGTTGGAATGGGCACCGTTCACTTTACGCACACCGATTTCTTTTGTCCGCTGTTCCGTGGAGAGGGCAACCAGTCCAAATACACCCAGCATAGCTATAACGATGGCCAATACAGTGAAGAATAGTAACATCCGGCTTTGTTGATGTTCCTTGGTATAGTTCTTATTCAATGCATCGGAAAAGAACTGATAACTGAAATCCTTTACGAACAAATCATCCTGTACGGCCATCTCTTCGTATTTTCTCTGAATGAATTTCAGAGTCTCCTGCCGATGTTCGGGAGCTATCTTTATATGCATATACGATAATGCTTCCGGAGAATAATAAAGAATAGCAGGCTTTATCTTTTCGCGCAGAGACTGGAAATTGAAATCTTTCACCACTCCTACAATATGCATCTTGCCCCAGGTATTCATTTGTAACTCCATACCGATAGGATCAGCTACCTTCATACCCTTCCAGGCAGCCTCATTAATTACAATACCGGGATTCCTGTCTCCCCAGTATTTTCCAAAATCAGATTCCAGCAATTTCCCTTTTATCAACTCCAAACCAAATGTCTTACTAAAATCCCCATCGGCAAATACTATTACCATTTTTAGTGAATCTTCCTGCCCGTCTATATTTGTCCAACGGAATAGGCTACCGTCTCCATGGGCTTCACCTTCTCCAAGGCTCTCAATAGGTGCTCCCATAGATATACTTTTCACATTTGGATTTCTCAATAATTCTTGCTTGAATCCAGCCACATTATACCACAAACTGGTATAGACGGATACCACATTTTCCTTGTCAAGCCCCAAATCTTTGTTTTGCATATAGTGGAGCTGTTTAAAGACGATAGCAGTCAGCAACATCAGCGTAAGAGCTATAAAAAACTGTATGCACACCAATCCTTTGATAAGTCCTCCTTTCTTTCCTGTTTTCTGTCCACCTTTAAAAGCAAGTAATGGATTGATGGAAGAAAGATAAAAAGCCGGATAACTTCCTGCCAGACAGCCTATTCCCACTATGCCGAACAATATATAAAAGAAGACAGCCCAACTCAGCCGCAGTGAGATTTCCGTATCCATGAACTTATTGAATAACGGCAACATCAATTCTGTCAAAGCTAAAGCCAATATCAGAGATATAAATGCCTGTACCAGACTTTCCGAAAGAAACTGTGAGATCAGAGTCTTTCGCTTGGCGCCTGTTATTTTGCGTACTCCTATTTCTTTATAACGCATGGAAGCCCGTGCCGTAGAAAGTGTTGTAAAGTTGAAGGCTCCCATAAAGATAACTAATATAGCCAGAGCTGTAAACAGATAAATAGTGGCCATGTTACCATGATTCTTTACGCAAGGATCGGGAAAAGTAGTATGCAGATGAATATCTTTGACTGATTGAAAACGCAACAAAGTTCGCTTTTCCCCAAACTTACTAAGCGCCCGACTCATGCTTTTCAATTCCTGCTGATACATTTTTCCTTCGTCACCAGCCTTCATCTTTACATATACATGGATACTCTCACGAAAATGATCCCAATTATGCCCCATCATCCCCATGCCATAAGCCTCCATCGGATAAACAATATCAAACTGAATATGGCTCTTTGAAGGTATCTTCACCACTGCAACTACATTATAGATTCTTTCTCTTCCATATCCGCTATAAGTTAATTTCTGTCCTACTGCCGGTTTCTTACCAAACATTTTCTGTGCCATCAATTCCGACAAAACGACATTATCAGGATTATTACTTATATACTCCGGATTTCCTTCCAACACCGGAAAAGGAAATATTCGAAAGAATGCAGAATCAACATATAGCCCATGTCCGCTGATTTTTTTATGACTTTCCGTCTCAAATGTATGCAACTCTCCATACTTAATAGCTGTAGCTTCCTCTACTTGTGGAAAGTCTTCACGAAAGACTTTAGTAAGCGAACGTACCGTCGAAGGAGACTCCTTTATTTCCCCACTCGGCTCCCGTTTCACCTCGATAGTCCGGTAAACGCGATTCACCTCGGGAAAGCAGTCATCATACGTCAGTTCGTCTACTACCCAAAGGTAGATGAGGAACGCCGCCGCCATGCCGAATACAAAACCCAGCATATTGATGGAAGAAAACAAAAAACTCCGCTTTATAAGCCGAAGCGCAACTTTCACATAATGCTTTATCATCTGTTATTCTCCTATTTTAATTATTCTATGGTTAACACTATTAATTCATCATCCGGCACGTCCTGCCCTTTCAGAGCATCCGGATATTTGTCTTTCATATTCATTGCATCGAGACAGGTGAAAAGTATATTTCCTACTGCTCCTTTGGGATAGAACGACACATTCTGCTCGCCATCGGCTGGGAAACACGGAAAATCGAGTTCTACCTTATCAGCTTCATGAGGCAGGGAAAAGAAGTTTCCGGATGTTTTATCATATATCAACGAATAAAGAGAAACCGATTTCGCTTTTCGTGCGTTAGGCGAATCGTATCCTTTCGTAAGCCTGATAAACAGGTAGCGATCCGTCTCCAACCACTGATCTACAAAATAAAAATCATCCACATTACTGCCACCTATAACCTTCTGTCCAACGGCACGCTGCAAAGAGCCAAAATCCAATCGATAAATAGCCTTCAGCGTGGAAGCGTTTTCCAATTGGTAAAGCGTATTATCATAAGCCAGGCGTATCCGCGTTTTGCCTTGATAATCATAAATATTCCATGGTTCTCCGCTCCGTACCGAACCGGATCTTCCCGAAGGGGCATAGTCAGGCAAATGGGTAGGATCAAAATAGCACAAGGTATCTCCTTTTAGTTCATTGGTGTAAAAACGACTGGAGTAAGGTATGCCACGCACGAAACCCTCCGTCGTAAACTTAAACAAAACCCTATGGCCCAGATTCCCCTGTAGAGGGACACTGTTTGTTATATCCTTCTCTATCAAAGGCTCTGTGGCAGCTGTTAAAACATCCCAGGGAAGAAAGGCCAGAAAAGTCCGGGAACTATTCCTCTCATGCTTATATGCTGTATACGCCCCCTGAACTTGCTTGTGAGTTGCATTATAATAGACACTCTGCAACAGGGCGTTCAATTGAAAAAAGAATCTTTTCCCATTGCGTTGAAATTCAACATCATTTTTGAACAACTGCTTGATAAGCTTAAAGTCCTTATCCAACAAGTAAATTCCTTGATAACTATTCAATAAGTAACCCTCGTCCACTGATATCAAACTACCGCCCATTGGTACCAATGCTCCTGTACGGTGGATACGAAGTGTACCGAGCTCACTAACTTTCATAGAACGTACATTCTTCAACGCAGCCTGTACATTAAGGGTTTTCACTCCGGCAGTTTCTATTTTAGCCCGATATTTTATTCCGGCAGGAGGTGTATAATCTTCCGTAACTTCCGGCATTGCAGCAGAAGCCGCCTTCACGGCGGTTTCATGTTGCATGGCTTGCTCGTCCAAAGTCCGGATAATTTCATCCTTATTCATACCCGGATTCTTAGAGCTACAAGCTATAAAAGAAACAATTAATACAATATAAATCAGTTTTTTGTGTAGCATATGTTTTTCGTATTCGTTTACTTTAAATATAGATGGCAACAACCATACCAAATGGTTAGATAGTTAATATACAAAGATTTATCTAAATACTTTCTACGCAAAATTGCACGATATCGTACACCGAATGCACGCTTTCGTACACTACTATCTCGAAAACTTTCTATATCTTTGCAATGGGTACGCGTACCAATCTTCACCAACAAGTCAAACCAATCCTTTCGAATTATGATGAAACGAGGTAAAATCTTAATCATAGATGATAATGAAGACATCCTCTTCACCCTGAAAATGCTGCTGCGCCCTATTGCAGAAAGCATAACCACTCTAAATGACCCAAGAGAACTGTTACCTATCATTTCACGAACCCGTTTCGATGTTATCTTGCTCGACATGAATTTCCGTCAGGATGCTGTCAGTGGCAAAGAAGGATTTCATTGGTTGGAAGAGATACTGAAGCTGGATGCAAAAGCAGTCGTTATCTTTATCACAGCCTATGCAGATACAGAGAAGGCTGTACAAGCTATAAAACAAGGTGCCACAGATTTTATTCCCAAGCCCTGGCAAAACGAGAAACTGATAGCCACCGTCTCCTCCGCACTGCAACTCAGTTTCAGCCGGACGGAAGTAGAAACCCTGAAACAACAGAAGGAGACTCTGAAAAAACAAACAGAAGCTTTGACTCTTCCCCCTGAGCCAACGCGCGTCATCGGTGAATCTGCCGCCATGCAAACTATTTTTCAAACGATAAGAAAGTTCTCCGAAACAGATGCGAACCTTTTGCTCCTGGGAGAAAACGGAACGGGAAAAGACTTGATTGCCCGCTACGTGTACGAACAGTCCCCCCGCAAGAATGAGATATACGTACCTATCGATTTAGGAAGTATTCCGGACACATTGTTCGAAAGCGAATTGTTCGGATATGAAAAGGGTGCATTTACCGACGCCCGCAAGAATAAGCCGGGACGTGTGGAAGTGGCTTCAGGCGGAACGTTGTTCTTGAATGAAATCGGTAACCTGAGTCTTCCACTCCAAGCGAAGTTGCTTTCAGTCATTGAACAGAGAAAGAGTTCACGGCTCGGCTCTACAACTTCATATCCTGTAGATGTAAGGTTGATTTGCGCCACGAATACGGACTTATATACCGCTATCGACAACGGACAATTCCGTCAGGATTTATTGTATCGCATCAATACGATTGAAATCCGTATTCCGCCTCTGCGGGAACGCGGAAATGACTTGTTCCTCTTGGCTGATTTCTTCCTGCAACGCTATCGGAAGAAGTATAAGAAAGAACTTCGGGGAATTTCCAGAGAAGCACGAAAGATGCTGCAACTTTACCGCTGGCCGGGCAATGTGCGCGAACTGGAACATGCCATCGAACGTGCCGTCATCCTCTCCACCGGAACCATGCTGATTCCGGATGATTTCATGTTACGCAGCCCCCGATCTTCCAATACTGTTTCTGAGAAAGATAAGTATAATCTGGAACGAATGGAAAAGGATGCAATCAATGAGGTAATGAGAATGTGTGGTGGTAATATTACATTGGCGGCAGAAATGCTGGGAATCACAAGAACTTCACTTTATAGAAGGATTGAAAAGTTCAGATTATGAAAAGACAAACTTGGGTAAGAACGCCACTTTGGCTCACTGTCGCATTACTGATATGCTGCCTCATTACGGCCTGGCTGGCTGTGCATGGGTTTTATTATAGCCTGTTCGTGGCGCTCTGCCTCACAGCATTCGTTGCTTATGCCATATATAGGTATATCTTACGCTCAGCCCGCGCCATGGCTCAGTTTATCTGGTCTGTGCGCTACTCTGAGTTCCTGTCTTCTCCTACTTCCAATCCGAATGCCACACCACCCCTTCCCGAAGAATTGCTGACCGAGATGCAGGATGCTCTTGAATATTATCGGAGCAATCTACAAAAGAAGGAAAGCGAATTGCAGTATTTCCAGGCTCTTGCCAATCATATAGATATGGCCATCCTTGTTTATACGCCCGACGGTCAAATAGAGTGGATCAATGATGCGACCAAACGCCTGATACATATCAATCGTCCGCATACGGTAAATGATCTTATAGATTTTCATCCGGAGCTCCCGGCAAAGTTGCGTACACTGAAAGCTGGCGATTTGTCTGTATGGCAAATCAAACAGGAAGAAGAGACCGTACAATTCGCCCTTTCCAGTATGGAATTTATCATCCAGGGCAGGAAGCTTTTGATTGCGGGAATGAAAAATATCCATTCCGCCTTGGATAACCGTGAAACGGAAGCCTGGCAAAAGCTAATCCGTGTGCTGACACATGAAATTATGAATTCCATCACTCCCATTATTTCGCTGACAGAGCTTCTTACCAAATATGCCGACAACCTGGAAGGTGACGAAGATACCAAAACGGAAATCAGGCAGATGCTGCAAACCATTGGTCGCAGAGGGAACGGGCTGGTACGCTTTATGAATAGCTACCGGGAAGTATCGCACCTGCCCCACCCTTTATTGAAACTTTATAATGCCGGAGAATTACTGAAAGAAGTTGTTCAGTTAATGCAAAATGATACAAATGATCTACACCTCTCTCTTCCCAACATTCCGTTGCGCTTGATTGCAGATAAAGAGCAAGTAGAACAAGTTCTTATCAACCTGATACGGAATGCCCGCGAAAACGAAGCGACACAAATCACTCTTTCCGCGGGCATCACCCCAGGAGATCACCTTTTCCTGCGTGTTACTGATAATGGAACCGGTATTGATCCGGAAGTTCAGGAACGTATTTTCATTCCATTCTTCACCACAAAACCTACTGGTTCAGGTATCGGGTTAACCATCTCCCGCCAAATCATGCACCAGCATCATGGCAGCATTACAGTACAATCAAAAGTGGGAGAAGGAAGTATGTTCACACTTCTGTTCCCGATAGTTTAATAAGTGATCATCACTTATTACAACGCTTTTTTGTATAAATCCAGAATAATCTCCTTCGTCACCTCGCGAGGATTACCCGGTGTACAAACATCAGCAATAGCAGCCGTAGCTAATTTGTCGAGATCGCTTTCCTTGATACCCAATTCAGAAAGGTGTTGCGGAATACCTACTCTTACTGACAGTGCTCTCACCGCATCCACGGCAGCACGTGCAGCCTCTTCCTGGCTCATACCTTCTTTATATGCTTTCATCGCCTTAGCAATTTCCACATACTTATCAAGCGCAGCAGGAGCATTGAATTCCATAATGATAGGCAGCAACAACGCATTAGCCACACCATGAGGTATATCGAAAATAGCACCCAACGGATGTGCCATGCCGTGAACAACGCCTAAACCTACATTAGAGAAAGCCATACCTGCAATATATTGTGCTACCGCCATACCATTACGCGCTTCTGCGTTTGTTGGCTCAAACACAGCCGTTTCCAGATAACGGGTAATCATTTCGATAGCTTTAATTTCAAACATATCGCTCATTTCCCAAGCTCCCTTAGTAATCAGACCTTCAATAGCATGTGTCAATGCATCCAGTCCCGTAGAAGCAGTCAGTCCTTTAGGCAAAGTGTACATCAATTCGGCATCTACAATGGCAATGGCAGGAATATCATTCGGATCTACACATACCATCTTCTTTTCATTCACTTCGTCGGTAATCACGTAGTTGATAGTCACTTCGGCAGCCGTTCCCGCTGTAGTAGGCAGAGCAATGATAGGCACGGATTTCTTCTGAGTCGGCGCCACTCCTTCCAGAGAAACCACATCACTGAATTCCGGATTATTAGTGATAATGCCGATAGCTTTTGATGTATCGATGGAAGAACCACCACCAATAGCCAGAATAAAATCGGCACCGGATTCTGCAAACGCTTTCACACCTGCATTTACATTACTAACCGTAGGATTTGGTTTAATATCGCTGAATACAACATAGGATATGCCTGCCTTATCCAGTACGGAAAGCACCTTGTCGGCTACACCAAATTTAATCAGATCTTTGTCGGTAGATACAAAGGCTTTTTTCAAGCCGAGACGTTTAATTTCCTGTGGGAGCACTTCGCGGGCACCCGGTCCGAAGTAGGATACTTCGTTCAAGACGAATCTGTTTATCATAATACGATAATTTAGGTTCCGCAGTGTCATTTTGAGATTGAGTGTGCGGAAGGTTGATACTTCATTTTGTTCCGACAAAATTAAGAAATATAGAGGAGGAAGGGACAAAAGATTCTGATTTTTATAGTATGCGGAATGTTTTTAGTAATCATAAAAAAATAAGTTCTTCATTTAAATGGCAGCAAATCATTGAAAGATAAAGCAAACATGCTATATTTGTACTATCATTGAAACGATTATTAAAAACGATAGATATGGGAAAGAAAGAGACCAAAAAATATTCTGATATTCCGGTGCAACAAACGAACGCTTCCGAACCGTTAGGTATCTACGGAGATATTATTGCACAAAAAGATAAATTTGAGCAGGAATGGGAACAGGGACTAACCGTTGAGGATTTCCGCATACAGTGTAAACGCAAATTAAAAGAAATGTATGCTCGCAACTAAAATTCTTATACACCTTTCTGTTTCAGATTTTTTAGAGGAACTTCCTAATATCCTGATAACTGAAGGTTATCTTCAGCCGAAAGCCATTTTTCCCGTTACGGAGAAAATATGCAATACACTTTTTTCAAAAGAAGCAAGTCACCCCGTACAACATGGTATATCTTTTTCATTAAACAAGACGAACGTATTCTGGTTAAGTATATAACAAACAATCACAAGGAAGGACAATACATACGTTAAATTTGCTACGAGCTACCAGTAACGAATTGCTGCGCTGTACTCGTAGGCGAATAATTATTCGCCCAGCTATCACACTGAAAGGTACTTGTCACTGGTAGCTTGTAGCTCGTCACTATTTAAACCTCGACGTATCCACCTCCTCCCTCTTCTTCTCCCTGTATCCTCCGAATTTATACGTAAACGACACCCCGATTTCCCTGAAACAAGCATAATCATTCGTCACGTTCTGCGTACCAAAGCGGATGCGTGGTTTTATCTGTCCCGTCTCAAAAATATCATTGCAATAAAGATTCAGAATAGCCTTTCCTTTGGCAAAGCCATACCGCAAAGCAGCATTTACATACCCTGAAGACGGTAAATCATAAATCCCCTGAGTCGCTTTACTACGAGCCATTCCCGTCAGTGTCAGTTTCAGATCAGGCTTCTTAGAGAGAGTGAAAGTATTTGTCAGTACGGCAATACCATAACAAATATTCCGGTTAAAAGGAATATCCCAGAAATCATCATCCTTCTCATGATGCCACACACCAATCAAAGTTAAACGAGAGTTTAACCATTGCTTTATATCAAATGGTATAGAAGCCTGTACTCCTGCCTGTTGTTGGTAATTAAAATTCAAATGTTTATAAATTTCCACCAGACGTTCAGAAGATTGATAAAGAGTTTGGGTAGAGTAATCTTTCGTATGAGCAAACCATGCGCTAAAGATGTATTTACTCTTCAAAATATGTGTCAACTGAAGTTGATATTCCTGAGCCGGTTTCAGGAACGGGTTCCCATGTATTTCAGAATATCCACCGCCCAGATAAGAGATAGCGTCCTGCACCGCCCAATAATCAGAATAGTCCTTATCGCTGCTCAAAGCCAATTGCCAGACATAGCCGGGGGCAGGCATATAACTCAGGTTAATGGTAGGATACCAATCCCACTGATTCCATACCGGTGTCTTATAATGTTCTACGGCAAGCGAAGCGTCCAGGGAAAGTTTATCACCGAAACTTTTATTGAAACCCGCATAGAAGTTCAGAGTTTGTTCGCGACGGCGGGATTGCATATTATCGGGAATGCCTGTGCTCACACCTGTCTTTGTTCCCGCATCCTTCTCCGTATCATAATAATATTGATAACTGTGGTCGATACTGGTCGTATAAACGGCACCATAATTCAATCCCCATCCACAACCCAGATTATGCTCTTGGGCAAGGAAAAATTTCCAGCGATTGATGCGCTGACAGTCTTCGGTATAAAAGGCAAGCTCTTCATCTTGCATGCTGCTATGCAATAACTGATCGGACGGAGAACGGTAATAAGTCAGTTCAGCACCGACTTTCAATCCGAAAGGTGTACGGTAATCCAGACGCCCGTTGTGCAGCCAATCGGTACTGTTGCTACGGGTATTGGACTGCTGCGTACCATAAATATCCATCAGACTATGATGAGTCGAATAACTTCCATTATAAACAAAGCTCAACTGATGGTCCTTGGCAATATTATAATCCGTTCCTACCCGGAAACTATGAGTATGTGAACGGCTTCGGCCCATCTCATCGGTTGTGATGTGATGAACCGAACCGTCCGCCAGAGAGTGCATAGCTTCTTTATCGGTTAAAGAATATCCCCGTCCGTGGTTGTGTGAGTAAAGAAAATCTGCTGAGAATTTATTTCCGTTATAGATCAGACTGGCACGTTCGTTGAAGCCCTCGTAATGTTTCTGATTATATTTGCCATAAAGCTCTCCCTGCCAGGAAGACGGGCCTCCGGTGCTTTGTTTCAGTGTGATATTAATGAGTGCACCCCGCACCTGATAGCGTGCCGGAGCATTGTACATCACTTCCGCCTTCTCAATGCGACTGGACGGGATGCTTTTCAGTAAAGAATAAAGCTGTTCGGTACTCATGGTGGTAACTTTGCCATCCAATATTACAGTTACCCCCTGCCCTGCCAACATCAACCCGCCATTCATCTCGGTTACGCCCGGCAATTCCTTCACAGCGTCATAAGCATTATCTACGGGTAGATTACCGATAAGACGCGGAAGATCGTACACCAGTTTGCCTTGCTCCGCTTTCACGATGGGACGTTGTCCGGTAATCATTACTTCAGGAAGAGATTGGTAAAGACTGTCCAGCTGCTTGTCTTGTGTTATAATACTGTCCGCACTGAGCGTCCGTTCGCTCTCTACATCCGTACTCTTTGTTATTTCCTGAGCGGAAACTCCTGCACTCAATGCACATAGCATCAGGGAAAGATAGTAATAAGACTTCATGTTCATTTGTTTTAGATACGACATAAATGTGTTCAGACTTAGAGATGATTGGGTGTCAACCTTGGTTGACAGGTCGATTAAGCTTGGTTGACAGATCCATTAACCTTAGTTGACAGGCCGGTTGACCAAGGTTGACACCCAATTATGCAAGGGACTGCACAAGATTCTCCCTATACCTTTTGCAAAAGATGCCTTGTGCAAAACCGAATCATCCCTTAAGCTCTTGCACTGCAAAGTACGGTGAAATCTTCCGGACTTTGTGTTATCCGGAACTTACGTAGTCTTATCTAGTGTTATCTGAAGTGTTATTTAGTCTTACCGTCCATACATGTACCGGTTATCTTTCCTATCTTTGTCCATATAAATACAAGAGCTACATGAAACTGCCATTCAAACCTATTGCCATATTAGTCATAATCTCTCTGCTGGGTATCTTTATTTACCAGGCATACTGGATCACGGGACTATACAAAACGATGAAACACGAGCTGGAACAAAGCATCGTAGAAGCCATGCGCATGAGCGATTATAATGAGATGATGCTTCGCGTAAAGGCAATGCAAAAAGAAAATAAAGCCCACGGTTCCGTAGAGGTTTCAGCAGGGTACAATTCCGATTCCGGAAAATCATTTGTCCGCAGCAGTACAACTGTTAACCAAACAGATAGTGCCGGAAGTCTTTCACTTTTAAAAGAAGGTATCCCTATGAAGTATGACAGCGTCTCAGTGAGTTACCCGAATGACTCGACAAGAGATATCCTTTTCACACGGGGACAGGAAGGCACAAATATTTCAGTCTGGGCAGAAAGAGATTCAGTAAAAGAGGTCCTGGAAGATACAGTGATTAATGAGGATGAACCTCAAGCTTCTTTAAGAGCCGAAGGTGGAATAGACATGATGTTGCGCGACCAAAGCAGTATGGTGGAACTTGCCACTTTCATCCAGCGTGGAATGCACTCGGGACTGGATATTTTTATAGAACCTGATATAGCCGTTTATGACAGTCTGCTGAATGCCTATCTGCAAGAACGGGGGCTTAAACTTCCCTACCGATTGGAGCGTCTTCATTCCGGTGCCGATCCGGACTCAACGCTGGTTTACACTGATACGCTCGCCATTGTCGGAACTCCCGGATACATGCCCAGTGAAAAAGCAAAACAATATAATTATGCTTTCGACATTCACTCCAATCAAAGTTACCGCCTCACAATAGAACCTATTTATAAGATTGTATTGCGACAGATGAGCGGTATTCTTACCACATCATTCGTTATTCTTATTATATTAGGTTTCTCCTTCTGGTTTCTTATCCGCACCATTTTGCGGCAGAAAACACTGGAAGAGATGAAGAGCGACTTTACCAACAACATCACCCACGAGCTGAAAACACCTATTGCCGTGGCGTATGCCGCCAACGATGCTTTGCTTAATTTCAATCTGGCAGAAGACAAGCAACAACGGGATAAGTATCTGGGTATCTGCCAAGAACAGTTACAGCGATTAAGCGGACTGGTGGAACAAATTCTCTCTATGAGTATGGAACGCCGTAAAACCTTCCGTCTGCATCCGGAGACACTTAGCTTGCACGATCTGTTCCCGACACTCATCGAACAGCATAAACTGAAAGCAGGCAAGCCTGTAGAAATCAATCTCGACATTGCACCGGAAGACCTGACAATCATTGCCGACCGTACACACTTCAGTAACATTCTGAGTAACCTGATAGATAATGCCATCAAATACTCTCCGGATAAAGCCGACATAATGATCTGTTGCCGGAAAAAGGAAACGGAACAAGTGGAAATCTCAGTTACAGACCACGGTATTGGTATCCCTACGGATAAACAGCCTCACATTTTCGATAAATTCTACCGGGTTCCGACAGGAAATATCCACAATACCAAAGGCTACGGACTGGGGCTTTTCTATGTAAAGACAATGGTAGAAAAACACGGTGGCATGGTAACCGTACGAAGTGAAGCGGGAAAAGGAAGTACTTTTACAATAAGAATCTGAATAACATTGCTTATTATGAAAATGAATCAAGATATGGACAAAATCAAGGTACTGCTGGTTGAGGATGAACAAACCCTCGCCATGATTATCAAAGATACACTGGAAGGCCAGAACTTCATCATCCATACTGCTGCCGATGGCGAGGAAGGCCTGCGTATGTTCTTCGACTTACGCCCTGATGTACTGGTAGCCGATGTTATGATGCCTCGTATGGATGGTTTTGAAATGGTACGCCACATCCGTCAAACCGACAAACGAACTCCGGTACTTTTTCTCACCGCTCGTTCTTCCATCAATGATGTGGTAGAAGGCTTTGAACTCGGGGCCAACGACTATCTGAAAAAGCCTTTCGGTATGCAGGAACTTATCGTACGCATTAAAGCGCTGGTTGGCAAAGCGTTTACATTCAGAGAGGAACCGAAGAAGGAAGAGACCTGTTTCGAGATAGGCGATTACCATTTCAACTCTGTCACACAGATATTGTCCCATACCGGAATAGAGCAGGAACTCTCCCACCGCGAGGCCGAAATTCTGAAACGCCTGTGCGAAAACCGTAATCAGGTAGTAAATACCCAGAATATCCTGCTCGATCTTTGGGGGGACGACAGCTTCTTCAATTCGCGCAGCCTGCACGTGTTCATCACTAAATTACGACATAAACTTTCCAAGGACGAACGTATCCGCATTGTCAATGTCCGAGGTATCGGATACAAACTTATCATCAACTGAAACTTCCGTTAACACATAACGACTTATGAAAAAACTATTCATCATTCTGTTCCTTCTCACTGTTTCCTTTCGCGTTGCTGCACAAAACGAGCAAACAAAGGACAGCACATTATTGAATCGTTTTCCCACGGAAATGGGAAAAGAGCCGTTGTCTCCTCCACCCGGAACAACTGCTGCTCCTAATCGGGATATGTCGGTAAAGACTTCTCTCAGCACGGATAGTACGGACTTACACATCACTCTTCCGACTTATTATCCCAACTTTCCGTGGATGGATATCAGAATGGGAAAGATGGTCAGCAGTTACGATCCTTTCGTGATGGATTACGAGCATTACGGTGCTTTTCAGCTTTCCCCCAATAGTATATTGAGCACATTCAGCACCTACAATACCTACCCTACTATGGGAACAATTATCCAGTCAGGTGCCGATTTTATATATCGTCCTAATGAACGCTGGGAATTGACAGGGGGCATGTATACCGCCAAGTACACCATCCCTTCGCGCATGCATGGTTCTCAATTCGACATTGGCTTGGATGCTTCTGCTGCCTATCGCATCAACAATTTCCTTCGTATCCGCTTTTTCGGGCAATATTCAGGCTTTGGCAAACAAAACTCTCTGAACGGATATATGAATCCGATGTATCCACAAAGCCACTACGGTGTAGTCATGGAAGTGAAAATCAATGATTATCTGGAAATACAGGGAGGCGTGGAACGAGCGTACAATGCTTCGAAAATGAAGTGGGAAACAGTACCGATACTTGCTCCGGTGATTCATCTCAATAGAAAAAAGAAATAGAAAACGGGCTGCATTTCCACACGAGATACAGCCCGTTCATTTACCGGTTAGAGAGGAACAAATAGATTGCTTATAAAACCAATTCAATTATTTACGCTCCAAAGATAACAACAATACTCAAATATCAGCATATAATATACAAGTTTTATTTTAATAAATGCTATATATTTCCATAATTCATACTTATTTCTTATATTCGCCATTAAATAAAGACCATTAAGTGATGAAATATATAGGACTAATCATACTTTTCTGTCTTCTTTCTTTCAGGGTAAATGCCCAGAATGAAGTACCCGCTGACAGTGTTCGCAGTATGAATATGCCGGCAACAAAGAATTTTGATGGATTCCTTTTGGATATGAACCTGATGAAAATGGCAGCTCCCCAAATGCCCAAAATGACTTTAGACATTCCCGATGCCAGCAAAGATTATAGTTTTCTGTTTCGCTTGGACCCGAATGTGACCTACTCACAAGGCTACTCACACTTATTCAGTTTAGGTAGTTCCACCATATACAGTATGAACCCTTTCGGACTGACAGGTTTCGGATCATCTCCCCAAAACCTGCAAATGGGAAGTTTCCGGTTGAAGAATGGAATGCGCATCAATACTTATGGAGAGTATGACAAGGACGGACGGAAAGTCCCTAATCCTTCTGCCCTGCCGTGGGAACGGAATAACTTCAAAGGCGCTTTCGAACTGAAGTCGGCAAACGGATCATTCGGAATTAGAATCGAAGTACAACAAGGAAGGAATGGACCTTACTAAAAAAGACTACAGTCAAGGGATTATATACTGAAATAATATGAATATGAAGAAAAAAGTATTGGTAATAGGTGCCAATGGCTTCACAGGACGCCGGATCTTGAATGATTTGTCACGCAATGACGAGTACATAGTAACAGGTTGTTCTCTGCATGACGACATTGCTCCCGATTCCGGGAATTATCGTTTCATCAGTGCAGACATCTGCCAGATGGGGGAACAAAGCGCATTGTTCCGGGAAGTACGCCCGAATATAGTGATCAACACGTCCGCATTATCCGTTCCTGATTATTGCGAAGCACACCGTGAGGAGGCAGACAGTATCAATGTCAATGCTGTGGGACAATTGGCATTCCGATGCGAAGCATCCGCTGCACGCTTTATACATCTATCTACTGACTTTGTATTTAATGGAGATACAGGGCAGCTTTATACAGAAGAAGATACTCCTGACCCCGTCAACTATTATGGGGCAACCAAACTGAAAGGTGAAAAACGGGTAGCTGAACTCTGTAGCAATTATGCCATCGCACGTGTGGTAGTGGTCTATGGTGCCGCCTTGCCGGGGCAACACGGGAATATTCTGCAATTGGTAGCCAATCGTTTAAGAAATAATGAAGAAATACGGGTGGTTTCCGACCAGTGGCGCACGCCAACCTATGTAGGCGATGTTTCTCAAGGAATAGAGAAACTGATAAATCATCCCAATAATGGCATTTATCACATCTGTGGCTCGGAATGTCTGACTATAGCCGATATTGCTTATCGCGTAGCAGATACTTTGAATCTGGATTATTCATTAATTCTGCCAGTCACTACCAAGCAAATGGGAGAAACAACTCCCCGTCCCCGTTTCAGCGGATTAAGCATTGAAAAAGCACGCAGGGAACTGGGATACCAACCACATACTCTGGAAGAAGGAATAAAACTAATGTTCAATCTTTAAATAAGTGATTAGTGGTGAGTGCCACTAATCACTAAATAACGTTTCTGCAATCCCACTCTCCTTCTTATACACCCGCACCATCTCCAACAACTCATCCCCATACTTTTCCACTCCTTTTTTACCAAAATAAGGGATTCGGAGAAGAGCGGATTTATCTTCCGGTAATAAATTGGTGATACCTAAAATAGCTTTCTGTTGGATTACGGTATATACCGGTAATCCTAATTGAGACGCTTCCGCATTACGCCATGCTACCAGACGCCTGTATAATTCGGGATGCAGAATATCCGAAGGAACTTCCACTGCTGCCGTTTTTTTCCGTGCAGGGGTATTTCCACTTTCTTCGGTTCCGCCTTTCCGTTTTCTTCTTTCGGTAGAATTACCGGAACGCTTTTCCCCTTTGCCTTTAGTCGATGCCGTATCGTCAATGGAAAGTACCGCCTTTTGTTTCAGATATTCTCCTACATGAAAGCCTTTACTGATAACAAATTCCAACAAGTCAACTTTTAACAGAAGTAAATCATCCAATTCCTCACTGGCAGTCTTCAACTGTTTCTTTAGTTCTTTATTATCTGTTTCCACAATGGTACTACTCCTGATAGCATCCAAAGGTTCTAACTGTTCTTTAAAATATTCCGCCCCCAAATGAATACGTTCCTGCAAGCTTTTATCCGTTGCATAATCTTCGGCACCATCAACCAGGCGTGTGTATTGAAGGCTGAACTTCTGGGCAACTTTCGTTACCTTCTCATGAAAACGTTCCGTTTCTGATTTATATTCAGTCAATAGTTTGGGGTAGAGCTTATACAAGTGTTCATCCACCAATCTCACAAAACGCTTCAATGCCAACTCTAACGGTAAGAAATCAAACAATCCCGATAGCAATTCCAGAAAGTATGCTTGTTGCAATCTCCTATAACGCGTTTCATCAGGTTCGTTTCTACGCGCATCTTCCGTAAAAGTATCTACAGCACTGTCACTGATGACCGCTCTTGCCGACAGTGGAGCGCTCAATACCAACCCTTCCAATGTTTTACAACGACTTAATGCTACATAAGTCTGTCCGTGTGCAAAAGAAGCACTGGCATCGATTATTGCACGTTCAAATGTCAGTCCCTGACTTTTATGGATAGTAATAGCCCATGCCAGCTTCAGAGGGAATTGTTTGAAGACTCCTTCTATATCTTCGGTGATTTCCTTAGTCTCTTCATCCAACACGTATTTTGCATTCGTCCATTCTTCCTCTTGCAGCATAAAAGCATCCTCATTTCCTTTACTGCGTACTTCTATACCCAAAGCTGAGACATTGACCACTTCACCGATCATACCATTATAATAACGGTGCTCACCGGATGAATCATTCTTCACAAACATGACTTGGGCACCACGTTTCAGTTCAAGCACTTCATCTGTGGGATAAGAATATTCAGGAAACTTTCCATCTATCTGGGCACGAAAGGTGAAGGAACGACCGGGTAATTGTGCCAGTTCATGTTCATTGATGCGTTGCGCCTGATAGTTATGGGTAGTCAACTGGATATATCCTTCCTCTTTCGAAGGGTTGAAATTCGGAATGTACCTACGGTTCAATTCATCCAGCAAAGTTTTATCACAACGGTTCTCCCGAATACGGTTCAGCATATCCAGAAAGTGAGTATCACTCTGACGATACACTGTTTTCAATTCAAGCGTACAATATTCAGACTGTCTCAGTGCACGACTGGAAAAGAAATAAGGAGTATCATAGTAGCTGTTCAGCATCTGCCACTCTTCATCTTTTATCACTGGGGCAAGCTGCTGCAAATCGCCAATCATCAGCAATTGCACACCACCGAAGGGTTTACTGCGATCACGAAAACGTCTCAGCACATCGTCTATCGCATCCAGAAGATCAGCACGCACCATACTGATTTCATCAATCACCAGCAGGTCTATACTACGCATAATGTTGAGTTTATCTTTTCCGAAACGGAAACGATATTGTGCTTTGCCATCCGCACTGAATGAAGTATCAGGTACGTAAGGGGCAAAAGGTAACTGAAAGAAAGAGTGAATGGTTACGCCGCCTGCATTGATAGCTGCAATACCTGTTGGGGCAAGAACAACCATACGCTTTGGACTTTCGGACTTCAACCGCCGCAGGAATGTGGTTTTTCCGGTCCCTGCCTTACCGGTCAGAAAGAGATGTGTGCCTGTATTTTCTATAAATTGCCACGCTAATGCCAATTCAGGATTCTGTTCCATTATTTCATCAATGTTGGTTGGAGGTGTAAAGGTAGCACAAATAAAAGAGCTAAAGCCTCCATTGGCACATCTTTTTGCAAAAAAAAGGAAAAGCTATAAGAGTGACAAGCTACGAGCTACAAGTGACGAGTGGCTGCGCTATGTTCCGAAAGCCGCTCGTAACTTGTAGCTCGTAGCTTTTAGCTTTATCACTTCAGACTTCCTGCTATAATATCCAGCAATTCATTTGTAATTGCCTGTTGTCTGCTCTTGTTATATTGCTTCGTCAAATCCTGTATCAGTTCATTCGCATTATCTGTTGCAGTCTGCATGGCAAGTGTACGCGCAGCATGTTCAGAAGCATTAGAATCCTGAAGTACAGTAAATAATTTCTGACTCAACACCTTCGGCAATAAATCAGCAATCAGCTGTCCGACAGATGGTTCTACAATATAATCATTCTGGAAACCACGTTTTCCCGATCCTTCTGTTGCAGCTGTTGCCGCCACCTTACTCAAATCAATAGGAAGATATTCTTCACGCATCAATATCTGCGAACCCATTGATTTGAAATGATGATAAATCAGCTCCACCCGGTCGATTTGTTTTTCCATAAACTCTTGCATCAACAATGCAGCAAGCTCATACGCTTGTACGTATGAGGGTTTATCCGCCATCTCTTGATAGCTTCCCTGCGACGTATAGCCTAGCTTTTTCACAGCCTGCTCCACTTTCTTTCCTACAGGGTATATCAGAACGTTCTCTTTACCAAGTGATTTATATTCTTCCAGCGTTTCTCCGAGCTTTTTTACCACATTCGCATTGAAAGCTCCGCACAGTGAACTATTGGATGAGAAAACTACGACCGCTACCCGCGTTACGGGACGCACTTCGGTATAAGGCGACTCAAATGTAGCATCTGTAGACAAGAAGTTAGTCAGAATTTCATTCAGCTTCTGTTGATAAGGCAGCATATTCTCAATCCGTGTCTGTGCCTTGTGCAATTTAGCGGATGCCACCATCTTCATCGCCGATGTTATCTGACGCGTACTCTTGACGGAGTTTATTCTGTTTTTTACTTCTTTTAAAGAACCCATAGCATTTTTTTTAGTGGTAAGTGATTAATGATTAGTGATAAGCGGCAAATGAACACATGCCACTAATCACTTGTCACTCAACGTTAATCACTACTCCAAGTATTGTTTCGACATCAGATCTGCCGTTTCCTCTATCTTCTTGCAGACATCATCGTCAATGACGCCACTCTTCAGTACATCGAGCACATCAGTGCGGTGATTCATTTCAAGCGCTTCAAGGAAACTCCTTTCGAAATCTGTTACTTTATCCAACGGAACATTACGCAGTAAGCCATGTGTACCACAATACAGAATGGCAATCTGCTTTTCTACCGGCATCGGACTGTATTGCGGCTGAACCAATAAACGGGTATTCTTTTGTCCCTTATCAATGGTCAGTGCAGTAACGGGGTCCATATCACCGCTGAACTTCGTAAATGCTTCCAGCTCGCGATACTGTGCCTGGTCTATCTTCAATGTACCGGCCACTTTCTTCATCGCCTTAATCTGAGCATTACCACCCACACGACTCACAGAGATACCTACATTGATGGCCGGACGGTTACCTTGGTTAAACAAGTCCGTATCAAGGAATATCTGTCCGTCAGTAATAGAAATCACATTCGTTGGGATGTATGCAGATACGTCTCCTGCCTGTGTCTCAATAATAGGCAGTGCAGTCAGCGAACCGCCACCTTTTACTCTGCCTTTCAGACTTTCCGGCAAATCATTCATTTCACGTGCTACTTCTTCCTGATTGATAATACGTGCTGCACGTTCCAGCAAACGTGAATGCAGATAGAAGATATCACCCGGATAGGCTTCACGCCCTGAAGGACGACGCAAAATCAGTGATACCTCACGATAAGCTACCGCCTGCTTGGAAAGGTCATCATAAACCACCAGTGCATGACGACCGGTATCACGGAAATATTCACCAATGGCAGCACCTGCAAACGGAGCATAATACTGCAATGCCGCAGGATCACCTGCCGTAGCGGCAACCACAATTGTATAATCCATCGCACCATTCTCACGCAAGGTATTCACAATAGTAGCTACAGTAGAACCTTTCTGCCCAATGGCCACATAAATACAATATACAGGATCACCTGCCTCATAATTGGCACGCTGGTTGATGATCGTATCGACGGCAATAGCTGTCTTTCCCGTCTGACGGTCACCGATAATTAACTCACGCTGTCCACGACCGATAGGTATCATGGCATCCACAGCTTTTAGTCCAGTCTGTAACGGCTGGTTCACAGGCTGACGAAAGATAACGCCCGGCGCTTTACGTTCCAAAGGCATTTCGCACAGCTCTCCACCAATGAGTCCCTTACCATCCAGTGGTGATCCCAAGGGATCGATAACACGTCCCAGCATACCCTCTCCCACCATAATGGAAGCAATTCGCTTGGTACGCTTTACGACGTAGCCTTCTTTGATTTTATCTGTAGGACCCAGCAAAACAGCTCCTACGTTGTCCTCTTCCAGATTCATCACAATCGCCTTGATACCGTTGTCAAACTCCAACAGTTCGTTTGCTTCAGCATTACGCAGTCCGTAGATACGTGCCACACCGTCACTGACTTGCAGCACCGTACCGATCTCATCCAACTGCACGCGGGTATCAATTCCCTCTAACTGGTGACGGAGAATATCGGAGACTTCGCTTACTTTTATATTTTCAGACATGTTTCTATTTACGATTTAGTTATTTACAATTTACGATTGAGATTACCATCATTAAGTCCGATTCACTACTTACAATGTAGAGTAACTCTAATCGTAAATCACACTATTCTTCTGTTCTTATCAATGAACTGTTGTTTCACTCTCTTTAGTTGCGTGGCGATGCTGGCATCCAGCCGGAAATCGTTGATATCAAATATAAAGCCCCCTTCAATCGAAGGATCAACTTCAGTTTGTAACTCCATCTGTGCATGTAGCAAAGTAGAAGCACTATTTCGAATGCGCTCCCAAACTTCCCGGCTCACAGGTACAGACGTAATCAGCTTTCCTACGCCGATATGCTTCAATTTCCTGTATAGATCAAGATAAGTCAGGCAGATGTACTGCAAATAATACTCCCGGCGGTTTCTCAACACAAGTGTTATGAAGCGGGAAAATTCCCGGCTCACCTCTCCATTGCCTGCGGCAGCAGTACAAATCAGAGCAAATTTCTCCTTGATCTTCAAAATAGGGTTATCCAACGCCTCCCGTAAATCAGGATGCTTACGGAAGCTTCGTTCCAGCATACGCAATTCATGGTATACGCGGTCTTCAGCCCCCGTACCTTTTGCGTATTCTATCAACGCTTTGGCATATCGCATCGAAACAATTCCTATATCCATTTCCTTTAATTATTAGTGATTAGCGACTCATGACCAACATTTCGCTAATCATTCATCACTAATCGCTTATCGCTACTTAATTGCTTCTTGAGGCTGCCAGCACTTCGTCCAGCATCCGGTCTATCATCTCCATTTGTTCGTGCTCTTCATCCAGATTCTTACGGATTACTTTCTCCGCAATATCCACAGAAAGCACGGCAACCTGGCGACGGATATCGCGTATCGCCTCTTCCTTTTCTTGCTGTATCTGCTTCTTCACATCGTCCAGCTCTTTCTGCGCGGCGACTTCCGCCTGCTTGCGTGCTTCGACGATAATCTTGTCACGCTCGTGCATCGCCTCCCGCAGGATGCGTCCTTGCTCCTTGTTGGCAGCAGCAACCAATGCTTCGCTCTCAGCTTTTAGTCTTTGAAGTTGCGCATTAGCTTCTTTTGCCACTTCCAGCGATTGGTCTATGTAGGTTCTACGGCCTTCTACCATCTTAGTAATGACAGGAAAACCATACTTCGCCAACACCACAAACACCACACCGAACGACAAAAGCATCCAGAACAGCAGACCACTATCGGGTAATAACAATGACATAATCTTAATTATAAATTAATAATTATAAATTAAAAGCAAGTATAGGCCTATTATAAGAAGAACACTAACAGACACACAACTACTGCCAACAGAGCAACACCTTCAATCAATGCAGCAGCGATAATCATGTTCATACGAATGTCTCCCGATGCTTCCGGCTGACGGGCAATAGCCTCCATAGCTGAACCACCAATTTTACCAATACCCAAACCTGCGCCAATAACGGCAAGTCCGGCACCGATTGCTGCACCTAATTTACTAATTCCGGCTGCAGCCGCAGTAGCTTGCAATAATACAGATAGTAACATAATCTTTTGTTTTTAAATGGTTTATTATTAATTGTTGTTTTCTTTCACTTTTACTTCTTTATGCTCTTCCTGAGCCAGTCCGATGAATACGGCAGACAACATAGTGAATACGTACGCCTGGATAAATGCCACCAATAGTTCCAATGCATTCATAAAGATATTGAACAGCACAGATGCCACGGTAAGCGTACCATTAAGCGCAGGTCCCATACTGGCGGAAATAAAGATCAAACATGTTAACACCAACATTGCCATGTGTCCGGCCAGCATATTGGCAAAAAGACGAATCATTAAGGCAAATGGTTTGGTGAAGATACCGAAGAATTCAATAAAAGGCATCATAGGTACAGGAACCTTCAACCACCAAGGCACATCCGGCCAAAAAATATCTTTCCAATAGGTTTTCGTTCCGAACAGGTTGACGGCAACAAATGTAAAAAGTGCCAGAACCATCGTAATAGCAATATTACCCGTCACATTAGCTCCACCCGGGAAAATGGGAATCAACCCCATGATATTATTTATAAAGATGAAGAAGAACGCTGTCAGCAGGTAAGGAGCAAACTTCCGATACTTCGGCCCTACACAACTCTTAATGATATCGTCGTTCACCATCATGATAAACATCTCCATAAATCCGATGAAGCCGCCCGGAGCCGCACTACCTTGCGGATGTTTACGATACCACTGGGCAACGGCCAGAATAATGACAAGTAGCAATACACTGTTAATCAACAGTGACAGTGTCACTTTTGTGATAGAAATATCCCAGGGACGTATTTCGTTTCCGGTTGCATCATGCTCAACCAACTTACCTTCGTACCTGCTACCTGCCGGAGCTATAAAGAATCCTTCATAAGATCCTCCATTTTCTTCCAACCGTGAAGAGAGGAAAGCGTGCCAACCAGTCTGCGAACTATATACAATAATAGGTAATGGGATAGTGACGTGCGTTTTTCCCCATGTGGTAATATGCCACTCGTAAGCATCGCCAATGTGCCCGAAGACGATCTCTTTCACATCCACCGTGTTTTCTTTCTGTTCGGTAGAGGTGACATCATCCCGTTTGGCTACGCTGTCAAGTTCCGCTTCAATCCCCTGTGCCACAACAGGCAAGGTAGTAAGCAGCATTCCCAGCATCAGGAATATTCCGGTCAATAGATTACGCATTTGTTTCATTTTTCTTTTCTTTTTTCTGTTTCTTTCCTACTTCATAAGTAAAAAAGAACCAAGTCTCATATATCAGATAGACTATATAGTAAAGGATGAATGTCAGCAGGAATAACTTAGCTTCTTCCCGCACTGCAAAGCAGTACACTACCAAGAGTATCACAGAGAGCAACATCTTCATCACCTTCATCGCCATGTAAAGCAGCAACATCTTTTGCGGGGCATGCTTACGGCAAGCATCAAACATAGATATTTCAAAAAGCCCGAACAAGAAGAAATATACCGGAATGAAAGGATATCCTCCAAAATAATGTCCAGGTAATAAATAATGTAAAATCCCTGCGCCTACCCATCCTGCTATTAATGTCAACAGGGTGATCTGGTATAAAAAATTGCGCTTTGTCAAGCTGATACTCATAGTATTATTCAAAATTAAGAATAAAAGAATTAAGGATGAAAAGACTATTGTCAGTCTACGCAGGCAGAAACCACTCCACCACTTAACTCAATGAAACCACCCTCTATGTCAAGAGTCTGTTCTTCTCCTTCTGTCGGTACATACATCACCTTACCTTCACGAAGCGAAGACACAATGGGTGCATGTTGCGGAAGGATGGTAAACGTTCCTATTGTGCCAGGTAGCGTTACACTTTCCACTTCTCCATTATAAATTTCCTTTTCAGGAGACACTATGTTCAAATACAACTTCTTCATAGCCTCTTTCCTTCTTTTATTTTTTAATTATTTACCTGATCCAGCAATTTCTTACCTTTCTCTATCGCTTCTTCAATCGTACCGACATTCAAGAAAGCAGGTTCGGGTAGATAGTCCACCTCACCATCCAGAATCATCTTAAAGCCTTTGATAGTGTCTTCTATGGGCACCATCGTTCCCGGTACACCTGTAAATTGTTCGGCAACGGCAAAAGGCTGAGATAAGAAACGTTGCACGCGACGTGCACGATTCACCAATGTACGGTCGGCATCCGAAAGTTCTTCCATACCAAGGATAGAAATAATATCCTGTAATTCCTTGTTACGTTGCAGAATTTGTTTCACCCGTTGCGCCACTTCATAATGCTCTTCTCCCACAACATGCGGGTCGAGGATACGTGAAGTAGATTCCAGCGGATCAACGGCAGGATAAATACCTAACTCAGTAATTTTACGACTCAATACCGTCGTGGCATCCAGGTGTGTAAATGTAGTAGCAGGTGCCGGGTCAGTCAAGTCATCGGCAGGCACATATACAGCCTGTACAGAGGTGATAGATCCATTTCGGGTAGAAGTAATACGTTCCTGCATAGCACCCATTTCAGTAGCCAGCGTCGGTTGGTAACCTACAGCCGAAGGCATACGTCCCAACAAAGCGGATACTTCGGAACCTGCTTGTGTGAAACGGAAAATATTATCGATAAAGAACAGGATATCACGTGAACCACCAGTTTCAGCACCTTGGTCACGGAAAGATTCTGCTACCGTCAGCCCGGACAATGCTACTGATTGACGCGCACCGGGAGGTTCGTTCATCTGGCCGAATATCAAGGATACCTGTGATTTTTCCACTTCACTGTAATCTACCTTAGATAAATCCCAGTTTCCTTCTTCCATACTTTTCTTGAACTCTTCACCATAACGGATAACACCGGATTCAATCATTTCACGCAGCAAGTCGTTACCTTCACGGGTACGCTCTCCTACTCCTGCAAACACAGAAAAACCATGTTGTTTCTTAGCAATGTTATTAATGAGTTCCTGAATAAGCACTGTTTTACCTACACCAGCACCACCGAACAAGCCAATCTTACCACCCTTACTGTAAGGTTCCAGCAAGTCGATAACCTTGATACCTGTATAGAGCACCTCTTGTACGGTAGTCAAATCTTCAAACTTAGGAGGATCACGGTGGATGGGATAAGCACCGGCACGGTCTAACTCTTTCATACCATCGATGGAATCACCCACTACATTCATCAACCGACCTTTAATCTGGTCGCCCACCGGCATGGTAATAGGACCACCTGTGGGATACACTTTCATACCTCTTTGTAAACCGTCCGTACTATCCATTGCTACAGTTCTCACTGTATTTTCACCAATGTGTTGCTGCACTTCTACGATTAATGTTTTTCCGTTTGATCTTTTTATCTCCAGTGCGTCGTGGATACTTGGAAGCATCAGTTCGGCATCCGTACCTTCAAAATAGACGTCTACTACCGGTCCGATGACCTGAGAGATATGTCCGATAATTTGTGACATAAGCAATCTTTTTATATAATTTCTCTTTTTCTAAACTCTACAAGTCGCGTTCTTGTCATTCCGCTGCTATGAGCTTAACACCTATTGAATAGTTTTTGTTCAAAGCTTCAAATCTTAATTTTTACGGAATAGTTACATAAGCAACCTTGCAAATGTAAACACAAAAACTTTCAAGTTGTACTCTATGAAAACGTTTTTTCTATAAATTATACCCTTTTGAACTATTATTACTACAATAAGAACAAAAAAGCGACATCCATTTAACGTTGCTTAAACATTCATCAACAGATACTAAGAAGGAATTCCACTATTTTTGTGTGAACAAAACATCATTTAGTAAGTTATATTTTGAAGTATAAATTTAATGAAAGGAAAAAGTATGAATCCACATCAAGATCCATTCGCAGGAAACACCCCACAGGATGTAACCGAAAGACAAGGTGAAAATGCCATTTTCATCGTTTACGGATTAAATCAATCTCCTGATGCTGTCGACAAAGTAAAAGATGTATGTACCAATTTCTCAGCGTTGATACGTAGTATGCGTAATCGCTTTCCCGATGCACAGTTCAGTAGCACGATAAGTTTCAGTGCTAATGTATGGGATCGTATTTTCCCTGGCAAGGGGAAACCCAAAGAATTGGAAACTTTCAAAGAAATAAGGGGAAGTAAATATACAGCTGTATCCACTCCCGGTGATATACTGTTTCATATCCGGGCACGGCAAATGGGGCTATGTTACGAATTTGCTTCTATCATCGATGAAAAACTAAAGGGGGCTGTCGAAGCTATTGATGAAACTCACGGTTTCAGATATATGGATGGTAAAGCAATCATTGGCTTCGTAGATGGAACAGAATCTCCAGCTGTGGACGAGAATCCTTATCACTTTGCCGTAGTTGGTGAAGAAGATCCGGATTTTGCGGGTGGAAGTTATGTATTTGTACAGAAGTATATTCACGATATGAATGCTTGGAATGCGCTTCCGGTAGAAGAGCAGGAAAAGGTGATAGGACGAAGAAAGTTCAATGATGTGGAATTGTCGGATGAAGAAAAGCCTGCAAATGCACATAATGCTGTAACAAATATTGGAGATGATTTAAAAATAGTACGTGCCAATATGCCATTTGCCAATACTTCAAAAGGAGAATACGGTACTTATTTCATTGGATATGCAAGTACATTCAGTACTACGCGCCAGATGTTGGAAAGTATGTTTATCGGGAATCCTGTAGGCAACACCGACCGCTTGCTTGATTTTAGTACTGCGGTTACCGGGACCCTGTTCTTTGCACCGTCTTACGATCTACTTGGAGAAAATTAGCAGTTCGCCCCATGCGGGGCAAACATAAAAAAAGGCTATCTATCCCAGACAGCCAATCTTTTGTTAACCTTAAATCTAATACTATGAAAAACACATTGCAAAGGTACGGCTTTTCTTGATTTCTCCAAATTTCAGAGCCTTTACAGGGCATTTTACAACAAGGTTTAATAATTCTATCGACCTTGTTAACAATTTGACAAAGAAAAGAGAGTATTACACTATATTTTTAAACAGGAATTAAGAAGATACCGGATTTCCAGAGAAGAATATCTATTCAACTATAGTGGGCCTCTGCATATAATATGCAGAAGTCCCGTTATGATAATAGTTCTCTTTTATGGAAGTACATTTAAAACCATTTTTTTCATATAAATGAATAGCCGGGGAATTAGAAACATTCACCTCCAAAGTAATTCTCTTTAAGCCTTGTTTTTGGGCAATAACAGCTATCTGATCTATTAGTAATTGCCCCACTTTTTTGCCACGAAAATCAGGATGAACAGCTATCGAATAGATACGTAGACTACAAGCACGTTGATTTATCAACACACTAAAATAGCCCCCCACCCTTTGCTGATATTCTGCTACACAAAAGTATCCTTTTGCTTGAGAAATAAGATAAACAAACTGACGTTTTGAAAAACTATCTTTATCAAAACAAATTTGTTCTATCTCCATAATTGACGGAATATCATCAATTCCAGCCAAACGAAGTATAAATCGCTGTTCCATACGAATTAAAAACGTTTTACATCCAACATACGCCAAAAGTTATTCAGCAACCGATAGTAGAGTTCGTCTCCCAGAATGGCATCTTCTAACCCATGGTCAATGCTGGGATTATCATTTATCTCAATAACAATAGCACGGTCATTTACCATTTTCAAATCTACTCCATACAGGCCTTTCCCAATAAAAGAAGCCGCACGCAGCGCTGTATCCAATACCTTACGTGGAACTTGATAAATAGGAATAGTCTCCACCAGCCCGCAGCGGCTCCGTCCGGAAGCATAATGGCAATAGATTTGCCAATGTCCCTTAGCCATATAATACTTACACGCATAGAGAGGCTCTCCATTCAGAATGCCGATACGCCAGTCAAAATCTGTTGGAGTGAATTCCTGAGCCAGCAGTATAGACGACTTATCAAACAATACTTTCAACGCTTCATCCAACTCGATCTCATTATTGACTTTCTTCATACCGATAGAGAAAGAACCATCTGGGATTTTCAGGATAAAAGGACTACCAAGTTGTTCCGTAATCTCCTCATAAGAGTTGACATTCGATTTGAAGAGTAACATGGAAAGCGGTGCCGGAATCTTTTCCTTCTCAAACAATTCTTTCAGATAAACCTTATTGGTACAGCGGATAATAGATTGAGGATCATCTATAACAGCCAACCCATTTTGTGTGGCCAATTGTGAAAGCCGGAACGTGTAATGGTTTAACGAAGTAGTGGTACGAATAAATAAGGCATCAAACTCCATCAGTCGTGTGGCATCTTCTTCAGTTAGCAATTCGGCATGAATATCCATCTTCTTAGCCAGTTCAAGTAGCTTGTGAAGTGCCTTTTTATCGCTTGGCGGAAATTTCTCATCCGGATCATACAGTATAGCCAGGTTGTATCTTGCCGATTTCGAAGCCTGAGGATTGCGCCACACTTTTCTGTTAAACAAATCCAGAGCATTAGCGAAATAATCCTCTTCCTCATTATTCAATGAGCTCAAAGGTAAAAACTGAATATTTTCTATCTGATTCTTATGTCGCGTATTTAATGTAACCCGCAATAAAGGAGCCGGATAATTCTCAAAAATAAAACGGGCTATACGCTCCAATCCTTTCTCTTTGCAAGTGCCAAAGTATACATTCAGAGACCAAAGATCATCGGTTATTTCATTTTTCTGAATCCATTGATAACAAAGCTTTTGAAGACTGCTATCCATACGGATACCTGCACCAGCTTCCACCTTATTAATTATATCTACTCCGGGAATAACTTTATGCCCCCTCGTCTGGGCTAATAACGAGCAATAATAGCCTTCGGAATTATAGCTATAATCATTACTCAGGTTAATTACTAATTTACGATCCTTTCCCGGTGATTTATACTTCAGGTAGTCAGATACTGTTAAAATGCTGTTTGTTTTGGAATATGGTTTCCAATCATCCAAGCTGTCTACAAGGATCAATACATTGTTCATTTCGTCTTTTTAAAAAAGTGCCCGAAAGTAGTGAATTAAATAATACAAAATATCGCAGACTCAATAATTATTTTCAAGAGATGAAAACAACTCTGTTTTTGCTCAAAAATGCAATAAACAAAAGTCTCTCAGGGTTGTTTCTAATAGCAACTAAAAACAGACCTTGATTATGAAAAAGTTTAATTTCAGTTTATTGGCAGGCTTGTTGTTGCTGATATCTGCTTCCGTATGCGCAGAAAATACTCCGGAAAAAGTACAGGAAACTTTCAAAAAGATGTATCCTAAAGTGACGACCGTGGAATGGATGCATAAAAGTGATTACCACATTGCCGGATTCGTTTCAGATAGCCACGAAATGAACGCCTGGTTCGGAAACAATGCCCAATGGATAATGACGGAGACAAACGTCGAAAGTCTGGAAGATGTCCCTGCTCCCGTAGCTAAAGCATTTATGCAGACAGAGACCCCTCCTATACAAATCAGATATATAAAGATAATTACCTTCCCCAAAATGCCTGCTGTAGTAATCATCGATATAGAAGAGTATAACTCTGACAGAGAAATTCAGCTTTTCTATGCTCCTGACGGTAAACTACTACAGAGCCTCGATGTATCCGGTGGTGATGGAGAAATCTATCCCGAGTTATTCGGGTAATACAAAATTCTTACCAAATATAAGAACAATTGAGCAAAACAGAATGTTATCTATAAAAACAACTATAAATAGCAAGACTTATGAGTAGACGTTCACAGCTGGAGCATGAAGTATCATTAGCTCAAAAACGTATTAAGGAAGCTCCCCAAAATACGCCGGCAAACATCAGAAAAATTTGGGAACAAGAGTTGGTTGAACTTGAAATAGAACTGAACAACCTGACTGACGAAGAAGAAGATAATAACGATTAGCAACCTCTGACAATGAAATGGGATAATCAACTGATAAATCATTTGCAATGGTCGAATGCGATCATTAATCGTGAGGGCAAAGAAATCGTAGCACAGGAAATTGCTGCAATGGCGAAGAATGGTGATGTGATCGGAGCCGGCTCCGGTTCTACCGTTTACCTGACGCTATTCGCATTAGCGGAACGTATTCGCAAAGAATCTCTACACATAGAAGTCATCCCTGCCTCTGCAGAAATTTCTATGACCTGCATACAATTGGGTATACCACAAACGACCCTTTGGAATAAGCGTCCAGACTGGGTTTTTGATGGTGCTGATGAAGTAGATCCGGAGAAAAGTCTGATTAAGGGACGTGGTGGAGCCATGTTCAAAGAAAAACTTCTGATAAAAAGCAGTAGTAAGAGCTTCATTATCATTGATGATACAAAACTGGTAGATCATTTGGGAAGTCATTTTCCAATACCTGTAGAAGTGTTTCCAGGTGCATTAACTTTTGTAGAAAGCGAAATGCAACGGTTAGGAGCTTCTGACGTGAAATTGCGTCTTGCCGGTGGAAAAGACGGACCTGTTCTCACCGAAAACGGCAACTTTATAAATCCGGAAAAACCAGACGTGCCGCTTAACAAAAACGATGCGTTTCAAAAAGT
>OASX01000060.1_pt1 | contig 145639 bp, 86 predicted proteins | sample 1516531 | NCBI WGS metagenome assembly OASX01 (sample SAMEA2579911, study PRJEB22360) | human gut metagenome | biome: human gut; feature: human-associated habitat; material: faeces | place: Denmark | collected 2008/2010
GCGCAGCCTTTAATCCGCGTAATCCGTGTAATCCGCGCCTAAAATTATCATTTATAGAACAACCTAATTTTGCATGAGTATTTAACTAAATAAAAAGAATAAGATGATGGAAGCTAAAATGTTTTGTTATCAGTGCCAGGAAACAATGAAAGGCACCGGTTGTATCTTGAAAGGTGTGTGTGGAAAAGAAAGTCATACAGCAAAGGCAATGGATTTGCTGATGTTCGTGGTACGTGGAATATCAGTCGTTACTGATGAATTCCGTAACGCCGGACATCCCGTAGCTGCCGAAGTGAACCGTTTTGTTGTGGATGCCTTATTCTGCACCATTACAAATGCCAACTTCGATGATGAAAGCATTCTGAACAGGGTGGATAAAGGTATGATATTGCGTAACCGTTTAATAGAAGAAGCCAAAGAAAAAGGTATTTCCTTGCCTGAAATCGACGAACTGCAATGGCAGGGTGGACGTGATGAGTATGCTTCCAAAGCGGAAAGCGTAGGTGTGCTGCGTGAGCCCGACATAGACCTGCGTTCCCTGAAAGAATTGATGACCTATGGTCTGAAAGGTATGGCGGCATATCTGGAACATGCCATGCGTCTGGGATATGACGATGCTTCTATCCATACTTTTATGCAACATGCTTTGGCCGCCACTGCCACAAAATCACTTCCGGCAGGCGAATGGGTGAAGATGGTGCTCCAGACCGGAGAATACGGTGTGAAGACTATGGCTTTACTGGATAAAGCGAATACCGAACGCTATGGCAATCCGGAAATGACAAAAGTAAATATCGGAGTAGGGAAGCGTCCGGGTATCCTGATAAGCGGCCACGACCTGAAAGATATGGAAGAACTATTGAAGCAAACCGAAGGTACAGGAGTCGACGTGTACACACATAGCGAAATGCTACCTGCTCACTATTATCCTGCTTTCAAGAAGTATTCCCACTTCGTAGGCAACTATGGAAATGCCTGGTGGAAGCAGCGTGAAGAGTTCACTACTTTCAATGGTCCTATCCTGTTTACAACAAACTGTATCGTCCCTCCGTTGGCAAATGCTGAATATAAAGAACGTATGTTTACAACAAATTCCACCGGATATCCCGGTTGCAAGTACATTCAGGCAGATGCCGAAGGTAGAAAAGACTTCTCCGAAATTATTGAGATAGCCAAGCAATGCCAGCCGCCTACGGAAATAGAACGTGGAGAAATCATCGGTGGCTTTGCCCATAATCAGGTGTTGCAACTGGCAGATAAAGTGGTGGATGCCGTGAAGAGCGGTACTATTCGTCGCTTTGTGGTTATGGCAGGTTGCGACGGACGTATGAAAGGACGTGATTATTATACCGAATTTGCCAAGGCGTTGCCTAAAGATACAGTCATCCTGACAGCAGGTTGTGCCAAGTATCGTTACAATAAGTTGCCTCTGGGAGATATCAACGGTATTCCACGTGTACTGGATGCAGGACAGTGCAACGACAGCTATTCACTGGCAGTCATTGCAATGAAACTGAAAGAAGTGTTCGAGCTGAATGATATCAACGAACTCCCGATTGTGTATAACATTGCCTGGTACGAGCAGAAAGCCGTTATCGTACTGCTGGCCTTGTTGAGTCTGGGTGTGAAGAAAATCCATTTAGGGCCTACGCTGCCTGCCTTCCTGTCGTCCAATGTGGCAAAGGTCTTGGTAGATACTTTCCAGATAGGTACCATCAGTGATGTGGAAGATGACTTGAAGATGTTCCAATTATCATAAATGATTAATAAATTCTGAAGTATATTCGGATGGATAATTCCCGCCCCTACGAGTTAATCATATCGTGATTAATTTGTAGGGGCGAATTATTATTTTAGTAGAATTCTTTTGAGTGGTCTTTGAGATTTACAACTTCCACCCCAATGTCTTTTCCTGTATATTCCATAGCTTGGCGTATAGCCCCTTATTATTGAGTAGTTCCTGATGCTTACCTTGTTCAGCAATACGTCCTTCCTCCAACACTATGATGTTATCTGCATTCTTGATCGTCTTCAGGCGATGGGCAATCACGATTACCGTACGTCCTGCAATCAATGTATTGATGGCACGCTGTACTTCCACTTCATTTTCCGGATCGAGTGAAGCCGTTGCTTCATCCAGAAGTACTACGGGAGCTTCTTTCAATATAGCTCGTGCGATAGAAATGCGCTGCTTCTCTCCACCGGACAAGGTACACCCCCCTTCACCGACCTGCGTATCATATCCTTTGGGCAATCGTATGATGAAATCGTGGCAACATGCTTTGCGGGCCGCCGCTTCTATTTCTTCGTCCGTAGCGTCGGTTTTGCCGAAACGGATATTGTTGCGAATAGTATCTTGAAACAGATACACATCTTGGAATACCATTGAGATATGGCTCATCAGCGATTCCGGTTCTAGGGTTTTCATATCTACTCCATTAAATAAAACCTGTCCCTGTTGCGGATCGTAAAAACGTGCGCATAGTTTCAGCATGGTGCTTTTTCCACTGCCCGAAGGACCTACCAGAGCGGTGAGTGTATTCTTGCGCAGTGTTACTGATACATCATGCAGTACCTGTTTTTTCTGATAGCCGAACGATACGTGATAGAAAGTAATATCACCGCTTTCCGGAGCTTCTTTACTTCCTTGCATTTCCGGTTCGTTCATCAGCGCCAGGATGCGCCCTCCGGCAATGGAGAAATATCGGAATTCTGCAAAGTTGGTCAGTGCCGAAGTCAGCGGATCGAAGACGCGGGAACCGACAACGAGGAACATAACGAACGTGAGCAAGGATAAATCTCCTCCTATTAATAAGTACGTACCACAAAGTATCATCAACGTCAGACCTGCCCGTATCAACGTTACAGAAAGTAGTATGAACGGGCCGAGTAATGCTTCCTGGCGGATACAGGCACGGCGTAGTTCAGCAAAGGCATTCTTCAGACGGACAAACTTGTCGCCCAGCAGATTATATGCTTTCATTACCCGTATTCCCTGCAAGTACTCTTCCAGGCGATTGCCTGCATTGATTTTGGCAGCAATCTGTTTGCCGCTCAGTTTGTATTGCAGGTAAGTACTGCCCAGCAATATTCCTACGGCAAGTGGCAGGGCTATAAACATGGCAACGGCCATTCGCCAATCTATCCATAGCAAGCCGAGGAAGGCAAGTACAGGCATCACCAGTGCACCCATCAATTGGGGCAGATGATGCGAAATACCTGTTTCCGCCATGGTAAAGTCTGTAATCAGCATGGACGAAAGATCACCCGGATCGCGGCGTGAGAGGAAACCCAATGAGAGTTTCCGCAAATGCTCTGCCAGGCTGACACGTCCTGCGGCACTCATTTCATAGGCACCCCGGAAATTGGCGCGGTAAGAAGCCCTTTCGGCCAATGCCATGACAAATACATACACTACAAGCAGGATAAAAATAGTCCAGAGCCGTTGAGTGTCCAGCGGCATTCCGCTGCCATCGAAAGCACGGAATATCACGTTGATCGCTTCGATAGACAGGCAGAATGGGACAATATTTACCAGGTTGGCAAGCATCGTGTAGCCCACAGGTTTGCGAAGGCGTTCGGTGTGCCCTATCGTAATATTTTCTATTGCATTCATTCTTTTACCTCCTTCTTACTGTTTAGTTCCCAGCGGAACGCATCCGTATAAGCGTCCCACATATTCTTATATAATCCTTCCGTTTTACTTAATATCTCGTGTTTCCCATGCTGTACGAGCTTTCCTTCGTTCAGTACGATGATTTGCTGTGCCGAAATGATGGACGAGAGACGGTGTGCAATGATGATAACCGTCTTATTCTGGATCAGATGTTGCAAAGCCTGCTGCATCTTATATTCATTTTCGGGATCGGCAAAAGCAGTCGCTTCGTCCAGCACCAGGATAGGGGCATTTTTCAGGATAGCCCTTGCCACACAGACACGTTGCGACTCGCCACCGGAAAGGTAGACGCCCTCATCTCCGATGCGGGTTTCGTAACCTTGCGGAAGGCTTTCTATAAACTCATGGCACTGTGCGGCTTTTGCGGCAGCTATCACTTCCTCGCGTCCAGCACTGGAGTTTCCTACCCGGATATTCTCATAGAGGGTATCAAAGAAAAGAAAGCTATCCTGGAAAACAAAGGAAACAATGTCCATCAACTTTTCGGTGGGAATATCTTTGATGTTGACTCCTCCGATCCGTATTTCGCCTTCCGCTACATCCCAGAAGCGGGGAATCAGATTGGCTACTGTCGATTTTCCTGAACCCGAAGGACCTACGAGTGCCGTAATTTCACCTTGGCGTGCTGTGAAGGTGATGTCGCGCAGCGCTTCGGTACGGGTTGTCTCCGCTTTATTCTCATAAGCGAAACTAACCTTACGGAATTCAATGTCATAACCGACGGGTACTTGCGGTGTTTGTGCTTCCGATACGGGCGGCTCGGCAAAGATACGATCAATACGTTCTACGCCCTCGTCTATTTCCCGTGTGCCCGATCCGAGGAACATCAGTTTATAAATAGGGGAGGCTACTCCGGGGCCCATAATAATAAAGAATAGATAGACAGCGGCTAATGCTAGATTTTGTGGCTCATGGCTCAGTAATAGTAAACCTATCGGCAGAATGAACGTAATAAGTGAGTTCAGTAATATGGTGAAGACCACCATACCGGGTTCGTATGTATCACATACTTTCAGTGCATATTCCTTATACGCCTCAATCTCACTATTGAAACGGCGGAATGACCGGACGCTCTGACCGAAGATTTTTACCACCGGCATACCGCGTACATATTGTACGGCTGAGGCGCTCATTCGTTCCTGTGTATCAAAGTAGATTTTAGTAAACTCCTGTGCCTTTTTCCCGAAGAAGTTGGCAAACTGTAATCCTATACTCAATGCGATACAGAATAGACATATCGCTGCCATCCATCCATTCAGGGAGAAGAAGATAATAAACATCAGAGTGACCGTAGCCAATACATTCACAAGGTCGGGGATGGTATGGGCAATGAAGTTTTCAATCTTTTCTACATTCTGTTCCATAATTTTCTTGATGCTTCCGGTAGATGTACCGTTCAGGTATCCTAACGATAAGCGTCCAATGTGTTCCGATAGCTTGATACGCAGTCCGTATAGGATACGGAAAGCTGCTACATGTGAGGCCATCAGTGCCGCATAAAGTAGCAATAATCCTCCGATCAGTCCGAAGAAGGCAAACCATCCCCAATATATCAGTATCCCGCTATCTATTTTTTCTAAGTCACTGGCGTGAAGCAGTAACTCCTGCAATACGCGGTATACCGACCAGTAGGGAACCAACATGCACGTAGCGCTTCCTGCCGACAAGATACCGGCCAGGATCAGCAACCCTTTCCGCTCGCCTGCAATCTCAAACAGGCGGGCGATTCCTTTTTTCTTTTTCAGTTTCTCTTTCATAATCTATTATACTTTTAAAAACGAACAATATTCAGATTCATTCAAAAAAAGAGAGAGCTTATATTTTCATAAGCTCTCTCCAACCAGTTACTTCGAATGTGATGTATTCTGTGACTATCTGTTCCAAATTTTCTGTCCCGACTCGATGCATGATCAATTCCTCAAACATGGTGAACATCCATGCCGTGTGCAGGTGGATAGAAAAGTCGGTTACATTAATATTCATTTGCGGATGTTTTTCTTTCATATCTCTGAAGTACTCTTTCACAAGTGATGTGGAGCGTTCGGTGAAGTTCTCCTTGAAGTTTTCCAGTGAAGAACCCTGTGCATGGAAAAATAGCAATACCAACAATTTGCGATGCTTTTGTATCAATGTCATGTACTCTTCTATCACATATCGTAGGTATTCTGTGGAATACATCTCCATGATATCTGCTCCATAACGCCCGTGATGTTCGTGCAGCATCCTTTCGAATGCACTGATTACGGGCCGTACCACCGTACAGAAAATATCATCCTTGTTTTTGAAATAGTTATAGATATTGCTCAACCCTACTTGGGCTTCTTGCGCAATTTCACGCATGGAAGCCTTCGGAAAGCCGTTTTCGAGGAATACTTTTTCGGCAGCTTTCAAAATTTCTTTTTGTATGTCATCTTTAGGGTATTGCATAAGTTTTATTTCTCGACTGCAAAGTAGGGGAGAATCCGCGTTTTCTGAAATACCCATTAATGATGGTTTTTTGTTAGATTTTTATAAAAATCACAATTATTGGGTATTGCCAAGGTCACTGAAAGCATGCAACTTTGCGCGTATAATCTAACTATAAACTACTATATGGTGAAACTAACCAATCATAAAAAGGCAATTGACAGACCTTTAAGTTGTAAGAGATGGGGAATAATAGCTATTATTATTCTTTTTGCAGGTAGCTTATCTTTTTTACTGTACTCTTACTTTTCTCATGACGCTGATAATCCTCAGTGTAACTGTTTGCTATGTATGCTTAATCATGTTCCTGAAGAGGGAGAGTACATTTATAACCGCTATTTGATATTTATTAGTTTTATCTGGATTGCTGTGATCTTTGCGGCTGTCTTTTTAGTGAATTACTGCTTTGTAAAAAAGAACAAAAAGAAATAGTGTTCGTTTAAGTACCTACTTGTTATTATTTTTAATAACACAATACTCATATTTGGGTATTGCCCGCCTTTTTAACTCCCTCTACCTTTGCGCCAACAAAATTTAAGATAAAAGATGAGAAAATTAACTTGCTTATTCGCCTTAGGTTTCTTGCTTTTTAACAATACTTTACGGGCTAATGAACCTGAAAAAGTAACCTCAACAGAAGAGGTATCTGAAACTACGGCAAAGAAAGAGAGAATAAAACAGGTAACAAAAGATGACGACTACGAAAAGTTCCGTTTCGGTGGATACGGAGAAATGGTAGCAAAGTTTATGAATTACGGAACGAATCGTTTCTATGGTGGGGTCGATAACAGTGATCACCGCAATACCATTGCAATTCCTCGTTTTGTGTTGGCTTTTGACTACAAGTTTAATTCCAAGTGGATACTGGGTGCTGAAATAGAATTTGAAGCAGGAGGTGTAGGTATTGAAACAGAACTTGAGAATTCAGAAAACGGTGAGTATGAAACAGAAATGGAAAAGGGTGGAGAAGTTGCTCTTGAGCAGTTTCACATTACCCGTCTGATACATTCGGCTTTCAATGTTCGTGCCGGTCATTTGATTGTACCTATGGGATTGACCAATGCACACCATGAGCCTATCAACTTCTTTGGAACATCTCGTCCTGAGGGTGAAACCACAATTATTCCTTCTACCTGGCATGAGACAGGGCTGGAATTCTTCGGTTCTTTTGGTAAAGGATATGCGCGCTTTGATTATCAGGCAATGATTGTTGCCGGCTTGAATGCTGATGGATTTGGTCGTGATAATTGGGTTGCTGGTGGTAAGCAGGGACTCTTTGAACAAGATAACTTTACTTCGCCTGCTTATGTAGCACGTCTGGACTATAAAGGGGTACCGGGACTGCGTGTAGGTGCTGCCTTTTACTATTGTAATGACGTGACAGCCAATGCTGATAAGAATTATAAGTATAGCAGTGTAGGCCGCTCATCAGTGAAAATCTACTCTGCCGATGCACAGTATAAAAATAAATATGTTACCGCTCGTGGTAATATCATTTATGGTGATTTAGAGAATTCTTCCAAGATCAGCAAGGTTACTCTTTCCAATAACTCCAATTATTACCACGGTGCTATGCGTAATGTAGCTAAGAATGCCCTGTGCTATGGCTTGGAGGCTGGTCTCAACCTGAGTGCTTTCTTCTCACAGAAGAAATGTCCGGTTATTTATCCTTATGCCCGTTATGAATACTACAACCCGCAGGAAGAGGCAGAAGGTTCTGCCACAATGGAGAAACGCTGCCAGGTAAGCAAATGGACGGCAGGAGTTAACTGGTTTGCATTGCCGAATCTGGTTGTGAAAGCCGATTATACTACCCGTCATATTGGTACGAACAAGGTATTTGGATCGACTAAATATAACAATGAAAATGAATTTGCTATCGGCATAGCTTATGTCGGTTGGTTTACCAAGAGATAGTTCAAATAGGTATTTATAATTAATTTAATGTTTAAGTAATATGAAAAAGTTTTTTTATTTGTCGGCTCTTTCATTGGGCATGATGTGTTCCATTACGGCTTGTAGTGATGATGACACTACGACTATAGACGCTAAGAATCTTGACTATACGGCAGAGAATGCAAGTAGTTGGGGAAATTACATGCGAGTAGTTGCACAATTGTTGGTGAATGATGCTACTGCTCTTTATGATGACTGGGCGGTTAAATACAACGAAGGTGGAAGTTATGCAGATTTCTTTAAGAATCAAGATGCTTTGACGAGCGTTGAGCAGTTGATTGATGGCTGTGTAGACATTGCCAATGAAGTAGGTACTGCCAAAATTGGTGACCCTTACGATCTTTTCATACATAATAATGAAGAAAAGGCTTTGTATGCTGTAGAGTCATGGTATAGCTGGCATTCTCGTGAAGACTATCGTAACAATATCTATTCTATTCGTAATGCTTATTACGGAACACGTACAGGTGTTGTTAGCGAGTCATCTCTCTCAAAAGCAGTAGCTGCAGTAAATGCTAATCTTGATACTGAAGTGAAAAAAGCGATTGATGATGCAGCAGCAGCAATTTGGGCTATCCCGAGTCCTTTCCGCAACAATATCAATAGCCCGGAAGCAGTAAGTGCTATGGAAGCTTGTGCCACTTTGGAGGGAGTACTCAAGGGAAGCTTGAAGAATTGTATCGAAAGTATTGATAAAACAGTGTTGGCTGAAGTCGTAAAAAATTATGTGGATGTAGTTGTATTACCTACTTACTCTGATTTGAAAGCGGGAAATCAAGCTCTTTTCGATGCTGTTGAGACATTCCGTACTTCTCCCAGCAATGCTAACTTCAAGGCTTGTGCCACAGCATGGCTTGCTGCTCGTACACCGTGGGAAACCAGTGAGGCATTCCTTTTTGGTCCGGTTGCCGACAAAGGTCTTGACCCCAATATGGATAGTTGGCCGCTTGACCAGGATGGTATCGTACAGATACTGACTTCCGGTAACTATTCAGACTTAAACTGGGATGGTGACTATGATGAAGAAGATGATAAAATTGCCGGTGCACAAGCTTTGCGTGGTTACCACACTTTGGAATATTTGATCTTCAAAGATGGTGAAGCCCGTACCATTCAGTAAGATTTTTACTTGTTAGAAATAAGATTTTGCGGAAACAGCGGGATAATGAATATTCTGTTGTTTCCGCAACATCTGCGTTAAAAAGATAAATGTTAGTTACGTATTTTGCAATAATAATTCAATAACGAATGAATGGCTTATTAAAATACTCATTTCCAATCTGTTTTTCGCTTCTGGCATTGTTTGCTTGCGAAAATGATGGAATTGATGTGGATGATATAGAAGTACCTGCCGGCTTTGCCCTCTCTGCCGGTACTGCTACCAACTTCCTGACTTCCTCTTATGCTTATGACAGGTCTGCTGACTGGATAACAGGGGCATACGATAAACGTTTCACCCGTGGTGACAAATTGTATGATGATATCCGCACCAGTAGTAATGGAATAGGTGGAGGACTGGGACCGGTTTATGCCGGCTATTCTTGTGGTAGCTGTCACCGAAATGCCGGACGTACGCAACCTACTTTGTGGAGCGAAGGTGGTTCCGGTAGCTCCGGCTTTTCGTCTATGTTGGTTTATATTAGTCGTAAGAATGGGGCTTTCTTTCAGGATTATGGACGTGTGCTTCATGATCAGGCTATTTATGGTGTGAAGCCCGAGGGAAAACTGAAAGTGGAATATACCTATGAGACTTTCCAATTCCCTGATGGTGAGACGTATGAACTCTGCAAACCCAATTATTCTATTTATGAATGGTATGCGGACAGCATCAAACCCGAAGACCTGTTCTGTACGGTGCGTATTCCTTTGCGCCACGTAGGTATGGGACAAATGATGGCGCTCGATCCCACTGAAATTGAAGCTTTGGCTGCTAAAAGTAATTATCCGGAATATGGTATCAGTGGCCGTTGCAACTATATCTCCGAGAGAGGAGTGAGAAGTTTAGGCTTGTCCGGTAATAAAGCACAGCATGCCGACCTGACAGTGGAACTTGGTTTCTCCAGCGATATGGGAGTTACGAACAGCCGCTATCCCGAAGAAATCTGTGAAGGACAGGCACAAGTAAATCAAGGCAGTATGATGGGACTTTCTTATGCCCAATTGGATGTATCAACAGAAGAGATGGAGAATGTAGACCTCTACATGCAGAGCCTTAGTGTTCCGGCACGTCGCAATGTGAATAATGAACAAGTGATCAAGGGTGAGCAGAATTTTTATAAGGCGAAGTGCCATCTCTGTCATGTAACCACCTTGCACACAAAACCACGTGGGTCTGTACTGTTGAACGGAACTCGTCTTCCCTGGCTGGGTAGTCAGACAATTCATCCATACTCGGACTTCCTGCTTCATGACATGGGCTCTGAAATTATGGGCGTAGGACTGAATGACAACTATGTAAGCGGTTTGGCCCGTGGCAACGAATGGCGTACGACTCCGCTTTGGGGTATCGGATTGCAGGAAACTGTGAATGGTCATACTTACTTCCTGCATGATGGGCGCGCTCGTAACTATGTTGAGGCTATCATGTGGCACGGGGGTGAAGGTGAAGCATCGAAGAATCTCTTCAAAAAGATGAGTAAAGAAGATCGTGATGCTTTGATCGCATTCCTGAAATCATTATAAAACAAATAACGAACAATAAAACCAATAAGTATTATATAAGCAATTATGAAGAAATTAATTTTAATGGTTGTAATGGCTGCCCTTTCGTTGGCTGCTATGGCACAGCATGAAGAAGATACAGAAAACGGTGTAGTGTCACTTGCCGGAAGAGAGGGATTTACGATAGAAACCAAGAAGGGAGACTTTGTATTTAAGCCCTACCTGTTGGTACAGACTTGTGCAAATTTCAATTGGTATGATGATGAAGGTTTGGATAAAGCGTACAATCAGGATAATGTAGCTAATTCCGGTTTCTCAATTCCCTATGCTGTATTAGGCTTCACCGGTAAAGCTTTTGGTAAAGTAGCCTTTAATCTTTCTATCAATGCGGCTGCCAGTGGGGGAGCATTGCTTCAACAAGCATGGTTCGATGTACAACTTAAAAAACAGTTTGCCGTGCGTGTCGGTAAATTCAAAACACCTTTCTCGCATGCTTATCTGACAACGTTGGGTGAAACATTGTTGCCGCAGTTGCCGGTATCATTGACTTCTGCCGTCATTCTACCTTATTCCTTGAATGCGGTAACGCCTAATATCGGTACCGGTTTTGACCTCGGTGTTGAAATTCACGGATTGGTAGCTGATAAATTTGGCTATGAAGTAGGTTTATTCAATGGCACCGGTTCTTCTGTAAATACAGCTACAAAAACTTTGAGTGATGATTGGCATATCCCTTCTTTACTGTATGCGGGACGCTTTACTTATATGCCTAAAGGTGTGATGCCGTCCACTCAAGGTAATCCCAACCGTTTGAATGAAGATAAGATCATGTTCGGTGTATCGGCTTCAATCAATGTGGAAAGTGAGAATGAAAGTACCAATGATACCCGTGTGGGAGTGGAATTTGCCATGTTAAAGAACAAACTGTATCTGGGTGCCGAAGCATATTATATGAATGTAGGTTTCACGGATCGCCAGAAGATCAATGAAAGCTACAATTATTTGGGTGGTTATGTACAGGGCGGCTACTTTGTTGCTCCCCGTTTGCAGGCTGCCTTGCGTTATGACTTCTTTAACCGTAACGGTACCGGCGATGACGGATTTTTGAATATGCCGGCTGTGGGTATGAATTATTTCTTTAAGGGTTGTAACCTGAAACTCCAGGCTATGTACCAGTATATTGCCCGTACGGGTCACGATACACAGCTCGACCGCGATAATGATAATTTAGGTCTGGCCACTCATTCTGCAACAGTAATGCTGCAATATACTTTCTAAAAAACAAAGAGAGTCGTTATGAAGAAATGTATATTATTCTTTGCCGCTATCTGGATGACACTCTGCTTCTGTTCATGTGATGATGGAAGAATCTATGAGAAGGAGGTCAATATACAGCGTGGTGGACGTGCTATGAAGTTGACAGGTCGTTTCAGTGGCATCAGCAATTGGACGGATGATTATAGTGTCGTAGTGGCAGGCTTCAATGATAAAAGTGAATACGCCGTTATAACGAAATCACTACCAGTCAATGTAGCCGACGGAACAGATATCGTTATGACACTGGGAGGTATCAGTGATGATGTGAAATCACTCAAATTGTGTGTTATCAGTCGTTTGCGCGAATGTATTGTCGAGTTTAAGACGATGGAAGACGAAGAACTCACAGCCGTCACAGATACCATATTAATGGATGTGGGAACACTGGACGTGGGTATGTTCAGTTCCATCCAGTCACAGGTTTTCGATAAAAGATGTGTAGCGTGCCATGGGCAGACCGGTTCTGCATCGGGTAATTTATTTCTGACGGAGGGTAAGAGCTATCATGCGTTGGTCAACCAGCCGGCGCATAAGAATAGTGATATACTATTGGTGAAACCCGGCAGTGCAGAAGAGAGTTTTCTACATCTGGTCTTGAACAGGGCTGGTGATACGAGTATGAACCATACCGATATGCTGTCAGAAGATGAGCAACCCTTATTGAAACTGATAGATAATTGGATAAACGAAGGTATTTTTTTGAATAACGAGTAAATGATATTGGAAATGAACAACAAAAAACAACAAACCAACCAATCAGAGAATACATTAACCGAGATTTTTAAATATGAAGTAAAAGAAGGCGTTTCAGAGTTTCATGTAATGATTCACTCTACCCGGCCGGAAGACACTTATGAAGAACAATTAAATGCAGTGGCCAATGCCTACAACGATTTGCTTGCAGGTGAATTGAAAGGTGCCATGGCTGTGTTTAAACGTTATTTCCTGAGTGATACCGCCAATCAGGCTGACCTCCTGCTGGCTATCACTACCGAAAGTTCCGACTGTGCTCTTTCCGTGGTAGAGCAACCCCCTTTGGATGGGACGAAAATAGCTTTGTGGGCTTATTTACAGACCAATGTGCAGACACAAGTGCTGCACAACGGACTGTTTGAAGTAAAACACAATGCGTATTGCCACCTGTGGGGAGGCAGTGCTTTCAATCGTGCTGCTAATTCTGAATACCAGACCCGTTTGTTGCTGAATGACTACGTGATGCAGCTTATGGAACAAGGATGTAAATTGGCGGATAACTGTATCCGTACCTGGTTCTTCGTACAGAATGTGGATGTGAATTATGCCGGTGTGGTAAAGGCACGTAATGAGGTGTTTGTTACTCAGAATCTGACGGAAAAAACACACTATATTGCCAGTACAGGTATCGGCGGACGTCATGCTGATCCTAAAGTATTGGTGCAAATGGATACCTATGCTGTGGCAGGCTTAAAGCCGGAACAGATACACTTTCTTTATGCTCCTACGCATCTGAATCCTACTTATGAGTATGGTGTCAGCTTTGAACGCGGAACGTATGTCGATTACGGTGACCGGCGTCAAGTGTTTATTTCTGGTACGGCAAGTATCAACAATAAAGGAGAAGTGGTATACCCCGGCGACATCCGCAGGCAGACGGAGCGGATGTGGGAAAATGTAGAAGCCTTGCTGAAAGAGGCTGAGTGTACATTTGATGACTTGGGACATATGATTGTTTACTTGCGTGACATTGCAGACTATGCAGTTGTGAAGAGTATGTATGACAAGCGTTTCCCGGATACTCCAAAAGTATTTGTACATGCGCCTGTATGCCGTCCCGGATGGTTGATCGAAATGGAATGTATGGGAGTTAAGGCTTTGAAGAATAAGGAATATGCACCTTTTTAATTTGAAGAAAAGTCTCGTTTTCTTATATATCTGTCTGGTGGCTTTGCTCGCTGCGGTGACCTTTGTGGAGCATGTACATGGAACAGAGTTTGTAGAAAAGTATGTTTATCATACAGTTTGGTTTTGTTGTTTGTGGGGAGTACTTGCCGCATTGGCAGTTGCCGTGTTGGTTAAGCGGCAGTTGTGGCGGCGTCTCCCGACATTGTTGTTGCATGGCTCCTTCCTCGTTATCTTGGTGGGAGCCATGATTACATTTTCATGCAGCAAAAAAGGATATATGCATCTCACAGTAGGTACTGAGGTGGGAACTTTCATAGACCAAGACAGTAAGCGAGTAATCGAATTACCGTTCACCCTATGTTTAGACAGTTTTCGGGTGGAGTATTATCCGGGGACGGATGCTCCGGCAGATTACGTCAGCTATATTCGGGATGCGGAACCTGTTTCCATGAATCGTATCCTCTCTCGTCAGGGGTATCGCTTTTACCAGTCTTCTTTTGATGATGATAAAGAGGGGAGTTGGCTGTCGGTGAATTATGACCCGTGGGGAATAGGGATTACGTATGCAGGATATATTTTGCTGGGTATCTCCATGTTGTGGATGCTTGTCGGTCGCAGTGGGGAATTCCGTAGATTGCTCAGGCATCCGTTGCTTCGAAAAGGGGGAATGTTTGTGTGGTTGCTCATGGTTACGGGAGCGGCGATGCAAGCTGAAAACAGAAGTCTTCCGGCACTTGCACTCAGACAGGCGGATAGCCTGGCATCCAAACAAGTGATTTATCATGATCGCGTAGTACCTTTTAATACTCTTGCACGAGACTTTGTATTGAAACTGACCGGGAAATCTTCTTATGGTGGCATGACACCCGAACAGGTTGTCGGAGGTTGGTTACTTCGTCCGGAGGTTTGGCAGAATGAACCGATGATTTATATAAAGAATGCTGAACTTCGTCATTTACTCCGATTGCCTTCTTCCTATGCCTGTCTTACTGATTTGTTTGATGGACAAAACTATCGCTTGCAGGAATTTTGGAAAGGAGGACAAAAGCCACACATGAAAATGACTTCGTTGGAAAAGGCTATCATGGAAACGGATGAAAAGGTAGGATTGATACTGATGTTACGGAGTGGAACACTTATCCGTCCTTTACCGGAAGATGGGAGTATAAAACCACTGTCTGACGTAAAGGTGCAGGCTGAAATATTGTACAATCGCATTCCATTTAGCAAACTGTTGTTTATGTTCAATCTGACTGTAGGGATGCTGGCATTTTTCTATTTACTTTATTGCAGCATGCATCGTTCGGCAGGTAAGGCATGGAGTGTTTTTACAGTTGCACTTTATGCGGCATTTCTTTTTCAACTCTTTGGCTACTGTTTGCGGTGGTATATTGGCGGGCGTATTCCGTTGAGCAATGGATATGAAACCATGCAGTTTATGGCACTGTGTACACTTCTGCTTGCATGCATATTCCGGCGTCGCTTCTCTTTTACGTTGCCTTTTGGACTGCTTATTTCGGGTTTTGCTTTGTTGGTAGCTTATCTTGGGCAGAACAATCCTCAGATCACTCCTTTGATGCCTGTGTTGCTGTCTCCTTGGTTAAGTATCCATGTTTCTCTGATTATGGTATCTTATGCATTGTTTGCCTTTATGATGCTAAATGGATTACTGGCATTCTGCATAGGAGGCTGGCGAAAAAAGACAATCGATTCGGAGATTCAGGAACAGCGTAAGGTTCGTGTGGAGCAATTGATGCTTTTCAGTCGGTTGATGCTCTATCCGGCAGTATTTTGTCTGGGGGCGGGAATTTTTATTGGTGCTGTGTGGGCAAATGTTTCATGGGGGCGTTATTGGGCCTGGGACCCGAAAGAAGTCTGGGCTTTGATCACCTTTTTAATCTATGGTGCGGCATTCCACGGACAATCGCTTGCCGTCTTCCGGCAACCCCGGTTCTTCCATGCTTATATGGTGTTGGCTTTCCTTACGGTGCTGATGACTTACTTCGGAGTAAATTATCTACTGGGCGGTATGCATAGCTATGCCTGATTATCTTTCTATTTTCGGATGATATAATAAAAATGCCTACGGAATCCGCAGGCATTTTTTACAAAAACAACTAACTAAACACATGCAAAGTTAATCAAGCGCACCGGACTTTTCTTTCACAGTACCGTTCGCATTGCGCACATATATCATAACCTAACATTGCCCCGAGTATGAAATCTTCTTCGGGAGACAGCTTGTTCAGTGGCTGCCTTACCAAAAGACGGATTGCTTCGATGCATTCCTTGCGTCCAAAGAAAAGATTGATCCTACCGTTTCCTACCGGCTGGATAACATAGCTTATCTTTTGGTCTGTCAGGCGTTTCACGGCAAAAGCTTCATACTTCTTGTTTGTAGTATAAAGTACCATCTGGCGTACTCCTTTCTTAAATTCGTAGATGTGGTTCAGGAATACTTTCAATTCTACCGGGTTAATGTCAGATATTGTCATAAGGCTATGGAATAAGAGAAAATTATGCCAAGTGATTTTTTATGTCGCTCACCCAAGCGTCGATACGTTCTTCCGTCTTATCACTTTCGTTGATGTCATCAAGAGCGAGTCCGACAAACATACCGTCGATGACGGCAATAGAGGAGGAGAAAGAATAATCTTTTGCAGATACCTTACCAACGATGGTACAACCGGAATCCTTGATATCTTCGTATATGATACCCATGCCATCGCAGAATGTATCGCAATAAGACTCAGCATCACCACAACCGAACAGGGCAATTGTTTTTTCTTTCAGGTCTGATTCTTTCAACACTTTAACGCCATCATACCAGTCATCCTGCAATTCACCGTCACCCCAGGTGGAAGTTCCTAAAAGAAGAACTTCGTATTCTTTTACCATGTCGGCATTCATTTTGCTGACATCGATTACATCAGATGCGGGAACACCAAGTTTAGAAGCGATTGTTTCGGCAATGCCTTGTGTAGTTCCGGTTGAGGAACCATAAAATATTCCTATTTTCTTCATACTATAAAATGGTTTAATTTGTACGGTTGCAAAGTAACGGCATCAGAGGGGTTTATGAAATACCCACAAATAATGAAATGTTTCTTTGTAGCTAACCACTTATAGGTATGACTGAAAACAAATGATAATCCATTAAGAAATATAGAAGTTTTATCTATCTTTGCTGATGGATACTAAAAATAAATCGATTATGAACACTTTAGAATTGGAAGCTTATAAAGCGGCATTAGCTAGAGAAGTGTTGAACATCAATAACCAAGAGGTGCTCGATACAATAAAAGATATTATACAGAGAAGTGGAAATCTGACCAATGCTCCTTATCAGATAGGTGTCAAAGAGGCCCGAAAACAGTTGCAGGACTCCGAAAAGCGCTTTGATGAAGGGGAATACGTGAGTGAAGAGGAAATGGAAGAGTTTTATAATGCACTGCAATAATGAAAATACAATACGACATTGAAGCACGACGACAAATCGGTGAGATTTTCAAATATGGAAAAGTGAAATTTGGTACTCAGATTGCTCTGAAATATAAAGAGAAGCTCAGAGAAAAAATAAATACTTTAAAACAGAATCCCTTAATTGGCAATATTGAGTGGATGCTGACTGATGAAGAGCATGAATACAGATTTCTTTTAGTGAAACCTTACAAGATAATATACTCCGTAAAGGGAGATATTATAAGAATTCATCTTTTCTGGCATATTCACCGTAATCCTGATATTTTAAAAGATTATCCGATAGGAGTCTGTGAAGAAGCACCTCCTTATGGAAATATATAATTATTTACGGTTTTTCTTCAAATCAGGCAAAAACCAGGTAACCAATCCGAGTAACGGCATATAAGCGCAGACATTATAAACAGCTTCGATGCCGAACTTATCCGCCATATTTCCCAATACAGCCGAGGCAATACCTGCCACTCCGAAAGCAAATCCGAAGAATAATCCGGAGATCAGTCCCAGTTTACTGGGTAATAATTCCTGCGCATATAACAGTATGGCGGGGAAAGCAGATGAAAGAATCAGGCCGACACAGAAACTCATAATAATTGTGGCAAGCAAGCCGACATGAGGCATCAGCATACTGAAAGGTGCAGCACCGAGGATGGAACCCCAGATGACGTACTTTCTTCCGATACGATCTCCGATAGGACCACCCATCAGTGTTCCGATGGCTGTAGCCACGAGAAACACAAAGAGATAAAGCTGGGAGTCCTGCACACTTACTCCGAATTTATCAATCAGATAGAAGGTGTAATAGCTGCTTAAACTTGCCATATAAATATATTTGGAGAAGATAAGTATCAGCAGGATAGAAATGGAAAGAACCGTTTTCCCCATAGGCAAAGGCATCTGCATATGAGGTTGCAGGGCAATATGATCACGTTTCATCCGGGTAATGTATCCTTTGTACCATTTGCCGACAGGTATCATTACCATGATTGCTATTACCGATAAAATTGCGAATAATGCGATGTTGTGCCTACCATAAGGTGCTACAATTAAAGCTACCAGTAACGGACCCAATGATCCTCCCAGGTTTCCACCCACCTGAAACAGGGATTGTGCCAATCCTCTTCTGCCTCCGGAGGCGAGCGAAGTGATGCGGGATGCTTCCGGGTGAAGTACGGAAGAACCTATACCTATGGTGAATACTGAGAACAATACCCAATAAAGATTCGTGGAAAAGGCCAGATTCAACATCCCCGTCATAGTGAACAACATACCCATCGGTAGTGTCCAGGCAAACGGGCGCTTATCAAAAAATAATCCGAATACGGGTTGGAATACCGATGCGGACATCTGATAAACCAGCGTAATCAATCCGATTTGTGCAAAACTCAATGTCAAGTCCTCTTTGAAAAGCGGATATGTAGCGGTTATGACGGATTGCAATAAGTCGTTCAGACAATGGGAAATACTTAATGCGATCAATATCGGATAAGCTATCGAGCTTACCGGGCGTTGTGTATTCTGTTGCATGATGGTTGCGTCTCTAATGTAAATCGGGCGCAAAGGTACAAAATAAAATGATTAATACGGATGAGTAAACCAAAAGCATGAACCTTCTCCTTCGGTTGATTCCACTCCGATTTTTCCTCCCATCTGAGATACTAAACTTTTGCAGATGGAAAGTCCGAGACCGGTACCCTGTACAAAGGTATTGAGTTTCACAAACCGTTCGAATATGCTATCAATTTTCTCTTTGGGAATCCCGAAACCTGTATCACGTACATAGAATTTTATTTCGTGAGGTGCCGTCTGTTCATATCCTAAAGCGATAGTGCCTTGTTTCGTAAACTTCAATGCATTGTTTATGAAATTGGTTATGACCTGCATGAATCGGTTCTTGTCTGTATAAATATGGCAATCGGGCATATACTTCTCAAAGACCAGATCCACAGTTTCCGGCACTTTCATCTCCATCGATTTGATGATTTTCATGCAGCTTTCGTTTACATCCAGGTCAGAACGTACGAAGTCGAATGTTCCGGACTCTATCTTCGAAAGATCGAGAATATCAGAAACCAGTTGCAGAAGCAATTCATTATTTGTTTCTACTATTTTGATATATTCCTGGCGTTCTTCCCTGTCGTCTGTTTCTGCCAGCAGACTGGAAAAACCAACGATAGAATTGAGCGGAGTACGTATTTCATGACTCATATTGGCAAGGAAAGCAGATTTCAAGCGGTCCAGTTCTTCGGCTTTGTCACGGGCAATGATCAGCTTCTGTTCTGTCTCTTTCAAGGGAGTGATATCATAGTTGATACACAGCATTTCAATAACTCCATCCTGAGGACGATAATCCCTGACCATTACGTTTATACTGGTCCACGAATATTTTCCATTACCTCTGTTGATGCGTACTTCTTTACTTAAACTAGTGGCTTTCCCTTCTTTAACCTGACCTACAAACTGTTTCAGGACAGCGCAATCTTCCGGGTGAACATGAGAATACACTCCGATAACCTGAGGCATGGGAGTATTTTCTTTTTCACCCAAATTCCTGTACCATGTATTCTGGGCATACCCGTCTCTTGTCATTATATTAAAATGAGCAAACCCTACTTTGGCATAGTCACCTATTAAGAGGAACAGATGCTCAAACTCTTGTATTTTGGTGTATGCACTGGTGGTTTCTGTTGTATCTATATTGATAAACAGGTAATTGCTGAATTGATTCTGCGAATCGTAAAGCAGAGCCACTTTGGTTTGAAGATTGATAACATCTTTTCTTCTACTTGTGACGTATCGGTCGATTTTAGAAAAGTCATAATTAATAGAGAAGTCCACATTTTCTCTGGCACGCAATTTTTCTTTCACGTCTTCGGGGATATTGGGATTTTCAAACAGTGATACCCCCAATGCTTCCTTCATATCCGCCAAGCCGAATATTTCAAGTTCTTTATCATTCATATCTACCAGATACCCGTCTTTGTCGTAAAGCTCGATACCTACCGGCAGATTCTTATAAATATTACGAAGAATTTTCTCACTGTGATCCAATGCGCGGCGATCCTCTTTAGCCTGAAGTTCCGCTTTACGTAATTGGAGGCAAATGCTGATGATGTTTCCTAAAGAAGAAAACCATTGATGGTCGATGTTACTCCAGCTGCGGTGTGTTCTGACCATATCGATGCCCATATATCCCCATACCTTATCTTTCGATAGGAGAGGAACCACCATTACCGATTTAATGTCTTGCACCTCCAGGGTATCGCGGTAAACTTTTGCTTCGGGAGGCATATCATCCAATGTATTCAGAATGATTGATCTCTTTTCTGAGATTTGGCGATCCCACCAGAGAGAATCATCCCAAGGTACATCTTGCAGGAAATCCAGTTCCTGGGATATTCCTTCGGCTGTTGCTTCGTAAATGCAACTTTGTACTTTATGTTCCCGGTCTATTTCGAATATATAGGTACGGTCTCCTTTGGTTTGTTTGAGTAGATCTGCCAATATTTTATTGATGATCTGTGTAATATCATCCGATTGAAGAAAAGCGAGCAATGAATAAGAAAGGCTGTTTTGTTGATAAAGCAGGCTGTTTACCTGAAGAGAGTCTGTGCTTTCACTCATTTCTCCAGCCTGTTTGTCTATACATTGCAGATATCCTATCATATTTTTGTAACCCTCTTCGTCCGGTTGTTTGAAGCTGATTTTAGAATACACCCATATATCCCCATCTTTTGCCCGGATGGGGAACATTTGCTCATAGGTTTCTATGTTTGTGAGCGAAAAGTATTCATTCCTGAGTCGCCTCCGATGATCCTCCCGTATTCTTTTATGAAAATCTTCGAAACTGATCCGGTCGCTTTCAAGTCCGAGTAAGTCAATTATAAAGTCTGAACAAATATATTGGCGATTCTTCAGGTCCGATTCCCACCAACCCATTTTAGCCATTTGCGCAATCTGGCGATATTTCTCACAGTCAATATTTGGCTTCTCTTTCATATATCTTTTTGCTCCTGTTTTCTATCCTTTATTAAAATCTCAGTGGGCAAATATAGAGATAACTTTTATATTTTGAGGAATTTGTTGTCAAAAGAATGTTATTGCTTGCAGTATGGTACTTATAAAGGGCTTTGGGGGAACCGTTGAAGGAAGGAGGAGGATGAGTACAAAATAGGCGGTTTTTCGTCTTTTGGGTATGGCAATGAGTTTTCACCACAGAGTAACACAGAGTTTCACGGAGTTCTATTCTTTTGATTTCAAATTGATTAAACTCTGTGAAACTCTGTGTTACTCTGTGGTGAATTAATTCATAACCATACAGAAATGAATAAATAAGCTCCTTACTTATATAAATAATTAAGATAAGAATGAAAACTCCGTTTAAATTCCGAATATTCATAGCATCCTTACTGTTGTGGATCGTTGCCAACCCTACCTCCGCTCAACAGATACGTTCACTTCACGAACAATTTCTTCATCCTTCAGAAGAGGCAAAACCCTGGACGTTCTGGTATTGGATGTATGGTGCCGTATCAAAAGAAGGGATTACTGCCGATTTGGAGGCTATGAAGCAAGCTGGGCTGGGAGGTACGTATCTGATGCCGATTAAGGGAATTAATGAAGGAGCGCAATATAATGGAAAAGCACAACAATTGACACCTGAATGGTGGGAGATGGTGCGTTTCAGTATGGAAGAAGCCAATCGTTTGGGATTAAAGTTGGGTATGCATATCTGTGATGGTTTTGCATTAGCCGGTGGCCCTTGGATCAGTCCGGAGGAATCTATGCAGAAGGTGGTATGGAGTGACACAATCGTTGAGGGGGGTAAACATAAGGCGCTCCGTCTGCCACAGCCCGAGGCCTATGAGGGTTTTTATGAAGATATCTCTCTGTTTGCTTTGCCCATAAAGGAAGTACCGGATGAGATGCCGGCCCGAATAACATGTGTCAATATAGCTATGGAAGAGCATGCTGATTCTCCCAAAGCGGTGAATATGGATGCTGCCGGTGTTATCCGTTCTTCATATCCTTGTTATATCCAGTATGAATACGAGCGTCCTTTTACCTGTCGTAACGTTGAAGTGATTCTGAGTGGTAATAACTATCAGGCGCATCGACTGAAAGTGATGGCAAGTGATGACGGAGTGAATTTTCATTTGGTGAAACAGTTGGTTCCTGCCCGTCAGGGATGGCAGAATACGGATGAGAATTCAACGCATGCCATTCCTGCAACTACCGCTCGCTATTTCCGCTTCTATTGGACTCCTGAAGGGAGTGAGCCGGGAAGTGAGGATATGGATGCAGCCAAGTGGAAACCTAATTTGAAGATAAAGCAGTTGCGACTGCACCGGGAAGCCCGGTTGAATCAGTGGGAAGGGAAAGCTGGACTGGTATGGCGTGTTGCCTCGGCTACGAAAGAAGCGGAAGTCGGAAAGAAAGATTGCTATTCCCTTTCACAGATTATCAATCTGACCGATCAATGTAAAGCGGGTATATTGACAACTACTCTTCCCAAGGGAAAATGGAAATTATTGCGTATGGGGCATACTGCCACCGGACATACCAATGCCACTGCCGGAGGGGGAAAGGGGTTGGAATGTGATAAGTTCAGTGCGAAAACAGTGCGAAAACAGTTCGACAACTGGTTTGCACAGGCATTTCTAAAGACAGATTCAGACGTTGCACGCTGTGTATTGAAGTACATGCATGTGGATAGCTGGGAATGTGGCAGTCAGAATTGGAGTGATACGTTTGCAGCTGAATTCCGGAAACGTCGCGGATACGACCTGATGCCTTATTTACCGTTACTGGCGGGTATTCCGATGGAAAGTGTAGAACGGAGTGAAGAGATTCTGAGGGATGTTCGTACTACTATATCCGAGCTTGTTGTTGATGTCTTTTATAAAGTATTGGCGGATTGTGCTAAAGAATATGATTGTCAGTTCTCGGCAGAATGTGTAGCTCCCACGATGGTGAGCGATGGGTTGTTGCATTACCAAATGGTGGACCTTCCCATGGGAGAATTCTGGCTGAATAGTCCTACCCATGACAAACTGAATGATATGCTGGATGCTGTCAGTGGGGCACATATTTATGGAAAGAGTATTATCCAGGCAGAAGGATTTACGGAGGTGCGTGGTACATGGGATGAACATCCCGGAATGTTGAAGGCGTTGCTCGACCGGAATTATGCACTGGGGATTAACCGCCTTTTTTATCATGTGTATGTCCACAATCCATGGCTGGATCGCAAACCCGGTATGACATTGGATGGCATCGGCCTTTTCTTTCAGAGAGATCAGACCTGGTGGAATAAAGGGGCAAAGGCACTTTCTGATTATGCCACACGTTGTCAAGCATTGCTACAGTATGGACATCCGGTAGTAGATATTGCCGTTTTCACAGGAGAAGAGATTCCAAGGCGTGCAGTACTGCCGGACCGATTGGTTCCTTCTCTTCCGGGTATTTTCGGGGCGGAGCGTGTGGAAAGTGAGCGTATTCGTCGGACGAATGAAGGACAACCTTTGCGTGTGCGTCCTGTGGGCGTTACGCATTCTGCCAATATGGTTGATCCGGAGAAATGGGTGAATCCGCTTCGTGGTTATGCTTATGATAGTTTCAACAAGGATGCATTGCTCCGGTTGGCGAAAGTGGAAGATGGCAGGATGACATTGCCGGGTGGAGTCAGTTATAAAGTGTTGGTCGTACCGCTTCCTCGACCGATGAATCCGGAACAGGCAGAGTTGTCTCCTGAAGTAGAGAAGAAGATTAATGAATTGAAGAAAGCGGGCATATTGATTCCTGACCTTCCTTATACCGGAGATGACTTCTCGGCATACGGATTGGAACGTGATCTGATTGTGCCGGAAGATGTTGCTTGGACGCATCGTCGGGGAGAACAGGGGGATATTTATTTTATTGCTAACCAACGGGAAGAGACACGTACTTTCACTGCAAGTATGCGTATCTACGGCAGAAAGCCCGAATGTTGGAATCCATTGACAGGAGAAATAGACTTCCGGCCTTCGTATGAACAGAAGAATAATCGAACGGAAGTTACACTGACGTTGGCGCCGAATGAATCCGTATTCATCGTATATCCGACAGAAAAGAACTGTTTCAGTGATGAGAAGAGTTTACAGAAGCAACAGAAGGAGGGGAGTTATTCTGCGAAAGAGTTTTCGGAGGTTGCAGTAGAATTGGGAGAGTATACAGTGAATTTCATAACTAATGGCAGGACCGTAAATCGGAAAGAACTTTTCGATTGGAGCCGGGAGCAGGATGAGAAGATCCGGTACTATTCGGGAACAGCCGTCTACAGGACTGTATTCCATTGGAAAGACAAACCGGAAACAACTGTTTATCTGAATTTGGGAAAGGTCTGCAACCTGGCAACTGTCCGCGTGAATGGTGTGGACTGTGGAACAATCTGGACTGCTCCTTACCGGACTAATATTACGGCAGCTTTAAAGGAGGGTACAAATGAACTCGAAATAGAGGTGACCAATACTTGGGCGAATGCTCTCAAAGGAGCTGATGAAGGAAAAGCACCATTCAGCGGAATCTGGACGAATGCCAAATATAGGAGACAGGAAAAAACACTGCTTCCGGCGGGACTGCTGGGACCGGTTTCATTCCTTTCTGTAGGGTTATGAATTAATTCACCACAGAGTAACACAGAGTTTCACAGAGTTTAATCAATTTGAAATCAAAAGAATAGAACTCCGTGAAACTCTGTGTTACTCTGTGGTGAAAACTCATTACCTTTCCCGATATGAGTTATATAGGAGTGATGCAAAGAGCATAACTGTCTGTGTGGTAATGCACTTGCTGTTCCACTAATGTCAGTCGTAGTGGAACACGAGTTCAGTCCTAGTGGGAAGTGGCTTCAGTCCTAGTGGGAAGTGGCTTCAGTCGTAGTGGGAAGTACCTTCAGTCCTAATGGGAACTATCTTCAGTCGTAGTGGGAAAAGAGCTTATCACTGATAGATTCTAAGCTAAAGTAAATAACGGACTATAAACAACAAGTATCTTTCTGTATGTTAGCGTTAAGCTAATATCTGATAGTTTTTTGATACACAGTTCGGATACTTACCACTGGTATCTCGTTGTTTGGGCGGGCTTTGCCCGCTAAATTTTCATTTTATTGAGTACAAACTTCCCTCTTTTCCGTCTTCTCTTTACGGAATCCGGTTCTTCTCTTTTTGGGATGCTTATCCTGAACTCTGTGAGAACCCTAAATATACAACGATGAAAAACTTAATAGCTACAGCAGGCACTACACTTGCTATTTTTCTATTTGCAGTTTGCCTGTCAACTCATGCAGAAGTGCACCTGCCTGCCATCTTCTCGGATGGCATGGTTATGCAGCAACAGACCCATGCCAATCTTTGGGGGACGGCAACTCCCAATAAGAAAGTAACCGTCCGCACTAGCTGGGATGGAAAACTGTATGCCGCAACAGCGGATAAACAAGGTGCATGGAAACTAGCCGTTTCCACTCCCGAAGCAGGCGGACCTTATACTGTTACTTTTGATGATGGAACTCCGAAAGTTCTGAGCAATATTCTGATAGGGGAATTATGGCTTTGCTCCGGTCAAAGCAATATGGAGATGCCTATGAAAGGCTTTAAAAACCAGCCTGTAGAGAACGCTAATATGGATATTCTCCGTAGCAGGAACCCTGAGATAAGACTATTCACAGTGAAACGTACCTCTACGCTCACTCCGCAAAATGATGTGACAGGCTCCTGGAAAGAGGCAAGTCCGGCTACAGTGCGTGATTTCAGTGCGACAGCCTATTACTTCGGGCGGTTGGTAAATGAAATATTGGATGTTCCGGTAGGCTTGATAGTGGCAGCCTGGGGTGGTTCGGCTTGCGAAGCTTGGATGACTGCCGACTGGTTGAAAGCTTTTCCGGATGCAAAGATACCCCGGTCGGAGACAGATATCAAATCAAAGAACCGTACTCCAACCGTACTGTATAATGGTATGTTGCACCCATTGATCGGACTGACCATGAAAGGAGTCATCTGGTATCAGGGTGAGGATAACTGGAATCGTGCCCATACCTATGCGGATATGTTTACGACACTCATTAACGGATGGCGTACCGAATGGAAACAAGGTGATTTTCCTTTTTATTACTGCCAGATAGCTCCATACGATTATGGAATTATCACGGAACGTGGAAAAGAAGTAATTAATACAGCCTATCTCCGCGAAGCGCAGGCGCAAGTAGAGCACCGTGTACCCAATACCGGTATGGCCGTACTGCTGGATGCAGGGATGGAAAAAGGCATTCATCCTCCCCGTAAGCAAGTTGCCGGTGAGCGATTGGCGCTTCTTGCCTTGACAAAGACTTACGGGATAGAAGGGGTAAACGGTGAAAGCCCTTATTATAAAAGCATTGAAATAAAGAATGACACGGTCATTGTGAGTTTCGAACGTGCCGGCATGTGGATTAGTGGTAAGAACTGTTTTGAATCGAAGAATTTTGAGGTAGCGGGTGAAGATAAAGTATTCTATCCGGCTAAAGCATGGATCGAACGCAGCAAGATGCTTGTAAAAAGTGAGATGGTACCACATCCTGTTGCTGTGCGATATGGTTTTGTGAATTATGTGGAAGGAGATGTCTATTGTGACGGTTTGCCGTTAGGTTCTTTCCGTTCGGATGACTGGTGATACGTGTGAAATATGAAAAGAATTTATCTGATTATAATCCTGATTCTTGTTGGCGTGTCGGCTCTTTGGAGCCAGCATGCCAATGTTGTTTGGAATACCCCCAGTCGTAATTCTTCCGAATCAATGCCGTGTGGAGGTGGAGATATCGGTATGAATGTGTGGGTAGAAGAGGGGGATGTATTGTTTTATCTGAGTCGTAGCGGTACTTTTGATGAGAATAATTGTCTGCTGAAACAGGGGCGTTTTCGTATCCGCCTGTCTCCCAATCCTTTTAAAGAAACAAAAGAGTTCCGGCAGGAATTAATGCTTAATGACGGATTCGTGGAGATTTCGGCAGAAGGTACACAAATTCAAATTTGGGCGGATGTATTCCATCCCGTAGTTCATGTAGAGATTGTCAATGCCCGTCCCTTGCAGGCAGAAATCTTTTATGAGAATTGGAGATACCGGGACCGGCCGATCCGGAAAGGAGAGGGGCAACAATGCTCTTACAAATGGGCTCCTCCCCAGGGAGCAGTAACAAGTGCCGACACCATCCGTCCTCTCCCAAACTCTCAATTCTCCACTCTTAATTCTCCACTTATTACGTTTTATCACCGTAATCCGGAAGAGACCGTTTTTGATGTAGCAGTATCCCAGCAAGGTATGGATACAGTCAAATCCCGGTTGATGAATCCTTTAAAGAACCTGACGTTCGGAGGATGCCTGTCAGGTGAGAATCTGGAATATACCGGAATCTCAGATGCGGTATATGCCGGAACTGATTATCGGGCCTGGAAGTTTCGTTCATCGAAAGTATCCCGAAAACAACACTTTTTCGTTGTACTGCATACAGATCAGACGGAGACAGAAGAACAGTGGATACAAGACTTACAAGTCGGTCTGAGGAGAATAATGCCACATGGAAAGGTTTCTATGAAAGTGCTTTCGCAAGATAAGAAACAAACCCGCCAATGGTGGAACGCTTTCTGGCAACGTAGTTTCATTGTGGCAGAAGGAGAGGCTGGGGAGATAACCCGGAATTATACTCTTTTCCGCTATATGCTGGGCTGTAATGCTTATGGCAATGTTCCTACCAAGTTCAATGGTGGCTTGTTCACCTTTGATCCTTTACATATAGATCCGAAACAGGCATTTACTCCTGATTATCGGAAATGGGGAGGCGGCACAATGACTGCACAGAATCAACGTCTGGTATATTGGCCGATGTTGAAAAGCGGTGATTCTGACATGATGCCTGCCCAGTTTGATTTCTATAACCGGATGTTGAAGAATGCCGAATTGCGCAGCCGTGTGTATTGGCAACACGGGGGAGCCTGTTTCTGCGAACAGATAGAGAATTTCGGTTTACCCAATCCTGCCGAATATGGTTTTAAACGCCCGGAAGGGTTCGATAAAGGACTGGAATACAACGCATGGTTGGAATACGAATGGGATACCGCACTCGAATTCTGCCAAATGATACTTGAGACGAATAATTATACCGATGCGGATATCACTTCCTATTTGCCTTTGATTGAAAGTTCATTGACTTTCTTTGATGAGCATTATCGTATGCTTGCTTCCCGTCGTGGACGGAAGGAGTTGGATGGAGAAGGACACCTGATTCTCTTTCCGGGTTCTGCCTGTGAAACCTATAAAATGACTAATAATGCCAGCAGCACTATTGCCGCATTGCGGACCGTGCTGGAAACTTACGGACGGAAGAACGAAATGCTGGAAGTAATCCCGCCGATACCATTGCGTTATATCGAAGTAAAGGATTCTGCGAATTCCATAACTATGCCGGTGCTGAAACAAACGATTGCCCCAGCTAAGAGTTGGGAGCGTATTAATAATGTGGAGACTCCGCAACTCTATCCCGTATTTCCGTGGCGTGTTTACGGCATTGGCAAAGAAAAGTTGGAGGTTGCCCGCAACACCTATTTCTATGATCCCGAAGCGGTTAATTTTCGTTCGCATATCGGATGGAAACAAGATAATATCTGGGCTGCATGTTTAGGATTGACTGAAGAATCCCGACAGCTTAATCTGGCTAAATTATCCAACGGCCCGCATCGCTTTCCGGCTTTCTGGGGCCCCGGCTATGACTGGACGCCTGATCACAACTGGGGAGGGAGCGGCATGATAGGGCTTCAGGAGATGCTGTTGCAGACAAACGGAGAACTGATACTCCTGTTTCCGGCTTGGCCTCTAGAATGGAATGTGCACTTCAAACTTCATGCACCCGGTAAAACAACAGTAGAGGCTACTTTGAAAGAGGGTAAAGTGACAGATTTAAAAGTGTCACCGGAAAGTAGGAAGAAAGATGTGGTGATAATGATTCAAGAGACAAAATGATGATATGAAACTAAGAAATATGAATAAGAACTTGTTTTTAACTTTGTCAGCCTTTTTGTTTTTATTCCCATTATCAGGGAAAGCGACAGGAACTTACCGTCCCGAGACCTCAGTTGCCGGTTTCATTCAGCTTCCCGGAAGCGGACGGCAGGTATATGATTTCAATCCGGGCTGGCGCTTCTTCAAAGGCGACATATCTGGAGCGGAAACAGTGAACTTCGATGATCGTTCATGGGAAGTTGTCTCCACCCCTCACACTGTGGAACTAATGCCTGCTGAGGCCAGTGGATGCCGGAACTATCAGGGACCTGTCTGGTATCGCAAGCATTTCGTCGTTCCCGCAGAGACTAAAGGTCAACGGGTATCCATCCATTTTGAAGCTGCAATGGGGAAACAAATTCTTTATCTGAACGGAAAACGTATTCAGGAGCATATAGGCGGTTATCTGCCTTTCACACTGGACTTGACAACCTATGGAGTGCAAGCCGGAGACTCCTGCCTGCTTGCTGTTTTTGTAGATAACAGCGATGATAAATCCTATCCTCCGGGTAAGCGTCAGTATACCTTGGATTTCACCTATCATGGAGGCATCTATCGGGATGTATGGATGATTGCCAAATCCCCTATATCCATTACTGATGCCATCGAATCGCAGACAGTTGCCGGAGGTGGTGTGTTTGTTCACTTCGATCAGATCAGTGAAAAGAGTGCGCAAGTCTGTGTCAATACGGAAGTACAGAATGAAAATACCCGTTCTGAATCTGTGATTGTAGAGACGACACTGACAGATGCTGACGGCAAAATAATCAGGCGCATATCCGGTAAACTCTCCTTGCAATCGGGAGAGAAGAAAATAATCCGTCAGCAAATGGAAGTGAAGAATCCGAAGCTATGGTCGCCGGATACACCTTATTTATATAGAGTGCAGTCTCGCCTTAAAAAAGGTAATCAGTCCATAGATGGCGGAATCACCCGTGTCGGAATTCGTCTGGCTGAATTCCGTGGTAAAGATGGCTTTTGGCTGAATGGCAAACCTTTCGGTCAGTTGGTGGGAGCCAACCGTCATCAGGATTTCGCTTATGTGGGCAATGCCTTACCAAACTCCCAGCAATGGCGTGATGCCAAGCGTTTACGTGATGCAGGATGCACTATTATCCGTACAGCCCATTATCCGCAGGACCCGTCTTTCATGGATGCATGTGACGAACTTGGCCTATTTGTAATTGTCGCTACGCCGGGGTGGCAATATTGGAACAAAGATCTGCAATTTGGAGAGCTTGTCCATCGGAATACACGTGAAATGATCCGTCGTGACCGCAATCATCCTTCTGTTTTGATGTGGGAACCTATCTTGAATGAAACCCGTTACCCGCTTGATTTTGCTTTGAAGGCTCTTGATATTACCAAAGAAGAATATCCGTATCCGGGGCGTCCGGTAGCTGCTGCTGATGTACATTCGGCAGGAGTAAAAGAACATTATGATGTGGTTTATGGTTGGCCCGGTGATGATGAAAAGGAAGACAGGCCGGAGCAATGTATCTTCACTCGTGAGTTCGGGGAGAATGTGGATGACTGGTATGCCCACAATAATGATAACCGTGCAAGCCGCAGCTGGGGAGAACATCCGTTGCTAGTGCAGGCACTTTCTCTGGCTAAGAGTTATGATGAGATGTATCGCACTACGGGCCTGTTTATCGGTGGTGCCCAGTGGCATCCGTTCGATCACCAACGAGGGTATCACCCTGACCCATATTGGGGAGGTATTTATGATGCTTTTCGTCAGAAAAAATATGCATACGAGATGTTCCGCAGTCAGTCTTCAGCCAGTCTGCGGCATCCTTTGGCTGAGTGTGGACCCATGGTTTTCGTTGCTCATGAAATGTCGCAGTTCTCTGATAAAGATGTAGTGGTTTTCAGTAATTGTGATTCTGTCAGACTTTCTGTCTATGATGGAACAAAGACATGGACGAAGCCGGTGGTTCATGCCAAAGGTCATCTGCCGAATGCCCCTATTGTTTTTGAAAATGTATGGGATTTCTGGGAAGCTCGCAGTTATAGTTATACTCAGAAGAATTGGCAAAAAGTGAATATGATTGTAGAAGGCATTATAAATGGGAAAGTAGTATGCACTCAGAAGAAGATGCCTTCACGGCGTTCCACTAAATTGAGGCTATATGCGGATACAGGGAATGTGAATCTGGTGGCGGATGGTTCTGATTTCATTGTAGTGGTGGCTGAGGTGACTGATGACAATGGAAATGTGAGACGCCTGGCTAAAGAGAATATCGTCTTTACCGTAGAAGGGGAAGGAGATATTATTGGCGATGCTACTATTGGTGCGAATCCCCGTGCAGTGGAGTTCGGTTCTGCCCCTGTACTGATTCGTTCTACCAGAAAAGCCGGAAAGATCAAAGTGAAAGCCCGTGTGCTATTTGAGGGTACACAAGCTCCGACGGCTGCGGAGCTGGAGTTCGAAAGTGTTCCTGCAGAATTTCCTTTTTGTTATGAGGAGCGGGAAATAACTTCTGCGGCTGTGAGAACAAGGTTACAAAAAGATACAACTGACAAGAAAATACAGTTGACGGAAGAAGAACGCCAAAAGGTGTTGGATGAGGTAGAGCGTCAGCAGACGGAGTTCGGAACAAAAGAATAATCTAAAATAAGGGAGTGATAATTTTAGTCACTGTTAGAAAAAGCTTATCTTTGGATACATTTTATATCAACTGTTGTTATAAATGAAGAAACGATCTATTCTAATACTATTTCTATCGGTGATAGGGCTTACAAGCTTTGCCTATCCCAGCATGATTGTGGAACACTACACGGCCGAACGAGGGTTACCTAATAATATTGTAAACTGTACTTTAAAAGGTAGCGAAGGCTTTGTCTGGTTCGGCACTTGGTATGGCTTATGTAGTTTTGACGGCACTAAGTTTCGTTCGTACGATAATCGTGACGGATTCTATTCGGCTGACATTCCTCCACGTAAGATTCAGCGTATCGTAGAAGATAAAAATGGTTTTCTTTGGATCAAGACCATTGATCGCAAACTTTATCTGTTTGATAAGAAGCATGAAAGTTTTCATGCGGTTTATGACGATGTGAAGGAATACTCTGAAAATATTCAGATTATCAAGATTCAGACAACTGCGGATGGGGATGTCCTATTGCTGACCAAGGATAAGAGTCTGCTTCGTGCGCATACTGATAAAGAGGGCAAAATTACAATGAAGCAATTGCACGATTCACGCCCTAATATCAATCACTACGATATGCGTTTGAAACATAATGTGTTATGCGAGACTTCCGAATTTATCAATTGGGTGGGTATGGATTATCAGATACTTTCGTTAAGGAAAGGAGCGGGGTTGAAAGATAAGCCTGCCGATTTCATTCAGAAGAAGATAGCCGGTAGCCCCGACCAGTTCACCTGTGCATCTTATAACTCCAGATGCTTATGGTTAGGTGACCGGAACGGACATATTTATAGTATTGATCCGGAAAATGGAGTGGTCAATCGTTATGAAATACCGGGAATAGATCAGTCGGTCGTAAATTTGCTGGTAACAGAGACAGGGTTGGTCTATATTACTACAGGTGAAGGAGTATATGAATATAATATCGGTTATAAGCAATTGACAAAGTTGCCGCTTTCCATCGACGGGAGAGAAACAGGAACTATATTTATAGACAAATATGATAAAATTTGGTTTCAGGAAGGTAATAATGCATTGGTATACTATGATCCTTTAAATAAAGCCAATCGCCGCTTTACATTTCCTAAACAGAATTCCATAGGAAATTTTGAAATGCAAGATGCCGGTGAACAGGGTATGTTTTTTCTGACTCCGGGTGGAGAGATTCTTTTGTTCGACCGGGAGAAACTGGAGATGGTTCGTCTGAATCAATCAAAGCCTTTCGTTGATGATGCTCCCGGACAACTGTTTTTTCATCTATTGCTGGACAAAGACGAGATTCTCTGGTTGGCTTCTACAGATAATGGGGTGTACAGGGTTAACTTTCCCAAGAAGCAGTTCCAGGTACTTAAAGAAGTGTCACCGGTGCCGGTTGGTGATGAAAAACCTAATTCCTGGAATCAGGGGATACGCGCTCTGTATCAGGCAAAGAATGGCGATATCTGGGCAGGAACCCGTTGGCAGGCCCTTTATCGCCTTGATAGTAACGGACAGGTAAAGCAGGTTTTCTCGGAAAAGAATTATCTGGTGGGAGCTGTATATCATATCATGGAAGATAAAGATGGGAATCTTTGGTTCTCTACCAAAGGCAATGGTCTTGTGAAGGCTGAACCGGATATGAATTCTCCTCAAGGGTTACGCTTCGTACGTTATAAAAATGATCCTAAGAATCCGAATTCAATCAGTAGTAATGATGTGTATTTCACTTATCAGGATAGCCAGGGGCGTATTTGGGTTGGTTTGTTAGGTGGTGGTCTGAATCTGATCAGTGAAGCGAACGGGACAATTGCCTTCAAGCATAAGTATAATGGTTTGAAGCAATATCCGCTTTATGGGCTTTATATGGAAGTGCGTACAATGACGGAGGATAATGACGGACGTATCTGGGTAGGAACAATGGATGGTCTGATGTCTTTTGATGGTCATTTCACCAATCCCGAAGAGATTCAATTTGAAACTTACCGCCAGGTGAGTGAACGTTCGAATGTTGCTGACAATGATATTTATGTATTGTACAAAGATTCCGAATCACAAATCTGGGTAAGCGTATTTGGGGGAGGATTGAATAAACTGGTACACTATGATAAAGAAAGGCGGGTACCTGTCTTTAAATCTTACGGCATCCGTGAAGGTATGAATAATGATGTCGTAAAATCAATAGTAGAAGATAAAGACGGAAATCTCTGGTTTACTACAGAAATAGGATTGTCTTGTTTCAATAAAGACACCGAACAGTTCCGTAATTACGACAGGTACGATGGATTCCTGAATGTTGAGTTGGAAGAAAGCAGCGCGCTCCGTACTTTGAGTGGTGACTTATGGCTTGGTTCCAGGCAAGGTATTCTCACATTTTCACCTAATAAACTGGAAACGCAGAATATGAACTATGATACGCGCATAGTCGACTTCAAAATCTCCAATCGTGATTTGCGTAGTTTTCATGAAGATCCTGTATTGAAAGAATCGATTACATTTGCCGATGCAATCAGGTTAAAGTATAATCAGTCTATGTTTACCATTGAATTTGCTGCGTTGAACTTCTATAATCCCAATCGTGTGTTTTATCGATATATCCTTGAAGGATACGAAAAGGAGTGGCATTACAATGGTAAAAACCGTATTGCTTCTTACACGAATGTGCCGCCTGGATCCTATACTTTCCGGGTGGAAACAATAGATGAAGCCAATCCGGAGCTCGTTTCCAATCGTACATTGGCCATCACTATTCTTCCGCCCTGGTGGTTAAGTTGGTGGGCTATTGTGATTTATGTAGTCTTGGGTATTATAGCCCTTTATTTCAGTTTGCGTCTGGCTTTCTTTATGATTAAAATGAAGAATGACATCTACATCGAACAGAAGGTTTCGGAAATGAAGATCAAGTTCTTTACAAATATTTCTCATGAACTACGTACTCCTCTGACTTTAATAAAAGGTCCGATACAGGAATTGAGAGAGCATGAGACACTTTCACCAAAAGGTGTGCAATATGTGGAACTAATGGAGAAAAACACTAACCAGATGTTACAACTTGTCAATCAGATACTTGATTTCCGGAAAATACAGAATGGAAAGATGCGTTTGCATGTGTCGTTGATTGATTTTAATGAGTTGGTAGTCTCTTTCCAAAAGGAATTCCGTGTTCTTTCCGAAGAAAATGAAGTTAGCTTTACTTTCCAGTTACCGGATGCGGCTATTATGATATGGGCGGATAAGGAGAAGCTGAGTATTGTTATTCGGAACATCATATCCAATGCCTTCAAGTTTACCCCTTCCGGTGGCAGCATCCATGTAGTTGCCGGACTGACAGAAGATGGGGAACACTGTTTCCTGAGAGTGGAAGATAACGGGATCGGAATCCCCCAGAATAAGCTGACCGAGGTTTTTGAACGCTTCTCGCAAGGAGAGAATGCCAAAAACTCGTATTATCAGGGCACGGGTATCGGGCTGGCACTTTCCAAAGAAATCGTTAATCTGCATCATGGAATGATTCGTGCTGAAAGCCCTGAAGGAAAGGGAACCGTGTTTATTGTAGAACTATTGCTCGGAAAGGAACATTATCGCATTTCGGAAGTCGATTTTTATGTCAGTGACACTGAAACAGCTCCTGCCGGAGATGTGTCTTCTACTGATATCATGGCAGAAGAAGATTCCGAAGAACAGACGGAAATAGATGCTTCTTTGCCGAATCTTTTATTGGTGGAAGACAATAAAGACCTCTGTCAGCTGATAAAACTGCAATTAGAAGACAAGTTTAATATTCATATAGCCAATAATGGAGTAGAGGGATTAAAGAAAGTCCACCTGTATCATCCTGATATCGTGGTCACCGATCAGATGATGCCTGAAATGGATGGTTTGGAGATGTTGCAGTCTATTCGTAAAGATTTCCAGATCAGTCATATTCCGGTTATCATCCTGACCGCAAAGAATGATGAAGGCGCCAAGACGAAAGCAATCACTTTGGGAGCCAATGCTTACATAACGAAGCCTTTTAGCAAGGAATATCTGTTGGCACGCATTGATCAGTTGCTATCTGAGCGGCTGCTCTTCCGGGAACGGATTCGCCTGCAAATGGAGAATCAGAAAACAACGGAGGAAGATAGTTATGAGCAATATCTTGTGAAGAAGGATGTGCAGTTCCTTGAAAAGATACATCAGGTGATTGAGGAGAACATGGACGACAGCGATTTTAATATCGATACTATAGCTTCTGGAATAGGATTAAGCCGCTCGGCATTCTTTAAGAAATTGAAGAGCCTTACCGGACTGGCACCTGTCGACCTGGTTAAAGAGATTCGTTTGAATAAGTCTGTCGAATTGATTAAGAACACAGACTTGAGTATCTCGGAGATTGCCTTTGCCGTCGGATTTAAAGACTCGGGCTATTATAGCAAGTGCTTCCGGAAGAAATATAACCAGACTCCCCGCGAATATATGAGTGAATGGCGGAAAGGAGAGAAATAACCGATTACAAAATGTTTTCTTAACCGTCTTCTTAGAAAACCTATTAAGATTCGAAAGAATGAACAACATTAAGAAAGTATTATCAGTATGGATGCTGGCTATGTGCGTATTACCGGTGGCAGCACAGTATCCTGTCATTCCCGACTCGGTGAAAGCGAGAGCGGCAAAACAAGAAGCGGAGTTCGACCGGAAATCAGATGCGGCATGGAAGAAAGCCCTTCCGGTTGTTATGGAAGAAGCACAAAAAGGACGTCCTTATAAGCCGTGGGCTTCCAAACCGGAAGATTTGGTGAAAAGTAATATTCCGGCTTTTCCCGGTGCGGAAGGCGGAGGCATGTATACTCCCGGTGGGCGTGGTGGCAAAGTGATTGTGGTTACTTCTTTGGAAGACTCAGGGCCCGGAACTTTGCGTGAGGCTTGTGAAACGGGAGGTGCTCGTGTCATTGTATTTAATGTTTCTGGAGTTATCCGTTTGAAAGCGCCTATCAGCCTGCGTGCTCCTTATGTCACAATTGCCGGACAGACCGCTCCGGGAGATGGTATCTGTGTTACCGGACATTCTTTTCTGGTTGATACGCATGATGTCATAATCAGGCATATGCGCTTCCGCCGTGGTGCGCAGGATGTAGCTTTCCGTGATGATGCGTTGGGAGGAAATGCTGTAGGGAATATCATTATAGACCACTGTTCGGCCAGTTGGGGATTGGATGAGAATATGTCTATCTACCGCCATGTGTATAATCGGGGGGCGGATGGACATGGACTGAAATTGCCGACTGTAAATATCACGATTCAGAATTCAATATTTTCGGAAGCATTGGATGCCTACAATCATGCTTTCGGGGCTACAATCGGTGGGCATAACAGTATGTTTTGCCGGAATCTTTTTGCTTCAAATATCAGTCGTAACAGTTCGGTAGGTATGGATGGAGACTTTAACTTTGTCAATAATGTTGTTTTCAACTGGTGGAATCGCTCCATTGACGGTGGTGATAATAAGAGTTTCTATAACATTATAAATAACTATTTCAAGCCCGGACCTATCACACCATTGGATAAACCAATATCTTATCGTATTCTGAAGCCGGAAGCCGGACGTGACAAAAGTCAGCCGATGTCCTTTGGTAAGGCTTATGTAAATGGAAATATCGTCCATGGAAATGCAAAGGTTACAAAAGACAACTGGGATGGTGGTGTACAACTAGCCAATGAAGTGGATGCCGGAAAATTTATTCCGCAGATAAGGGTAGATGAGCCTTTCAAAACATCTCCTGTAACTATAATGGATGCTCAAAAGGCTTATAACTTCGTGTTAAGTAATGTGGGAGCGACTTTTCCGAAACGGGATGCTGTTGATACGAGAGTTATCAAAACAGTGAAGACTGGGAAAGCCATTTATGTGAAAGACGCTCCAGAGTTCATTTCTCCTTATGTGAAAAGACGTTTGCCTGCAGACTCTTATAAACAAGGTATCATTACGGACATCCGTCAGGTAGGCGGATTGCCCGAGTACAAAGGAGAGCCTATTGTGGACTCCGATGGTGACGGTATGCCCGATGCGTGGGAAATAGCTAACGGATTGAACCCGAATGATCCGAGTGATGCCGTGAAGGATTGCAATGGAGATGGTTACACTAATATTGAGAAATACATCAACGGTATGGATACGAAGAAGAAAGTGGACTGGACGGATTTGAAGAACAACTACGATACATTATCCAAACGGAAAAGTCTGCTATAAAAGTATGTGTAGAAAATAAAGTTTATTGTAATGAATATGCAATTGAGAACAATCCTTCTGGGATTATTGAGTATAGGGTTTGTGCAGGGATATGCGCAAACCTTTGCTTTACAGGTTAAGAATGAAGGAATTACTTACTTGAATGATGAACGGGGAAACCGGATACTTGATTTCTCCTATTGCGGCTACCATGCTTCTGGGCAGGATATTCCTTCTGTTGGTAATGCAGTGTTTGTACCCTGGAAGGCGGGTGATAATACTGCGCGAATCCAGCGTGCCATTGACTATGTAGCGTCATTGACTCCCAATACTTCCGGTTTCCGTGGAGCCGTATTGCTGGATCGTGGAGAATTCAGCTTATCCGGGGAACTTCGTATTTCCGCGTCCGGCATTGTTCTGCGTGGTATGGATAGAGAAAAAACTATTCTGCTAAAGAAAGGTATAGACAGAGGAGCACTTATCTATATGGAAGGAATAGATAATTTGAATGCAAAAGATACCTTGCAGGTTCTTTCAGCTTATGTCCCTGTGAATGAAAGGACATTACAAGTTGCCTCGGGCACTTCTTTAAAGAAAGGAGATCGGATAATGGTGACTCGCCCTTCCGGTAAGGAGTGGATTACCGCTTTAGGGTGTGATATCTTTGGAGGAGGTATCGGTGCTTTAGGATGGAAGGCGGGTGATATGGACCTGACATGGGATCGGACAATCAGTGAAGTAAACGGTAATCAGATCACTCTGGATGCACCATTGACGGTAGCATTGGATACTCAATATGGGGCTTCTTCTCTCATTCTTTATCAATGGAACGGTCGCATTCAGGAGTGTGGAATTGAAAATATGACATTGGTTTCCGATTATGACAGGCGTTATTCTAAAGATGAAGACCATTGCTGGACAGGTATTTCTATCGGAGAGGCGGAGAACTGTTGGGTGAGACAAGTGAGTTTCAGACATTTTTCAGGTAGTGCGGTTATTGTCCAGCGCACCGGATCAAGAATTACGGTTGAGGATTGTATTTCCCGGGAACCGGTATCTGAAATAGGAGGAATGCGCCGTTGTACTTTCCATACATTGGGACAGCAGACTTTGTTTCAGCGTTGTTATTCTGAGCAGGGCATTCATGACTTTGCTGCCGGATATTGTGCTGCCGGGCCCAATGCCTTTGTGCAATGCGATTCGTATGAATCGTTGGGATTCAGCGGATCTATTGATTCCTGGGCGTGCGGATTGCTGTTTGATGTGGTTAATATCGACGGTCATAATCTTACATTTAAGAATCTGGGACAAGATAAGAATGGAGCAGGTTGGAATACGGCGAATAGTTTGTTCTGGCAATGTACAGCCGCTGAGATAGAGTGTCATACTCCGGCAAAAGATGCGAAAAACCGCGCGTATGGGTGTTGGGCACAATTCTCCGGCGACGGTGAATGGGCGGAATCGAATAATCATGTGCAACCTCGTAGCATCTTTTATGCCCAGTTGGAAGCGCGTTTGCAGAAGAAATGTGCTGAGCGTGCCCGTATTCTGCCTAGAAATACAAGTGCAACGAGCAGTCCTACTGTAGAGGTGGCGATGGAACTTGCCAAAGAAGCTTATGAGCCACGTCTGACGTTGGAACATTGGATTGAGGAGAGGGAATTTGCTCCTTCGCTGTCAGTTGCCGGTTTGAAATCTATTGAGGATATTAAAGAGAAAAAGACAATTCAGGGCGAAACGCGAGACTTACCGGAAATGGTTATTGCAAATGGGCGTGTTCAAATGGATGGGGCCTTGTTGGTGGGAAAAAGCCGCACTACTCCTTGGTGGAATGGTAAGCTCAGAACCAACTATTTGAAGAAAGCAAGTCCGGCAATTACCCGCTTTGTTCCCGGTCGTGAGGGACTGGGACTGACAGACCGTATAGATTCAGTCGTCAACTTTATGAAGCGGAATAATATACTCGTATTTGACCAGAATTACGGACTTTGGTATGATCGTCGCCGGGATGACCATGAACGCATCCGTCGGCGCGATGGAGATGTATGGGGCCCCTTTTATGAACAACCTTTCGGACGTAGCGGTCAAGGCATTGCCTGGGAAGGCTTGAGTAAATATGATCTGAACCGTCCCAATGCATGGTATTGGGCACGTCTGAAAGAATTTGCGGAAAAGGGTAGTAGAGAAGGATTGCTCTTGTTCCATGAGAACTATTTCCAGCATAATATTTTGGAAGCCGGTGCACATTGGGTGGACTGTCCTTGGAGAAGCAGTAATAATATTAATGAAACGGACTTTCCGGAACCTGTTCCTTTTGCAGGCGATAAACGCATTTTTGTTGCGGATATGTTTTATGATATCAATCATCCTGTGCGACGTGAGCTGCATAGACGATACATTCGTCAGTGCTTGGACAACTTTGCCGATAATCCGAATGTGATTCAATTGACCAGTGCAGAGTTTACCGGTCCTCTGCATTTTGTACAGTTCTGGTTGGATGTAATAGCTGAATGGGAGGTGGAAACCGGTAAGAAGGCTAAAGTCGCTTTAAGTACAACGAAAGATGTGCAGGATGCTATTCTTGCTGATCCAAAGCGGGCAGCTGTAGTAGATATTATTGATATCCGATATTGGCATTATAAAACAGATGGCATTTTTGCTCCGGAAGGGGGAAAGAATATGGCTCCCCGACAACATATGCGCAAGATGAAAGTCGGGAAAGTTACTTTTACTGAAGCGTATAAAGCGGTAAATGAATATCGACGTAAGTTTCCGGAGAAAGCAGTCACTTTCTATGCACAGAATTATCCGGCTATGGGATGGGCTGTTTTCATGGCTGGTGGTTCTTGTCCGGTAATTCCTTGCAAAGATAAGGCGTTTCTGAAAGATGCTGCAGTGATGGAAGTAGAAGAAACTGACTCTGAGGATTATAAGAAAATGGTAAAATCTGGTATCGGAAGTATCATTTATTCCAATTCGGGGGTAGAGGTGCCTGTGCAATTGTCATCTGGGAAATACATTTTAAGATATATTCATCCTGATTCGGGAGAAATGGAAGTGATTAGTAAATCATTGAAGATTAACAATGTATATACTCTGAAAGTGCCTGATGGAAAAGAAGGTGTTTATTGGTTCCATAGATTATAGAACAGAAAATCCCGTTGAATGACCTTCAACGGGATTTTCTCTTTTTGCTGGTAATATCTAATAAAAAAGTGTTATAAAACATAGTACTTGTTTTTTCAATCCACAGATCAGATTTTACCTAGAGTTTGGGTTGATTCCCCATAGCTTTGCAACATCAAAATAACTGAATTAATGCTATGATGGAACAGACTAATAATTCAACCGAAACTTTACTTGCTTCTTTTCAAGCAGGAAATATGGCTGCTTTTTCTCAGCTGTATGATTTGCACGTACGTATTCTTTTTAATTATGGTTTGAAGTTGACCCTTGATAAGGAGTTGCTGAAAGATTGTATTCATGATATTTTCGTGAAACTTTATGTGAAGAAGGATGAATTAGGGACTATTGATAATTTGAAATCCTATTTATTCATTTCATTGAAGAATAAACTTTGTGATGAGCTTCGCAGGCGTATGTATATGTCCGACACGGCCGTAGAAGAGGTGAATGCGATATCATCTATGGATGTGGAAGAAGATTATGTGGAGGAGGAACAACAGAAGAATGATTTCTCATTGGTGAAACATTTATTGGGGCAGTTATCTCCCCGTCAGCGCGAAGCGCTTACATTATATTATATAGAAGAAAGGAAATATGAAGATATTTGTGAGATAATGGATATGAATTACCAGTCTGTACGTAACTTGATGCACCGGGGATTGACGAAGTTGCGTGCTCTGGTGAGTTAATTTAGGTAAAAGGGTTTTCCGATTGAGTACAGGTTCAGGGTAACAGCGTCCTATCTTTGTAAACGTTTAAAATAGGATGCAAATATGGTTTCTAAGGTAAGGGATTTTTTGATGGATGAAGGTTTCATTGAATATGTACTGGGTGTATCTTCGAAGCTGGTTTCTCAATGGGAAGCTTATTTCAAGATACATCCGGAATATATGGCTGCTGTAGAGGAGGCTAAAGCTGTTTTACTGGCTCCGGCTGACGTGGATTGTGAATTTTCGGAAGATGAATATGATGATTTAAAGGATAGGATTATTAGTAGTATATTTGATGTACATTGAAACAAGTTAAATATGTTTTTATGAATTTTAATCTCAATCGTATATATAGAATGGTGAGTTCATCCTCTTTGGGGAGTATTTGACATTGTAACTTTATGCAGTAATCCTGTTTTAGTGTGTGGTAACAGTACAGCTGATTACATGATACTACAAAGCAAATGCAGTGTTGTTGTATGATAGATGCGACATTACTGCGTATATGTAGTAATACCGCAAGGGTAAAAAGAAAACTTTATTAGTTTATGGTAATGCTTCAGTTCATTCGTTGGATGTTTTTATATGTACGATAATGGCACCATTTGCTCCGTTAGAACCATAGATACTGGCATCTTTCATCACTTCCACGTAGTCTACATCGTTTAAGTTAAGGCCGTCGAACGAGGAAACTATCACATTATCTATCACATAGACAGGGGTGGAACTAGCAGTAAAACTTCTGTTACCGCGAATATTGATATTCATAGTCTTGCCTTGTGTACCTTGTCCCGTGATTGATAGTCCTGGAACCCGTCCTTGTAGTGCTTCGATAACATTGTGATAACCGCTTTTCCGAAGTTCTTCGCCCGATATGATATTACTTACACCTGTATGTTCCCGTCTTCTGATATATCCGAAGCCCAAATCTATCAGTTCCGCATCTTCTTGGGACTGGATGTTTTCTTCATCAGCCAAACGAATTTTCATACTTTTTTTTCCGTCAACAGGTACTAGGTATAATTTTTTCTTAATTAGGATCTTTAAGGTATCATTCGGAAAAACATTTGTTAGTCCGAATTGTCCTTTCTTATTGGTTAATGCGTAGTCTTTCGAAGTATGTACGTATATGTGGGCACCTTTGATGGGCTTTCCTAAACCATCTGTCAGCAATCCGTTAAATGCTACTTTTCTTTGGGCGCTTATGTTCAATGAATATGAAAATAAAAATGCAATAATAAGTAGTAGTGTGTTATTTTTCATTTTATTTAATTCTTTAGATAAGGGTACCCTTTTCAAGTACCCTTATTGATTTTAATTAATAATGCAATGCAAATTATCTTACTTTACTATTCGACTAGACCACTGCCGGCCGTTGAACCATATCCATTGTCACCATATTCTTCTTTATTCAAGATGGTAGACAGGAATTCATAAGAAATCGGGCGATTATAATGATAAGGTTTAAATGATTGGGCAGCACGTTTGTTGTATTGATCTAAACGGGATTCGAATGCATTGTGACGTTTCAGTAAAGACCAGCGAGAGAATTCGCCACACAATTCGCGGGCATATTCATCAAAAATATCCTCTTCAGTAGCAGTTGTAAGTTTCCATGAAGATTCATTGGCTTGATCGCGTGCGGCACGTTTACGAAGTACATTCAGATATTCGGCGGCTTTCGTTCCATTTCCCAATTGCTGCTCTGCTTCTGCTGCCAACAAATAAACTTCAGCCATTCGCATAATGAACATGTCTCCAGTCTTTATTTGTAGGTTACTACCGTAGAATACCCCATTATATGACCAGTTGAACTTAATCAGACTTGGACAGGCGGATGAGGAGGTCAGTCCATTTCCTATAGCCGGAGGATTGGCAGCTTCACTTCCATTGTCTACATTACCATACGGTAAGTCGTTAGAACCAAATAAGTCATCTAAAACAACTACAGCATAGAGACATTTACTTTTATCCTTCAGTGGTTTATGAACAAACACGGTGTTGAAACGATTGTCATCTGGAGCAACAGGGTATGGTATGGCATAAACCTTTGTAGAACCAGCGAAACCTGGCTTCTTGGCTTCTTCCGCACTCTTCCCTATGGATAATAATTTGTTAGGATCTCCTGAGTAATCACCTTTAGGCCATACCTTGGCTGGATATTGGTTGCCTGCGCCATTAGAAGAAGCTATGGCATTGCAATCAGCATACGGATAAAGCGTTGAATCCGGATGAACTGTCTCATCTACTTGAATATCGTATTTTGTACAGATACTCTTATTCAATTTCTTTACTCCTGCAGAGTAGGGAACCCAACCGCACTGAACCATACTCCATTCGCAATATGCATATTGGAACGAGTATTCCCAACGTTTGTCCCATTCGGGATTGAAGCAATAAAGCAGATATTTGGACGGCATCCAGTTTTGACTGTTTAGGCGTCCGTAGAAGTAACCTTTATCGCCAGGCTTATGATTGCTGTTGAAGAATTCACTATAAGAGCCTCCGCAAGAATAGGCTGATAATTTATTGCCTTTACCGATATATTGCCAGGCAGTACTGCTTGCATCCGGACCGGCGGCAATCATTAATGCTTCCTTATTGGTTCTATTATTGGCGTCGGCCCACATATCGGCAATATCGGTGTAGAGATAAGCACCATAGGAAGAAGCGTTTTCAATGAGGTCTTTGGCAGTTTCGGCAGCTAATTTCCAATAGGTATTTGCATCTCCATATTTACTTTGTCCAAGACCGGCACGTTGTGCATAAACACGGGCTAGTAAACCTTTGGCTGATTTCTTTGTGAAACGTGCTCTATTTCCTTGATAAGGTTCTACTCCTAAATCTGGAATTGCTTCTGTCAAGTCCTTGATAATATGGTCGTAGATGTCTCTTTCTGAGGAACGTTCTGGATATAAGTCCACATCACCCGTTATACCAGCACTACTCTTGAGATTTAAAGTGACGGGTCCATAGTGGCATACTAAGATTGAATAATATAAGGCACGCAGTGTCTTAGACTCTGCTACCAGTAGTTTGATTGTTTCAGGGTCGCCATCATTTAAGTTAGTAGATTCGTTGATTACAGAGTTACAATTTGTAATCATCGAATAACACTGTTTCCACACTTTTTGGAATGTATTGTAGTTGGATGTTGGGTCTTCGTAATTAAATAACTGCTTATAGTTGGTTCCGTTTGATTTAGCAACCCACAAGTCGGTACCACCTTCTGCCAGGTATAGCCAGTCCATGGCAGTATATAGTTCATCGTTTAAGCAAGAATAGCTATAACTGTGCAATCCACTCCATGCATCGAAAGAGGTAAGAGACGCATCACCAGCACTAGGATTAAACTCATCCAAATCGCACGCATTAAGCATTAGACCCGCACAAGCCATTAATGCTATATTTTTGAATATTCTTTTCATATTTTCTGTCTTTAAAAATTAGAATGAAAGGTTCAAGCCAAACACTAGTTGTTTTGTTAGCGGGAAGTCCAATCCACCACCCATTTCTGGGTCGTAATCCTCCAGCAAATGACTGTTGGCAATAACCAATGGGTTGGTAATAGTTCCGTATACACGTAGATTGGTCAGTCCTATTTTGGAACAGAGACGTTTAGGCATGGTATAGCCTAATGTAATGTTCTTGATTTTGAAGAAAGAGCCGTCCACGTATGCCAAAGAAGTATAATATTGATCATCTCTCCAGTTGCGGCTGGCATTTAATGACGGGAAGTCGTTGGAGGGATTTTCAGGAGTCCAATAGTTGAAACATGAAGGGAATGCACCACCGGATGAGCTATACCAGGTAATAGGCTCATAGTAAAACATTTGCCCTTGGCGTAGATACATATAGATAGATAAATCGAAGTTTTTCCAGGTGAATGTATTTTGGAAACCTAGTGACCAATCGGGAGATTTATGTCCAATAATCTGCTTGTCATCGGCATTTACAGAATAAGGGTTCTCGGCATCATACCGGTTTGTTTTCCATGTACCATCTTCTTGTTCGAAGGATTTTTCCCAAACGCCATTGCTTATCTTTTCCATATTGGGTATTTCTACTTTTAAGTCACCGGGTTGTTTTCCGAATACGGCGGCATCAGCTTCTTCGCCATATTGCCATACACCTGCGATCTTGAAAGCGCGATATGACTGAAGAGCATCGCCAATATGTAAAGTATAGTCCCCATTCTCGATGAAGTCGGCAGCACCTTCTCCCAATGCTGTTACTTTTTCTTTGTTTTTGAAGAAGGTAACGGTACTTGTCCAATTAAAGTTTCTGCTCACAATGTTACGGGTAGTCAGCGTCAATTCTAAGCCTTTGTTCTGTGTTTTGGCTATGTTTCTGTTTATTTGGAAAACTGACGAAGCATTAAATGTTCCGTTGGTGGCCGGTACATTCTGTTTCCAAATGACACCTGTGGTGTTGGTTATGTAGTAATCTGCATTCAAGTCGATGCGGTTATTTAAGAAAGAAGCATCAATGCCAATATTTGTATTTTTTGAACGTTCCCACGTTAATTGTGGGTTACTGAGCTTTTGCGGGAAAGAGTATTGGGTAATCTGTTCATCTCCCAACCCCATGATACTTTGTGAGAGGATGGCCCAAGAGTCATAGGCGCTAATGCCGGCCGCACCTGTCTCTCCGTAGCCTATGCGAAGCTTTAAGTTATCCAACCAGTCGGAAGTTGATTCCATAAAACTCTCGTCTGAAATTCTCCAACCGGCAGAAAAAGCGGGAAAAGTGCTCCAACGGACATCTTTAGCTAATTTGGAGTTTCCATCGTAGCGCACAGAAGCGGAGAATAAGTATTTACCCAAGAATGAATAATTTAAGCGTCCTACAAAGCCCATACTTTTCCCCATGGAATATCCTGAACTGACAGTTTTATTTCCAACTGCGGTAGCCAAGTTTGTCCAATAATAAGTATTACTGAGGATGCCGACAGCATTTGAAGAAGAACTCTCAGATTGGCTATCTGAATATGTTGTTACACCTGTCAGCGTAAATTCATGGTCATTGGAAATTTTGAAATTGTAAGTCAGGATATTTTCCCATGAATATCCCCAACCGCGGCTGTTGCTTACCGAAGCTGATGTATATTGGGAGGTTTCTTCTTTACTGGCATTTAAAGCTCCAGTTCCTGCCTGGTCGTAGAATTGATAGGAACCATAACCAATGAACTTGTTAGTTGTATTGTAGTTTAGGTTCATACTCAAGCGAGATTCCAGACTAAGTCCTTTTAGTGGAGTGATACGGATGTAAGGCTGTAGATAGATTTTGAATTTATTTGCATTGTTGCGATATACATCACGATTTTGGTTAAGCAATAAGTTTACTTGTCTATTATCTTCAAGCACAGGATATTCATTTAATGAACCATCCTCTTTATATAGAGTACCGAATGGGTTAGCTCTCATTGCTTGAGATAGGTCACTGGATGTTTTCTCTTGCGTTGTATAAGAAGTTTGCATATGCATACCTGCTGTGAACCATTTGGTAACTTCCTGATTGATCCGGGCTGTTGAAGAATAAAGTTTATATTCATCATTTGTATACTGACCCTGCTCGTTAGAATAGTTCAGGGAGAAATAAGCCTGCGTCTTTTTTGTTCCTCCCGAAATAGAAAGAGAATAGTTTTGGGTGGAACCAGTCTGCATCATAGCATCTACCCAATCAATCGTATGACCGGCATTGACTGCATCTTGATAGATTTCATCATAAACAGTTCCATCATCTTCAATAGTCCCTGCCCATTTCCTTGCTTCCATACGTGTGTCAAGCCATCGTTGGGGGCTGTTCATTTTAGGTAAGGTGGACCATCCGTTAAATCCCAGATAGGTATTGAAGTTGACACTTAGTTTACCTTCTTCCCCCTTTTTGGTGGTGATAATGACAACGCCATTGGAACCGGAGGAACCGTAAACAGCAGTTGATGAAGCATCTTTCAATACTTCAATACTTTCAATATCGTTTGGGTTCAGTGTTTCATAATCGCCTGGCATTCCGTCGATAATAAACAATGGTTTGCCTGAAGCTGTGATAGAACGGTTACCGCGTAATTGCAGCGAAACGCCCGTGCCAGCCTGACCGGAAGACTTTGTAATATCCAAACCGGCTACTCTACCTTGTAATGCCTCCATAGGGTTGGCTGATGGAGTCAACTTTACAATATCGCTCTTGACAGATGAGACAGCTCCAGTCAAATCTCTTTTTTTCACAGTACCGTAACCCACTACTATCACTTCGTCCAAAGTTTTGGTGTCTTCTGTCAAAGTCACATTGAGATTGGGTTGAGCTTTCACACGTTGTGTGATGTAACCAATGTAGGAAATTTCAAGTGTTGTGCCTGCGGGCACCTTTATTGTGAAATTACCGTCAATATCGGTGATTGCACCATTACTTTGACTCCCTACTTGTAGTATGGTGGCCCCAATGATTGTCTCACCGGAAGCGTCCACTACTTTTCCTTTCACTACAATTTGTTGTTGCTGTGTTATGATAGATGTCGTCTGGATGCCAGTTGCAAAGGCGACATCAGGGACAACTAACAGACTTGTACACAGAACTGCAACGGAACATAATGGCCTGTATAGGTTTGACCATTCTGAGAAATGTTTTTTGTTTTGATACATAGTACTAACTTTAAAAAAATAACATTTTTTAGGTTATAATTCTATTTTGAATGACGTGATATTAATTAAATTGTAATCAGCTAATGAAGTTTTTTTTAATAAATCTTGCATTAGAAATTATTAAAATGTTCTCTGTTGTTTTTAAGTAAAAGAATTGATGATTACAGAATATGAATTCTTCCGTCTTATTGTAGAGTTTAAGGTTGACTTAACTTTCGCAGAAAAATATTCTTAGACTTTTTCTATTCTTTTTTCTTCTTGGGAACTAACGGTATTGTTTTTCTGCGAAAACTGAATAAGACTATGAATGGGAAAGAAATTTAGATTTAATTAATGGTATGAATAGACAAGTTGTTGTTAGTATTTATTTACTCCTTTTTATCTTGTTTCCAGCGAAAGCTCAGAATAGAGAGATAGCATGTAATGCGGATTCCGTTCAAGTTCTCCATCGCTATAAAATAGCTGTCTGTGACTGGATGATTTTAAAGCGTCAGAAGATTGGTTCATTTAAGTTGGTGCATGAATTGAATGGTGATGGTGTGGAACTGGACATGGGATCTCTTGGTAAAAGAGAAACATTTGATAATAAATTGCGTGATCCCCATTTTCAGCAACTATTTCGGGAGACGGCTCGGGAATTTCAACTGGAAGTTCCTTCCATTGCCATGTCCGGTTTTTATGGTCAGTCTTTTTTGGAGCGTGCCAATTATGAGGAGTTGGTTAGGGAATGTCTGAATGCTATGAAAGTAATGGATGCTAAAGTTGCTTTCCTGCCTTTGGGAGGAATTAAGGCGGGATGGGAAGGAGAGCCGGCGCTTCGGGCGGAAGTTGTAAAGCGGCTGAAGAAAGTTGGAGATATGGCTGCTGCCGAAGGTTTAGTTATTGGAATTGAAACCCAATTGGATGCCAAAGGAGATGTCAAATTGTTGAAAGAAATAGATTCCTTCGGTATTAAAATCTATTTTAAGTTTCAGAATGCATTGGAGAACGGGCGTGATTTGTGTAAAGAGCTCAAGATTCTGGGGAAAAAGAGAATCTGCCAGATTCATTGTACGGATACGGATGGGGTGACTCTTCGTTTTAATGAGAGGCTGGATATGAATAAGGTTAAAAAGACACTTGACAAGATGGGGTGGAGTGGCTGGCTGGTAGTGGAACGCTCACGGGATAAAGATGATGTGCACAATGTTAGAAAGAATTATGGGACGAATATTGAATACCTGAAGGAGGTGTTTCAGAAATGAATCTGTGAACCTTAAACATAGCATATATGAAGAACACAATTATTTTTTCTCTGTTTTGTTTCTTGGTGTGTTATTCTGTACATGGACAGACACAGAAACAACAAAGTGATAGCTTGCGTATGCGTATGGCATTCTCATCTATAGAAATTCCGAGTTATAAGAAGGAACTGGCTCTGCCACAGACATGGTTGATGAACATGTATGGAGATTATCCAGTGGATTTGTCCAGCGGACTTGTAGACATTTCAATTCCTATTTATGAAATAGAAACACCAAATCTGAGATTACCTATTACAGCCAAATTTCATGCGTCAGGATTAAGAGCTGATGAGCAGATTGGGACAATGGGGTTGCGCTGGATAATGAATGTGGATTGTATGGTAAGTAGAAAGGTGAAAGGATATCCGGATGATTGTTTTTATGGAAGTGCGACTGCTCCTTTTGATAATAGAGTGAATGATCCTAATTATCTGCCGGATTTGGCTACACTATATGGCGGAACAGCATATAATAAAGAATTGTATACTTCTTATGCTATTTCTCCTAATATATTACCCTATTTACCTAATTACTCCGGTCCGGCTTCAGTCTTTAAGGATACAGAGTATGATTTGTTTTCTTATCATCTACCTTCCGGAAAGTCGGGTAAGTTTATACTCCACGATAGTGCCGGGATAAAGAAAGCATATACGATACCTTATGAACCTGTCAAAGTAGAGGTTAAAAGAGTTAATGGACATGGACTTTTCAATCAGGTTGTAATCACAGACGAAAATGGTATAACTTATAATTATGGCAAAACTGTTATAGGAGATGAAGGGAATACTGATTCGCAACAAATAAATGGTGATCCGATAGTAGTAGGTTGGCATTTGAATGCAATTATATCCGCAGACAAGAAAGATTCAATTCTGATTGAGTATCAGAATTTATGGGGAATAAAAACTAAATATTGGCAATCTATGGATTATATTATCAGGGATGATCATAAAGCTCAAATTCCTATAGATTGGCCTCCGTATCCATATTATATAAGTGATTTTTTTAGTGAGGAGATCAAGTCTAACCCGGAAGGTTATGCTATACATTATTATGATGAACTACCTAGTCCTCATTTCAACCATTTGTCTAAGATTATTTTTAAAGGAGGCACCGTTCAGTTTTATTATAGTAAAATCTTTGATAGCCATTTTCTTTCATCAATGGAGATATCCGATACGAATAGTGCAAAAACTAAAAAGATAGAGTTTACATATCAGGAAGATAACAAGCTTGTGTTGATGAATAAGTTATCTTTTGTGGATATTGATAATACGAATAGTACGGAAAAAGAAACTTATCAATTTGTTTATTATTCTCCTGATAGATATTTCATTGATGATTATGAAGATACTCAATCTGATTGGTGGGGATATTATTCATACTTACGATTTGATGTAATAAAAGATACTATCAGACTTGGTGATCCTTTACATTACTATATGGGCTGTCCGCAAACTGCTATTATTGGAAAAGGACTGTATAATGATAAGAATTCAAATTATGTAAGTATGCTATGTGGAATGATAAAGTCTATCATATATCCTACAGGAGGGAGAACTAATTTCAATTATGAAAGTAATTTTTACTATAAGTGGGATGTTGGGAAAGAAGCATGCGGTGGATTGAGAATAAAGAGCATAGAAAATATGGCAGTAGATGGAAAATCAGAATTTAAAACTTATAAATATAATCCGCAACGTAATGGTTATGGTAGCATGTCTGATTATTTACAGCCACCACGACGTTATTCATATAAAGGAAAAAATTTCATGACGGAAATGAATGTATCGGCTAATTATGTTGAATCAGGTGGGAAAATTAGTATAATGTCGACAGATTATAAAAGGCACACATACTCTAATTTACTACCTACGCAGTTTTTTGATTTTTACACCAATATTGTTTATTATGACGAGGTTATAGAATATCAAGGTAGAGATGAAAGTCATGTGGGATATACCAAATATTGTTATAAAGTTCAGCTACCGCAGAGTATCGAATACACGCATAGCCCGGATGCATTCAGCTACATAAACCAATATAATTCCAAACAACTCATCTATGTATTGCCACCAACAGCAGATACTGGAGCAAAACTTTGGAAGAAGATAGTGTATAATGGTGATGATCAGGTAATAGAGGAAACAATCTGTGATTATGAAATATTTAATAAAGGTACGCTGTATGACATGCCGATAAAGAAATTCTGGGAATTTAAGACAGGGAATGTAGACATATATCATGCTCGAGACGTTGATTTAATAATGAGTGACCAACATTTGGAACAAGTTTATGGTTACATCAATCAGGAGTATAAACTGGATGCCATTCGTCTTTCCAAAGAGACAACAAAGAAGTACACTCCCCAAGGAGTGGTTACTGAAGTGAAAAGAATAGAATATGATCCTGCTCATTTACTTCCTGTAAAGGAAATATCTACCGGGAGAACACCGGCAGATTCTATTTCTATTACCTATAAGCGCCCTTATCATTACACTCAATCACCCTACACGGGAATGGTAAACAAGAATATCCTGAACACGGTAGTTGAAAAGAAAGTATATAAAAACAATAGTTTACTTGAAACTGGTACTACTAACTATAAACAGTGGTTTACCGATATTTATGCCCCTATGAACTTTTGTTACCAAAAACAGGGAAATAATCAGGAAGTACATTTAACTTATGAGTATAATCAGCATGGACAATTACAAGCTACCACAAAAGATAATTCCCTGAAAGTAGTGTACATATCCAACGCTTACTCTCAGCCGGTAGCTGTTATTGATCAAGCTACTTATAGCGAAGTGAAAGCTGCATTAGGCATTACGCTTATCGATAGGGTAGCCCGGAGTTATCTTGTATCGGACAATGATATGGTAAAACTAAATCAGTTGCGCCAACTCTTGCCCAATGCATTAATAACGACTTATACTTATAAACCATTGGTTGGTATAACTTCGTCTACAGAGCCTAATGAACAAACTACATATTATGAATACGATGGTTTGGGGCGCCTTAAAGAAATCTATATTAAGAATGGTAATCTTAAACAGGTCATCAATTCGTATGAGTACAACTTTAAATAGTTGATAGCGGGTTACTGACAAGAATAATGTTTACCTCTCATTAAATACATGAAAAATATGAAAGAATTGATATTTACCATATTGGGATGCTTTTTATCTCTTTCCTTTCAGGCACAAACATTGAGTTCTGATTGTAACCGCCCCAGAGGACGTGACCGTCTGATGAAACGTGTAGTACCCATTTGTGAAGCAGGAGAAGGTGGAACACAGCAAATTTGGGATTTTAGTGGATTGGAACTTCAGGATGCCAACTATGAATTGCAATATGTGGAACAAGGTGCCGATACTGTTATTGGTATAGAACACCGCACGATGTATTACTATCGCACTTCCGGTGATTCTCTTTTCTGTTTGGGATATGAAAACCCTACTACTTTAATTACTTATCAAAAGCCGGAGTTGCTCCTAACTTTTCCACTCTTTCAAGGTCGTGTAATGGCGGATTATTTTGATGGAGCAGGCAATTACTGCGAGCAATTGAACATTCGTTTGCGAGGTAAAAATTCAGTTGTGACAGACGCTTCAGGTATGTTGATATTGCCGGGTGGCGATACCTTGCAGAAGGTTTTGCGTACTTATACTCATAAACGTATCCATCAGAGAATGACTCCGCAGATAATCATGCCGGATTCTTTGCGAGAGAATATTGTTCCTTTCGTTCTGAATCGTGATAGCATTGATTATTTATTGACCAATGATTCCATTCGTTTGGAAACTGAAATCTGGCGCTGGTATGCCGACGGCTATCGTTACCCCGTTTTTGAAACAGTGAAAAGCACTGTTTATAAGTTTGGCAATGCACATGAGCATTTTGCAACTTCTTTTGTCTATTTGCCCGAAGAACAATACTATGATTTACCGTATGATACCGATAATCAGGAGAAACGGGACTTGACGGACAACGAGAATTGGGAACGCGAATGGAAAAATAAGGTTAATGACAAAGGAAGCATTAAAGGAGACGAGACTTTCAGCTATCATTTCCAACTGGATGATAGTGGCTATTTACATATCGGTTATGAATTGCGACAGGCAGGAGGAGTCGTTTTGATATTGTTCGACCTTCAGGGACGCCAGTTATCGACAATTCATCTTGCCAATCAGGCTATTGGGTACTATGAGGAGGCTATTTCTATGAGTCGTTACTCCCAGGGTGAATATCTGCTACGGATTTCAGCAGGAGATAAAATGTATGGAGAAAAACTATACTATTCAGGAAAGTAATTTGGAAATGAAGATTCTTTTCAGAAACTTACTCTCTAAACTTAGTATCAACGTATAATAATCAGTATATGAATAAGTTCTTATTTGCATTTGGATTCCTGCTCACTTTGTGTAACCCAATTTATCCGCAGGAAGCAACTCAAAACTATATACGTACCCGTGTTATGCTGAATGAATCGGGTAGTTCTTATATGGATGAGATTGTTTATTATGACGGTTTGGGACGTCCTTTTCAGACTGTTCAGAAAGGAATTACTCCTTCACTGCAAAGTCTAATTTCCTTACAGGAGTATGATGAAGTCGGTCGTAAGGGCAAAAGCTGGTTACCGGTAACTTCTGCATCCCATTATATGGGTTCTGCTGATGTCATCAGTAGTGCCCCCGGAAATTATAATAACGATTCACATCCCTATCACCAACCGGTTTATGAATCTTCCCCGTTGAATCGTATCATTCAGCAATATGGGCCGGGTGCCGATTGGTATAGCGGACATCCGGTGGCAACGGAATATCTGGCAAATACCACCGTTTCTCCACTTCATTGCATTAATTACTCCGTAAACAGCTCAGGCGGTTTAGTCAATAACGGTAACTATGTGGCTACTCAACTATATGTCACCAAGGTAACTGACGAAGACGGCAATGTAGGTTATACTTTTATTGATAAGCTTGAACGTACGGTACTGACTCGGCAAATGAAAGACAATATAACGCATGATACATACTACGTTTATGATGACTACGGAAATTTGTGTTTTGTCCTTCAACCGATGTATCAGGAGAGTACTAACCTTTCCCTTTATGCTTTTCAGTATAAATATGATAGCCGTAATCGCTGCATAGAAAAGAAGCTTCCCGGTGCGGACGCTATAAAATATGTCTACGATCTTGCTGATAATTTAGTTTTCTCTCAAGATGGAAATCAACGTGTGGCGAGCTTGTGGACATTTTATCTTTATGATAAGTTCCAGAGGCTGACAGTGAAAGGCGTATGTAGTAATACCAATACATCTTCGGCGTCTTCGAGTGTTGTTACCTGTACACGTGTAAACAGCAATACCGGCCTGGGAAATAGCGGATATACATCCAGTTTTAGTCTTACTTCTCCTGTAGCGCATCAGGTGAATTATTATGATACGTATGATTTTCGGGCGTTAACCGGGTTTACGAATGCAACTTATTTTCCTGTTGCTTCGGTCAATGCCAAAGGTTACCTGACGGGGAGTGTGACTGCTATTTTAGAAAGCGGCACAAAGCTTTATTCCGCTAATTATTACGATAAAAGAGGAAGAGTGACAAAGTCTGTATCCGGTAATCATTTAGGCGGATATGAAACAACGAATACCACTTACACTTTTACAGGTAAGCCTTTGATTATTCAACATATCCACACTATAAGTAAGAATGGTACTCAAGCGGGTACTCAAACGGAAATATATACTTATACGTATGATCATGCGGAGCGTGTAACTAAAACACAGTATGCCTTGAATGGAAATATCGTTACTCTTGCTACTAATACTTATGATAATTTAGGCCGGTTGTTAACCAAATCTCCTCATGGTTCCTCTATCAATAAACTAACTTATACCTATAATCTTCGTGATTGGTTAACTGAAATTAAAAGTGCTAAGTTTACTCAAAATCTATATTATAACACCGGTAATAATACTGCTTGTTATAATGGAAATATAAGTAGTATGACCTGGAAAAGCGGAACCGAATCCGCTACCCGTGGCTATAAATTTACTTATGATAACTTGAATCGTATGAAGAATGCTGTATACGGTGAAGGCGCTACCATATCTGCTAATGCGGGACGTTTTTCAGAGAATATCACAGGTTATGACAGGAATGGTAATATCACATCCCTGCAGCGTTATGGAAAGTCAAGTGGCACTGCTTATGGAATAATTGATAATCTGACTATCGCTTATACTGGCAATCAATTGAAATATGCGAATGACGCTGCTACCGATCCTCTTTATAATGGTGCATTTAACTTTGTAGACGGTTCGAACAGTACGGGAAATGAATATATCTTTGATAGAAATGGTAACTTGCAGCAAGATTATAATAAGAAGATATCGAAAATTCAATATAATCAGTTAAATTTGCCAAGTACGCAACAATTCACAAATGGCAACCGCGCGGATTATTTGTATGGCGCTGATGGTGTGAAACGTCGTGTAACTCATAAAACAGCGATTGCCAATATATCTGTGCCGATGGGGCAGATAAAGGAGTTGACAAGTGGTCAGGTTTCTCAGACTCATACAACTGATTATTGCGGCAATATGATCTATGAAAATGGGAATTTGAGCAAGATTCTTACGGAAGAAGGCTTTGTAACTGTCAGTGGAACAACGCCCACTTATCATTATTATTTAAAGGATCATCAAGGTAATAATCGTGTGGTATTGCACCAAAATGGAACCACTGTTGAGCAGGTTAATCACTATTATCCTTTTGGAGGTTTGTTTGGAGAGGGGACGGCTACAAGTAATCAGGCTTATAAGTATAATGGGAAAGAGCTTGATAGGATGCATGGGCTGGATTGGTATGATTATGGGGCGAGAATGTCTGATGCAGTTCTGGGAAGATTTATGAGTATTGACCCTTCAGCAGAATCTTATTATAATAATAGTCTATATGCTTATTGTGGTAATAATCCTATTACCCGAATTGATCCAGACGGTAGAGATTGGTATAAATATATAGATAAAAATGGAGAATGGAAGTGTGAGTGGCGTGATGATGTACATAATCAAGAGGATGTAGAGAGAATAAATTCTGAAGCAAAATATTTCGGATTAACATATAGAGCTGATGGAATGTACTATAGCCTATTTGGTCAAATTCTCAGTTTGAATACTAAAGAAGGTAAAGCAACGGAAAAATTGGATCAAGCAATAATTGAACATGTTGATTATTTAAAAAGGAGTCAGTCTGATTTTGAATCGAAAGAACAAATGACAGATTTTGATATTGGGGAATATGCTAAAACTTCTGCTTTAGGCTTAACCGAAAATATATATTTCAACTTTGAATATGGAACAACTAATGCTACAGGTACAGCTTATTACTATTTAATAGGAAAGGGATATAGTAATAAAGGAACTTTTGAAGGCTGGACGGCTGCAAATACGTATCTATATAATTCAAATAGGGGAGCTGGAAGTATGAAGGCAGGATATAATTTAAGATTTGTAAGAAGTGGAGGCTCTAATAAGAATTGGAATGCGAGAATTGTCTTTACTTCAGAAAGTGTAAAAGAACAATTGTATAATGTGTTTAGAAATTTATTTTATTATGAAAGTAAATAAAATATTTATAATAGTGGCAGTTAGTATTTTAATATTGCATTTTCCACTAATGGTTTATAGCAAATCAACTAATATAAGAACTGTTTTCCCCTATTTGGCAGATATATTAGACAGTTATTGTAGTTATTATCTTACTGGCCCCAATAATTTGAAAGAATTAGAAGAATTTACAGATGATATGTATGAGATTTTTCCAGATGAATTATTTTATTATAATATATTGAAAATAAAAACATTTCCTATGTTAGAGCAGAATATTGACGATTTGTATTTCGTGAATAATACATGCTTATTTAATTTGAGGCTCAAAGAAACTATTTTGTATTCATCTGATGATACTTTACCGTGCTGCTTTGATATTAATTTGGCTTATCCAGAGGAACGTTTGGCCATAATAATAAAGAAAATAAGATATTCTATGTATGCATTTGATCAAGCTGGAAAGTGTATCTTCAAGATACAACAATTACAGGAAAAGGTTTATTCTGAAATGAAAAATATTTATATAGAGTATAATGTGAATAAACAAAATATCGTTTTACTTGAATTCAATACGGATAAGGGATTGTCAGCTTATTGTAAAAAAGATAGAATAAATTGTGATAATGCTTATTTTGGAAAAATAGGCGATGTATTAGAACTAGTTTGTGAAGAGTATAAGATTAAAAAAATGATTTTCTATGTATTTAGTTTATTGTAATTCGCTTGCTTAGATAGGATATAGTATGAAGTATTTTACTGTAGATGATTCACTTGATGAATTGGTTGTAGGAAAAGATTTTCAGTTTATAAAGGGGGATAATCCAGAGGCTCCTGAGGCATTGATTTACTTCATATTGTTTCTAATTGTATAGACTGTGTTGATTTTAGAAAGTCATCTTTCATGGAATGTGACCTTTTTTCAAAAAAAAATATGCTGATGCTTTTGTCAGCTCTAAAGCGGACTTGTATCAACAGAGGAGTATAATTAAAAAGGAAAAAGGAATAAGTCGTACCATTTGGGGAGAGAGAATCGTGATGAATGACCATTTTGATAAAGAGCTTGATTTCTTTTCAATAGGGGTAATTGATGCTCATACATATATAAGTGAACGTTTAAAAAACGCCGTTGAAGCAAATGGTTTAATGGGGTGGGTTTTTACTCCGACTACTAAATTGGTTGTAGAGTAACTGTTTACCTGTATATATTTGGCATTTTGATATGTTATAACGGAAAATTGTTAGCTTTTTGTAAAACAATAGAGCCCCTTTATATTTGCCGCTTACAAGGAGTTAAGAGTTTGTCAGCAGGAAGTTAACTTCTTGTTGACAAACTCCTAACTTCTTGTCGACAATAAATGGACTTCTTGCATTTGCTTGATAATCAAATGTTAACTATTTTCCACCCCCCAATTGTACGCGTCGCACTGTCGAAGTTCACCCCGACCTTGACTATCTGTCTGCCATCCGATTGATAAGGAATGGCGTACTGTTTGCTGTCTATCTGAGTTAAAGCCTCTTCGGGGGTACCATCGAACTTAAACTCAAAGACGTAAATGGCATCTTTCATCTTTACGACAACATCCGCACGGCCGATGGCACTTTTCACTTCAGCGTCCACATATTGTCCCATTAAACGGAACAAAAGGTAAAAAATGGTTTGATAGTGCTTTTCGGTTTTGTTCTCCAAATCATTGGGAATAGAAGCAAAAAAGGAACGGGTACGCTCCAGGCAACTTTCAATATCGCCTTTGCGTAAATCGCGGATAAATGAAACGACATAGAAGGTGTTATTTTGCCCGGGAAGGTGTACGTAGGCAGGCAGCAGAGATTCTATAAATCCTTTGCGTACTTCTCCGTTGGGGTATGCCAACCGGTATATTTGGAAATCCGGATCATAACCTTTGATGGTGAGATAACCGCTTTGATAGAGCACTGGGATGGGACTTGTTATCCGTTCGGTCGGTGCGTCAAACTGTTCATCGGTAGCTTCTACACTTTCCAGTTCGCGCACGTCAAAATCCACTTCCTGAAGCAGGTCTATCAGGAAAGTGGGTGTACCTGTGGAAAACCAGAAGTTCTTATATTCTTTTGCATCAAAAGCATTGAACAAGCTAAAGGGGTTATAAATATCTTCGCAATGCTTGCTGAAGTGGTAACCGTCATATTGCTGCTTCAGATGCAAGCAAGCTTCATCGTAAGTTTCACCGTTTGCTTCAGCCATTCGAGCGATATCCGATTTCAATTGCGTCAGCAATTCCTGCTCGGTGATACCGCACAGTGCACTGAAGTCATCACGCATACTGATGTTTTTCAAGTTGTTCAGTTCACTGAATATACTCATCTGGCTGAATTTGCTGATTCCCGTAATAAAAAGGAAGCGCAGATATTGTCCCAAACCTTTAAGCGGACTGAAAAACTTGCGCATTTCGTTGCGGAGCTGTTGTTGAAGCGGAATATCTGAGTTGCTGTCCAGTAGTGGTGCGTCATATTCGTCAATCAGCACAGCTATGGTTTTTCCGGTCTGTTTGTAGGCTCTCAATATGATCCCCTGCAAACGTTCTGCTGAAGTTGTTTCTACTTCATCTTTTCCATAAATCTTTTCCCAGCGATGCAGGAAAAGGTTCAGTTGTCCAGTGAGATCAGTCAGTTCTGTGTATTTCGTCAGGCTGAAGTCTATGTGTAGTACCGGATAAACTGTCCATTCCTTTTCCAACTGTTCCATTGCCAGGCCTTTGAAAAGTTCTTTTTTTCCTTGAAAATAGGCTTCGAGCGTAGATATAAGTAAACTTTTGCCAAACCGACGGGGACGGCTGAAAAAATAAACTTTATCAGTATTAGCTAATCTGTAGACTAATTCCGTCTTATCAACATATACACATTGCCGGTTGCGCAATTCTTCAAAGTTTTGTATTCCTATCGGATAACGTCTGTAATTCTCTTCCATATCTGCTGATTTTTAGCGTTTACAGTTATGGCAAAGATAAGGCTTATTCTTTGAATTCGCGCATTTCTATTTGCAATATGTGATAGGAGAGGGGAAAATAGATAAACTTAATTCCGCAGTCACTATCTGGAGCCGATACTTCTGGTTGTAGTTTGCAAAGCTATCGGCTTTTAACTCCTGAGGCAACTTGTTTGACGCTAACTCCCTTTAAATCCTTGTTATAAGCGTGAATAAGAAAGTTGAATGATAGAGGAGAAACTTGATATGCCCCTTACTTTTTCCCCTAAAGCCTTAAGGTTAATGTTATTATGCTAGTAAGCATTCGGTCTTGTGCATTCCTCTTTGTTCCCTCTCCCCTAAGTAAAAAGCCTGAGATTTTTCAAATCCCAGGCTTTTTAGTAATGCTTAAAAAATAAGTTGGTATGAAATATGTCACAAATAAAAGTAACTTGGGTTCCCCACGCCCTCCGGATCTCTTATTATCGGGGGAGATAATTCCCGGGAGGAGAAGGATTGAGATAGTATTATTCATCATTTAGTTCATATCTTTTCACTTCATACGGGATGATAACTCTTCTAATTCCTAACAAAAGATATTCATGGTGGGAAAAAGTATTAGAATCCGTCTCTCTTTTTGTAAAGTCAATGGAAAAACCTTATATTCTCTGCTTACAGGAAGTTAACTTCTTGTCGACAAACTCTTGACTTCTTGCCGACAAACTCTTGACTTCTTGCCGACAGAAAATGTATTTCTTGTAATCTTTTAATAATCAATGGTTAAGCATTGGCCTGAAAGAGTTGTTTTGTAATTATAGTTGCCCTGTATTTTACGTGCCCCTTCTGCTTTGCATCCCCTCTTACTTGCTCTTACATAGCGTTTTCTTTACCTTCTAATGCTTTAATTTTGTGTGCCTACATCTGTGGTTTACGTACTTCACAACTGTGGGCGTGCTGCTTCACATATGTGAAGCACATGAATCACATATGTGGACATTCTAAAACATCGCTTGTCAGCGGAAGAAACATGGAGTGTAAGCAGAAGGAACATGGGTGGTTAGTGAAAGAAATACAGGCCGGATGACGCAAGATTATGACGTGTACTGAACGGACGAAGGCGTACATTAAGCAAAAAGCGGCATACCTTCCATACTTTTCTTCATAAAAAGGCATAAAAATAGCAGATTGCCAAACAGTCATTTTGAGCATCTTGCATGACGTATCCGGCAGATTATGAGTGATATATAGAGAGATAGATTGGTGCAGGCAAATTTACCTACACTTTTTTTTATTTGCTGCCACCACCGCTCTAGCCCCGATGAATAAGGAGATGCAAGATATGAGTGCAAGCGTGCAGGTAAAAGTGTGTGTAAACTAATAGTAAGCCCTGAGTTCAAGTTGTAAATGCAGGATATCCGATGAATAAAGCTTTAAATAGGCATTTCTCTTTTTTTATTCTTTTTAGGTGATTACATATTTTTTAGTTGTTCGTCCTTTGTATGTGAAAATACATATTGAGTCCAATCAATGGATTTTATATTTTTGAATTAAAATTAGTAAACAGATGAAAAAAGAAGAAATCTTTTCTGGAAAAACACAAGGCAAATATCTGAGCGCAGCGAAGATTATTTGTTTCTCTTTCTTGTTTTCGATTCCTGTAGCGGCATTTGCTGAAAGCGTGGTGGAAGTGCCTGCGGTAAGCGTGGTTCAACAGCAGGGAATAGTGAAGGGAACGGTGGTTGACGAACAAGGCGAAACGGTTATTGGTGCTAATATCAAAGTAGTAGGCACTACTGTCGGTGCTATTACGGATCTAAACGGTATGTTTAGTGTGAATGCACCGGTAGGGGCAAAACTTGAGATATCATTTATAGGATATGTAACTCAAGTGGTGACTGTTCCGGTAAGTAGGAGCCTTAAAGTAATACTAAAGGAGGATTCGGAACTACTGGATGAAGTTGTTATTGTCGGCTATGGTACGCAACGCGTGAAAGATTTGACCGGTGCGGCATCAAATGTGAAGATGGAAGACATTCCCGATATTCCTGGTACATCCATTATAGATGCTTTGGCTGGCCAGGTTATTGGGCTTTCAGTTACTCAAAGTGATGGTCGTCCTGGTTCTACAGGTTCATTTAAGGTACGTCAACCTATGAGTTTTGATGCTGATGGTAACTCTGGTAGCTTTAATCAACCATTGATTGTTATTGATGATGTTGTCCAAGTGGATGAAAATGGTGATCCTTCAATGACGGCTTTCAATATGTTAAATCAGTCGGAAATTGAAAGTATGACAGTCTTAAAAGATGCGTCTGCAGCGGTTTATGGTTCAAGAGCCTCAGCTGGTGTTATTCTTGTAAAGACTAAAAGAGGTAACGTGGGTGCTCCTAAGATTTCTTACTCTGGGAAATTGGACTTTGCTGATGCAGTAAGTCATGCAAAAACTATGAATGCTTATGAATTGGGTGTATTTACCAATCGTTTGTATAATCAGGCCGATATGGTGAATGGTAATGGAAATAATTCATACTTTAAGTATTCACTGGCTGAATTGGAGGCCATGAAGAACTTAAACTATAATTGGCTGGATGAAGCATGGCATTCGTCCGTTTCGCATCGTCATTCTTTGACTGTTAATGGTGGTTCGGAAAAGGTAACTTTCTTTGCTGGTATCAATTATCAGAAACAGGAAACAAACTTAGGTAATGTGCAGGATTATGACAAATGGACATTTCGTGCGGGTGGTGAGGTAAAAGTTGCTTCAGGTTTAAAGCTGTCCGCTACTCTATCGGGGTATAATAGTAATAAGGTGGGTAACAATGCTCAAGTCAATGTCGGAGCAGGTCCTTGGGGGAATCAGACAGCTTCCAGAGACTATGCCATGTTGAGTCACATGCCTAAATACATTCCTTGGGAAACTTCAATCTATGATGAAGTTAGTGGAGAAACAAAGACTTATTTTGTATCTCCATGGGGCGGTCCACAACTTTTGGATAACAGTACGGACTCTAAAGTAAGTGGTGCTCCTGTTTGGAACTATTTTGCAGAAGAGGCTTCTAAAGCAAGAAGCTATAATAAGACGAATGGCTATAGTGCTAACTTCTCATTGACGTATGACGTTCCTTTTATTAAAGGCTTGAACTTGAAAGGTACTTATGCCATTTCTTATAATAATTCAACCTCAGAGCAAGTAGGTGATTATTATAAGTTGGCTCGTGCCGGTAATACCAATAAACCGGATATGCACTTGCTAGGTGATTATACAGAATGGAATTTTATAAATTACGGCGATCCAAATGGAGAAAATATTGATAAAAAACCTCGCGTCAAGTATGCTAAGAATGGAAGTAAAAGTGAACAATACAGTTTTGCTATTTCTTATAACCGTACTTTTGGGCAGCATGATGTTTCGGCTACTGGAGTAGTGGAACGTGCAGAGAGCGAAGGAGATGATTTGTCGCAATTATATCAAGGTCTGGGAATGTCCTATGGAGGAACGAGTGCTACAGCCGGAACATTGAGCTCAGATGATACGGGCACTTATTATAGGAAATATGAAAGTGGCTCCCTTTCTTATATTGGTAGAGCAAGTTATAAGTATGCTAATCGTTATTTGGCACAATTCGTTTTCCGTTCTGATGCATCTACTAAGTTTGCTCCTGAAAATTATTGGGGATTCTTCCCGACAGGATCTTTAGGATGGGTGGCATCTGAAGAAAAATTCTTTAATAATAGTACTTTAGGGAAGATTTTTGATTTCTTAAAAGTTCGTTATAGCTTGGGTAAGACAGGTAAGGATAATGTAGAGGCATGGAGATGGTTGCAGATTTATAATATCAAGCCTACCGGTGGTATGGGGTTTGGTTCGCTGGGAGGTCAATATACTAGTGGTGCTAGCATTAATGGTACGGCTAATCGTAATATCAAATGGGATACTACTATCAAACAAAATATTGGTTTGGATATGAATATGTTGAATAATCGCTTGTCTGTTACTGCTGATTTTTATTATGACAAGACCAAAGACCTGATTATGACCATCTCAGATCCTGAAGAGCCTATCTATGTAGGCGCTAAGTTGCCTTCCATTAATTATGGAAAGAAAGATGCATGGGGTTTTGAACTTTCTGTAAGATGGAGTGATGATATCAAGCAATCATTGCTTCCATCATGGGGACCCATTAAATATTCTATTGGATTGGATTATGGAATTTCCTGGAATAAAACAGTACTGGGGGTAGAACCTACATTTGACTATCCTGCGGAGGCGGTTAATAGAACGGATTATACCGGTTATCGTGGTATGGGCGCTGAATATGGATTTAAAACTTGGAAACATACCAGTAGTGGTGATGGTATCCTCCGCAATCAAACTGATATTGATAATTATTGGGATTATTTGACCAAACTTGCTGAAGCGGCAGGCGTTTCTCCTAATTTCTTGGGTATTACGTCAAAAGAAAAAATGTATCCCGGTATGTTAGTGTATGAGGATATTGCTGGAGATATTGATACGGAAAATAAAACGATTGCCGGACCTAATGGTGTTATTTCCAAGGAGCATGGTGAAGACTATGCGAAATTAGCGGATAATCGCCGTCATGGCATCAATACAAAGTTGAGATTACAATGGGGGAATTTCAGTTGGTCAGCTCAGATTTCTACTACTTGGGGGGGATTCTTGGATTTTCGCGGTTCGCAGACTAAGACAAGTAGCTTTATGTGGAGTCAGTTCTCGTACATAAATGATATGTTTGATATGGATGATAATCCGAATGGTCGTTATCCGACCATGGCAGCCGGAAATGCGTATGGTGAAACTTCTGATTTCTGGCAAGTATCTGCATTTCGTATGTATGTACGCAATATGACATTCGCATATTCTTTTCCAAAGTCTATATTGAAAAAAGTGAATGTTGATGCACTCTCCATTAATCTGACAGGTAATAATTTATGGGATTTCCATAATCCATATCCAGATCATTTCGTGAATGTATATGATGGAATTAAGACAGGCTATCCGACTTTAAGAACTTGGAGTTTGGGACTTAACCTTACATTTTAATGATATGATTTCTAATATTTAAAATAGGCTAATATGAAAAATATTAAAAATATATTTCTAAGTGCAGTAGGACTGCTTATAGGGTTCTCTTCGTGTAGTGATGAGTTCCTGAAAGATAAAAAGGATTATAACAGAATGACTACTATCGATGTGTATAGTGATAGACAACAGGCTACTGCTGTGTTTGCTACCATTTACAAGCAAATATTGTCAAGATACAACTCTCCTCTTTGCGGCTCTGATCCTTTGATGAGACAAGATCAATCTACTGGTGGTAAGCAAAACATCTTCTCGGAAGAAATGACGGGTTGGAAAAGTGCAAACTATACAGGACAAATTACAAAGAATGTGAAAGCGGGAAATCATATAAGCAATCCTCCTTATTGGAATGATCCGCGAGATAATGTAAAAAACTTTAACAATTTCGAACGTTATACTTTATTTCCGACAATATATGTAATTAATGATTTTATTAAGGAAATAGACCGTTCGCGCTCCTTGATTGTTGATGATGAGTTTTGGGATCATCTGAAAGGTCAAGCTATGTTTGCCCGTGCATGGCTTTATTTTGATGCAGCTCGTGAGTGGGGTGGTTTCCCTTATTATTGTACAGAACTGGATATGCCGGAAAATGGTGATCGTTCTCCACGTATGCCTATGCAGGAGTGTATTGATAAGATATGTGCTGATTTTGAAGCAGCAGCTAAGTTACTTCCTGAAAGTTGGAAAGGCGAGAATTATGGGCGTTTTACTTCGGTAGCTGCTTTAGCAATGTCGGCTCGTGCCCGTTTATTCATGGCAAGTCCTATATTTAATGCAAACTGGGATGATCCGTCCAGTAAGCGCTGGCAAGTGGCATTAGCTGCCAATCTGACTGCTTTAGAAGCTGCTAACAAAGCCGGATATGGTACAAGCGTAACAGATATTGAGTCATGGGATAAAGCATTTTATAATTATAATGGAACGTTTAATCCGGAATCTATAATTACTGTTTTAATGAGTGATGATCCGTTAGTATCCGGGACTTTTAATAAGTGGGAAGCTAAGATTCGTCCGGGTGCTGTTGTCAGTGGTGAATCTGCAGGTGTTCCAGCTCCAGATGAAGTTTTGAAAGCGTTTCCCATGAAGGATGGTAGAATGGCTACTGCTGAAAATGGTTATGATGATGAAAAATTCTATCGTAATCGCGATCCGCGCTTCTATCGTACTTTTGCTTTTTCCGGTTGTGAATGGTCTTTAGCGAAAGAAAGTAAACAGATTTGGCTGTTTACTTATAAATATAGCGATAATGAAAGCAATATGTATCGTTACACTGACAGTACCAAAGGCGATGGTGGTGCAAAAGGAAAGAGCCGTGCCATTGTATGGAAGATGTCTAATCCTAACTTGGGAATAGGTGCGGAAGAATCCAGTGGAACTGATGTGATGGAATATCGCTATGGAGAATTGTTGCTGAATGTGGCCGAATGTTATGCAGCTCAGGGAAAAGCCGGTGAATGTCTGGAGTATTTAGGAAGAATCCGCTCTCGTGTAGGCATCTCGAATGCTAACAATTATGGTTTAGGTAATATTTCCGACCGTTATCAGTTGATAAAAGCAGTATTGAACGAGCGACAGGTTGAACTGGCTTATGAAGGTAAACGTTCTTGGGATTTGAAGCGCTGGTTACTGTTTGAGGGAGGTGCTGGATTTGACCCGAATATCGGTGGTGGCTACGATGCGGCAACTGGTAAATATGACCCTATTGCATCATGGGGTGCTGGTTGGAAAATTTATGATGGCAAAAATGGAAGACCTGAATATTCAAGAACAAATAATGTGTTGACTAAATTAGGATTAACTCCTTTGTCAGGAACTAAGCATACTAGTAAAATTTGGGGATATGATTTAGACAATGTACATGCTGTTGAGGAATATATTGGGACTGAAATTAATCACCCATTGCTTGATAATGTATTGTATACAGCTGTACCGGGTATTACAAGAAGTATGAATGAAGTCGATCGTAATGCAGCCTTTGACAAGCTGGAAGCATTCTATGACGGTGTAGGCATGAAGACTTATGATCCGATTGAGAAGATGGGGCATAAATATGGAATGGAATCCGGTTCAAAGGAGACAGACCAGAATTTCTTGTTTGCTTGGAGAGGTTGGTATTATATCTATCCGATTCATTATGATATGTATGATCCGGCAAAAGGTAATAGCTGGATTGAACAAACTGCCGGTTGGATGATAGAGAATAGAACTCCTTCCTGTCTTACCGTAGACGAACAAAACGGTACATATTATTATTGTACTCCGGAGGAATAATAATTCTTTCTGTTTACGATCTGAAGATTGAATCTGATGTAAAGGTCAGGTTCAATCTTTTTTATTATAAAGTCCCTTACTGCCGATTACAAAGGTTCATCTTTTTCGTCCTATTATTGATAATAATTTATGTATAATTGTAAACTATAAAAACATGATGAATAGAATTTTATCTCTCCTTACTTTATTCTTTTTTTCAGTAGTGGTATCTGCCGCGGATATAAAATTAAATACGAGAAATCTTCCGGCAAATGTTGTAACTGAAGCTCAGCAAAAGACAGCTAAGGTAATGGACAAACTTTTATTGGCCAATGATTCCATCCGTGAGAATATTCAAATCGTTATAACAAACCGATATCTGGAATTAAGGGAAATTCATCTGAATTATGATAAACGGAACAAGACGATTGAGGCGAGAGGATTACCTAAGGAAGTGGAAGCAGAAGAGCTGGAACGTTCGTACTATCAATATAACTCTGATTTATATCGCTCCCGCTTTGGCTATGAGGCTTGGCTCTCTTTCTACCTGAATGATAAACAAGTAGAAACGATCAAGGATGCTATGACCTACAATTTATTCCATATACGCTATGACGATTTTATGGATTTGTTACCAAATCTGACAGAGTCGGACAAAAATAGAGTGTATCATTGGTTGGTAGAGGCACGTAAGATGAAAAATAAATAGTTCTTTCTGATTACAATTCTTCTTTCTTATCGTCTTATTATTGTATTTTTGAAAAGCAATCGGACAAAACCAATAAGATAATGAAAAATAAACTTGTATTTTTGGCGGCCTGTGCCGTCACAGTGTTGATGCCGGCTACTGTTAAAGCTCAGTATCCTGGGATAACTAAAGAAGCTGGAGAAATCAGTGGAAAAATAATGTCTGAAGGGCGTCAGCGCTCGGATGAGGCATGGGCGAAAGCTTTACCTATTGTCGAGAAAGAAGCCAAAGAAGGACGTCCTTATATACCTTGGGCTTCCCGTCCGGACGATCTGCCTCAGGCTAAAATCCCGGCATTTCCGGGTGCAGAAGGAGGCGGTATGTTTAGTTATGGTGGTCGTGGTGGTAAGGTAATTACTGTAACCAATCTGAATGATCGTGGACCGGGCTCTTTCCGCGAAGCTTGTGAAGTGGGTGGAGCTCGTATCATTGTTTTTAATGTAGCAGGTATTATCCGTTTGGAAACACCGATTATAGTTCGTGCTCCTTATATTACTATTGCCGGGCAAACAGCTCCTGGTGATGGGGTGTGTATTGCCGGAGAATCTTTTTGGGTAGATACACACGATGTTGTAGTACGTCACATGCGTTTTCGTCGTGGAGAAACCAAAGTTACCCGTCGTGATGATTCCTTTGGTGGTAATCCGATTGGTAATATCATGATTGACCATTGCTCCTGTACTTGGGGATTAGATGAGAATATATCTTTTTATCGCCATATGTATAGCCCGGGTGAGGGTTATAAAGATGAGAAACTTCCAACCGTGAATGTTACGATTCAGAATACGATTTCAGCTCAAGCATTGGATACTTATAATCACGCTTTTGGTAGTACTTTGGGTGGTGAGAATTGTGCTTTTATGCGTAACCTTTGGGCTAGCAATGCAGGGCGTAACCCATCTGTGGGCTGGTATGGTATTTTCAATTTTGTGAATAACGTTGTGTATAACTGGGTACACCGTTCGATGGATGGCGGTGATTATCGTGCGATGTTTAATGTGGTCAATAACTATTATAAACCGGGACCGTTAACTCCGAAAGATTCTCCTGTCGGACATCGTATTCTAAAGCCTGAAGCTGGACGTAGCAAACTTGACTATAAAGTATATGGTCGTGTTTTTGCTGATGGTAATATTATGGAAGGGTACCCTGAAATTACAAAAGATAACTGGGCTGGCGGTATCCAGATTGAAAATCAGAGAAATACAGATGGCTATACGGAAAATATGCGTGCCTATGAGCCGTTCGCAATGCCTTATATCAATATTATGTCAGCCGGTGATGCTTATGAATCTGTATTGAAAAATGTAGGTGCAAATATTCCTTGCCGTGACATTGTCGATCAGCGTATTATACATGAAGTAAGAACTGGAGAAGTTTATTACGAAAAGAAACTTCCGAAAGATGCTTATGGTGATATGTGGGGATTGGCGGAGAAATCACAGGATGAGGACGGTCATTTCAAATATCGCCGCTTGCCGAAAGATTCATATAAGAAAGGTATTATTACAGATATTCGTCAGGTTGGCGGCTATCCTGAATATAAAGGTACTTCTTATGTAGATACTGACGGTGACGGTATGCCAGATGCATGGGAAACAGCCAATGGCTTGAATCCTAATGATCCGAGTGATGCTAATAAAGACTGTACCGGTGATGGGTATACCAATATTGAGAAATATATTAATGGCATCAGTACAAAAAATAGAATTGATTGGACTGATATGAAGAACAATTATGATACATTGGCAGAGAAAGGAAAATTGATGTAATTATGAAAAAAATACTATTACTCTCAATCCTGCTTTGGACGGGATGGGTATCCGCTCAGGCCATTGACTTGGATAAAGAGAATCGTGATCCTAAATATGTAGAATCTATAGTTAGCCGTTCACAGAAAATAGTAGATAAACTTGGTATAAACGATGCAAAGGTTGCTGAAGATGTACGCAACGTTATTGCTAATCGCTATTTTACTTTGAATGATATTTATGAGACGCGTGACGCAAAGGTGAAGGAAATTAAAGAATCAGATCTGGTTGGTGAAGCAAAAAATAATGCACTGAAAGCTGCGGAAGATGCAAAAGACGCTGCTTTATATCGTATTCATTTTGCATTTCCTGCTGATTTATCTCTTTTTCTAACTGAAGAACAGATTGAGGCTGTGAAAGATGGAATGACGTATGGAGTTTTGAAGATAACCTATGACTCACATCTTGATATGATTCCATCTCTGAAAAAGGAAGAAAAAGCTCAGATTTATGCTTGGCTGAAGGAAGCTCGTGAGTTTGCGATTGACGCAGAAAATTCAGATAGAAAGCATGCTTTTTTCGGTAAATATAAGGGGCGTATCAATAACTATTTGGCTAAGCGTGGATATGATTTAACAAAAGAACGTGAAGAGTGGTACAAGCGTGTGAAAGCACGTGGAGGCTCTCTCTGATAATTAGGATAGATAAAAACTGGTTAGTTATGTGATGTGAAGGGTGGCTGAGAAGTCACCCTTTTCTGTGTTCTGATTTTTGGAATATGGCGAATCTTCCATTATCTTTGAGTACAAATTCGTCTTATTGCCGTCTCCTCTGTATACAGAATACGATATAAAAACAAAAGTATTATTTAGAAATGAGAAAATTAAGAAATACATTAGCTGCAATAAGCATTTTGTTCTTAGCTTCTTGTGGAGGAAACAAAGACTACTATATGTTCACCTCATTCCATGAGCCGGCTAATGAAGGTTTAAGATATCTATATAGTGAAGACGGCATGCATTGGGATAGTGTTCCCGGTGTTTGGCTGAAACCGGAATTGGGACAACATCAGCTGATGCGCGATCCTTCGATGGTACGTACTCCGGACGGTACTTATCATTTGGTTTGGACCACCAGTTGGAAAGGTGATTTGGGATTTGGCTATGCGTATTCCAAAGACTTGATTCACTGGTCGGAGCAACAAATGATTCCGGTAATGGCCCATGAACCGACGACCGTCAACGTGTGGGCACCGGAGATTTTCTATGATGATGAGGCTGAACAATTCATGGTGGTCTGGGCATCTTGTGTTCCGGGGCGTTTTGAAAAGGGTATAGAAGAAGAAAAGAATAACCATCGCTTATATTACATCACTACAAAAGACTTTAAGACGATATCCGAAACCAAACTTTTGTATGATCCGGGCTTCAGTTCAATTGATGCTACCATCATAAAACGTGCAAAGAATGATTATGTAATGGTGCTTAAAGATAATACACGTCCCGAACGTAATCTGAAAGTTGCTTTTGCCGATTCATTGACAGGACCTTATTCGCCTGCATCGCAACCTTTCACGGAATCGTTTGTAGAAGGCCCCTCTGTAGAGAAGATAGGAGATGACTATCTTATCTATTTCGATGTCTACAGGAAGAAAATATATGGCGCTGTGCGTACCAGGGATTTTCGTAATTTTACGGATGAAACCGGAAACGTAAGTGTACCCACAGGCCATAAACATGGGACTATTTTCAAAGCCCCGGAGTCGCTCGTTAAGGAGTTGTTGAAAGAAAGCAAGAAGAAATAATATATAAAACAGGAACAGATAATGAACAGCCCTATCAAAATACTTTTTGTTCTGGCAACTGGATGGCTGACACTAACGTCGGCTTCAGCACAAGACAGGATACATTACACTGGAACCGAACTTTCTAATCCCACCTATCATGATGGACAATTGTCACCGGTAGTGGGAGTGCATAATATTCAATTGGTACGTGCCAATCGTGAACATCCGGATGTGTCGAATGGTGGAGGATGGACTTATAATCACCAACCGATGTTGGCCTATTGGAATGGGCAATTCTATTATCAATATCTGGCAGATCCGTCGGATGAGCATATTCCGCCTTCCCAGACTTTTCTGATGACTTCTAAAGACGGATATAACTGGACAAATCCGGAAATCGTGTTTCCTCCTTATAAAGTTCCCGACGGATATACGAAGACTTCCCGTCCGGGTATGCAGGCAAAAGACCTGATTGCCATCATGCATCAGCGTGTGGGCTTTTATGTATCCAAGTCCGGCAGACTGATTACAATGGGGAATTATGGAGTTGCGTTGGATAAAAAAGATGATCCGAATGATGGAAACGGTATTGGTCGGGTAGTTCGTGAAATTAAGAAAGACGGTTCATTCGGTCCTATCTACTTTATATATTATAATCATGGATTTAATGAAAAAAATACCGATTACCCTTATTTCAAGAAAAGTAAGGATCGTGAGTTTGTAAAGGCTTGTCAGGAAATTCTGGATAATCCATTGTATAGAATGCAATGGGTGGAAGAAGCGGATCGGGAAGACCCGATTATTCCTTTGAAGAAGGGATATAAAGCGTTCAATTGCTATACTTTACCCGACGGGCGTATTGTCAGCCTTTGGAAACATGCACTGACTTCAATCACTGAAGACGGTGGCTATACTTGGGCGGAACCAGTGCTTCGTGCCAAAGGATTCGTTAATAGCAATGCAAAGATTTGGGGACAACGCCTGACTGATGGTATGTATGCTACCGTGTATAATCCTTCGGAGTTTCGTTGGCCGCTGGCTATATCGTTGAGTAAGGATGGGCTGGAATATACGACCTTGAACCTCGTGCATGGTGAAATTCCGCCGATGCGTTATGGAGGAAACTATAAGTCGTATGGTCCGCAATATCCCCGCGGTATTCAAGAAGGAAATGGAATTCCTGCGGATGGTGATTTATGGGTTGCTTACAGTGTGAATAAAGAAGATATGTGGGTATCACGTATTCCTGTTCCGGTACAGATACAAGCCTCTGCACATGCAGACGATGATTTCTCAAAAGCCGGATCAATAGCTGAGTTGACCGACTGGAATATTTACTCTCCCCTTTGGGCTCCAGTCACTTTAGACGGAAAGTGGCTGCGTTTGCAAGATAAAGATCCTTTTGATTATGCCAAGGTAGAACGAAAAATACCGGCTTCTAAAGAACTGAAAATCTCATTTGATCTACAGGCCGGACAAAACGATAAAGGTACTCTTCAGATTGACTTCCTGGATGAGAACAGCATTGCTTGTTCCCGGCTTGAGCTGACTCCTGATGGGATTTTTCGTGCTAAAGGCGGTTCCCGCTTTGGGAACCTGATGAAATATGAACCGGGAAAAAACTATCATGTAGAGGCTATCCTTTCAGTGACCGATCGTAATATTCAGGTATTTGTGGATGGTAAGAGAGTAGGATTGCGCATGTTCTATGCACCGGTATCTGCTATTGAACGTATTGCGTTCCGTACAGGAGTTCCACGAACATTTCCCACTGTAGATACACCGGCTGATCAGACCTATGATCTGCCGAATGCCGGTGACCAGGAGCCACTAGCTGAATACCGTATCGCCAATGTGAAAACCTCTTCTGTGGATAAAGATGCGACTGCTGCTGTTTTGAAGTATGCGGATTTTAGCCATTATGCAGATTATTTCAATGGTATGGAAGATGAGAATATAGCCCAGGCCATTCCGAATGCAAAGGCTTCGGAATGGATGGAAGAGAATATACCGTTGTTTGAATGTCCGCAACGTAATTTTGAAGAGATGTACTATTACCGCTGGTGGGCGTTGCGGAAGCATATCAAAGAAACACCTGTGGGATATGGCATGACGGAATTTCTGGTTCAGCGTTCCTATTCTGATAAATATAATTTGATAGCCTGCGCTATCGGGCATCATATTTATGAAAGCCGTTGGTTGCGCGATCCGAAGTATCTGGATCAGATTATTCATACGTGGTATCGGGGGAATGATGGCGGGCCGATGAATAAGATGAATAAGTTTAGTTCGTGGAATGCGGATGCTGTGCTGGCACGTTATATGGTGGATGCTGATAAGGATTTCATGCTGGATATGAAGGAAAATCTGGAAGCCGAGTATCAACGCTGGGAGTGCACGAACCGTTTGCAAAACGGATTATATTGGCAAGGAGATGTACAGGATGGCATGGAAGAATCAATTAGTGGCGGACGTAAGAAAAAGTATGCCCGCCCCACCATTAATAGCTATATGTATGGTAATGCAAAAGCTCTTTCACTGATGGGAATCCTTTCGGATGATGAAGGAATGGCTATGAGATATGGTATGCGGGCGGATACATTGAAAAGGCTGGTACAAGATAAGTTGTGGAATTCACGCCACCAGTTTTTTGAGACAATGCGTGCGGACTCTTCTGCGAATGTACGCGAGGCTATCGGATATATACCTTGGTACTTTAATTTGCCGGACACAGTGAAGCAATATGAAGTTGCCTGGAAAGAGATTATGGATGAGAACGGTTTTTCTGCTCCTTACGGATTAACTACTGCCGAGCGCCGTCATCCGGAATTTCGTACCCACGGAGTTGGTAAATGTGAATGGGACGGAGCAATCTGGCCGTTTGCTTCTGCCCAGACATTGACAGCAATGGCTAACTTTATGAATAATTATCCACAGAGAGTATTATCCGATAGTGTGTATTTCCGTCAAATGGAATTGTATGTCGAGTCGCAATATCATCGCGGACGTCCTTATATTGGTGAATATCTGGATGAGGTGACAGGTTATTGGCTGAAAGGTGACCAGGAACGGAGTCGTTACTATAACCATTCTACCTTTAATGATTTGATGATTACCGGTCTGATTGGATTACGCCCGCGCCTGGATGATACGGTAGAAGTAAATCCGTTGATACCGGCAGATAAGTGGGATTGGTTCTGTCTGGATAATGTTTTATATCATGGTCGTAACCTGACAATTCTTTGGGATAAATATGGTGATCGTTACCATCGCGGAAAAGGATTGCGTATTTTTGTAGATGGAAAACAAGTTGGATATGCAGATAGATTGACGAGAATCATTTGTGAGAACGTCTTGAAATAATGGTTACTACTGAAATAGAAAAAAACGAATGATGTTTTTAAAAAGATATATTTTCTTTCTTCTTTGCATGCCGTGTCTGGCACAGGCAAAGAATATAACGGTCAGCCATCTCACTTGCGAAATGCAGGAAGGGCTGGTGCTCGTTGAAGCCTATCCTCGGCTGGGGTGGACCATGGAGTCGCCGGAGAATGGGACGAGGCAGACTGCTTATGAGATTGAGATTCGGGAAGCCTGCACCGGACGTACGGTTTGGAATACGGGAAAGGTCCAATCTTCACAAAGCCAGTTGATACCGACTCATGGAGCGAAGTTTCTCCGATTTAGTTTCTATAACTACATCTGGCGTGTACGGGTTTGGGATGAAACGGACGCACCTTCCGAATGGAGTCGAGAAGCAAAGTTTCGTTTAGTTCCCCAAGGTTTTTCTTCGGCTGAATGGATTGGGGCCATCACCCGTAAAGACGCACGCTTGCCCGAAGGACGGAAATTCCACGGAGGCGAGTTGAAGAAGCCGGAGGTAAAGGCGGCATGGGAAGACGTGGATACATTGGCAAAGAAAAGCATTTGCTTGCGTAAGACGTTCCGCACGGACAAAAAGATTGCGGAGGCTACCGCATACATCTGTGGCCTTGGATTCTATGAGTTCACCTTGAATGGGAAGAAAGTCGGTGACAGTGAATTTGCTCCCCTCTGGAGTGATTATGACAAGAGCGTCTATTATAATATGTATGATGTAACGGAACTGTTGCAGGAGGGCGAGAATGTGGCGGGAGTTTTATTGGGAAACGGGTTCTATAATGTGCAGGGCGGACGTTACCGCAAGTTACAGATCAGCTTCGGGGCACCGACTCTTTTATTCTCACTGCTTGTCAATTATGAAGATGGAACACGGGATGTGGTTTGCTCTGACGACAGTTGGAAATATGACTTAAGCCCCCTCACCTTTAATTGTATTTATGGAGGCGAAGATTATGATGCGCGTCGCGAACAAAAAGGGTGGAACCGGGCAGGTTTTAATGATGCGCGTTGGCGCCCGGTAGTGGTTCAGGAAGCTCCGAAGGGAACGTTGCGTCCGCAAATGGCGGCTCCGGTGAAAATCATGGAACGTTATGGTGTCCGGAAAGTGACGAAACTGCCCCCGGAACAGATTGCCTCTGCCTGTAAATCGACCAAAAGAACCGTCGACCTTTCCGCTTTCGTACTGGATATGGGACAGAACCTTGCCGGTTTCCCGGAAATTACCGTGCGTGGTAAACGAGGTCAGAAAGTTACTTTGGTGGTGGCTGAGGCTCTGACGGAGGAAGGAGCCTGTAACCAACGGCAAACGGGACGTCAGCATTACTACGAATATACCTTGAGGGGTGAGGGGGACGAGACCTGGCGTCCCCGTTTCTCATACTATGGTTATCGCTACATTCAGGTAGAGGGTGCCGTACTGAAAGGGGAGAAGAATCCCCGGAAATTGCCTGTTCTGAAAGATATTCAATCCTGCTTTGTTTATAACTCGGCAAAAAAGGTCTCTGCTTTCGAGTGTTCCAATCCGATATTCAACGCTGCCCATCGTCTGATAGAGAAGGCGGTTCGCAGCAATATGCAGTCTGTATTTACCGATTGTCCCCATCGGGAAAAGCTGGGATGGCTGGAACAGGTACACCTCAACGGGCCGGGACTTTTATACAATTATGACCTGACAGCTTTCGCTCCGCAGATTATGCAGAATATGGCGGATGCCCAACATCGCAACGGAGCCATGCCAAGCACCGCACCGGAGTATGTCGTGTTCGAAGGACCGGGCATGGATGCCTTTGCTGAATCTCCCGAGTGGGGAGGTGCTTTGGTCATTTTCCCGTATATGTATTACGAAACCTACGGGGACGATTCGCTGATTAAGAAGTATTACCAGAATATGCGCCGATATGTGGACTATCTCTCTACCCGCGCAGATAATCATATCCTTTCTTTCGGTTTGGGCGACTGGTATGATTACGGTGACTTCCGTGCAGGATTCTCCCGCAATACGCCTGTCCCGCTGGTGGCTACGGCACACTATTACATGATTGTCGAATATCTGATAAGGGCTGCTCGCATTGTGGGTAATGCTGATGATGTCAGGTATTACAATTCGTTGGCGAATGATATCGTGGTAGCATTTAACGAGCGCTTTCTGGATTACGATGCGGCGCAGTATGGTACGGGAAGCCAGTGCAGCAATGCTTTGCCGCTTTTTCTGGATATGGTTCTGAGTAGAGGCCATTCTGGAGGTTATGAAACGGATCGTCATCTGGAGCGCAAAGTATTCAAGAACCTGATAAAAGATGTGGAAGCACACGGCAATCGTCTGACTACCGGAGATGTGGGAAACCGCTATCTGATCCAGACATTGGCCAATTACGGAGCCGATGAACTCATCTATAAAATGTTCAACCATGAGGAGACGCCCGGATATGGCTTTCAACTCAAGTTTGGTGCAACGACTCTGACTGAGCAATGGGACCCTCGTCAGGGCTCCTCTTGGAATCATTTTATGATGGGGCAGATTGATGAATGGTTCTTTAACTCGTTGGTCGGTATCTCTCCGGACGTGAAGCATGGATACCAGAAGTTCAGAATCGCCCCGAAGCCTGTCGGTGATCTGAAATACGTGCAGTCATCTTATGAAACCCTTTACGGTAAGATAACTGTAGACTGGACCCGCGAGAACGGCCGGTTTAAGCTGAAGTTGTCCGTTCCGGTAAACACTGTGGCGGTGGTTACACTTCCGGGAGAGAAAGAACCGAGAGAGGTGGAGAGCGGGAAACATGAATTTGTAGTGAACGAACAACAAACTATAAACGAACCATAAACAACCATACTATGACCATGAAATATAGAATACTTCTTTGTTCACTCTTCTGCCTTTGTGCGGTTACGGTGCTTCGTGCAGAACGTGTAGATATGCTGAAAGCAGGAGCGAAGGTGGATGGAAAGACGTTGAATACCAAACTTATCAATTCTACCATCGACCGCCTGAACGCGAACGGTGGCGGTACCCTTTTTTTTCCTGCCGGCACTTATCTGACGGGAAGCATCCGGATGAAGAGCCACATCACTTTGGAGTTGGAGGCGGGAGCCACTTTGCTGTTTTCTGATAGCTTCGATGATTATCTTCCCTTTGTGGAGGTGCGTCATGAGGGAGTGATGATGAAGAGTTTCCAGCCTCTGATTTATGCCGTGGATGCGGAAAATATAACAATCAAAGGTGAAGGTATGCTGGACGGGCAGGGAAAGAAGTGGTGGATGGAGTTTTTTCGTGTGATGATTGATCTGCGCGACAATGGCATGCGGAATGTGAATAAGTATCAGACGATGTGGGACCAGGCAAATGATACAACGGCTATCTATGCTGAAACAAACAAGGACTACATCGGTACACTGCAACGTCGTTTTTTCCGTCCTCCGTTTATCCAGCCGGTTCGTTGCAAGGACGTGAAGATAGAGGGGGTGAAGATCGTCAACTCTCCGTTCTGGACGGTGAATCCCGAGTTCTGTGAAAACGTGAAGGTGAAGGGAGTGACCATTCATAATGTGCCCTCGCCCAATACGGACGGCATCAATCCGGAATCCTGCCGGAATGTACATATCAGCGACTGCCACATTTCGGTGGGAGATGATTGCATAACGATCAAATCCGGTCGCGATGCGCAGGGGCGCCGTCTGGGAGTACCCTGTGAGAATATAACCATCACTAATTGCATCATGCTTTCCGGTCATGGTGGTGTAGTGATAGGCAGTGAGATGAGTGGAGGCGTGCGTAAGGTGACTATTTCCAATTGCATTTTCGATGGAACGGATCGTGGCATTCGTCTCAAGTCCACCCGGGGCAGGGGAGGAGTGGTCGAAGATATCCGTGTCAGTAACATTGTGATGCGCAATATCAAGCAGGAGGCTGTGGTACTGAATCTGAAGTATAGCGGTATGCCTGCCGAACCCAAGAGTGAACGCACTCCGCTGTTTCGCAATATACATATCAGTGGAATGACGGTTACAGATGTCAAGACTCCTGTTAAGATAGTTGGGCTGGAAGAAGCTCCGATTTCTGATATTGTACTGCGCGACATCCATGTGCAGGGGGCCGGTGAGGAATGTGTCTTTGAGGATTGCGAACGCATCACGATGGAAGATGTCATGGTGAATGGTAAAAAGATGTATCCAAAGGAAGTCGATGAAAAGTAAACAATAATATATAGAACAATGAAACGTATTCTTTTCTCTGTGCTTTTTGCTGCATCTCTTTCGGCTGAAGCACAAACACAAACATTTGAAACGGCCTTTGCCCGCCCTTTGAACGAAGTTCTTACGGACATACAAAATCGTTTTGGTATCCGCCTGAAATACGATATTGATACGGTCGGTAAAGTGTTGCCTTATGCGGATTTTCGTATCCGTCCTTATTCAGTGGAAGAATCGCTGACGAATGTATTGTCCCCTTTCGATTATAAGTTTGTGAAACAAACTGGCAATATATATAAGTTGAAAGCTTATGAATATCCTCGGCGGACAGATGCTGACGGAGAGAAAATGCTGGCTTACCTTAATACGCTTTATGCAGATAAGGAAGCTTTCGAACTCCGTGCCGATTCTTTAAGAAAAGAAGTCCGGCAACGTCTGGGAATTGACCTTTTACTCGCACAATGTGTGGAGTCGAAGCCGATTCTTTCCAAAGTGAGGAAATATGATGGCTATACAGTTCAGAATTTTGCACTTGAGACGCTTCCAGGGCTGTATGTTTGCGGTTCTGTTTATGCCCCTAAATCGAAAGAGAAGCATGCGTTGATCATTTGTCCGAATGGACACTTTGGAGGAGGTCGTTATCGCGAAGATCAACAACAGCGTATGGGAACCCTGGCACGTATGGGGGCTGCTTGTGTGGATTATGATCTCTTCGGTTGGGGAGAGTCAATTTTGCAGGTTGGCAGTGCGGCACACCGCAGTAGTGCAGCTCATACCATTCAGGCGATGAATGGTTTGCTGATTCTCGACTATATGCTTGCTGCCCGTAAAGATATTGACAGGAAAAGAATCGGTGTGAATGGCGGTTCCGGTGGTGGCACGCAAACAGTTCTGCTGAGTGCACTGGATGATCGCTTCACGGCTTCGGCGCCGGTGGTAAGTTTGGCTTCTCATTTTGATGGAGGATGCCCCTGTGAAAGCGGTATGCCTATTCAATTGGCGGCGGGTGGCACATGCAATGCCGAATTGGCAGCAATCTTTGCTCCCCGTCCGCAATTAGTAGTGTCTGATGGTGGTGATTGGACGGCAAGTGTGCCTACACTGGAATATCCTTATTTGCAGCGTGTTTATGGATTCTACGATGCAAAAGATAAAGTGACGAACATACATCTTCCGAAAGAAAGACATGACTTTGGTCCTAATAAGCGGAATGCTGTCTATACATTTTTTGCTGAGGTGTTCGGCTTGAATAGAAATATGCTGGATGAAACAAAAGTCACCATCGAACCGGAATCCGCTATGTATAGTTTCGGTGAGAAAGGAGAACTTTTGCCGGAAAGCGCAATTCGTTCGTTTGATAAAGTAGCTGTTTATATTGACAAGAAAGCTTTTGCCCAATTAAAGTCGGATGCTTCTCTTGAGAAAAAGGCAATGGACTGGGTGGCTTCCTTAAATATGGAGGATGATAAGAAAGCGGGCTTTGCTGTAACAACTATCTATAATCATTTGCGCAAGGTTCGTGATTGGCATAATGAACACCCTTATTCCACTGTTCCGGAGGGTATCAATCCTGTCACTGGTAAATCTTTAAGTAAATTGGATCGGGAAATGATTGCCGATTCCGCCATGCCGAAAGAAGTTCATGAAAAGCTGATGAAAGATTTACGCAGAGTGCTGACGGAAGAACAAGTAGAGCAGATTCTTGATAAATATACTGTAGGCAAAGTAGCTTTCACTTTGAAAGGTTATCAGGCCATTGTCCCTGATATGACGGGGGAAGAAACCGCTTTTGTGTTGGAACAGTTGAAGCTGGCTCGTGAACAGGCTATTGATTATAAGAACATGAAGCAGATATCTGCCATCTTTGAAATCTACAAAACCAAGTGCGAACAGTATTTTAATGAGCATGGTCGTAACTGGCGCCAGATGTTCAAGGATTATGTAAATAAGAGAAAAGCGGAAAAGGCTCAGAACAAGAAATAAAAAAGGAAGCCCCGGAACTCTTATTATGATCTGAGTTCCGGGGCTTTTTTCTTATATTCAGATATATTCAGAAAAACCTTATCGAAGTTTTGATAAATCTATTTCCGCATATTTAACCCGCTGCCTTCTCCATGTATAAACAGCATGCAGCCTACCATCTTTTCCCTGAATAATACTTGGATAGGAATATTGACTGATAGGGCTGTTTTCCAATGTAAGCACAGGTTGCCAATTTATACCATCTTCTGAAATGGCTACACAGAGAGGAGTTCGAGGTCCTTTGGGAGTGCCGGGTAGTGTCGAGAAATTATTGTAGATGAGTACATGGCGACCGTCCTGTAATGTTACGGCATCCGTTCCCGAATTATTATTCGGAACATCCAGAAGCGTTACTTTGCTCCAGGTATCGCCATTATCATTGCTCCAGGCTGTGGCAATCCGGGCATTGCGTGTGCGGCACAATACTTGTAATCTTCCGTCTTTGTGCATCAGTATACTGGGTTGTATCGCATATATTGGTTTTGGACCTTCACCTTTGACGGCCTCGCCACCTTCCTGATCATCTACGTTGACACTTCCTTTTTTACGGTGCTGAGTAAGTACGGAAAGCTCCGCAGCCAGTGATTCCGTTGTCTTCCAGGTCTTGCCGTTGTCATCGGAAATTTCGAAATGAATGCGCCATCCCTTGCCACCTTCTCTGCTGGAAGGACAGATGATACGACCATTAATGTACTCCGGTTTATTCTTGATAGGACCGAGGAATCCTTCCGGCAACGGTTCACGTTTACTCCAGGTCTTTCCTCCGTCGCGAGAGCGCACGAGCCAGCCAGTCCAGTCGCCTACGCTCAAGCCTATTTTATAGAAGAGAATCAGATCACCTCCCGGAATTTGGAAAAGTACCGGGTTCCAGCAAGCTTTCCGGCGGGCAATCAGTTTTCCCCGGGCATTTGTCACAGGAGTACAAGTGGAATCAATGCCTGCCAAGGTTGCCTGCGCATCTTTTATTGAAAATACGCCGTCGGCAGCGAGTTGTGGAGAGGTCCATTCTTTGGCACCTTTCGGCTTGCGACACACCCAGATGCAACAATCCGGATTGCGCTCTTTGGTACCGCCGAAAAATGAAGCGACAAGATCCCCGTTTTTCAATTCTACGATGGTGGCTCCATGACATTCCGGGAAGGAGGCTTTCTCATATAGGAACTCGTCACTCAGGATAGCTACATTCCGGGTAGGGATATCTACACTGAAGTGATGCTTGCCCGAACCTACCATTTCTTTCCGCCCGCCGGGAAGATATACTTCGCCTGTAGTGTTGGCGGGGAGTTCAATGTCCCATTCCAGATGTGTCGGGGTCTTTTTCCACCGGCTGGTTATTTTTCCGTAGATGCTTGTGTAGGAGGCATCTACATTGCTTAGTTCCTGAATGTCAAAGGCAGGCTGGAAGATGATATGTTTATAGCCGGGCTTCCAACGGTCGGCACGGATGCCTGCCAGATTGTTGAAGCACCAGGGAAGCAGGTCGCCTAAGAGCATGACGTGATTTCCACTGTTCATTCCGGGATTTGCTTTGTCGCCATTCCAGAGTTCCCAGATGGTGGTGGCGCCTTGCGCGGCCATATATCCCCACGAAGGATAAGTCTTATTAGTGGCCAGAAGATAGGCGACATCGGCATGACCACGGCGGCTTAGTTCGCGTAGCAGCCATTGTGTACCGATGACTCCGGTGCTGATATGTCCTTTATTGGTAGTGATAATGGTAGCCACGGTATTCTTGGCAACTTCGTCCATGTACTGTTTGGGGACAAGTCCGAAAGCAAGCGGCAGAATATTGGCGGTAACCGTGTTGTTACCGTAGAAGATGCTGTCCGGATATAAAGTATGTCCGGGTACGAGGGAAGTACCTTCCTTCACATGAAGGAAACGTGCGTTGAAGGCATCTTTTATCCGGCCTTCCAGTGCTCCCCATTCTTCGGCTTCGGCGGTTAGACCTTGCAGGCTTGCAAAACGATGCATCAGTTGCAGGACTTTCAGATAGTAGGCGGTAGCTATAAGCGCACCATCCGTTTTGCGGGCAGGGTCATTGCTATGAATCATTTCCAAAGACTCGGGAGGTACGCACCAGTCACCGTATTTGTCTTTGGTAATAATGAATTCCTTGGTCAGGTAATACTCGCGGATATGAGATACCCATTTCTTTAAAGCCGGATAATTCTCTTCGATTGCGCGCCGGTCACCGTAGTTGGTGAAAAGCATGTCGCATACCAGGGGAAGGGTAGCCGGCCAGGTGACATTATCCGAATAGTAATTCCAGTAGGCCGGAGCTACATCCGGGATGCAGCCGTCCTCACGCTGTGCTTCACGAATATCACGTGTCCATTTGTTGTATAGGGCATGATTGTTGAAAAAGAGGCTTTCACCCCAGGAACCCATCGCGTGGTCTCCTAACCAAGGTTGGCGTTCGTTGCGTTGCGGGCAGTCGACGGGCATACCTTTGTAGTTACTGCGGATACCCCAAAAAGCATTGCGCAATACCTGATTGAGTGTTTCATCCGAGCAGGTGAAGGTCCCGGTATGAGCCATTTCGTCATCTACTACTTCAGCTGTAAAATCTTCGGTCTTGGCATTGGGATAACCGCTGATTTCCACATAGCGGAAACCGTGGTATACAAAGCGGGGAGCCCAGGTGGCATCTTGTGGTTCACGTCCGCTGACAACATATATATCCGTGCAATGTGCGTCGCGCAGATTCTTCGTAAAAATTTCGCCATCCGCTTGCAAGCGCTCGGCAAAGCGGAGACGGATACTGTCTCCTGCCTGGCCTTTGATACGAATACGTAGCCATCCTGCCATAGTCTGACCGATGTCCAAAATCTGTTTGTCTCCCTGTTTCCGGATAGAAACAGGCTTCAGGCTTTCCGTTACTTTCATGCCCGGCATCATTTGCGCACGCAAGGTTCCTGAGGGAATGCTGACGCGCCCGGCGGGTATCCAATTCGTATCATCATAGCCTGTCCGATTCCAGTCTCCTAATTCCTTGCGTGCATCGTATTCTTCACCATCGTACTCATTATTGCTGCGGATAGGGCCTTCGGTGGTTAGTTTCCAGGATATATCCGAGGCGATTGTCTGTCTGCTGCCGTCCGTATATTCAATAATCAGATTCAGACGTAGTTTGGGATAGCCAAAAGTAGGTATCTTGTAGGGTTTGTAATTCTGGCGCATGGTGTAGAAGCGCCCGTTGCCGAGGATGACACTGATGGCATTTTCTTTTTGGAGTTGGGGGGTGACGTCATACGTGTTGTACAGGATAGTTTTCCGGTAATCGGTAGGGGCAGGTGCCAGGACTTGTTCACCGATGCGCTGACCGTTGATAAAGAGTTCGTAAAGTCCCATTCCGGCAATGTGTACTGTGGCTCGTTTCACTTCTTTGGTCAGTGCAAACTCTTTGCGGAGGTAGCGGGCGGCAAGGCGGCTCCATTGTGTCTCGCTGTCACCGGGGGCGGGGTGGTCTAGGCCGATCCACTGCCCTTGCCAGTCTGCTTCATTCAGTAATCCCATACTCCAGAAGGCGGGTTCGCTCCAGTCGGTTTCATTAGTATGGGTATAGACTTTTACTTTCCAGTAGTAAGGGGTGTTACGCTTCAACGTTTCACCTTGATAAGTGATCCATTGGGAAGCGTCTGTTTTCACCTTGCCTGAATCCCAGCAGTCTCCTTTGCCTTGTGCCAGGAGTTCAGGGGAGGAGGCTACAAGAATATGATAGGCGGTCTGCATCACATTTTGTTCGTCCGATTCGATACGCCAGCCCAGACGGGGGTGGCGGATGTCGATTCCCAGTGGATTCTTCAATTGCTCTGTTCGCAGGTCGGTGACGCGCAAGGCTGCGTGTGCCGTACCAGCGAGGATGAGGAGGTAAAGTAGGGATATTAATATCTTCTTATTCATATTGATTACGTTATGATATTGAGTAATAGTTCAAGATTACTTTTTCTCCCATCGCTGTTGTGCATCGGGCAGTTCGTCCCATTCCTTATTTACATAGTCTTTACTGCTGTCCACTACAATCAAGATATGATCGTTTCCGCTGCTGTAGCCACTATCGTGCTGGAAATTGTGTATTCCGTTTTCAAACTCACCGATATATTCCAGTTTGCCGTCTTTGGTGGTATACCACCAGGCATTCTTTCTGGCACCGCTGATTTTGCTGAAATCTACTTTCATCGGACGTCCGGTGTAGTTGTACACCATCAGATAATCTTTGCCGCGTGTAGCGATGGCGCGGTCGTAGCGTTCCCCGTTTGTGCCGGCAATGATGGACTGGTCAGGTACACGTTCGAAGAATGGGAAAGTCAGCATCAGGTTTTTGAGATACTTCATTTGGTTGAAGCCCGGATTGTTCAGAGCATCGTACCAGGGTTCCTTTGCACCGTATGCACCGCCAACACCCGGTTTAATGAATTGCATGATGGAATTATTACCATAGGTATGTCCAAAAGAACCGGCAAAAACCGACCAGTAGGCATAACGGCGCACATCGTAATCTTTCCAGCGCAATTCATTCTCATCGTGCAGACCGTGAGGAATTTCCTCGTAGATAGGTTCACCGTCAATTACGGGTTTCATGGGATTTGTGGCCATACTGCGTTCTACAAAGCGCCAGTTATCTTCTTCGGTATTCTCTTCGATTGGATAATCACCGTCACCGAAACGTTGCCCGTAGCGGCGATGCCCGCTTTGGAACATGTTGAAGTCCAGCCAGGGGGCGGCATTGAACCAAGTTGAGGAAGTGGTACGGCCGCGTGGGTGGAAGGTCATCAGGTGATTCTTGTCTATTGCTTTGATGGATGTGGCGAGAGCTTCCCATTCAGCGGTTTTTACGTCACCACGAATATCGCCTCCGATAAACCAGATGATATTCGGCTCGTCTTTATAGCGTTCGGCGAGGAATTTGCCGTAAGCCTTGGCTTGCTCTACCGTCATTTCTCCGCGACTCACAGGACTGCCCCAGATACAGACCATACCGATATAAAGTCCTTTCCGGGCAGCTGTACGGATAATGTAATCCATGTGGTCCCAATAGCCGTATACGCCTTTCTGATTGATGTTTTTGAAGTTATATCCATCAGTCATAGAATATTGTCCGTAGGTATTTATGGAGGGGACATTATTCAGGGTCTGAACTTGAATGACGTTATATCCCCGTTGTTTACATTGTTCCAGATAATACTCGGCTTCATCGCGGTTCAGACGTTGAGGCAGTAGCCATCCGGTTTCTCCTAGCCAAAAGAAAGGAGTGCCGTTTTCATGTTTCAGATAGCGGCCTTCTTCGGAGACCATTAGTTTGCCATTGTTCCAGGGGATATACGTTTTCTGTGTTTTCTTCTGTGCAGAGGCGGGCATTGCCACAGTCAGCAAAAGCAGAAGAAAAGGGATTAGTTTGAATGTTTTCATTGTTATTGATGTTATTATAATTGTTTGCTTAATCACTAATTCATTCGTTCATATTCAATTGCCGCCAATATGAACGCCCCTACGGATTTGGGATCATTTTCTATCACGGGTTCGCCAATATAATACTCGAACGAGCCGTCACGATACTTTCCGGAGTTCCCGCCCAGTCCGGCTACGGCACAACAATGGGTCAATGTGTAAGTGCCGTCTTCTTCAAGACGGGTGAACTCACGGATCATGCCGTTGAATGCTTTCTGTACAGGGGTGATGTATTCGTTTCCGATATATCCCTGATTGATGGCTTTAGCAAGTGTATATATGAACAGGGCTGTTGCCGATGATTCCAGATAATTACCCTTGCGTGCTCCCTGGTCGGTCACTTGATACCAGGTTCCGGATTGCGGGTCCTGATACCTCACCATTGCCTGTGCCAGGCCTTGTAGAATTTGCAGTACGCTGTCGCGTCCTTCGGTTTCCTGTGGCAAGTAATCCAATACATCCACTATGGCGGCTCCATACCATCCGATGCTGCGACTCCAGAAATTCGGTGAACAACCTGTTTCCCGGCTTGCCCATTTCTGCTCGCGGCTTTCATCCCATCCGTGATAATAGAGTCCTGTAGCCGGATCATAAGTCTTGCGGGCTATAAGCAGAATTTGTTTCACAGCTTCGTCTTGCAGGATCGGCTCCCCAAAAGTGGCGCCATATTGTGCCAGATAAGGAGAGGCCATAAAGATACCGTCCAGCCACATCTGGTGCGGATACCTCAGCTTGTGCCAAAAACCGCCTTCGCTTGTGCGGGGCTGCTCCCTCATTTGTTTGCGCAAGGTGTCCATGGCTATTTTATAGCGTTCATCTCCCGTTTGGGTATAGAAGTCGAAAAGAATCTTTCCGGCATTGACGTTGTCTATATTGAATGAAAGATATTTCATGGTTCTGATGTGTCCATCGTTATCAATCAGACTGTCCGCATAGATTTTGGCATAATCGTAGTAAGTGCTGTCTCCTGTATGCTTCCATTCTTCGAGCATGGATTTTACTACAAGTCCGTGTGTATATCCCCAGCGCGGTTTGCTGGCCTTTTCAATCATCCAGGGTTCAGGAAAACGCTTCATTTCGGAGCGTGCCATACGCTCGCTCCATTTTTCGGTCTTTGGTTTTTGGGTGGTTGTGCAGGCCATGAAACAGGTAATCCCGCACACCGTCAGTAGTTTCAGTGAGATACGATTCATATAAGTTCAGTATTTAGTTTCCAATCAATGTATATTCTTGTCCTGCCCGGGTGGGCAGATCGTATAAATAGGTCTTTGCTATTTCCACTTTGTTCAATTTGGCTTTGGGGCTGATTAACGGTTGGGCAATGACGGGAACTGCATAAAGCGGGTTGGGATTCTCACCTTTGGCACGTTTCAGACCTTTGCCTGTCAACGGACTCGTTGAGCGAAGGCGGCAATTGCCTCCTTTATGAGATTTTACAACCAGACGCTCCACTTTCCCGTTTTTCCAGCTTAGTTCCAGCTCGAAACCTCCGCGAGCGATGATTCCTTTCACAGTTCCGTCCTTCCAAACCGTCGGTAATGCGGGTAGCAGATAGATGAAACCGTCATGGCTTTGCATCAGCATTTCGGCAATGCCTGCGGCACAACCAAAGTTTCCGTCAATCTGGAAAGGTGGGTGTGCATCGAACAGGTTGGGGTAGGTGCCTCCTTTCTTCTTTTCATTACGCACCAGGGTCAGTTGGTCTGTAATGAGCTTATAGGCATGGTTGCCGTCGAGCAGACGCGCCCACAGGCAAACTTTCCATCCCATGCTCCAGCCAGTGGATGGGTCGCCGCGATGAATGAGGGAAGTGCGGGCAGCGTCGAATAATTCCGGGCTGCGGTAGGGAGATATCTGGTTGCTTGGAAACAGTCCGTACAGATGGGAAACGTGGCGGTGTACATCCTTCGGGTCATCCCAGTCGAACATCCATTCCTGCAACTGTCCCCAGCGTCCTACCTGCATGGGAGCCATTTCACGGAGGCGCTGTGAGAGTCGGGCGGCAAATGCCCGGTCTGTATCCAGGATGTCCGAGGCGGCTATGATGGCTGTCCAAAGGTCGAATATCAATTGATTGTCGAGGGTGCATCCGGCAGCTGTGGTAGACTTGCCGTTACTGCCCGAATGTACATTTTCGGGTGAGTTGCTGGGACAGACCACCAGCCAGTTGTGCGCAGGTTCTTTCACCATGATGTCGTCGAAAAAGCGTCCGGACTCTCTCAAGATGGGATAGACGGAGCGCAGGAATTCAGTGTCTCCGGTGTAGAGGTAACGTTCCCAAAGATGCCGGCAAAGCCATGCGCCGCCACTGGGCCATAAGCCTGACGGAGCTTTGTCTACTGCGCCCGTGATGCGCCATATGTCGGTGTTGTGATGTAGCACCCAGCCATTGGCGCCATACATGATGCGAGCGGTTTCCTTACCTGTTTCGCTGACTTCGCGTATCAGGCGGAACAGGGGTTCGTTCAGTTCGCTCAGGTTGGTGACTTCCGAGGGCCAATAGTTCATTTCCAAGTTAATGTTACAGGTATATTTGCTGTCCCAGGAGGGGAAAAGCTTATCGTTCCAGATTCCCTGAAGATTGGCGGGTTGCCCGTCGGGTTGGGATGAACAAATCAGGAGGTAACGTCCGAATTGGAAATAAGTAGCCACCAGATGTGCGTCATTGGTCTGTTTGAAGTTCTCCACGCGCTTGTCGGTAGTCACGTGTTCGTATCGGTTGTCTCCTAAATCCAGGGAGACGCGTGTCAGGTATCGGCGATAAAAGTCCGTATGGTTCTTCCGGGCTTCAGTGAATGAATGTGTCATAGCTCTTACCAGATAATCTTTGGCACGTTCGGCCGGATTGCCTGTGATGTCCTGATAGTTATTGAAGTTGGTGGCGATGGAGACGTAGACGATGGCTTCATCGGCTCCTTCTACTGAAAGCACACCGTCGGCACATGCCATCCGGCCGCCGGTGTTCCGGGCGGTCAGTCTTCCCTGAAACTCCACTTTGCCTTTCAGCCCTTCGTGCAGGGAAGATACGCCGGAAAGTGTTACGCAGTTTCCTTCTTCGGAAGTGATGACGACATCCTGATGAGGGGAGGTGAGTTGAGCGTTGAAAGTAATCCGCCCCGGACGGTTGGCGGTGAGGCGTACCATGATTACCTGATCGGTAAATGAAGTGATGGTTTCGCGCCGGTATTGCACCCCATCCACTTCATAGCGGACGAGGGTACGGGCAGAGTCGAGACTTAGTTCCCGGTAATAGTTCGTGTAACGGGTATGTCCGGGAAACGCGATTCGCAGGTCGCCAAAGCTTTGATAGGGCATTCCCGAATTGGTCTTTGCCATGACCTTTTCGGTGGCGAGCGTCTGTGCTTCCAGATATTTGCCGGCAAATACCAGGTCGCGTACCCGGGGAATGTATTCCAGTGCATTGGGGTTGGCGTTGTTGTTGGGGCGTCCCGCCCAGATGGTTTCTTCGTTCAGTTGTATCTGCTCCGTGGCGGGCGTGCCGTATACCATAGCTCCTAGACGCCCGTTCCCTAAGGGGAGGGCTTCCGTCCATACTTGTGCGGGGCGGTCGTACCAAAGTTTGTATTCCTGTGCGGACAGGCGTGACTCCTGTGCAGAAATATTGCCCACGGATACCAGTACAAACAGATAGCCGAATAATCTCTTTTTATTCATCTTTTCTAATAGCTTTTATACTTTTAGAAAAGGACGGTTAAAGATAGCTTTTGTACCCAGCAAATAGGTGATAAAATGTCGTATTAATCCGGTCATTGCATGTAATAGCGCTTGCTGGACCATTTCTTGTTGAGTACAAAACGCGCTTCATTGCGTCTCTTCTTTAAAGATATTGTATGAAATTTCAGATGATTCATATTCATGAGACAGATTAAACTGATACTTCTTTTAGCTTCCGCCTCCGTCACGGGAGCATTTGCACAGAACAACGGACTGACGGATATGAGCCGGAGCCGCTACGCCCGGATGGTGAACACCGGCATTGATGCCGTACATTGGACGGATGGCTTCTGGGCAGAGCGCTTTGATGTGTTCAGCCGCACCTCCCTGCAAAGCATGTGGAACACCTGGAACACGCCCGAAGTATCTCACGGTTTCCGTAATTTTGAGATCGCTGCCGGCATTTGCGAGGGCGAGCACTGGGGACCACCCTTTCACGATGGGGACATGTATAAATGGATGGAAGGAGTAGCCTCAGTTTATGCAGTTAACAAAGACCCCGAACTGGACAAACTAATGGACCGTTTCATTACTTGCGTCGTAAAGGCTCAGCGAACAGATGGATATATCCATACCCCGGTTATTATCGAAGAGCTTAATAAAGGAATCGATACTCATACTCTGGAAGAGCCGCATAAGCAAACAGTCGTCGGAACCAAGGTAGGATCCGAAGATGAGAAAGGCGCCTTTGCCAATCGCCTGAACTTTGAAACCTACAATCTGGGACATCTGATGATGGCCGCCATCGTTCATCGTCGTGCCACCGGGAAGACCACTCTTTTTGATGCAGCCGTCCGTGCCACCGATTTCCTTTGTCATTTCTATGAAACCGCTTCCGCTGAATTGGCCCGTAACGCTATATGTCCTTCCCATTATATGGGGGTAGTCGAAATGTACCGCGCCACGGGGAATCCACGTTATCTGGAACTGTCGAAGAATCTGATTGACATTCGGGGGATGGTGGAAAATGGTACGGATGATAATCAGGACCGCATTCCTTTCCGTGAGCAGTACCGGGCGATGGGACATGCGGTACGTGCCAATTACCTGTATGCCGGGGTGGCGGATGTCTATGCCGAAACCGGTGAAGAGCAATTGATGAAGAACCTGACCAGTATTTGGAATGACATCGTTACCCGGAAAATGTATGTGACCGGGGCTTGCGGTGCCCTTTATGACGGTACTTCGCCCGACGGCACCTGTTATGAGCCGGATAGTATTCAGAAGGTACATCAAAGCTATGGTCGCCCTTATCAATTACCCAATAGTACAGCTCATAATGAAACCTGCGCTAACATCGGCAATATGCTTTTTAACTGGCGCATGCTGGAAGTGACGGGAGATGCCAAGTATGCGGAGCTAGTGGAAACATGTCTTTATAACAGTATTCTGAGTGGTATCAGTTTGGATGGAAAGAAATATTTCTATACGAATCCGCTCCGTATCAGTGCTGATTTACCTTATACACTTCGCTGGCCGAAAGAACGGACGGAGTATATCAGTTGCTTCTGCTGCCCGCCTAATACGTTGCGTACACTCTGCCAGGCACAGAATTATGCTTATACATTGGGTTCCGAAGGTATTTATTGCAATTTGTATGGTACGAATACATTGACTACAAACTGGAGAGATAAAGGAGAAATTGCTTTGACACAGAAGACCGCTTATCCTTGGGAAGGCAATGTACGTGTAGAGTTTGACCGGGTGCCCCGCAAAGCCGGTGCATTCTCCCTTTTCCTCCGTATACCGGAGTGGTGTGAGAAAGCTATGCTGACCGTAAATGGAGAGCTGGTTCCGGTTGCCGCAAAAGCAAATACGTATGCGGAGGTAAAACGTACCTGGAAGAAGGGGGATGTGGTAGAGTGGGTGATGGATATGCCTGTCCGCCTGCTTGAGGCTCATCCGTTGGCGGAAGAAATACGCAATCAGGTAGTGGTGAAGCGCGGACCGTTGGTATATTGCTTGGAGAGCATGGATATGAGAGGTGGCGGAAGCATTGATAATGTACTGATCCCTGCTGATATCAAACTCATTCCAAAGAAAGTGACGATTGAAGGTAGTCCGGTTGTTGCTCTTGAGGGCAAGGCTCGTCTGATTTCATCCAATTCCTGGGAAGGGATACTTTACCGGCCTGTCAGTTTCGCCGGGAAGACGGTGGATATCCGTTTGATTCCTTACTATGCTTGGGGGAATAGGGGGAAAGGAGAAATGACCGTTTGGATGCCTCTGGGGAGATAAATACAGATACGCGTCGTCCGCGTATCTATAATCAAACATTATGTCGAATAGAAGAATCATACTAATAACTGCCTTGTCGCTCCTCACCTTTGTAGGGCATGCAGGCGATATTTGGGTTTCCCCACGTGGAAATGATCAGAATGATGGTACCCGCCAATCTCCGAAGGCAACACTGACCTCCGCCCTGCGTCAGGCACGCGAGTGGCGCCGGACAGGAGATAATCGTGTGCTGGGAGGCATCACAGTGTATATGGAGGGCGGTGTTTATTCCCTCTATGAACCGGTATTCATTCGTCCTGAAGATAGCGGGACAAAGGGTTCGCCCACCGTTATTCGCTCCGTTCGTGGCGAGGATGCCGTATTAAGTGGTGGTGTGCCTATCAGGAACTGGAAAAAACAAGGAAAACTATGGGTGGCGGATGTACCGATGTTCAATGGTCGTCCGCTGGATTTCCGCCAACTGTGGGTGGATGGACAGAAGGCCACACGTGCCCGTGATGTGGAGGACTTTGAGAATATGCATCGCATTTGCAGTGTCGACGAGAAGACTGAAACTCTTTATGTGCCTGCCGCCGCCGTTCGGCAGATTACGGATGGGAAAGGCGCGTTAAAGTCAAGATACGCCGAAATGGTACTTCACCAGATGTGGTGTGTGGCTAATCTTCGGATTCGTTCTGTGCAGGTTTTGGGAGATAGTGCGGCAGTCCGTTTTCATCAGCCCGAGAGTCGTATCCAGTTTGAACATCCCTGGCCACGTCCCATGGTAACGACCGATGGACACAATTCAGCTTTTTATCTGACCAATGCACGTGAACTGCTGGATGTTCCGGGAGAGTGGTATCATGATATAGATACCCGTAAACTTTATTATTATCCGCGTGAGGGAGAAAATATGCAATCAGCGGAAGCGATTGTGCCTGCTATTGAGACATTGGTGCAAATTGAAGGTACTTTGGATCGTCCGGTTACTAATCTTCGTTTCGAGCGGATCACTTTCTCATATACCACCTGGATGCGTCCTTCCGTAAAAGGGCACGTTCCTCTTCAGGCTGGTATGTATCTGACGGATGGGTATCGTATCGATCCGAAAATGAAACGGAATTACAGGAATCATCCGTTGGATAACCAGGGCTGGTTGGGACGTCCTGCGGCGGCAGTTCGGGTGGCTGCCGCTGGGGCGATAGACTTTGAACACTGCCATTTCGAGCATCTGGGCTCCACGGGGGTGGATTATGAAGAAGCGGTGCATGGAGGAATCATCCGTGGTTGTCTTTTCCGTGATATTGTGGGGAATGGTTTATTGGTCGGGAGTTTCTCCCCGGCTGCTCACGAGACACATCTTCCGTACGATCCTGCCGACCGTCGTGAAGTGTGTACACATCAACGGATTGATAATTGTTATTTTACGGAGACGGGTAACGAAGATTGGGGTTGTCTTGCCATTGCTGCGGGATATGTAAGCGACATCCATATCGTGCACAATGAAATATGCGAAGTGCCTTATAGCGGTATCAGCCTTGGCTGGGGATGGACTCAGACAGTGAATTGTATGAAGAATAATCAGGTTCATGCCAATCTGATCCATCACTATGCGAAGCATATGTATGATGTGGCAGGAATTTATACGTTAGGTTCCCAGCCCAAGACCTATGTAACGGAAAATTGTGTGCATAGCATTTATAAGCCGGGTTATGTGCATGACCCTAACCACTGGTTTTATCTCTATACCGATGAGGGTTCGTCTTTTATCACCGTCCGCGATAATTGGACGGAAGGGGAGAAGTATCTGCAAAATGCGAATGGACCCGGAAATGTGTGGGAGAATAACGGGCCGGGAGTGGATGCGGCTATTCGTGAACGGGCAGGGCTGGAAGAGGAATATAAAGACTTGAAGAATAAATGATAATTTACCAGCGTAGCGCTGGAGCAAGGTTCTCCTTCGGCGTGCAAGTAATCTTTCAGACACGGATGACACGGATGACGCGGATTCTTTTTTCCTTCGGTGTGATATGCCGGTATGTATAGCGCAGCTTTAAAAATCCGCGTCATCCGTGTCATCCGCGTCTAAAAGATTAAAGTCCGCGTTCGTCCGCCTTATCCGCGTAGTCCGCGTACCCATTCCCTCGCCGCTAAATTATCATTCAACGAATCTGGAAATCTTAATTCAATATTATAGTAGAAATGAAAAACAGATGGATCGTAGTTTTGGTTGCCATATCATTGGCAACTTGCACTTTTGCCCAAACCTGGATATGGTATCCGGGCGATTATGAAATATGGTTAGGCAACCGGATGAATAACCGTCGTACGGAGCGGGGTGCTTTTTTTCCTCCTTTTTGGAAGACCGACAGCCACTATGTAGTCGTGGAATTCAGCAAACAACTGAGCCTTTCCGAACCGGAAGAAATCTTCATTGCCGCTGAAGGAAAGTATAACGTTAAGCTGGATGGAAAACTCCAATTCGGTATGCCGGAAACCTTATTGCTTCCGGCCGGGACACATAATTTGAATATTAAAGTCTGGAATCAGTCGACTCCCCCTGCCATCTACGTAAAAGGTAAGACAGTAAACTCCGATGCTACCTGGTGCGTGACTTATGAAGACAAGGAATGGATTGACGAAAGCGGCAAAGCCAGTGACACCTCAGCCACCATCTATATGGATGCCGGCTGCTGGAACTTTGACGGAGCCACACAACTCCCTTCCCAATTCCGATTGATGCGGACACTCCATCAGCCCACCTCCCGTGCTACACAACCCGAAGGAGGCATCCTCTATGATTTCGGAAAAGAAACATTCGGCTACCTCACTCTGAAGAATCTCTCCGGTAAAGGCATCATCGACATTTATTACGGTGAAAGTCCGGGAGAGGCGAAAGACAAGGCATACTGCGAAACATTGGATAAACTGCAACTGGAAGCAGGACAAGTCACTGATCTTGCCATCCGCCAAACATCCCCGCTGTCCGGTATCGAAAACGAATATACCCTGGAAAACAGTAAGGCTTTCCGCTACGTCTATATCACTCATGAACCGGGGGTACAGATAGGTGAGGTATCTATGCAGTACGAATACCTTCCCGAAGAATATCGTGGAACTTTCCGTTGTAACGATGAAGAACTGAACCGTATTTGGGAAGTGGGTGCCTACACTATGCACCTCACTACCCGTGAGTTTTTTATCGACGGCATCAAGCGTGACCGTTGGGTGTGGAGCGGAGACGCCATTCAGAGTTATTTGATGAACTACTATCTCTTTTTTGACAGTGAGTCGGTGAAGCGTACTATTTGGTTGCTTCGGGGTAAAGATCCTGTGACCAGTCATAGCAATACGATTATGGATTATACATTCTATTGGTTTCTCAGCGTCTACGATTATTACCTGTATAGTGGTGACCGGCAGTTTGTCAATCAACTCTATCCACGTATGCAGACTATGATGGATTATGTATTGGGACGCACCAATAAGAACGGTATGGTTGAAGGTATGTCCGGTGATTGGGTATTTGTAGACTGGGCCGACGGTTATCTGGATAAAAAGGGAGAACTCTCTTTTGAGCAGGTTCTGTTCTGCCGGAGTCTTGAGACAATGGCGCTCTGTGCAGGGTTGGTGGGAGACCGGACCAACCAACAGAAATATGAGAAACTGGCTGCTACCTTGAAAGCTAAACTGGAAACGACATTCTGGAATGCCTCAAAACAGGCCCTTGTACATAACAGCATCAATGGTGTTCAGAGCGATGCCGTCACCCGTTATGCCAATATGTTTTCCGTTTTCTTCAACTATCTGACTCCGGAGAAACAGCAGGCCATCAAACATTCCGTTCTTTTGAATGACAGCATCCTGAAGATCACGACTCCCTATATGCGCTTTTATGAGTTAGAAGCCCTTTGTGCGCTTGGTGAACAAGAAACAGTGATGCAGGAAATGAAAGCGTACTGGGGAGGAATGTTGAAAGAAGGTGCCACTTCCTTTTGGGAAAAATATAATCCGGAGGAAAGCGGTACGCAGCATCTCTCCATGTATGGTCGTCCTTATGGGAAGAGTCTGTGTCATGCTTGGGGAGCAAGTCCTATTTATCTGCTCGGTAAATATTACCTGGGAGTGAAACCTGTGAAAGAAGGCTATAAGGAATTCTCTATAACTCCGGTATTGGGAGGCCTGAAATGGATGGAAGGCAGTGTACCTACACCGAACGGAAATATACATATCCATATGGACCGGAAAATGATTAAGGTACGAGCAACAGAAGGCAAAGGGTATCTGACGATAAAAAGCTGCCGGCAGCCAAAGGCTAATATTGGAACTGTGGAAAAGATTGATGAGAATACCTGGCGCCTCTGGATAGATACTCCGGAAGAGAGAATTGTTAGCGGATTGAAGTACTGAAAGGCAGAATATGAGTACAAACGGATACTTATTGCGTCTTTTTACTATAAACTCAGGTTTGGCAAGTGTAGTGAGTAAAATTATCATTTGTAAACTTCTCTCAAAGTTTACCACACTTCAATATAAAGTAAAACCATCCTCTCCTCTTCTTTCGTAGAAAGAGAGAGAGTTATCATAAATAGAAATATGAGAAATATCAGATTATTCATGTTTGCGGCATGTACACTCCTTTTTGCAGCGTGCGGCAAGCAAACCGTGAAGATTATAACTCCGCCGGATGCGTCGAATCGTATTCTGTTTGGTGCGGAACAGTTACAAACCACTCTGGATAAAGCGGGCTATCAGGTTGTGATGCAACAGGGAGATACTATATTCTCCAACCCGGATGTTCGAACCATCCTGCTGACAGAAACCAATGATACGACTTTAAAGAAAGAAGGCTTTCAGATTACAACAGTCGGTAATCTGACGAAAGTATCCGGCAGGGATGGCAGCGGTGTCATCTATGGATGCCGTGAACTGATAGACCGTGTGAGTAGTTCAAAAGGCAAACTGAACCTTCCCGAGAAGCTGACAGATGGACCGGAAATGGTATTGCGTGGCGCCTGCGTAGGATTGCAGAAGATGACTTATCTGCCGGGTCACGGCGTATATGAATATCCTTATACACCAGAGAGTTTTCCCTGGTTCTATGATAAAGAGCAATGGATTAAATATCTGGATATGCTGGTTGCTAATCGTATGAACTCACTTTATCTCTGGAACGGGCATCCGTTTGCTTCGTTAGTGAAGCTGAAAGACTACCCGTTTGCATTGGAAGTGGACGAAGAGACCTTCAAAAAGAACGAAGAAATGTTTTCTTTCCTCACGGAAGAAGCGGATAAACGTGGTATCTTTGTGATACAAATGTTCTACAATATCATTCTTTCAAAGCCGTTTGCCGAACATTACGGTCTGAGAACACAGGATCGTAACCGTCCTATTACTCCTTTAATTGCGGATTATACTCGTAAGAGCATTGCCGCTTTTATTGAGAAATATCCTAATGTAGGATTGCTTGTTTGCTTGGGTGAAGCCATGTGTACTGTGGAGGATGATGTGGAATGGTTCACAAAGACAATTATCCCCGGAGTAAAGGATGGATTACAGGCACTTGGACGTACAGATGAACCGCCTCTCTTGTTGCGTGCACACGATACAGACTGTAAATTAGTGATGGATGCCGCCCTGCCACTCTATAAGAATCTTTATACCATGCATAAGTATAACGGTGAATCACTGACCACTTACGAACCTCGCGGACCATGGGCAAAGATACATACGGATTTGAGTTCACTCGGTTCTATCCATATCAGTAATGTTCATATTCTGGCGAATCTGGAACCTTTCCGTTGGGGGTCTCCCGATTTTGTGCAGAAGGCTGTAAAGGCCATGCACGATGTTCATGGCGCAAATGCCCTGCATCTTTACCCACAGGCTTCTTATTGGGATTGGCCATACACTGCCGACAAATTACCGGATGGCAAGCGGGAATTTCAGCTTGACCGTGACTGGATATGGTATCAGACCTGGGGACGATATGCATGGAACTGTCGTCGTGATCGTTCACAGGAAATTGATTACTGGAATCATCAGTTAGGTAAATTCTATGGTACATCTGATGAAAATGCCGGACTGATTCGTGAGGCGTATGAAGAAAGTGGCGAAATAGCACCGAAGTTGCTGCGTCGTTTCGGCATCACAGAAGGAAATCGCCAGACATTGTTGCTGGGTATGTTTATGAGTCAGTTTGTCAATCCATACAAATACACCATCTATCCGGGGTTCTATGAAAGTTGCGGACCGGAAGGTGAGAAACTGATAGAATATGTAGAAAAGGAATGGAAAAAGCAACCTCATGCAGGTGAGTTGCCTTTGGATATCATTGCCCAGGCTATAGAGCATGGAGATAAAGCGGTAGCCGCCATTGATAAGGCAGCAAATTCCGTATCTGACAATAAAGATGAGTTCGCACGTTTGCAGAATGACATGCATTGTTATCGCGAGTTTGCATATGCGTTTAATCTGAAAGTGAGAGCTGCCAAACTGGTATTGGATTATCAGTGGGGAAAAGATCTAAAGAATCTGGAAAATGCCATTCCTCTGATGGAGCAGAGTCTGGAACATTATCGTAAATTAGTGAAACTTACAGATGAACATTATCTGTATGCCAATAGTATGCAGACAGCACAACGCCGTATTCCTATAGGTGGAGATGGCGGCAACAATAAGACTTGGAAAGAATTGCTGGTACATTACGAAAAGGAACTGGAGAATTTTAAAGCGAACCTTGTTCTGCTGGAGGAAAAACAAAATGGAAAAGCAACTGCTGAATCGGTAGATATTCCGGCCTGGGCTTCCGCCAGCGTGAAAATTCTATCCGGTTATCCGACCGTTAAATTAAGTGAGGGCGCTTCCCTGTTTACTAATCTTCCGGGAAAGATAGAAGCCATGGCTCCTGAACTGGAAGGATTGAAAGCATTTCGTTTCAATGCCAATGAGCAGCGTGAAAAGGGAACAAGTATTACTTTTGAAACGGATGCGCCGGTAAAACTTCTGGTCGCCTATTTCAAGGATGACCAAAAGAAGTATGCCAAAGCACCGAAACTTGAGATTGATGCTTCGGCTAATGATTACGGTCAGGCCGAGCCGATATTGACGAATGCTGTTCGTATCAGTGGAATGCCACTGGCCAATGTACATGCATATAGTTTTCAGGCAGGCAAGCATACGCTGATGTTGCCGAAAGGATATCTCCAGGTTCTGGGATTTACGGATGCGGATATGAAAGCCCGTAATGCAGGATTGGCCGGAGACGAAGAAACAATGGATTGGTTGTTTTATTAATACTGAATCATGAGAAAACTATCACTGACATTCTTTTGCATGATATCTGCCCTGTCTGCTTTTGCTCAGCGTGATGTTGCGCAGGAGCGGATGGAGCAGATTTTCGAAGAAGCAAAAACACCCTATAAATATGGACTGGTGGTTGCTCCGGAGGATAATCACCATAAAATAGATTGCCCTACGGTCTTCCGTCAGGGAGACAAATGGCTGATGACCTATGTTGTTTATAACGGTAAGGGAGGGACAGACGGCCGTGGTTATGAAACCTGGCTGGCAGAAAGTGATAATTTGCTTGAGTGGCGCACATTGGGGCGGGTTCTTTCGTACCGGGATGGTGAATGGGATTGCAATCAAAGAGGTGGATTTCCTGCTCTACCGGATATGGAGTGGGGAGGAAGCTATGAACTTCAGACTTATAAGGACCGTCATTGGATGACTTACATCGGTGGAGAAGGAACGGGGTATGAGGCTGTGAAGGCACCGCTTTTTGTCGGTTTGGCATGGACGAAAGGAGATTTGTCTACTGCGCACGAGTGGGAGTCTCTGAATAAGCCCATTCTGAGTATCCATGACAAGGATGCCCAATGGTGGGAAAAGCTGACTCAATGTAAAAGTACCGTCTATTGGGATAAGGATAAGACGTTGGGTGCCCCCTTTGTTATGTTCTATAATGCGGGAGGCCGCCATCCGGAAACAGGTCTGAAAGGGGAACGTGTAGGGATAGCCCTTTCTAAAGATATGAAAACATGGAAACGTTATCCCGGAAATCCTGTTTTTGCACACGAAGCTGATGGAACCATCACAGGAGATGCCCATATACAGAAAATGGGAGATGTGTATGTAATGTTCTATTTTTCAGCTTTTGAACCGTCACGGAGATACAAGGCTTTCAATACTTTTGCTGCCAGCTATGACTTGGTGCACTGGACCGACTGGACTGGAGAAGACCTTATTATTCCCTCTAAAAACTATGATGAACTGTTTGCCCATAAAAGTTATGTGGTAAAGCATGATGGAGTTGTTTATCACTTCTATTGTGCGGTTAATAATGCGGAACAGCGGGGGATTGCGGTTGCTACCAGTAAACCGATGGGACGTTCTGCCGTCCGTTTCCCAAAAACGGAGACGAAGAATCGTCGTATACTGACCGAATTGAATGAAGATTGGAAAACATGGCTGATTGATCATTCACAACCGGTGAATACTAATTCATTACAGCGTGATAATGCAATCAATTGTCAACTGCCTCATAACTGGGATGATTACTATGGTTATCGTCAGCTCACTCATGGCAATCTGCATGGCACTGCTATGTATGTGAAAGATTTTACTTTGGATAATTACCAATCCCGGAAGCGCTATTTTCTTCGTTTCGAAGGAGTAGGCACTTATGCCACAATTCAATTGAACGGTCAGGATTTTGGGCGGCATCCCGTAGGACGCACGACATTGACCTTGGATGTGACCGATGCATTGAGGCAAGGTAGCAATCATCTGGAGGTAAAAGCTGAGCACCCGGAAATGATTGCCGATATGCCTTGGGTGTGTGGCGGCTGTTCTTCGGAATGGGGATTCAGTGAAGGCTCGCAACCTTTAGGAATCTTCCGGCCTGTGGTGTTGGAAGGTACAGATGAAATCCGTATCGAACCTTTCGGAGTACATATCTGGAATGATGAGAAAGCAGCTAATGTATTTGTCGATACGGAGGTTAAGAACTATGGTAAGACTACGGAAACGATTGAAGTGGTCAATAAATTGAGCAATGCAGATGGAAAGCAAGTGTTCCGTCTGGCCAGGAAAGTGACATTGGCACCGGGAGAGATGAAGGTGGTTCGCCAGCACTCTCCTGTAGAGAATCCGGTGTTGTGGAGTACAGATAATCCTTATCTGTATAAACTGGCAAGCATGATTAAGCGGGATACGAAGACTACGGATGAGATATCGACTCCTTTCGGTATCCGTACCATCAGTTGGCCGGTGAAACGGAATGACGGAGACGGACGTTTCTATTTGAATGGAAAGCCTGTCTTTATCAATGGAGTTTGCGAGTACGAACATCAGTTCGGACAAAGTCACGCGTTCAGCAGGGAGCAGGTAGCTGCAAGGGTAAAGCAGATATGTGCGGCAGGCTTTAACGGTTTCCGTGACGCCCATCAGCCCCATCATCTTGATTATCAGAAATACTGGGATGAAAAAGGTATTTTGTTCTGGACGCAATTCTCCGCACATATATGGTATGACACACCGGAATTCCGGGAGAATTTTAAGAAGCTGCTTCGCCAGTGGGTGAAAGAGCGTCGCAATTCCCCCTCAGTCGTTATATGGGGATTACAGAATGAAAGTACATTGCCCCGTGAATTTGCACAGGAATGTAGTGAGATTATCCGGGAGATGGATCCGACGGCGCGTACGATGCGTGTCATCACTACCTGTAATGGTGGGGAAGGAACCGACTGGAATGTAATCCAGAATTGGAGTGGTACGTACGGGGGAGATGTCACCAAATATGGAAAAGAACTCTCCCGGAAGAATCAACTGTTGAACGGAGAATATGGTGCATGGAGAAGCATCGGATTGCATACGGAATCCGGAGAGTTTGAGGTGAACGGAACGTGGAGTGAAGATCGTATGTGCCGGCTGATGGAAACTAAGATCCGTTTGGCGGAGCAGGCAAGAGATAGTGTTTGCGGACAATTCCAATGGATATATAGCAGTCATGACAATCCCGGACGTCGCCAGCCGGATGAAGCTTACCGGAAAATAGATAAAGTAGGACCATTCAATTATAAAGGATTGGTGACTCCGTGGGAAGAGCCGCTGGATGTATATTATATGTATCGTGCCAACTATGTTCCGGCAGCCAAAGATCCTATGGTTTATCTCGTGTCGCATACCTGGACGGACCGTTTTAAGGAGGGGCGTCACCGGGCGACTATCGAGGCTTATAGTAATTGCGATTCTATATTGCTCTATAACGATATGTCTGATGAGAAAGTCACTTTCCTCGGACGGAAGGGGAATAATGGAGTGGGAACTCATTTCGTGTGGGGGAACCGGGATATCCGCTACAATGTACTTCGCGCGGTAGGTTATTACAAAGGAAAACCTGTTGCGGAAGATATAATCATTCTGGAAGGATTAGAGCGGGCGCCTCGCTTTGATGCGCTTTATCAGGAAGCAAAGCCTGTACTGAAGGGAGAGGAGGGATATAATTACCTGTATCGCATCAATTGCGGTGGAGATGAATATACGGATAGCTTCGGGCAACTCTGGTCACAGGATAATCTGGGGTATTCCCGTTCATGGGCTGCAAATTTTGAAGGTCTGAATCCTTATCTTGCCAGTCAGCGTACGACGTCTGATCCGATACGTGGCACGCGCGACTGGACGTTATTCCAGTCCTTCCGCTTTGGCCGTCACCAGTTGGAGTATCGTTTTCCTGTAGCTGACGGAATCTATCGTATCGAATTTTACTTTACAGAGCCCTGGCATGGTACGGGGGGAAGTGCTTCTACCGATTGTGAAGGTTTGCGCATATTTGATGTAATGGTGAACGATTCCCTCGTGTTGGATGATCTGGACGTATGGGCTGAAAGTGGCCATGACGGTGCATGCAAAAAGGTAGTATATGCCGTTGCGAAGCAAGGCCTGTTGAAAATACACTTCCCGGAAGTAAAGGCCGGTCAGGCACTGATTTCCGGAATTGCCATTGCTTCTGCAAGTCAGGAACTGAAACCGTCTGTGTTTCCGGCTTTAGGACTGAAAGCTTCGGAACTACTTTCAGCGGCGGACAGGAACTGGGTGGCTCCGGACTGGAGTTGGGCGGCGGCAGACAAAGAGCTTTTGGTGAAGACTCCCAAGGAATTGCTTCCGGAAGATAAAAATGCTCGTGCCAGTGTGGCGTATGAGGCTGAGACAGCTTCTGTAAAAGGTGCTTTTACGAAGAGGGAGCATCGCAAACAGATGGGCGTCTTCTTTGGAAAAGGAAAGAAGAACAGCATCGAGTGGAGTGTTTCTACCGGATTGGCCCAAATCTACGCTCTCCGGTTTAAGTATATGAATACAACTGGTAAGCCGCTGCCTGTACGGATGCAGTTTATCGACAGCAAAGGTGTGACGTTGAAAGATGATATCCTTACTTTCCCTGAAACGCCCGATAAGTGGAAAATGGTGAGTACCACTACCGGAACATTCATCAATGCAGGCTATTATAAAGTGCTGCTTTCGGCGGAAGATATGAATGGATTGGCGTTTGACGCATTGGAGATTCAGTAAAGAGTACAAAATACATCTTCGTCCGTCTATCCTAATATTAATAGTGTAACGAATGAAGATATATACTTTACTCTTTGGTCTATTGCTCCCCATCCAGCCGTCAGCACAAACTGTGCATGACTGGGAGAATCACCATGTACTTCAAATCAACCGCGAACCGGCGCGGGCCGCATTTACTCCTTTCCACGCACAGAAGGGAGATTGTTCCATCTGTCTGGATGGAACATGGAAATTTCGCTGGACACCTGTGCCCGATGAAAGAATTGTAGAGTTCTATCAGACGGATTTCAATGATAAAGACTGGGTCGGTTTTCCCGTACCTGCCAATTGGGAAGTAAACGGATATGGTACGCCGATATACGTTTCGGCAGGCTATCCGTTCAAGATAGATCCACCCCGGGTGATGGGTGAACCGAAGGTTGACTATACGACTTACAAAGAGCGGAATCCCGTAGGACAGTATCGCCGTTCGTTTCAGTTGCCTGCCGGTTGGGAAGCAAGAGGTCAGACCCTGCTTCGTTTCGAAGGAGTGATGAGTGCTTTCTATGTCTGGATAAATGGAGAACGGGTAGGGTATAGCCAGGGAAGTATGGAGCCGAGTGAATTCAATATTACAAACTACCTGCATGCCGGAGAGAATCAGATCGCACTAGAGGTTTACCGGTATAGTGACGGCTCTTATCTTGAAGATCAGGACTTCTGGCGTTTTGGTGGTATCCACCGCAGCATCCATTTGCTGCACACACCCGATATCCGTATCCGTGATTATGCAGTGCGGACTCTTCCGGTTTCTACGGACTATCAGGATTTCATCTTGCAGATAGATCCTCAATTCAGCGTTTACCGAGGGATGACCGGAAAAGGAACTACTCTGCAGGGAGTATTGAAAGATGCTTCCGGACGAGAAATCGCGACACTGAAAGGGGATGTGGAAGATATACTCGACCTGGAACATAAAGCGGGCAGGATGAACGAATGGTATCCTCAACGTGGTCCCCGTAAATTGGGACGTATGTCGGCAACGATAAAATCTCCGAAAAGGTGGACTGCTGAAACCCCTTATTTGTATAAACTGCACCTGACTCTGCTGACTGCCGAAGGTGAAGTAATAGAGCAGGTAGAACAAGCTGTCGGTTTCCGTTCAGTGGAAATACGAAACGGACAACTGCTGGTTAATGGCGCACCGGTTCGTTTCCGTGGGGTGAACCGCCATGAACACGATCCCCGTACGGCTCGTGTCATGAGCGAAGAACGTATGTTGCAGGATATTCTTCTGATGAAGCAAGCTAATATTAATGCGGTGCGAACCAGTCATTATCCCAATGTCAGCCGCTGGTATGAGCTTTGTGACAGTCTGGGGCTTTATGTAATGGATGAGGCTGACATTGAGGAGCATGGTTTGCGCGGAACCTTAGCCAGCACTCCCGATTGGCATGCCGCATTTCTGGACCGTGCCGTGCGGATGGCAGAACGGGATAAAAATCATCCAAGCATTGTAATGTGGAGTATGGGTAATGAGAGTGGTTATGGTCCGAATTTTGCCGCTATTTCAGCTTGGCTGCATGACTTCGATCCGACACGTCCCGTGCATTATGAAGGCGCACAGGGAGCCGGCGGTGAACCCGATCCGAAGACGGTAGATGTAATCAGCCGTTTCTATACCCGGGTAAAACAGGAGTATCTGAATCCCGGCATTGCCGAGGGAGAGGATAAGGAACGTGCGGAAAATGCACGTTGGGAGCGGCTGTTGGAAATTGCGGAACGTACCAATGACAACCGTCCCATGATGACGAGTGAATACGCTCACTCCATGGGAAATGCTCTGGGGAATTTCAAGGAATATTGGGACGAGATATACAGTAATCCCCGTATGCTGGGCGGATTTATCTGGGATTGGGTAGATCAGGGTATCTACAAGACGTTACCCGATGGACGTATCATGGTAGCTTACGGTGGTGATTTTGGCGATAAACCGAATCTGAAGGCTTTTTGCTTCAATGGTCTGTTGATGAGTGACCGCGAAACAACTCCTAAATATTGGGAGGTGAAGAAAGTATACTCACCCGTGGAGTGGAGAGTGGAGAGTGGAGAGCTGAGAGTGACGAATAGGAATCATCATACGGATTTGTCCCAATATCGCTGTTTGTGGACGTTGTCCATAGATGGGAAGCAGAAGGATCAAGGAGAAATAACATTGCCCGAGGTAGCTCCCGGAGAAAGTGAAACGATCCCTTTACCTGTTTCCATAGCCGACATGAAAGCTTCGGCAAAGGCTACTTCTGACCTGCGTCTCACAATAAGCTTCATCTTGAAGCGGGATGCTCTTTGGGCGAAAGCCGGGCATGAAGTGGCATGGGAACAGTTCTGCATTCAGGAAGGCGCATTATTGTCTTCCAAACTTGAGAATAGAGGGAGACTGAAGGTAAGGGCAGATGAAGAACATTTATCCATCAGTGGGAGCGGCTTTTCTATTCAATGGGAGAAAAACGCAACCGGGAGCCTGACTTCCCTTACTTATCATGGAAAAGAAATGCTGGCTCATCCGGCTGATTTTCCTCTTCAGCCTGTAACGCAGGCCTTCCGTGCACCGACAGATAATGATAAGAGTTTTGGCAACTGGTTGGCTAAAGACTGGAGCTTGCATCAAATGGATAATCCTCGTATCAGTCTGGACTCTTTTAAGCATGAAGTCCGTGAGGACGGAGCGGTCATTGTCCGTGTTCAAACCAGGAATCGCTATAAAGAAGGTATGATTGTGACAAAGTTTCTTTATACTATCCTTTCCGATGGAACCATAGACTTGAAAACTACTTTCCAACCGCAGGGAATTCTGCCCGAATTACCCCGTTTGGGAATAGCATTCTGCCTTTCATCCGATTATAATACTTTTATCTGGCAGGGGCGTGGTCCGCAGGATAATTATCCTGACCGCAAGACTTCCGCTGCTGTTGGACTTTGGAAAGGATCGGTTGCCGACCAGTATGTGCATTATCCCCGTCCGCAAGATAGTGGAAATAAGGAAGAAGTGTGTCGCCTTATGCTGACCGACAGGCATGGCAAAGGTATTCGTGTCGATGCTGTGGAAGATGTCTTTTCTGCTTCTGCCCTGCACTATACCGCACAGGATTTATATAAAGAAACGCATGACTGTAATCTGAAACCCCGCCCCGAGGTTATCCTGAGCCTGGATGCCGCCGTACTTGGATTGGGTAACAGCAGTTGCGGACCGGGCGTACTGAAGAAGTATGCCATTGATAAGAAGGAACATACCTTGCATATACGGATTGCTAGTACCGCCCCGGTATCAGTAACTAAGAATAACTAACACAATAATGAAAGTAACAATGAGAAACGTAACCACTTTATTATCAACCTTGGCATTAGCCACCACCCTGACTGCCCAGACACTTCCGCAGACAGAGCGGCAATACCTCTCCGGCCACGGATGCGACGACACAGTAGAATGGGACTTTTTCTGTACCGACGGACGTAACTCCGGTCGATGGACGAAAATAGGCGTCCCCTCTTGCTGGGAGTTGCAGGGTTTTGGTACCTATCAGTATGGAATTAGTTTTTATGGTAAAGCCTTTCCCGAAGGCATTGCCGGTGAGAAAGGAATGTATAAATATGAGTTTGAAGTTCCCGAGGAATTTCGTGGCAAGCAGGTCAGCCTTGTGTTCGAAGCATCCATGACCGATACGGAAGTTAAGGTTAACGGACGTAAGGCAGGATCGAAACACCAGGGAGCCTTCTATCGCTTTTCATATAATGTCACGGATTTACTGAAATATGGCAAGAAGAATCAGCTGGAAGTAACAGTTTCCAAAGAGAGCGAGAATGCCAGTGTGAACCTTGCCGAACGGCGCGCCGATTATTGGAACTTTGGCGGTATCTTCCGCCCGGTATTTCTGGAAGTAAAACCTGCCGTCAATCTCCGTCATATTGCTATTGATGCACAAATGGACGGATCATTCCGTGCCAATTGCTACACGAATATCTCCGGTGACGGAATGAGTATCCGTGCACAGATTTTGGACGGTAAAGGGAAGAAACTGGCAGATACCACCGTACCCCTAAAAGCCGAAAGCGACTGGACTACTTTACAATTGAACGTTTCTGCCCCTGCCTTATGGACGGCAGAAACTCCGAATCTTTATAAAGCTCAATTTTCACTGTTGGATAAAGAAGGTAAAGTCCTGCATCATGAGACCGAGACATTCGGTTTCCGTACTATCGAAGTTCGTGAAAGTGACGGATTGTACGTGAACGGGGTGCGTATCAACGTGCGTGGTGTCAACCGTCATAGTTTCCGTCCCGAAAGCGGTCGTACCCTAAGTAAAGCGAAGAATATTGAAGATGTACTTCTGATGAAGGGCATGAATATGAATTCTGTCCGTCTGAGCCACTATCCGGCGGACCCGGAATTTCTGGAAGCATGCGACTCTCTTGGACTCTATGTTATGGATGAACTGGGTGGCTGGCATGGCAAGTACGACACCCCTACGGGAGTACGTCTGATTGAAGGCATGATAGAACGTGATGTGAACCATCCGTCCATTATCTGGTGGAGCAATGGTAATGAAAAAGGCTGGAACATTGAACTGGACGGAGAATTCCATAAATACGATCCGCAGAAACGCCCGGTCATCCATCCGCAAGGTAACTTCTCCGGTTTCGAAACCATGCACTATCGTTCGTATGGAGAAAGCCAGAACTACATGCGCCTGCCGGAAATCTTTATGCCTACTGAATTCCTGCATGGTTTGTACGACGGAGGTCATGGTGCCGGCCTGTATGATTACTGGGAAATGATGCGTAAACATCCGCGTTGTATCGGTGGTTTCCTGTGGGTATTGGCGGATGAAGGCGTGAAGCGCGTGGATATGGACGGGTTCATAGACAATCAGGGAAATTTCGGAGCTGACGGAATTGTAGGCCCTCACCATGAAAAGGAAGGCAGCTATTACACTATCAAGCAGCTATGGAGCCCGGTGCAGGTTATGAATACCGCTATCGACCGGAATTTCGACGGTAAACTCTCTGTGGAGAACCGTTATGATTATCTGAACCTGAACACCTGTCGTTTTATCTGGCAGCAAGTGAAGTTCCCGTCGGTAACGGATGCTTCCAATACAACTACACGAATTCTGAAACAAGGTGAAGTGCAAGGAAGCGATGTAGCAGCCCATGGAGTGGGAGTGGTGGATATCAAGACTTCTATTCTTCCCGAAGCGGATGCTCTTTTCCTGACAGTTATAGATAAATATGGGTATGAACTTTGGCGCTGGACTTTCCCCGTAGATAAACTGAATCGGGAAACAGAACAGTTTTCTGCATCATCCGGCCGTGCATCCTATACGGAAACAGAAAAAGGTATTACGGTAAAAGCAAACGGGCGTACTTTTGTCTTTTCAAAGAAAGACGGGCAGTTGAAAGATGTATCCGTCAATAACCGTAAGATTAGTTTTGCTAACGGTCCCCGTTTTATCGGTGCACGTCGTGCAGACCGTTCCCTAGATCAGTTCTATAATCATGATGACGAAAAAGCCAAGGCAAAGGACCGTACTTACAGTGAATTTACCGATGCGGCAGTCTTCACGAAACTGGATGTGAAAGAAGAGGGGGGGAATCTGATCCTCACCGCTAATTATAAACTGGGTAATTTAGATAAAGCTCAGTGGACAATTCATTCGGACGGCATGGCTACTCTTGATTATACCTACAACTTCTCCGGTGTGGTAGACCTGATGGGTATTTGCTTTGATTACCCTGAAGAACAAGTGCTCAGCAAGCGTTGGTTGGGAGCAGGTCCGTATCGTGTATGGCAGAATCGTATTCATGGCACGCAGTATGATATCTGGGAGAATGATTATAACGATCCTATTCCGGGTGAGACATTCACCTATCCTGAATTCAAGGGATATTTTGGCAGTGTCTCCTGGATGAGTATTCGCACGAAAGAGGGAACCATCAGCCTGACGAATGAAACACCTGATTCCTATATCGGAGTATATCAACCCCGTGATGGTCGTGACCGGTTACTGTATACACTTCCCGAAAGCGGAATTTCTGTTTTGAATGTAATTCCTCCGGTGCGTAATAAAGTAAATTCCACGGACTTGTGCGGTCCTTCTTCACAACCAAAATGGGTGGATGGCCCGCAAACGGGACGCCTTGTTATCCGGTTTGAATAAGACTTTGTAATTCCGGTTCAGGCGGAAAGAGATCAGCTCTTTGTCCTGAACCGGTAAGTAATATCATTCATTTCTCCTTGTACAATCTTGTAAAGCCGCTGGTTGGTTTGTTCAGACTTCAAGCCACCGCGGCTTTCTACGTAAGGCCCAAGTTTTATGTATTGGAAGTTCCGTATCGGGAATCCGTCAGGCAGTTCCTGCTTACCGGAATACCAACCCACTTTAACCGGGGCAATCTGCTGTTGCTGTAGAAAATTGGCAAAATACGCTACATCATAAGGATCTGCATCTCCACCCATAAAACAGACGCATGTAACAGCCTTTCCATACTTTTGTAAAAGTACGGAAAGGTTTTCTTCTGTCAGTGCTTCTCCGACATTTTGTTGCAGATAGGGACTATGGCAACCTTTACACCTGTTCGGACAGTTCGAAAGGTTGATTGCCAATGTCACCTCATCCGGTATCTCCTGAAAAACAATGTCGTAATCAGTGTACTTCAGCATAATATCTTCGGGCAGCCTCCTTTTGCCGGGCTTGAGAGAAATTGCTGATTCGTTTCATGTAGCCGATAACGCGGGTCAGATAATCCACGTTCTGGCTATGACATTCCGGACACTCTTTCAAGTATCTTTTGTCAATGTGGTTGCATTCGTTGCAGACCGTGTTAGGTATATTGAAAGTAAAGTAATTGCAGCCCTCAGTGGCGGCTACCCGAAGTAATTGCCTGTATTGCTCTTTGCTTAAGTGCTCTTCCAGATTCATGTGGAGTGCCGAACCACCCGTCAGATGCTCTATATACCTGTGTCCATGCATACGGAACTTATCGATGACGTTCAGTGACTCATCCTCTACGATGTAGAAATAGCTGTTATAGCACTCGCGGAATGTCTGGAAACCGGCTTCTTTGTCCCATTTGGCATGTTTCACGCCTACATTCTCGGCCGGTATCATTTCGCAGTTAAAGAGTATATCTTTTGTTCGATATTTCTTATTGTATTTTTCAACTATTCCCAGAATCTCCTGCACAAAAGCTTCATATTTAGGATTATCGTTGATTTCAATTCCCATGAATTGAGCGGCTTCCACCAGCCCGTTTACACCGATTGTCAGATATTGGCGTCCCATATTGATGTATCCGGCATCGAACAAAGGCAACATTCCTTTGCTTTGCAAATGCTTTAAGTTTTCGTTATAGGCCAGTTGTACCTTGTGTACCAGATCTACTACCTCTTCAAGGAAGAAATGATAAAGCAATCCGGATTTCACTGCATGCTGGATGCAACGGTTCAGGTTGATAGTCAACACACTTTTTGATCCGGTAGATACGCCGCCTGCACCCAGGGTGTAACTAAATCCGTTATCCTGTATTTCATTACGTAAGCGGCAACAACTACTTAACGAGTCGGCATTATCACTCATATATGTAAAGAAAGAGTGTCCTTCCGCATACATTTCGGCCGTGAAGTCACCGTATTCCTTATCCAGTACATCTCCGTCTTTGGTCAGTAAAGCCATTGTCTCTACGGGGAAAGTAAGAACGGCTTTGGTGCGTTCCTTATTGAACCACTTCATGAAACGCTTCTGCAACCAGCTCAATGATTCCCAATGGGGAGCGTTTCCGTCCGGGAAGACGAAATGTTCGAAAAGGCTATTGAAATAATATTGATCATAGTAAGCTACATTCCAGAATACTGCCTGAAAATTCCGTGCCCCCGTAGGTTGATTGATGGAATATACGATCTGTTCAAAACAATCGGTGATTATTTTATCTATGGTCCTTTGTTTGGAGGAAAGGTCGGCAAGTTGTTCCGGATGTTTATAGTAATCCTCTCCGTATTCTTTTTCTATGAAATAATTCATATACATCAGAAATTCCGGTGTGGCACAGGCGCCGCTGAGCATACTCGATACGATAAATACCATATTGATGAATCCTCCGCAGAAAGACTTCAGATTGGTGGGTGCCGTGGAGTTACCGCCTACGGATGCGGTTCCGCTGATCAGCCACGGATACATGGTGATGCTTGCGCAATAATTGGCAAGATTGGTTTCATCATTCTTATATATGAAGTGTTGGTTCAGCAATTCGATGTAGCGGTCTGAAAGTTCCTTGCCGTACATGTCCTTCAGACGGTCAGTTAGCAAACGGCGGTTCAGACGGATGAAGTTCGATTTGGGGAGCTCGCCTATCAGTGTGGCTATATTTTTATTTTCCACATTGGCGTTAGCGTCATACTTGCTACCGGTGGCAGGGTTGGAGGCATCGCAGTAATCCATCAGGAAACGGAGCTTGTCACGTACTTCCCGGTCTTCCAGATGTTTCTGTCTGTATAGCATGAATGCTTTTGCTACACTGTAATAGTGTTCAGCCATCAGTGCAATTTCTACCTGGTTCTGTATATCTTCTACACTGGTTCCATCACTGATGTTCACGCGGCTGAGTATGTTGGTGATCACATCTTGTGTGGCAAAACTGCCGACAGATAAAAATGCTTTACTAATTGCGTTCTTGATCTTATCAAGTGAAAACGCTTCTTTTTTCCCATCTCTTTTGACGATGAAAGTCTCCGAATTGATCATACCTGTAATTTAAGATTTAACAAATAAATATTCTTTGTTTAGTTAGCTATACTAAATCAAACGACAAAATAAGGAGAGTAAGTAATAAAATGAATCTTGGAGGATGCATTCTATCGCTTTTCACCCGAAAGCCTGAATGATTACAGATATCGGCAGGTCTTCTGACTTGTTTCCGTTGTGGCGCCTTCCCGGTCTTTGCAGGACCAGTGGCTAAAGAGTGCCACAATCTTTTCTCCACATGGTAGGGAGATGAAACTTACAGCTACGGGGATAGTCCCTGATTTTCACAGGATTCCCTTTTAATTCCGTTTCACGCTTGCGGTGATTTGGAAACCGTTATCGCTGACAAAGTTAGAAATATTTTTTGTTCTAAAAAGCATCTCCAATGATAATTTCCACTATCTTTGCCCCGAATTGGTTTCGGATGAACATTTCTGTCATTTGGATTAAAAGGGAATCGGGTGTAAATCCCGGACAGTCCCGCTGCTGTGAAGCTCCATAACTTTCTTGATAAATACTTTAGCCACTGGCTGTGAATTGGAGGCCGGGAAGGAATCAGAAAGGGAGTCAGTCAGAAGACCTGCCATTCGTTAAAGTCTGTTGCTACTCGTGGGATTAGGGGAACAGTACGAACGTATAATTGTTTTAATTTAATTAATGCGAAAGGGATGCCTATGAAAAAGGTATGTCCGCGTTGTGGTGCAACCTTTGAGTGTATGCACGATCGGATTTTGTCATGCCATTGCGCTACGGTACGACTGAATGAGCAGCAACGTGCTTATTTGCAAAAGAATTACCCGGGCTGTTTATGTCATGACTGTCTGACGGCAGTCAAAGAGGGTATCGTTATGGATGTATGTGATGCACCCCTTTGTGATAAACAGAAGAACAATGATAAAAAAAGTATTGATTGCCAATAGAGGCGAGATTGCTGTACGTGTAATGCGTTCCTGCAAAGAGATGGGAATACGTACAGTAGCTGTCTATTCGGAAGCGGACCGTGCAGCAAAACACGTCATGTATGCCGATGAAGCCTGTCTGATAGGTCCGGCAGCTTCCAGAGACAGTTATTTGAATATAGAGAATATAATTCGTGCTGCCCGGCAGCATGAAGCGGATGCCATCCATCCCGGATATGGTTTCTTATCTGAAAATGCGGACTTTGCCCGTCGTTGCAAAGAAGAAGGCATTATTTTTATCGGGCCCTCTGCCGAAACAATGGAAGCGATGGGCGATAAAATCTCAGCCCGTAAACACATGATTGCAGCCGGAGTACCGGTAGTTCCCGGTACGGAACAACCCTTGCAGAGTGCCGGGGAGGCTGTGATGATATGTAATAAGATCGGCTATCCCGTGATGCTGAAAGCCTCTATGGGTGGTGGCGGAAAAGGTATGCGACTGATAAATAGTGAGGATGAAGTAGTTGAGGCTTATAATACCGCTCGTTCGGAGTCTATGTCTGCTTTTGGTGACGATACGGTATATCTGGAGAAATTTGTGGAGGAACCCCATCATATTGAATTTCAGGTATTGGGTGATAATCATGGCAATGTGATTCATTTATTTGATCGCGAATGTTCTGTTCAGCGTAGAAATCAAAAGATTGTGGAGGAAAGTCCGTCTCCCTTCCTCACTCCGGAATTACGCAGAGAGATGGGAGAGAAGGCTGTAGCTGCCGCCAAAGCAGTGAACTATTCGGGTGCAGGTACTATCGAATTTCTGGTGGATAAGCATCGTCATTTCTATTTCCTGGAAATGAACACCCGTTTGCAAGTGGAACATCCCATTACGGAAGAAGTGGTGGGTGTGGACTTGGTGAAAGAACAGATCATGATTGCATCCGGTTATCCGTTGCATCTTAAACAGGAAGACTTGTTTCAGCGGGGACATGCTATCGAATGTCGTATCTGTGCGGAAGATACGGAGAATAATTTCATGCCGTCTCCGGGAATCATTAAGTTATTGGCTGAACCGAACGGTATTGGTGTCCGAATCGATAGCTATGTTTACGAAGGGTATGAGATTCCTATTTATTATGATCCCATGATCGGAAAACTGATCGTATGGGCCACCAATCGGCAGTATGCCATTGAGCGTATGCGCCGTGTGCTGTATGAGTATAAAATTACCGGATTGAAGACGAATCTTACTTATCTGAAGCGCATCATGCACAACCCCGATTTCGTAAAGGGAGAATACAACACGCTGTTTATCGAGAAAAACTCGCGTATGTTGCAGCGTCCTAACAGTAATAATGAAGAAATTGAGAATATTGCCATGATTGCCGCTTATATAGATTACCTGATGAACCTGGAAGAGAATTCTTCCACGCAGTCGTCTGATGGTCGTCCTATCAGTCGCTGGCGTGAGTTCGGTTTGCAAAAAGGAGTTTTACGTATTTAAAGAGGGAGGAAGTAGTTAATGGAAATACATATTGGAAACCGCGTTGCCGACGTGACGTTGGTCAGTAAAGAAGATAATAAAGTCCGGTTGAATGTTGATGGAAGAATCTACGATGTGGATATTGCCATGGCAGAAAACGGCAGCTGCTCCATCTTACACGACGGAAATTCTTACAATACGGAAGTCATCCGCGGTGAAGGAGGAAAAAGCTATGATGTGAATTTGTTCTATCGCTCTTATCATGTGGATATAGCAGATACCCAGGTGAAATACTTGCGTATGCGAAAAGGAGGAGAAGAGAGACAGGACGATAAGATTATTGCTCCGATGCCGGGTAAGGTTATGAAAATTCCTGTAAAGAAAGGGGACCGTTTGTCGGCGGGAGATATTGTAGTGGTGCTTGAAGCTATGAAAATGCAAAGCAACTATAAGGTCAATTCGGACTGTGTAGTGAGAGAAATCTTGGTGGCGGAAGGTGATTCAGTGAGCAGTAACCAGATTTTAATGACATTGGATATTATAAATGAAGAATAAGTATGGAAAGGACAGAAATATATAATCAGTTTGAAGAACTTAATAAGCGTGCCTCGCAGGGTGGAGGCATTGATAAGATAGAAAAACAACATGCTGCCGGGCGGATGACCGCACGCGAACGCATAGAAGTCTTGCTGGATAAAGGGACATTCAATGAGTTGGATAAGTTTGTAAATCACCGTTGCACCAATTTCGGAATGGAGAAAAAACAAATTCCAGGTGATGGCATGGTGACTGGTTACGGCAAGATTGACGGTCGTCCGGTATTTGTGTACGCCTATGACTTTACGGTGCATGGTGGTTCTTTGAGTGAAACTAATGCAGCGAAAATAGTGAAAGTACAGCAACTGGCACTCAAAAATGGTGCTCCGGTTATTGCTCTGAATGACTCGGGAGGTGCCCGTATTCAGGAAGGTGTCGGCAGTTTGTCAGGATATGCTTCTATTTTCTATCAGAATACGATTGCTTCCGGGGTGATCCCTCAAATCTCAGCTATTCTGGGTCCATGTGCCGGCGGTGCCTGTTATTCACCTGCATTGACGGATTTTATTTTTATGGTGAAAGAGAAAAGCCATATGTTCATCACAGGGCCGGATGTAGTGAAAACGGTTACGCATGAAGAAGTGGACAAGGAAGAGCTGGGTGGAGCCTATGCACATAGCAGTAAGAGTGGCGTTACTCACTTCATGTGTAACACTGAAGAAGAAACCATGCTGGCCATACGCGAATTGCTCAGCTTCCTGCCTTCCAATAATATGGAGGATGCTCCGCTTATTCCTTGTACGGATGATGCCAGACGTCAGTCAGAAGAACTTCAAACTGTGATTCCGGAAGACCCGAACATTCCTTATGACATTAAGGATATTATAGAGCCTGTTATGGATAACCAATATTTCTTTGAAGTGATGCCTCATTTTGCAAAGAATATTGTGGTGGGTTTCGCCCGTCTGAATGGTCGTTCGGTAGGAGTTGTAGCCAATCAGCCGGCTTATCTGGCTGGTGTGCTGGATATAGATGCTTCCGATAAGGCTGCACGTTTCATCCGTTTTTGCGACTGCTTCAACATTCCGTTGATTACCTTCGAAGATGTACCGGGCTTCCTGCCTGGCGTGACGCAGGAGCATAATGGCATCATTCGTCACGGGGCAAAAATCGTCTATGCTTATGCAGAAGCTACTGTCCCTAAAATTACCCTGATAACCCGTAAGGCTTATGGCGGTGCGTACATCGTGATGTCCAGCAAACAGACAGGGGCAGACATCAATCTGGCCTATCCGCAGGCTGAAATAGCTGTAATGGGAGCCGAAGGTGCTGTGAATATATTATATAGAAATGTTACACCGGAAGAAAAATCCGGTCTGATCCAGGAATATGAATTTAAGTTTTCTAATCCGTATCGGGCTGCCGAGCGTGGTTTTATTGATGAGATTATCATGCCTCGTGATACCCGGTATAAGCTGATTCAGGCGTTAGAAATGACGCATAACAAGAGTCAGAGCAACCCACCTAAAAAGCACGGCAATATGCCACTATGATTTAGTTATGTTTCAATGTGTGCGTCTCCCCGTAGAAGTGATTTCTCCGGGGAGATTTTAAACGGATTATATGAAGAAAAAATTATATATGCTTTAATTTATGGAACTATTGAAGAACCTTTTTGAAGGATACCCTGATCTTTGGGGTGGAGGAGTGGCTCATTCCGTACTGATCCTTTCACTTGTGATAGCATTTGGCATTATGCTGGCTAAAATCAAAGTGGCGGGAGTTTCATTAGGTATCACATGGATACTTTTTGTGGGGATTGTATTCGGGCATTTTGATATGACTCTGAATGAACACTTGCTTCATTTTATGAAAGAGTTCGGTCTGATCTTGTTTGTTTACTCCATAGGGCTACAAGTGGGACCCGGTTTCTTTTCTGCTTTCAAAAAAGGCGGACTTACCTTGAATCTGTTGGCTATGCTGGTCGTTTTTCTGGGAGTAGTCATCACGATTATATTACATTTTGTCACGGGTACGCCTATCACTACTATGGTCGGTATCCTTTCCGGTGCGGTAACAAATACTCCAGGACTTGGAGCTGCCCAGCAGGCAAACAGTGATTTGAACGGAATAGATGCCCCTGAGATAGCATTGGGATATGCGGTTGCTTATCCACTGGGTGTAGTCGGTATTATCTTGTCATTGATAGCCTTGAAATATATTTTGCGTATCAATACCAAGACAGAAGAGGCGGAAGCTGAACGTGGACTGGGACACATACAGGAACTCACTGTGCGTCCTATTTCGTTTGAAATCCGTAATGAAGCTATCGACGGAAAAAAGATAAAAGATATACGTCCGCTGATGAACCGTGATTTTGTGATTTCGCGTGTACAGTATCATGACGGGCAAGGAACGGAATTGGCTAATTCAGATACGGTATTGCATCTGAATGATAAAATTTTGGTTATCTCTACCCCTAAAGATATTGAAGCTATTAGCGTCTTCTTCGGTAAGCAGATTGATATGCAATGGGAGCAATTGGACAAGAAACTGATTTCCCGTCGTATCTTGATAACGAAACCTGAACTGAATGGAAAGATGCTTTCCCAATTGAAGATACGTAATAATTTCGGAGCCAGTATTACCCGGGTAAATCGTTCGGGAGTAGACTTGGTTGCTGCTCCGCAATTACAATTGCAGATGGGCGACCGTGTTACTATTGTTGGTAGCGAGCTGGCGGTCAGTCATGCGGAAAAAGTATTGGGAAATTCAATGAAACGCTTGGATCATCCTAATCTGATACCTATATTCTTGGGGATAGCGTTAGGATGTATCCTGGGTAGTACACCTTTTGTATTTCCGGGTATTCCCCAGCCGGTAAAGTTAGGATTGGCGGGTGGACCTCTTATTGTTTCCATTCTGATCAGTCGCTTCGGTCCTCAGTACAAAATGATTACTTATACTACCATGAGTGCCAATCTGATGCTGCGTGAGATAGGAATTTCCCTTTTCCTGGCTTGTGTGGGATTGGGTGCCGGTAAAGGATTTGTGGAAACGGTGATTTATGACGGTGGCTATGTCTGGGTAGGTTATGGTGTTATCATAACTATTGTTCCTTTGCTGATAGCCGGGCTTGTTGGACGATACGTCTTTAAATTAAACTATTATACGTTGATCGGAGTATTGGGTGGCTCAACCACGAATCCGCCCGCGTTGGCGTATTCCAATGATCTGACTTCGTGTGATGCTCCTGCGGTGGGATATGCCACTGTTTATCCGCTTACCATGTTTTTACGTGTGCTTACTGCACAAATACTGATACTTGCATTAGCTTAATTCCTAAACTTTAATTGAATCAAACATTTTCTCTTTTAGCTTGTTCTTTACTCCCCGTAAGATTATCTTTGCGGGGAGTTTTTTTATGTGAAAGAAAAAATGTAGTAACCAAGATGTATACAAATAAAGTAAAGAGAATAGCTGCCGTTCATGACTTGTCTGGTTTTGGGCGTGTATCCCTTACGGTTGTAATTCCGATTTTGTCTTCCATGGGCTTTCAGGTTTGCCCTTTACCTACGGCTGTGCTCTCCAGTCATACGCAATATCCGGAGTTTTCTATTCTTGACCTGACGGATGAAATGCCTCGAATTATTGCCGAATGGAAAAAGCTGGATGTACAATTTGATGCTTTCTATACAGGATATCTCGGAGCTCCGCGTCAGGTACAGATTGTTTCGGATTTTATTGATGACTTCCGCCAGCCGGACAGCTTGGTGGTAGTTGACCCCGTATTGGGAGATAATGGACGGCTATACACAAACTTTGATGAATCAATGATTCGCGAAATGCGTCACCTGGCAACGAAGGCGGATGTGATCACCCCAAATCTCACTGAACTTTTTTATCTGATGGACAAGCCTTATAAAGCAGATAATACGGATGAAGAATTGAAATCTTACCTTCGTCTTTTATCTGATGCAGGCCCTCAGGTGGTTATTATAACCAGCGTTCCTGTTCATGAAGAGAGTCACAAAACCTCGGTATATGCTTATAATCGGGTAGGGGATCGATACTGGAAAATTACTTGTCCGTATTTGCCGGCCCATTATCCGGGAACCGGGGATACTTTTACAAGTGTCATAACCGGTGCTTTATTGCAAGGGGACAGTCTTCCTATTGCTTTGGACCGTGCCACGCAATTCATTCTTCAGGGCATTCGCGCTACTTTTGGGTATGAGTACGACAATCGGGAGGGTATTTTACTGGAAAAAGTACTGCACAATCTGGATATGCCTATCCAAAGCGCCAGCTACGAATTGATTTAAAATGTAGTTATGTTACTCGTTGGCGGAATTTATTTCTTTTTTTGGGTTATGAATTAATTCACCACAGATTAACACAGAGTTTCACGGAGTTATATTCTTTTGATTTCAAATTGATTAAACTCCGTGAAACTCTGTGTTACTCTGTGGTGAAAATTCATTACTATACCGAAATGAATAAATTCCGCCAACAGGTTTATGTTATTTGTTTGGAAGTGACGCTTTTAATAAGATAGGTACTTCTGCCGGTTCATTTGCCACTTGTATTCCAGCTGCCGTCAGTGCTGCAATCTTTTCCTCGGCAGAGCCGGAATTACCGGAAATAATGGCACCTGCATGTCCCATTTGCTTTCCCGGAGGTGCAGATTGTCCGGCAATAAAAGCTACGACAGGTTTTGTTACGTGCTTCTTTATATATTCAGCCGCTAGTTCTTCTGCGTTTCCACCAATCTCACCGATCATGACGATGGATTCCGTATCCTTATCATTTTGGAACATTTCCAATAGTTCACGGAAGTAAAGTCCTACTACGGGATCACCTCCCATGCCAATAGCGGTAGATTGGCCCATGCCGTTGGCTGTAAGATGGTAAACAATCTCGTAAGTCAATGTTCCGCTACGGCTGATCACTCCGACATTTCCTTTTTTAAAAACATTGCCGGGTAAGATTCCGGCCAGGCTCTTTTCCGGAGAAATTAAACCGGGGCAGTTCGGCCCGATCAGCATGGCTCCTTTCAGTTGAGTGAAGCGATACGCTTTGATTACATCGAGGGTAGGGATACCTTCGGAGATACAGATAATCAGTTTGATTCCGGCATCTGCGGCTTCCATGATAGCATCTGCCGCATAGCTGGCGGGAACAAAAAGAATGGAGGCATTGGCCTGCGTCTTTTCCACTGCCTCGTACATGGTGTTGAAAACGGGAAGCCCGTCTACGGTGCTGCCTCCTTTTCCGGGAGACGTACCACCTACCACATTCGTACCGTATTCTTTCATTTTCACAGCATGAAAATGTCCGTCTCTGCCCGTAATACCTTGTACCAACAGGCGGGTCGATTTATCAATAAGTATGCTCATAATGTTTCTCCTTTCACAGATTTTATTACCATCAGGGTGGCTTCATTCATGGTTTCCGCTACCTGAAAGCGGTTACTGTCTTTTAATAGTTTCCTGCCGATATTTTCATTGGTTCCCGTCAGTCTTACAATGACAGGAATTTCCGTTTGCAATTGGTCGAAAGCCTGTATCAATCCTATAGCTACATCGTCGCAACGAGTGATACCGCCAAATATATTGATGAAGACCGCTTTTACTTTCGAATCATTCAGCAGTATCTTCATGGCTTCAATCACCTTCACGGGGTTTGAACTCCCACCGATATCCAGGAAATTGGCAGGTGAACCGCCATATAACTTAATCATGTCCATGGTAGTCATTGCCAGTCCGGCGCCGTTTACCATGCAACCGATGTCTCCGTCCATACGTACATAGCTGAATCCTCTTTCTTTGGCTCTAGCTTCGAGTTGTTCCTCCGGTGTAGGTTCGAAAAGAGCATGTATATCGGGGTGGCGGTAAAGAGCGTTATCATCGAACACCATCTTGGCATCAATGGCTGTAAGGGTACCTTTAGCCGTCAACACTAACGGGTTGATTTCAGCAAGCGATGCATCGTTTTCCATGAAGGCTTTATAGAGATTCTGAAGGATGGAAGTCATACGCCTGGCTTGTTCCGCCTGGTCAAAAAGCATGAATGCAAAACTCTGTGCCAGATATTGAGGCAATCCTATCAACGGGTCGATATTATAGCGAATGATTTTCTCCGGAGTGTTGCGGGCTACTTCTTCAATATCCATTCCTCCTGCCGCGCTCATGATAAGCACTACTGAACGCGTGTTACGATCAATGGTAAAACTGACATAATATTCAGCTGCGATATCTACAGCTTCGCTGATTAAAATTCGGGTTACAGGAAAACCTTTGATGGTCATTTTCAGAATTTCCCGGGCGTGCTGTCTTACCAGTTCTTCATTGTCGGCCAGTTTTATGCCTCCTGCCTTTCCTCGTCCACCGGTCAACACTTGTGCTTTCACAACTACTTTGTCCACTTCTAACTGCCGGAAAGCTTTTACGGCTTCATCGGGCGTATTGCATAACACATGTCGTTCTACCGGAATTCTATACTGGGAGAAGATTTCCTTTGCTTGATATTCATGTACTTTCATGGATCATGGATTATAGATTAGTATATGTCTCTAACAAATAAGATGGCTAAAAAGTTGTCAAATAAGTGATTGAGAACGAAAATAAGAAAAAGGATCGTTTCTGGTGAATGCTATTTGTTATAAGAAAAATATGGTAATAGCGATAAAAAATGACGTGTATTATGAAAAAAACTTGTTTTATACTGTGAACTTTTCTGTCTTTTTGGTTAATTTTGCATATTAATCTCATATTTTAATATTAAACCGTTGGGATTCCTTGTCAGATTCGGAGTCAGGAACCCTTGGATGATAACACACGAACTGTGATGAACAGGAGAAGATTTTATCAACAGAGAAAAACCTCCATGCTGTTTGCCATACTCGTATTTTTTACTCAGGTATGTGTAGCCCAGGCATATAAATATATAAGTATGGAGGATGGTCTGGGCAGTCAGAAAGTTTATCGTATCCTACAAGATTCTTTAGGATATATGTGGTTCCTTACTCAGGAAGGTCCGGACCGTTACAATGGCAAGGAAATCAAACACTATGAATTGACGGATAAGGGACAGAAGCTCAATATGCAGTTTAGCCTGAATTGGCTTTACATGGCTGACGACGGTGTGTTGTGGGGAACTGGACGGAAAGGCCGCATTTTCCGCTATGAACAGGGACGGGATCGGTTCGAACAGGTGTATATGCCTCCTTTACCGGAAAAGGGAATCTCTTCGCCGAATATTACATATAGCTATATGGATCATTCCAGACGTATCTGGCTTTGCAGTAAGGAACAAATGGCATTGTTCGATACCCGCACAGGAAAGATATCGCAATTATCATCCAGTATAATCAGTAATGTCACTTCTATTGCCCAGATAGATAGGGAAAACTTCTTCATAGGTACGGAGTCCGGGTTGTATCGGGCGGTATTGGATGAGTCTCGTATGTTACTTTCGTGTACACCGGCATATAATCTTCATGCACCGGTGAGCGAGTTATTCTTTTCAGCTGCTTTGAAGAAATTGTTTGTCGGTACTTTTAAGCAGGGAGTGTGGATTTGTGATCTTGATACTTCTCAGGAAAATCGGTCGGATGAAACCCTTAGTGACGTGAATATCAAACGTATTATACCCTTTGGGGAAAGGGAAATTCTGATAGCTACTGACGGGAAAGGAATCTATCGTATGAATATTGATACATGTTATGCAGTTCCTTATATTGTAGCAGATTATAATATCCATAATGGAATGAATGGCAACAATATAAACGATGTGCATGTAGACCATGAGGGTCGCATCTGGATTGCTAATTATCCCAGTGGAATAACCATCCGCGACAATCGTTACAGCGGTTACCGCTGGACTCGTCATTCGGTTGGAAACCGCCAGTCACTTGTCAATAACCAGGTGCATGATGTCATTGAAGATAGTGAGGGTGACCTTTGGTTCGGTACCAGCAATGGCATAAGTCTATATAGTTCCGCTACGGGGGAATGGCATTCCTTTTTCAGCACTTTTGATCATGAACTGGAAGATAAGAATCATATATTCCTGACGCTTTGTGAAATCTCGCCCGGAATTATTCTGGCAGGTGGTTTTACCTCCGGTCTTTACCAGATAGATAAACGTGCCCTTACGGTTGACTATATTGCTTCTTCTCTTTTCTTTCATTTAGACCTGCGTCCCGATCAGTACATTCGTGACATAAGGAAAGATTCGGAAGGTAATATCTGGTCAGGCGGTTTTTATAATCTGAAATGTTTTGATCTTAAAAGTGGCAAATCCCGTCTGTATTCCGGCTTGAATTCTATTACCTGCATTCGCGAAAAAGACGATTCTTCGATGTGGATTGGCACTTCGGCAGGACTATATTTGCTAGACAAATTTTCCGGAAAATATCGCAGCATCGATATGCCTGTGGAATCTATGCATATCCATGCCTTGTATCAGGGAGACGATGGTGTGTTGTATATAGGTACCAGTGGTTCCGGGCTGGTGCTTTATAATCCCGAAGAAGAGGCCTTCGCTCAGTATTATACAGATAATTGTGCCCTTATATCCAATAATATCTATACAATTCTTCCTAAACCGGACGGGGATTTATTGCTTAGTACGGAAAATGGAATTGTTCATTTTTCACCTCGTAGAATGTCATTTAATAACTGGACGCGTGAACAGGGGCTTATGAGTGTCTGTTTCAATCCCGGTGCCGGTATTTTGCATAGTAGCGGTCGTTTTGTCTTGGGAAGTAATGATGGGGTCATTGGTTTTCCTTCGGATATGCACATACCGGTCCCAACTTTTTCTCCGATGTTGCTTAGTGATTTGAATATATCCTATCAGCCTGTATATCCTGGTGATGAAGGATCGCCCTTGGAAACGGATATTAACGATACGAAAGTTTTGAAACTTAAATATGAACAGAACACTTTCTCACTGAGGGCTTCCTCCATTAATTACGACTATCCTTCTAATATTTTATACTCCTGGAGATTGGAGGGCTTTTATGATGAATGGACTACGCCTTCTTCCAACGGTCTGATGCGTTTCACCAATATCCCTTCGGGTAAATATATGCTTCATGTACGTTCCGTATCTAACGAAGAAAAGTATAAGAGTTATGAACAGCGCAGTATGTTGATTATCATATCTCCTCCGTTGTGGGCTACTCCGTGGGCTATAGCCGGTTATATTATGTTAGCTGTTCTGGTGTGTGTGATTCTGTTCCGCATCATTACACTGAGGAAACAGAAGAGGATTTCGGAAGAAAAGACACGCTTTTTTATAAATACAGCTCACGACATCCGTACACCTCTGACTCTGATAAAGGCCCCGTTGGAAGAACTACGGAACAAAGATATGGTGAATGAGGAAGGTAAGGGACATGTGAGCATGGCTCTGAGAAATGTGGATGTTCTTTTACGGCTTATAACAAATCTTATTAATTTTGAACGTATCAATACCTATTCATCACATATGTATATTGCTGAGTATGAATTAGGTACGTATGTGTCAGGCATTTGTGACACATTTCATGCGTATGCAAACATCAAGCATATCAGGTTGACTTACGAAAGTAATTTCCAATACCTGAATGTGTGGTTTGACAGGGATAAGATGGATTCTATCATGAAGAATATCCTGTCGAACGCCATGAAATATACACCGGAAAATGGGAACATATATGTCAGTGCATCAGAATATGAGGATGGTTGGGGCATTGAGGTGAAAGATACCGGAATCGGTATTCCCCGCAATGAACAGAAAGGACTTTTTCATACCTATTTTCGAGGTAGCAATGCCGTCAACTTGAGGGTTAGCGGTAGTGGAATCGGCCTGGCATTGGTGCATAGGCTGGTGCGTTTACATGGTGGAAAAATAACTATAGAGAGTACGGCGGAACAAGGTACACTGGTAAGAATCATTTTTCCTAAGGGGAACAAACATTTTCGTAAAGCCAGTATCATATCTGCAACTCCGGAGCGATCTATCAGCATGCCGGAAGTTGTTACTCCGGCACTTTCTGCCGTTGAGCCCAAGCAGAGTGATGCTTCTTCCCGACGTATCCTCGTCGTGGAGGATAATGACGATTTGCGTATTTATCTGGCGAACACGCTTGGTGAGGATTATCTGGTGCAGTCCTGTCACAACGGAAAGGAGGCTCTTGAAATCCTATCCGAGTTTAAGCCGGATCTTGTGTTGTCAGATATTATGATGCCGGAAATGTCGGGAGATGAATTGTGTGCCGCCATTAAGGGCAATATTGAAACATCTCATATTCCGGTGCTTCTGTTGACTGCATTGGGTGATGAGAAAAACATGCTGGAAGGATTGAAGATAGGTGCGGATGATTACATGGCGAAACCTTTCAGCATCAGCATATTGAAGGCGAGTATCAACCGTTTGATTACCAATCGGATCTTATTGCATAAGAAGTATGGCAGTTCGGACTTCGAAACTGAAAAATGGCCGAAGGGGTGTCGGGATACACTTGACTGGAAATTCATAGCTTCCGTCAGGGAAAATGTGGAGAAGAACATGGCCGATCCGGATTTTACGGTAGATATGCTTTGTTCGCTTCACCACATGAGCCGCAGTAGTTTCTATAATAAAGTGAAAGCATTGACTGATTGTTCTCCGGCAGATTATGTACGTCTCATCCGTATGCAGTATGCTGCCCGAATGTTGAAAGAAGGCGAACACTCTATTACGGAAATAGCGGATATGACCGGGTTCTGCGATGCAAAATATTTCAGAGAGGTATTCCGGAAGCATTTCGGGGTCAGTCCGAGCGAGTATAGGGGAAAAGGGACGGCAGAAAAAGAAAATTCAGATTTAAAGCAAGATAATGATGGGAGTGTGTCAAAATGAAGTTTAGAATGCAAATTACTGAATTAGACAAATGATTCTTTTTTTATCCTTCTGATAATCAGAACTTATCTGACTTGTTGTTTGCGTAATTCATGTAATTTGCGTTCTTTTATTCTGTTTTGGCACGTTCTCTTATATTGTGGCATTGACAAGTAAGTTGATAAGTACTTGTGAAAGTCGGTTACGTTCGGTTTGTACATGGCACTCGGTAACTCCGGGAATAAATTTCAGGACAACATTCGGTTGTAGTCTGCGTCGTACTGTTCTTTCTACGTCTCTTGCCAGTCCGTTCAAGTTAACGTTCTGGTAATTGAAATCAAGAGTATTTGCCTCTATTTTCGACAGATCCAGAATGTCGCTGATAAGTTGTAGGAGAAGCTGGTTGTTATTCTCTATGATACTGATGAACTCTTCCCGTTCATGTTCATCCTCAGTGGTGGTCAGCAGGCTGGAGAAACCTATGATGGCATTCAATGGTGTGCGTATTTCGTGGCTCATATTAGCCAGGAATGCAGACTTTAGCCGTTCGGATTCCAGAGCTTTTTCTCTAGCTGTTACCAGTGCCTTCTCTTGTCTCTTACGTTCTGTAATTAATAGTAGCGAGCCTACCAATGATATCGGATTGCCCTGCTCATCGTATTGATCTACTACCGCATTCGTTTCAAGCCAATCTGTAAATTTTCGTCCTTCCACTTCAGTAATGATGCGAAACTCTTCTTTGGCATGTTGTAATTTTCCGGATGCAAGATTCTTGTGTATCTGCTGCATACGTTCCACATCTTCCGGGTGCATTTTCTGAAAGTATTCGGAGGCCTTTATAATGTGCGCCTGGGGAGTGGACTCTTTTTCTTTAGTGAAATTCATGTGAGCCAGTATTGAAGAAGTTTGGAGCATAATAGGGGTTATAAGCGTTTGACTCCATGGGGCTCCTTCATTATAAGAGTTAATTATAAGTAGTCGATGTTGTTTGGGGACTACGGTTGCATGGGCAATGGATAAACTTAAGTGTAGTAAGACAAAACAGAGGCTGATTATATGTTTCCAAGATAAAAAAAGTCTCATAACCAGATTATTAAGAATTCTTTTATATTGCATTAATATTAGATATTAATGCAAAAATACAAAAGTAAGGTTTCTTATAATTGCTTTTTAACTTTGTGTTAATAAAGATTGACTATTACATTCTGTTATTGTTGTGAGTTGTGGTTTTATCATGCAAAATTATGCTAACCATTCTGAGCTTTTGATAGGTCAGTTTTATTTTGTAGAAAATAAGGCTGCTTCATCAAAAACAGCCTTATTCATTTTCGAGGGAGATTTATCTTACCCCTTTACACATTCATGGCATTGGCACTCAGTGCCCCTACTATAGCCGAAGCTACCGCAATCACAATTTTGAGAATTTTATCCCAGATTGACTTTTTCATATTCTTTGATTAAATGATTAGTGATATTTTAACCCAGCGGATTTTCATCCAGTCCTCCCTCGCCGCTACCGGATCCTCCCTGGTCACCGGAAGAGTTGCCACCTGACGAACTTCCGTCCTTGTTTACCAATGCCTCCAAATCGTAGAAGTCAATTTTCTGTCCGGCACGTGTTGCCGTCACATCCGGTCTGATGGTGGTTGATGGTCGGAAATTGATTTTCACGGCCTTAATGTTCTTAGCCGTGCAATCCTCCTTTTTCTCCACTCCGACGGTCCGCGCCGACAGGCTGAACACCCCGAAATCCTTGATGTTCACCGATTGTCCGCCATACAGCTTGTCAATCAGCGCCTCTACAAAGTTGGTGATTACACTTTTGATATCTCCCAAGGTGAGTGAACTTTTCTCCTTCATCACGTACGCCACGTCTTCCAGGTCGGCATTGTCCCCTAACGTCACCAGTTGCGGATAAAACTTTGCCACCGCATCCTCCTTTCGCGGATCTCTCCGCGGAATCTTTTTGAATGGTACTCCCATAATCAATCATTTTTTAAAAGTTAAAAAACAAGGTTATTTAATGATCCTTTGGGGAAAGCTGTCCGAATCCTCTTCTCATGCTTTTCTTAATTTACTCTGCCATCATGGGCTTGCCGGAAGATTTTCGCTCTTTTCCCCTTTGGACATTGCAAATATACCCCGTTCTTTTCCCTTCCACTTTCCGCTTGAAGCTATTTGAGTTTGTATGAAAAAAAGAGAATGTAAATGAGAGGTAATACCTTCTTTATTCCTTTCTGTTGTCGCTGTAAATGAGTACCTTTATACCATGTAAATCACTAAAAAACAAACTTATGAAAGAAGAAAACTTAGATGAAAAAGTCCCTGTCCGCGCTTATACCAAAGCCGACCTTGCCATGCTTTACAATCCCGGTGTATGTATTACTACCGCTCTACAACTTCTTCGCCGGTGGATTTATGCTAACAGGCAACTGATGGCGGAACTGAAGGAAGCGGGTTATAACAAGAACCGCCATTCTTATCTGCCCCTTGAAGTGAAACTTATATTCAAGTATCTCGGTGAGCCTTAGATAGTTTGAATCCGGCTAATGAAAGATTTGTATTTTTTGTAAATAAAATGCCAATATATGTAACGGGTGATAAGATATGATGTAATGCTGTATTACATATATTCTTATCACCCGTTTCGTTATATGATAACTCACTTCCCGAATCCCTTGTTTACCTCATCATTCTGCAAGTCCACCACTTCATATTCGGTGCTTCCCTGTGCGTTCCTTCTCGTGCGGAATCTGTATTTCTCCAGCGACAGTACCAATGTCTGTATCGCCTGCCTGTTCACCTGTATCTTTCCGTAAATGGCAATCTTGCTGAGTATGGCTGCTGCGGGCATCCACTTCACGCAGGTGTCTTCGGGTTCCGGTTTCCGGAAATATACCAGCAGATTCTCCTCCACCGGATCTTTCATGCGGTGCATTTCGTTGTGTCGGTTCAGTTCGTCTATCTCTTCCCCTTCGTACCAGTATTGATATCCCCCGTTCAGCAACGCGTATGCCTGCGCATATATCCCTTCGTAATTGACGGGTGTTCTGTAATCCATCGAAATGACAGAAGAGGGCAGAAATCGTCTGTTTCCTCCTATATCCTGTAGGCACAGCCGGTTGTTGGTGCTGGCAATGAAGGACGCTCGTCGTATGAAGGATAGCGTCTGCATGTCGTATACTTTTCGTTCCGTGACGCTCTCCTGTGTGATGGTTCTTTTGAGTCCTGCCAAGTCACTGATTCTGGCTCCGTCAAACTCTTCCATATTGATGATGAGATGCGTGCTTAGCATCAGCTGGTGGTCCTTGTTTTCCGGATTGGCCATTCCGTTCCGGTAATATTCCCTCCACTCAGGTGGCAACAGTCTTCGTATCCATGTGCTCTTTCCCTTTCCCTGCTCTGAGTAGAGTATGATGACGAGATGGTTCACCGCTTCGTCCTGCAATGCGCACGCCAGCATACCCACGAACCACTTTCTGAAACTTTTCTTCCAGAACTCCTGGTCTTCGGTCTGTACGGTTTCTGCCAGCTGTCCGATGTAATCGGTCACTCCGTCCCATGGCTTGAGCTTCTCAATGTAGTCCGTGAAAGGATTGAATTCCCTGGGATATGAAGAGTTTACAATCGCTTTCACGTAATCCAGCGAACACTTGATGCCTGCCAGTTGTAGTTCCAGGAATATGGCGTTGTAGCTTGTTGCTCTTACGGGTCGTAGCTTGCCTATCCATTTCTCTGTCTTCTCGTTGAAGTCGAGATACTCCAGTCGGTCCATTATAATGTTCCTTCGGAAATCATAATGCGTTTTCAGGAAATCGAGCAGCTGATGAATCGTGTCGGGCTTCTCCTCTTCCTTGCGCATGTTGGCTTCCGTCGTCCTGTCGGTATAGATGTACGCGTTGTGTATGGGCGCTGCCGCGTTGAACTCTTCACTGCCGAATTTTTCCTGTGCCAGACGCATGACCACTTCCTCTTCCAGACCTTTCGTATAGCACTTGTTTCCCAGTGCGAAGATGAAGCAGTCCCGTTTTCCCGGTTCAAACTTTGATATCCTCTTCACCGCAAGCACCGCCTTGTTGAATTCCATCCTTTCCCAGGGTTCGGCTTCCGCCTTTCCGCCCTCCGGCTTATCACTCATCACTTTATCACTCACTGTCTTTTCACTTATCAACTTACCACTTATCACTTTTTCACTTACCGTTTTTTTCCTTCCTGGTCGTGGCTTTTCGGGTGGAATGATATCCGCCAGTGTCTCGTCCACCTCTTTCATGAGTTCTTCATTGAGGTACGCCTTTTCATCGAAAGACGTGAAGAATCCTCTTGATATGTCCTTCCCGCTTCCGTCGACTTCCACATCCAGCAGTTTTTCGTAATATTCCTTGCAGGCGTCATACATTATTCGGTGATGCTTCTCCAAGGTGGGGAAATCCATCCCCGTTTTGGAAAGACTTTCTCTTAGAGTCATGGCATACTTCGTGCGCATGAATACGAATATCTTGAATCCGTGTGCTTTGGGAGTCAGGAAAGAAGCCAGCGTGTTGGGATCTCCATTGATTTTCTCCCTCAGTCCTTCCAACTTCTCTTCAGGTTGGTCGTCAATATCCAGTAGGATGATGTGTGTATACCTTGTAATGCTGTATGCTTGCCTTTTCTCCCTGTATCCCGCTGTAACGGTATAGAAAGGCAACTGTTTTTTCACATTGTTCGCCTCTTCCATCTTTCCCTGGCTGACGAGCAGCCTGATTTTGAATATCAGTTTTGCATGTATCCCTTTGGTGATGTTTTCAATAACTTTTCGGAGTGTTATTTCTCCCCGTACATTGCTGAATCCGCTGTATGCGGTAACTGGAATATTTTCCATTTGTTTTTAGTTGTTTAAATCTGCCTTATTGGCGGCACGAAATAGGGGATAATAATCTGAATGGCAAAAACGCCTTTTTAGTGAGAAAAGGCGTTTTTGCACAATTTTGAACGTTTACTTCTTTATTTTTACTTGCTCCTCCTTTTCCTGAAATTCTTTTCTCAGATTAATGATTTCAGTATTAATGCTTTTCAGAGCTAGAACTCCTTTTTCATGCTTTCCTTTTTCAAAGAGTACGATGTGCTCCAGTTTCTTTGCCAGATCCATCGTTCCTTTGATTCCTGCTTCTTTCTTGTGGTGCATAAGCATGTTTATCCATGGAGTGAGGAATTCCTTCCTTTCTTCGGCCCCGACCAGAATCCGTTCTCCAAACTCCTCATTTTCAACTAACAGGATATTGATCCTGTCTTCTTTCTTTTCAATTTCGATGTTGTAGCCATCCTTGCAGTTGAGTTCAATACTCAAGATTGTGTTTTTTTAGTCATAAAATCACAATTTTAGAAGTTAGTAATTTATTTTAAGTTTACTGTACGAAAGCAAAATTAACGGTTCTATCTGTAATATCTGTCATTCTTTTCTGTAAAAGTGAATATTTTCTGTTCTATGTGTTATACACAAAATGGTAAATAGGTATGGAGAGTTACTACCTATTACTTATAGAATGTGTGTAACAAGATATAAAGAAAAAGTAGGAAAATACGCGCCTATGGGTGTGTATACGCGGGTACATTATTATAAAAGAAACTGTGGGATGAGAGATTGCCGGGACAGAAATGCAAGAATAATGAAATAGGGGATAGGATAGGAGAGTATGGATATGGTGTTAATAATGATTGTCGTAAATGATGGGTGTTTTTTAATCGTTCGTTTAATGTGCGCAAAGATAATGCCCAGAAATGAAACAACAAAATATTCTGATAAAGAAAAATGAAATATTTTCTTTTTGCCTATATATATTACTAATATATAGCCTGTTACCTTTGAAATGAGATTGTAATTTTGAGATTACTTTCTTGTTGAAAGAATCTTAGTATGAAAACAACCTTCCAACCTGTCTTTTAAACGAACGATTAAAAGACAATATATCTGTTTAATTAATTAGTTTATAGCTCTTTACCTGCTATGTGTCATGGTAATGAACAACTACGGGAAATCAATGGGCAAGAAGAACACAAAACTTGCCATATCTTACATAAAGTGTTCGCAAGTGATTGAAATTCAAGTGTATGCAAGGACTTCAAAGCCCCGAGAGAACACCCTTTTCTGAAATAACCCTTGAAATGGAAGCGGATAAAGAGGCTGAAATATGGTACGCCATGCGTGCCACGTACCGTAGAGAGCTTGATGCTATGCGCTTGCTTGAAAAGGAAAAAATGGGTTGTTTTATTCCCATGCAATACAAGATCAGCATAAAGAGAGGTAAGAAAGTCCGTGCTTTGGTTCCGGTTGTACACAACTTGCTGTTTGTCCATGCCTGTCCTTCGGATCTGAAGCGCATCAAATCACAGGTAAGCTATTTGCAATACATTACGGATACCCGTAGCGGTCAGAAGATTATTATCTCCGACAGTGAAATGCAACGCTTTATTGCTGTAGCCGGTACTTACAATGACCATCTCATGTACTTCCAACCGGATGAATTGAATTTGTCCAAAGGTACAAAAGTTCGTATTACGGGCGGTGACTTTGAGGGGCAGGAAGGCATTTTCCTGAAAGTAAAAGGTGCTCGTGATCGTCGTGTGGTTATCGAGATACAAGGTGTTATTGCTGTTGCGCTTGCTACCATTCATCCGAATCTCATAGAAGTAATCAAATAATTGACGATCAGCCGTTGCCATTGAACAGCTGATAAATCATAAATTATAAATCATAAATCATTATGTCTCTTTCCGAAGAAACACTTGCTCTTCAGCGTGCAGCGCACGATCTGATGTATTTAGGTATGGACGGGAATCCGGTCTATAGCGACGACCTTTCCCGTCGTAACGGTGAAGTTTATCGCCTGACTACGGCTTTGTATAATTCCGGTGTCAAAGGTTCTACTGTGGAAGAACAGGCTAATGTTTGTCTGGCTCTTCTGATGGGCTATAGTGCCTCGTTCGTAGATCACGGTGAAAAGCAGAAACATATCCAGGAGGTCTTGGACTGTTGCTGGGATATTCTTGATGCTCTTCCTGCTTCGTTGCTGAAACTTCGTCTGCTCACCGCCTGTTATGGCGAGGTGTTTGATGAGCCTTTGGCGGATGAAGGCCGGGTTATTATTAATTCTTGGGATTCCGCATCGCTTACTGCTGAACAGCAAGAAGCTATTGAGGAGTTCCAGAATGTGGTGGATAATCCTTATCCGTGGGAATATATTGATGAATAAAAGCTGCCTCTTAATAATATGGAAGTTCTAAAAACATTAATTGAAGGTGTTGTAATCATTGAACCTCGTCTTTTTAAAGATGGTCGTGGCTGTTTTTTTGAGTCTTTCAATCTTAGCGTGGGATGATCCGGAGTTAAATATTGATTGGAAAATACCAGCAGAAAATGTGATTTTAAGTGAGAAAGATGGAGCACATCCTAATTTAAGAAATAGTGAATGGTTATTTGATTGTTCTGAAATTTTGTATTGATATATTGAGGTTGAAAAATAAGTTTGTGATATATATATTATGAATAGCGAAAACAAACAACGAGTTTTAGTTACAGGAGGAGCTGGTTTTATAGGTTCTAATCTTTGTGAGTATCTTTTGGCTCATGATTATAATGTTACTTGTTTAGATAATTTCTCTACAGGTAAAATAGAAAATCTACTCCCTCTGTTAAATGAATATCCTGATAATTTCAAATTGGTTGTGGGGGATATTCGTTGTCTTTCAGATTGTCAGAAGGCAATAGAAGGTGCTGAGTATGTTTTACATGAAGCTGCATTGGGTTCAGTGCCTCGTTCTATAAAAGATCCGGGAACTACGAATGCTGTCAATATTGATGGCTTTTTGAATATGTTGATAGCTGCTCGTGATGCAGGCGTGAAGCGTTTTATGTATGCAGCCAGTTCATCTACCTATGGTGATAGTAAGAGTTTGCCGAAAGTAGAAGATGTAATAGGCCGGCCGTTATCTCCTTATGCCATTACTAAATATGTGAATGAGCTGTATGCGGATGTTTTTGCTCGCACCTATAATATGGAGTGTATCGGCTTGCGCTATTTTAACGTATTTGGACGTCGGCAAGATCCATTTGGGGCTTATGCCGCTGTAATTCCTCTGTTTGTGAAGAAGCTGATGGCTCACGAAAGTCCCGTGATCAATGGGGACGGTGAATATAGCCGTGACTTTACTTATATTGATAATGTCGTCCAGATGAATATGTTGGCGATGACTACTACTAATCCTGAAGCAGTAAATCAGGTTTATAACACAGCGTTTGGTGAACGTACTACTTTAAATCAATTAGTGGACTACCTAAAAGAATTTCTGAGTGAATTTGATTCAGAGATAGCTAATATTGAGGTTACTCATGGTCCAAATCGTCTAGGCGATATTCCGCATTCCTTGGCATGCATAGATAAGGCGAAAAAATTACTTCACTATAACCCTAAATACAGTATGCGTGACGGACTGAAAGAATCTGTCAAGTGGTATTGGGAAAATATCTGATTGTTTCTCTTTCTTCTTTTTTTTGAATCATTTTAATTTTTATAAATACTGAAAATCTTATGGATGCAGTAAAAATAGCTGTAATCGGTCTCGGTTACGTTGGGCTTCCTTTGGCCCGTTTGTTTTCAACTAAGTATACGACTATTGGTTTTGATATGAACCGTGCGCGTGTTGATGCTTTGATGGCAGGACATGATGCGACACTTGAAGTTTCTGATGATTTGCTGCAATCGGCAATAGCTAATGGTTTTAAATGTACTGCTGATGTCGAGGATATTCGTGACTGTAATTTTTATGTCGTAGCTGTTCCTACTCCTGTAGATAAAAATCATGATCCTGACCTGACTCCTCTATATGGAGCAAGCACTACAGTGGGACAAGTAATATCTAAAGGTGATATTGTGGTATATGAGTCTACGGTATATCCCGGCGTAACTGAAGATGAATGTATTCCGGTGATAGAGAAAGTGTCCGGCTTGAGATTTAATATTGATTTCTTTGCAGGTTATTCGCCTGAACGCATCAATCCGGGAGATAAATTGCATACAGTGGAGAAGATTAAGAAAGTAACTTCCGGTTCTACTCCTGAAATAGGTAAGAAAGTGAATGAGGTATATGCCTCGGTTATTACGGCAGGTACTCATTTGGCCCCTACGATGAAAGTGGCAGAAGCTGCAAAGGTTATTGAGAACTCTCAACGCGATATTAATATTGCTTTTGTTAATGAACTTTCTAAAATATTTACCCGTATGGGTATTGATACGCAGGACGTGCTTGAAGCTGCAAGTACAAAATGGAATTTCTTACCGTTTAAGCCGGGTTTGGTAGGTGGACATTGTATAGGTGTTGATCCTTATTATTTGGCACAATGTGCACAAACCTTTGGATATAATCCGGAAATTATTCTTGCTGGTCGTCGTATGAATGATGGAATGGGAGAGTATGTAGCTAATCAAGTAGTGAAGTTGATGCTGAAGAAAGGTATCCAGGTATTAAATTCTAATATTTTGATACTTGGCTTTACATTCAAGGAGAATTGTCCAGATGTTCGCAATACGAAAGTGATTGATATCTATAATTCACTGAAAGAATATAATGTGAATATCACAGTATATGATCCATGGGCTAGTCCTGAAGTGGTGAAGCATGAGTATGGAATAGAACTCATTAATGAACTACCTGCAGAAAAGTATGATACAGTGGTACTTGCAGTGGCACATGATAATTTTATAAATATGAACGTAGAAAGTTTGTTAAATGAATTGAATGTGTTTTTTGATGTAAAAGGAGTTTTTGACAGAAGAATGGTAGATGGACGATTGTAATGCTGATTAGGTAAGTCCTGAGTTGTTATTGCAAAGTAAGGATAAGTAATTTTGTTTTATAGAGATTTATGAGTGCCTCTTCTGCTTTAGATAGTAAACGCATCGTTAAAAATACTTTGTATCTTTATATCAGAATGTTTATAATGATGTTAGTATCATTGTATACATCTAGATTGATTTTAGATATATTGGGTATTACTGATTTTGGCGTTTTTAATCTAATAGCGGGAATTATCGTGTTGTTTTCATTTATTAGTAATGCCAGTAGGACATCTATTTTACGCTTTCTTAATTATGAAATAGGAAAGGATAACCAGAGTGAAATACGAAATATATTTAATGTAAGTGTTATTACTCATATTTTTATTTCAATCATAGTTTTTTTCATTTCAGAATTTTTAGGAAGATGGATCTTTGATGAATATCTGAATATACCTATAGAGAGGCTAGAGACCGCAAAACTTATCTATCATTTAGCTATTTTGAATGCGTGCTTACAAACGATACAAGTACCTTATAGTGCACTTGTAATTGCTTATGAAAAGATGTCTTTCTTTTCTCTAGCTAGTATTATTGAATGTATATTGAAATTACTGTCTGTATGTGTGCTTCCTTTGTTTGCAATAGATAAATTGTTTTCTTATTCATTATTATTATTAGGAATTTCGTTTTTGATTTTATTGATGTATATATTCTATTGTCGAAAACGTTTTCCTGTATGTAAAATAAAGCATGTAAAAGATTGGTTTCTCTTTAAAAGAATTTGGGAATTTTCTCTATGGAGTTTATTAGGAAATATGTCTAATGTTGCAATGCAACAAGTTGGCAATATATTCCTAAATATATTTTATGGTGTAATTGTAAATGCTGCGATGGGGCTAGCAAATCAGATAAGTCAGGCTATCTATAGTTTTGTCTCAAACTTTCAAATGGCTTTTAATCCTCAGTTGATGAAGTCCTATGCAATAGGAGATTATGTTTTTTTGAAAAAGACAATTATTCGGTCAACGAAATTTTCATTTTTGTTATTTTTCTTGATTTCATATCCTGCTATTTTGAATATGGATTATATTGTATATTTATGGCTTGAGAGAATTCCATATTATTCGGTAAGCTTTTGCAGATTAATAATTCTATCGCTTTTGATTGATTCTTTAGCATCTCCTTTATGGATTGTTATGCAAGCTACAGGCAAGATGAGAAAGTACCAACTAACAGTAAGTCTGATTATTCTGATGAATCTTCCTGTTTCCTATTTCTTATTTTGGATAGGAATGCCTCCTGATTCTATTTTATATGTGCGATTGTTTATTAATATTATACTTTTCTATGTTCGTTTTAAATTTGTTAGTAGGATGGCGTTAATAACTGGAAAAGAATATATATATGACGTAATATTGAAAATTTTCATTGTATTTATAAGTTCTGTAATATTCCCTTTAATAATAGCTTTTCTTACTGATGGACTCTTGCGGTTGTTTTCTACTTCTGTTAGTTTTATTGCCCTCTTTGCTTTTGCTACTTATTTATGGGGTATGACAAGTGATGAAAAAAAGTATGCTAAGAAATATTGTTTACAAAAATCAGCTCGTATTTTCTCTAAAAAGTATTTTAAATAAAGTTCTTATGTTTTTTGTAAAAACAGGGAATCTATTTGTGGAACTTTATTATGGAAAAAATAGGATTATTATACTAACTTCTTCCATTTTTTTATTTAAGGATAACTGGGGGGATACTATAAGTTCAATACTTGTAAGTTTGATAAATGAAAAAAAGAAAAAAGTTATTCATCGTTCTTATTCATGGAATATTTATCATCTTCCGGATTATCTATGTGTAGGGAGTATTATTACATGGATGACTACCCCTCGTTCTGTAATATGGGGAAGTGGAATTGTTTATCCGGAGCAAGAGATTTCTGCTATACCTTCGGATGTTTTAGCTGTTAGAGGACCACTTACAAGAAATTATTTATTGCAAAGGAATATTCCCTGTCCAGAGGTGTATGGTGATCCTGCTTTGTTATTTCCTCGTTATTACTGTCCTGAAGTAAAGAAACGGTATAAGATGGGCATTATTCCACATTTTAGAGATATGGATCATTCTATACTCAAAAATGTGGAAATAGAATTAGATAATATTCTAATAATTAATGTTAGAGATGTTCGTGATTGGAGAACTTTCATAAAACAAATATGTATGTGCGAATTTATTGTTTCTAGTTCTTTGCATGGGATAATTATTTCGGATGCATATAAAATACCCAATTGCTGGATAAAATTTGTTGGTGGTGAAGATAAAAGATTTGCCTTTATAGATTATTTTATGTCTGTAAAGAAGGATATAGATGAGCCCTTGCTCATTACTAATATTGATGATATGAAAAAAAGTTTTCAATATAAGCAGTACTGGAAAGAACCAAATATAGATTTGGATTTATTGATGTCAAACTGTCCTTTTATATTATAAAATATGTCAATATTATATGATTTGTCGGCCTGTCAAGCTGTAGGTAGCACCAAGATGCACGGTGGTGGAATGTATGCAAAAATTGTATTTAAAAAATTATTGCAGTACACGCATGATGTTGCAATTATATATAATTCCTCTTATTACATGGATGAGACCTTGTATGAGTTAATAGATAAATATAATATTGAAACTTTCGATCTGAACAAAGTCTCTCTTCAAACTGTGATACATGAGCATGCTTTTGAGATTTTCTATTCTGCTTTACCTTATTCTTATACTAATATAGAATGGAAAAACATCTTATTCGTTGGTACTATTCATGGACTGAGACCCTTGGAAATGTACTCAGATGAGATGGAGTCGACTTACTCTTGCTCTTTGTATGAACAGCTTAAAATAGTTCTTAAAAGAACTATTTTAAAACGATACATAAGTAATAAATATTATAAGTCTTTTAGGAAATTATTTGAAAATGAAAAGTTTGTCTTTATAGCGGTCTCTGAACATACTAAATATTCTTTATGTTCTTTCTTTCCTAAATTGAAGAATACCAATATAAATGTCCTTTATAGCCCTTTGGAGTATAAGACAATATCGGACGACTATAATGTAAATCAAATAGGGAAATATTATTTATTGGTTTCTGGAAACAGATGGCTGAAGAATGTTAATCGTGCTTTATTGGCTTTTGACCAACTGTTTTCTGAACAAGTGGATTTGAAAGGAGAAGTTGTGGTTACGGGGGTAAAAAAACAGTTGTCTTTTCATAAGAGATTGAAAAATAAGAATCGATTTATTTTTAAATCGTATGTTTCTGATGAAGAATTAGTTTCTTTATATAAGAATGCCTATGCCTTTTTATATCCTTCCTTGAATGAAGGTTTTGGATATCCGCCTTTAGAAGCTATGAGATTTGGAGTTCCGGTTTTGACTTCTCCTTTTTCTTCGATTTGTGAAATATGTGGAGATGCTTCACTTTATTTTAATCCGTATTCTGTATCAGAGTTGAAAAATCGAATTTTACAAATGGAAGATTGGAAATTAAGAGAAGCTTATTCATCTAAAGCTCGGGTAAGATTTAATTATATTTCAAATAAGCAACAAGAAGACTTGGATAAACTTGTTAAATATTTGATAACATTAGAGACGCAATACAAATAATAGATATGTATATATATGTATGTATACTGGTACTTACTTGTCTATTTGCTGCCTTAGAAAATAAAAGTAGGAATTTATATTTAGCTTTATTCTTTGTAGTCTTTTTCTTAATATCTGCATTAAGAGCAGACACAGTAGGGTATGATTTGAAAAATTATATTCCACTTTACAATGCAATATCGGAAATGTCATGGGGAGGAGTTTTCTTTTTTACAGACTATGAATTAGGCTATAAACTTTTTAATAAATTGATTAGCTGTTTTTCAATGGATGAGAGGTGCTTTTTCTTGTGTACGAGTTTTGTTGTGTTATATGGAATGTTTAAGTATATATGGAGGTTTTCTAAGATATTTTATTTGAGTTTATTTTTATATGTAGCTTTTGGTTTTTATTCTAATACCTTTAATAGTATAAGGTCTTCTTTGGCTATTGCTATAGCGGTAAATTCTCTGTTGTATATTAATAAAAAGGAGAAATTAAAGTTCTCTTTAGTAATTTTATTGGCTATGCTATTTCATACAAGTGCTTTTTTTATGTTTTTAGCATATCCTTTGTCGTTTTTGAAAATAAATTTTCGAAAAGCCTTTTTGATTTTGTTACTTTCTTTTGTTGCTTCATTTTCTGTAGGTAGTGTCATATTTTCATTTGCCATAAATCATTTCTTTAATGAGTATGCAGACTCTGATTCTACAGCTATAAGTGTGGGAGGAGGATATAACTTTGCGATATTTTTGACATTTATATTGTTAGGTCTCTATTACAAAAAAGAACAGCAAAAGAACTGTAAAGATTCTAATATGGATTTATTGCTTGTTTTGCTATTGATAGGTACATGCATGCAATATTTTTCTCCTCATTTTTCTCTATTTAATAGAGCGGCATTGTTTTTTAATATACATTTGATTACACTAATCCCTGATTTTATTGATTCTTATTTTCGGAAAAAATCTTCTTTACGTTATTTTTATGTTTTCATAACTTGTGTATTTATGTCATTTTATATGATATCTCAAGTTTATTCAATAGATGTAACAAAGTATCAGACAAATAGCCAAGGTACTATTCCTTATTTGTTCTATTGGGAAAATAGTAGTTTTTAAGTATGCTAATTCTATAAATATATGATTTCAATCTTATTCTTTTTTTCTACAACACGTATTGGTGGCGCAGAAACTAATATATTAAAAATTGCGCAAGAGTTAGATAAAAATGGATATGAAATTCATTTTGCAAGTTTGCTTAATGATGGTCCTTTACTGTCTATGATAAATTTTAATTTGAGATCTTATACGGAAATAGGTGATTTTTCCAAACATCCAATGCAGGCGTTGTTACGGTGTAAGAAAATTTATCGTGATTATCATCCAGATATTATTTCAAATTTCGGTTTACGGGTAGAGTTGTTTTCCCGTATTATTTTTCGTTGTTTAGGGGCTAAGATGATAGTGTCTAACATTAGAAGTATTGATACTGATAAAACGAAGAAGCAAATATTTTTGGATAGAATAACTTCTTTTTTAGTAGATCACTGGGTTTCTAATTCTGAGGCTGCCAAAAGTATCTATCATGCTAGAGAAAAATATCCTTTACATAAAATCAGTGTTATATATAATTTCATAGAACGTATTGACGAACATAATTTGCCTAAACAATTTAACTATAGGATAGGAGTACTAGCTAATATACGAGAATGTAAAGGACACTGTGATTTGATTCCATTGTGCTTGGAACTGAAGAGAAGAAATATTGTCCCACATTTTTATCTGGGTGGAATCGATAATATGAATGGGAAACTTCAAAAGGAAGTCGCTGAAATGCATTTGGAGTCTCATTTTACTTATTTAGGATATGTAGAAAATAAAAGAGTTTTTTTTTCTAATATTGATATTTTTTTATTGCCTTCATATATGGAAGGCATGCCTACTGTCGTATTGGAAGCTATGAATTATGGTGTTCCTGTTATTGCTACTACTGTTGGAGGAATTCCAGAGCAAATAGAGGATGGGGAAAACGGCTTTCTATGTGCACCGGGAGATATAGGTTCATTTGCTACTTCTATATTGAAATTACATAGTGAGATATTACGTCTGAAATTTATTTGCAATTCATACAAAGTACTTGATGAAAAGTTTTCTCGAAAGCTTGTAATAGAAAAATGGAAAAGTGTATTTACTGTGTAGATGTGGTTTAAGTTCGTAGAAAAAGTATGATTTGTGATGGTATCTATTTAAGATTTTGTTAGTATGAAGCAAAAGATAATTCGTGTTACTACTGTTTCTGATAGTTTGGCAATATTGTTGAAAGGCCAATTAAAATTTCTGTCTCATTATTATGAAGTGATAGGTGTGGCTTCTGATAGTAGTGGAAATCCTTTGGCGGATGTGGAAAGACGAGAAAATATTCGTTGTGTTAATATTCAAATGCACCGAGAAATTTCTATTTGGGATGATGTAATAGCACTTGGTAAACTTATAAAACTAATTAGAAAGGAGAAGCCTTATATAGTACATGCAAATACTCCTAAAGGAAGCTTGCTTGCTATGTTAGCAGCGTGGTGTAATCAAGTTCCGTGTCGTGTTTATACGGTTACAGGGCTTAGATTTGAAACTGCTACAGGTTTATTTAGGTTGTTGCTTATTGCTATGGAGAAAGTAACTTGTGCTTGTGCCACTAAAGTAATCCCCGAAGGGGAAGGGGTAAAAAAAACACTGATAGCGAATGCTATCACAAGTAAGCCATTAAAAGTTATTTTGAATGGAAACATCAATGGGATTGATGTAGAATATTTCAATTGTAGTCAGGAAGTGATGAACCATCGGAAATTGATAAAAGAAGAGAATACTTTTGACTATATATTTGTTGGACGCATGGTGAAGGATAAAGGAGTTAATGAATTGATTCATGCTTTCTTAAAATTATATACCTTTTATCCGTCTGTTAGATTATATTTGGTAGGTGATTTTGAACGAAATTTAGATCCTATAGCAGATGATGTGCAACAAATAATAAAAGAGAATTCTGCTATTAAAGTTTGGGGATTTCAAAATGATGTGCGACCGTTTTTTGCTGCTGCAGACGTATTAGTATTTCCTAGTTATCGCGAAGGTTTTCCTAATGTAGTGCTGCAGGCAGGTGCTATGAGACTTCCTGCTATTGTTACTGATATTAATGGTTGTAATGAAATCATTCAAGATGGTGTGAATGGTAAGATTATTCCTCCACGTGATGAAAATGCTCTCTATGAAGTAATGAAATGGTTTTATGAGCATCGAAATGACGAAGTTAAGAAAATGGCGGAACAAGCCAGACCTATGATAGTGGAACGGTATGAGCAGCATAAGGTTTGGGAAGCGCTGTTGGCAGAATATCAATTGTTGTCTAAATGAATATGTATTCTTTCTTTTTAAAACGATTGATAGATTTTATAGTCGTTTTTGGGGTGTTGGTTATTATTTGGCCGATATTATTAATCATGACTCTTTGGCTACATTTTGCAAATAGAGGGGCTGGAGCTTTTTTTACTCAGGAACGTCCAGGCCAGTATGGTAAGATTTTCAAAGTCATCAAATTTAAAACGATGACTGACGAACGTGATGAAAATGGTGATCTATTACCAGATGAGAAGCGTTTGACAAAAATAGGAAAGTTCATCCGTTCCACTTCAGTAGATGAACTTCCTCAATTATTCAATGTCTTGAAAGGTGATATGTCTCTGATTGGTCCCCGTCCCTTACTACCCCAATATCTTCCTCTTTATTCAAAGGAACAAGCTCGCCGCCATGAAGTTCGTCCGGGTATTACGGGATGGGCTCAGGTGAACGGACGCAATGCTATCAGTTGGACAAAGAAGTTTGAACTGGACGTATGGTATGTGGATCATTGTTCCTTTCTGCTGGATTTGAAAATTATATTTTTAACAGTGAAAAAAGTCTTTGTACGCGAAGGTATCAGTTCTGATACTTCTGTTACCATGGAACCTTTTACTGGAAATAACTGAAATATTAGATAATGTATTTATATGGTGCCAGTGGTCATGCAAAGGTGATCATTGATATTTTACGTGCAAATAATGAGAATGTTGAAGCGTTGTTTGATGATAATGAAGCGATCCATAGTCTTCTTGGTTATCCCGTATTATGTTCTTCGGAAGTCCGGGGACCACTGATAATCAGCATTGGAAGTAATAGTATCCGTAAGAAAATAGCAGAAAGTCTGAATGTGACTTTTGGTAAAGCTTTCCATCCTTCAGCAATTATATCTGAAGAATCTGAAATAAGTGAAGGCACGGTGGTGATGCAAGGCGCGATAATACAATCGGATGTCCGTCTTGGTAGACATTGTATAATCAATACTGGTGCTTCGGTGGATCATGAGTGCGTGATTGAAGATTATGTACATATTTCTCCTCACTGCACTCTTTGCGGTAATGTCTCGGTTGGAGAGGGTACTTGGATTGGTGCTGGTTCAACTATTATTCCAGGGGTGAAGATTGGGAAATGGAGTGTGATAGGTGCCGGTTCTGTTGTTACAAAAGATATTCCGGATAATGTTCTGGCTGCGGGTAATAGATGCAGAATTATAAAAAGTTTATAATCGTTTTCTTTTAATCATAATAATTTAATGGACAAGAGAATTTATCTTTGCCTTGCTCACATGAGCGGCAAGGAGCAGGGTT
>OASX01000063.1_pt1 | contig 143825 bp, 123 predicted proteins | sample 1516531 | NCBI WGS metagenome assembly OASX01 (sample SAMEA2579911, study PRJEB22360) | human gut metagenome | biome: human gut; feature: human-associated habitat; material: faeces | place: Denmark | collected 2008/2010
CAGTCGATTATCGCTTGCTGAACTGCGGAGCGCGACGAGCTGCTTTGAGACCGTACTTCTTGCGCTCCTTCATACGAGGATCGCGGGTCAGGAAGCCTGCCTTCTTCAGAGCAGTGCGGTTCTCATCGCTCTGCTGCAGCAGGGCGCGGCTCAGGCCGTGGCGGATAGCGCCAGCCTGACCGGAAACACCGCCGCCGGAAACGCGGACGACGACGTCATACTTGCCCTCGAGGCCCAGCAGGACCAGCGGAGAGCGGACGATCAGCTTCAGGGTCTCCAGACCGAAGTAGTTGTCGATGTCACGGTCGTTGATGGTGACCTTGCCAGTGCCCTGGTAGACGCGCACGCGGGCAACGGAATCCTTACGACGACCAGTGCCGTAGAAATAAGGTTTGGTTTCGTACATGTTCGATTGCCTCCTTCTTAGAACTCGATCTTCTCGGGCTTCTGAGCTGCGTGAGCGTGCTCGGCACCCTGGTAGCAGTGCAGGCGGGTCAGAGCCTTCGCACCGATGGTGTTGGAAGGGATCATGCCCTTGACAGCGTAGGTCATAGCCAGGTCGCTGTTCTCAGCCATCAGCTTGCTGTACTGGACCTTCTTCAGGCCGCCGATGAACTTGCTGTGGGTGATGTGGAACTTCTGCTCGGCCTTCTTGCCGGTCAGAACGGCCTTGTCGCAGTTGATGACGACGACAAAATCGCCGCAGTCAACATTGGGGGTATAATCGACCTTCTGCTTGCCGCGCAGCAGAACAGCAGCCTCAGCAGCGACGTGGCCCAGGCTCTTGCCGGCAGCGTCGAGCAGATACCACTTGCGCTCGACTTCAGCGGGCTTGACGAGAGTAGTGCTCATATCTATTTCCTCCTGATAAGTGTTTCAACGGTTCAGTGCGCCTTTTGGGGCGCGAGTGTCAGTATACATCACAAGAACGTCCCTGTCAACATCATTTTTCGATTTTTTCGGCTCAGTTTTTTGAATCTCTCGTTTTCTCTTGTTTTCTCTTGAAATCTCTCGTTTTCTCAAATCGCATTTACGTTTCTGTTTTTGCGGCGGAGCGCTACAATTTCAGCCCCGAGTATGTTATACTAATAAAGATGCAGCCCCACCCCCGGGGCTGAGCCTTACATTCATAAGGAGGGCATTCCTTCATGCCGAAAGACATCCACCAGCGCGACACCGCGCAGCAGCGCTCTTCCCGCCTGCTGCTGGCCATGGGCATCATCGTCCTGCTGGGCGCACTGGCCTATTTTGTACTGACCCTCGTGGTCAACCGCCGCGCCCCCGCTTCGCCCGACACCCGCTGCACCGCCGAGAACGGCATCTCCGTCTACTACGAGTCCGCCGTCTGGCCGGTGTGCGAGATGACCGAGGACGCCACCCTTGGCCGTGCGCTGGAACTGGCCTCTGCCGAGAGCAGCGACGACGCCAACTATCAGGTCGTGCTCTTCCAGAAAGGCACGAAAGACACCTATGAGGACTTCATCGGCCAGTCGGAAAAAGAGCTCAAGCAGGCTTACGGCGTCATCAGCCCCCGAAAAGTCGATCTGAACATCGACGGTGCCGCCGTCACCGCCGTGCGCTGTGATATTCAGGCTTACTACGCCGTACTGGCCACCATCGAGTACGACAGCGGCGACGTCATCTATGTCTCCGGCCTGACCAAGCTGGCCTCCATCAGCGACATCGTCAACCTCGTGGAGAGCGTGAGCCTGTCATGAGCGACACGAAAGCGATGCAGCGGCTCTGCGGCCTGATGCGCAAAGCCGTCCAGCAGTACGAGATGCTGGCCCCCGGCGACCGCGTTCTGGTGGGCGTTTCGGGCGGCAAGGACAGCGTAGCTTTGACCATCGGTCTCGCGCGGCTGCGGCAGTACCTCGGCTTTCCGTTCGAAGTCGTGGCCGTCACCCTCGACCCCCAGTTTGGCGGCAAGCCGGTGGATTACTCCGCGCTGGAAGCGCTGTTCCGGCGGTACGATGTGCCTTACGAGGTGCGCCGCACCCTCATCGGCCCCATCGTCTTCGACTACCGGAACGAGAAGAATCCCTGCTCCCTCTGCGCCAAGATGCGCCGGGGCGCGCTCCACACCGCTGCCGAAGAGCTGGACTGCAGCAAGGTGGCGCTGGGGCATCATCTGGACGACGCCATCGAGACGTTTTACATGAACCTCTGGCGGGAGGGCCGCATCGGCTGCTTCTCGCCGGTGACAGAGCTGTCCGACCGGGGGCTGACCCTCATCCGGCCTCTCCTGCTCGCCACAGAGCAGGAGGTGCGCTGTGCAGTGAAGGAAGAAGGCTTCCCCATCGTCAAGAGCCGCTGCCCGGCCGACGGCGTGACCACCCGGGAGGACACGAAAAACTTTGTCCGGGAGCGGTGCCGCACCGACCGTGCTTTCCGGCAGAAGACCCTTCACGCTCTGCAGGAGAGCGGCATCGACGGCTGGCGTCCTTTGCACCCGGCCCGTACATCAAAAAAGGAGGACACAGCCCATGCAGATGCCCGCATTTGAAAAACACGTCTGGGCCGAGATAGACCTTGACGCCCTGCGCCACAATTTCCGCGCCGTGAAGGCCCGGGCCGGGGAGATGCCCCTGTGCGCTGTCGTCAAAGCCGACAGCTACGGCCACGGTGCCGTAGAGTGCGCCAAGGTCTTTGCCGAAGAGGGGGCCGCGTGGCTGGCTGTGAGCTGTCTGGCGGAAGCCCGTCAGCTGCGCAAAGCCGGGCTGACGCTGCCCATCCTCATTCTGGGCCATGTGGAGCCGGGCTGTGCGCCCGTCCTCAACCAGGAGGACATCACCGCAGCCTGCTACTCCCTGCCCCAGGCCAAGGCCCTCAGCGAGGCCGCCTGCACTGCCGGCGGAAAAGTCAAAGTCCACCTCAAGGCCGACACCGGCATGGGCCGCATCGGTTTTGCGCTCCGCACCGACTTTGACGCGGCGCTGGCCGGGATGCTGGATGCCTGCCGCCTGCCGGGTCTGGACGTGACCGGCCTGTTCCAGCACTTCGCTGTGGCCGACGACGACAGCGCCGACAGCGTGGCTTATACCCGCCAGCAGCACGAGCTCTTCGTCCGGGCCTGTCAGGGCCTTGCCGAGGCCGGTTTTGAGCCTGCCGTCGTCCACTGCGACAACTCCGCCGGGGTGATGCTCCACCCCGACTGGCCCGCCGGACTGCCCCGCACCCACTGCATGGCACGCCCCGGCATCGTCCTCTACGGCTTCGACCCCAGCGACGAAGTCCGCTTCGGCATCTTCCGCCCGGTGATGAAGCTCAAGACCATCGTCAGCATGGTCAAGGAGATGCAGCCCGGCCAGTCGGCCAGTTACGGACGCCGCTTCACCGCGGAAAAGCCCACCAAGGTCGCCACCCTCTGTGCCGGTTACGCCGACGGCTACCCCCGCCTTTTGAGCTGCGGCAAGGGCATCGTGGAGATAAAGGGCATGCCCTGCCCCGTTCTGGGCCGGGTCTGCATGGACCAGATCATGGTGGATGTCTCGGCTCTGCCCGACGTGCAGGAAGGGGACGAAGCCATCCTGTGGGGCGGCAAAGTGAGCGACAGCGCCGAGACCATCGCCCACAAGACCGATACCATTTCTTACGAGGTGCTCTGCGGCGTTTCCCGCCGGGTACCCCGCGTTTACCTGGAAAACGGCGGCATCAAAGCCGTCGAGGACTGGATCCTATAAATTTCGGAGGAACTACATGGCAAGAGACAACATCCGCAACTTCTGCATCATCGCGCACATCGACCACGGCAAATCCACCCTCTCCGACCGCATCCTCGAGCTGACCAAGAGCGTGGACGAGCGGACGATGGAGGACCAGATCCTCGACAGCATGGACATCGAGCGGGAACGCGGCATCACCATCAAGGCCCGCGCTGTCACCATGAACTACACCGCCAAGGACGGCAAGGTGTACGAGTTCAACCTCATCGACACCCCGGGCCACGTTGACTTCGCTTACGAAGTCAGCCGCAGCCTCGCCGCCTGCGAGGGCGCTATCCTCGTGGTGGACGCCACCCAGGGCGTGGAGGCCCAGACCCTCGCCAATACCTATATGGCGCTGGAACACGACCTCGAGCTGGTGCCTATCCTGAACAAGATCGACCTGCCCTCCGCCCACCCGGACGAGGTGGCGCAGGAAGTGGAGGACGTCATCGGCCTGCCCTGCCTCGACGCGCCCCGCGTCTCGGCCAAGACCGGCCTGAACATCGATCAGGTGCTGGAGCGTGTGGTCAGCGACATCCCCGCCCCCACCGGCGACCCGGACGCCCCCCTCAAGGCCCTCATCTTCGACAGCATCTACGACAGCTACAAGGGCGTCATCGTCTATATCCGCGTCTTTGAAGGTACGGTCAAGCCCGGCGACACCATCCGCCTGATGGCCACCGGCGCACAGTTCACGCTGGTGGAAGTGGGCCACATGGGCGCTACCAGCCTGACCCCCTGCGACCAGCTGCAGGCTGGTGAGGTCGGCTACCTGACCGCCAGCATCAAGACCGTGCAGGACACCCGCGTCGGCGACACCGTCACCCTGGCGAATAACCCCACCCCCGAGGCTCTGCCCGGCTACCGTCAGGTCAAGCCCATGGTCTTCTGCGGCATCTACCCCGCCGACGGCGCAAAGTACCCCGATTTGAAGGACGCGCTGGAAAAGCTGCAGCTCAACGACGCCTCCCTGACCTTTGAGCTGGAAACCAGTGCCGCGCTGGGCTTCGGCTTCCGCTGCGGCTTCCTCGGCCTGCTCCACATGGAGATCATCACCGAGCGTCTGGAGCGCGAGTTCGACCTCGACCTCATCACCACCACGCCCAGCGTCCGCTATCGTCTGACCCTGACCGACGGCACCGTGGAGATGATCGACAACCCGTCCAGCTACCCCGACCCCTCCAACATCGTCAAGCAGGAGGAGCCCTTCGTGGACGTCCACCTCTACACCCCCAACGAATACGTCGGCAGCCTGATGGACCTGTGCCAGAACAAGCGCGGCGTCCTCATCGACATGAAGTATATGGATGATGTGCGTGTGGACCTGCACTACGCCCTGCCGCTGGGTGAGATCGTCTACGACTTCTTCGACGCCATCAAGAGCCGGAGCCGCGGCTACGCCAGCTACGACTACGAGTTCAAGGAGTACCGCGAGAGCGACCTCGTCAAGCTGGACTTCCTGCTCAACGGCGACCCCGTAGACGCTCTGTCCATGATCGTCTTCCGCGACAACGCCTACGCCAAGGGCCGCCGCATCTGCGAGAAGCTGCGGGACAACATCCCGCGCAACCTCTTCGAGATCCCCGTTCAGGCGGCCATCGGCGGCAAGATCATCGCCCGCGAGACGGTCAAGGCCATGCGCAAGGATGTGCTGGCCAAGTGCTACGGCGGCGACATCTCCCGCAAGAAAAAGCTGCTGGAAAAGCAGAAAGAGGGCAAAAAGAAGATGCGCCAGCTCGGCAGCGTCTCCCTGCCCAGCGAGGCGTTCACCGCCGTGCTCAAGCTCGACAGCGACGACGATTGATATTGATTTTTCCGCTCCCCTCCCGCCCGGAGGGGAGTTTTTTCATGTCTATCGCAAGTCAAGAAAATAACGCAATAGGATAACAGCATATTTGCGATATGCAATTCAACGCTGTTGCTGTTGCATTAAAAAGTTGAATTGCTATGTCTGGCGGCTAAGGATCTTAGCTCAAATCTTGACCTTTCTTCCGACATTGTGTACAATGAGACTAGGTTAAATCAGGTTGTCATTTTATGTCATTTGGAGGCGAACGGCGTAACCTTTCGCACCCAGAAAGAAAACGAGAAGGAATGGATGCAACGATGCGGATCGCGATGGTAGGGCATAAGCGTGTTCCCTCACGGGAAGGCGGCATTGAGGTCGTGGTGGAAGAACTGGCGGCGCGGATGGTCGTACACGGCCACGCCGTCACCTGCTACAACCGCTCCGGCCATCACGTCAGCGGCAGAGAATACGACGCCGAGCATCTGGACGAGTACCGGGGCATCCGCCTCAGGCATCTGCCCACCATCGACCGCAAGGGCCTCGCGGCTGTGACATCCAGCTTCTTCGGCTGCCTTGCGGCGGCTTTCGGCCCCTATGACGTGGTCCATGTCCACGCGGAAGGCCCTGCCATGTTCTCCTGGCTCCCCCGCCTGACCGGCAAGCGGGTCATCCTGACCATCCACGGTCTGGACTGGGCGCGGGACAAGTGGAAGGGTTCCTTCGGCTCCTGGTACATCCGCATGGGTGAAAAGATCGGCGCGCGGTGCGCCCATGAGATCATCGTGCTCAACCACGGCACCCAGAAATACTTTCTGGACACCTATGGCCGCACCACCCACTATATCCCCAACGGCGTCAACCCCGCGGCCCCTGTCCCCGCCGACATCATCCGGGAAAAGTACGGCCTCGAAAAGGACTCCTACATCCTCTATCTGGGCCGCATGGTGCCGGAAAAGGGCTGCCACTATCTGGTGGACGCCTTCAAAAAGCTGGACACCGACAAAAAGCTGGTCATCGCAGGCGGCTCCTCCGATACCCGGTGGTACATGGACAAGCTGAAAGAGCAGGCCGGCGGCGACGAACGAGTCATCTTCACTGGCTTCGTGGACGGTGCGCTGCGGGAAGAGCTTTACAGCAACGCCTGCCTCTTCGTCCTGCCCAGCGACCTCGAGGGAATGCCCCTCTGCCTGCTGGAAGCCATGAGCTACGGCAACTGCGTCATCACCTCCGACATCGAGGAATGCACCAACGTCATCCACGACAACGGCATCTCCTTTCGCAAAAGCGACATGGAAGACCTGGCCCAGAAGCTCACCTACGCCCTCAGCCACCCCAACACCGTCCGGATGTTCAAGTGGCTCGCCGCCGAGTACGTCTGCACCCGCTTCCCGTGGGAGCGCATCGTGGAGGAAACGCTCGCGCTCTACGAGAAAAAATAATGGCATTCAAAAAACGCCTGCTGCATTCGCAGCAGGCGCTTTTCTCTTCAGCGCGAATTTTTCTGCATCCGGCGGTCACGCCCGCCGCGCAGCCAGACCTCGAAGTCCTGCCAGGTCTGCGCCCGCAAAGACGCCACGCAGCGGGGCCGCAGCGTTTTGATGTTATAAACCGGAACGATGACCGAAACAGCGGGCATGACGGACTCCTTATCTCTTTTCATAGACTGCAAGGAAGCGGTCGGCGAGGGCGTCCCATGTGTTCTCATGGATGACCGTCTCATAGGCCGCCTGCTCCATCCGGGCCTTCTTTTCCGGGTCGGCGGCAGTGTCCAGCAGGGCTTTCGCCCAGCGGGCCGGGTCCGATTTTTCCAGCACAAGGCCGTTCTCCCCGCTGCGCAGCAGCATATCCGCACCGCCGTTGGGGGTGGTCAGCACCACCCGGCGGAAGAACATCGCCTCCAGCAGCACCATGCCGAAAATTTCGTACTCCGTCGGCAGCAGGAAGAGATCCGCCTGCTGGTAGACCCCCTTCATCTGATACTGGGGGGCTTTTTTCTGCCAGAAGACGCAGCGTTCCAGCCCCTTTTCCCCGATGGCCGCTTTCACGCTGTCCAGATACTCCGCGTCGCCGCCGCCGATGATGTAAAGGCAGGCGTCCGGGTCGCTTTTCCGCACTTCGGCCAGCACATCCAGCAGGAAGAAGGGGTCCCGCCGGGGCTCGATGCGGCCGATGTAAAGCAGCTTCAGGCCCGTTTTCTGCGCCCGCATCTTCTGCTCGAGTTCCGTCTGCCCCGCGTCCGGGCGGTCACGCAGGAGCTCCCCGTCGATGCCGACGCCCACCGTCGTCACCTGCTCCGGCGAGAGACGCTTTTCCAGAAGGAATTTCCGGGCCAGCTCGCTCTTGGTCAGAAAACGGGTGCCGCGGCGGCGGTAGCGCCCCACGAAGAGGGCGTCGAACACTCTGCACATCCGGTTATAGTTCTTGTTGAAGGGCGAGTAGTAGGGGCCGTGGTAGACCACCGTCTTTTCGGGGTATTTCCCCGCCAGATGCCACGAGAACATCTGGTTATACTCGGCGGTCTGCAGCACATCATACCGGGCAAAGAGCTTCTCCTGCCCCTTGAACCAGACGTTTTTGAGCAGGACTTTCCCGTGGCGGTAGAAGACATGGATGGGCTTTGCACCCTCCACCTCGACCTTTACGGTCATCTCGTCGCCGTCCGTCCAGAACAGGATGTCGGTGGGATGGCCGCGCTTCACCAGCGCCTTCGCAAGTCCCACTTCCTGGATATTGTAGGTGTTCTTGGTCACGTCCAGCACGCTGGGCCAGGGGCGAACGATGAGTATTTTCATAGCGGCATCCTCACTGTCTGAGCTGGCTGGCAATATCGGCGTCCACGATCTCCTCGCCGGACTTATGGCGCAGCTGCTCCTGCGACGCGGCGCTCAGGCCGTTGTTGACCACGCAGTTGAGGTCGCAGGTGGAGCAGCGGTCCAGCTCTTCCTTCGACACCTTGCCGTCCCGGTAGTCGCGGCAGACTTTCAGCTCATACATCCTGTAAGGAGTCTTGGTGAACAGCGCCTTGAACTTATGGGTCAGCACCCAGAAGCCCGGCTTCCAGATATATTTGTGCATGGCCGGCGAGACGGAGCCGATCATCCAGCAGTCGCGGTCGCAGTGGCGCACCTTGGCGCGGACGGCCTCGGCCTCGGGGCTGCTCCACAGCGCGTCCCAGCTCTGGGTGTTCAGATTGCCCATCACCTCTTTATCCTTGGTGCCGTTGCAGGGCATGACGTCGCCGTAGGGGTCGATGAAGAAGGTATCGAAGCTCATATCACAGGGCAGCAGGCGCTTCTGGCCGTAGAGGTAGTTGATGAGGCCGTGGTTGAAGTAGGCGCGGAACCACTTTTTGGGCGAATTGCTCCGCAGCAGCTCGTTGATGAGGGCCTCAAAGTTCTTCGCCACCATGGGGCGGTCGTGGATGATGTTCTTGGCCTCCACGAAGTAGAAGCTGTTGTGCAGGGTGGCAGTGGCGAATTCCATCCCCATCTCATCCGACAGGCGATAGAGGGGGACGAGGTCGGGGGCGTTCTTGTCCTGCACGGTCATGCCGAAGCCCACATCCTTCATGCCCATCTCCCGGAGTTTTTTTAGGGTGGTGTAGCCGCGGTTGTAGCCGTCGGCGAGGCCGCGTATCTCGTTGTTGGTCTGCTCGAGGCCCTCGATGGAGATACGGATGCCGATGTCGGGGAACTCCTTGCACAGGTCGAGGATACGGTCGGTGAAGAAGCCGTTGGTGGAGATGACGATGCGGTCCGACTTCTTCCGCAGCTCCCGCACGATGTCCTTCAGATCCGTGCGGATAAAGGGCTCGCCGCCGGTGATGTTGGTAAAATACATGGGCGGCAGCTTGCGGATGGTCTCGAGGCTGATCTCTTCCTCGGGCTTCGAGGGTGCCTTATAGCGGTTGCACATGGTGCAGCGCGCGTTGCAGCGGTAGGTGACGATAACGGTCCCGTTCAGTTTCTTGGTTGCCATGAATCCTTCTCCTCCGTTTTTATCTCTGGTACAGGGGCATCAGTTTTTCCGCATATTCTTCCACAGTGTCAAAGCGGGTCGTCCCGCAGGCTCTGGTATAAGCGTCCAGCCGGGCGTGGTCATCCCAGAGGGCGCGTATCTTCTCTGTCAGCGCGTCCGCATTCCCGCTCTCGAACAGCTCGCCGTTCACGCCCGCGTCGATGAGCTCCGGGATGCCGCCGATGTCTGCGCCCAGCACCGGCGTGCCGTACATCAGCGACTCCATCACCGAAAAGGGGCAGTTGTCGTAGCATTCCGAAGGGCAGAGGCTCAACCGCGCCCCGGCAATAAGACGCTGCAGCTCCTCACCTGACTGAAAGCCCACATTTTTCAGGTTCGGGATCCCGGCCAGCTCCCCTTCCAGCGGGCCGCTGCCCGCCGCCACAAAGGGGATGTCCGGCAGAGCCTTGCAGGCTTCCACAAGGGTTCCAACGCCCTTTTCCTTGGAAAAACGGCCAAAGTAGAGCACATAGTCCTGTTTTTCCACAGCCGGGGCTTTCTTTGTGGAAATAAAGTTGTGCATCGCCACCGTCCTTCCCCGCAGGTCGGGGTTTGTATCCAGCTTCTTTTTCAGAAACGCCGAGCAGCAGATTATAACATCCAGCTTCCGATAGACTTTTTTCCACTTCCAGAACATTGCCTCTGCACAGCCGATAACGGAACGTGCCCGGGAACCATGAATGCACCGATGCTTGATGCAGTTTACATAATGTCCGCCCAGACACTCTTCGCACGAATGCCCTTCAATGCTCTGATAGCACAGATGATCCGGGCAGACAAGCTGATGGTCGTGGGCAGTATAAAGGATACGGCAGGCGTGTCCGCTCTCCTTCCGCCATTTGTCCGCCTCAAGGAGGATGCTGGGCGTCAACTGATAGTTGAAATTGTTGAGATGGATAACATCCGGTCGAAAATCATCCAGCACCAGCCGCAGCTTCTGCCGCGCCTCGGACGAGTAGATAGTCTTGAGCGGGTATGTAAGCTTCGCCAGCTTGCTGCCGCCGTGGAAATCCATGCTGCCGGTATAGGCATCCACCCGGTTGCCCACACACCGGCCCTCATGCTCCATCCCGAAATACTGCACCTCATGGCCCATCCGTTCCAGCTGCTTTCCCAGCTCGAACATATAGGTCTCAGAGCCACCGTTGGGGTAAAGGAATTTGTTGATCATCAAGACCTTCATCTCGTCCGCTCCTCACTTTTATACACAGATGTGGAAATCGCCCTCCACATTTTCTTCTTCTCTCTTTTTGTTCCGCTTCTTCTGGCGGCTTTCCTTGACCGCCGCCAGAGATTGGGTCTCCGAGTCCAGCAGATTGCCGTTCTCCGAAACTTCGAGACACCATACCATGATGGCCATCCGATAAAGTACATTGATGGCATAATAAAACAGAGTGTTATCCGTCAGGTAGGTGAAGAACACATACAGATTCATCGCCATCAAGGCGTAAGCCGGTATCTCAGTGTACCGCTCCTCCACCCGGTGGATGCGGAAGGACAGCTCGAAAAGCATCCATATCCACCAGCACCAGAATCCCACCTCGATATAAGTTTCCATATACACATTGTGCAGTGCCGTCGTTGCAAGATGGTAACTCGGGTCTTCTGTACAATAGGTATAAATGAAGCGGATCCCCCTCCCGATATAGCTGGGCACCAACTCAAAAAAATCGCTGAAATAAGTGTAAATCACATCACGATACATCAGGTCTATTTCCAGTTCATTTGCCAGCTCCACAAAGATACCGGACTTTATCAGCCAGAGGTAGAAGAAAATACATCCGCCTGCCGCCAGCGCCATAATATTTGCCAGCGCCCGGATGTGTTTTGGCTTCCGCCAGCAGAGGCAATGATACATCACCGCCGCACCGAGCGCCGCCGGGACGGCGATGCGCTTGAAGCCCAGCGTGAAGAACAGCATCGAGATGAGGAAACAGACGGCCTGGGTCTTGTGGTTCTTCTCCTTGTGGATGGCGTAGTAGATGACCACGACGCCCCAGCCGTAGACCATATCGTGCAGCTCCATCTGGCGCATCGCACCGCCGGTGTCGTCCGCAAAAGTAATGAGCAGACGAATGTACTCCGAAATAAAAGTCCCGATGCCCGCCCGAGCTGCGACTTGCAGAGCCACAAGGCCGTTTGCCAGCGCCATGCCCGCCAGCGTCAGGGGCATAGTATCTTCGCCAAATAAATAGACCGCTGCCGCCGCAAAAAGAATGTTCGTCGCCATATAAAAAATATTCAATGAGCCGCGCAGGATGTAGTTGAAGGTCTGGAACTCCGTGATCCAGATGGCCACCGACCATATCCAGAACATCAGATAGGGAAAAAAGAAAAGCGCAAAGAAGCGCAGGCAGAAGATAGCCCGGTTGAACATCGGGTGGATAAAGAACATGAGGCAGGCCCAGCCGACTACCAGCAGATTGATACCATATTTTACGCCGACAGGCAGCTGATAGCAAGCGCAGTAGAAGCACACGATCATAAGCAGAATATAAAATCCTGCGCTGGCCAGCTTTAGCGGTTTGCTCTTAAAAATATCCATTCGTTGACGTTCCCTGTCTTATTCTCCTCGCTGCGGCTCAGTTCACATCCACGACCACCAGTTCCGGCTGGTTGAAGATGCGCGGATACGGCTCCGAATCGCCGAGGCCGCGGCTGATGACCACCTGCGACTCTCCCATCTGGTTGACGCCGCTGGTGTACTTGGGCAGAAAGCCCTGGCTGGTAGACCACAGGCCCTGCCCGCCGATGCGCACCTGTCCGCCGTGGGCGTGGCCGCTGAGCACAAGGTCGAACTTTTCGTCGGCCAGCGAGGTGTCCAGCACCTCGGGGCAGTGGCAGATGAGGATGGTGCAGACATCATCCAGCGCATTCGTCTCGTCATTCAGCGCGTCGGCCACTGCGCGGGAGTTTTCCCGTTCCAACTGGGCGCGGGGCCACTCGAAGAAGCCGCCGATGCGCAGTTTTTTGCCGTTGATGACGGCGTCCTCATACGTTCCGTTCATCCAGTGGACGCCGGTGGCCTCGATGTCGTCAAAAATGGCATCGCAGCCGTTGGCGTAGCGGGCCGCCCACTCGTGGTTGCCGGGCGCGTAATACACCGGCGCAATGTCCACCAGCTGACGCATCAGGCTCAGCACAAGGCTGTAGTCCGGGTCTGTGTCAATATCCATATCGCCCGCCACGGCGATGAGGTCGGGCGCAAGGTTGCGCACCTTCCGCACAAGGTCGGCGTTGTCGGTGCCGTACTCGCTCAGATGCAGGTCGGAAAGCAGCACGATGCGCAGGTCTTCCACCGGCTTGTCCACCGTGACGGTATAAAAGGTCGTGATGAAGCTCTTGTTCATCTGGAGGTTATACAGCAGGATGCCGCCCAGAACAAGGGCCGTCAGCAGCAACAGGAGCAGCAGCCGTGCCAGAAAATGCAGTATCTTTTTTATCATAGTTCACTCTCAGCTTTTGGATACAAGCGGCGAGGCAGCCGCATTCTTCGCGTTTTCGGCATCCTGACGGGCTTTCGCATCTGCACAGCGGCGGATGGACAGCCGCAGCAGAGCGCGGACCTCATAGGCGTTATCCTTGGTCGAGTTGGCGACGCCCACAAAGATGCAGGGGCCGAACCGGGCGAACTCGGTCTTGGCCAGCAGACTGCCCAGCCGGTTGACGCAGTTTTTCGCCAAATCGAAGCTGCAGTTTTCCAGCAGGACGATAAAGCGGCCTGCTCCATTGTAGCCGACAAAGCCCAGCGTGCGGAACACATACTGCAGCTGGTCACCCAGCAGGCGCAGCGCCTTGTCACCATCGTTCCGGCTCATGGCCGAAAAATCCAGCTGGATGCAGATGATGGTGAACTGGCCCTTCAGCCGTGTCGTGCTGTAGTGGTCGATGGCGGCATCACAGCGCTCGCGGTTGGGCAGGCCGCTCTTCTTATCCACATAGAGGTAGTAATCCACAAAGTCGCCCAGACGGCCCAGGAAGATGGCGCAGAAGCATCCCACAAAGAGGAAGAGCACCACCGACAGGGCCGCATAGAGCTTCAGGTTGAGCTTCTCGGTGACAACGATGCTGTTCTTCATCTCGATGTTGTCCGCACCGTTGACCTGATTGAACTCGTCGATGGTCATGAGTGCGAGGTCATACAGGCTCGTGAACTTCTGCACCAGCTCGTCGATGCGGGCGCTGGCCCACTGTGCCTCGGCACTGCGGGGGTCGGTGTCCTGGGTCACATCGGCGTAAATGTCCAGGATCTCCTGCGCCTGCCCCTGCACAATGGTGGCGTCGATGAGCCTGGCGTGGAGGTCGGCATAGTTCTGGATGAGCTTATCGTAGGTGGTGGTGACATTGCCGGAGGGCTGGACACTCGAGTCCCGCACCACGTCACTGACGATCTGGGTCTCGCCGCCGTCAGAATTCCGGCTTCCGGAGTAGACTGCCGCACCGTCCAGCGTCTTATCGCCGAACTGGTCGATGATGCTCTTGGCCTCCGCGATATTTCCGTTCAGGCTGTCGATCTGGAGCTGGTAGCGCATCACGATGTTCTTCTTCGTGTTGACCAGAAGCATATGGTCCCGCACCAGCTTATGGTTGACGATATAGGCGTAGAGGTCGTTCAGGGTATTCTGGGTCAGATACTCGTACTCCGACACGAGGTCCGAGAACGAGTATCCCGATCTCACGCTGTAAAAGCCGTATTTTTCGTCGGCCTTCTTCCGAAGGTAGGCCACGCTCTCGTTGGCGTTATTGCGCAGGATCTCCACGCAGTCGATGTACTCGTAGTTCGCCACCGAGACATTGCTGGCGTTGTTGGGGAACAGCTCCGAGTCCACATGGGTCTCGCTGTAATATTTGAAGTAGTTCGTCAGCACCGCGTCCAGCACATTGCGGGCGTAGTCGGTGGCGTCCTTGCTGGCCACGGTGAACGAAACGGCATAGATGGTGGGGTGATATTCATACTCCTCACCGTCGGCAAGCGCCGTCTCCTTTTTGGTCTGCTCATCCTCCGGGATGACCTCTTTGACGGAGATCTTGGAGCGGATGCTCTCGGTGCTGGCTGTCAGCCCCAGCTGCTGGATGGTCTGGTTGATGACCGAGGCCGACGTGATCTCGGTGGGGTCTATCCTGGAGCCGTCGGCGTTCCTGCCCTGACTTGCATTCGCGTTGGTGTACTGGATGATGGCTGTGGCCGTATACGACTGCCGCGACGAAATAAACTCATACACGCCCAGACAGCCTACCGCTGTGATGAGCATGATGAGGAACCACCACTTTTTGAGGTAGCGCAGCAAATCAAAACTTTTCATTCTTCCTCCATCCTGTCAGAAAGACGGATGTCATTCGTTCTCTGCCCGCAGGCGTTCACGCTGCCGCCGGCGGCTCATCCTGACGACAGCAGCCAGATACCACACGGCGCATATCACAGCCGCCAGCATCACGCTGGGCTTGACGTTATACCGTTTGATAAACGAGGACTCCGGCCCGTTGAACACCAGATATCTGCTGATGCGCTGGGCATAGCAGTCGGCGTCCAGCTCCCGCGTTGCGGTCACGATGCTGGCGAGCTGCTGGGTGATGGTATCCACCATCGACTGGGCCACCTGCAGTTCCTGGGCCTCGGTGGGCTGCTCCAGCGCCGTGATCTTGGAGTTGTTGGTCGTGATGCTCTTCTGGGCGTCCACAGCCGAGGTAAGCAGCTCATTGGCCCGCAGGGCCAGATCGTCGATGCCGACCTTGGTGCGGGACATATAGAACGAGCCATCGCTGTCGTAGGTGGGGATGAGCACCGAGGAGACCATCTTGTTGTTGTAGTTGTCCAGGATGGTCATAAAGATGTCACTCTTCTGGGAGTCGCTCATCTCGCTCCACCGCAGGGTGCGGTTCAGCTCGTTGAGGTCGTCGATGCAGCGGGCGTTGTTCTTGGCCACGCCGTTTTCCCAGATATAGCTCTGGTACTCCGACAGGGTGTAGCTCTGCAGATTCTGTACCTGCTTTTTGATGGCGTTGTAGCTCTGGCCGCTGGTGGACAGATAGGAGCCGGCCTGGTCGTTGCGCACCGTGAGATAATTGTTGATGCGGCCTATCATCATCTGGAAATAGGAGCCGATCTCCTCGTAATCCATATCGGAATAATCAAAGCTGATGTCCAGCGAGGTCGCATTGATGCGGTAATCTGCCGTAAAGCGCTTGAGGTAGACCCGGCATATCTGGTCGAGGAGATCCTGCGCCGTGATCTTGCCCCAGAGCGGCCACGGCAGTTCGAGGTCGATGTGATAGGACGAGCTGATATAATAGTCGTCCTCCTCGGTCACGAGCTTGCTGTTGGTCGGCGAGATGGAGATGCAGTCCGCCAGCTCACTGGTGGTCAGGTCATCCTGCAGGCCGGTGGCCTGTATGACAGCCTCAAGATACTCCTGCGTCAAAAATTCCGATTCGCTGAAGCGGGCGCCGTTGGGCGTCCTGCCGGTCACGCTCTCTTCGTAATTCAGCGACATGGTGGTAGTGGCCGAAAAGCTCTTGACCGTGGTCAGCACGCACATGAACATCAGCGTACACACGACGCCCACGACGAACAGCCGCCTCACCCGCAGCAGAAAGACTTCGCACAGGAGCCGGATGGAAAGGGTATCGAAGAAATGCTGGAACGCTGTAAGCACCGACTCCCGTTCCTCACGGCGGGGTCCACCCTTGCGGCGGGAGGACTTCTTCTCTGCGCTTTCGTCCCCTTCCGGCACCGCTGCTCCGGTGGGATCCAGAGCTGCCGCAGAGTCGGCTGGCTCCGGCGGCTGGGGCGCAGCTGCCTCGGGCCGGCTGGCCGGCTGAAGGACATTGAGCTTCCGCTTCACAGACTTCGGCGGGGCCGGAGGCGTCAGGACAGGCTCCACCGGCGGGATGGCGGACGGCGGCGCAGCGGGCGCGGTATAGGTATGCTCTTCTTCTGCCGCCTCGGGCTGCGGAGCCGGGGCCGCAGTCTCCGGGAGAGAATCCTCCTGCTTTGCCCGGCCAAAGAGCGAGCGCTTCTTCGCGTGCTTTGCGGCATGGCGCGCGGGCGCAGAGCCACGCCCGGATGTCTTTTCCGGGCTGGCCTTGCAGATCCTCTGATTCGGTTCTTTCCGCGCTGATCTCATCCGCAGTTTCCTTTTTGTTCTCTTATAGGTACGTCCTCCGATTGGCCGGAGGGTATACTTCAACTATTTTATAATACCTCAAATCGTCCCCAAACACAACTGTTCCGTCATCTTTCACATCCGAACTGCCCGTTTTTCTTTTCTTCCCTCCCCCAAAAAGGACAAAAAAGCCCCCGCCTCCGGGAGTACCGGAGGCGGGGGCTTCGCCGAACTGTGATTTATGAAGAAGGTTTTCGGAAGGACCGCTTATCAGGCAGGCAGACCAAGACCGCGAGCAAGTGGGGCGTGAATATCCGTTTCACCATCACAAAGAATGAGGGCTTCGAGGGTGAAGTCTCCATATGTAGAAAAAGAGTCCTGAAAAGCACAAAAAAGCTCCGGCTTTCGTACGAAAGCCGGAGCTTTTTCTTGTGTTTTTACACGCCCGAATAGGCAGAGAAGCCGCCATCGATGGGCAGGCAGATGCCGGTGATGAAACCGGCAGCGTCATTGTTCAGCAGGAACAGCAGTGCGCCCACAAGGTCCTTTTCGCTGTCGCCGAAGCGGCCCATGGGGGTCGCGGCGAGGATCTTGTTGGTACGGGCCGTCGGGGTGCCGTCCTCATTGTAGAGGAGGCTGGCGTTCTGCTCGCTGGCGAAGAAGCCCGGAGCGATGGCGTTCACCCGGATGCCGACCTTGCTGAAATGGACGGCCAGCCACTGGGTGAAGTTGGTCACAGCGGCCTTGGAGCCGGAGTAGGCCGGTATCTTGGTCAGGGGCAGGTAAGCGTTCATGCTGGAGATGTTGAGGATGTTGCAGCCCGGACGGCCCACCATCTGGCGGGCAAAGGCCTGGGTGGGCAGCAGGGTGCCGATGAAGTTCAGGTCGAACACCATCTCCACACCACTCTCGTCGAGGTCGAAGAAGGTCACGGTATCGTCCTCGAGGTCGGCCATCTCGAAATACTCTTTGTCAGTGTTGGCGCGGGCGTTGTTGCCGCCGGCACCGTTCACCAGAATATCGCAGGGGCCAAGCTCTGCCATCACGTCCTCAGCCACCTGCAGGCAGTTGGCCTTGTTCATGACATTACAGGTGTAGCCCCTGGCGATGCCGCCCTCGGCCTCGATCTCGTCGGCCAGAGCCTTGAGCTTCTCCATATTGCGGCCCAGCAGGGCGACTTTTGCGCCCGCCCGGGCCAGAGCCTTGGCGAAGATGGAGCACAGGGTGCCGCTTGCGCCTGTGACGACGGCCACCTTGCCGGTCAGGTCAGTGTTCAGTACATTCTGTTCCATGTTCTTCCTCTTTACAGGCTCAGCTGCGGTACTCGGCGGGCAGCTGGTCCATGCTCTGCCACTTGGTCATGGCCTCTTCCAGCTTCATGCCGTTGGCCACAGCGTCGCGGCGGCAGGCGTTGACCGCCTGGATCTCCTTCATCTTCTCGCCGGTCAGGGTGTAGCCCTTCATGGCGATAAGGGTAGCGGCCCAGGCCACCATCGGGATGATGCAGAACAGCACGAGGACCACCCAGTTCATACCGGGGGTGTAGGGGTCGTACTGGGTGGGCAGGCTCTCGAGGCCGATGAAGCTCACAGCGATGCCGACGACGGTAGCGGACAGGCTGGACACCAGCTTATCCACCAGGCTGAACAGAGTACCCATGATGCCGGGGATGTAGTTGCCGCTGCGGTAAGTCTCGTAGTCGGAGCAGTCGGCGACCATGGGGATGGGCATATCGGCGGTGGCGTAGTATGCGCCGTAGCCGATGCCGAAGAATGCGATGAAGAGGATGGTGTAGAGGTTGATGGACAGGCCGTTGTCCCCCATGATGGACAGGGTGAAGGCGTCGCTGCGACCCCAGAGCAGCATCAGCACCAGCACGCCGATGTAGCAGATGAATGCCACGCTGACGTACTTCATCAGGCTGGCCTTCTGGCCCTCCTTCTGGCTGGTGCGGACGGTGAGCAGGAAGAAGGGCACGCTGAAGACGTAGCCCAGCACCATCATGGGCAGGTACAGGCCGTCATAGTTGCCCATCATGCAGCCGTACAGCATACACAGGACGGTGGTGTTGGTGGCGATGGAGAGAGCCAGCTTGCAGCCGGCACCAGCCACCATCAGACGCTGCATGGGGTTATTGTTCTTGATGATCTGGACGTACTCGTGCAGCTTGACCTTCTCGCTGACCTCGCCGCCGATGCCGAAGTACTTGGGCCGGTCCTTCTCCCAGATGCCGATGATGGCCAGAACGGTGAGGAGGATGGAGATGACGATGCCCACAGGAGCCAGGGTGCGGAAGAAACCGGCAGAGGCGTAGCCGCCCTCATAGTTTTTGGCGAGGATGGGGGCGAAGAACTGCATCACACCCATGCCCAGCAGAGAGCCGACGGTGTTGAAAATGGTGAACAGGGGGCGCTGCTTGGGGTCGTTGGTCAGAACGGTCTGGCCGGAACGGGTGCAGCTGGTCTGGAAGGTGTAGCCGATGACCCAGACTGCGTACAGAGCCGCGAAAGCCGCATAGCGCAGGAACATCGAGCCGGCGGGGATGAGCGGGGTCAGGCAGTACAGCACGAGGATGCTGGCTGCCATGATGAGGTTGCCGATGACCATGAAGGGCCGGAATTTGCCGAACTTGCCGTTGGTGCGGTCCATCAGGGCGCCGATGATGGGGTCGGTGATCGCGTCGAACAGGCGCATACCGGTGACCATGACCGAAGCGAAGATCATGGACAGGGCCAGCACCTTGCTGCCGAAGGTGGCGATGTAGGAAAGCACCAGCACATAGTACACGTTCGTTGCGCCGTTGTTCAGCGGGAACAGCACCAGCTGGTAGGTCTTGGCGCGGTTCAGGCCCGGCGCCTTTGCGGTTTGTTCACCCATTTGCGGTGTCTCCTTTTTCTTACAAAAAACGGCAGCCTGCCCGCCGGTCTGGGGGACAGGCTGCCGTGATCGGATAATAAAAAGTTACAGAGAAACGTCTCTTACTTCGTTGCCTTGCAGAAGGTACCGATAATCATCGCAACGATGGCCACGACATAGCAGACGAGACAGGCCACGGTGATGTAAAAAACGTGCCAGCCAACCATGTTCTGAGAGTTGAAGGAGAACAGGCCGGAGATCAGCAGGATGCGGCTGTTGATGATATTGCCAATGGTTGCAACGATCAGGGCGATGGCTGCCATGGTAGCGGCCAGACCGATGATGCCATTGTCATCCTTTCCCTTGTTGGCTGCCCAAATGCCCCCGGCGACCAGAACTACGGCCAGAACGCCTTGAATGACCAGACGGGTCAGAGCAGCCAGTACATTGGCCTCGCTGTAAGTGCTGCTCATCACCATGGTAACGATGCCTACAATGGCAAAGACAATGGCGACTGCGTTAAAATAGAAGGCTGCGCCCTGTTTTTTCAGAAAGGTCATATCAGTGAACCTCCTTCTTGCTCTTCTTGCGGACGGAGAACACATAACCTGCGCCGCAGGCAACTGTCAGGATGCCGGAGACCGCGATCAGAGCGATGTAAGCCGCACGCCACCAGGTCATGCTCTGGATGATGCGCGTGGTGCTGTTGTAGCGGTTCATCAGGTTAGACTGTGCCATTGCATACAGGATATTGTGTGCAGACTCCTTGACGTGCTGCTGCAGGTTGGCATCGCCGTTCAGCAGGGTGCTGCTGACAGAGCTGCCGTCCACCTGCGTTGCAAAGGTAGAGTCGTTCTCGAGAGTGGTGGAGCCGTAGAAGCCGGAGATACCACGGGTATCAAAACAGGTAACGCCGGAATTCAGCACGGCACCGTACAGGTCGGTATCATCGTAGATATCGGTGACAGCGTAGCCCTTGAAGCCCCACTCCTTCTTCAGGATATTGGTGTTCATGCCAACGCTGGCGGTGCACTCGACGCCGCCGATCTTGGAGAAGGAGGTCATCAGACCGCGCATACCTGCATTGTAGTCGTCGGTATCGTACTTGGTAGCTTCAAATGCGATCTGATAAGCGCGCAGCTCGATCTCGCGGGCACGCTGCTCGGTCATATAGGGAGAAACGCCGCCGCGCTCAGACTCCTGATCGTTGAAGGCGTAGTGCTTGGGAGCGGCGACCAAGCCGTACTCCAGAGCGCCAATGGCAAACTCCATACCAGCATTGCCGGTCAGGACGGGATCCTCAGAGTAGTACTCGCCGTTACGGCCGTTGTAAGCCTGACGATGGGTATTCATGCCGGGGCCCCACAGGATGGGGATGCCGACAAACAGAGACTCCTCGCCGACAAACTCGCCGACAGCCTTGTACAGCTCGTTGTTAAAAGAAGCTGCGACCAGCGGAGCGTTTGCAAAGACTTCGGGATGCCAGTTGCCGTTGGGATCATCTGCGCTGATGGTCCAGGGAGCATTGGTATCCTTGGAAGCATTCAGGTTCACGGCAACGCCGTTGCCTGCGTTTTCGGTCATGTAGGTCTCGACCGTGCCGATGGACTCGACGCCCGGAATGCTGGGACCGCCGTAGGTTGCCAGATACTGTGCTTCTTCAAGGGTCATCTTATCCAGCAGCTCGTCCCACTTCGGGTCGTCAAAGTCCAGGCCGAACATCTGATAGAACATCAGATTGCTGTTCTTGCCCCACTTGATATCGGAGGTATCGTCATCGGTTGCAATGGTGTAGTAGTTGCCGTTCAGGTCGCTGATCAGCTTCTCGCTGGTCAGGGTCATCTGATCGTAGGTCTTGGGGAAGGTGCCTGCCCAGTCGGCGCGGGTCAGATAGGTAACTTCGCCGGGCTGGTAGTAGTTCCAGTCGGAGTAGGGGAGCTGGTTGGAGATCTTCTCACCAGTCTTGGAAACAGAGAAAGCAGTGCGGGAGATCAGATCCTCGGTGATCTCCTGTGCAACTGCAGCAGCTGCACTGCCGGTGCCCACCATCTTGGACTTGTCTGCGCCCTGCAGCACCAGAATGTTGTTCAGAGCGTCATGTGCGCCGTTACCAGCTGCGAAGTAGTAGGTGCCGGGATCGAGGACATAGGTGCCGGTGGTGCCATCGCCGTTATCGTGCTCCATATCATAGCTGGCGATGTACTGCAGATCGACCTTGACAGAAACGATCTCGGATGCGCCGGGTGCCAGTTCACTGGACTTCTCAAAGTTCAGCAGCTGGATCGCGACCTTCTCCAAACCGCCCTCGGTATAAGGAGCCTGACCGTAGATCTGCACAGAGGTCTTGCCGGGAACCTTGCCGGTGTTGGTGACCTTCACATTGAAGGTAGCGTAGGCCTGCGGTGCGCCGGTCTCGCTGTCGATGTTCACGCTGATCTCAGGCTGACCCTGGATCTCCTGCGTGAAAGTGGTGTAGCTCAGGCCGTAGCCAAAGCCATAGGCCACTTCGTTGTCATAGTTCCACTCGGTGGAAGAAGCGTATGCACCCACGGGAGAGGCTGCATTGCCCACGCCGTTGACGCAGTCCGCATAGCGGGTCTCATAGTAACGGTAGCCGGTGTACAGACCCTCGGCCTCAATGGTGTAAGCGCCCGGGGTGAAGCTCAGCAGACCACCGGAACGGGTGATGACGTCTGCGGTGTTGGTGTAGTACATCTTACCCATGTTCTGCATAGCGGGAGCAGACATATTGTAGGTGGGGTAGATGTCGGGCAGACCGCCGGAGGGGCTAGTGCGGCCGCAGAGGATATCGGCAATGCCGACCATGCCGTAGCAGCCGGGGAAACCGATCCACAGGATCGCATCAATATCGGGGTCGTTCTTCAGATCGCCGATCTCAACGGCAGTTGCGGTGTTGACCAGAACGATGACCTTCTCGCTGGCCTTCTTTGCGGTCTCGATGATGTCACGCTCGTTAGTGGTCAGAGCCAGAGGCTCGTCTGCGCCCAGACCCTCTGCGATGCCGCCGGGCAGATAGTCCTTGGACTCTGCGCTGGGACGGCTGATGACCACGATGGACGCATCGCCGTACTTGGCAAAGCTGGACTCATAGCTGCTGTCCACAGCTGCGATCTCGGCCAGAGAAGGCTCGCCCGGATCGTAGACCTCGGCGGGAGACTCATTGTTGGCGTGGTTGTAAGTCTCGTTCAGCTTCTCATAGATGCTGACCATGGTGGGATTGATCTCGTAACCCGCACCCTCGAACTCGAACTCGTCACCGCTCCAGGAAGACACGGTACGGCCGACTGTGGTCTCACCGGTCTTACGGTTGGTGTTCACACTGGTGGTGATGGTGTTGGCAAAGTCCGTCTTGTTCTGGCTCAGAGCCTGCTCCAGATCGATGAAGCCGCCCCATGCCTTGACGCCGAAGCTGGAACCGACCAGCGGCACATGAGAGCGGATGCCCAGCAGAGTGACCTTGGAGCCGCTTGCCAGAGGCAGCGCATTGTTCTCATTCTTCAGCAGAACGGCGCCCTCTGCCGCCTGCTGGCGGTTCAGGTTCATTGCCTTCTGGATGAGGGCGTGAGAGTTGCCGGTACCGTCCTCGTTCAGGACTTCGGCAGAGGGGGTAAATTTATTGTAGAGCGGATCTGCTTCGGTGCTCTCCGAGACAAACTTTTCGCTCTGGGTTCCGAGGTTGGTGTCGATGGTCGACTTATAAGCTTCGAGGGTCACGCCTGTCACGATAGACAGCGAGAAAACGAAGGTAAGCAGTGCAGTCAGACCGCGCAGCACTATACTTTTCTTAGCCATGCTGTTCTCCTTTTCTTTTTTTGCATTGTTCTTATCCTGCCGCACCAGACAGCTGTTTTCCGGTTCTGACTCCTCCTTTGGATTCAATTTCTTCAAAGTACAAAACCAGTGCTCAGACCCAGTTTGCGCTCTTGGACTTGGTCTTGACCAGCTTGTAGCTGGGATTCGGGGTGTCCAGATGACGGAAGGAAGCGGTGTCGGTGCAGTCACCGGCCACAGCCCTGACTTCGATTTCGCCGGTCAGCGGCACACGGAAGCTGAAGACGTGCTCGCCGGTCTGCTCGCCGACCTTCTCGCCGTTGACGTAGAGGGCGACGGACTTCTGGTTGGAGTAGACCTTCACTTCCATCTCCCTCTCCGTGCGGTCGGTGAACCGCTTGGAGCAGATGTGGACAAAGTTCTCGTCGCTCCACCATGCCTTGTAGAGGTAGAAGCTGTCCTTCCGGGTCTTCCGGTCGAAGGTGACGAGGCCCTTATGGTTCATGCCCGGCTCGCCGCCCTGATTGCGGGCGTCGGCTGCAAAGTCGAACATATTCCAGACGTGGGTCGCCCACATCCACTTATGCCGGTCGAAGCAGCGGAGCATGTACTCGTGATACTTTGCCTGATACTCTTCGGTGTGGTCGCCGCGGCGGGGCTTCGAGCTGTGGAGGTTCGGCATACCCTCGGCACCGTACTCGGAGAAGCCCAGAGGACGGCCCGGGTAGACCAGATGGAAGAAGTCCATCCACAGGTCGTTCAGGAACAGGCCCGGCACATACCAGCCGAGGTAGAGGTTCCAGCTGACGAGGTCGGTGATGTGGGCCACCGGATTGAAGGGGCCGCACATGGCGTAGCAGGCCAGCGTGGTCAGGCGGGTGGAGTCCATCTTGTGGCACAGGTCGTTCAGCTCGCGGTGATTGTCGAGCATATCGGCCTTGTCCCTGGTGGAGATGGTGATCTCATTGGAGACGCCCCAGCAGACGATGCAGGGGTGGTTGTAGTTCTGGCAGATGAGCTCCTTCATCTGGCTGACGGTGTTGGCGCGGCCATTGGGCAGGTGCTCGGAGATGTAGGGGATCTCAGCCCAGACCACCATGCCGTACTGGTCGCAGAGGTCGTAGAAGTACTGGTCGTGCTGGTAGTGGGCCAGCCGGACAGTGTTGGCACCCAGCTCCCGGATGAGGGCCATATCCTCGTCGTGCATCTCGCGGGTGATGGCGTTGCCCACACCCTTGCGGTCCTGATGGCGGGAAACGCCGTGGAGCGGATAGGGACGGCCATTGAGGAAGAAGCCCTTCTTGGCGTCCACCGAGAAGGTGCGCAGACCCACGCGGGTGGAGACCTCGTCCACCACGGTGCCGTCGCTGCTCAGGCGGACGACACAGGTGTAGAGATAGGGGTCCTTCACGCCGTCCCAGAGGTGGGGAGCGTCGAGGTGGAGCTGAGCGTCTGCGCCCTCAGCCCTGGCCACGATGCTGCCGGCTGCGTCCTGCAGCTCGACAGAGACAGCGCCCTCGCCTTCCACGAGGGTCTCGACCCGGATGTCAGCCCTGCCGTCCTTGAGGGCGGGGGTGATCTTGACGCCGGTGTCGCCGAAGTGACCCAGAGCGATGTGGTTCCTGCTGACCACCATCAGGCTGATGTCGCGGTAGATACCGCCGTAGAATGTAAAGTCGGCCTTCTGGGGGTAGATGCGGTCGTTGATGCTGTTGTCCACCTCGACGGTGAGCTGGTTGTCTTTTGCCAGCAGGTCGGAGACATGGACACGGAAGGTGGAGTAGCCGCCGTCGTGGGTGCAGATGTTCCTGCCGTTCAGCAGAACTTTGGCGCTGGAATTGACGCCCTCGAACTGCAGCCAGACTTCCTGCGAAGCCGCGTCGAACGCCGGAGCGGCAAAAGTGGTGCTGTAGGTGCAGGTGCCGCGCCAGTAATCGTTGCCGCCGTCCTGGCCGTCTTTTGCGTTCCAAGTGTGGGGCAGTTCCACCAGAGTGGTCTTGCCGTCCGGCCCGGTGAACTGCCAGTCCTGCATGAGCTTGGCGATGCTTCGCATTCGTTTTCCTCCCGTGTATCTGTAGTGTTTTCTCTGTTGTGCGGTCGTTTTTCTGTCTTTCGCTATTATTTTATCAAAGACTTTTCCTTTCGCAAGACCGTTGCGATAATCGGTCGAATGGTGTGGATATTCGGTTTCGCTCTCACAAATCGAAACTGATATATTTGTGCATCTCTTACAAACAGTTGGATACAACCATCTCCGTCACCCGCGGTGACTGCTCCTTGTCAGCGGCCTTGCCCTCTCAGGCGCTCACGCGCCAAGACCGGGTTGCGGCTCCCAGCATCCGCCACGCTTCGCTTGCGTCTTGCTGGCCGCTGCCCCAACAGTTCCTCCCTGTTTCCGCCGCTGGCGGCGGTCGTCGCCGTTGCTCCCAAAGGGAGAGCCATTGGCATATCGGACAGCTTTCTGCCAGACGCCGAAAGTTTACTCTGACGTAAAAGATAGTGCCCTGCTGCAGAGGGCAGCGGCTTCGGAACAAGCATCCTTGTCAAGCTGCTGTGAATCTCTATAGCAGGGCACTACATTTTGCGATAATAAAAGCTTTGTTCGTCCAGCGTGGGCCTTACCGGTACGCCAGTGGCTCCCCCTCTGGGGGAGCTGGCAAAGCCATCAGGCTTTGACTGAGAGGGCGCTCGGAAAAATAATCTTCACCGCAAAGAACCCGTTCTGGCTCTCTGTGGTCAGGGTACCTTTATACTTCTGAACGATGCGGTTGGTCACTTTGACGGCGTAATGGGCGGCACGGGTGTCGGCAGAATCCGCCGGGCGGTCGGGGCTGATGACGTTCACCACCACGAAGCTCTGCCGGGTGCAGACCAGCAGGTCGATGCAGCGGCGCTCCGGTTCCGGCACCTTCACTGCACTTTCAATGGCGTGGTCCAGCATATTGGCAAAAAGGGCGTAGAGGTCGCCGGCCTCAAAAAAGCTCAGACAGCTGCCGTCCGTCACCGCGTTGAGCTGGATGCGGCGGGACTCGCAGAGCAGGCTCTTTTCCGTGAGCACCACGTCCAGCACCTCATTGCCGGTGTTACGGCTGGCGTCGTAGAGCTGAGCGGCCTTTTCGGCCTCGTCGATGTGGGCTTTCAGCTCCGGGTCTGCCGGGGCGCTCGACATCTGGCGGAGCGCGGCGATCTGAAGCTTCAGCTCGTGGCAGCGCTTGTTGATGATCTGGACGTTCTGCCGCGCCACCTGATACTGCTCCCGCTGGCGCTCATATAAAAGGTTGAGGGTGTCCATCTCCTTCTGCATGGCCGAGAGCTTGAACACCTCGGTCTGGAAGTAGAGCAGGGTCAGGAAGTAAAACTGCCCGACAAACATCGTCATGACGAGACTGCGATCCAGCGCCACCACCTGCCCGCCGCTGAGCAGCGTAGCCTGGAACATGAAGAGGATGCCGATGAAGAAGGCGCTGGTCAGCTGGCGCGGGCCGATGTTATACGCTCCTTTATAAGACATCTTCCGGGAGAGGGTGGTGCAGATAACAAAATAAAAGAATGCACCAGCGGCCAGCTGTGCCAGCATGACCGGCAGGCTTCTGAGGTCGAGGGGCGTTCCCCGCCGCTCGAAGAATACTTCCACCAGATGCCAGCACTCGTAAGCGGTCTGGGAGGCCAGCAGGCTCCATACGGCACAGTAGAGCGCGCTCTTTTTGTCTATCTCAACGCAGGCGTATATCATCATGCCCAGCAGAACGAAAAAAGCGACATAGAGCGTCAGCAGAGAGGATTGCAGCTCGTGGAGGCTGGTGCTCTGGGCCGCGGGGTCGAGCACATAGGTCAGCCCCAGCAGCGGCAGCAGCATCCCCAGCGCCCGCAGGCGGGCGTGAGGCCGGTGCTTGAGTGGGATACAGAACGCCACCGCAGCAGTCCACCGCAGCAATGCCCGGAAGATGACATGGCGTGCAAGAAGATTCACAGCACACCTCCGATGTAGGACGCCACTGCCGTCAGGAAAGCCGCACGCTGGCGGCGGCTGATCTCCAGGTGGTCGGTGTTGACATGGACAAAGTCGTTCTCCACGGCCTTTACATATTGCAGGTTGACCAGATAGCACTGGTTGCAGCGGGAGAAATGGTACTGCGCCAGCTGCTTTTCGGCGCTGGCAAGGCTGGCACGGACGGAAAACTCACCCTTGGTGGTGTGATACCAGAGCAGCCGGTCATGGGTCTCGAGATAGTAGATGTCGCCGGTGGAGAGCACCTGCATCCCGCCTCCGGCCAGCTGTAAAACGACCTGTCCGCCCCGGCGGCGCTGCACCCGCTGGACAGCTCGGGAGAGCTTGGTGCAGAACTGGTAGTAGTTCACCGGCTTGAGGACATAGTCCAGTGCGTCCACCTCGTAGCCCTTGATGGCGTACTGCGCCATGTTGGTCACGAACACCAGCACGGCGTCTGCGTCCACGGCCCGTATCTTCTCCGCCGCGCCGAAGCCGTCCAGTCCCGGCATCTCCACATCCATAAAGATGATGTCATGCCCCGGCTCGTAGTGCTCCGCAATGACGGCCCCATCCTCGACGGGCAGCACCTCGACCTGCAGGCTGTTCTCGGCGGCGTACTGCCGGATGAACCGGCACAGCTCGTCCCGCACTTCCTGCTGGTCTTCGACGACAGCAATTTTCAGCATCCCGCAGTCCCTCCCTTCTCCGTTCCATTCCATTTGCCGCTTTTTATTGAAACATACTTTGGTGCGAAATGCAACGGAGAAGTTCGAAATCGCTTCCTTCCCATCTGCAAAGATCCCCCCGGAGTGCTGCTTTCGGCTTTCCGCTTCCATAAAGCTTCAGCGTCTTGAACAACCTGTCCGGACTCTTTTGTGCAGATTTATCATCACGTTCAGGAAGCACCTCCCTGCGGAAGTCCGAGTCCCAAAACAGCAAAACCGCCCCGGTTTCCGTAACAGGAAGCCGGGGCGGCTCGTTATTCTATTATAAAAGCGTCGGCACTTCCTTTGCCAGCAGATCAGCCAGCTGTGCGTGGCCCTTACGAGTCAGATGCATGAAGTCCACCTGATTGAACTCGCAGTCGGCAGCATTGAGGAAATGGACGTTCTGACGTTCCGCGACGATACGGAACTGCTCAGCCACGCCCTTCGACTTTTCCACGCAGCCCTCGCCCATGACGGCATCATGGAAGCCATCGCCGATGCGGGGCGGGGCCACGACGAGGATGTTGGGAGCCTTGGTCCCCCAGCAGTCCACGCTCTTGGCCTTGAGGATCAGCCGTTCCATACCCGCGCCGATACAGGCGGCATTGGCGTTGAACCGCTCTTTGACGTCGTTGGTACCCAGCATGATGATGAGCAGATCGATGACTTCATGGCTCTTGAGGAGCGAATAAGCCACGCTCAGAGCGTCCATCGACTCATGGATGGGGTCCACGAAAACGGTCGTCCGGCCCGAAAGGCCCTCTTCCGTCACGAGATAGTCGCTGCCAAGCGCCGTCTGCAGGCGGCAGGTCCAGCGCTCGTCCTCGTTGAAGCGGATGCCGTGGTCAGCACAGTCCGCCGGGTCGGCGCAGTAGCCGTGGGTGTTGGAGTCGCCCAGACAAAGGATATGTTTTTTCATCGTCTCTTCCCCTTTCAAATCTCGCCCCGCGACTGGCGGAAATAGTAAACTGCGCCCACCATGCCGGCGTCGTTGTGGAGCTGGGCGGCGCGGATCTCCAGTCCTTCCGCAAAAGCGGGCATCACGGAGGCACGCACTTTCCTGGCGATGGGGTCTATCAGCAGCTCCTGCTGTGCGCTGACGCCGCCGCCGATGAGGATGAGCTGCGGGTTGAAGATATGCACCATGCCCGCAAGGCCCTGGGCGATCTCATCCGTCCAGTCGTCCAGAAGCGCCAGGATGGTGGGGTCGCCTGCATGGGCCGACTCAAAGATAGCGCGGCCATCCTTCCACTTCGGGTTCCGGGGCTGTGCGCCCCGCACCAGAGCGGTGGTTGCGGCGTACCGCTCCCAGCAGCCCGACGCGCCGCAGGTGCAGAACACGCCATCCAGCGCGTGGGTGCGGAAGTGCCCCAGCTCACCGCCGAGACCCCGCGCACCTTCCAGCAGGCGGCCTCCTGTGAGGATGCCGCCGCCGACGCCGGTCCCCAGCGTGACGCCGATGACGTCCGTGCAGCCCTTCGCGCCGCCCACCCAGACTTCACCCAGCGTCATGCAGTTGGCGTCGTTGGCGACAGTGGTCGGCAGGCCGAAGGCGGCTTCCAGCTCCGCCTTGATGGGTGCGCCGATGTAGTTGGGCAGGCTGCCGCAGGTCCCGGCCACGATGCCCTTGCGGCTGTCGATCTGCCCGGTGGCGGACACGCCGATGCCCGTCAAGCTCTCTGCGGGGATGTTCTGGGCGGCGAGGAACTCTTTTGCGGCCTTCAGCACGGTGGTCAGGATGGGGGTTTGGTAGCCGTCAAAGCAGACGCTCTGCTCCGTTTTGGAGAGCACACGGCCCTCTTCGTCCACGATGCCCAGCTTGACGGCAGTGCCGCCAATATCAATGGCAAGATACTGTTTCATAGTCGTATCTCCGTATCATTTGTGCATGGCGTTGATGGCACCGGTGAAGCGGGCGGTGATCTCCGCCGGGCGGGTGATGGCACCGCCGACGACGAGGGCGAAAGCTCCGGCTTCCAGCGCCTTGACAGCCTGCTCCGGGGAATGGATATGGCCCTCGGCGATGATCTTTGCCGGGCATTCCGCGGCCAGCTTGTGGACAAACTCAAAATCAATATCGTTGATCCCCTGCGTTTCGGGGGTGTAGCCGCGCATGGTGGTGCCCACAAAATCAGCACCGGCCTCGGCACAGAGCATGGCGTTCTCGAAATTGTCGCAGTCGGCCATAAGCAGCTGGTCGGGATATTTCGCCTTGATGGCACGGATGAACTGGGCCGAAGTAGAGCCGTCGGGGCGGAGGGCGGCAGTACCCTGCACGGCGAGGATGTCCACGCCGCAGGCCACCAGCTCGTCCACCTCCTTCATGGTGACGGTGATGTACATGGGGGTGCCGGGGTAATCCTTTTTGATGATGCCGATGACCGGCAGGTCCACCACCTGTTTGATCTGGGTGATGTCGCGGACGGTGTTGGCGCGGATGCCCACGGCTCCGCTCATGGCGGCGGCTTTCGCCATCAGGGGCATGACGCCGCCCTCTTTGGTGTAAAGAGGCTCCGTCTCAAGTGCCTGACAGGAGACGATGAGGCCGCCTTTGATCTGCTCAAACAGTGTTTCTTTCTCCATATCCATCAATCCTCCATCCTGATCTTGATGACCGCTTTGCGCACATGAGCACAGCCGGGGCGTGCCACGCCGGGCTTGTGCAGCTCGCCGGGGAAAAACAGGACGAACCGCCCCTCGCCCAGCGTGCCGCTGACGGCATCCGGGCTGGTCCTGAAACCAATATCTCCCGTGAACTCCCCTGCCTCTTCGCCGGGCAGAGTCGTATAGCCCCAGCCCTCGCCGCCGGTCAAATCGATTTGAAGGTCAGCGTACTTTTTGTGGTATTCGAGGCGGGTGCTGTCGGGGCTCAAATCGGCCTCCATCACGTTGATGAAGACGTTCCCGCCGTCCACCTCGGTGCGGCCCAGCGGCAGATCGCTCAAATCGTGGGCCACATGGTAGGCGGTAAGATAGTCGATGGCGGTGTCAAGATTCCGGTGGAGCCCGCGATAACGGTTCAGGTGCTCCAGTGCGTCGCAGATCATGTTGATTTTCTCCTAACCAAGTGTTTTTTTAACAGAAGCACAAAGAGCGCCTGCCCTCTCCCCTCATTGAGAGACGGAGAGGGGGCGCTTTTTGATTTTTCAGAGCTTTGCGATGGCGGCTTCGATCATGGCCTGTGCTTCGGCGACGATGGGCTCATCTTCCGGGATGAGGCCGGGCATCGGCTCGCGGACGCCGCCCAGCTCAAGGCCGTACATCCGGCGCAGGATCTCCTTCTGCACCGCGTAGAGGTTGCCGTGGGCTTCGCACATCTTATAAATGATGCGGTCGGCGTCGTACTGAATGGCGCGGGCAGCTTCGATCTCACCCTTGTTGATGTGCTCGTTCATGGCCAGATACAGCTCCGGCATGACGGCATAGGTGCCGCCGATGCCGCCGTCCGCGCCGATGACGCGGCCGGAGACGAACTGTTCATCCGGGCCGTTGAAGACCACGAAATTGCCCTCGCCACGGGCGGCAATGCCGGCATCCTTGAACATCTGGATGTCCTGGGTGGGCATGGAGCTGTTCTTGACGGCAACGACGTTGGGGTTCTTGAGCATCTCGCGCAGCAGGCTCATGGTCAGGCCGGTGCCGGCCAGCTGGGGGATGTTGTAGATGACGAACTCGGTGCTGGGAGCTGCCGCCGACATCTCGTTCCAATATTTGGCGATGGCGTACTCCGGCAGATGGAAGTAGATGGGCGGGATCGATGCAATGGCATCCACGCCCACGCTCTCGGCGTGGCGGGCCAGCTCGACGCTGTCGGCGGTGTTATTGCAGCCGACGTGTGCGATGACGGTCAGTTTGCCTTTGGCTTCACTCATGACGGCTTCCAGCACGGCCTTGCGCTCATCGACGTGATGATAGATGCACTCACCGGAGGAGCCGCCCACATACACGCCCTTGACGCCCTTTGCGATCAGATGGCGGGTCAGCGCCCTGACGCCCTCGGTGGAGATATTGCCCTCTGCGTCGTAGCAGGCATAGAAGGCCGGGATAACGCCCTGATACTTGGTAATGTCTTTCATTTGTCCATGTCCTTTCTGATTATTCAAGCCCTGCACGCTCTCCGTTCGGGAAACGGCAGCAGCGCCCTCTTGCGGTTCCCAGCGTCCGCTTCGTGCCTTGGTGCGGCACTCGCGTCCTGCTGACCGCGGCGCCAAAAATTTCTCCCTGTTTCGGCCACTGGCCGCGGTCGAAATTTTAGCCCTTGACAGCACCCATTGCGATGCCCTTGGTGAAGTACTTCTGGAAGATAAGGAAGATGATGATGATCGGCACAGCGGCCAGAGCGGCGCCTGCCATGATAAGGCCGAAGTCGGTGCTGTTCTCCGCCTGCAGCTTTGCGATGCCCAGCGAGATCGTCAGGTTGCTGGTGCTGGACAGCATGATGAGCTGCATGAAGTAATCGTTCCAGCTGTTGATGAAGGTGAAGATGGCCAGCGCGCCGATGCCCGGCTTGACCATCGGGAGCACGATGCTGACGAAGGTGCGCGCCTCGCTGGCGCCGTCGATACGGGCCGCTTCCAGCATCTCGGTGGGGATGCCCTCACTGAACTGCTTCATCAAAAAGACGCCGAAGGGCCAGCCCACGATGGGGAAAATGACGGCCCAGATGGTATTGTAAAGGTTCAGTGCGCTCATCTCACGCAGCAGCGGGATGAGGATGACCTGCTTGGGCAGGGCCATTGCGCAGACGATGAGGGTGAAGAGCAGCCTGCGGCCGACGAAGCGCTTTTTTGCCAGCGCATAGCCTGCCATTGCGGCGGTGACGCAGGTGAGGATCATGGACATGACGGCCATGAACACGGTGTTGATCATCCAGCGCAGGGCGGCCGGAGCAGTCGGGCCGACGGAGAAATAGATCGGCTCTCCATCCGCGCTGAAAGAGCGGCTGAAGGGCACGGCCAGCTGCCACAGGGGTGCGCTCTTGCCTGCGAAAAGCTTCTGGTAGTTGGTCAGCACCCACTGGCTGGGCCACCACTCGGGGGTCGTGGAGTTGATGGCCGCGCCGGTCTTGAAGGAACCGGTGATGATCCAGTACAGCGGGAACGCGAACAGCACGGCCACGATGCTGATAAGAATGAACGTCAGCATCATGTAAGCGCTCATCTTTTTCAGCTTGCTGGGGTGACGCTTCAACGGTTTCTGTTTTTTTGCAGTTGCAGTCATTGCCCGGCACCTCCTTTAATTATCCTGACTGCCAAACCTGAACTGGACAGCCGACAGGATGGCGATGATAACGGCCAGCACAACGCCCATTGCGTTGCCGTAACCATAGCGGTAGAGCTTGAATGCCGTGTAGTAGATGTAGTACATGATGGTATCGGTGCTGTGGTTGGGGCCGCCGGAGGTCAGCAGCTGGATCAGCGCGAAGCACTGGAAGGAGTTGATGGTCGTGATGACCAGGATGTACAGGGTGGTGGGCATGATGGCGGGCCACTTGATGCGCCAGAAGCACTGGAAATCGGTGGCGCCGTCCACTTCAGCGGCTTCCACGATGGACTGGTCTACGTTGCCCAGTGCGGAAACGTACAGCACGATGGGCTGGCCGACAGAAGTAGTCAGCAGGATGAGGATGATGCAGCCCAGAGCGTATTTTTCATCGCCCAGCCAGTTGATGTTCTTGTCGATGAGGCCCACAGCCTTGCCCAGATAGTTGAAGATGCCGTAGTAATTGTTGTACATCCACTTCCACACGACGGTGACAGCCACCGAGCCGGTGACGACCGGCAGGTAGAACACGCAGCGGAAGAGGCTGGTGGCCCACTCGGGCAAATCGACGATGGCCGAGCTGACCCACAGCGAGAACGCACAGGTCACAGGCACCGAGACGACCACGATGATGAAGGTGTTGCGCAAAGCGCCGATGAAGATGGGGTCTGCGAACAGCTCTGCGTAGTTGGCAAGACCCACAAAGACGTCGGCACGGTTCATAGTCGAGTCAAAAAAGCTCGTGACCACGCAGAGTATCATGGGGTAAATGACGAAGCCGAGAAAAAAGATGAGGCTGGGCAGAAGGAACAGGTAGGAAGCGATGGTCTCCTGCCGAACCAGTGCGCTGCTGCGCTTCGGCTCTTTGATGCTTGCAGTCTTTGCAGCCAAAGAAATCACCAGACCTTTCGTTCTGATTGGGTGCTTATCTTACATAAAATGCCCCTCCCTCGCCGGGATGTTCGAGGGAGGGGCCGTCATTACTTATTTGCCCTCAGGCAGAAAAGCTCAGGCTTTGGCGGCTGCGTTGGCGTTCTGGACAAAGGTTGCGACAGAAGTGGCAACATCTTCGCCGGTGCCTACACGCTGGAGCATGTTCCACCACTCGGTGCGGGCAGTTGCCCAGCCCGGAGTGATCTGGTAGTAGTCGCCCAGATAGGCCATGAACTTGGTGTACTCGCTCATGATGGCGTTGTCGGCGTAGATGTCGCCCACACTGGCGCGGACCGGGAAGTAGGTGGAAGCCAGAACGCTGTCCTTCACCTGGTCAGGATCAGCAGCGATGAACTCAATGAAGGTCTTGGCTGCCTTGACCTTGGCCTCATCGCCATTGTCGAAGACGCCGAAGCCCCAGATGCCGCCGCAGAGCTTCGGGTCGCCGCTTGCAGTCGGGAATGCCATGGGCATGATCTCGTCGCCGTCGTTGGTCAGGCCGGCGTCGTTGTTATCGGCGTTCAGCTGCTGAGCGATGTTCCAGCAGAAAGCCATCTGCAGGGTGCCGTTGCGGAACAGCGTGATCTCGTCGCCGCCGGCGATGGAAGCGTCGAAGTTGATGCCGTCGGTGTCGTACAGGGTCTGGATGGCCTTGATGTTCTCGGCAGAGTCTGCAGTGTACTTGGTGTGAGCGTCGTCGGTGAAGGTGCCGCCGTACATATTGTTGATAATAGCGCGGGTACCCTGGTCGCCGCCCTGACCGCCGCAGTAGATGGCTGCCACGTTCTCGTAGCCGCCCTTGTACAGAGCGTCAACGGTGTTCAGGAAGCCTTCGGTGCTCCAGGTGTGCTTATCGGTGTCGAGATACTTGTCAGCGCCCACTTCCTTGACCTTGGTCATGTTGACGGCCATGCAGTGTGCGGTCATGCACAGGGGATACTCGTAGTAGTCGCCCTTGTCGTTGTGGCAGGCGGAGTTGACGGACTCGTAAATATCCTTCTTGGCGTCGTCGGTCCACAAATCGTTCAGCGGAGCCATGACACCCTTTGCGCCCCAGTTGGCCACCAGACGCTCGGGGCCTTCCATGATGAGGTCGGGTGCGCTGCCGCCCTCGATGGCGGTGTTCACCTGGTCATCGCCGTTGGTGTAGTCGAGATACTCAACGGCCACTTTAATGTCAGGATACTTTGCGTTGAAGCTGGCGATGAGCTCCTGGACGGTCTCGTCCTTGCCCCAGCCGCCGATGGGGTATGTCCACAGCCTGATGCTTGCGCCGGATGCAGAGCCGGAAGCGGCAGTGGAAGCCGCCATGCTGGTAGAAGCTGCCATGCTGGTAGAAGCGGACTTGCCGCCGCAGGCAGCCAGCGCACCCGCTGCGCTCATAATGCCAACGGCCTTCAAGAAGGAGCGACGAGAAATAGCGTTCTTCATAATAAGTTCTCCTTACCTATCATCATATCGGCGGTCCTTCATCCCTGACCGCTCTTGTTGGCCTTATTATAGAAAACTTCTTTCATCTTGTCCATCGGTCGCATATACAATTTTCAGAAAGCTTTCTTGTCTATTCCGCACAAATATCTGGGATACCAGCCAGATTTTGGCCACTTTCACCAATTTTGGCGCCAGTTGTAGCCGTTTTGTAATCATTTCTGCGCAGTTTGTCATTTTCAGTTTGAAAATCATTTTCGTTCTTCCTGCCGCAGCTTTGAAATTTATTTTCAGTAATAAGTCATACTTTTCCTCGTTTTTTGGGTGCTCTGCACAGCTTTTTCATCCGAATTATGGCGAAAGGCACACTTGTCAAGCGGTCAAACTTCTTTTATACTTTTTTTATAAAAATGCCCCCTTCCCTGTGCAGCGGAAGGGGGCAAAAGAAAGCATAAGGAATAGTGCGGGCATTGCAGCCTGCTCGAAGGAGCTTGACCATGGGTACAAATTTTTGGGAATTGCTGCATCAACGACAGGACCAGCTGACCAGATCCGGCCACGCGGTCGCCGACTACCTGCTGCAGCATGCGGACGAAGCGCAGTATCTCTCCATTTCCTCGCTGGCCCGGGAGTGCAATGTCGCCGAGGCGACAGTGTTCCGGTTCTGCCGGGCTTTGGGGTTCGACGGCTACCATGAGATGCGCATTGCGCTGGCACAGGCCAACGCCACCGGCACGCCCTCCAGCCAGAGAGAGCTGCAGCCCGGTGCCACCACCGCAGAACTTTGCGAGCACGCATACGCCCGCTTTCTCACCGCCATCAACGGCACCCAGAACGCCCTCTCTACCGAGGCCGTGGACGAGGCCGTACACCTGATGCAGGAGGCCAGGCAGGTGTTCTGCCTCGGGCAGGGCGGCAGTATGCTCCTGGCAAACGACATCTGCGCCCGCTTCGCCAGCCTTTCCACCAAGTTCCGCACCGCGGGCGACAGCCATTTACAGCTGCTGACTGCCAGTCTGATGAACGAGGCCGACGTTGTGCTCTTCGTCTCCTACTCCGGCGCGACCCGCGACATGATGGAAACACTGCGCACCGCCAAGGCCGCCGGGGCAAAGATCATCCTCCTGACCCATTACGAGGATTCCCCCGGCGCATTGCTCGCGGATGTCGTCCTTCTCTGCGGCGCACAGGAAAGCCCGCTGGACTCCGGCAGCATCCCCATCAAGGCAGCATTCCTCTATGTAGGCGAAGTTCTGGTGCTGCGGTATATGCTGGATGACCCTGCCCATAGCAACACCGCGCAGGACCTCACCAGCGAGGCTCTGACCGTGAAAATGCTGTAAAAAGTTCTTTCCCATGTACTGCCAAAACTGCCCGGAACGATAGGAGAAGGTCGTTCCGGGCAGTTTTTTGTGTTATGCAATAAAAATGACAGCAACACGCCCGTTGACTCATCTGATTCAAGGCATTATAATCGACGTATGGCAAAGTTTGTCGAAGAGCAGGAGCGAAAAAAGTATGGAGCATAGTCACCGCGATCGCACCTACAAAAAGAGCCGCTTTCAGCAGGAGCTGGAGCAGAGCGTCTCCCGTAAGCTGATCTCAAGCCTGCTGCTGGGATGTCTTTTGTTCTGCATTGCAATCGCTGCTGTAAATGCTCTCAGCCAGAACGCCCGGCGGGAAGACCATCTGGAGAGTATCGCCTCCACCTTCCATGAGGTGTACAATACCACGTCAGCCTTTCTGCTGGACGCTGGACACACCGGGCTGTTCCTCTCCGAGCTGCGGAATGATCAGGACAACCTGCGTTATCTTATCAGCCATTACAACGTCTCGGCTCTTGTGGAGATACAGCTCATCCTTACCGACTCTAGGGGAAATGTTCGGTTCACGACCTTTTCGGAGGGAGAGATGAATCTCCACCGGCAGGAATTCAACGGCATTGCCGTGGACAACGCCTGCCATCTTATGCGGGCCGTCTACACCACGGTCTACCACTTCCGGGCCAACAGCTCAGAATACGTTATGATCCATCCGCTCTACCGGGATGGCAAATATCAGGGTGCTGCGGCAGTTTATCTGAATGAGAACGACTGGACAAAGCTGTTCAGCCAGTACCAGTACGATGCCATCCTCACCAAATCCAACGGTGATGTCATCACCTGTTCCAACTCCTCCTTCCTCTCCCAGAAGAACGCCAACAAGTATCTGCCCGCCGATGCGGCGCAGTATGTGCGAGTGAACGGGAACCGCTATCTGCGCAGCAGCCGCTCGCTGGAAAACGGCACGGTGTTGGCTTACTCCTTCATCTACTCGCCCACGAATTACAGTTATCTCTTCGTGGGTCTGCTCCTGATCGTACTGCTGGGACTGAGTTGGGCAGCAATGTTCGCCCGTATCATGCACGCTATGACTGAGCAGATGGTAAAGTCGGTGGACACCCTCGTGCGGGAGATCCGCATCATCCGCAAGGAGGACCCTGATCACATCATCGAGATCGACACCGGCGATGAGATCGAGGAGATCGCCCGTCAGGTCAACAAGATGGTTCGCAGCATTCAAGAGCTGAGCCAGCGCAACATCGCTCTTGCCGAAGTGAACAACCGGATGGAGATGCAGAATCTTCAGGCGCAAATCAATCCCCACTTTATTTATAATACGCTGGACAATATCCGCTATCTTATCCCGACAGACCCCCAGCGAGCCCAGCAGCTGATCGGGCGGTTTATCGGCATCCTGCGCTACAGCATCAACAACACAAAGCACAATGTCCCTGTTAAAGATGATCTGAACTATCTGCAGGACTACCTTGTGATCCAGTCCACCCGCTTCGGTGCGAATTTCTCCTACGAGATCGACATCGACGACGCCTGCATGGAGTTCATCATCCCGAAGCTGCTTTTACAGCCCTTGCTGGAAAACAGCATCAAATATGGATTCCAGAAGAAGCCACGCATCCATATAAGGGTACGGGGCTGGCTGGGGGAGGATGCACTCTATTTCACGGTAGAGGACAACGGCGGAGGCGTGGACGAGACCATGCTGGAACAGCTGCGAGGCATCCTGCGCTCGGATGAAGTGAACATCGAGCACAATGGTCTGCAGAACATCAACCGCCGCATCTGGCTGGGCTACGGCGGTGACAGCGGACTGACCATCGACAGCACCGAGGGCGAAGGCTTCACGGTGAAGCTCAAGCTCCGGCTGGGAGGAATGTAAACCATGTATCGCGTTCTGCTTGTAGAAGATGAAGAGATCATCCGCAAGGGCATTCGCTACTCGGTACCGTGGGAGGAGTGCGGCTGCTCGGTGGTGGGCGAGGCAGAGAATGGGGCAACAGGTGAAGAAAAGATTGCTGAACTGCAGCCTGACATCGTCATTACCGACATTACCATGCCGGTAAAAAACGGTCTTGAGATGATTGCCGACACCCGGGAGAAATTCAACTATATCGCCATCATCCTGACAGGCTACTCGGAGTTCGAGTACGCCCAGCAGGCCATTCGGAACGGCGTATCGGATTATGTGCTCAAGCCTCTCGACATGGACGAGATGCGTACTGCGCTGGAGAAGGCTGTCCGCCTTGCGGGGGATAACCAGTACCTCCAACAGCGGGAGGACGAGGCAGAGGCCGTCCGCAGCCGGACAGCTCTGCCGCCATTAAGCGAAGATAAGGTCACTGACCCGCTGGTGCTGCGCATCGCAGCCTATCTGAAAGAGAATTACCGGAGCAAGATAACACTTGCTGACCTTCAGGAGCAGTTCCACTACTCGGAACGGTACATCAACCAGAAGTTTCAGAAAGAGCTTGGCACAACGGTCATTGACTACCTCAACCGCTGCCGTATTCAGAACGCTCTGGAACTCATCCGGAAAGGAAAACTGCCCATCTCCCAAATCGGCTGGGAGTGCGGCATTGGTGAGTACAAATATTTTAACCACGTTTTCAAAAAATACATAGGCTGCTCGGTGCGGGAGTACCAGAGCACCTTGAAATAAGTGTCTATGAAAAAATACCGAACAGCCGCTGTTCGGTATTTTTTCCATTTGTTCTGCAATTTGAGTATTATTTTTGTGCTAGAAGCATTAAAATGGGACTATCGAAAGGTTTCAGGTAAAAAATGGAGGTTTTTACTATGAAAAAGATTTCTCGTCGTTCGTTCCTGATGGCTACCGGTGTTATCGCAGCTTCTGCTGCTCTGAGCGCTTGCGGCGGCTCCTCCGCCAGCACCTCTTCTGCCGGTTCTACCGCTGCTTCCACTGCCGCTTCTGGTTCTGCCGCACAGGGCGGCGGCGACCTCGTGATCTACTCGCCCAACTCTGAGGGCCTGCTGAACGCCACCATTCCTCTGTTTGAGGAGAAATACGGCGTCAATGTCGAGCTGATCCAGGCCGGCACCGGCGAACTGGTCAAGCGTATCCAGTCCGAGAAGAACGATCCCTACGCAGATGTCCTGTTCGGCGGCTCCTGGTCGCTGATGTACACCAACGAGGACCTGTGGGAGCCGTATGTTTCCGCCAACGATGCAAACGTCATCGACGCCTACAAGAACAAGTGCGGCTTTATCACCGGCAACGTGCTGGACGGCAGCGTCCTCATCGTCAACACCGACCTCATCGGCGACATCAAGATCGAGGGCTACGAGGATCTGCTGAACCCGGCCCTGAAGGGCAAGATCGCCACCGCCGACCCCGCCAACTCCTCTTCCGCTTTCGCACACCTAACCAATATGCTGCTTGCAATGGGCGGCTACGAGGACGATAAGGCATGGCAGTATGTCCACGACCTGTTTGAGAATGTGGACGGCAAGATCTGCGAAAGCTCCAGCGGCGTTTACAAGGGAGTTGCCGATGGCGAGTATGTGGTGGGTCTGTCCTATGAGGACCCCTGTGCTCAGCTGGTTCTGGACGGCGCACCTGTCAAGATCGTTTACATGAAGGAGGGTACTGTCTTCCTTCCTGCTTCCGCCACCATCATCAAGGGCGCAAAGAACATGGACAATGCCAAGCTGTTCATTGACTTCATCCTGAGCGAGGAAGTACAGAATATCTGGGGCAGCACCCTGACCAACCGTCCTGTTATGAAGGATGCTGCCACCAACGATGCCATGACCCCGATGGCAGACATCAATGTCATCGAGGAGGACATTCCCTACGTCAGCGCCCACAAGTCGGAGCTGGTGGACAAGTACACTGAGATCTTCACCGATCTGCAGAGCAAGTAATTCAAAGGGCAGCAGGAGGCTAGTATGAGCAGAATATCAGTCAAAGACGCAGTAAAGCGCTACGGGAATAATACGGTCATCCCGGACCTGAATCTGGAGATCGGAGATGGTGAGCTGTTCACCCTGCTGGGTCCCTCCGGCTGCGGCAAGACCACCCTTCTCCGTATGATCGCAGGCTTCAACTCCATTGAGGGCGGCGACATCTTCTTCAACGAGAAGCGCATCAACGATATGGACCCCAGCAAGCGCAACATCGGCATGGTGTTCCAGAATTATGCCATCTTCCCGAACCTCTCCGTCCGGGACAATGTGGCATTCGGTCTGAAAAACCGCAAGGTGGACAAGGCCGAGATCAAGAAGCGGACGGATGAGTTTCTGAACCTGATGCAGATCATGCAGTATGCCGACCGGATGCCCAACCAGCTTTCCGGCGGTCAGCAGCAGCGTATCGCACTGGCTCGCGCACTGGTCATCTCGCCGGATGTGCTGCTGATGGACGAGCCGCTTTCCAATCTGGACGCAAAGCTCCGTGTCGAGATGCGCAGCGTCATCCGCCACACCCAGAAAAGCGTAGGCATCACCACCGTGTATGTCACCCACGATCAGGAAGAGGCAATGGCCATCAGCGACCGTATCGCCGTTATGAAGGAGGGCGTCATCCAGCACGTTGGCACTCCCCGCGACATCTACCAGCGCCCGAAGAATGTCTTCGTTGCCACCTTTATCGGCCGCACCAACATCGTGAATGCCCACGTCAAGGACGGCATCATCACCTTTGCCGACGGCTACCATGAGCACATCGACGCTCTGGACAAGGCTGCCGAGCAGGATGTGCGCTGTTCCATCCGCCCGGAGGAGTTCATTATCTGCAAGGACGGCACCGATGGCATCCACGGCACCGTGCAGGAGTGTACCTACCTCGGTCTCAACACCCACTACACCATTGACACCGATCAGGGCGACTCGGTGGAGATCGTAGAGGAGTCCTCCATTGGCGAGGGTCTCAAGAAGGGCGAGAAGGTGCTGCTGAAGGTCAAGAAAGAGAAGATCAACGTCTTTACCAAGGACGGCGGCACCAATCTCATCAGGAGCGACGCTTATGAAAAACAATAATAAGTTCCGTCTTGATGTCTGGGGAGCCATTACGCTGGGGACCATCGCGCTCTATGCACTGTTCCTGCTTTACCCGATGGCATACCTGATCCGCCAGTCTGTGCTGGACCCCGACACCGGCAGCTTCACGCTGGCTTATTTCACGAAGTTCTTTTCCAAGAGCTACTATTTCGATACCCTGATCAACAGCTTCAAGGTGTCCATCACAGCGACGGTGCTCTCCATCGCCATTGGCACCCCACTGGCATACCTGTTCACGATCTTTAAGATCAAGGGCAAGCCGGTGCTGAATATCCTCATTGTGGTGGCCTCTATGTCGGCTCCCTTCATCGGTGCCTACTCATGGATCCTGCTGCTGGGCCGCAGCGGTATCATTACCACCTTCTTCAAAAACCTCGGCATCGCCATCCCGGACATCTACGGCTTCGGCGGCATCGTGCTGGTCATGACGCTCCAGCTGTTCCCGCTGGTGTTCCTCTACGCCAAGGGTGCATTGAAGAACATCGACAACTCCCTCATCGAGGCGGCTGAGAACCTCGGATGCTCTGGCATTGTCTGCTTCTTCAAAGTGGTCGTGCCCCTGATCATGCCCACCCTGCTGGCTGCGGCTCTGCTGGTGTTCATGCGGTCCTTTGCAGACTTCGGCACCCCGATGCTGATCGGTGAGGGCTACCGTACCTTCCCTGTTGTCCTTTACACCGAGTTCATCAACGAGGTGGGCGGCAGCGACGGCTTCGCAGCCGCTATCGCCGTCATCGCTATCGTCATCACCACGCTGGTGTTCCTCGTCCAGAAGTACGTTTCCAACAAGAACGCCTTCACTCTGAACAGTATGCACCCCGTGGAGGAGCGGGAGGCCCGCAAGGGCATCAACGCTCTGGTGCATCTGGTCGTCTACCTTGTAGTGGGCATCGCCATCATGCCGCAGGCCTACGTCATCTACACCTCGTTCAAGAACACGCAGGGTAAGATCTTTGTGGACGGCTACTCGCTGCAGAGCTACCAGACCGCCATCGGCAAGCTGGGTCGTAGCATTCAGAATACCATCATCATCCCCCTGCTGGCACTGGTCGTCATCGTGCTGCTGGCTGTTCTCATCGCTTATCTGGTGGTGCGCCGCCGCAATGCCCTGACCAATGTGGTGGACATCCTCTCGATGATCCCCTACATCGTGCCCGGCACGGTCCTTGGCATTGCGCTGCTCATCGGCTTCAATAAGCCCCCGCTCCTCATCAGCGGCACCATGCTCATCATGGTAGTAGCCCTCATCATCCGGCGTCTGCCCTATACCATCCGCTCGTCGGTGGCTATCCTGCAGCAGATTCCCATGAGCATTGAGGAAGCTGCCATCTCGCTGGGCGCTTCCAAGATGAAGGCATTCTTCCGCATCACGGTTCCCATGATGGCTTCCGGCATCATCTCTGGTGCTATCCTGAGCTGGGTCACCATGATCAGTGAACTGTCCACCGCAATCATCCTGTATACCGGCAAGACCAAGACCCTGACGGTCGCGATCTATACCGAGGTCATCCGCGGCAACTACGGCACTGCAGCCGCATTGTCCACCATCATGACCATCCTGACCGTCATTTCCCTGCTGGCCTTCAGCAAGCTCAATGGCGGAAAGGATATCAGCCTTTAAGTGATCCTCCCGTTCTCCTTCGAGCACTGAGTTTCCAAACCGGGCTGTTTCCCAGCAATGCAGATAGCCCCCAACGGAAAAATGAGACAGGCTTCCCGAAAGGTGGGTCGCCTGTCTCATTTTTGTTGTAAGTTGGACGCTTGGGGACTTCAGACCTTTGCGATCCCGTCCATTCCTTCGCTTGTGAAGATCTGCGATGCTTTTCAGATCACGCTTTCCGAGTTTTTTGCAAAGGCAGAGGGAAGTGAGTCTGCCCCGGTCGTACCTACACCCCAGCAGATGCAGGTCATTGATCGGTGGTCGGTGCTGCGCCCACCTTGCCATCATCGCCAAAGAAAGGACGAAGAATCCTGAAAAAGAAATGGATCGAGTACAAACCTGGCCCCGGCGCTCAAGTAAGCTGCCGCCGATCGTCTGTCTGTTCCCCGGCCCTGTGGTGCGGCGATTGGCTGCGCTGCTCTGTGGTCGGAGGGCTGGCTTATGTACTTTGATTCTTACGCCACCGGCAAACGTATCCAGCACCTGCGCAAGGCCAACGGCATGACGCAGGAAGAACTGGCTGTAAAACTGAACACCAGTGACCGCCATCTCCGCAATCTTGAACGTGGGGAAGAAGCATCATCGATCGATCTGATGGCTGTATCGGAAAAGCCCCTCCTCACCTTCACCATCGACTTTGAGACCGCCAAACGTTACCGGGAAGCCAACAAGATGCCCCGCCAGTTCCGCCGTGCAGCGTGGACCGACCTGACCGTGGAGGTATGTCTATGATGCACACTCTCCGTGCATCGGTATTAAACACAATTCATCACCCAGATGAACAAACAAATAAGGCCCACCGCCAAAATTGACGGTGGACCTTATTTTATCCTTGATTTTTAACGATAATTCGCTATAAAATCCTTATGCTCTCGGGTTCTTGATAGTAGCCTGGGCAGCAGCCAAAATTACAGAGCGTTGGGAGTAACGATGATACGTTATTTGTGAATTTCCAGTGTGTTTTACCCCATCTCCGCAATGATCTTCTCCAAATTTTCTTCCTGCAAATAGAATTCCGACAGCTTTGCCTTGTCATATAGAACGAATGGGCAGCGTTTGCAAGGAGCAGTCATACACAAAATGCCCCCGGCTTCCTGTCATGGAAACCGGGGGCGCTGCGGTTTTATGGGAAACGCCTCAGGCGCTGCAAAGCCTCAGTGCAGCAGAGAGCTGACCCATGCCCGGGCGGCCGTCTTGGCCTGGAGCTTATTGTACATCTTCAGGGTGGTGTTGTACACCTTCTGGCTCATGGCATTGCTGGCGTTGGTGGCGGCAGCCTGCTTGGCCTCAAGCGTGTCGGCGGTGGCAACGGCGGCCTTCATATCGGCGTAGTCGGCCATGATCTCCTGCTGGAGCGCGGCATAGCTGGCCTTGGCTGCTGCCCGATCCTTTGCGGTGACCTGATTGCCATTGCTGCCGTAGGTCAGCAGGTTGGAGAGGGCGTCACGCACGCCGTAGAAGGAGTCGGTCCAGTCGTCCGGGTAGGTATAGTAGCGGCCCTTGGCATCCTGATACCAGACGCCCTCGGTGGGCTGCTCGTCGGAGCGGGTGACCGTGTGGACCGAGACCTTGTAGACATCTGCGGTGTCGGTGGTCAGCATCGGATAGTAAGGGACGAAGGCGTTGTACACGTCGTCGTCAAAAGCGGTCCACTCGGTAATGGCGGTGTTCAGATCGCCGGTGGCGCTCACCTGGAACAGATGCGTCTCCACATTGCCCGTCTTGCCGATGGGCTCGGTCTGAAAGAAGTGGATGGAATCCTCCACCGAGAACTTCTTGGTCAGCTGGATATTGGAGTAGACCGGGACGATGGCACCGTTCTCGCCGACGTTGCTGATGGCAAAGTCGGTCTCACTGTAGTTGTCCTTTGTAAAGGTGTCGGTGCCGTACAGGTAGTTCAGGCCGGCTGCCATGCGGTCCGATGCGATGTCGCCGTTGTAGGAGGCATCCAGGTCGATGACGTTGGCAGCGGCATCGCCCACAAAGGTACCGGCTTTCTGGGCCACGGAGATCAGGTTGGCAGAGGCCACCACATGGTCGGTGTCATCCAGATCGATCTTGCCCATAGCGGCGATGTTGGGCTGCATGAAGACCACGCTGGAGGAGAGCTTCAGGGCAAGGTAGGTGTGGCCCGTCAGGTTCTCCACGAACCAGGTCTCATTCTGGTCGGCAATGAACACGCCGGAGCCACCGGCCGCACCGGCGTTGTCGTAGATGGAGGTCAGCAGGGCAACACCCTCGCGGGCCGTGGAAGCTTCGCTCAGCAGCACCGTGGTGATCTCGGCTTCCTCAATGCCGTTGTCCACATAGGGGTCTACGCTCAGCACGGCGTCGGTGCCGTAGAGAGACTCGGTGGCAGAGACCATGACGCCCTTCTCGTTGGTGCCGGCCTCCTCATAGGGGGTGTGCTCGTGGGTGCTGTCGCAGTCCGGGCAGACACCCAGACCGTTGTCGTCCCGGCGGGCGGTGTAGCGGTAGCTGTCGTGGGTGAAGGTGTAGGTAAAGCCGTAGCAGCCCTCGTACACCTCGCCTGCGGTGTGCTTCCCGGCAGGGCTGACGTTGAACAGCTTGTTGTAATCGTTGGTGCCCAGATCCTCGATCCGGCCAAACATGGTGGTGCCATCCTCGGTGAGGTCGCTGCCGACATAGAGTGCCGTACAGGCGAAGGCGGAAGGAACCACGGCAAGCGTCATCGCACAGGCGATGAAAGCCGCAGCAATTTTCTTCTTCAAAGACATAATAGTATCGATCCCTCTCTTGTTGATTGTCGGCATTTCGTCGGCAGGTGTTATAATATACCCATTTTAATGTAAATGCAAGTATTTTCCCGAAATTTTAGCATATATTCATTTTTATATGGTATATATTCATACTGCGTTTTTCATCTGCCCCTCCGTGAGCGCAAAAACCGCCCCGGCTTCCTGTTGCGGAAACCGGGGCGGTTCATATACTTTATTGGTGCTCTCTCAAGCTCTCACGCCATTACTTGCGGGGGTTCTTGATCGCAGCCTGAGCGGGTGCCAAAATTGCAGGGCGTTCGTTTTACTCCACCATGACATTAATCATTACCGAATGACCTTTCTCGAAAGAATCACCAAGAAATAGCTTGTCATTGTCACTCCAGAGAACGCCTCTACCAATGAAACCATCTTCGTTGCAAGTGTAGCAGGAAAAAGATCGCCATAGCCTACTGCAAAAAAAGTAATGGCACTCGCATAAATGCACTCTAGCCATCCACTTACTCCTTGATATTGTAAACATGGCATTACATAATACGTCGTTCCGAATATTAAAATCAGAAGAATTATAGTTAAAAATGTTCGGCACGGTTTGGTTCCATATCCGCTAATCCAATCCAGCAGCCTGCGTAATCCTCTTATATAATATCTTTTTTCTTCTTTCGTTTTCGCTTTTTGATAATGAAGATGACAAATATCTTCATTATCATATTCCCCGAGCTGTCTAAAATTTTCCTTTAGCATCAAGAGTTGTTCATTCTTTTTTTCGGTAATCTTTTCAACTAGTTTAGGAAAGTCTTTAAAATAAATTCTCCCACTATTGATTGCATCCTCAAATGATACTTCTTCTGTATCTTCTAATGCAATCCTTAAAATATTTGTATTTATGCAATCATTAAATAGAAATCTTTTTATGCTTCCACTAAGATTACTTTTACCCAAAATTTCACAACACAGCAATTCCAAGCAATCAAATCTTGCTTCGCTAATGTCTAATTCTTTTATTGACGCATTAGACAACTTTACTTGAGAAATATTTGATTTCACAAAGCACAAATTTTCAAAAGTCTTCGGCAGCGGATCCAAGCAAACCTCTGTTTCTTCTGTTTTGGCACATAAAAAATCCAAACTTAAAGATTGCGTCATTAGCATCGTTAAAATTTTCGATTTGCGGGCTTTTATGTAACGAAATGATACTTCTGGTGTAAAATATCTACTTCCGCCACACTCAATTCCTCCTAATAAAATCTCCGTTTCTATAATATGAGCATCTCTAAATTCAACATTTCCATTTACAAGGGTAATATCGCATATATCAAGATTTAGATTATAAAATCCTGCATATGAAAAATCCAAATCTTCACTTTGAATCTTTAACTGCATAAGATGAATCAGTTTTGGCTCTTCAGAATAAAAAATCGCTGCCTTAGCTGTTATTTTTTCATATTCTCTATAAGGATTTCCTTCTACTTCATAAGGTACTTTATCTCCAAGCCACTCAAATTCATCTATATACGTATAATCCAAACATATCTCTTTTTCTTGCCAATAATACTCCTCCAATTTTTTATAATCTGGAATTTCTAGTTGTGCAATCTGTTCTTCCTTGCCACTCTCGCTTAGTTGGTATACCGCAACACTTTTCCCAGATCCTACGTTCGTTGTATTATGAGGGTAAATTCGCCCATCTTGTTTATTTGTGATTTTTTCATCCCAAATTCAGAATTTTTTTTCAGGATTTGAAACTTCTTTCGTTATAAGTTTCATATTTTGCCTCGCACCTTTTTCATGTGCATCTTCCAATTTACTCCGGTTTCCCTTTCATCATCTGACCCAGAATCGCATTCTTCGTGCTATCACTCAAATAAGCCTTGTTTAGCGTTTTCTTAGTATAATTCAGATATGTCCCAGCCGCTTTCTCTATCAAAAGTGCCGTAAAGTAGCGCTCCCAGCTAAAATATTCCTTACTATCGATGTAGCCAGACGGTGTTTGCAAAATCTGTGTGATCTCTGCATCTTTCAAAATTCCAGAGGAAAGTATCAGCCATTCAAAAGATTCCGGCAGATATAGTGCCAGATTTTTTCTTGTCTGCACCAACTGCAACACCCTGTCCATTTCCGGGCCAAAGGCAGCGCCATCTGCAATCACCAGAATCTTTTCATCCCTATGAGCTTTCAAATAGGAAAACACATTTGACTTTCCGTTTGCAGTGTCACATTGCATTTGATGTTCTGAGCAGACCGCTTCAAAAAACTGATACCCTGAATTGCTGTCCTCCGTCAGGATCTTCTCCGGTTTAATATTTTCAGTCGTACTATCCGGGTAAATTCGATAGAACGAATGATAGCTCTGTTTCAGCGAGCCATACTTTCCAGAGGTTCGGATTCCATACACTTCTTCCACACTGTATGGCAAGGCCGGCAAACCCTCTCTGGTCACGATGACATAATAGTTGTCGGTCTGCTGAATCGCACGTGCAAAATCTTTGGTCTTGACAAACTCGTTTCCTTCGTCGATAAAAACAATGCTGTCCTGAATATTGTCAAGTTGTCCCTTCCAAAGATTTCCTTCTACCACATAGCAACCTTTGTCACAATTCAGAGTGACCGGTCCACTTTCTCCATCGTTCATATGTGTACGAATCATATCCACGAGGGTCGTTTTACCCGTTGCGCTATCCCCGCGAATGATGGTCAAGTTGCGTCGCAGTTCAAATTCATATTTCAGGTACTTTGTGCCAACGACCACTTTATGAATGCCTTTCATTTCTGTCAGCCCCTTTACACAAACTCACCTGCGGCCAAAATCAGCTCTTCCATACTGTGAACGATTTGATTCGTATTCAGCACTTTTATTGTAAACAGCTTTTTGCCAAAATCCATCAGGTGACGCAAATTCACCGTGCGATCCTCCTGCTCTGCAATTTTGAGCAGCCACTTTGCACAGTTGTTACCACAAGTCGATACATTGAACACTTTCTCCGGCTCAAACTTTACCAAAATCAGTGTCTTTACGCCACCAGACAAACCAATCGGTGGAATTTTACCCAAGACTGGGCTGTCAATGATACCACTGTCAATCACAGTGGATCTATCTACATCCTGAATCATTTCCTTGACCATCGGGTCAACGATCCAGTCTTCCTCGTAATCGTATTTGAAATAAGAAGCCGTATTGTACACCGCTTCCTTCATATCACCGTAAAAAATGTTCAGCATAGTATCACCTCATTGATGTGCGTACTTCTGCTATCATTGTACCCTCTTTCCGCTTACAAAACAAGATGCAAAAAGCTCTTGGCCTCCATTACAGAAGCCAAGAGCTTTTATCTTCTTTGTCCTATCAGATTTTATTTCCGGGGAGACTTAATCGCAGCCTGGGCGGATGTCAAAATTGCAGAGCGTTGGAAAGAATAATAGTACGTTTTTATGGGGCAACAAGCGTTTTTATCTTCGCACGAATTCTACTCCAGAAATGTTTCTTGTTCGATTGTGACACCATATTGCAAAATCTTATCAATTGCATCAACAAACAGCGTATGTCTTCCCGCATTCCGCTCTTTCTTCAGCTTCTTCAGATACTGCTCCGGCCGCTTCAGGCCATTTTTGTGGTACTGTTCCACAAAGCGCCCTTCCATACGCATGGGTTCAAGCTGTGGGAACACCGTTTGCAGGTTTTCAAACATACAAAAACCGCCCAGATCAATATCCGCCCAGAATCGAATTTGCATGGTTTCCCCTGCCGCAGCAGCCAGTTTTTCAAAAAGTTTTTTCTTCCGCGGGCTCAGAAAGCCGCCGTGATAAACAACAAGTTCTTCCGGCTGTTTTTCCGCCAGCAAATATTCATCATAGTTCGTTTTATTTTCGATAAAGGTAATGCAGCAGATGTTTTTCAGTTCAATGTCCACAATCTCTGACATAAGTGTACTGGGCAAAGCCAATCCATAAGGTTCTGCTGCGCTGAGCCGTAGTTCTCCCTTCTTCAAGCAGATCGCGCAATCGCCCGAGAGTTCGTAAAGCTCCGGGCGGGCATAGATTCCCAGAAATGCAAGCTGATCCCGCTCACCAAGTTCTGCTTCTGTACAGGCTGCCGCCAGTTGGGTATTATACTTTCGTGCAATGGTAAGAAACAGCTCCCGTACATTTCGCTCAAAATACTTGGTATCGTGAAAACACTGGCTGCTGAATGCACGCATCGTCACACTGCCGGACAGCTCCGCATACCGTTGAAACGTGAGCAAAAGCTCCTGCAGCAGACTGTCGTTTTCTCTGCAATACGTCGGCACTTTCATGCTGTTCCGCACCTGAGCACATACAGCATCCCTCCATGCCGCGATCCATGGAACGGGATTGTCTGCCAGCTTCTGCATGATGATGTTTGCAACTTCTTCTGCCTTTTTTCGCGGATGCACTCTGTCGGCGCATTCATAGCACTGTGCGACCCGTTCCAGATCCAGCACAATGCAGGAGAGAACGCTCTGCTTTCTCGCCCATTCCAGACGCACCAAAGCCCGCTGCTCCAGCTCCCGCGCTGCAATATTGTAAACATCCCGAACCACCGCATCTTCGTATTGATACTCCGGCAACTCCCTTTTATCAATGCGCAGCATTACCCGACGTCTGGATGTGTTGGGTTCAGAAAGATGCTTACTGTTTTCAAACTTATCCAGCAGACGATTCAGGATCACCTGTGCTTCCTTCATTCTGCATCTCCTTTCCAAATGGAATGATATGCATCCGGTATCCGGATTTGTCCACTAATAATGTACGGTCTGCAATGGGCATAATGTCCGAGACCTTATCCGGCGGCGTACAGATGATCGCCTGCAGCCCCATCTTTCGGAGAAGGAGTACACTCTCCGTGATCCGGTCACTATCCATTTTATTGAAAGCTTCATCGAACACCACCAGACGCACCGTATTACCAAAACGGGTAGCGTCGTTGACGCGGTACAGCTGGGCAAACGAGGCCAGCACCGCAATATAGAATGGCGTTTGTGTTTCGCCACCGGACTTCATATTCAGTGTTTGAGAAAGCAGCTGTTTGGAACCGTTCTGATCGGTCGTTTCCAAATCAAACTTCAGATACGTCCGGAAGTCTGTATAGCGGACGATATTCTCCTGCAGTTCGCTCTGTTTGCGGGCATTGAGCTGCGTATCGTCTTCCATTGTGATCTGGCTGAACAGTTTCTCGATCAATGGGCCGTATTTTTGCTGAAAGGGCAGTGCGAATAGACCGGATTCGCCTTCCATCAGTTCATCTGCCGTGATCATGTTATAGTAATCCAGATAATCCGGGTTTGGCCCTACGCGGAATTGGTACTTGTCTGTGCCAAATTGTGCCTGGCGCAGGGCCTTGTTCAGATTGTGCACCTGTTCTTGCACCTGGTCGATGCTGGATTTCAGTTTGGCAAGGAAATCGTTCTGGAATTGCTCCATTGCGCTTTCCCGTGCCGCCCGAATTTTTTCTTTGTATCGGGGCAGCTCGCTTTCCTGCAGAGTACGCCGTTCTTCCTCGTATTCGGTGTTATCCATCACCTCGATCTGGAATGCACAGGGTTTGAACCGTTCTGCATATTCTCTGCGTGCTGCAAACAGTTTCTTCTGAGCCCCGTCCATTGCCTTTGTGCTCTGCGCCAAACTGTCGCCGAAGTTCTTGCGGATGACATCTGCCTTTTTCAAGCGGACAAGCTCCTGCCGATAGCGGGGAACACCGATGGTTTCTCGGTATTCCTCCGTGAATCCTTCTTTCAAACCATCTTCGATGGCCTCATACCGCTGATATTTTTCCGGCAAGATCTCATATTCCAGCTGGTGGATGCGGCTTTCCAGATTGCCCCTTTGCACATTTTTCGCATCTTTTTCCTTGTTAAGTGCAAGGATCTCTTCTTTCAGATGCTCAATGATCTGCCGCTGCTCATCCAACCAGAACAGATTCAGCTGGGAAAGCTGATTTTTGACTTCTGCGATTTCCTTGGTGATCGTCTGGACGCGCTGGTAGTCCTCCTGCTTTTGCGCCACATCGATTCGGACAAATCTTTGAGTAAAAAGCGGGTCCGGCAGGCAGGCTAGCTGTTTTTGGAGCGGCTGCCAATGCCGCAGCTCTTCCTGCAGACAGGCCAATTCCTTTTCCAGATGGTCGATGCGGAGCTGTACCGCACGCCGCCCGATGAAAGCATCTTCCATCCGGTCCTTCCGAAGTGCGCGGGCCACATAACCCTGATACAGCATTCCTTCCGCCGTGATTGCCGTCTTATAGCAGCGCAACTGTTCTGCCGTGTCGCAGCATATCACCCGACCCAGAAGATAGTCCACATAGCTGCGTGCCAGCTTGTTTTCTGCCTCCACCTTTTCTGCCAGACTGCCGGGCAGCGGTCGAAGTGTTTCTTTTTCCCGCAGTTTTCCGATATCTACCAGACCAAACGCACGGTACTCTGCTTCCTGCTTCAGCCGGTCGTAAATGTTAAGTGCATCCTGATAACGTCCCGGCTCCACCAGCAGATAATATTTCTGGTTATTTAGGTAGCCTTCTACCGCTCCACGCCAGCGCTCATCTGCCATTTCCAGCACATCAGCCAGAATATAAACGGGAACCGCATGCCCCGTTTTATCCGCCAGATTCTTTTCCAGCCGGTCTTTGAACAGCAGAAGCCCATGGGGATAATCTTTGATGTTCCTGCGCAGATTTGCAAGCACCGCACTTTTCTGGTCGGCTTGCTTCTTCAGCTCTGCAATACGATCCTCTGTTTTATGAGCCGCACTGCGGACAGCATCCGACAATTCGGCCGCTGCCTGCTGCCCCGTTTCAAACAACTCCACAGGCCGGGCAAACAATCCCTTCTCGTCACCAGTAAATACAGCATATGCTTTCTGCGCCGTGTTCGCCGCTTCCTGCACCGATATGAGAAGTTCTTCCGGTTCCAGTTCTTGTATCTCCCCACAGAATCTCTGTAAACGCCGTGCTTCCCGCTTGATTTCCACTTCAAGATTTTGCAGACCCTGTTCCAGCTTTTTCTGCTCATCTCTCAGAGCCTTTTCCATGTTGAGCAGACGCTCTTCCTCCTGGAAAACGTTGCTCTGCCTGCAGGCCAGCTCCAGCTCACTGCGGCGCGTTTCTTTCTGTTCGATCTGCCGCTCAAGCTCCTCCCGTTGCTCATTCACATTTGCAAGGTTCTCCTTGCATTCAGTTCGTTCCAATTCTCTCTGGTCGATCTCTGTCTGCGCAGCTTCTTTTTCGGCCCACCGTACCAGAAACTTCTGGATCTGGCAGCGGTCTATGGCTTGGTTCATCTCCTGATACAGCCCGCTGATTTGCTGCAGCGCATCCAGCTTTTCCTGCTGACGCTGCGCCAGCAATTCGTGCCGTTTATAATCCCGGATGTTTTGCTGCATCAGCTCAATATTGGGTTTATCCGGAATATCGCAGATGTTCTCCGTAATAAATTTTTGGATATCCACAATTGGCCGGAACGAAACAGCCTTCTTCATCATCCGTAAGACCTGCTCGTTGTGGACGTTCCACTTTGCAAGCATGTTGCGGCGATACTCTTTTTGGGTATCATAAAATTCTGCCTGTGCATAGTTCTGCTTCAAAAAACGGCGAAGTGTAGAGATCTCCATTGCCTCGCCCTGTTCAATAAAGCAATTTTCCGGCAGTGTCCCCGTGTAAATAAAGAATGTATCACGGTAACTTCCATCGCTGCGGCAGTCAAAGGTAACGCCCGTCACAAAGCTGCTGCCCTCCATCTCATCCTGAAATTCGCAGACAATATAGGTAGAAAAGTCCTTACTACGACGGGAATACGGGCTGTTATCATCCATGTCGGCGCGCAGATAGCCTTCCAATGTGCGCTGCGATTTTTCGTTGGCGGCCTGATTAAAATTGCGGGAATTTGTCTCGCCCAGCAGTACGATCTGCAGTGCATCGATGACCGTTGACTTTCCGGCGCCGTTCTTGCCGGTCAGGAAATTGATGTTGCCCACTTCAATCAGTTCCTTACTGAAATAGAGCCAGTTGATCAGCAGGATCTTCTTCAGCTTCTTCATCTATTTCCTCCTTTTTCAAAACAGACACCACCAAGTTCAGCTTTTCGCTGGAGACCGCAGAGAGAATGGTGGGCAATATTGCGATCCTACAGCTGCTCTGGTTGAATTTTCCTTCTAGTCTTTGAATCACAGAATGGTTTTCCAGCACCGTAAACGCGCGTTTGACCTCTTCCATATTCGGCTTCGCCGGGAAAACTGGATAGTCGGTCACCACTTTTTCCAGCACATCCCGCACAGTGCAGACTGCATCCTGCTCCAGACCCAAACGCTCCATGTTTTCCTCATAGATCAGCCGTAGCGCCAGCAAAATCGCCGTTTCTTTTTTGTTGAGGTTGCAGCGGTTGGCCTCATCTGTGTTCAGCACATAAAAATACCCATTCATCGCATCCCGCCGCAGATCCCAGTCCAGCAGGCTCAGGTATTCCTGCACAGCCTCATAGTGCCGTGATAGAAAAAGATAGTCTGGGTTATCCACCCTGCCTTTTCCCGGCTGATAGTTTGTCCGTACAACGTACGTGTGGCTGAGCAGCTGATTGCAGATAGATTTGAATTGTTCCAGTTCTTTTGTCGTTGCATTGGTAATAAAATCAAAGTTCATGGCTTCTTCTCCTTCCTCCGGATCTGCATTTGCGGGATCGAGTAGCCATTTTTGCAAAAAGTGCCATCGAGTTCCTGGACCACATAACTGGCAGATGTATCCTTGCTTCCAAGGATTGCCAGCAAACTCATGATATAATCCTTGTCCTCTTCAAGCGAGAGCTCCTCCGAGCAACGAATGTCAGCATCTCCCAGCCATCCCTGCACATAAGCATTTACCGCTGCCCGGCCATATTTCGATTGCAGTAACTGTGCCGCTCTGACCTGTTCTTCCGTATTCGGCACCTGATCATCTTGTATCAGCACCGCTGCTGCTTTCGTCCGTTTACCCGGGCGCTTGCGATACCACAGGCTTTTTTCCGACAAAAACGACTGCTCATACAATTGGAATGCCGGCTGTATCTGGTCTACAAGTTCAGATGCCCTGCGGTTTCTGGACAGTGCCGTCAGCAGAACATTCAAATTGCCGCGCACGCTTTGATCTCGGTTCGTCAGGTTCTCGATTTTCTGTGTTGCTGCTCTGGTATAGCGCCGGACCTGCGTATCAATTTCTTCAAGATAGTCCTTCTCTAAATTATCATAGCGTTCTTCGATCCAGAAAATTTTCCGCAGCAAATCGGCACGGCAGTCTTCCAATGTCTTGCCCCGCTTATCACGCAATGCTTCATTTGCCATTGCCATCAGCAGCGCGTCATCTTCTTCCCACCGTCTCAGTATAGATTGAATGGGGACACGATACTTCGGCACTGAATCTTTGATTTTCAACGGACGGATGTATGCCTCCACAACTTTTTGTCCAAAGTTATTGAAGTGTGCAGCCAGCACCTGGTTGACATCCTGCATATCGATCTGCATCTGAAAGTAATGCTTTACATTATGATAGACCATTTGCAACAAACTAATCAGTGCCGTTGTGTTATCGTAGGCACTGTAAAGCGCCGTCATTTTCTCGTAAGCATTGTTGCTATCGTCGGCAGTCTTTAAGACCGAGAAAGTTCCGAACACATAGGAATATCCACGAACCGGGCTATCATCCCTGAGTTGATGAAATAGTTCCAGCAGGCGACTGCTGTAATTAGGAATCGTGATATATTCTTCAAAGTCATCCCCGCGTTCCTTCTCAAACCACCCCTTGCTGCACAGTTTACGGATCAAAAAACGGGCACGACCCGAGATATCCCGCAGTTCCTCTTCGTCAATATCTTCTCCTTCAAACGTAGCATCTGCCAGCTCCTGCTCCAATCTGCCGCGCAGCATGGAGTACAAGACATCTTCCCGTATTTTCAGGTTTTCTTGGTATGCCGCGTACAACACGTCCAGTGCATCCGCATATAAGATACGGTTGGGTGAAGCCAATGGCGAGAAAAGATCGCTTGGAACCGCTTCAAAAAACTTCATAGGCCTACCACCTTATTCGACTGATATACGCTTTCTTTTCTATTATTGTAACCTCTTTCCTCTTACAAAACAAGATGCAAAAAGCTCTTGGCCTCCATTACAGAAGCCAAGAGCTTTTATCTTCTTTGTCCTATCAGATTTTATTTCCGGGGAGACTTAATCGCAGCCTGGGCGGGTGCCAAAATTACAGGGCGTTTGGAATAGCGATACTACGTGATTTGTGAATTTCCAGTATATCTTAGCCCATCTCCGCAATGATCTTCTCCAAATTTTCTTCCTGCAAATAGAATTCCGGCAGTTTTGCCTTGTCATACCGCATATAGGGAATGCCTTTCGTTCGCTGTTCCAGTAAATTCGTGAAGAACCGCTCCCAGCTGAAAAACTCGCTGCTCTCGATAAAATCTGCCGGATGTTGCAGGATTTCAAGAATGTCCGGCTGTCCGAGCAAATCTGCTTTCAGGAGCAGCCATTCCAGCGATTCCGGCAGGTACAAGCTGAACTTTGCGTTGTCCTCCTGCATCAGGCGATAAATGTCGTTCATCTGCGGGCCAAACGCCGCACCATCCGCAATTACCAGAACCTTCTCGGATTTCATTGGGAAGATCTTTTGTTTGATATTATCTTTTCCTGCCGCAGAGATACAGACAATGCCGTATTTCTCGCCGACTTTTGTAAACAGCTGATACCCGGAATTTGCATCCTCTGTCAGCAGCTTTTCAACACCTTCCAGCTGCACATTGCTGGCTGTCAGCGAATCATAGACCGGGTACGCCTTGTTATAGGTTCGTTTGAAGCGGCTGGTGGTCTTTTTCAGTTCCAGAATAGCGTTTACGCTGTACGGCAGGGTGCTCAAATCTTCTCTTGTGACCAGCACATAGTAGTTGTCCGAATGCTGAATCGCACGGGCAAAGTCAAGGCTTGAAACAAAGGTACTGCCTTCATCTACAAACACGACGCTGTCATGGGTCGCATTCAGCTGCAATTCCCAGTTGACACCCGACAGCACCCGGCACGGTTTATCACAGCTCACCGTCACGCCGCTCTGTCTGCCATAGGTTTCGTACGCTTGCAGCATTTCAACCAGCGTTGTTTTTCCGGTGGCACTGTCCCCTCGCAGAATCGTAATATTCCGTTCCAGTTCGATTGTGAAAACGACCCGTCCGCTTCGGACTTCGATTTTATGTTTTCCCTTCATCCTATCGCCTCACACAAACTGAAATGCAATCGGCATCAGTTCTTCCATGCTGTGCACCACATCACCGGTATTCAGGACTTTCACATCCACCTGGAATTTTTTCTTACCAAAATCCATGAGATGCCGCAGGTTGATGGTCAAGTCCTTCTTTTTCGCCAGCTTCAGAATAAAGGGTGCGCAGTTGTCACCGCAAGTTGAGGCATTGAATACCTTTTCCGGGTCGTTTGCCATCAGCAAAAGCGTTTTCGTGCCGCCAGACAGTTTTTCCGGCGAGATGACCCCCAGAACCGGGCTTTCCACCGCATGAGGGCCTTTGACGTCGGACTTATCAATTTTCTTGATGACCTCTTTGGCAAAGTCCGAAGTCAGCCACTCGTCCTCGTAGGTATAGTTAAAATAGACCGAAGTGTTGTAAACAGCTTCCGGCATATCTCCAAAGTAGATGTTCAGCATGATATCACCTCGCAGATGCAAGTCATTTGCTATTATTGTACCTTCTTTCTGCTCATAAAACAAGACGTAAAAGGCTCTTGACCTCCTATTACAGAAGCCAAGAGCCTTTTATTACACTATGCAAATTTCAGTCGATTCCTATTTTTTCAATGTGCAATCACAATATTTCGTATCAGCAGAAAATAATTTTCACCACCAAAAGAAAGGTTTTCTCTCTCAAAACGCATGAAAGGCTCACAGCGTTTTAGATTCCTTCGATTTGATGTTGGAGCTTATTAAGCTCCCGTTGAAGCTTCTGGTACTCTCTGGGGGAAACAGCAGACTTCATATGGTCTGCTAACGATTGCATAGTAATGTATAAATTGTATGTCTCTGCCGGATTTTTCAGAGTTCGTTGTTCTGTTTTGACTCCTTCGTTAATAGAAATCTGTCCGATAACTAGTTTGATATACTTAAACAGTTCGGAATCTTCGGAGTAGTCAGCCGGAGCATAAAAATTGATTCGACCATCATTGAACAGTTGATATACTTTCTCACGCTTGTTCTTTTCAGGGTCGAAAACACCAATTGAATAACCGCCCTTGCTCTTCACAAGGCGCATACAAGGGATATCTGTAGCACTGTCTCCAATATAGACGATAAAAAAATAATCACCGATCATTGAATGTACTGCTGCAAATGGGTTTCCGCCGCAGAAGATCATTGCACCCACAAAGCCGCCGCAAAACAGCGAGAGGATAACATTTTTACTCCAGATGGCGAGAATGACCGCAACAACAGGCGGCAGCAGACTCAGGAGGCCATAGTTCATGATGTTCCTTCTTTCTTGGCAATTCACATTTTGTTAATAGAACGACTTCTTTATCATGCCTGAAAATAACAGAAGCGTCAATGCATTTTCTACGATTTTCAGCCATAAAAAGCCCCCTATGATAAAATACTTGTTGAGCGATAAATTCCCCCAAACGGATTCTGGCAATAACACAAACAAAAACTCCCCTTGCGGAAATATGCTATCTGTCAGTCGCATATTTCCGCAAAGAGAGAAAACAGAAAAAGCCTGATTTTTTACATAGTGCAACGAAAAATCATCCGTGCAGACTTTTTAAGGAATCATCATTTTCCATGTGCAGGCAGATTCTTACAAGATTTGATTATGCAGAGGCCTCCCGGCTTTATAATTCTGGATATTTTCAATCACAAGTTGTTCCAGCATGGCGTGGTTTTCATAGCACAGGCCGGCGGCGTGTGGGGTGATCACTGCCTGCGGCAGGTTCCATAGAGGGGAATCTGCTGGCAATGGCTCAGTTTCAAACACATCCAACCCAGCATAGCCCAGTTTTCCACTGCGCAGTGCCTGGATCAAAGCAGCTTCCTCGACTACACCGCCTCTTGCAATGTTGATCAGGGCAGAACCTTTTCGCATCCACTGAATTGTCTGCGCATTAAGCAGATGTTTTGTTCCAGCATTGAGATCGACTGCAACAACTACGACATCGCTCTGTTCCAGGACTGTCTTCAGCCCGGTTTCTCCATAGTACAGTGCGTGGAACCATGGGAGCGTGTCAACTTTTTTGTGCTTATATCCGATGACCCTGCACCCGAAGCGGTCCAGACGTTTGGCTGCTTCACTGGCGATGGAGCCGGTTCCCAGAAAACCAATGGTCAGGCTGCTTAGACAGCGGCGCTCAGCTGTTGCTTGATAGATCCGTCGTGCTTTCTGTTCGGTGTACAGCCAGGCATTCGTGGAAAATGTCAGAATTTTGCAGACGATATCTTCTGCAATAGGAACTGAGTACAATCCTCTTGCATTGCAGAATGCGATGCCTCTGGATTTCAGATAGCCGAGATCGGCAACGTCATAGCCTGCTCTGGAACCAAGTACAAGCTTCAGCGCCGGCATAAGTTCCAGAAGCTGTGGATGCAGATTCTTTGGTTCTGAGATCAGGATATCCGCCTGTTCAAGATTCTCTTCCAAAATTTGGTCCTCGGGAAATGCTTCTCGAAGCCCGGAGATCAGATAAGGCTTTTTGCAGACAATATTCATTCACCAAGATCCTCGCCATTGGACAGGATGCACTTTTTATACCACTCAAAGCTGTCTTTCTTTTTGCGCTCGAAGGTGCCATGCCCCCAGTCATCGCAGTCCACATAAATCACGCCGTAACGCTTGCTCATCTCAATGGAACCACAGGATACGAGATCGATGATGCCCCACATCGTATAACCAAACAGGTCAACGCCATCCTCTACGATAGCATCCTTCATACAGCGGATATGATCCCGAAGGTAGTCAATGCGGTACGGGTCGTGAATGCTTCCGTCCGCTTCAACTTTATCAACTGCACCAAGGCCATTTTCAGCAATGAAGAGCGGCTTATGATAGCGGTCGTACATCTGGTTCAGCGTAATGCGCAGACCGAGAGCATCCTTCTGCCAGCCCCATTCACTGGATTCCAGATAAGGATTTTTGCTGGCAATGATCAGATTGCCGTCTGTCTTTTCCCATGCGGTATCCGTGGTAGAGATCTGAGTGAAGTAGTAGGAACAGGAAATAAAATCAACCGTGTATTTGCGGAGCAGCTCTTCATCGCCCGGCTCCATCTGAATCTGGATGTTTTTCCGTTCAAAATAGTTCAGAATGTATTCCGGATAATAGCCGCGCGCCATTACATCCGTGAAATACCAGTTGGTATACTGTTCGTCATGAATTTGCTGCATCACGTCTTCCGGGCGACAAGTAGCGGGATAGTAGCAGAAGCGGGCAATCATGCAGCCGACTTTACTACCCGGAAGCATTTCATGCGCCATTTTTACCGTCAGTGCATTTGCCACAAACTGATGATGGAGCGCTTGCTGTACAGCCTGGTCATAGTTCTTTTCGCGATCTTTGATCAGTCCGCAGCCATTATACGGGTTGAACCGTCCTGCATTGATCTCGTTAAATGGCAGCCAATAGTCTACGATATCACCGTAATTTTCAAACAGGGTACGGGCGTAGCGGCAATAGAACTCGACCAGTTTGCGATTTTTCCAGCCACCATATTCATTTACCAGATGTACCGGGATAGCATAATGCAGCATTGTTACAAAAATTTTAATGCCGTATTTCTTGCACTCTTCAAATACGGCCCGGTAATAGGCCAGCCCCTCAGGATTGGGGGTCGGGTCATCTCCGTTTGGAAACAGGCGCGACCAGCTTACCGACATCCGGTAGACCTTCATGCCCATTTCGGCAAACAGGGCAATATCTTCCTTATAGTGGTCGTATTGACGGGAACCCCATCGGAAAGGATAATCACCCTCGTCCTGACAGGTTAGCGCCTTTTCAAATTTTTCGCTGGTCATCTGTTTGTTTTCCCAGCTGTTGCGCTGGGCACGGGTCAGGCTTGCATTGTTGGGACGACAATCTTGCGTGTCCACCCCTCTTCCACCTGCATTCCAGCCACCTTCTACCTGTGAAGCAGCTGTTGCACCACCCCATAGAAAATTTTTCGGAAACCCCTTTTGCATGACGATACCTTCCTTTTCAGACTTGTTCATCCGGCTTGAGCGTTACTTCCGCTTGCCCAGTTTGACATTCTTTTTTTCGGCAGCCAGTGTGCGCTCATCCTTTGCAATTTCCTCGTCCAAACCGACTGCATAGGAAACAATGGCTGGTACAACAAATGCAATTGCCAGGCCAGTCAGCATCACAGGAATCGTACCTGTGTATGCAGGCAGAGAGATGATGGATGGCATTGCGTAGGAAACAGCCTTGCCACCAGCGGCTGCAACAAAACCGCCAGCCACAGCACCGCCAACAACGGTACCAATCAGTGGTTTTTTGAAGCGGAAACCAACGCCGTACAGAGCAGGCTCTGTAATGCCGATGAATGCAGAAATGAATGCAGAACCAACGCTGGCCTTGTTTTCAGCTTTCTTTGCCTTCAGGAATGTGCCAAAGCACATGCCTGCGCAAGCCATCGTAGCAACGCAGTTGACCGGTCCAATCATATCATAACCCAGTGTGCCGATATTGTTGATCATGATAGGTGCAAGGCTCATATGCATTCCTGCAAAGACAACAAACTGTCTTGTGCCGCCAACAATGACACCGGCGAGCAACGGCGATACCTCAAACAGGAATTTGATGCCTTCGCCCACATAGATGCCGAAGTAGTAGCCGATTGGCCCGAGGACTACCAGTACAACAGGTGCCATGACAATCAGAGTGCCCAGAGGTACAAACACAACACGCAGAAAATCAGGGACAACTTTCGTGAGCCACTTATATACATAGCTCATGATAAAGACACTCATCAGGATCGGAAGAACGGAGCTGGAGTATTTGACCATTGTGAACGGGATGCCAAAGAACGTACTGGCGGTGCCAGCGTTGTTCAAAATATTGGGGTACATCAGGATGCCAGCCAGCACGGCGGCCAGAGGTTCGCTTGTTTTCAGCTTTTTGGCTGCGGTAACCGCCAGCAGGAACGGAAGGAAATAGAATACGGCATCACCGGCAGCGTTGTACACGGCGTACATGCCAGTCGTATTATCAATCCACTGGTATGTACTTGCGAGGGTAAGCAGTCCTTTTAGCACACCTGCGCCGGCCAATGCAGGGATCAGCGGATTAAAGCATGCTGTCATAAAGTCCATGAACTTCGTCAGAATATTATGATGACTCTTTTTCTGATCTTCGCGGGTATTTTCGTCATCTGCTACGGCAGCTTTGGCAGTAATGCCGGTCTGGTTACAGACCTCAGCATAAACATCTGGAACAGTCTGCCCGATGATAATTTGCAGCTGCCCGATCTTGCTGGCACAACCCCATACACCATCAATCTTTTTGATCTTTTCCTGATCTGCCTTAGATTCATCGACCAGAGAAAATCTCAATCTAGTAGCGCAGTGAAACAAATCCCGGATGTTTTCTTTTCCGCCTACACAGGCAATGATCTCACTTGCCATTTTTGAATAGTTCACCATTGAATAATGCTCCTTTTCTTTTTTATCTTGTCAAATCGTCTCCATTTGACCGGATACATTTTTGATACCATGAAAAGGAATCTTTTTTTGAACGTCGCAGAGTTCCTTTTCCATAGTCATCCTGATCCACGTAGATCACACCATAACGCTTGCTCATCTCGTGTGTTCCGGAAGAGATCAGGTCGATTATACCCCACATATAATATCCGCGCACATCCACTCCATCCCGCACAGCTTCCTTGAGCTGTGCAATATGAGAGGCCAGATAATCAATGCGGTACGGGTCATGGATGCTTCCGTCCGCCTCCAACTTGTCAACAGCACCCAGGCCATTTTCCAGAATAAAAATCGGTTTATGATACCGGTCATACATCTGGTTCAGCGAATAGCGCAGACCAATGGGGTCCTTCTGCCAGCCCCATTCGCTGGACTCCAGATAGGGGTTCTTGACGGCTGTGATCAGGTTAGAGTTGGTCTGCTCCATATTTTCCTTGTCTGCGCTATCGATTGAGGACTGATAGTAAGAATAACCGACCCAATCGGCAATACCCTCCCGCAGAATCTTCCGGTTTTTTTCCGTCACTGCAATGTGCAGGCCCTTTTCTTCATAGAAACGTTCCATGTAGGCCGGGATCTCTCCCCGCAACAGGCAGTCCGTAAAATAGTAGTTGTCATAGTTTTCATCCAGTGTACACTGCATGACATCCTCCGGACGGCATGTTGCGGGATACATGGTAAAACGTGCAATCATACAGCCGAACTGAGCATCCGGATCAATCTCGCGTCCGATCTTGCAGGCCAGTGCATTTGCTACGATCTGATTGTGTGCAATCTGGTATTTAGACTGCTCCATATGATTGCCTTCCACATCGGTCAGCAGGCCAGCCCCCATATAATGGATAAACAGGATAGCATTGATTTCATTGAACGGCAGCCAGTATTTCACCTTGCCTTTATACCGGGTCACAATGGTACGGACGTACCGCTCCCAGTAATCCAGCATTTTGGGATTTTTCCACCCATCCTCGTGCTCAATCAGATAAAGCGGGGTATCGTAATGGTTCATAGTAACCATTGGTTCGATTCCGTATTTTTTTAACTCATCAAATACTTCATCGTAAAATCGTAAGCCTTCTTCATTCGGCTCAGTCTCATTACCGTTTGGAAAAATTCTTGTCCATGCAATTGACATTCGGAAGCTTTTCAGTCCGAGTTCGGCAAACAGGGCAATATCCTCCCTGAACCTGTGGTAGAAATCGATGCCATATCGTTTTGGATAAATCCCGTATCCTTTTTCCTCGTGAGCCTTTTTCAGAATCTCACTGTTCATAGTTCGCTGCTTTTCCAAATCGGTACGCTTGTATTGCGGACGGTACGGTTTCATATCACCTACTGACAGGCCGCGTCCACCTTCCTGCCAGGCTCCTTCACACTGGCAGGCGGCAGTAGCACCGCCCCACAAAAAGTCACTCGGAAAATTTTTCATAAAAGGTCTTCCTTTCTGCTGCGGAGTTCATTTGTTGTGTATTCAGTATAAAAGGAGTTTGCCCCAAATGCCATTCTTTCTTTTTCCGCTTTATGCGGAAATGATGTTGACATTTTGAAACGTTTTTGTTAGCATTGCTCAGGAGGAGGTGGTCGTTGTGCTGACAAACCGTCAGGAATTGATCCTAAAATATCTGACCGGACATGACAAACCGGTATTTGGCAGTGAGATTGCTGCATCGCTCGGAATCTCCACCCGGACACTGCGTACAGAAATGCGAATCATCAACGAATATCTGGAGGAGCTTTCCATCACGATTCATTCATCGCCCCGCAGCGGTTACTGGTTAAGCCGTCAGGATCGGACGCTATTGACACAACAGATCCCGAGCAATGTTCCAAATAGTCTGCCAACGCTTGCCGAGGAACGGGAGATTTATCTTTACTTCCGTCTGCTAACCGCCGAGGACTATCTGACCATGGACACCCTTGCCAACGAGCTGTATACCTCCAAAACGACTATCTCTCGCGATATTCACTCCATGATGGATTTGATTAACGCAGTGAACGGTATCTCGCTGAAAATCTCACGCAAAAATGGAATCATTCTACAGGGGGAAGAACAGTACATCCGGCGGCTGATCTCCGGAATCCTTCTTTACTACCAAATGCAATTCATGGACTGTCTGCACAAAACCATTAATCGGTTTTATGCTCAGCATGGTATGCTGGACAAACTGTACTATCTTCTGATAGATGCCCTTCTGGAGCAGGGACTTGTAGTGACCGGAATCAGTATGACATTGCTGGCAATGGAATACTTTTTGTTTTTTCAGCGAAAACTGGCCGGCCATGAGCTGACCTCTAACCTGGAGTTGGAATACATGGAGATACCGCTGCCGTTTCAGGAAATAGAATCACTGTTCGGCATCACGCTTACCAACATGGATCGTATCTGTATGTTCCAGCAGCTTCGGTATAAACGGTTTCTTTATTCGCCTGCCATGCTGGAATCCCACAATCAGCAGATGAGTGCAGTATCGCAGCGTTTTTTTGATACGATCCAGAAGGAATACGGCTTCGATTTCCGCAGTAATCCTACGCTGCAAGATCATATTTTTGCCATGCTGACCTACCATCATCTTACCTTCCGCAAACGTTCCATGCTGGTTTCAGAAATCAGGCAAAATTATCCGTTTGCCTATGAAGTTGCCTGTCGTATCATCCCGATTGCACAAGAAATCATGGGCTATCATCTGCTGGAAAACGAAGTGTCTCGCCTGGCAGTGCGGCTGGTTGTTGCAATGGATGAGACTCCCCAGCGTAAACGCACGCTAGTAATCGTGGACAGCGCCAGCTATGCTGATCTGCTTCGTCTAAAACTACGGCACTACTTTTCTCGAGAGATCGATTTTCTTGGAACATGCCCGGCCTATCAGCTGGAAAAGATACTAACGGCCTCCTCTTTACCGGTGGAACTGATCCTTGCAACAACAGCCATCCCTTTTGCCACGGAGATCGACATGCTACGCATCTCTCCAATCCTGAACCAGCAGGACATCAACCTGCTGAACGATTATTTCTTCCGGAATAACCGTTCCTATCATAAATAATCAACAGGCGTCGATTTTGCAGATAGAGAAAAGCCTTCCCGTTGTCTGCCCAGTAAAGATAAGGTCGTGATTTGTACAATAATAATTCACATAAAGCCGGTGTGCAGAAATGATATGCTACCCCTAGAGTAGACAGAGTAAAAACAAAAACTCTGAATACTCTGGGGGTATTTTCATGTCAAGAAAAAACCATCACTACTCATCCGAATTAAAATATCAAGCGGTAGGAGAATATCTAAAGGGGCAGAAAACGCTAGATACGGTCTGCAAAAAATATGGGATTTTGTCAGATCGGCAGTTGCGAAACTGGATAAAGATGTATAATAGTCATACGGAATTAAAGAGCTATACAGGAGGCAGCCGTATGACCAAAGGGAGAAGTACTACCTACGAGGAACGAATCGCACTTGTAAGAGAGTGCACCCTCACCTTCACCATCGACTTTGAAACCGCCAAGCGTTACCGGGAAGCCAACAAGATGCCCCACCAGTTCCGCCGTGCAGTGTGGACCGACCTGACCGTGGAGGTGTATCTGTGATGCTTCTGGGAAGCGCCCCTGTGTTAAACGCAATTCACCTCATACATGAGCAAACAAATAAGGCCCACCGTCAAAATTGACGGTGAGCCTTATTCTATTCTTGATTTTTAACGATAATTCGCCATAAAATCCTTATGCTCTCGGATTTTTGATCGCAGCCTGAGCGGGTGCCAAAATTGCAGAGCGTTCGGAGTAACGACAAATCGCTATTTTCAATTTTTCAGTTGATTCCAAGCTCTTTCATCAGCTCAGCACGGCACTTTTCATCCTCAGAAGCCCTCTTTACATCATCAATGCAATTCTGGTCAAGGAGCTTCTTTACCAGTAGAGCCATTTTATTTTCACCACGGCTCTCGCCTTTTACGATGCCTCTGTTTTCCACTTTATCAAGCACATCACACATATTGCGTTGGCCTCCACATCTAATCTGCCGGGTTCTGAATCAAACCCCAGCGTTTTGCTAAGTCTTGGTTCAGAACTACAACGTCAATGTCCCAAATCTTCATCCAACGGCGCAGGCGTTCTTCTAATTCGGCCTTAATCGGTGCAAGCCACTCAATTTGTGCAGCAGGATTTGTAACAACCAACGCAAACGTCAGTTTTTTATCCTTCAAATCGACAAGAGATAAGTTTTCTCCAATTTCAGAAGTATCCCCGTATCTCTTTAGGATAGCCGCTGTGTAAATCCCTAACGAATCCACAAACTTGTCAGGTACATCCGTATAGAATTCTTCAAACTTTTCCCGTTTTTCCTCCGAGCTATCCTTATTCTCAGGATTTGGTACATTTGTCTTAGCCTCTACAAAAAGGACTCCTGTTTTTGTCCGCCGAACAAACTCTACCGTCTTCAATCCTGTCCCTAACGATCCATACAGCTTCGATTTTTCAATGTAAAACAGGTCTTTTTCATCGTATGGTCCAAAGACAACGCCAGACTCAGGGATGCTTTTCATCGAAAACTCACCCCAATTTCATCCTCATATAGTTTTCGGAACGTCTCCATAATCGTGTTGTGTTCTAACAGTTTGAAAGAGCTAGCCTGCTCCACGCAAATTCGTTCTTTCCCATCTTCGTCCTCATTTTTATAGAACGAATAGTAATGCACATCATCCTTTGTGCCTTTCAACACGTCAAAATACTTGGCGAGGAAATAGTCATGCGTCGAAACAAACACCTGAACGCCGTCCTCTTGCAGCATCAGAAGAATTTTCACAAGCTCCGGAATAAACTTAGGGTTGATATTGGCCTCTGGCTCATCCCAGAACAGCACTGCTCCTTTTTCCAGCGTTCCATTCTTTATCAGCTGCCACAACAGCGCAATTTTGCGTAGCCCCTCTGCAACCAGATTGAATTCCAATTTTGCCTGATTACCCGGCTTCAAGTAAAAATGTTCCTGCTGAACCGTCACAGTACCCTTGCTGATCTTTTTCAGCTCATCCAGATACTTCTTTTTTCGGCTATTATCTTTTCCCGAAGCCACATTGACTTCTGCCGCCGCAATAATATCAAGATAGGTGTCATCAAAGATGATGTTGCCCTGCCGCACTGCATTAGAAAGATTCCATGCGTTAGAAAGAATTTCTTTGGCCGGAATAAAAACACTGCTCAAATCAACCATCTGTTTTTCCCATGCAGCTTTTCCGGAAACTTCCGCATCATATTTCTGGCTCTTATGAGTAAAGGTCATAGCGATGCTGGCATCGTTAGAACTCACCTTTACCGATGCCTTCTTTTCACCATCTGCATCCCGGTTCACGAGACGGCCAATATTGGAAGCATCCGGACGGAACACCATCACAGTTTTATATGGGAATGTCACTTCAGACTTTTTAGCCTGACAAGCTGCATAGAGCAGCTTCATAATATGCGTCTTACCAACGCCATTTTCTCCAAGAAAGACATTTACGCCAGCATTGAATTCCACAGTCATCTTGTTAAAGACCGTCACATTATTCAATTCAATCTTTGTAAGTGGCATAAGAGCATTTCCTTTCTTTGCACTACAACGTAGTTTAAAGCGAGTTTGTTTATAATGGTATTATACCGTTGCTTACGTTCCTTTGCAACTAGCTTTTTGCTAACCGTCAAACTTCACGCTTGAAATCTGTTGGTCTGCACCATATCGGCCTTCCAGATACTGCTTGTCAAAGGCCGCTGTGCTCTTGACGCGAGTATTGTCCTCCTGCCGGAATTCATAAAGCGAATAAATCTCGCTCTCATGATTGTCATTCATTGCGGCAAACCAAATTTCATCACGACGGAAAACTGTATTCTTCATCGTAGTCAGGTCGTGAGAACTGAACAGCAACTGTGCGCCTTTCTTATTCAGCTCCGGGTTCTTGAACATCTGAATCACATACCGAAGCAGCTTTGGATGCAGCTTGGCGTCCAGTTCGTCCACAACCACTGTGCGGCCTTCCTGCAATGCTACCATCAGAACCGGCAAGGCTGCGATCATTTTCTTGGTTCCATCCGACTCTGCTTCAAAGGGAAGCTCGTAGACCTTGCCGTTGATCGTTCTTTGCGTGAACAGGTGCTTGCTGTCTTCATCATAGCGATAACCGGACAAATCAATGCCTACATCATTCAGTGCATGAATCAGGCTTTCCTTCGTCGTCTCACTCTTGGACACCAGCACAATGTTTTCTGCTCTGGGGTTTGCGTAGCTCTGTGTAATACAGGATTCAAACCAATTCTGCACTTCTGCAATCACAGGGATATTGTAGTTGATTGCCAAAAAAGAAAGATACGGCATCTTCGGGTTGACGTCCAAGTTGATGCTTGCCTTATTGATACTTGCACCCAATTCAATCTTCTGGCCGTCTCGTTCAAAAATCAGTCCTGTCTTCTTACCACCAAGTGTACGCCACAGAAGAGACTCAAAGACAATTTCTTCCTTGAGCGCAATGTAATACTGGTATTCCTTCTCGCCTACACGGAAGAACACCTGAAAAATCGTAGGTTCATTCGCAGAACTTTCATCCAGCATAAAGGGCGCCACACTGCTTCCCTGCTGGAAAATCATTGGCTGCCGATTCTTCTCCAATGCATGAATCGGCTTCACAACAAGGTTAATCAGGCAAAAGAATGCCTGAAGCAGATTCGTCTTACCGCCACCATTGGGGCCGTAGACTGCACTAACCGGAAGTAAGTCTTCTGCTTTCTCCTGTCGGATCAATGCATCTTGAAACTCCGGAATCGCCATTGCACGGAAATCGAATGTGGTTTCATCCTTATAAGACTTAAAATTCTGAAAAGAAAACTGGCAAAGCATTCTTTCAACTCCTTCCTGTTATTATTATAGCTCATTTTCAGTTTTTATTCTAGCATTTAAGAAAATTTCATTCTTATAATTAGTTTATAGGTATTTTTCTGATAGTAAAAGACCTCCGCTTTCATTTATGATAGAAAGCGGAGGTCTTTTTACGGCTTACTGTGCTACCCGAATTATCCTGCTCTTCTTTGTATCTCCAAGCCTCTTCCAATGTAAATTATTGGAATTGCTCAAAAAATGCCGTAATCTCTGTACTGCTCAGTTTCTTTTTATTATACTCTGCATAAATTCGACGTTCCCAATCTGCGTAGCAACCTTTCTTGCCACAAGGAGATGTATAGGTTGGAATGAGTCCGCCGCTCTTTGTCCATCCGTTGTCGTTGACAAGGTGGTCAAGATACTTTCTAATGTTCTTCTCATTTACAACTTCTGCACCAGCTTTTTTAAAGTCATGCGCAGTCCAAAATATTATCACTAGCACAACAACGACAACCAAAAGCATATTATCTCTCCTTACCTTTACTGCCAATCCGTGTAATTCTCATTGCCCATAAGGAACTCAAAAATCAGATTTGATTCATCTGCAATCTCATTATCAACTGTATTGAGATTTTCATATGCTTCAGAAAATTCATCTGTATTGTATGCGTAGTAAATATCAGCTTCCTGCTCAAATCCTCTGCTGTCGGTAAGTGTTGTAGTCTTTCCAGACTCAACATAGGTCAAGGAGTAATCACCCGACTCAGAAAAGCTCATTCCCTTGGCTGTAACGAGAACACAAGCATCGTCATTATAGCTGAAGAAACCGCCTTTATAACCGACCCACTCGCTAGAGCCATCACTAAAAGCATCGTTGAGTACGTCCAGAATGCTATTTCCTGTACTGTTAGACAGCTTCTGACTGATATAAAACGTATCGGTATATGCGTCCGGATATTCGCTCTGTGGTTTGATAAATCCTTTATATGTATCATTGAAAGCTTTATCAAACGAAGACGAGGTCACCAAAATGTTCCTGTACAAATTATATTCATACGGAATCCACTTCTCCACACCGCCTTCTGCATTTAGTTTATAATAGTAAGAATAAAGGTGTACGAAGCCACTGAACACATCAACCATTTTGATGTATGTTCCATGATTGGTATCACTAGGAATTGGGTCTTCCTCCATACAGGTTTCATAGAGTGCCTCTCTCCATGCTCTTGTGAAGAGTTTGAGTTCTTCCTCATTGTCTGCAATACCAAAAAATTTAGATTGGTCGCCTTTACTTGCACCGTCCGGATTTGCATAATTACGAAGAATTAAAGATTTATATTCATCAATCTTTTTTTGATCTTTCTCATTTTGCGATGCAGCCGCCGCTTCCGATTCTGCTTTTTCTTGAGCCGCTTTGGATGCCGCTTCCTCCGCTGCACGAGATGCGCTCTCGGCGGCTTCCTGAGCTTCTATGGCAGCTTGAGAAGCCGCCGCAGCCTCTGATTCTGCTTTTCTTTTCGCTAATACTTCTGGTGAAAGATTAGTTTCTCCAAGCTGAATACCCGCTATCATTACAATAGAAGATAATAGTATCAGTGCAATTTTCTTAAACTTAAATGCCGGAATCCTCTTCGTAATTGGCGGAAGAATTATCACGCCGCCCAATATAATAAGGATAATGGCGGGCATCGTATACTCTCCAATATATGCTAGTCCACTTAATATATAGCATCCGCCAATAAACCACTGAAGTATTCTTTTAACTTTATTCAACATATTGCCGCCTCTTTTACATTTCGAGTGTTTTATATGTGCGCCAAGTCAAAGCACAACCCACCTTTTCCGTTCATACCTATCGCTTACCATTACCGCTGGAAGTGCTATGCATCAACCCGACCTGCGTCTGCTTTTACCTATAAAGACGATTTCCCGTAGAAAGTCTATGAAAGTGATTTCGCAGACGCTTACATATTCTTCAATACTTTATGACCAACTACGCGTATAGAAGTTCCACACTTTTGACAGTGGATATGCATTATATGTATTGCGATACATATTATTTACATCATTGGGGTATTTCATCTGTGCACCAATCGCCTCATTCGCAAGATTGGAAAGTTCTTCCAAATCAGCATAAGAACAGTCCGGTGCCAAAAGGTAAGCAAAGTTTTCTTCTACATATACTCCAAGGCTATTTGTGTAGCCAAGTTTAATTAAAACCGGATTGAGATCATCGTATGTATTACCTGGCTGATAATAACCATTCGGAGCATTCACACGGACATTGTACGCTGTACCATCACTTGCTAAAATATACCCATCATACACGCTATTAACGCCATTATTCTCTATGACATTCCCAAGGCGAATCGTCATAGCCCCAGTATTGTAGTAATCAGACTTGTACGCGTGCTGTGCTCCAAATCTACGAACTGCTTGGAATTGCTTTCTCTCATTTAAGAATGTCTTATTCCCCCAAGCAATTCCTTGGAAGATAGTGTAGTCATATCCTCTTTGGATGTCATAATTTGATCCATCATATCCAAGCCGAAGGTAAACATTGTCGATATAGTGCAAATACAGGTCATCAAAACCAGCACAAACTGCACAGTGAGGCGGATTATCAGGATTTATCCTTGCAGCATAATCTTCTATTAAGGTCTTGGAAATCCCCTGCATAATTTCATACTCAGAGTAGTGATTATTGATTTCCGCAATTTGGCTTTCTGTCAATGTGTCGGCATCCGCAATCTCACGTACCTTTGCGGTCGTCAAATCAGAGTTTCCAAGCCAATCTGTTTGAGCTGAAGCAGGCAAAGCTATTACGCTAAATAGCATCACCGTTGCTGCCAACATCGACGCGATTTTCTTTTTCATTTGACTTTTCCTTTCATTTTTTCTCTACGACCTTAAATCGTATGAAGCTTTTCATCGTTGCCAATTATCAAACAAGACAAATGAACCACCTCATATTACGATTTATCTTGTTAAAATTATACGATTTATAGAATTACCTGTCAAGGCATCCACACTTAAAATCGTAAGTGGCACTACGATTTATCTAAGGAGGGCAATGACATGGAACGCGAGAAGCCGAACTTTGACATTCTGGGAAGAATTGACCGGGAGCGGTTAGCTCGTGGATGGTCTGAATACACCCTTGCCGAGAACTCTGGCCTGACGCAATCAACCTTATCAACATGGCGCAGAAGAAATCTTCAGCCCAACGTGACCTCGATTGAAAAAATTTGTCACGGCCTTGGCATCACCCTCTCACAGTTTTTTGAAGAGGACGCTGCCATTCATCATCTAACAGAGGAGCAGAAATCCCTCTTAACCACTTGGGATAGACTTTCTCCATCACAAAGAACTGCTATCTTGGATTTGATTCAAGCGTTTTTACCTGAATAATACACACATTTACAAAAAAGAAGGATGTCGAGCAACCATTGTGTCACCCGGCATCCTTCTTCATTAAGTAAAGGACTTCAGAACTTTTTTCAGCGCTTCACGCTGTTCCGGGGTTATGCGACCCAGCAAATTCAAAAATTCCTCTTGTTCCTCTTTTGTAAATTCGCTATGGGGTTCTTCTTTTACACATTTTTCGTTCTTCATAACAACTGTTCCTTCTTAAGTTTTTCCCTCGTCAGCCAATCCAGCCCGAATCTGCCTCTTATATTTATAATAGGTATTCCGGGCAAGTCCAGTCAATTTCATGCACTCCATGTCATCCAATGTACCGCCAAACGCCTTACAATGGATACGGATCTTCCCCTTGGCCGCTTTAGACTTCTTGGTTTCAAATCCAGTGCCTTTTTTACGTCCAACCTGTTTTCCATTCAGCTTTGCTGTTACAAGACCCTCACGAGTACGCTGGTGTAAATCGGCCACTTCTTTTTCAGACTGCTCAAAGGCCAGCTTGATTTGCTCTTTTGCCAATGCCATCAGATACTCGTTGATACCTTTTAAGATAAAATCCACATTGGTTCCTGTCATGGCAATGCTGCCAGACAGGGCCTTTTTGTACGTTTCGGTATCAATGTGATGCTCTTTCAGGAATACCAGCCGGATACCCTTATGATAGAGATCCTCATACAGTGAAAATCCTTCTTCTGCATTTCTGGACATTCGAGAGACGGAATCGAACACCACCGTATCTCCCTCTTTCAGAATCCGATACAGCTTGCTCCATTCAGGTCGAACGATGGAAGTTCCCGTATAGGCTTCCTGCACAATGTGAGCAGTCGGGTACTCAGCCCTGATATTGCGAACCTGACGGTCAACGCTCTGCTCTGCAGTGGAAATTCTGCAATAACCATAAACGCTCATAACTATTTTCTTTCCGTATCAAAAATGCCGAACGTCATTTTAGCTCCACCGATTTGCCTTAGCAAATCGGTTTCATCATGCTGTGATTGATACTTTTCTATACCCACGGCATTTTTAATACTTTTTCCTGCGAGCCTTAGTCATCCCTCATAAACTTCAAAAGATTATCTCCGTTGACAACGGTTCGCGCCGTCCGTCACCTGCGATAACTTTTGAACTTTATAAGGAACGACACGGCTCGCTCTTATCAACGGTTCAGATACTGACTCATAAACTCTCCCACCGTCACACAAGGCTTTTGATTTTTCTCTGCTCCTCCAAATGGGTCATAGTTCCAGTCACTCTCTTCGTCGATATACCGCCGTCCATCATCGGGCAGCTCCAGCGGCTCTGCAAGAATAATCGTTTCCCAGTGATTGACCATGATAAATGATGCAATCTCACAGGGAATCCCTCGGCAGTCATCATCATGCCGCACATCGTAGGCATATAAACCATCCGGGACGGTATCCCTTTTTATGCGGAAGCTGGTGAATAATGCAGGCTTTCCGCAGACAGTGATTTCTTCATAGTGTTCGGTCATCGCATTGCAAGACATATAAATTTCTCCTTTATGCCACATTAAGTCGGGTAGCTTTATAGCAGTCTGCGCACATTCCCTCATGGGTGGCTGCAAACTCTGCCGCCTGCATGATGGAGCCATCCTTCAGCTTGACCCTTTTGATGGGCTGATTGCACCGGGCACAGATGCAGGGCACAGGCGGCTGTTCCTGCTTCGGGGTAGAGGATCTCGGTTTCGGCTGTTTTTGCGGTTCTGCCTCTGGCTGCGGTGCAGCATCTTCCGGTAAATCTTCTCCAGCGTAGACGTACAGACCTAAGCCGAACATAGCAAGGTTCTTCACCAAGCACCGCATAATAGCTTTATTCACATCGAACATGGAGGCTGCTTCTACGGTGCGCTCTTCCATGCCGATCTTTTCACGGCGGCGGGTCTGCGGATTGTAGTCCCATTTCGGGGTGGTATAGGTGTAAGGCACAGCTTTCATGGCTTTGTTTGCGCCATCCAGTACAGGCAGCCACATTTCGTGCGAAACGCCCTCAATCGTGACCGAGGTATACACCATGAAGCCGGTTATGGGGTCATAAACATAGGGCAGACCGTTGAATTTCTTGACTTCGTAGCTGGCAGCGGGATACAGCTTTTTCACCTCTGCCCAGGCATACGCCCAGCTTACATATTTCAGTTCCGTGTTTCCGGACTTCTTGACTTCCAGATGATCTTTGAAGTCGATAGCGAATAATTTTACGAACGGATTTTCTGTGACCATAATAAACCTCCAAGAAAAAAGGCGGCAGAGAATTTACTCCCTGCCACCTGATACAAGATTTATGCCGCATGAACGATGGTGAACCTGCGGCTGCTTACATTTTTGCTGTACTGGTTGAAAATGTCCGGCTGCTCTTTCCGCAGACGTTGGGAATCCACACGCTTGCTTTCGGAGGACACCCACGATACCTTATAGCACGGTGCTGTGCCATAGGCAGCATCCTGCATTTGCAGCTTGACCTGTTGCTCGATAGCCGTTTTCTCCTGTTCCATCTGCTCGATTTGGTCGGAAAGCTCCTGCCGCTTATCCAGAAGTCCATGCAGGGCACTCAGATCAGCGGTCTTGTCCCGACTATCCGCCTCATAAAGCTGGTTGATTTTCTGCGTATCACTGTCACAGCCATTGGGTGCAGGGGGAATCTGGGGCACAACATGGTTCGTCCAGAAAAGTTCTTCCTTATCAATGAGATCAGAAAGCACCTGCTTATCTGTCACGATCTTGTGGATCACCAGCTCTTTGCCGAAAATCAGAGCTGCCACATACCAGCAGTCGAAACCGCTGACGGCTAAGTAGTGGTCAACCTGCGCCAGATAATGAGCCGGGATTTTCCCATCAGCCCACTTGTCCGCAGAAAACGATGAGACCGTTTTGCACTCCAGCCCTGCTTTCTGCCCAACGATCAGGCGGTCAAAGTCTGCCAGAAGCAGCGGATGTTCCTCGCTCTGGTAAATGGCATTTGCGCGGCGTACTTTCAGACCGGTTGCTTCGGTGAAGCGCTGTGCCACATACTCTTCCAAGTCACGGCCCTGCCGCATGGCCTCATTGTCGATATTTTCAATGGTATCGCTGATTTTATCGTGGTAAACCTGAAATGCCGAACGGTAGGGATTCAGGCCAAGGATAGCTCCGGCATCCGTGCCGGTAATGCCGCATTTGCGGTAACGGAGCCAATCTTCTTTGGGTAAATTCAATGTAGATACAAGCCTTTTCATGCAATGTTCAACCTCTCTTTCATCTGTTCTTCTACAATGGAGAAATCATATTCCACCAAGTCTTTGATAATGGCGGAAAACTCGTCCACCAAAGTGCGGTCATCATCCAGCCACAGGGCATACAGGAAATCCAGAATGTTCCGCTGCACCCGGAGATGGTTCCAGAAACGCTCGTCCATTTGCTTTTCGGTGTCCAGCGTAATCAAGGCACTGACAATGGTGCTTTTCATCGTGATCTCGTATGCCGTGGTGCAAGTAGGCTTTGGAAAATCGGCTTCGATGCTGTTCAGGAACTCAGAAAATTCCCGGACAGCCCGATTGCTCACATCGTTCATGATTCGCTCCTTTATGCTGCGGCCAGCACCATCTTATAAGCTTTATCAATCATCGGATTGCCCTCTGCGGTGCGCAAAAACAGATTTTCATTGTAGTTCCGGGTCTTGCGGATGGGGTCTGCATGGGTGGCAAAATCTGAAACAGCGTTCACGAACCGCCAGCCGTTCTTTCCGACCCATTCCAGATCAGGTGCATTATAGTAGCGAGCCTTCAAATCTTCCTGCAAGCGCAGGTTATTCTTTCGCTGGCCATCGGTTAAGTCTTCCGTGATGGGGAAGAACTCGTTGATAAACTCCTGCACCTTGCGGTCAGACAGCTTGATGGTGGTCAGCTCATGGATGCCCTTGCCCAGTTCTGCCATGTAACCGTTGGCAAGCTGCAAAGTTTCACGGGCATCCTGCACACGCAGCAGAACATTTTCGGTATGGCGAGCAGTCCAGATGCGCTTTGCAGTACTCAGAGCCAGGTTCATGGTGTTCTGGCAGACCACACGAACCGGGGTCATGGCAACTTTTACACCAGAGCTGCCATCGTGACTGTTAAAGAACACAAGATAGGGGGTTACTTCGTCTCCGGCGATGATGTACTTCTCCGGCAGCTTTGCCAGCATCCAGACCTTCTTGCCGCCCTGCAAGGAACCGGCAGTTTCGTAAGTAACACCCTCACCCAGCAGGTCATCCGTGAACTGGAACGCTTCTTCGTTCTGCACAATGCGGTAGCGGTCAGACACCACGCCCAGAACAGCTTCATCCGTGCTGCGGACATTGGCACGATAGCCGGGGATCATAGCACCCGTGCCGGAATAGATGTTGCGGCTTTCCACCTGCCAATCCAGACCAGCCAGCTCCAAGGCTTCACGGCTTGCAGGGGCATCCATCACGATGCGGCCAAGACCGTGCCAAGGGGTTTCACGGACAGAGAACATGGTTTCAACATTTGCAGACATAACTACTACCTCCTAAAATTTTAATGTGATTGCTTGTTTTCGAGTTTATGGGCGATCCAAATAATGAGTATTACAGCAGTTTTCCCGATTGCTTTTGCACCCTTCATCAGAATCTTTACCATAATATCAGCCATTGTTTTTCCTCCATTTTTCAAGCAAAAAGTAAAGACCTGTGGACAGAATCAAACTGCTCACAGGTCTTTCTACAAAGATAATATATAACTGTAATTTTTTCAGATACGCTTTGTCTTGTGTCAGGTGTGTCAAATGTGTCAGGTTTTTATGAAACTCTCTATATATTTCTTTATTTTTATCCCTTCTACTCTATTTTCTCTCTTAGATAAAGCGATAGGGATAATAGATAATATATAATAAAAGTTTCTCAAAAATTCTGACACATCCGGCACAGCTGGCACAGTACTTTACGGTCAAGTTTTTGTGCGGATACCCACGGCTACCGTGAGGTCATGCCACTCATTTTTACGAATCCCCTGATTTCGGGAAGCCTTAGCTTCTTCAAAAGAAATCCTAAAACGAGCCATCTCCATAAAGCCATCCAACGTACAAGTAGCACTATTTCGACTCTGCACTTCTGTCAGTTGGAAATCAAGCACCCAGCGATACTCCTCGTCCGTCAGCGGCGTAATCTGCGCCACACAGCTATTGACAAGCTCCCGGTCAACATCATTCCTCTATGCTTTCTGCCACTCATCCAACTTCTGCGCAATCAAATTCATGTCAAGAGTTCCACTGCGCTCATCCTCCTGTTCCACATTCTCATATTGAGACTGCAATTCTGCAATCTGCGCATCCAGCCCCTTTCGCCGTTCTGCCAATTCCTGTTTTGTGATGATTCCGTCTGCACACAGGTCTATGTACTTATCCAGACGCTCCCTCTGTCTGGCGATGCTGCTTTCCAGCATCGCCTTTCTGGAAATGCGGACAGTCTTTTCCTCTGCCATGCAGCGGTTCAAAATTTTATAGACCTCTTTGACTGTCTTTCCCTTGTCAAATGTGAGATGTTCAAACACCTTTGCCGCCATCAAGTCCAGCTTCCACTCACTGATAGCCTTGATTTTGCAGCTGATACTCAAATCAAGGCCATGCTCCTGCAAATAGCTGATGCTCGGCCTGCGTGTACGGCGGTAGCACTGAAATCCATGAATTACAGCACCATCCCGGTTCACACGCCACTTGAACTGAATAAATCCTGCGCCACAGCTGCACCGCAGTTTTGCTGTCCAGACTGACTTTGGCGTATTTCTCATGTACTTGTGCTTTTTTCCGGTTTCATCGATTACTCGTGCTGATCTCGATGCCAAAATCTGCTGGCATCTCTCCCACATTTCTTCCGAAACCAATGGTTCAAAATCCCCTTTCACATAGATGTAGCTGCTTTCATCCAGATTTTTGATACGCTTCTGCGTCAAGTAACCGTCACTATGGGATTTATTATAGCAAATGCATCCCTTATATGTTGCATTGTGCAGGACCCGACTCACCTTGGAAGCGTCCCACGAAACATGACCTCCCGCATCCAACCGTCCAAGACGATACAACTCTGCGACTATTTTCTGTAGGCCGACTTCACCACTCGAATACATCTGGAAAATCAACCTTACCGTTTCAGACTGTTCCGGTTCAGGCACATAGGTTCCATTCACCCTGCGGTATCCTAAGATGTTTCCGCTGCCATACAGAACGTGCTTTTCTCTGCTGATTTTCTGCCCAGCCTTTACGCGCTCTGAAATTTTGCGGCTCTCATCCTGTGCCATGGAAGACATGATCGTTAACCGAAGTTCGCCATCGTTGGTTGCCGTGTTGATACCATCGTTGATGAAAAACACATCCACCCCACGTGCTTTCAACTCACGTGTATAGGATAGCGTATCAACCGTATTTCGTACAAAGCAGCTCACTTCGCGAGTAATAATAAGGTCAAATTTTCCCTTCTGGGCATCCTCCATCATGCGTAAAAACTCTGGCCTCTTCTGTGCTTGCGTTCTGGTGATGCCTTGGTCTACGTAGACCTCCACGATTTCCCAATCTGGGTGGCGAGAACCTTCAATTTTATACCACTCCAACTGATTTTCCAGTGCGTTGATTTGTGCCTCATGTTCTGTTGAGACACGCGCGTACACGGCTATCCTCATAAAATTTAACCTCCACTGTCTCTGACTCTTTTCTGCGGCAAAAAGAAAGGCTCTGGCCGAATTCCCTCCGCCAGAGCCTTTCTCTGTTGTTTACGAAGCCTTTGCAGGCGGTTCTTCCTCCTGCTCACGCTTCATCCGAAGGAAGTTCTGATAAGTGGGCAGGTTGATTACTCCTGCTGCAAAGAGAGCTTCCACCAGACAATAGGCCATTGCCTTTTCGTCAATTTCCAGCATTGTGATACCTCCCTTGGTTATCGCTTATGGTGCTTAGAGTCAGAGGTATAACGTATCATCGAAGAATCAGAAGTTACGGACGGTGCTTGATTCCTTGGAAAGCAGATACCGGATTCTTTCGGGCAATCATATCCTCTCCTATACACCGGAAGCGAATATGCTTTATCCCCCTTTGGGTAAGTTCTTTTGTGAATGCCTTTTTGCTACACGCCCACATATTCTCCTCCTTGCAGTAGTCCGAGTAAGCATTATACAGGTCTTCTGTAGCGGTCACCGCTTTCGGCTCGCTCCTATCGCAGCTTTCCTGTATAAATTTTCCTACGGTCTTCGCAATAGAGTCTCTCATAATGCACTTTACGTTGTCCACCTGTGGAATCTCCGGGAAGATGTAGTTGAGTTGCACAAGCTTCCGCGCATAGCGCAGTGCCTTTGTAACAATAGCATCTCGCTCTTTCCAAATTTTTTCTCCCAAATCCGGGTCTTGCTGGTCATCCGGGATTGCATAATTAAAAGGCAGATATATGATACGTTTTAGGAGTGCATCATCTTCTCCGTCAATGATAAGCGGGTGATTACTTGAAAAGACAAACTTTATATGCCTTTCCAGCAACGCATCATCACGAAATTTGCGTGGAACATTGATTGAATCGCCTCCTGTAATCTGCTTCAATCGAGAAGCTGCCTCCTCATCAATTTTTGAACTTGGCATGTCCATGTCAAAATTGATTACAGCGTTGGCTAACGAAGACATTCCAAATTCATTCTTCATTTGCTTAAGTCTAATACTGCTGATGGATTCTTTGGGGTACAGGCGTCGGATAAAGCTTTCCAAAACGCTCTTGCCGCTATTTCCGATACCCTTCATGAAAATAAAGAACTTTCCCCGTGCAGGGTAGATAAGCAAATACCCGATTGCCATCCAAACTCTCTCCGACAGCAGGGAATCCCCACCTGTGACTCGCTGCAAGTATTCCTCAAATATCTGGCACTTTGCCTGTGGATCATATTTTGCCTTAATACAGGTAAAGGTTATTTGATCCGGGCTGTGTGGATAAAGTTTCCACTCCATAAGGTCAAGGATTCCATTTTCCAAAGGTGCATAAATCGGTTCATCTTCCGGCTCGCTGCACTCAATTTGGGGATCTGTTACGAGGCAATCGTAGAGATCCTTATACCCACGTAGGCTAGATTCATTATTGAGTTCATAGTCCACATTCTGACGATACAACTTGATTAACTGCTTTGAATCCAGCTGTGTGTAGTAATATTCATTGTGGTAATACAGCACACCTCCACAGGAAATGATATGGATATACTTTTTTAGTTCCCTTGTCGTTTCGACAAGGGACTGTTTTTTTGAGGTTTTTATCCCAGCCGATTTTGTCGGTTGGGCATCGGCGTGTTTCCTCATTGTATTTAATGTGTCCTCATTTTTCGGAGATTCTGTAGCTATTGCGCTAGAATCTTCAAACGGATTAGGAGTCCGTTGTTCGCTGTCCGTGCCTGTTGACTTATATCGTTCAGCATCTCGTCTTGCCTTGATTTTGTTGCGCATCGCCTCCTTTGCAGAAAAAGCGGCCTCTTGTTCAACTTGCTCCCCTATTGCGCAAAGTTCGCCAAAGGATAGCTCGGCTCCTGATGCCGGAAGAATTTCTTCAGCATATCCCCTCAAAAAATTATCCTGTGACCAACCCGAATCATTCTCAATTTTTTGAGCGGACTTCTGTAATACCGCTTTTTGCCTGTCATGGAATTTGTCCTTTCCATACATATTACTCATGGTTGGTTTCCTCCGAAGTGGTCTTCTGGAAGTACATCTGCTCGACCAATTTTTCGATGGGATTCTGCGTTTCTCCCAGATTACCAGAGAGCAGATAGTCGATTCTTGTTAATCCCTGAATCTTTCCGTCTCCCTCCCAAAGATAGCCCATTTCCGCTCCCCAAGCATGTACAAACACCTCATAGAAAGCATCCGGTTCAAAATCGTCCGGGCATCCAAGTATAATCGGAGATTGCATTGCTCCGTCTCGGACAAAAATACCGGCAGCTATTTTTCCAGATTTGAATGTTTTTGTGCTGAACAGAAGCGGAAATTTTTCTACTCCATCCTCACATCTCCAATTACAGCTTGACAAAATCCTCCCATTCTGTTTCAAGCTCATTTGGAAACCTCTGAACGGCGAAATATACTCACCTTCCCGAAGAGCAACCTCAGCCTTCCCATTTATCCTGGTAATCCCAATATCTGCATAACAGTCCTTACCCTTAGATGCTTTCTCCTTCCAAGCAAAGAACTCATCCGTAGCTTCTTTCTGAGCTTCGTTGAGTTCCCGATACCACTTGTCATATTCATTCTGTGTCATAGTAAAGTACCTCGCAAATCAATTATTTTGTGTTTCGAAGTGGCCACTTCGTTCGCAATAGTAGTTTATCATGACCCTATTCTGTCTCCTAGGCCGCTCAAAACTCTTTTTCGTAAATTTTGGGCGTATTTCATTCATGGTTTATTCATATTTTAAAAATCAAATTATACAAAAATACGTTGAGGCCGAGAAAGTTGGAAACTCCTAACTTTCTCGGCCTCAACGTATTTTAAAATATCTTTACTCTTCTACTTTCTTTCCTTCTTTTCTACACTTTGCCTCATAAAATTTATCAGCACACTTTTCAATCTCTTCATGGCATCTTGATAAACTTTCCAGTATGTCCTGATAAATCGTTTGGTACACCCATTCTGAATGCGGATATTTCATCTCCATGTCAAAAAGTTCATCTCCAAGCCGCCAAATTATCGGCCAGCCCTCAAATTTTTGACTATCTTCTATCTCACTTTTAGGTTCTTCCTTTATGTCTGGATAAAGTTCCTTTATTCTCTTTTCCACAAGTTTTGGACTAATTTCATTTTCCTTTAACGAGTTTAATCCCCGAACTAGAAGTTCCCTATAATAATCTTCCACCGTCTTTGTTTTACCTCTGGATTCACTAATTTTTGTTATCAACTCATTCTTTTTGCCTTCTATCCTTTCAATGGTTTTTGCAAGCGTTTTGCCGTTTATTTTCAAAATCCAATTAAAGAAAACTATATTTTTTAATGTAAGTTGCGTATTTATTCCGATTTTAATTTGGCTTTTGCATTTTGCTTTTCCGCAAAAAATTATATTTAGATGACTTATTACTTTTCTTCTTATTTTTCTTGCTCCATTTACCTCATCTTCATCATTTAATATTTCTCCTTCTTTTCGTGCATCCATTATAGCCTTTACGAATCTCTCTTCTGTAATTTCACTTTTTGTTCCATCAAGGACTATATCCCGTTCTAATGCCCAATATTTCATGCTATATTGCCCAAAACTAATAGTCCCCTTCACCTTTTCTGCATAGTTATAATCATCACGTAGTTGATAATACGGATTACTCATAATTTCTTCAAGTGGATCAATTTTTCTTTTCTTCATACTTTTTCTCCTCTTAAAACTAAAACCCTCCCCGGCAAAACCATTCAGTTTCACCGGGGAGGGTTTATCATACGTTTATCTTCCCATGTTTTGCACGATTAGTGCATCTTCATGCAACAATCTTACTTTCTGGGATTTTTGATAGCAGCCTGAGCAGCGGCCAGACGTGCGATAGGCACACGGAAGGGAGAGCAGCTGACGTAGTCCAGACCAACCTTGTGGCAGAACTCGACGCTGGAGGGATCGCCGCCGTGCTCGCCGCAGATGCCCAGACCCAGGTCGGGACGGGTCTCACGGCCGTCATGTGCAGCCATCTTGACCAGCTTGCCGACGCCGACCTGATCCAGATGCTGGAACGGATCGCTCTCGTAGATCTTGTTCTCGTAGTAAGCGCCCAGGAACTTGGCAGCATCGTCACGGCTGAAGCCGAAGGTCATCTGGGTCAGGTCGTTGGTGCCGAAGCTGAAGAACTCAGCCTCCTTGGCGATCTCGCCGGCAGTCAGAGCTGCACGGGGGATCTCGATCATGGTACCGACCAGATACTTCATGTCAACGCCGGAAGCCTTGATGAGCTCGTCTGCGACCTTGACGACAACGTCCTTGACGAACTTCAGCTCCTTGACCTCGCCGACCAGCGGGATCATGATGTGCGGAGTGATGATATAACCGGTCTCAGCAGAGACGTTCAGAGCTGCCTTGATAACAGCGCGGGTCTGCATTGCTGCGATCTCGGGGTAGGTGACAGCCAGACGGCAGCCACGATGGCCCATCATGGGGTTGAACTCATGCAGAGAAGCAACGACATTCTTCAGGTCATCGAAGGTCATGCCCATGTCGGCAGCCAGCTCCTTGATGTCCTCGTCCTTGCTGGGCAGGAACTCGTGGAGAGGCGGGTCCAGATAACGGATGGTCATCGGGCGCTCACCCATGATGCGGTACATCGCCTCGAAGTCACCCTGCTGGAACGGCTCGACCTTGGCCAGAGCAGCCTCGCGCTCTTCCACGGTACGTGCGCAGATCATCTCACGGACAGCCTTGATGCGGTCCTCAGCGAAGAACATATGCTCGGTACGGCACAGGCCGATGCCCTCAGCACCCAGGTCAACTGCCTGCTGTGCGTCGCGCGGGTTATCGGCGTTGGTCATGACCAGCAGCTGACGAGCGGCGTCTGCCCAGCCCATGAAGCGGTTGAAGTTCTTGTTGCCGGTGGCGGCGACGGTAGCGACCTGCTCGCCGTAGATGTTACCAGTGGAGCCGTCGATGGAGATCCAGTCGCCCTCGACGAACTTGTGGCCGTTGAGCTCGAAGGTCTTAGCCTCTTCGTCGATCTTCACGTCATTGTCGTTGCCGCAGCCGGAGACACAGCAGGTACCCATACCACGAGCAACAACGGCTGCGTGGCTGGTCATGCCGCCGCGGACGGTCAGGATGCCCTGAGACACCTGCATACCGACGATGTCCTCGGGAGAGGTCTCCAGACGGACCAGAACGACCTTCTTCATCTTGCCGGACTTGACCATCTCCTCAGCCTCTTCGGCGGTGAAGACGATCTGGCCGCAGGCAGAACCGGGAGAAGCTGCCAGGCCCTTGCCGACGACCTCAGCAGCCTTCAGGGCAGCTGCGTCGAACTGGGGATGCAGCAGGGTGTCCAGCTGCTTGGGCTCCACGCGCAGGACAGCCTCCTGCTCGGTGATCATGCCCTCGTCCACCAGGTCACATGCGATCTGCAGAGCAGCCTGAGCGGTACGCTTGCCGTTACGGGTCTGCAGCATATACAGGTGGCCGTCCTCAATGGTGAACTCCATATCCTGCATATCGCGGAAGTAGTTCTCCAGACGGGTAGCGATCTCGACGAACTGGTCGTAGACCTCAGGCATCTGCTCGTGCAGGTGGCTGATGGGAGACGGAGTGCGGACACCAGCAACGACGTCCTCGCCCTGTGCATTGATGAGGTACTCGCCCATCAGCTTCTTAGCGCCGGTGGCGGGGTCACGGGTGAATGCAACGCCGGTGCCGGAGCGGTCGCCGGAGTTACCGAAAGCCATCTGCTGGACATTGACAGCGGTACCCCACTCGTAGGGGATCTCGTTCATCTTACGATAGACGTTTGCACGGGGGTTGTCCCAGCTGCGGAAGACGGCCTTGACAGCCTCGATGAGCTGGTCCTTGGGGTCCTGGGGGAAGGGCTTGCCCTCGTTGTCCTCATAGATCTTCTTGAAGGTGCCGACCAGTTCCTTCAGGTCGTCAGCAGTCAGGTCAACGTCGTTCTTGACGCCCTTGGCTTCCTTCAGCTTGTCGATCTCGACCTCGAACAGGCTCTTCGGGACCATCATGACGACGTCGGCGAACATCTGCACGAAGCGGCGGTAGCAGTCATATGCGAAGCGGGGGTTGTTGGTCTTCTTGGCCAGACCCTCGACAGCCTCGTCGTTCAGGCCGAGGTTCAGGATGGTGTCCATCATGCCGGGCATGGACTGACGTGCGCCGGAACGGACGGAGACCAGCAGCGGGTTCTCGTTGTCGCCGAAGGTCTTGCCGGTGATCTTCTCGAGGCCCTTGACGTGCTCGAAGATGTCAGCGGTGATCTCGTCGTTGATCTGGCGGCCGTCTGCGTAGTACTGGGTGCAGGCCTCGGTGGTGATGGTGAAGCCCTGCGGCACCGGCATACCGGCTGCAGTCATCTCAGCCAGACCAGCGCCCTTGCCACCCAGAATGTTCTTCATGGTGACCTTGTCGCCGCCAAAGGCATCGTTGCCTTCGCTGAAGTAGTACAGATACTTTTTGCTCATGCGTGTTTACCTCCCAAATGGTAGCCGCTGGCGCGAAGCACGGCGGTCTTATCGTTGCTCTGCTTGTCATACGATAAACATTTCTCTGTGAATGCTAAACTATTATACCAAAATTTCACGTCTATTCCATCGGGCAAATCACCGAATTTGTTTGATATTTTTTGTGCAAACCCTTGCATTTTACTCACTTTTTGGGTAATATAAAATGGGAAAGATTTGAAGAGGATTTTCGAGTTCTGATGCCGTTTTTGGGCAGTTGGATACAACTTTCTATCCATTAAACTTGCTGCCGTTCTTGTTTGTCTTCCATCTTTCCGAATTTCTTCTATCTTGGATACAACATTTCCTCTTCCGCAGGGGTCTGCACAGCTTCTGCGAGAGGCGGTTTTGGAGGAGGTTTTTCTCTATGCAGAATATTGATGCATCCGCACTGGCTGCCGCAAAGGCAAAGCTCGACGCTGCCGAGGCCCAGCGCGAAGAGGTGCTGCTGCGCCACATCGCAAACGGCGTGGACATCCGCAGCCGCAATGTGGAGATCGGCTCCGAAGTGGTCATTGCCCCGGGAGCCGTCATCCTCGCAGGCACCATCCTGCGCGGCAAGACCACCATCGGCGCAGGCTGCGTCATCGGCCCCAACACCCTCATCGAGGACAGCACCGTGGACGAAGGCACCACCGTCAACGCCAGCCAGGTCTACAGCAGCCACCTCGGCCCCCACAACAACATCGGTCCCTTCACCCATGTGCGCATCAACACCGTCACCGGCTGCGGCGTGCATCTGGGCGCTTATGTCGAGACGAAGAACTCCAACTTCGCCCGGGGCAACACCGTCAGCCACCTGACCTACATCGGCGACAGCGACGTGGGCAAGTACTGCAACTTCGGCTGCGGCACCGTCACCTGCAACTACGACGGCAAGGACAAGTTCCGCACTCAGATCGGCGACTACTGCTTCATCGGCTGCAACACCAACCTTGTCGCCCCCGTCACCATCGGCGACGGGGCCTACACCGCCGCCGGCAGCACCATCACCAAGGACGTCCCCCCGCAGGCTCTTGGCATCGCCCGGGAGCGTCAGACCAACCTCGACGGCTGGGCTGAGCCGAAGATGGAGGCGTACATTATAAAGAAGCAGAAACTCGAAAAAGAGCAGGGTTAAGTTTTCCGTTTTTGCTCTCCCTCCGACTCTGCCCAGAGCGCCGGTTCCGCATCCGGTGCTTTCCTTCTGCCCCGGCGCACGTTCCGCATCCGTGCGCCGGGGCATTTTATGTTTTTTGTGTATCTTTTTGCGCGCGTGTATGTTATAATAACATATTGTTCGAAAACAGATCCAACGTAAAAAAGGCAGAATATATCATATGAACACCAATGACATCTGGCTCATTGCCGGCCTCGGCAATCCGGAGCCGAAATACGACGGCACCCGTCACAACGCAGGCTTTGCCGCGCTGGACTATCTGGCCGGCAAGTGGGGCATCTCCGTCTCCAAGACCAAGTTTCAGGGCCTGTGGGGGCAGGGCGAGGTGGACGGCCACAAGGTCGTGCTCCTGAAGCCCCTGACTTATATGAACCTCTCGGGCGACTCCATCGGCCCGCTGGCGGGCTTCTTCAAGATCCCCGCCGACCACGTCATCGTCCTGTGCGACGACATCACCCAGAACCCCGGCAAGCTGCGCATCCGGCCCTCCGGCTCTGCGGGCGGCCACAATGGCCTCAAGAGCATCATCGCCCGCCTCGGCGGCGAGAACTTCCCCCGCATCCGCATCGGCGTGGGCGCAAAGCCCCGCCCGGACTACGATTTGGCCGACTGGGTGCTGGGCAGGTTCCCGCCCGACGACGCCAAGGCCCTCGCCGACCGCTGCCCCGACATCGCAGCCGCCGCAAAGCTCATCATGGACGGCAAGCTGGGTCTGGCGCAGAGCAAGTATAACGGGTAAGGCTCCGCTTGACGCAACCTCTCAGTCTCGCTTCGCTCGACAGCTCCCCTACCGAGGGGAGCCTCTGGCGAAGAGGTAAAGTTTTCCGGTATGCCAAAGCCTCCCCTCGATAGGAGCAACAACGACGACCGCCGCCAGCGGCGGAAACAGGGAGTCGCTGTTGGGGCCGCGGCCAGCAGGATGCGAGGTCCGCACCAAGGGCCGAAGCAGATGCTGGGAGCCGCAACCCGGGCAGTGGCACGGCGTCAGCCGTGACGGAGAGGTTTAACCACATCAGAAAGGAGGTCCACCATGTACGAAGCGCTCCTGAAAAACACCCCTGAATACCAGAAGACAGCGGCCAGCCTCGCCTCCCCCGGCCCGGCGGCGCTGTTCGGCCTGCCTCCGGCAGGCCGGGCATTGCTCTACGCCGCGCTCCAGAAGGACACGGGCCGCATCCTCTGCGTCGTCACGCCCGGCGAGGCCGAGGCCACCCATTTTGCCGACGACCTCAAGACGCTGGGGCTCTCGGCGGCGGTGTTCCCGCCCCGGGACTTCATGCTCCGCCCCGTCGAGGGCGCGGGCCGCGAGTACGAGTACCGGCGTCTGTCGGTGCTGGGCGCGCTGGCGGGCGGACGGCTGAACGCCGTCTGCGTCCCCGCCGAGGCCCTGCTCCAATACACTGTGCCGCAGGATGAGTTCCAGAAAAACACCCTCACCCTCAAGCCCGGCATGGTCTACAGCCGCGAAGCGCTGGTGGAGCGGCTCTTTGCCGCCGGATACGTGCGGCGAAGTCAGGTGGACGGCCCGGGACAGTTCAGCGTCCGGGGCGACATCGTGGACATCTACGCCCCCGATATGCGCCAGCCCGCCCGTGTGGAGTACTGGGACGACGAGATAGACTCTCTCGCCTCCTTCGACCTGCTGACCCAGCGGCGGGACGGTGCGCTGGAAAAAATCTATCTTTCCCCCGCCCGTGAGGTGCTGTTCGGCAGCACCGCCGACACGGCGGAGGCCCTCCGCGCCGCCCAGAAGAAAGCCCGGGGCAAGCGCCGCACCGCCCTCGAAAAGGCCATGGAGTCCGACCTCGCCCAGCTGGACAGCGGCGTCATGCCCGAGGCCATGGACAAATACTACGGTCTGCGGTACGAAACGCCCGCCACATTGCTGGACCACCTGAGCCGCCCCATCTTCATCCTCGACGAGGTGGGCGGCATCCGGGACGCCCAGAAGGCCACCGAGTTCCGCCGCAGCGAAGAGCTGACCGGCCTGCTCGAGGAGGGCGTCATCTGCCCCGGCCTCGATGTGCTCTACCAGACCATGGACGACCTCGCCATTGCGGCGCAGGACCAGAGCACCCTGCTCTGCGAGAACTTCCTGCGGGGCATGAACGAGTTCAAGCTGAAAGACCTCATCAACGCCGAGGCCTTCGCGGCCCCCAACTGGGGCGGCGACCTCGCTTCTCTGCGGGAAGACCTCGACCCGCTGGTCCAGCAGGGGTACGCCGTGGCCCTTTTCGCCGGCACGCCCAAGGGCGCAGCGGCCCTTACCCGCGATTTGGCTGACAAGGGCTATGCCGTCAGCATGAGCCGGGACGTCCGGCCCGCGAAAGGTCTGGTTCAGGTACTGCCCGGCCACCTCACGGCGGGCTGCACCTTCCCGTTCGCCCGCGTGGCGGTCATCTCGTCCCGGCGTCACGGTCTGGACGACGAGGCCGCCGAGAACAAAAAGCGCAAGAAGAACAAAAACGCCCTGTCCAGCCTCTCGGATATCAAGCCCGGCGACTATGTGGTTCACCAGAGCCACGGCATCGGCATGTATGCGGGCATCCAGCGTCTCGAGGTGCAGGGCGCGATAAAAGATTACCTGAAGATCCAGTACTCCGGCTCCGACGTGCTGTATGTGCCGGTCACTCAGCTCGATCTGCTGAGCCGCTACACCGCCCCCGGCGACGAGGAAAAGGTGAAGCTTGCCAAGCTGGGCGGCACCGAGTGGCAGCGCACCCGCGCCAAGGTCAAAAAGGCCACCGAAGAGATGGCCCAAGAGCTCATCGAGCTCTACGCCCGCCGCCGTCAGGCCACAGGCTACGCCTTCCCCGCCGACGGCGAGTGGCAGAGCGATTTCGAGTCCCGCTTCGAGTACGACGAGACGGACGACCAGCTCACCGCCACCGCCGAGATCAAGAAGGACATGGAAAAGGGCTGGCCTATGGACCGCCTGCTCTGCGGCGACGTGGGCGTCGGCAAAACGGAGGTCGCCTTCCGCGCGGCCTTCAAGTGCGTCATGGGCGGCAAGCAGTGCGCCATTCTGGCCCCCACCACCCTGCTGGCGTGGCAGCACTACAACAGCATCATCTCCCGCATGGAGGCGTTCCCGGTGAAAGTCGGGCTGCTCTCCCGCTTCCGCACCCCCAAACAGCAGAAAGAGACCCTGCGGGGCCTGCAGGCCGGCAGCGTGGACATCGTCATCGGCACCCACCGCCTCCTCTCCAAGGACGTCCGGTTCCACGACCTGGGCCTTGTCATCATCGACGAGGAGCAGCGTTTCGGCGTCAAGCACAAGGAGAAGCTGAAAGAAAACTTCATCGGCGTGGACATGCTGACCCTCTCGGCCACCCCCATCCCCCGCACCCTGAACATGGCCATGAGCGGTATCCGCGACCTCTCCACCATCGAGCAGCCGCCTATCGAGCGCCAGCCGGTGGAGACATTCGTGCTCGAGTACAATGACGTCATCCTCGCCGAAGCCATGAAAAAGGAGCTGGCCCGGGGCGGTCAGGTCTACTACCTGCACAACCGGGTGGACAACATCGAGTCCTGCGCCGCCCATGTCAGCCAGATGGTACCCGGGGCGCGGGTGGGCATCGCCCACGGCAAGATGACCGAGGAAGAGCTGAACCCCGTCTGGCAGCATCTGCTGAACGGCGAGATCGACATCCTCGTCTGCACCACCCTCATCGAGACGGGCATTGACGTGCGCAACTGCAACACCCTCATCATCGAGGACGCCGACCGGATGGGTCTGGCCCAGCTGTACCAGATCCGGGGCCGCGTGGGCCGCTCGGGCCGGAAAGCCTACGCCTACTTCACCTTCCGGCGGGACAAGACCCTCACCGACATCGCCCAGAAGCGGCTTTCCGCCATCCGGGAGTTCACTGCCTTTGGCTCCGGCTTCCGCATCGCCATGCGCGACTTACAAATTCGCGGCGCGGGCAGTCTGCTGGGCCACAGCCAGCACGGCCACATGGAGGCCGTGGGCTATGACCTTTACGTCAAGATGCTGGGTCAGGCCATCGCCCGGGCCAAGGGCGAGCCCATCCAGCGGGACAAGAGCGAATGCCTCGTGGACCTGCGGGTGGACGCCTTCATCCCGGAGAAGTATATCGCCGACGGCCCGGGCCGCATCGAGGCCTACAAGCGCATTGCCGCCATCCAGACCCCCGAGGACGCCGCCGACGTGCTGGACGAACTCATCGACCGCTACGGCGACCCGCCGCCCTCTGTCAGCGACCTCGTGAACGTCTCGCTGGTGCGCGTACAGGCCGCCGCCGTGGGCGTCTACGAAGTCACCCAGAAGAAGGATACCCTGCTGTTACAGGTGGAGACGCTGGACGTGGCCATGATACGCGGCCTGCTCATCGCTTTCAATGGCCGGGTGACGGCAGGAGCCGGCACCAAACCCTACCTCTCGGTGACTCTCCAACCCGACGAAAAGCCGCTGGAGCTGCTGCAAAGCATCCTCAAGGCGATGGCCGACATCCTTGCTGCCCCGCCGGAAGAAAACACCGGCAAAAAATAAATTTCACTAGGAGTACACTTATGAAGAAGAAACTCATCGCGCTCGTCTGCGCCCTCGCTCTGGCCGTCGGCCTCGTGGGCTGCAGTCTCTCCACCCCGGATTCCGTAGGCACCATCGGTAACGTGGACATCTCTTCCGGCCTCTATCTGCTGGCCCAGTTCGATGCCTACCAGACCGCCGCCGACCTCGCTTCCGACGACCAGGACGCCACCAAGGTGTCCAGCTTCCTCAAGGCCACCATCACCGTCGATGACGCCACCGGCGAGACCGCCGTGGTCAGCGACTATGTGGCCCAGAAGACCCTCGAGAACCTCGAGTCCTACGCCGCCATCGAGACCCGTTTCGATGAGCTGGGCGGCGTTCTGACCCTTGACGAGGAGACCCAGGCCGACAGCTACGCCTCCCAGCTGATGGAGCAGAACGGCGACCTCTACAAGGCCAACGGCATCGGCCTCGACACCCTCAAGCGGTTTGAGCGCATCCTCATCAAGAGCAACGACCTGCTCGAGATGTGCTACGGCACCGACGGCGAGACCCCCGTCTCCGACGCAGAGCTGACCAGCCACCTCGAGGACGAGATGGTCTACATCCGCTATGTGGTCGTGCCGCTCTACAACACCAGCACCTTCGCTTTTGCTGATGACGACCAGCGCACCCAGATGCTCGAGCTGGCTCAGACCGCCGCCGAGAGCTGCAACGCTGCCATCCCCGATGGGGCCAGCGCCCAGACCTCCGCTTTCAGCGCCGCCGTCGCCGCCGCCCTGCCCGACATCTACGCGGTTCTGGATGGCGAGCCCTCTTCCGACGCGTCTTCCCTCTCCACTGCCCTGCTGGGTTCTGACAACATCGATTCCACCTTCTCCGAGGAAGGCTCCGCCGACGTTGTCCGCGCCCTCAAGCCCGGCGAGGCCGCCGCCGTGCAGTATTCCAGCTATGCACTGATGATGCTCGTCCGTCTCGACCCGCTGGACGCTGACACGCTGGACAGCCTCCGCGCACAGGCCCTCTCCGACATGAAGAGCGGCGAGCTGCAGGACAGCCTTCAGTCCTATGGCGCCCAGCTGCCCCACGCTCTGGATTCTGCCGCCATGAAGAAGATGCCGGCTTCCAAAATCAAGAACAAACAGTAATTTTCCTTAAAAATAATACAAAAGCTCCGGGAATCTGTTGATTCCCGGAGCTTTTCTGTTCTCATACTGCTTTTCAAATCCCGCTTCGGCCTTCTCAGGCTGTGGCGGGCGGCCCGACATTTTCTAACGCATTCTGATGCAATCCGACGTTTTTATCCATTCTCTCGAAAACAATGCAGATGCATCATTTTTCTTATATTTCGGCGTTATTTTCGCCTTTTAGGGCATCTCAGAATGGGCAGTTTTTGCGTTTTTGAGTTCCCATAATTTTCCAGTTCATGCCTCTTCGACTGGTCTGCACCTCGATTATAGAGGAATCGCTCTCCAATGTCAATAGCCCAGCGCCTATAAAAAGCCCAAGGGCGAGGTCCCTTGCGGAACCTCGCCCTCAGACTATGTGAGATAAATCACTACATGCGCGAACATATAATGTTTATCATTACAGGCCGTGTGCCTGTAATACCTGTTTTATAGCAATTCAACTTTTTAACGCAACAGCAGCAGCGTTGAATTGCATATCGCAAATATGCTGTTATCCTGAACATTTTCATATACAAGGACTTCGCGGTCTGCCTCGATGGGTTCAGTATAGTGCATTTTTACAGGATTGTCAATATATGGTATTATTTTCGACATTTTAGCCAATCAGGAGCCGTGAAAAACAGCAAAATGCTCTGCCTGCACAGGGACAAGTGGCCGAGAGCCCGTTCATTCTTTTACTGCCTTTTCAAACTCCGCTTCCAGCGCCTCGTTGACGGCGCGGACGGCGGCGGCATCGGGTTTGATGGCCGTGCGGTCATAGGTGAACAGGCCGTTCACCTCGTCCTCCACGTCGGTCAGCTGGGTGTATACCAGCGCCGACAGGCCCTTTTTCAGCTGCGGGAGCACCGTCTTGCGCTGCAGATCGCAGTAGCGCTCGGTCAGCTCTGCCCGGCTCTTTGCCGTGCCGTAGCCGTAGGTCTTCCGGGGCGGCTCATGGCCGGGCATGGGCCATGCAATGCCGCCGTACTCGCTGAGGGCCACCGTGCGCACCTTCGGGCGGATGCGGAGCGGATAGAAGTAGTTGTGGATGGAATGCACCTCTCCCCCGCCCCGGTCAAACCAGCCGCTGGCCTCGTCCACCGGACGGGAGGGGTCGAGGGCGCGGAGGGTCTCGGTGGCTTTCCGCGCGTCGAACTGCCCCCACCCCTCGTTGAACGGCACCCAGCACCCGATGCAGGGGTGCCGGCGCAGGGCGGCTACCGTGTCGGCCAGCTCCCGGGCGTACTCCTCCCGGCTGTGGGCGCTGCCCCGGCCCAGAAAGCCCCACAGCAGCTTTCCGTCCGGGGCGCGGCGCATCAGGGGCTGTAAGGCGTTGGTCAGGTAGGTGACGTACCACATCGGGTAGGCCCCGCCGCCGTTGACCATATCCTGCCAGACGATGATGCCCAGCTTATCGCAGTGGTAGTACCAGCGCTCCGGCTCGATTTTGGCGTGCTTGCGCAGCAGGTTGAAGCCCAGCTCCCGCACGGTGTACAGTTCGTGCGCCACGGCCGCGTCGGAGGGCGGGGTGTAGAGGCCGTCGGGCCAATAGCCCTGGTCCAGCAGGCCGTTGAGCAGGATGGGCCTGCCGTTCAGGAAAAACCGCCGGATGCCCTTTGCATCCTCTTTGCACTCCCACTTGCGGAGGGCGAAATAGCTGTGGACGGTGTCGAAGCCCTCTTCTTCGCCCTGGGTCGTGCCGACGGTCAAATCGTAGAGGAAGGGGCTGTCGGGGCTCCACGGGAAGAAATGCTCTTCGGCGATGTTCAGGGTCACTTCGCCGTCCCGGTCGGCCTCGTCGCTGCCCCAGTCCTCGGCGATGGTCACGCCGCCGGCCCGCACCACGGCCCAGAGGTTCACCGCGCCGCCGGGCTTCGAGGTATGGACTTTCACCGTCACGGTCCGGGCGTCGTAGTCCGGGGTGACGGTCAGCGTATCAATGTAATTTTCCGGCACCCGCTCCAGCCAGACCGTCTGCCAGATGCCGCTCTGGGCCGGGTAGAACATCCCGCCGGGCCGGAGAGTCTGCTTGCCCCTCGCCTGCGTTCCGGTGCCGGTGGGGTCCTGCACGGCCGCCCAGAGGGTGTTGCGGCCCTGCGGGCGGAGCAGGTCGGTGATGTCCAGCGTGAAGGGCCAGTAGCCGCCCCGGTGTCCCCCGGCCAGACGGCCATTGACCTCCACCGCGCAGGCGTAGTCCACCGCCCCGAAGTGGAGCAGGACGCGCCCGCCCTCGCCCGCCGGGGGCGTGAAGGTGCGGTGATAGTGGAGCCACTGGCCGGGCTGCAGCGTCCGGCCCACACCGGAGGCTTTCGCCTCGGGCGAATAGGGTACGAGGATAGCGCCGTCCCACTTTGCCGGGAACTCCGAGCTCTGGGTGATGGCGTAGTCCCACGGGCCGTTCAGGTTGACGTAGCTGTCCCGGCGCATACTCGGGCGGGGATATTCGGGGAGCGGATGCATTTTAGTACCTCTTTTTCATAAGCCAGTCCGATTTGGCTCTCCTGAAACAGGAGAGTCGGCGAGCGTCAGCGAGACTGAGAGATTTTATAGGCTGCGGCCAGCTTTTCCAGTGCGGGCAGGCTGCGCTTCACCTTCTCGGTGTCGATGCAGTAGGCAAAGCGGACATAGCCCTTGACGCCGAAGGTGTCGCTGGGGACCAGCAGCAGATCGAACTCCCGGGCCTTGAGGCAGAAGGCGTTGGCGTCCTCTTCCAGCGCCTTCGGGAAGATATAAAATGTGCCGCCGGGGCGCTCCACCTCAAAGCCCAGCTCGGTGAGCTTATCGTACAGCAGGTTCATGTTCGTCTCGTAGACGGACAGATCGCTGGTGACGTCGAGGCACTCGGCAGTGGCTTTCTGGATGATGCTGGGCGGACAGTTGTGGCCGGTGAAGCGGGAGATCTGGGCCATCATGTCCACCAGCACGTCTTCGCCCTCGCAGCCGGGCCGGACGGCCACATAGCCCAGACGTTCGCCGGGCAGGCTCAGGCTCTTGGAGAAGGAGAAGCAGGTCAGGGTGTGGGGGTAGAACGCTGCCGGGTAAGGCACCTTTTTGCCGTCGAAGGCGATGTCGCGGTAGGGCTCGTCGCTGACGAGGAAGATGTTGTGGCCGAAAGCCTTGCTCTTTTCGGTCAGGAGGTCGGCCAGACGGCTCAGGGTCTCGGCGGAGTAGACGACGCCGGTGGGGTTGTTCGGGGTGTTGATGAGGACGCAGGTGACGTTCTCGGTCAGCATCTCTTCAAAGGCGTCGAGATTCGGCTGGAACGCCGGCGCCTGGGGCGGCACGACCTTCAGCACAGCGCCGGTCCCCTCCACATAGGGGCCGTACTCGGGGAAGTAGGGGGCGAAGGTCAGCACCTCGTCGCCGGGCTTGGTCACAGCGCGGATGGCGTGGGCGATAGCGCCCGCCGCACCGGTGGTGGGGAAAATATCCTTCTGCTCATAGGGCAGGCCGAAGGTCCTTGCCAGATGGGCCGCAACGGCGGTGCGGAAGCCCGGGTCGCCCTGACTGGGGCAGTAGCCGTGGAGGGCGACAGGCTCTTCCTCGGCCAGCAGGGTCTGCATGGCTTTGGTGAACTTGTCCGGGCAGGGGACGCTGGGGTTGCCCAGCGAGTAGTCGAACACGTTCTCATAGCCTATCTCGGCGGCGCGCTGTTTGCCGTACATGAAAGTCTCGCGGATGACGCTCTTGTGGCCCAGCATGGCGCGGTAAGTCTCGTTCAGCATAATACGTTCCCTCTTTTTCTTATTGATCCTCTTCCGGCAGAGCGGAGGCATAGCTCTGCTCCACCTTCACCATACAGCAGTATCCCGGGTCCTGCTCCTTGACGAAATTGCACATCTCGGCCAGCCGCGCGTCCTTGTCGCCGGTGTAGCCCGCCGGGAACACGAGGTCGAACAGCACGTTGGTGTGGCTGTCCCCCGGCACGATGCGCAGGTCATGGATGGACAGACGAGGGTCCATCTGACGGGCTTTTTCCATCAAACGGCTCCGCAGGATGCCTACGGCGGCGTCCGACGTCACGATGGGGTCATAGTGGATGGTGACCTGTAGGTGGTCTTTTTTCAGAAAATCCCGCTCGATGTTGTCGATGATGTCGTGGGCTTCCAGCGGGTCGGCCTCGGCGGGGAACTCGATGTGGAGCGAGGCGAACTGATGCCCCGGGCCGTAATCGTGGACCATCAGATCGTGGACGCCCAGCACCCCCGGGTAGCTCATGACGGTGTGCTCGATGTGCTCCACCAGCTCTGGCGAGGGGCTCTCGCCCAGCAGGGGGCTGAGGGTGTCCATCATAAGCCCCCAGCCCGACCAGAGGATGAACGCCGCCACGGCCACGCCCATGAGGCCGTCCAGCACGTCCCAGCCCGTCAGGTGGGAGAGGACGGTGGACAGGAGCACGGCGCTGGTGGTCAGCACATCGTTCCGGCTGTCGGCGGCGGTGGCCATCAGGGTCTCGGAGTTGATGCGCTGGCCGATGGTCTTGTTGAAGCGGCTCATCCAGAGCTTGACGCCGATGGACGCCGCCAGCACCCCCACACTGAGCCAGCTGAACACCACTGCCGTCGGATGCAGCACTTTGAGCGCGGATTCTTTCAGCAGCGAAAGCCCGATGGCGAGGATGGTGACGCAGACCACAAGGCCCGCCAGATATTCATACCGGGCGTGGCCGTAGGGGTGCTTTTCGTCCGGGCCTTTGGCCGCCAGCCGGAAGCCCACGAGGCTCACCACGTTGGACGAGGCGTCCGAAAGGTTGTTCAGGGCATCGGCCATGATGGCGATGGAGCCGAACAGCGTCCCCGCCGCCAGCTTGCCCAGACAGAGCAGAAGATTGCAGGCCATGCCCACGAGGCTGGCCAGATTGCCGTAGGCCGTGCGGACGGCGGCGTTCTTGGTATCGTCCGGGTGCCGGACGAACAGGCGGATGAGCAGTTGTGTCATAAAATTCCCTCTCAGCAGGTATTTCGATGCTACCAGTATAGCACTGCACTTTATGGTTTTGAAGTATTTCGGTAAAATTTTTCGGGTATGCAAAGCCCCCGGCGGGGAAGTTCCCTGCCGGGGGCGGCGTTTTTGGGGGTCAAGCGCTCCTTACTTATCGGAAGGCTTGCTCAAATCGATGCTGCGGATGATCTTGCGCACGGGCAGCACGCTCTTGGCGTTCATGGACAGCTCGTCCACGCCCATCCGCAGGAACGTCTCGGTGAGGGCGGTGTCCGCGCCCAGCTCGCCGCAGATGCCCACCCAGATGCCGTGGCGGTGGCCCGCGTCGATGGTCATCTTGATGGCCCGGAGCACAGCGGGGTGGTGCGGGTTGAAGAAGGGCTCCAGCTTTGCGTTCTGGCGGTCCAGAGCGCAGGTGTACTGGGTCAGATCGTTGGTGCCGATGGAGAAGAAGTCGCACTCCTCGGCCAGCTCGTCGGCGATGAGGACAGCGGCGGGCGTCTCGATCATGGTGCCGACCTCCAGCTTCTCGTCGAACTTCTTGCCCTCAGCCCGCAGTTCCGCGCGGCACTCATCCAGCACGGCCTTGGCGTCCTGCAGCTCCCGCAGGCTGGTGATCATGGGGAACATGACGCTCATGTTGCCGTAAGCGGAAGCGCGGAGCAGGGCGCGCAGCTGGGTCTTGAAGAAGTCCTTCCGGGTCAGGCAGATGCGGATGGCGCGGTAGCCCAGCGCGGGGTTTTCCTCGTGGTCCAGCTTCATGTAGTCCACGGTCTTGTCTGCGCCGATGTCGCAGGTGCGGACGACCACCTTGCGGGGTGCAAGGCTCTCGAGCACCTGCTTGTATGCCTCAAACTGGTAGTCCTCCGTCGGGAAGTCCTTGCAGTTGAGGTAGACGAACTCGGTGCGGAAAAGACCGACGCCGTCGGCGTCGTTCTGCTGCACAGCGCCCACGTCGCTCATGCCGCCGATGTTGGCAAAGACGTTGATGGTCTTGCCGTCGAGGGTGGTGTTGGACTTTCCCTTCAGCTCCTGCAGCAGGGCCTGCTTTTTCTGGTCTTCCTGCTGGCGCTTTTTCAGGCTCTTGAGCAGGTCGGGGGTGGGGTCAACGTAGACACAGGCGTTGTAGCCGTCCACGACCGCCATCCTGCCGTCCCAGTCGTCCTGGATGACCTTGCACTGGATAAGGGCGGGGATGTTCATGCTGCGGGCGAGGATGGCGGTGTGGCTGTTGGAGCTGCCCTCCCGGGTGATGAAGCCCAGCAGCAGGCTCTTGTCCATGCGGACCGTCTCGGACGGGGCCAGGTCCTCAGCCACGAGGATGCTGGGCTCCGTCCCCTGCAAAGTAGCGTTGTCCACGCCCTGCAGGATGTCGAGGATGGCCTGTGCAATGTCGATGACGTCGGCGCTGCGGGCCTGCAAATAGGGGTCATCCATGGCGGCGAAGACGGCGGCCTGATTGTCGCCGGCGGTCTTGACGGCGTACTCAGCGCACTTGTGCTGGCCGTTGATGATCTCCTTGATGGCGTCCACGAAGTCGTCGTCATCCAGCATCATGGCGTGGATGTTGAACACCTCGGCGATGTCCTCGCCGGCCTCGGCCAGAGCCTTCTCGTACAGAGCGGTCTGCTGGTCGATGGCCTTGGCGCGGGCGTCCTCAAAACGGGCCACTTCAGCGGCGGTGTCGGCCACTTCGGCGGCAGAGATGACGGTATCTTTTTTCTTATAGATCTTCAGCTTTCCGATGGCAATGCCATTCAGGATGCTTCTACCGGTACCTACCTGCATCGCAATTTCTCCTTATTCTTGCTGTTTTGTGTTCCGTAACAAAAAGCCCCCGCAGGACATTCCCCGCAAGGGCTTCTCATCACGCTGGGCGATCAGACGTTCTCGCTCAGGAATTTCTGGATAGCTTCGGCGCAGGCGGCTTCGTCATCGCCCTCCACCTTGATGGTGACGGTGTCGCCCTGCTTGACGCCCATGCCCATCAGGGCCATCAGCTTGCGCAGGTCGCAGGTCTTGCCGCCCTTTTCGAGGGTGGCGGTGCTGGCAAAGCCCTTGGCCAGCTTGACGAGCAGACCGGCGGGACGGGCATGGATGCCGCAGGCATCCTTAACGGTATACTGGAATTCCTTCATGATCATTTTCTCCTTACTTCATCCTGTCCTCCTGGGCAGCTCACCCTGCCCCTCGGGACGCAGCACTCGAATCTTCCGGCTGCTGGATGTCTACCTTTATTATAAACCTTAGTCGTTCTTTTTTCACCCTTTCATATTGCCGATTTTTTATCAAAAATTTTAGTAACATTGAACAGAATCTTTCTGCAAAAATACCACTACTGCACAATTTTTCTGTTTCATCGCACTTTTTTGTACAGAATGACGGTTATTCGACGGGGTATCCCTCGGCGTCCAGCGGCAGGTCGGTGTACTGCACGGGCTGCTCCTGTGCAGCGTCCGGCTCGCCGGAAGTCTGCTGGGCCTGACCCTCTGCGCCCAGCTCGCCGTCGTGGCGCTCTCCCCAGTCGCCGCTGAAATCTTCGCCCGAGGTCTGCTGGGCCTGACCCTCCGCGCCCAGCTCGCCGTCGTGGCGCTCTCCCCAGTCGCCGCTGAAGTCCTCGCCCGAGGTCTGCTGGGCCTGACCCTCCGCGCCCAGCTCGCCATCGTGCCGCTCTCCCCAGTCGCCGCTGAAATCCTCGCCCGAGGTCTGCTGGGCCTGCCCGTCGGTCAGTTCATCCTCGTGCCGTTCGCCCCAGTCCCCGCTGAAGTCCTCGCCGGACACCTGTTCGGCCTCCTGCAGGGCCATCGCGGTCTGGGCGTCTTTCAGCCCGGTGACGGTGCCGGAGGGCTTTTCCAACAGATACGCACCCACGGCCTTTTTCTTGTAGACCAGCAGCACGCCGTAGCTGCTCACATCGCCCCGGCTGGCCGCCGGGATGAGCGCCGTCCACTTCTCCACGGTCTTGCCCTTGTAGCGGGCCAGATCCATGCCGCTCTGCTGCACCACCCCGTTAAAGGCCGAAAAGCTGTCGTCCCACTTGCGGGGGATCTTGACCTTATCGGCGGTGATGGACGCACCGTCCACGTCCAGTCCGTAGCCCGTGAACCAGGTCTGGATGTCCTGCGCACTCTCGATTTTATTACTTGCCGCCGCGACAGCCACCGAGCGGGTGCTGATGTACCGCCCCAGCATGGCGCTGAACACCACCAGCGCACAGCACATCGCCCCCACGCCCAGCTTCTTGACGCTTGCCTTACTCAGTGTGACCACAAACATACCCTTGCCTCCCACCCATTCAGATTTGTCCGTACAGCATATGCGGGAGGCGGCGGTATCATGCAAAAACGGGACCGCCTTCCAGCAGTCCCGTCTCGTTTTTTGATTCACTTTCCAGTGGCAGGCGTCTGGCGGTAGATGCCCAGGCTGTTGTCCGGCATGGGCATCTCCACCCGGGAGGCGCGGTCGTTCACGGCCGCCATCATCGCGGCCATTGCGGCCAGCACCACGGCAATGATGAGCCACTTTACAAAATTCGGCAGTTTTTTCATTTGTTACATCCTCAGTTGGTTTTCGGTCGGCAGAGGGTGCGGGCGCGGGCCAGCAGTTCCGCCGCCTCCGGCCCGGAAAGCTGTTTCACCCACGCCGGGCGCTCTGCCGCGCCCGGGCCGGTGCTGTCAGCTTCCGCAAAGCTGGCAAGGCCGGTATCGGTGCGGTCATTCCATGCGATAAAACCTTCCGGCGCGATGTGGGCGCCGAGGCGGCAGTCCAGCACCGCCGTCTTGCCCTCGGGACGCCACGGACGGCCCAGATAGACACTGCCCGGCGGGCAGTCCGACACGAAATCGCAGCTCCAGAACACAAAGCCCAGTCCATCGGCTTTGCCCGAAGGAGCTGTGACATAGCTGTGGGGGATGTGGTTGTCCACCGTGCGGATGACGCAGTTTTCGAAGAGGGCGTCGCCGCCGCCGAAGATGAAATCAATGTCGCCCGCGATCTCACAGTCGGTGTAGTACTGGGCGGTCGGTTTGCGGGGCGCAAGACCGCGCGGGCCGAGAAAGCCGTCCTTCTCCCGCTCCTTTTCGGGCAGCGGGGCGCAGAAGAGCGTGTCCTGACTGCCCAGCAGCTTGACCCGGCGGAACACCGCCCGGGTGCTGTCCACATAGGCCGCGACGGCCTGCCCGGCTTTCGCGCCCGGGCCGGCGTCGTTTTCAATCGTCATCTCCTCCACGCAGAGCGTTTCGCCGCTGAAAAAGGCGGTGTAGCTGCGGAAGGTATGGGTGGGCCGCCCGTCCTTGTGGGGCAGCCTGCCGCCGTCGCCCCACACGAGTTTTGTCTTATCTGCGCCCGCCCCCCGCAGGGTGATGCAGCGCTTTTCGCAGACCAGCTTTTCCCGGTAAATACCGGGGCCGACCTGCACCAGTGCTTCCTCCTCATAGGGTACAGCCAGCACCGCCTCCGCGATGGACGCGAAGTCGCCGCTGCCGTCCTGTGCAACTGTAACTGTCAGCATATATGTTTCTCCTATGATCGTTCCAGATACTGACAAGTATACCCCCTCGCCGCCCAAAAAGCAACTCAGCTGTTTTCGAGCCGGAGGACAGCGGCGGTAATGTCGTCGGGACGGCCCCGCTGGACGGCCCGGGCGCGGGCGGCTTCCACCAGCTTTTTCGCCAGAACGTCGGGCTGTTCTGCCTTGGCAGCGGAGAGTTCCAGCTGCTGCATCACCCAGCCGGGGCCGTCCACTAAGAGGCCGTCCGACACCAGCACCACATAGTCCCCCGCCGCCAGATGCACCACCCGGCTCTGCCCGCTGACGCCGCCGAGGATGCCCATCGGCAGGCTGGCTTCGCCCACAGCCCGGGCCTTGCCCCCATGCACGAGGAAGCCCGGGGCCGCACCGGCCTTGAAGAGCCGGGCTGTGCCGGTATAGAGGTCTACGCTCACGAGGTCGAGGGTCGCGCCGCTCTCCTCGTCGCTCTTGAGGGCCAGCGCTACGTTCACGAGCCGTGCCGCCAACTCTGCGGTAAAGCCCGCTTTGAGCAGGCGTGCCGTCAGCTCTGCGGCAAGGTTGCCGTCTACTGCCGCCGGGCGTCCGGTCCCCATGCCGTCGCAGAGTATCATCTGGGCCGCTGCCGCACTGCAGAACTGCTGGACTGCGTCGCCGGAGATCTCGCCCCGCGCCGCCGCGCCCGCCGCCCCGAATACGGCCCGGAGCAGCGGCTTTTCGGCAAAGAGCAGGGTGGTCATCCCCTTGCAGGAGAGCACCTGCGGCGGCTCGAGGCTGCGGCGGCAGATGCGCCCCACCTCCCCGGCCAGAGCGGCCAGCTCTTTTTCATTGAAGCGGGTGCGGGGCAGCGTCACCGCCGCCCGGGTGCGGCCCAAATCGTCCAGCGTCACTGCACATTCCAGCGGCGGCGTCCCCAGCTGAGCGAACAGCGCCGACACCCGGCCAGACTTGTAGGGCTCCGGGCTTCCGGGACGGCCCAGCTGTTCGCTGAGGACGCCCAGTGCATCGGCCACGGCGCTGTACTGCTCCGTGAGGGCCGTCCGCATGGCCTCGGAGTGGACACGGGCCTCCCGGCGGCTGCGGTAGAGTGCAAACGCCTTGTCCCCCGCCGCGCAGAGCGCCGCCGGGTGGATGCACCGCGCCAGCTGACCGGGCAGAAGTGCCGCTTCCAGATGGCCTTTTTCTTCCAGAATGGGGCGCAGGGCCTCCATTCCTTCCAGGGTGGAGGCGTGCTCCTGCTTCCAGCAGACTTCCCGCCGTCCGCAGTTGGCGCAGAGGCCGTCGTGGATGTTGTCGATGACCCAGCGGAACCCCTCGCACCGGCGTGGAAAAGCGTCGTACACCTCGTTCACCGTCTCCGCCAGCGAGGAGAGGCTTTCGGCCACCGCTTCCAGCCGGGTCGCGGCGGCAGAGAGGCGCGGCCGCTCGTCGCCGGGCGGGTCGTCCTCTTTGAGGGCAGGCATCAGCCAGCCCGCGGGCAGCAGGGCGCAGAGCCCCGCACCCGCCCCGGCACTGAGCAGAAAGCTGAACGCCCCCGCCATCGGCTGGACGCAGAGCACCCCCGCCACACAGCCGCCCGCATAGGCCGCAAGCCCCTCCACTCGTCGCGCCGGGGCAAGCACCGCCGCAGCGGCACACCCACAGGCAAGCCCGGCGGCGGCAGGCGCAAGGGCAGGGTCTGACGCGGCCAGAGCCGCACCCGTCACCCCGCTGAAAGCCAATGCCTCCAGCGGCAGGCCCTTGCAGCAGAGGGCCAGCTCTGCCGCCGCACAGGCCATCACCCCGGGCAGGAAGAAGCCAAAGCTCATCCCGCCCAGTGCGGCGGCCACAGCGGCAGACAGGATCAGGCTGCCCATACCCGGCTTTTCGGGCGGGAAGCGCCGCAGGCCGTACCCCGCAGCCGCTGCCAGCAGGGCGTCGCCGCCGCAGAACAGGATGGTCTGAACGCCGTTTTCCTCCCCTGCCGCGAAGCAGACTGCGCTTCCCACCAGTGTGCCGCAGCCAGCCGCCACCGCCGGGACGAATCGGCCGGGCCAGAGCCACCGTGCCGCCACCGCCGCACCCAGTGCGCAGAGCAGGCAGACGCTCTCCACGGTCAGCGTGCCGAAGCTCCGGGCCAGCACCCCCAGTGCGGCCCCGGCAGCCCCCACGGCGAAGCAGTCCTCCGCAAAGCCCAGCGTCAGCCCCAGCCCGAAAGGCATCAGCGCACCGTACAGCACGGCCCAGCCTCCGGCCAGCCCCAGCAGGAACGCGCTCCCCTGCCGCAGGGCAGGCCGCACCGCTGCCCGCGCCCGGAGCGCACCCTTCACCCGCTTTTTCCCGTCCGTGAGCTGTATCGTCCGAAAAGATACCTGCATGAAAAAATCCCCGCTTTCCGGCGGGGATTTTTTGCAATATCACGCTGTGCTGTTCTGTTTCCCGCGCCTTCTGCGTATACTGTAGCGCAGGGCGCGCGCAGTTTTTGGCGGGGTGATGGGATGGGATAAAATCTCAGCAGAAGTAGTGCGCTTCGCCAAAAAAGCTCGTCCATTTTGCGACCACCTCGGCACTTCGCGCCTCAATGATGGCCATGATGTTCCGCAGAACGCGGGGCGGTATCTGGGAATTGTTATTGCTCAGATAGCACTTTCCGGCTCGTGTTATCCATATCTTGGTGGCGTTTGCGCTGGGTGCGCCCTGTGCCACATGAACATGGATAGGCTCCAGCGGCTCGTTCTCGTTGGCCCAGAAATAGACCCAGTAAGAGCCTATCTTAAAAACTTGCGGCATTTTCGACCCCTCCCTCTTTGGAGAACTGCAGGATCAGATGAGCCGTAGATTCCACAAGCTCCTGATACCGGGCAATTTCCTCCGGGGTAAAGCCGTTGATGTCTTCCCATTTGTAGTCCGGAAGATAGCAGACAGCAGAATGGAAGCAGTCTTTTACATCCGGCTTTTCAAAATAGACCTTCACGCGGCCATCCGGGAGCATCTCTGAATGGACGACCTCGGTGTTATCGTCCAACGTCATAAACGGATACATCATACAGACTGCCTCCTCACTTTTTATTATAAGGTATTTCAGCCATTCAGCTTCTCGATGGCGGCCTTCACCCGCTCGAGGGTCGTTTCGCGGCCCATCATGCAGGCGAGGTCGGTGCCGCCGCCGGGGGTGCGCTGCTTGCCGGAGAGGGCGATGCCCAGCGGGTAGAGCAGCCAGCCATTCTTCTTGCCCAGCTCCTCGGCCTTGGCCTTGCAGGCGTCGAAGACGGTGTCACGGTCATTGAAGTCCAGTGCCTCGTCGCTCAGCACGGGCAGCAGGGCTTCCAGTGCCTCCTTCGCGGACTCAGGGTTGGTCTTCTGCTTCTTGTTGGCGTAGAGGCTCACGTCATACGCGGGCATGGCGTCGAAGAAGTCCAGCTGCTCGGGGATCTCGCCCAGGACCTCGCAGCGGGGCTGCAGGTTTGCACAGAGCAGCTTCTTGTTGATGGGGGTATGGACGGCGCTGTCGATCCAAGGCTCGGCCTTGGCGAGGAACTCCTCGGGGGACAGGCGGCGGATATACTCGGCGTTGATGGCCCGCAGCTTGAGGGGGTCGAAGATGGCGGGAGACTTGGAGATGCCGTCCGGCGTCCAGATCTTGACCAGATCCGCCAGAGAGAAGATCTCCTGCTCGGCGTACTCGCCCTTGGGGCTCCAGCCCAGCAGGCAGATGTAGTTCAGGATAGCCTCGGTCAGGTAGCCCTTTGCAACGAGATCCTGATAGCTGGCGTCGCCGTTGCGCTTGGACAGCTTGTTCTGAGCGTCCTTCATGACCGGCGGGCAGTGGATGTAGTTGGGGATGTTCCAGCCGAAGGCCTGGTACAGCAGGTTATACTTCGGGGTGGAGGACAGATACTCGCTGCCGCGGATGACGTGGGTGATGCCCATGAGGTGGTCGTCCACGACATTTGCGAAGTTGTAGGTGGGCATACCGTCGGTCTTGATGAGGATCTGGTCGTCCATCTCGCTGTTGTTGACCTCGATATGGCCGTAAACCATATCGTCGAAGCCGGTCACGCCCTCGCGGGGGATCTTCTGGCGGATGACGTAAGGCTCACCGGCGGCAAGGCGCTTTTCCACCTCTTCCCTGGGCAGGTCGCGGCAGCAGCCATCGTAGTGGGTCATCTCACCGTGGGCGCGCTGCTCGGCGTGGAGGGCTTCCAGACGCTCCTCGGTGCAGAAGCAGTAATAGGCCTTGCCCTCAGCCACCAGCTGCTCGGCATACTGCTTGAACATGCCCATGCGCTCGCTCTGGACGTAGGGGCCGACGGGGCCGCCGATGTCCGGGCCTTCGTCCCACAGCAGGCCGGTCTCCCGCAGGGTGTTGTAGATGACATCCACAGCGCCCTCCACGTAGCGGCCCTGATCGGTGTCCTCGATGCGGAGGATGAAGGTGCCGTCATCGTGCTTGGCCATCAGGTAGGTGTACAGGGCCGTGCGCAGGTTGCCAACGTGCATATAACCCGTAGGCGAGGGAGCAAAACGGGTGCGGATATGATTGTTCGGCATAATGATTTCTCCTTTTATCGCAATTTTCAAAAATAGTGCCTATCAAAATAGCATATTTGCGATATGCAGTTTGCGGATGCTGCTTGTGCATGAAAAACGCAAACTGCTATAATCTATCATAGGCAAATGAATTGCAAATATCTCTGCCTAAGTTTACCCTCTCCGGCCCTGTTTGTCAACGGAGACAGCAAAGAGAAGCAGTCTTGGCCGCCCCTCTTTGCTTTTTTGAGAAGTTTTTGTCGAATCTGCCCGTTTAGATTGACGAATGACTCAACTTTTTGTATACTGAACAGGAACAAAGTTGACAGAATTTTCCTGTTTTTCCTGCACGGGAACATTTTTTGCGTTGTGTCGGCGTAAAAGATGCTCATTCTGCCATCTTTCTGGACACACTGAAAAGGAGAAATGAATATGAAAACAACTGGCATCGTTCGGGGCATCGATTCTCTGGGCCGCATCGTCCTCCCCAAGGAGCTGCGCACCAATATGCACATCGACAAGGACTCGAAGCTCGAGATCTTCGTGGAGGGCGATCAGATCATCCTCAAAAAGCACCGTCCCGCCGGCAGCTGCGATTTCTGCGGTGAGCTGGCGGCCGACATGGCCCAGTATGAGGGTTACTGCATCTGCCCCGCCTGCCGGGCCAAAATCGCTGCGCTGTAAACGGAAAAGGAGAATCACATGAGTCAGATGATCGACTTCACCCTGCCCTCCTGCGTACCGGGCCGGACGCTCCATGCATTCCGCTGTGTGCCGGAGGGTGAGGTGCGGGCCATCCTGCAGCTCTCCCACGGCATGGTGGAGTTCATCGACCGGTACAAGCCTCTGGCCGAGTATCTGGCCGCCCGGGGCATCCTCGTCACCGGCCACGACCATCTGGGCCACGGCGGCTCCATCCGCACCAGGGCGGATTACGGCTATTTCGCCCAGCCCGACGGCAACCGCGCCGTCCTCGACGACCTCCACGCTGTCACTGCGCTGACGAAGCAGCTCTATCCCGGCGTCCCCTATTTTCTGCTGGGCCACAGCATGGGCTCGTTCTACGCCCGGCAGTACCTTTGCGAGTGGGGCGGTGAGCTTGACGGCGCCATCATCATGGGTACCGGCTTCCAGCCCAAAGCGCTGGTCGCCACGGCCCGGGCGCTCTGCCGGGTGCTGGCCGTCTTTTTCGGCTGGGAGCACCGCAGCAAGCTGGTGGCGAACCTCTCCTTCCTCGGCTACAACAGGGGTCTCGAGGGCCGCACGCCTCAGGACTGGCTCAACCGTGACCAGGCCGAAGTGGACAAGTACCGCGCCGACGAGCGCTGCACGTTCACCTTCACCCTGAACGCCTACTACAGCATGTTCACAGGCATCCTGCGGCTGTACGACCCCGCCGTTCTGGCCGGGGTGCCGAAGGACCTGCCCCTTCTCTTCCTCGCCGGTGACGCCGACCCTGTGGGCGAGCGCACCGCCGGAGTCCGGCGGGCCATCCAGAGTCTCCGGGACGCCGGTGTCGGGAACATCGAGTCGAAATTCTACCCCGGCGCCCGCCACGAGCTGCTGGTGGAGACGAACAAAGCCGAGGTGTTTGCGGACATCGCCGGCTGGCTGAACAAACAGATCTGATAAACATAACGGGGCTGTTGTGCAACAGCCCCGTTTTTTTGTTTTTCTTCTTTACTTCTTGGCTGCCCAGCCGTCCACGGCGGCCACAAGGGCCTTGCCCCGGCGGCCCAGAATTTTAGGCAGCAGGATGCGGGCCATGGCCCAGACACCGGAGAAGTTGTACAGGATGATGAGGGCCGTGATGATGCCCGTCCAGAGGCCGTACAGCGGCGTATCGGCCAGCAGCACGAAAGCCTCGAACACCAGCGCGGCGGCGTTGACGAGGACACGGCCCGGGTGGACGCGCATCCCGATCATGCCGTGGGCGTCGATGGCGCGGAGAGTGAACACCAGCCCGAGGCCGAGGAAGGACGCATAGGTCGCCCCCACAGGACCCCACCACTTGATGAAGAAGTAGTTCATGAGGCAGTTGCTGATGGCACCGGCCATCATGGTGGCCATGCTGCGCTGGGACTTCTTATTCACGACATAGACGCTGTTCATGAACTGGTTGAAGCAGCTGCAGGTAGACGCCAGCACGAGGAACGGCACGAAGTGCCATGCGTAATAGTAGTTGGACTTCATGATGTGCATGACCGGGCGGCAGAGCCAGATGATGCCCGCCGCACAGCAGAACAGCACGCTGGAATAGGTGCGGAAGATCTGGGTAAAGAACCTGGCTCTCCCCTCTTCCTCGGTGACAGCCGACAGCTGCCATGCGTCGTAGAAGATAAGGCCCAGCGTCGTAAGGATGGTGGGCAGGAAGTAGCCGGTGGAGAGCAGGCCGCTCCATGCGTCGCCGCTGTGGCCGTCGAGGCCGTCGCACATCTCACGCACAAAGAACAGATCGGAGGCGTTGATGATCCAGAAGCTTATCTGGGCCGGTATCATGGGCAGCGAGAAGCGGAGCATCTGCTCCCAGAGGGTCTTGTTGATGCCCTTCAGCTCGATGAAATCCCAGAGCCTGCCGGTGAACATCAGGAAGAGCACGCTCACGAGGTCGCCGCTGATGATGGCCAGCAGATAGCCGTTGGCCCCCCACTTGAAGCCCACCAGATAGAGCACATAAAACGCCATGGTCGCCACGGTGCAGAGCACGCCGTCCACGGCCACCAGCTTGTTCCACTGGCGGCTGCGCACGAACTGGGTGCAGAGGGTGCGCAGGCAGCTCATCAGGACATAAATATAAATGAGCAGGCCGTACTGGGCCATATCGGGCAAAAACTGCGCCACCGGCCAGCAGAGCACGAGGATGCCGAAGCCGCCGAGGATGGTGAGCAGGCCGTTGGTGAACACCTGCTTTTCGCTGTTGCCCTTGTCGAGGCCGAAGCGGATGATGGCGTTGGACATGCCCATCGACACAAAGGGGATGAGCAGGTTGGCGTACTGGCTCAGGATCTTCGACAGGCCGAGGTCGGAGATCTCGGCCATCGCGTAGGTCAGGAAGGGCTGGACGATGAGCGTCAGCAGTTTGGACGAAAAGCTGCTGATGGCAAAGATGATGGTATTGCCGGCGAGCTTCGAATATTTATCGCCGCCGGAGGTCTTTTCGCTTTCCAAAAGATTTTCTCCTCTATTTTTTACTGGCTTGGCCTCTCAGTCAGACCCTTTCGGGTCTGCCAGCTCCCCCAAAGGGGGAGCCTTTTTGCCTCTCCCTTTGGGAGAGGTGTCACCGAAGGTGACGGAGAGGGCAAGGCCGTTATCCTTTTAATAAATCCCGCCGGGCTTTCCAGTCCGGCATCAGCTTCGCCACTTCTGCCCAGAAAGCCGGGCTGTGGTCAGGCTGCAAAAAGTGGCAGTACTCATGCACTACCACATAGATCTGTGCCGCCTCGGGCATATTGTAGAGCTGGAGCGCGAAGGTGATCTGGCGCTTCGCCATGTGGCAGACGCCCCAGCGGCTGGTCATGCTGCGCACTTTGATGGTGGGCTTCTGCCCGCCCAGCACCCCGGCAAAGGCCGGGTAGACCTTGTCGCTCATGGCCGTGAAGCGGGCCAGAGCGGCCGCCTTGTCGGGCAGCTCCTCCTGCCGCTTTTCGCGGGCGGCCTGCCGGGCCTGCGCGGCCCGTATCCACTCCGCCTCGGCGATGACGTAGGCGTCGGCGGCTTCCAGCGTCGTGCGCAGGGGGATGCTGAGGGCCACGGTGCCGTCCCGCCGGACGTGGAGGTTGAGCCGCTTGACCCGCCCCCGCGTCAGCTCATAGGGGATGCCCCCGGCCACTCGCAGCATCACGCGCCCTTTTTGCATCTGCGCAGCTCCGCAAGGGGCAGCTGAGACAGCACGACGGCGGCGAAGATGAGGGCGCAGCCTGCGCTCTCCCGCATCGAAAGGTTCTGGCCCAGCAGCAGCCAGCCGCCCAGCGCGCTGAATACGCTTTCCAGGCACATGATAAGGCTGGCGATGGCGGGGTTCAGCTCTTTCTGGCCCAGGATCTGAAGCGTATAGCCCGCGCCGCTGGACATGACGCCGCAGTAGACCACAGGCAGAAGATTTGCGCCGTACTCTGCCAGCGTGGGCGTCTCGAAGATCAGCGCCGCCGCAGAGCTCTCCACAGCCACCACGATGAACTGGATGAGGCTCAGCCGCACACCGTCCACAAGCGGCGAAAAGTGGTCGATGGACATGATCTGGAAGCTGAACAGCACGGCGCAGCTGAGAAGTATCCAGTCGCTGGTCTCAATGCCGCCGAAGCCGTTCTTCATGCAGAGCATATACAGGCCCGCCACAGCGATGACCATGCTGACCCAGAGCTGAGCGCTGCCCTTCCGGCCCAGAAAGAGGCCGAACACCGGCACCAGCACGACGTACATGGCCGTCAGGAACGCGGCCTTGGCCGTGGACGGGTCGATGGTGATGCCGATCTGCTGAGCTGCTGAGGCCGCGAACAGGAAGGTGCCGCAGACGAGGCCCGCCGCCAGCAGGGTCTTGCGCTCCGGCTTCTCCTTCGGCCAGCCGTAGGGCTGGCCCTGTTTTTTGCGCACGGCGTCGAAAGCGAACATGGTAGGGATCAGCACAAGGACAGCCAGCCAGCTGCGCCCTGCGAGGAAGGAATAGGCCCCCATGCCGGAGCCTGCGCTCTGGGCCACGAAAGCCGTACCCCAGATAAAGGCGCAGAGCATCAGCATGAGCGAATGTTTGGTCTGTGTCTTCATCCTGCGATGCCCTCCACCTTGAGTCCGCCGTAGAGGTAGTAGCGGCTGGAGTCGTAGGAGATGGTCAGGCGGTAGCTGGCCGCCGGGTCCAGCCCGGAGATGACGCAGCGGTAGTTCTGACCGTCGGTCTTGATATAGTAGGTGCTTCCGTTGACGTACTGTGCGCCGCCGGCCACCTTCTGCCAGACGGACACCTTGTACCGCTGGGTACCCTCGGCGGTGCCGTAGCCGGTGATGGTCAGGCTGCCGCCCGGGACGGTGAAGTAATCGGTCTGGCGGCTCCAGATGCCGTTGAACACGAGGTTCAGGCTCCCGTTCACCGCCGCCGAGGCATACTTGGCCGAGGCGTCAGCAATGCCCTCGATGTTCAGCGGGTCGCTGGTCGGTTCGGCCCAGCGGGTGCTGTCCTCTTCCTGCACCTCATTGTCCGCGCTGTTCTTCATGTCCAGCACAGTCTTGACGCCGGACGCAGCCACAAGCAGCACCAGCACCGCCACGACGAGCAGGGCGATTCGCTTTATCTTTTTCATGATCTTTTATCCTCAAATTTTGTTTTAACACGAGGTTTTACACGATTCTTAAAAGTTATTTTCGCAAGCAGGGTGCGCCGAATGACGAGGATCTTTGTCGGCAGACAAGGCGGTTTTTCGAAGCGATCCTAGGCGGATCGCAAGGAAAATCAACGCAGTGTGCAGGCAAAAAGACCGCTCAGGCGGTGTGCAGCGCTTACGAAAACAGCCTTTAATAGTATACCGCATTTTATGCTCCCATACAAGAGTTCAGGCTATAGTCAGAGCGGCCAGCGCCGCACGTTCGGCGTCGGCAAGCTCCGGCCGGGCTGACCGGAACAGCGAATCGTACCGGTAGAGCGCCCAGCCGCCCGCGCCGAGGCTGTGCAGGCGTTCCACCTGCCGGGCAAGAGCGCTGCCCGTACACCACTGGCTCTGGCTGTCCTCGTTGGCACCGCCGTCCCCCTCGCCGATGCGATAGGCTCCCAGCCCGAAGTAGAGGGCCGTGGATGCCGCCCGGGGCATGGCCAGCCACTCCGGCACGATGTTCTCGAAGGCGAAGCGGGTGCTGCCCGACTGGAGGGTATAGCCGCAGCCCCAGTATATCTGCGGGCAGAGGTAGTCCACCACGGCGTTTTCGCCCTCGGCGGCCAGCCATGCTTTCACGTCGCTGTACTGCTGGCCGAGGTCGTTGTCGGGGTTGCCCTGCGGGCTGACGCCGAAGCGGAGGGTGGCGTCGGCGGCTTTGACGGCGTCGTGGGCCGCTTTCACCAGCGCGGTGACGTTCTGCCGCCGCCATGCGGCCAGATCCCCCGCGCCGCTGGCGGCGAACTGGGCCGCGTCCAGCGCAGCGTCTGTCGTGGGGTAAAAATAGTCGTCGAAGTGGACGCCGTCCACAGCGTAGTTCTGCACCAGCTCGGCCACGCCCTGCACCACATAGTCTGCGGCTTCCGGGATAGCCGGGTTCAGGTACAGCCCCTCGCCCACGGCGCAGACCCACTCGGGATGTACATTGGCAAGGTTATTTTCCGCCAGTGCGGGCGGCATCTTCGCCGAGGAGCGGAGGCGGTAGGGGTTCACCCACGCTTCCAGCGAGAGGCCCCGGCTGTGTGCTTCGGTGATGAGGACGTCCAGCGGGTCGAAGCTGGGGTCCTGCCCCTGCTCGCCGGTGCAGAGATGGCTCCACGGGAAGAGGGTGCTCCTGTAAAGCGCGTCCCCGAAAGGCCGCACCTGCGCGATGACGGTGTTCAGCCCGATGGACAGACAGTTGTCCATCAGCTCCGCCGCACCGGCACGGAAGGCTTCTTCGGACGAAAAGTCCATCCCGGCCCATTCCAGATAGCTCACCCAGACGGCCCGCCATTCACCCGTGGGCAGGGCGGCGTTGGGCTCTGCTTCGTCCGTCGGCGGCACCGACGACGCCGAGGCCGTCTGTCCCCGGCCCAGCAGCACCGCTGCCCCGGCCAGCGCGGCGCAGCCTGCCCCGGCCAGGAACGCCCGCCGCCCGAACCGGCCCCGCCGGGCGCGGCGTCTTCTCCCCCGCTGGGTCATGCGTCCTCCTGCATCTTATAGAGGCTCAGCGCTGCCCAGCCCCGGGCGCAGGCCAGCAGCACCCAGAGCAGGTTCGTCCAGAAGCCCAGCGCGGCCATGCCGCCGTATTTCGCCATCAGCAGGAAGAACAGGTGGAGCGCTTCGGCGGCACCCACCAGCTGCAGCTGGCGCTGGACGGCCATGCCGCGCTTGTACTCAGTGCTGAGCAGCAGCGGCCACGCCAGCGCAGAGCAGAGGTAGCCCGCCCAGCCGTTGACCATGTAGCTCACCATCAGCAGCACGAACACGCCGGTGAAGTTGCGTTTTTCCCAGCTTGCCGAACCTTTTTCCGCCGCGAGGAAGAGGGCCGCGATGCCCGCCGCGGCGAATGCGATCTGCTCGATGAGGCTGAAGCTGGTGCCGCTCAGGACGGCAAAGCCGTTGAGCATGGAGGCCGCTGCGGAAGCCAGCAGCAGGAAATACCAGGTCTTTCGCGTGAATTTGAGTTTCATATCGTCCCTCCCGCCCGCAGAAAGGGCGCAGGCTCCCCATCAGTTTTTGGAATTTTTCAAATATTATAACACATTTTGGGGCGTGTTGTGTTACAATAAGGAAAACTCGCCACAAATTCCATCGGGAGGCGCACATGAACGCTGTTTTTTCCATCCTTCTTCTCGCGGCCATTCTGGGCTTTATCGTATTTCTGCTGTCTAGGAAAGACCAGAACCGCCGCAGCCAGTACGGCCCCAGCGGCCTGTCCGAGTTCCGCACCGACCTGCCGCTGGACGACTGCTTCGACCGGCTGGACCAGCACAGCCCGGACGATGTCTTCGCCTACGAGTGCCGCCGGGAGAACGACGGCGGCTTCACCCTCCACCTGACGCTCCATCAGCCCACCCAGCAGCCGCTGGATACCCTCTACACCCTCCGGTTCGACCCGGGCCGCCAAACCATCGTGACCCTCATCTTCATCCGGGAAGCTTTTGGCTACAAAGAGCCGCTGTTCCAGCCCGCGATGCTGGACGAGTTCATGCTGCGCAAGTTCGACGCCCGCCGCACAAAATAATTCCGGCAAAGGGATTTGCTTTTTTCTGATTTTTTGGTATACTTATAGTTAGTCCATGTGCGGCAGACCGCCGTCTTCGTGGGCCAGTAGCTCAGTTGGTCAGAGCTGGCGGCTCATAACCGCCAGACCTTACCGTTTCCACCTTTTTCAAATAGCGTTTTTCCGTTGTTTTTTGGTTTGCGAGTGGCTTGAAAATCGGACTTGGGTATTTTCTGGGTACGAAAGCCATTTTACAGAGCTTTGAAACAACGTCATAAGGGCCAGTAGTTCAGTGGTTAGAACTCCCCGCTCATAACGGGGTTATCGCGGGTTCAAGTCCTGCCTGGCCCACCAAAAAAGCACGAAGGTTCCGGCCTTCGTGCTTCTTTTTTGCTCATTCGTACAGCTCCTTGCTCATCTGGTTGCGAATTTCTTTGCGCCGTTTGTCATAGACCTGCGTGTAAATTGCAAGGGTGGTACTGGGCTGTGCGTGTCCGGCTTCTGCGGCTACTGTCGCCACACCGATCTCCGGGTTGGACAAGAGGATGCTCACAAAAGTGTGCCGGAACATATGAGGATGCAGCCCTTCAATGCCTGCCCGCTGTCCGATTCTGCGAACCAGTGCGCCATAGCTGTCCGGGTTGATGGGGAACCCATGGTCATTGCAGATCACGAAGTCCGTCCCCCGAAGGGCAAGGAGTGAGGGTGCATACTTGCTGCTTTTCTTATCCAGACTTTTCTGCCAACTCCCTCCCATCAATTTTTTCTGGGACTTCCAATACTTATAATATTCTTTGAGGAAGTCCATGTACTCCGGTGCAACGTCCACATCCCGGATGTTGCTTTCCTTGGTCGTTGTCAACTGATACCCAAAATCTTTGAATACCAGAAGCGATTTAGAAATATGTATCGTGCATTCTTCAAAGTTGACATCTTTCCATGTCAGTCCAGCCAGTTCGCCACGGCGCACACCAGAATTGAGCAGGGACAGAACGATCACCTGTTCCAACATGGAACTTTCCTTTAAGGTGTCCTGAAGCTGCTTGATCTGGTGCTTCTTAATAGTGTCTACCGACCTGCTCCGGCTTCCCAGTGCAGGAATTTTGTGCATGGGATTCTTCACACCGTAATTTTCATCCGCATATTCCAGTGTAGAACGAATGAACAGAGCGTATTCTCTCATGCTCTTTCTGGTCATAGGTTTTGCAATGGTTTCCACATCAAAAGCATCGTCCACTTTACAGCCCAGCGCAATCGCCACCTGTTCTGCTGTTTTAATATCAACTGTTTCGCTGCGAAATGCCTTTTCGATGGTTTTTGCTCCACAATCGCATCTCTTAGCTAACTTCGGACAAGATTCCTTTTTCATCTCCAGACCACGCTGATTGATAACAGCATGGGTGCGGCACCGTGCGCCGCCAATTTCGATTTGTTCCAGAACCCAATCACAATCCACCTTTTTGATGGAATCAACGGGCTTCTGTGCAAACTCAGGGAATTGCTGAATCTTCCGAAGGTAGTTTTCCTTGCCCCTCGTTGTGTTCGCCTTATTACGATGGCTGTCATAATCGCCCTCTAAGCGAGCAGAAGGAGCAAGTCTTGCCTTTTTGGATTCTATGTACTCCTGCGCCACTACTGCAAAGGTCTTTCCTGCATTGCTGGCTTCCTTGTCTGCCTTTTCCTGTTCCAGCCGTTCAAATTCGGCAGCGGCAGCTTTCGCAGCGGCGTTGCGCGCACGAGCGTTTTTCAGTTCGGTGGGGTCAAAATCGAACCGACCATAACGGCGTTCAATTTTGCCGTTCACCAGAACATTTGCGATGAGTTTATAATAACGAGGCTTCTTTTTGGGTTCTCGCAATTCAAACGATGCCATATATTTACCTTCCTTTCTGTGTGGTGGTTATCTCTGTCACGATGAGTATAGCAGTTCGGGCGGTTAATTTTTAGGATGTCGCAGTTTACGCCCGCATCCTTGACAAATCACAAAGTTGTCGTTCCCCCGTTGAAATACTCAGCCATCTTGCCAAGGTTGATATACCATTTGATGCCTGACTGGAACGCCATGCCCGGCACTTCCCGGCAAAGACGGCGGATGTAATATTCAGGTAAGCCCATACGCTGGCTTGCCTGCTTGATGCTGACGATCTGCGGCAAGACGACTGCTTCGCTCTGGATCTCCGGCGATACCATCACTTTTTCATTCATCGGCATTCCTCCTATCCCATTCATTGATTTCTAAACTGTTCATCAGGGCTTCTTCGATCCGGCGCATTTCATGCCGTGTAGTCTGTCCTAAGAAACGCTGTATGCGGCTTTTGTCTATCGTGAATATCTGTTCCAGCTGAACCACAGACGGCTTCTCAAAGGCTGTATTGTGGGCTATCAGAACGTGCGTGGGCTGGTATTTCTTTTTCTCGGTGCGGGAAGTCACTGTCGCCACAATAAGGGTAGGCGCATAGCGGTTTCCTACATCGTTTTGCAGAACCACCACAGGTCGGGTGCCGCCCTGTTCGGAGCCGATGTGCGGCTCCATGTCTGCATAGTAAATGTCCCCTCTGAGGTATTTCCAGTCTTTTGGTATGATAGCGATCAGACCTCCTATCCTTCTATATGTAGCAAGAGCCGCCCGTTTATGGCAGGCGGCTCTTGCAGGAAAAAGGAGTATGCCGATAAAGGCGAGAGCATCAACGTTTTACAGGAAGGCTCAGAGAACGGCTGGAGCCATTGTAGATCTCCAGAATCTGCTTCATGTGGCGGTCGGCGGTGTTGCCCGTGTCCTTCCGTGCATTTTTGGTGATGGTTTTCGGATGCACCGTAGAAAGCCGTGCAATCAGACGCTCCCGGCTGTACTCATCCCGGTACATTGCCACAAAGCGGGTAACGCCATGGAGGATGCCAGACAGGAACGAATCGGAATCGCCCCACCATGCCTCCACGATGATCTTCAGGGCTTCCTGATAGATGTCAGAACCGTAGTTCTTGTAAATATAATAGGCAGAGCGGATGCAGTAGATCTTCCACTCGGCTCGGATGCCATCCAGTGCAAAAGTAGCACCAGTTGCTTCGGTGGCTGCAACAAATGCACAAGCATCCTCATCTTCTGCCACGATGTCAGCACGAAGCCGCTCACCTGCGGTCAGATCGGTGGAAATGCCCGTCTGAACAGCAAACAAAAGGGCTTCATCCTTTTTGGAAAGACCGTGAAAGACTTTGCAGAGGATCGGGAGGTCATGACCTCCGTTGCAGGCGATACGAGCTTCGATGGTGTTCTGTCCATCAAAAACATGGTAGCGACCATCACGGTAGCTGACTCTCGGTTCGTTGGCAACGTACTCCGAAAAGGTAGCAGAAATCTCCTCCACCTTTCTGGTGCGCAAAACACGCTGGTATTCCGCGCAGGGGGTCAAGAGTGCGCTGTCGATGTAGCGCATCTCGCAAACACATTCGGGCAGCTTGGCAAGGTTCAGATTAGAATTCATCATAGCACTCTCTCCTTTATCGTCTGAAGATAGGCAGAAGTGTCATCAATCAGAAAAAGAATGGCACTTCGGCAGTCGTTGTCCTCAAAAACATCGGGATAGTCTTTGAATACGAGATTCCAGCGGCGGATAAAATCCTCCTTTGCGCCCTGAACTTCGCACATCATAATTGAGCCGTTCGCAACGGTCGTTTTATGATGGCGGTTGTCAATGGATTGCCGAAGTCGTTTTCGATCTTCGTCTGTAAGACAGCGTTTGTGACCTTGGATACTCCTTTTGAAATCCGGGGGCGAATTGCTTACCGGCACAATTTCATCCTCGGTATGGACTTCATCGGAATCAGAAGCATCGTCGGCAGCAACATCGGATTTTTCCGGGCTTGTCGGCTTCTTTGCTTTCCGGTCCTTCTTGGGTTTGCGCAGCTCCTTAATGATTGCCGGGATTTCTTCTTTTGGGGTTTGCGCCAAAGCGGTGATCTCGGCATCGGTAGCCTTGATATGCCCGGTCAGTATTTCCTCCATTGCACCGGGGACGGCAGCTTCCGCCGCATCAACGCCTTTCGCATACTTTTCAGCTCGACGAACAAATATTGGGGTAACGCCGTTTTTGGCAGCAATACGTTCGCAGGTGCGTCCTTCGGCTGACCTCATGTGATCATTTTGAGCACATGAGGTGAATCTCCCAGATTCATCATGTTCTCGATGAATTGACCCACCTACAGAGAGCTTTTCGTTTTCATAGGTTTTCCCCATCAAGAACTTCCGGCGTTCCGGGTCAAGGTTTCTGCGCCCCAACTGATTCTGACAAATCCATGCCAGTGCAGCGTAACGGTCGGGCAACTGGATTTCCTTCACTTCAAAAGCGATCTCCGGGTGATGCTTGAGGATGCGATACCGGGAATGTCCATCCAGTATGTAACCGTTCCAGATGATGAGCGGATTCAGTAGCCGCCGCTCCTGAATCATGTTCTGCTCTAAGATGTGCTCCTCCTCGGCGTTCAGCGGCGGGATCTTGCCCTGAAACTCTGGGTCGATCTTAAGCGCATTCAGATTCATCATCAAACCGTCCCTTCTTAAAGTAGGTGGATTTCGGGCTGGTGGGCTGGATGTAGTAGTCGTAGCCAAAGTTGGTCTGGCAGTAGGTGCAAGGCTCCTTGGTGAGCTGGTAGGGGTCAGCACGGCGGACACGGATGCCACGGGTGTTCCGAAAGGCATTCAGGCAGCGGGGGCAGAGGGTGGTCAGGGTCGATTCATCGGTCTTGTGGGTAAAAGTACGGCTCATAATCATTACCTCCGTGTCATCAGAATGAATATTCGGTATGGAAAAAGCCCACTGCCTTGATTCAGAAGAATTCCGGTGGTGGGCTTTGAAGATTTTGTTTTAAGTGTCCCACCCTATTTGTCCTCGACGCCCGGTGGGGGTTGGAATACACCTCGGTGAGGGGGACTGCACCCTTCCTCTCATTGGCTTTTCAGCCACCCCGCCTTCTTTATGGCCGGGCCGCGAATTACGGAAGTTTCATTGTTTTGTCCGAGGGAATGATATTCAGTTTTCAAGGTACGTCTTACAGCTTCGGGTATCTCCCCGTCTGGGGTGTTGCCCTTGCTGTGACAATAGTTTATCGTGGAAACACTGTCTTTTTAAGGAACTGGTAGTTCCGGTTTTGCCACTTTTTTGAGCGGATTTTTCTCAAAAACTGGAACTGCCAGTTCCGATTTTTCGTAGATTCGTCGAAAAAACGGCGCAAAAAAAAGAAGCCGAGAATCGCTTCTCGACTTCTTTATGGTGGTTATACAGATGCATCCAGTTCGTCAATAAGATTGCTCAGCTTATTTTTGATAATCTGGATTTTCTGGTGCTGCTTTTTGATCTGTGCATTAAGCTCCCTTTCCCGTGGAGTGTCCAATACGCCAAGAATCAAAAAGTCCAGAGTGGTGTTCAGTGAAATGGCTACTTCTACCAACAAATCTATGGAAGCAGTTCCTTCCCCTCGTTCGATCTTTCCCAAATGGCGGTCACTGATATTCAGCTTTGCGGCAAATTGTTCTTGCGTTAAGCCTTTGGTTTTGCGCAGCTGCTGGATGCGTTTTCCTGTAATGTAAGAGTCAAAGTACATAAGCCAGCCCTCCGACCACAAAGGAACGCAGTCGCAAGCTGCGCCATAAGGTCAGAGTGCAAAGATGCAATCGGCGGCGGACCAAGTTTTGGTTGCCGGGGTTCGGTTGGTACTCGATCAATCTCCTTTTCATGTTTCTTCGTCCTTTCTTTGTCGATGATGGCAAGGCGGGCGGAGCATGGAAAATGCGGTTGCACTTTTCCGTGATAGAGAAAAACATCCCTATACTATATAGGACAAAAAACAGGTAAAAGTTAGGGTTTGATGAACAAATTGCATTTTTCTCTGAGGTTAATTAAAGCAGATTTAATACTTCCCGAGACACTTCCTACTGTTGTGCCCTCTTTTTCGGCTATGCTTGGCATGGAAATCCCACAATAGAAGTAATCGTAGCACCGCTTTGCTTGTTTTGGAGACAAAGCTAAAATTGTATGGTTGATGTTCACAAGATGCTGTTGCCGTTCTATGATCTCCGCAGGTGTTGGAGTGGGCACAAGAAGATACGACTCAGCAGAAAAAGCGGGATCGTCTAGCGAGTGATATGCGTGGTAACGGCTCACCTGTCTGGCAAAAGCATCCTCTTTGCGTTTCATAGACAAGAGAAACTGATGGACTTCATCAGATACTTCTACAAAAAAGTCTTTTGGATGCGCAGTGGGGTAGTGTTCCTTTAAGTTGATAATCGGCATAGCTTTCCTCAAACGTAGTGTAAACAAAAAGTGCATCATACTAGGCTTAAAGTCTAGCATGATGTACTCAAAATGCGATTTCCTTGAGTCTAAGAAAGCCTCAAAATAAAAACAAAATTGATGAAGTTATCGATTTTTGGGAGGGTCAGTATCTTTAATAAGCTGTGATTTGGGACGACACGGTTGATACAACCAACCGGAACACTCAGGCGGCCAGACTTCCATATCTTTTTTCATCATTTTTTCAAGAGATTTTTTCATTAGATTTCTTACTTTCATTTCCATGGATAATCCTCCCATATATTTTCTTTAATACAAAGATTAGCAGCGTCAAGGCATCTGATAACATTGCAGCTGTTAATCCTTCCAGCTCATTAGAAAGTGTTTTTTCAATTGGTGGTGACCTTAAGATTATACATGTTAGGTTGACGAAAAAAAGCACATAGGGGATTCGTTCTTTTAGAGCAGACAATTCTGACTGCGTTAAATGTAATTGATTGTTATTAACAGGAGCAATTTTGAGAATCACAAAATCAGAGAATATCCAAACAAACCCAAAAAATTTAGTAGGGAGAGCTTTGATGAGTATCATGGAAACTGATTGGAGAATTAAAGAAAGCAATAAGCAATGGATATACGTTTTTGCATGGTACCCATTTGAATATTTTCTTAATGCAACAAAACAAACAGCAAAAGATATAGTTCGTCGAAAGCCGAAGCAGTAACTCCCCAATAAGATTAAAAGAGTCCATGTAGTGAACATTGACAGTCTTTTTTCGATTCCGTAAATGCACCACTCAAGAGATTCTTCTGCAATTAGCTCCCTCTTCAAAAACCTTTTTGCCAAGTGTGTTGCAATGAGGTTCATTCAATCCATACTCCCATGCTTGAAAGTTTATAAATTAAATACCTTGAGTTTGCAAACAAATCAACTTTTTTGTCATCAAGTAGGTTTTTTCTGTCACAAAATCGGTTATTGTGAAATTTCTCCAGTAAATTGAAACCAGTTGTCCTCATAATCCATAGTGAAATCACCATTATATTTTTCAAGGATAAGCTTCACATTGGAAAGTCCAAAACCATGAAGTTGGGGGTCAGGTTTGGTCGTTTGAATAGTGTTGTTTTCAATTCTGACAGGATTTGAGGTGTTTCGAATAGAAAATAAAAAGCTTTTTTCCCATAATGCTGTTACATGAATCTTCTTACTTCCACAGTATGATCGATTGGCTTCAATTGCATTATCTAGCAAATTTGAAAGCAGTACAACCATATCAGCTGCTTCAAATGGCAACATTGATAAATCGTTTACTCTGAAATCAATTTCAATCCCCTCTTGAATTGCCTCTGACGCTTTCGTATTAAATAATGCATCCAAAATCGAATGATGAGTATTTACCAAAAAAAGTCGTTCGGTTTGTTGCTTGGATACTGAGTTCAAATAGACTTCTGCTGGCTCGTATTCATGGTTCTGCAAAAGCACACGAAGAGTGTTGAGATGTGAGCGATAATCATGTACTTTTTTGCGTTGTTCCGAGAAAAGTTTGCTGGCAGATTCCATGCTCCGTACTTGAACCTCAAGTTGCTGTCCCAATGAAAATAGCTGTTGCTCTCGTTCCATAGCCTGCTCCATACGTTCTAGAAGAAAGATTATTGCTGCATTTGCAGCAATAATCAATCCACAAGTAAATGCTAGTATAGCTTCTGATACATTTCTTCTGGTGGATATATAGAGTAGAACAATCAATACCATAAACGAAGCACTTGGAAATAACCCGTACATAATTATTTGTGATATTCGGAGAGAATGTCGATTTTTCCCAAACCTTCTGGGGCGCATGATTTTTCGGAACATTAGTGCTAAAAATAGCTGTAAAGAATAAGCGATTATACCATAAATAATTACGCAGATAGGTGAAGCTTGAAATGTATTAGAATCCATTCCAAAAATTACACTGCATGTCATTCCAACAGTGAAAGATAAGCAGTATGATAATAAATATTCAAGGCTAACAAAGAAGCAGAGTATAGCAGTTGAGATTTCTGTATATAACCTTTTGGCGATTATGAAATCGATCAGTAAAATGATTAAAATTTTTAGTGCTTGATTGTGTCCAACAATGATTGAAAGAATTAAAGGAATCCAACAACTCAGAAGTACATATTCCAATACATGGAGGTGGAATTTTAATCCGTCAAAGCGACGTTGCTCAAAAACATCTAAAAATAAAATCAAACATATTGTATCAACAGCGGTATAACAAAGACTTAAGAAAGTTCCCATCGACTTTTTCCCCTCCATTTTAAGTATAGCTGTTTCAATTCTTTATGCTTTTTTTCACTGGATGGAACACATACACCACTTTTTAGATAAACTTTTTCATATTGAAAGAGCTCAATGTATTCCATATTTACTAGGTAGCTCTTATGTATACGTAGAAAGCCTAGATTTTGAAGTTTGTCAGAAAGAACCGCCATATTTCCGTAAAAGCGATACTCAGTCCGTGCATCATTAATTAAGTGCATAACAATAATATGCTTGTCGGATTCTAGGTATAAAATGTTTTTGGTTTGAACATCTATTGACTCGCCACTAATCGAAAAAGTAACGGTTTGCCGAGAATTAATAACTTCTTGTAGCGAATTCACAAAGTATGGAATGAGCTTGTAAGGAATATCAGACTTTAATAGATAACGAAAAGCATTTACTTCATAGCCTTCAGGGGCGTATTGAATGAAGTTTGTAACAAAAATAATAATGGAAGTCGGGTTTTTTGATCGCAATTTTCGAGCCAGCTCAATTCCATTTAGTTTCTCCATATCAATATCTAAGAACGCAATATCAAATTCACCTATATTTCCAGCACTTAGGGAATCTGTGAATGTAAAAAATGTTGCAGCGATGTTAGTGGACCGACAATATTCTTGAAGAATAGAAAGCTCTAAGTCAATCAACTTTTGCTCATCATCACAAATCAAAATTCTCATTTTGCCAATCCTCCACTGCAATTTGATGATCTTTTTGTCATTCAAAATAACGCAACTCCTTTCGCAAGTCAATGAAATTCGACATGATCGAACATTTTAATAATTATAGTACGATTATGTCGAATATGCAAATAGTACACTCTAATAGGATAGGAGTGAACAGAAATGGAGCATTATCTTGGTGAAAAGCTAAAAAACTTGAGAGAAAGTCGAAACTGGTCACAAGCTGAACTTGCAAAGCGGTTAAACAAGGCCGTTTCTACAATTAGCGGCTATGAAAGTGACGCTCATGCTATTCCATTAGATGTTCTTGTTAGTATTTCACTTCTGTTTGGAGTTTCTACCGATGAACTGCTAGATTTAGAAACAACGAATGTCCTTTCGCTTTCTGGCCTTACGGAGGAACAGTGTAATCTCTTGAGAAAAATTCGACAAGAGTATCTTTCCCCTAGCCAACGAGGAAAAGACTTTTCTAAGAACCAGATGGATATCCTCCACGATATTATAAGCTCATTCGGCTAACTTATTTTCGTCAATCCACACTTTTCTTGTAATCGACTGTTAAAATTGTTGATGCAAGAAAAGTGTTTTTTTTTTGGGGGGGGGGGGGCTTGAATGACTTGAAATCACCGACTGAGCCAATGCACGACTTCATGCCATGATTTCGGGAATTCATGACAAATTTGCTGACAACTGATGAAAAAAGTAATAGAATGCAAACAAATAACTTGCACGTATTTTGAGACGCATTTAAATGTGGAAAGGAAAAATCAAATGGTAAACCCAACCTACGTAGATTTTTCAATCTACCCATATTGCAATTTGAGGTGTGACTTCTGCTATGCAGAAGCTGAATGTGAATCGACTATTTCAAATCATTTGCTCAAGGTATCGGACTTTGAGGATATCTTTGAGCAGTTTGATCAAATTGGAATTTTACGCGTTGGATTTGAAGGCGGTGAACCCTTTCTACGGAAGGATTGGTTCGAAATCCTCAAATTGGCAGATAAGCACTATTTTAATTACTTTGTCAATACAAATGCAACAATGATCGATGAGTCTATTGCAAAGAAATTGGCGCAAACAAACGTTGATAGAATCTGTGTCAGTTTGGATGGTCCAACTGCTCAAATTCATGATAAATCACGTGGAAAAAGCGGAACATTTGAATTAACCAAAAGAGGAATCATAAACCTGATGAATTGCGGCATTGCAGTCGATGGGATTATAACTCTTACAAAATATAATGTGAATTATATTCCGGAAACATTAGAACTAATGCATGAGTTGGGAATACATGAAGCAGCAATCATGCTCTTAGCTACTGTAGGCAATGCAAAAAAGAATGTCAGAGATTGCTATTTAACATATGGCGAGCTAAAACAATTCATTCTGCAGATGACAGATTTGAAAAAGCAGAAAAAACTTCCAGTTTCGCTGAGGATTGTTCCTGTCGAGGAAGGACAATTACCGTGGGAGCTTTATTGGCCTTTATATGAAACTGGTCGGGCAGAAGATATAAAATATTGGGTCAAAGAGGATTTGTACTATACATCTACTGAAAATAGTTTTGGTTGTACAGCGGGTAAAGACAATTTCTTTGTGAATGCCTTTGGTGATGTGTATGGATGCTCTATGATGTCGTCTATTCCTGAATTGAAAGCTGGAAATATTAAAGAAAATTCTTTAATTGATATATGGGAAAATTCAAAAGTATTTAGTCAATTACGAGATATTTCCATTAAAGATATAAAAGGGGCCTGCAAGAATTGTAGTATTCTGAAATGGTGCAAAGGTGGATGCAGGGGCTGCACATTTGCAGCAACTAAAGACCTTATTGAATCAGATGGGCGATGTCCATATGCCCGATAATCCACTGAAATTTTATAAACGTAGGAATTGAAAATGAAAATTTGTAAATTACATAATTTCAAAAGACAATGTACTGCACGATTAGATGACGAAAGTACGGGATTTCTCTCCACAAATGGCAAAGTATATATATTGAATAACATCAGTTACGAAATATTATTAATGCTGGAAGGCGGAAATAGTCAAGAAGAAATTATCAATCAACTATGTCAAAAGTATTCAGTTTCTTCTGATACAGTTTCTCCAGATGTCGAGGAATTCATGAATCAATTAAAGAAACTGGACTTACTCTAAACTTGAAAGGAGGTGATAATATGTATAAGAAACCCATTATGATGGAAGTCGATGGCTGGGGCAAGCACGGCTAACAGAATGATCTAAAGCGATTGAAAACTTTAGATGATCAAACAATACAAGCATCAAACCCTGAACGATTTAGTTTGTGGGATTGGTGCTTGTATTTGTGTATAAAAGCCCAAGTTAAAGGCATCCTTGTGTTATAGGAAATTGCAGCTTAATTAATAACCTTTTACATAGTATTCACCAGAAGGAGTAATAATGTTCAAGTTTTCAAGAAGAATACGTGCATATAAATGCCTATATCTTTTTATATCTTTGATCTATATGCCGTGTACATTTTTGGGAGAAATATATCTGCAAAAGTTTATTGATCAGAAAAACTTGAATTATTTTATGTTCGGATCTTTGATGGCGTTGTTTTTTGTGACATTTATGCTTAAATTTTTAAGGTCATACGTCAAGAACTGTCTGGATAATGATGGTATTCTGGAAGGTCAAAGATTAATCTTTAATCAATCTTTGTGGCATAAAACAAAAGAGAACGAAGGAACATTGCTCTATAACCTGACAGAAGATACATATAAAATGATGCCATGGTATACTTCGGGAAAATCAGAGCTAACATTAGAAGTTTTGAATGTGGCATTTATGATTTTTCTGATAATGTCGATAAATTTCTATTTAACATTGATTGCCTGTTTCTTTTTATTGATTAGTTCTTGGCTTGCAAACAGCTGCAGCATAGCATTTGCAAAAGCAGAAAATAATCGGCAAAAAATGAAGGGCTTTCTGAACCAGTATATCGTAAACACAGAGAGAAACATTAACACAATTCGACAGCTGGACAAAGCAGATTATTTTGAGGAACAATTCGAAAAAGTTGTAGAGCAAAATTATACATCAACGTTAAAAATCGCGATCGTAAGAAAGACAGTTTTTATTACTCAGCTTGTTTTTTCTGGGGAAGTTCTTCCTTTTATGGTTTTGTTTTTAGGGGTCGTTTTATCCTTTTATGGATATGCGTCAGTTGGCGAAACAATTGTTATCATGGACTCCATGGTGAAGATTTCAAATTCCATCCAGTCGATCGGTGATGATATTTCTCAATGCCATCTGTCGACTGATATATACAACAGGGTACAGAAGACAATCCATTCGGACTCGCTTACAGAAAAAGGATTGCAACAAGAAGTTCCAGAATTCAAAAACTTTGACATTACAATATCCAATAGATTCTGCCCTTCCAATGAACAGTCTACGTTGCCACCACGTGAACTTGATATCAAATTTTCACGAGGCGAAGTGGTTTTAATAAAAGGAAAAAGCGGAACAGGAAAATCCACACTTGCAAAAATAATCACCCGAATGATTTCACCCAATCAGATCAACGGACATATTAGGTATAATGGGCAGGACTTTTTACAATTCGATCCGGATGAATATAAAAAACGCGTTCTGATGGTCGAGCAAAACACCGTGTTATTTTATGGAACTGTGTTAGAAAATATAACGATGGAATGGAATGCAGCTCCCGATGAAATAGATGAAGTGGTTGTGGCATGCGGTCTGTCGGAATTTGTTGCGGAACATGGGCTTGCGTATGCAATACCTTATGGTGGCGAAAACTTGAGCAGTGGTGAACGGCAAAGAATCGGGATTGCAAGGCTTCTGCTTCGTAAGCCAGATGTTATCATTCTTGATGAGCCAACCAGTGCACTCGACCACGACCTGAAAGAAGCCGTTTCAAAGGGGATCGTTGATTTTGCGAAGAAGCATAAAATGACCCTTGTGATTATTTGTCATGGGGAAGAGTTTGATCCGTATAGCTCTCAGATCATTCAACTGTAAAAGATAGGTGAACGATGAAAAAATTGCTGAATGTGTATTCTTCGTTGAAAAAAGACAGAAGTTTATTTTCGCTCTCGTTTTTAATTGAATTTGCATGGAATCTGCTCCTGATTGAACTGCTGGATCGGTTGATGGCGTATTCCGCACAGTCTGATCTTTGTCTTTTTTCAAAAACTTCCGTTCTGTTTTGCATTGGTGCAGTCATTTTTGTTCTGCTTGTTTTTTCCGATCAATATTTTTTCCGAAAGCTGAAAGGGGTTGGCGAACTCAAATTACAAGAATATACCTATGGATGCTTCCTGAAAAATCTTTCTTCTGTACAGTGCCAAAAAGCAGGAGATTTGGTGTCCGCAGTCAATCGGAATACGGAAGTCATTTCGCAATGGATGTCAACGGGTGTTGTGAACACCATTCTTCAAACATTTCTGCTGCTGGCATATCTTTTGATCCTACTTCTTCATAATGCAGTGGTTACGATGATTACCGTATTCATTATTATCGTGATTTTCTTACTCTCAAAGCTATATGCGCAAAAGGAAGCTGCATATACAGCCGAAAAGCAAACCAGATATTCTGAAATAAACTCGAAATTGCTAGACACCTTAAACAATCGAAATTTGATCTACGCATTAAACAATGAGGCTTTCTTCTCCAACAAGTTAAAAACATTCCATGACCAGATCAGCCAGTCTGTACTTGTTCCTTTAAGCCGGTATACCGCTTTGAGAAATGCAATGTTGACATTCATGATCAACACGTTGCCCGTTATTGTTCTTGTCTCAACGATTTTGCTTGCCAAGCTTGGAAAAGCAACTGGGAGCGATGCGATCACGATGATGCTTATCGCTCAAAAATTAAATGGTCCGATCATTTTGCTGACCGATTTGATTGCAGATCAAAAGAAAGCATCCGAAATGTATGCAAAATCAAAATCCCTGTATACAGAAAAAGCTGACGAGCATCGTGGAAATCTCATGCAGGATTTCGAGGAAATGCGTGTTGAGATTCACGAGTTCCAGTATACCGACTGTAGTGATAAAATTCTTGTTGGTCTGCAATTTCAGTTTAAGAGGGGAGATTTGGTGCTGATCAAAGCTGCCAGTGGTAAAGGAAAAACGACCTTAATCGAATTGATGTCCAGGTTGATTCCAGCGGACGGGCTGTGTGGCAGTATAAAGTATAACAATCAATTGATTTCTAATTTTGATTTGAAAGATTACCACTGCAGGGTGCTGTTAGTGGAGAGAACACCTGCGCTGATCGATGGAACCTTGTATGAAAACCTCGTATTGGGAGATATTTTTTATCCAGAATGGATTGAGGAAATAATTCATGTGTGCGTATTACAGGACTTCATTCAAGGAAGAGATCAATCCTACCAGATTCAAGGAGATGGGAGCAATATCAGCGGAGGTGAACGGCAGCGAATCGGTCTTGCCCGAATGTTATTGCGTCGACCGGAGATCATTCTTTTGGATGAAGTCACCAGTGCGCTCGATTCAAAGACAAAAAGCGTTTTGGTAAACCGATTGCTGACATTTGCTCAGAAATATAATATGACAATTATTGCGGTTTCCCATGATGACTCATTTGATGCGCACTGTACGCAATTGATTCATCTTTAAAAATAACTCTGCAAGCAGGGCGAGCTGGTACCAACTCGCGATTTTTGAATCAGATTTTTCAAATCCAAATTCAAAATGCTTGTTGGGCTGTGCCCAATCCCCTATCGTTCCGCATCGTGCGATGCAGGCTGCGCGTTTGTTCCAAACACTTTTATAACAAAAAAGATAGCCTAGGGCTCTTCCATGAGGGAAGGGTCCTAGGCTATCTTCGTTTATCGGGACTTCGTTTTTTCGGTGCTGCTCTTTTCCTCTGCAAAGAACAGTTCTACGTTTCTCTTTGCACGAAGAAGCTCCTGCATTTCTTCTTTCGCTTTACGATAGTCCGGGTAGAGTGCTTTCTTTTCCGTCAGCAGCTTGGAATATTCCGTATCCAGTTCTTTCACCTTGGGGAGCTTTTTCAGGTTAGCTTCATCGAATGCCGCTTTCGCTGCCTTGTGCAGTGTGATCTCTGCACGATGACCTTCCAGAAAGTGCTTGCTGTATCCGGTCTTTCGGTAGGCATCATAGACTGGTCGCGTCTTGGCGTAGTTGATGATGTGTGCTTTCAGCACCGCAATTTCTGCCAGTCGATTTTCAGAATCTTTAATGGAATCGCCCAGTTCGTGATAGTGAGCAGTAGCAGCATCCACACGCTCCTGCATCTCCTCAATGCTGCCGATTTTATTTTCCTGCAAAAAAATCAGGGTCTTGGACATCTCTTTCAAATTGTAGCGTTTAGCCCACCGTGCATAGCCTTCGCTTTTGCCCTCGGAGAGTTTTGCTTGAATGTCCACCAACAGGTGGAACGGCTGCTCTTTCGGTGGCTGCTTCTGATAAGGGCGGTGTTCGGATTCTCCGGCAATGACCGCCTTGATTTCATCTTCACTGTATCCCGCGCCCAGTGTCCGAAAACGGATAAAGCGTTTCTGCCGTGTTCCTTTGACCGAAGTGTACTTTCCCCGTTTGATTTCGTAGCCCTGCTGTTCCAGCTTTTGAAGAAAGCCCTCGAAATTTGCGGGCCTCTCGTTCAGCAGGATGTTGTCGATTACGGCACACAGCTTATCACGATTACTTTCTCTGGGTGGATAAAGGGTGCGCTTCTGCCGCTCTCGGTACGGCTTGATTTCAATAACAGACAGCTGATGTTCCAGACAAATCAAATCGCTCAACCGCTGCACGGCCAGCCCGGATAATAAAAAATCCCGAAATTTTCGGGTGCTGTCCAGCGCAGTGGAGTTGTAGATAATGTGATTGTGGATGTGTTCCCGGTCTGTGTGGGTGGCAACGATAAAAGCGTATTTGCCCTTGGTAAACCGCATGGCAAGTTCATAGCCCACCTTGTTGGCTTCCTCGGCGGTAATCTCACCGGGCTTGAAAGACTGTCGAATTTGATAGGCGATCACATCATTTTTTTGTATGCGCCCAGTGACAAATTCATACTGCCGCTTGGAAAGCATAAATTCTTCGTCTGCGGTCAAGGGGCTGCACTCATAGCTGCTGACCAGTTCTCCCTTGTTCGTTTTGTCAGGATTCTTCGCGTAGTCCGTGCGGCTTTTCAGGCAGGCCGCAACCGACTTGCCCTTGTTTTTGTGCAGCGCAATCAAACGTGTTGCGGCCATCGAACGCCCCCTTTTCTTAAAAATAAATTGGAATTGACTTCAAAATCTGATACACTGGTAAAAATATCTGTGAAAGGAATCTGTCCCATGAAAAAGCACGGACATTATTGTAAAGTCTGCGACGAGTACAAAGCAAATGAAAAGTTTTCGGGCAAAGGTCATACAGCGCACATCTGTAAAAAGTGCGCTGCTCTGCCGCCAGATGTACGCTCTGCGCAGATGATCGAAAACAAGCTGCTTTCTTTGCCATGGAGACTTTCCAAAGAACAAATAAAATGGCTGAACAACAAAGCCCATGACAAGCGGCCTGAGATTCGGAAGCTTGCGCAGGAGCAGCTTGATATGCGCTTCCACCCGGAACGGCTTGCGTCGGATGATGCCGATGAATTTGAAGATTTACTGCTCAATAAGGATGACGAGGACGAAGATGAGTGGTAATCCTTATGCTAATAAAATTTATGTAACCCGCAGTGTTTGACTGCGGGCAGTGTTACAGCTCGGTCAGCTTTGCAAGAATTTGCTTGCTGACGCTGATCAGTTCATCCAACCGGGCGCGCAAATCCTCCAGATCGGCAGTATAAATCTGACCGTTTTCATTGGCTACTTTGGCGTACTGGTTCAGATTGTTGCTACACATCTGCAAAAGATACGCCATCCGGCGCAGCTGCGGCAGATCCAGATGCAGACAATACCCGTCCAGTGCCATCTTGCGCAGATAGGAGCCAATGCTCAGGATGCCGCTGGCTTCCATTTTGTTCCGAATCCGCTCCAATTCCGCCTTGCTGACCCGGAAATGGAGTTGCTGGTCACGGCGGTCGCTCACCGGGCATCACCATCCTTGTCGTAATAACTGCGGAAGGGCTTCACCGGCTCCGTCTTGTCCGACTTTTCTTCCAGTGCCGCCAGCACCGAGGGACGGCGAGGTGCATCCTCCTGTTCTTCCTCATCCTGTTCCGGCTCGTGGCTCTTTTCGTCCACATCCAACTGAGCGTTCAATTCTGCAAGTCGTGCGGACTTCTCTGCCAGTTCTTCCTCCTGCGGGAAGGGCTTTTCCACCTCAATCTGTGCCGCTGCCTGCTGCTGATGCAGGGTATCCAGCTCGTTTTCTGCGGCGGTGATACGCTCCGGGAAATTGTTCAGGGAGTTATCCAGACGAATGATGTTGCCCAAAGGGTCGGTGCCCAAGGGCACCGTGTACTTCCGCTGCCCCTTCAAAAGTGCCTGATATTCGCTGCGGAAGGTATCGAACCGCAGAGACAACTCAAAGCCCCGGTAGCTGCCGATCACTTTTTCTTCGGCGTTGGGCAGTTCGGAGCAGTCAAGCACCAGACGCTCACCGGCGGTCTTTTTCTCATCGTAGGTCACACCCTTGATGGTCATGCCGCAGAAACCCTCTTGCACCTGCGGGTGGGCAGCGGCAAGCTGTGCGTCCGCTTTCACCCCAGCAATATAGGCGTTCGTTTCCTGAATCTCTGCCGGGAACTTGGTCAGCAGCTTGTCTTGCAGACGGAATTTCTGGCTCTGGTGGTCGGCTTTCAGAACCTTGAGTTTTGCGACCTGCACATCCAAATCCATCTTCTCCTTGATGAGCGGATTTCCGGCGCACAGCGCCTTGATTTCTGCATAGGAAAGTGCCTGTTCGTCTACATCTTCGCAGGAGCGCACCGGGGATTTACTGGTCATAATCTGCGAGATAAATCGCTGTTTATTCTCAAGAGTCTGAAACAAGTACGAGTCAAATGTCCCTTCCGTGACGTAATTGAACACCTTGACTTCCTTATTCATATTGCCCTGACGGATGATGCGACCATTGCGCTGGGTCATGTCGCTGGGCTTCCAGCCAACATCCAGATGATGCACCGCCACAAGCCGGGACTGGACGTTGGTGCCCGCTCCCATTTTCGCCGTGCTTCCGAGCAAAACTCGCACATCGCCGGAGCGCACTTTGGAGAACAATGCCGCTTTTTTTGCTTCGGTATCTGCGTTGTGGATAAACTCGATCTCGTTTTCCGGCACACCGGCAGCAACCAGCTTTTTGCGAATATCGTCATAGACGTTAAAATTGCCGTCGTTTTTCGGGGTGGAGAGGTCGCAGAACAAAAGCTGGGTCAGCTTCTGGTCTTTGCCCTCCTCCCAGATTTTCAGCACATTCTGCACACAGACGTTTAACTTACTGTTGGGGTCATCCGGCAGCATGGGGTTCATCAGGCGAACATCCAAGCCAATCTTTCTGCCATCGTTGGTGACGCAGAGCATATTGTCCACAGACGCATCCACCGTGCCGGAGTGAATCTCAGCGGCACGCTTGCTCAGCTCCTGCACCATCTCCTTTTGGAGGTCGGACGGCTTTGCCACCACCGTTTCAAACTTTGCCTCCGGCACAGGCAGATGAAGCTGGTCGGCAGTCTTGATGTCCGCAACCTCCTTGAACATGGACATCAGTTCCGGGAGGTTGAAGAACTTGGCAAATCTCGTTCTCGCCCGATAGCCTGTACCTTCGGGGGCTAATTCGATGGCGGTGGTGGTCTCGCCAAAGGTGGATGCCCAGCAGTCGAAGTGGGTCAGCTTTTTCTGCTGCAAGGTGCTGTACTGCAAATACCGCATGACCGTGTACAGCTCGGTCATGGAATTGCTCACCGGGGTGCCGGTAGCGAACACCACGCCACGCCCGCCGGTGATCTCGTCCAGATAGCGGCACTTGCCGAACATATCGCTGGATTTCTGGGCTTCGCTGGTGGATAATCCAGCGACATTCCGCATTTTTGTGGTCAAAAAGAGGTTCTTGTAGAAATGGCTCTCGTCCACAAAAAGCCTGTCAACGCCCAGTTGTTCAAAGGTAATTACATCGTCTTTACGCTCATCGGAGCGCAGTTTTTCCAGCTTGGTTTCCAGCGTTTTCCGGGTCTTTTCCATCTGCTTGATGGAGAAATTCTCACCTGCGTGGACTTTCAGTTCATTGATGGCGGCAAGCGTTTCATAAATTTGCTCCTGAATGATACGTTCCTGCCGCTCAAAGGACAGCGGGATGCGCTCAAACTGGCTATGCCCGATGATGACGGCATCGTAGTCCCCGGTGGCGATGCGGGCACAGAATTTTTTGCGGTTGGCAGTCTCAAAGTCCTTGCGCCGTGCTACCAGCAGCTTGGCATTGGGGTAGAGGTTCAGAAACTCGCTTGCCCACTGCTCTGTCAGATGGTTGGGCACGACAAAAAGGCTTTTCTGGCACAGCCCCAGCCGTTTTGCTTCCATGGCGGATGCCGCCATTTCGTAGGTTTTGCCTGCGCCAACTTCGTGCGCAAGCAGCGTATTACCGCCATAAAGCACATGGGCGATGGCGTTGCGCTGGTGCTCCCGGAGAGTGATTTCCGGGTTCATGCCGACAAAATGGATGTGGCTTCCGTCATACTCACGGGGGCGGGTAGAGTTGAACAGTTCGTTATACTGTTTTACCAGCGAGATGCGCCGCTGAGGGTCCTGCCAGACCCAGTTGGCAAAAGCATCCTTGATGACCTGTTGTTTTTGCTGCGCCAGCATGGTCTCCCGCTTGTTCAGCACACGCTTGGGCTTGCCCTCGGCATCCTCGATGGTGTCATAGATGCGGACATCTTTCAGATTCAGGGTTTCCTCCAAAATCTTGTAGGCGTTGGCACGGGATGTGCCGTAGGTTTCAGAGGAAATAATATCGCCCCGCCCGGTGGCGGTCTTGCCCTCCACACGCCATTCTGCGGTATAAGGAGAATATCTCACCTTGACTGCATGGCGCAGATAGTAGGGGATCTGGAACGTCTCGGTCATAAACTTCTGAATAATGTCCGGGTTCAGCCATGTTGCGCCCAACCGCACATCAATTTCTGAGGCTTCCAGTTCTCTGGGCTGCGCCTTGGTCAGCGCATCCACATTGACCACAAACTCCGGGTTCGTTTCGGCGGCGAACTGCGCCATTCGCAGCTTTGCCCGGACATCGCCGGACAGGTACTCGTCTGCCATCTGCCAGCCGGCTTCCGGGTCAGTGGGGTCGGCGGCAGGGTCCTTGAAGATCACGCCGGAAAGTTCGGTGGTAATGCGCCCGTACTCGCCGGGCGTACCCAGCAGTTCTGCCATATAGGGTAAATCCACCTTGCCGTGTTCTCCGATGGACACCGCCAACGCTTCGCTGGGGGTATCCACGCTGGTGACGGTGCGCTCCGGGCGAATGGTGCGTTTGGTGAACATCGCCGCCTTGCTTTTGAGCTGCCCCTGATCGTCCAGATTTTCCAGAGAACACAGCAGATAGTAAGAAGAATCCTGCTCAAATAATCTGCCGTTTTTGCGGTCATTCAGCAAGCCATATTTGGCGGTAAAGGCATCGTAGGCGGCGTTCAAATGCTCCTGCGTTGCCTTGATGTCCTCGTCCGGGTAATCGTTCAACTGCTGGTCAATCAGGTCGTTGACGATCTGCCGCAGCTCTACCATGCCGGTGACACGCCCCTTGGCGGTGTCGGACAGTTCCACCTGCGTCATCACGGAGTTTTCCCGGTAGAACACCTCACCGTCCACCACCGTGTAGGAGAAGTTTTTCACATCCGGGTCAGCCGGGAGAATATGCTTCTCGTTTTCGGCATCCGCAATATCTGGTGTTTCTACCTCAACTTCGGCGTATTGCCCCTCAATATGCTGTACTGCTTCTGCAAGTTGGTCGGCAAGGCTGGTGCCCTCAAGGGGCGCAACGGTCAGTTCCTCTCGTCCGTACTGGGTGCTTTCTGCGGTCAGTTCGCCCAGCACCATCTCCGGGTGCTCAACAAAGTAGCTGTTGACAGCAAAGCCATCTTCGGTCTTGCCAAGCTGCACCCATGCAGGTTCAATATCCGCTGGGCGGTCACGCTTCTGCAAAAAGATAATATCGCTGACAACATCCGTACCAGCGTTGGCACGGAAAGCGTTGTTGGGCAATCGAATAGCCCCCAGCAAATCGGCGCGTTCTGCCATGTGCTTGCGGGCAGTGCTGTCCTTGCTGTCCATGGTGTAGCGGCTGGTAACAAAGGCAACAATGCCGCCCGGACGCACTTGGTCGATGGCTTTGGCGAAAAAGTAGTTGTGGATAGAAAATCCCAGCTTGTTGTACGCCTTGTCGTTGACTTTATACTGACCAAAAGGTACATTGCCCACAGCTAGATCATAAAAGTCACGCCTGTCGGTGGTCTCAAAGCCAGCAACAGTAATGTCAGCCTGCGGATACAGTTTTTTCGCAATGCGCCCGGTGATGGAATCCAATTCCACACCGTACAAGCGGCTGTCCTGCATGGTGTCCGGCAGCATTCCAAAGAAGTTGCCCACGCCCATACTAGGTTCCAGAATGTTACCGCTGCGGAAACCCATACGCTCCACGGCATCGTAGATGGCATGGATCACGGTGGGGCTGGTGTAGTGGGCGTTCAGGACAGAGCCACGGGCAGCGGCATATTCGTCCTCGGAGAGCAGCCCTTTCAGTTCCGTGTACTCTTTTGACCAGTTGCTCTTATCCGGGTCAAAGGCATCCGGCAGACCACCCCAGCCCACATACTGCGAAAGCACCTGCTGCTCCTCGGCGGTGGCACCCCGGTGCTCCTCTTCCAGCTTGAACAGGGTACGGATGGCTTCGATGTTCCGGGCGAATTTCTGTTTGGGGCCTCCGACACCCAAATCATCATCCGTGATGTGGAAGTTCCCGGCAAGTTCAAGTGTGGATCGTTCCGGTTCAACTGCATCCAGAGTAGGTGATTTTGAGCCAATCGTCTGGATCACAATATCATAAGGCATACGGTTTTCTTCAGCAGGGTATATGGCAACCGTTTTTACAGTATCATCTGGCTGCGTAGTAACCTGTTCATTCTGCCGCAAGCCCTCCTCGAATTGTTGCTTATTGACAACTTCGTTATCCCATGACTGCCCGTGCGCACTGGTGTCGATGCGCACATCCGTTTCACCCACATAGCCAACTTTCCCCTCAATAGTTCGAGTGGGGAGTTCGACCACAACATTGTCACCGACCTTGTAATCGGGCAGGGGGGATTCCATCATATCCTGCTCCTCGTACAACTCCCGGACAAGCGCCAGCGGTTCCTCCCGGAAAACTGGTGTCCGCATTTCTGCCAATGCCACGTCCTGCAAGGATACGCTGCCCTTATCAAAGTTTACTGTATCCACCCGGAAAGCGCGCCCCTCCATGTGGATGGTAGCACCCAGCGGCAGATAATCCTCCCGGCGCAGATACTTGGTTTGGTGGTGGGTGCCGTCCTCGTTCAGTCCGGCAAGGTAGATGTTCTCGCCGCACTGCCACAGCTGCTTGGCACGGTACACCCACTGGTCGCTGGGGAAGCCTGTGACAGGAACGATGCCCAGTGCTGTTTCTTTTTCCAGAAGTTTGCCGCCCAGAAGTTCGCAGACTTTTTGTGCATCATCTGCGTAAAACTCAAACTGCCCGTTCTGCTCAAAGCCTACCAGCGCATCCGGGTACTGTTCCTTCAGGGCGTTGTACTCGGTGGCGGCATCCAACGGTAGCAGTGCTGGGCGTTCGTCTGCTTTGCTGTGGTAATGCTCCAGTTCCTCGTCCGTAACGCTGACCAGTTCCGAAAAAACCAGTGCTTCCAACTCGGTCTCGGTCAGTTCTTCCAGACTTTCGTACTGGCGTTCGTCTATCAGCACCTCGCCCAGATACCGCTCCACACGGTATCCCACCAAATCCACATTAACTTGAATGGGAATATCCTCATCGGTGGCGTTGGTGTAGGCAACGCCGATCTTGGACAAATTGGAGAAGTCCGGTTCAGAATCATATTCCTCCAGACAGAAATCCCGGATCAGGTTTTGGGCATGAGTCAAGGTAGCATCTGATTCTACGGTGATGGGCACAGGGGGCGTGTTATGCTCCTTCTCCTTGTCCGTCAGGTAGCGGTCGGACTGGATCATCAGGTCGATATACTTTTCCACCTGTGTCCAGCTTAACGTGAATTTCTTGTGTTCGGGGTAATGGTCAAATTCCATTCCTCTCCCGTCGTGGTTGACAAAGCCTCGACTGCCGTCCAGAAAATCGTGGGAGTGCCCACCGATTCCGTATTCCTTTGCCAGAGCCTTGGCACGGAGGCTGCGGTCAGGCTGGGTCTGGTACAGTGCCATAATGCGCTGTTTACCGCCCATAAATCCTGAACCGTGCTTGCGCAGTTCGTTCTCAATTTCCGCTTGAGATAACGAAAAAGCGGAGGGCGTTTTTTCGCTCTCCGCTTGGTCGATTTTTTCAATTTGCTGAACTTCGGTGGGAATGTGGACATCGAAGAAACTCAGCTGTAAATCAGTTCCGTCAGCACCAGTTCCTCGGCCTGCGCTTTCAGGCTGTTCATGTGCTGCACCCACGCCATCTGATTCTGCTCCTTGTCCGGGGCCGGGTTCTGCTTCAGCAACTGCGCCATGGTCTGCTGCATCTGGCTCTCTGCCGTCTGCTCCATCTCCATCAGGTGCGGGTACAGGCTCCCGTTCAGAAGCATCGTGTGGTACAGCACTGGGCGATGGTCTTTCAGGTACGTCCGGCGCAGCCTGCCGTACTTGCCCAGCGGCTTCCGGGGCTGGTTCAGAATCAGGTTCGGGAGCTGGTAGTCCCCGACGGTCGAGTAGGTCACGTTCCTGCTGTTCGTATTCATATTGGCTCCTTTCTGCATTTCGGCGGCGAATGGTTGTTTTCACGGTGCGCTCGATGTTCCGCAGCACCTCCCGGCTCATGTCGCTGACGGCTGCGCCGAGGGCGTAGACACTATCCGGGGTGGAAAAATTGTAGACTGCCTGAAAATCGTCCTTGTCGAACCACCCTGTCGGCTCAAAGCCGCAGCGTTCCAGCAGCGTGTAGGTGACGCTGATGGCGGCGGCGGACTTGAACTGCATCTCTACCCCGGCTTCATCATAATCCATCAGCAGCGAACCGTCAACGATGGCACGAATGTCTCCGCCGTTGTTGTCCCAGTAATCTGCCACCAGTTTCCCGGCAGCATCCGCAAGCTGCTGGCTGACACGCTCTCCGCTGATGCCGTAGGTCTTTCTCAACATTTCCGAAACCGGCTGTTTCAGGTCATCGTTGTACTGCCACACCTCCGGGTCACGGGAATTGCGGCGCACCCCGGTGTCCGACACATCGAAAACGTAGTGCAGGCGAGGGAATCCGCTGGATTCGTCCAGCAGGGCGATGCCCTTAGCACCCCGGCGCACATAGCGGTTCATCCGGTTGTTCCAGATGTCGAAGTCGGCGCAGGCGGTGGCATCCGGGCGCTGGGCGTAGATCATCAGCTGGTCCGCAAATGGGTACTTGTACAGCCGGGATGCGGTGGTCAGGTAGTCCGTCCAGCTTTCCCAATACCGGGTTAAGCCGTTCGCCGTGCGCTGGGCAAGGGCGAGATATTCTTCGGTTTTGCTTGGCATAGCGTTCCTCCCTTCTTTTTTTGAGCATAAAAAGAGCGGGCAACCGTTTTGTGGTCGCCCGCTGGAAAGTGTATTGAGATAAGATTATTTGCTATTGTCCTTTATGTACTTCATAACGCAGCACCCCATCACGATGACAGGAAGCACTGTTCGTAAACCGAGGTCGCCGACCCGCACATTTGCATCAATCACAAGTCCTGCAAACCATGCCGCTAAAGTGAAAACAGTTGCCCAACCGTAGCTCATTGAAATCACCTCGTAAAGCTGTCTCAGTGCTTTGCCGCCAAGTTCTCGGCCATCTCCAGCAGACGGTCAAAGGTCTGCTTTTCTTCCGGCTCCTCGATCAGCTTTGCAAGGAGCGCACGGAACACATCGGTGCTGTCGTGTCCCAACGCAACTGCAACTTTGTCGATGCAGTCGTGCAGTTTCTTGACAGCATCATCGGAGGGCTTGGATTTCGCAAGCAGGTCGGACAGGTAGCTGATGAAGGGATAGGTGGAATCATCGTTGATGATCTCGTTGGTCTCCTCGATGATCTTCTGGTTATCTTCGGGGGTCATATCGCCCTTTTCTTCCCATACATCACGGGATGAAGTGCGGCCTTTCAGAAAGGTGGCAAAAAGCAGGCGGTCGATGGGTGATTTTTTTTTGGTATCCATTGGCTATCCTCCGCTTTCAATTTTTCTGTGCATTAAAACTGGTTTTAGTATAGCATGAATGGAAGGATTCTATCAAGCCCACTTTCTTGCGGTTTGCGAAAATTTTTCGGAACAAAAGAGCCTATGTACGCCGCCCGCAGGCGGCAAAAATCAGTCCCGGGGAAATTCCAGCTCGGCAAACTCCGCATCGGTTATAAGTTTCAGCTTCTCGACCACACCCTCGGACAGCTCCCGGAGAGCAAACTCATCGGGCATCAGGTAGCACTGCATGAGCCGAAGTTCCTGCATCAGCCCCAGCCGCGAGCCGGTGTTGTAGAGCATCATCAGCATCAGTTCCTCAGCATTAAAGTTCATGGGCATCCCTCGCTTTCTTACATCCAAAAGGGTTGCATTCCGGGGCATCACATTTTTCTCTTGCGCCCGCCAGCTCTGCCAGCTTTTCCAGCGTGGAAGGGCGATTGGACGGCCCCAGTTCTTCGGCTTCGGCAACTTTGTCCATGATGAGGTCATAGTCCTTCAGCACACGCCGCCCCTTTTCCATGTGGTGCGCTTCCAGAATCTGCTCCCGGACTTCCTGAATCGTCAATTCGGGTGCGTCGATCTGTCCACCATCCATCACAGAATAATCGCTGTGATAAAGGGTATAATCCCAGCCATCTTCACAGGACTGGATGGCAAGATAGCCTTTGCCGCCCAGCTCCCATGCGCCCTGCTCGTCCTGTGTCTGAATCTCAGGATAGGCGGTCGAGCCGGTGCGCTCCATCATCTCGCCGAACTGACAGATGTGATAGACGTTTCCGTACTCGCCCAGATCAAAATGATAGTCGTCCAGATGCTCGACCCGTGCCGTGTAACTGTTGCCATCGGAACGGTCAACCTGAATCACACCATGATTCGGCACCCGGTAGAGATCATCATAGTGGCTGTTGATGAGCCGGACATCATCTCTGGGAATCGTGGGGTCATCCCAGATGCGCCGCCTGCGGACACCAGACTGCGGGATGGTGTCGAGGTGCTGCAAGCTGACCTCCTGAATCGCTTTACGGTCATCGCTGGAAAGTTCAAACAGATACCAGTTCCGGGCAGCAGGAATGGCGTTGCGGCCATCCGGCGGCAGATTTTGCTTGGAAATCTGACCGCTTTCCAGCGGCGCACCGTTCGCGCAGTCGTAGGTGGCAAAGCCGACACCGGCATCGTTTTCCCGCAGATGCAGGAATCGGTCCCTATTGATGAGATAGAGGGCTTCCGTTTTCTGCTCCATCAGCATCCACCCTCAAATTCCAGCGAAAACTTGCTGCGGCCATCGGTCTCACAGGACAGCAGCACGATGGCGTTGTAGGTCTTGCCCTTGGCACTCTTGCAGTCCTTCAGGCGGACACGACCATCTCGCAGTAGCTTGTCCGCCACATGAGCGTCCAGACGCTTGCCCAGACGCTTAAAGAACGCATTGTCCTTCCACAGCACGAAACGGCACTCCCGGTTCTCGCAGAACCAGCCCTTTTCACGCTCCACAACAGGCTTCCCACAGTTCGGACAGACACCAATAATCTTGCTTTTCATAAGTGCATTCGCTCCCTTCGCAGCCTCGGTGGTCGTTACCAGCGAGGAAATCATCTCTTTGATTTCAGTCATAAAAGTTTTCGGCTCCATTTCGCTGTGCTCAATACGCAGCAGCTTCGTTTCCCAATCGGCGGTCATTTCCGGGGATTGGATTTCTTCGGGCATCACGGCGACGAGGGCTTTGCCCTTGTCCGTGGGCAGCAGCACCTTGGTTTTCTTGTTGCCCTTCCGTTCCAGAAAGCCCTTCTGCACCAGCTTTTCAATAGTTGCGGCGCGGGTGGCCGGGGTGCCGATGCCCTGACGCTCCACGCCCTCCGGCATACTGTCTGCACTGGCGGTTTCCATAGCGTGCAGCAGGGTGTCCTCGGTAAAGTGCTTCGGCGGGGTCGTTTGACCCTCTTTCAGTTCGGCAACGACAATGCTGCACTGGCTCTGCTCCTGCACATCTGGCAGAGTAGCCTGTTCTTTCTGCTTGCCCAACAGTTCGCCCAGCATTTTCCGCTCCATGGCTTTCCAGCCCTCCGACAGAACCACCTTGCCCTTGGCGGTAAATTCCTCCCCTGCACATTCGGTGGTGAGCGTGGTTTCTGCATAGCGGTGCGGTTCGCCTACGGCGCAGAGCAGCCGTGCGGCAATCAACCGCAGGACATTCCGCTCCCCCACAGGGAGTGCGGCAAGGTCTGCGTTTGCCATGCTTTTCGTGGGCAGCAGCGCATGGTGGTCGGTGACTTTGCTGCCGTTGATGACCTGCCGCACATGGATGGGAAGCGTTTTCTCCACGGCAAACACCTTGCCCGTGTCCGTCACCAGCCCCGGAATGGATGCCGCCATATCTTCCGTCAAAAAGCGGCTGTCCGTGCGCGGATAGGTGATGAGCCGTTTTTCGTAAAGACTTTGGGCATAATCCAAGGTCTGTTGTGCCGTAAATCCCAGCAGACGGTTGGCATCCCGCTGCAATGCGGTAAGGTCATAGAGCGGCGGCGGACTTTCGTACTTTTCCTTGCGCTTCATCTTCTGCACCGTGACACGCTCCTCCTTTCGGCATTTGGATAGCAACCGTTCGGCATCCATTTTCTGTGCAAACCGTTTGCTGGATGCGGAGCCGCCGTCTGCAAGAGTTAGGGCGACCGTGTAGAACTTCTCCGGTACAAAGGCGGCAATGGCAGCTTCCCGCACCACCGTCATGGCAAGCACCGGGGTCATAACACGCCCCACCGCCAGCGGTTGCCCGTATAGGCACGAAAAAAGCCGGGACGCATTGATGCCGACCATCCAGTCGGCACGTTCCCGGCAGAGTGCTGCGTTGTACAGCGCATCATATTCAGTTGATGGTTTCAGGTGGGCGAACCCCTCCCGGATAGCATTTTCCTCCATGCTGGACAGCCACAGGCGGGAGAAGGGCTTTTTGCAGCCCGCTTGCTGGTACACCAAACGGAAAATCAGTTCGCCCTCGCGCCCTGCGTCTGTAGGATAGTTCTCGGAGGTGACTTTTCTGACTTTGTTACTCGATGGCATCCAATGGGCCGATAAAGCGGTAGAAAATCTGGATTTTC